>Ga0209578_10000024_pt1 | contig 459906 bp, 436 predicted proteins | sample tdAd472_FD_187127 | JGI IMG/M metagenome (GOLD analysis project Ga0209578, IMG submission 187127) | Marine sediment microbial communities from the Atlantic coast under amendment with organic carbon and nitrate - tdAd47.2 (SPAdes)... | ecosystem: Environmental > Aquatic > Marine > Coastal >... | reverse complement strand
CATCACCTTCTGTACGTTGCTCAATTTCTTCAGCACTTACTTCACTTACGGCATAACCAAGAGCCTTTTTCTCTCTCTTGATACCTTGTGCAGTTACAACTACCTCATCCAGTACAGCTGCATCTTCTTGCATAGGAATATTTATCGTATTAGAAGAGGCTACTGTAGTTTCAAGAGTTGTCAAACCAACATAAGAAAAGACCAATACATCTCCACTTCTAGCATTGATGCTGTAGTTTCCATCAAAATCAGTTTGAGTTCCGTTAGTAGTACCTTTTACAATTACATTAACTCCTGGCAACGGAAAACCTGAACTATCAGTTATTATTCCAGATATATTACCACTATTGTTATTGCTTACATCCAACGTCTCTTCAACTTGTTCAGAGACTAAATCACTATCTCCTGAAGGCTGTACTGCTACTACATTTTTTCCATTATTCCTGTTTATTATTCTATTATACTCCTCCAATAATTCTTCTGGTGGAGTAATTTTATATTTAACATAATCCCAAACACTTTCAAGAACTATTAATGAAGTATGACTGCTAACCAAATTATACTTCTTACTATGTGAAATAATATTCTCTTTATTGGTTTGACTATCATTCTCTAATACATCTAGTTTCTTTTGAGCCCAAAAACGCTCAACAAGTTTATTAGAGGCTTGAGGAGTTAGTTTAATTATTTGTTCAGTAGTGACCTCATTTCCAAAGCCAAAACGAAGAATAAGTTCATCATTTTCATCAAAATTCTTGGCAGTTATTGAAAAGTCTGAGTTTATAGATTTTGGCTGGTTTGGAAAAATTTCTAAACTCTTGTTATCACTTGAGACACCTAAGAATTTGAATGGTTGATATTTAATCAGGTCAACAGATTCATTTATGCTTTTGTTTTTAATATTTATATACTTTCCATTCGATGACTCTGCTATCTGATTGAGTTGTGCATGATTTGCCATAATAATACTATTGATGATGTAAATTGGCTGTTCTTGAAACATAACAAAATCGCTAAGGTTATTCATGCCATCTGTGAAGACTAGCATTTCATCTGTCTGATATCTTTCAAGTAAACAATTATATGATGTGCCTCCATCATAAACAGAGTTCAATAAGTTTTGCTTTAGCTTAGTCCAATTACCATTAATTATTTTATAGCTCTTTTTTGATTTTATATCATTGCTGAATTTAACAACCTCAATACTAACATTTCTCAAATAACTTAGGTAAGAGTCCAAAAGGTTTAATTCCTTTTGAATATCTCTTTTACTCATTGATAATGAAGTATCCCAAAACAACGTTATTTTATTAGGCTTTGGCTTTTGTCTTTGCTTAGCATTAAGAGTTTGATACATATAAATGAAATCATTATGTGAAATGCTTTTAATTACGTTATGTTTTTGTGGTATTTTTATAGTTAAATCATCACCAGGAGTGTGATTTTTCTTGGAAAATTTTGCCACATAAGCTTCTTGTGTTTTAGCAAACTGGAAATCTTCTAGTTTACCTTGTGTCAATTTTGGCTCAATCTCTTGCCCATAAACTTTCATTGTTATAGAAAATTCATCAAGATTTTTTTTAAATCCTAGAGGCAAATTAAAATAATGACTTCCATCAGTATGTATTAATTCTTGCTCATAAGCTAATATTACTCGCTTATGGCTTTTTCTGAATATTGGATAAATTCTAGCTTTATAATTATTACCTGTACCTTTTTCCAACAATATAGGATCTACACCTCTTCGTACTACTGCTTCAAAGGCAACTCTGCCTAATTCTTTTTCAACCACAACAGCTTCTCTGAGCTTGCCATTGACATCAAGAGCTAATCTCGAAACATTTTGTCCTTCACCTAAAGGAAAATTTAGTTCTCCTTCTAGGATATTTTTTGTCGGATTGTAAAACAGCATATCATACGTCGTAGTGGCAACATTTCCGACTACTTCGACATTTACATCCAACGATGTAATTCCTAATCGTTCATCTCCAACTTTAATCGTTGGCATTTTTTGTGCATTTATTTGTAAACCAAAAAGGATCACAAATATTAATAGTAATTTTCGTTTCATAATTATTTGTTTTAAATGTTAATTCTTTATGATTGCTATTAATTCAGGCAATAAGCTTATTGCAGTAATCAAAACAGCATTGTTTTTTTTCTTCTTTGGCTGAATCGATAAAGTTGTTTCACTATTGCCATTTGATTTAGCATTAGGATTTCTTACCATAACAATTGTATTGATAGCTTTATCGTTAAAATTATCTTTGGCATACTTGTAAGTCAGTTCAATGCCATCTTGATGAAACTCTTTAATACTTGATTTTAAATCATCAATAGCATGCATAATCTTTTTAACATCATTAGGTTTTCCTTGCTTTAACGCTACACCACAATATCCTGAGTAAGTAATTATTGAAATTGAGTCGTCATTGTTTAACCTTTTTGATAACAACTTAAATGCTTGTTTCAAAATGACTTCGTCTTCAATTGACAGATTTCCTTCTGGAACTTGAATAAGAAAACTAATGTTTTGTATTGCCGAATTACTACTTTCGGTTTTTACTGAATAGTTTTCAACAATAAAAGTGATAAGGTTATCTAACGAAACAGATTTGGTTTCAATATTCTTTTCTTGCGGAATACTCATCGTTGCAACGAACGCTGTAAGTATTAATGTAATAAGTGTTTTCATCTAGTTTCGGTTTTAAAGTTTGATATAAAACTAGTATCAAACCCTTAACCGTAAAACCAGAAATGAGTGAAGTGTATGTCTGAGTGAGTTAACTAAGCTTTTTTAGAGATTCTAAAGTTTTTACTCTATTTATTTTGCCAGAAGAAGTCCTTATAAAATTATCAGCAAATAAAATTTTCTTAGGAATTTCATGTTTATTTAATACTTCATGGAAGTCAGAAGAAATTGAGTTTTCTTTTCCTTCTACTACCAAAACAACTTCTTCTCCAAGAGTTTTATTTTCAGATGAAGCAATAAAAAAATTACTATCAATAAACGAATCCAATTTAGTTTCTAATTGTTCTGGATGCATTTTTATGCCTCCTGAGTTTATAACATTGTCAATGCGTCCCAAAAGCTCAAAAGATGATTCTGAGTGGAGTTTGACTATATCATTTGTAACAATTTGCCCATCAGCTAAATGTGGAGCATCAATGACTAAACAATCTCTTTGGTCTTGAGTGATTTTAATATTTGGCAGAACCTCGAATTCTTTATTCTCATTATTGTTTAATTTTCTTGCTGCAATATGAGTTACAGTTTCTGTCATTCCGTAAGTTTCATAAATCTCAGTATCTGAAATACTTTCAAGCTTGTTGGATAATGATTTTGATACTTTTGCGCCTCCAACAATCACAACTCTTATTTTTTCAATGCTACTAAGGCTATTTTCTAATTGCATAGGAACCATGGCTGTAAAATCATAATCTCTTGCTATATGTTCTAAAGGATTGGAGCTTGGATATACCAAATCCAAATTAAGACCCAAAATAATTGCTCTTACAATCATCATTTTTCCAGCGATGTACGATGTCGGAAGACATAATAATGCAGAATCTCCAGGTTTCAGCTTAAAATAATCACCTGTTGCTAAAGCCGAATTGACCATAGCTTGTTTTTGGAGCTTTATAGACTTTGGAATACCTGTTGAACCTGAAGTGTTTACCAGAATCGCATCATTACTATCTAACCAATCCAACAAAAAATCACCCAATTGTTTTTCGTAAACATCTCCTTCCTTAACAAAACTGTAAGCGACCTCTTTTAAAGTCTCATGAGTATAGTGATAACCATTTAATTTGAACTTATTATGTACAGCTTTATAGTTTGGAATCATTTTTGGTATTATGTGATTAACGTCAAAATTATACTATTTTTAACGGATTGAAGTTTATTAAATGTGTTAAATAAAATATCTTTGAGTAAAAATATGAATTGCATGCAAAACATCTTAATTTTTACATTGCTTTTTCCTTTTTTAATCTTTTCACAGGATTTTTCTGGTGAAGATTTCATTTTTTTAAAAAGGCATGAGCATATTGACATTAAAATTAATAAAGGTGATTTTAATATCACTAAATCCATATCTGAAACTGGTAAATTCTTAACAGGTAAAAAGCTATATTTTGCTAATGAAGCACTTGGCTTTGATAGTTTCACAGCTCTTGAGAACATCAATGCTTTCACTTATCTTCCGGAAGAAGACAAAAAAGTAGAAGTGGATTACATAGAAACAAAAAGAGTATTTGATAATGGAATTTTTTATAGTGACCAAGCATCAAAAAACTTTACATTTCCAGCAGTAAAAGCTGGAGCAGAAACTCATCTTGAGTATAAAGAAGTTATAAAAGATCCTCGCTTTTTGGGGCTTTTCCGCTTTGGAACCTATGTTCCTACTAAAAACACAAAACTATCTATAGAATTTCCTAAAAATGTTTCAATTGGATATATAGACTTCCACACAGAAAATTATCCAATAGAGTTTAAAGAAGAAATTAAAGGTGAAAACAAGATTTACACATGGTCAATAAATAATATCGAAGGCTTTCAAGGAGAAGCACAAAGTGAATCTGTTTTATACTATTTACCACATATTATACTCTACATCAAAAACTACGAAGAAAAAGGCAAAGTAAATAATGTACTTAACGATGTAAACGATTTATATAAATGGTATTCGTCATTAGTAAATAGAATAGATGAAAAAGAGCTCGAGAAGGTTCATGCTATAACTGATGACATTATAAAACCAATAGACTCTAAAAAAGAACAGGCTGAAGCTATATTCAATTGGGTTCAAGACAATATTACTTATGTTGCCTTTGAAGATGGTTTAGGTGGATTCATTCCACGAAGTGCGTCTAGTGTTTGTGACAAGCGTTATGGAGATTGCAAGGACATGGCAAACTTGCTATATGAAATGCTAAATTATGCAGGAATTGAATCTTATAGAACTTGGATAGGAACAAGAGACAGACCTTACTCCTATTTGGAAGTACCAACTCCAATGGTAGACAATCACATGATAAATACTGTCATTGTTGAAAACGATACTATTTTCCTTGATGCAACTGACAGTTATGTGCCTTACGGAATGCCAAGTGCATTTACACAAACAAAAGAAGCGCTTTTAGGTTTGAATGGTAAAGAATTTAAACTAATAACAGTGCCTGTTCAGGACATTGATAAAAATGTGTCAGACATTAAAAGTGAGATTTCAATAGAAGATGGTACAGTAAAAGTTAGTGAAACACGCTCCCTAACTGGTTATGAAAAAGTAGAGTTCATTTCAGATTACACGTACAAAAAAGATGATAAAACTGAAGAAGAGTATTTAAACACAACGCTCAATTTAGGGAACAACAAAACCAATTACATCAATATTACAAAAGATAATTTTGACAATAAGAATACACCTCTAGTTTTAAAATATGATTTAAATATTGACAACTATGCCAAAACCGTTGGTAATAAAACCTTCATTAACTTAAATATTGACAGAACGCTTTCAAAAAGTAAAATTGATATTAAAGACCGCAAATACAGTAAGAAAATAGAGCATAAATTCAAAAAAGAATTCACTACCAAATTTGAAGTTCCTGATGGTTTTAAAGCCATCAATATTCCTGAGGAACTTTCTTATGATAACCCAAAATTCGGTTTCAAAATTCAATATTCACAAGAAGGAAATACGGTTACACAACATAAATCAATTTATATCAATACCTTAAAAGTTGACAATAGTGAGTTTGAAACTTGGAATGATTTCATTAAAAGCCTTACTAAAGCATATAAAAAAAGTATAACTATAGAACGAACACAATGATGAAGAAAAGCATTTTAATTGCATTATTACTTATTTCAGCCAATAGCTTTGCACAATTTCATAAAACTTATGATTGGAACGAAACACCAATTGTACATGAACTCTCTGAGGAAGAGAAAAAGGAATCTTCTGTTGGAATCTTAAAAAAACATGTTGTCGAATACGCTAAAAGCATGTTTGGCAATCAACTTAAAGTGTTTGAAACAGACCATACTATAACACGTGTAAATGATGACCAAGGTATTTCTCGTCATAATACTGTTTACATTCCAATGTATGAGGTTAGAAGTGTTTTAGATATAAAAGCTCGTACCATAAATTCAGAAGGAAAAGTAACGGTTTTAAATAAAGACAATATTAAAGAAGTCAAGAATGTAGAAGAATATGGTGACTTTAAAATTTTTGCTATTGAAGGTGTCGAGAAAAACTCTGAAATTGAGGTGCTTTATACTGTTGAAAAGGATTATGATATGCATGGGCAGCAAAATATTCAAGGTGAATATCCAATTCGTGAAGCACAGTTTTTATTTATCACAGGAGATGCTAATGCTAAAATAAAAGCTTACAGAACTGAAGAAGATTTTAAATCAGAAACCATAAATGGAACAATAGCTAAATCGCTTACCATTAAAAACATTCCTGCAATGGTCGATGAAGAATATTCAACGCCAAATGCCAATAAAATAGCTGTTGCTTACCAATGCTTCCCTAAAGAACAGAATATTACACAAGATATGTTTTGGGGAAATGTCGTTAATAATGTTGCACCTCAATTTTTTCCTGAGGATAATTTGGACACTGTAGTTAAAGATTTACCAAACGTAACCAAAGAAAAAACAGAGCTCAATACTTTTGAAAAAGCCACATTACTTGATGACTATATAAAATCAAATTTCACTATTGTTAAAAATAACAATGCTGAATTATCAGACGTCAACTATATCTTAAAAAACAAATCAGCTAGTGCATTTGGCATACTAAAGGCATACTCTTATTATTTAAAAGCTCTTGGTATTAAATATGAAATCGTTGTTACTGCAAATCGATTTGTAAAGAAGTTTGACCCAGATTTCTTTAATCCAAACCAATTGCAAGAATTTTTAATTTATTTACCTACAGAAGAAAAATATATAGCACCAGATAGAATTGAATATCGTGTTGGCGAAGCACCTTTTAATATGCTTGGTAACTACGGAATGTATATCACAGATACTTTTGAATACTATTTTAGTAAAATTGTACAGTCTGACCCAAATTTTAGTAGCATTAAGCGTATCGTTGATATTTCTTTTGATGATGATCTAGAAAGTGTAAAGCTTAATCAAAATCAAGAATACAAAGGTCATTGGGCTGTAACGAGTAGAGCTATTTTAAATCTTTCAACAGAGCAAGGCATCAAGGAATATGAAGATTATTTAACCAGCTCTGGTATTGAAGATAAAGTTGTAGAATCTTATGAAGCTTTAGATTCAGATATGCTTCAATTAGCTTATAATGTTCCTTTTAAAACAAAATCAGTTATTACCTCTGAATCACTTTTAGAAGAAGCTGGCGACAGTTATATATTTCAAATCGGGAAAGTTATTGGAACACAAAGTGAATTGTATCAAGAAACTAAACGCGTAAATCCAATTGAGATGCAGTATCCAAATCAATACGATTATACTATTACTGTAAATATTCCTGAAGGTTATACAGCTGAAGGGCTTGAAGAATTAAACATCGATAAAAGCTACAAATCTGTAAAAGGCAATAAACTCTGCAAATTTGAATCGTCTTACAAAGTTGAAGGCAGTAAAGTAATTATTACGATTCAAGAATTTTATAAATCCAATGAATACGATTTAAATCGTTATGAAGAATTTAGGGAAGTCATTAATGCAGCTTCCGATTTTAATAAGACTGCTATTTTGTTGAAAGCGATTGAGTAATAAACAATAGACCTATAAACTTAAAAAAGAGCGCAAATTGCGCTCTTTTACTTTTATTCTTCTTCTAAAACCTTATAGTCTTCAATTGGTTTTTCCACACGACCAAATAATTTCTCTTTCCAGTTCGTCCATTTGTATTTTTTTGCAAACACAAATAACACAATAGGGAAAATAACAAATACTGGCATAAATACATCCAAGAAACCAGCAGAAGTAGGCTCTGAAATATCTTTAAATACTGAGTGTGTTTGAAATGCTGTCCAATCTGCTGTAACTAATAACGCAGTGAATAAATTGTTTGCTAAATGAAACCCTAGTGCCAATTCTAAGCCATCATCCATTAAGGTAATAATACCCAAAAACAATCCAGTTCCTATATAATAAACCAATAAAATATAACCTAGTTGTTCAATCTCAGGATTTGCAATATGTAATAGACCAAATCCTGCAGAAGTTATCAATAAAGGAACCCATTTGTTTTTAGCCAAAACACCAATACCTTGCATTAAATAACCTCTAAAAAAATACTCTTCAAAACTGGTTTGCAAAGGCACTAAAATAACAGCAATCACAGATAATATTAAAAAGGGTTGCAAATTGAAGTTGTCTTGATAATGCTCAGGATTACTAAAATAATCAACAGCTATAAGCGATGATGAAATAATTCCCCAAAAAATTAGTGCAAACCAAAATCGACTCCAATCAATCTTAGTTCTTGACGTCGTTAAATGTTTGAGCGATTGTTTATGCAAGAGTTTGGCTATCAAAATCAAGAATAACAAACCACCAGCAAAAGGCAAAAGCAAGAATACTAAGTTTAGATTAGGTTCAAACAACGTCATCAAATAGTTCATATCATCAAACCTTGATTGGTCTGCAGAACCATCTAATGTCTTCATGGCTAAGGCAATGACATGTGGCACTGAGAATATAAAAATTCCCATAATGACTACTCCAACTCCAATAAGGTATCTCCAATAATCATGCAAAATTTTGTACGCAGAAGCTATATACATATATTATAAATTTACGTTCCAGTTTAGTTTATTATTATATCGCAATGTACCATTTTTTACTTGTAATGGCGAATCAAAATTATTGGTAAACAACGCTCCAGTACCTAAGCCTTGCGGCATTTTAACATCAAGTGTGTAAGTCCATTGTGCAATTGCATTTAAGCCAATGTTACTTTCCAATGCACTTGTTATCCACCATGCCACATTATGGCTTTTCGCAGCTTCTATCCAATCTTTACTGCCAGACCATCCACCAATAAAACTAGGCTTTAAAATGATATATTGCGGATTTATAGTTTGTAGCAATTTGTCTTTTTCTGTTACATTAAAAACACCAATTAACTCTTCATCCAATGCAATTGGTAAGGGAGTTTTCTCGCAAAGCATAGCCATATCATCGTGCTGACCTTGTTTAATAGGTTGTTCAATGGAATGCAATTGTAATTCGGACAATTGCTTTAGATTCTCTAATGCTTCGGAAGAATTAAATGCTCCATTAGCATCAACACGTAATTCAATATCGCTAGCTGAAAATTCCTTTCTGATGGACTTGAGTAATTCCATTTCCGTTTGAAAATCGATGGCTCCTATTTTTAGCTTAATACAATTAAAACCTTGATTTATTTTTTCTTTGATTTGAGAACTCATAAATTCCTTGGTTCCCATCCAGATTAATCCATTAATTGGTATAGAAGCTTTTTCTTCAGTAAACTTAGAAGGAAATAATTCAAATTTGTTTTGGCTATTTAAAGATTTAAATGCCATTTCTAAACCAAATTGAATGCTAGGTAGTTCGGCAAGCTCACTAACCAAATTATATAATCCCAAATGAATATTGTCACAAGTCCATTTAAGTTTTTCTTCATAATTTGGGATATCATCAACACTCAAACCTCTTAATATACCACACTCACCTATTCCTGTTTTACCTTCATGTTCGAGAATAATAAACCAAGTTTCTTTTTGAGTGAGAACACCTCGTGAAGTTCCACTTGGTCGCTTAAAATCTAAAATGTACTTTGAATAAGTGGCTTTCATTAAAGTTCTATCGATTCGCCTATTTCCAGAAGCATAAGGTCTTTGTCTTTCTCAAAAAACTTGCGCTTAGCCATTTCATGGTCTATTTCAATATAACCAAACGTATCAAAATGATAACCCAATATTTTATCACAATCAACAAAATCACTGGCAATAATTGCATCATCAATTCCCATTGTGAAATTATCTCCAATTGGAAGGATTGCTAAATCGAGTTTAGCATGCATTGGTATTAATTTCATATCCATAGTTAGTGCTGTGTCTCCTGCTATATAAATGGTCTTATGCTCTCCTTCTATTATGAATCCTCCAGGTTGCCCTCCATAACTTCCATCAGGAAAAGATGATGTATGGATAGCGTTTACATACTTTACCTTACCAAACTCAAAGTCCCAATTCCCTCCATGATTCATAGGATGACCTTCCAAACCTTTAGCTTGGTAGTGGCTCACAATTTCATAGTTGGAAATAATCGTTGCATCTGTGCGCTTAGCAATCGATTCGACATCTAAAATATGGTCTTGATGTGCATGAGTAACCAAGATATAATCAGCCTTGAGGCCATTTACATCTATGCTTGAAGCTTTTGGATTACCAGAAACAAAAGGGTCTACAAGGATTGTGACATCTTCAATTTCAATAGATAAAGTAGCATGTCCCAAAAAAGTAATTTTCATCTTATCCTAATTTAAAAAATAACTATTTGAAAATACAAAAAAGTGATTACATTCCATTATAAACAAACCCTAAACCTAGAAATACTGCTAGAAAAAAAGTAGAAAGAGCCAATACTTTCAATTGGGAATCCAATAATTTTGGTTCTTTAACTTTAAACACAAATACTAAATGCTTAATAATTGGAATAAAAGCTAATAAAAAAATAACACTAGCCCAAGATCTGTAGTAAAGAACGGCAAACATTATCCCCAAAATCAACGCAGAAATCAATAAAAAAGCATGATATATTTTTGCTCTTTTCAGTCCGAACTTAACTGCAACTGTAATTTTTTTTGATTCAGTATCAGATTCTAAGTCTCTCATGTTATTCAAGTTTAAAACTCCAGTACTAAGAAGTCCGACCATAAGTGCTGGCATTATAAGCACATGTTCCAACGACCTAGCAAATAAAAAATAGGAACCCATTACGCTTAGAATCCCAAAAAACAAGAATACCATTAAATCTCCCAATGCCCTATAACCATAGGCTGAAGCACCAATTGTATACTTTAAAGCTGCATAGATTGATAAAGCACCAAGGATAAAAAACAACAAAGAATACAAGAAATTTCTAGTACCAAATGATGACAATATCAACATGAAAGTTAAAAATATAACGATTAGGATATTGACCTTAATAGCATCATACATTTCATCTGGAGAAATTTTACCGCTTTGGATGGCACGCTCTGGTCCTATTCTATTCTCGTTATCTGTTCCCTTTACACCATCTCCATAATCGTTTGCTAGATTTGATAGAATCTGGAAACCTAATGTCACTAAAATAGCTAAGAAGAAAATTTTGTAATCGAAGAATCCATTATAATAAGCAATACAACCTCCTATAATAATTCCTGAAACAGATAAAGGCAATGTTCGAGGCCTTATGGCTGAAATCCAAAGTTTAAATCTATCCATAAATTAAGGAATCCATTTTTTATCGAAATTCGGCTTGCGTTTTTCTAAAAACGCATTGCGTCCTTCAATAGCTTCATCTGTCATGTAAGCCAAACGAGTAGCTTCTCCAGCGAACACTTGCTGCCCAACCATACCATCGTCTGTAAGGTTCATTGCAAACTTTAACATTTTTATTGATGTTGGTGATTTTGCCAATATTTCCTGAGCCCATTTATAGGCAGTATCCTCAAGTTCATCATGTGGAATTACTGCATTAACCATTCCCATTTCATAAGCTTCTTGAGCTGAATAATTTCTTCCCAAAAAGAAAATTTCCCTAGCCTTCTTCTGACCAACCATCTTAGCCAAATATGCTGAGCCATAACCTCCATCAAAACTCGTAACATCCGCATCTGTCTGCTTAAAAATGGCGTGTTCTTCACTTGCTAAAGTTAAATCACAAACCACATGAAGACTATGTCCACCACCAACAGCCCAACCTGGAACTACAGCAATTACAGCTTTTGGCATAAAACGAATAAGACGTTGCACTTCTAGAATATTAAGTCTGTGATAGCCATCTTCTCCTACATATCCTTGATGACCTCTTGCTTTTTGATCTCCTCCACTACAAAAAGAATATACACCATCTTTTGTTGATGGTCCTTCAGCACTTAATAATACAACTCCTATTGAGATGTCTTCGTTGGCATCATAAAAAGCATCATATAATTCGCTTGTAGTTTTTGGCCTGAAGGCATTACGAACATTTGCTCTGTTAAAAGCAATACGAGCAACACCATTACATTTATTATATGTAATGTCTTCATACTCCTTTACTTTCTTCCACTTTATTTCACTCATAATTATTAAAAAATAAAGCATAAAAATACATATTAAAATTATAGCATATTATTATAGTTATTATTTTTTTCCTAACTTTAATCAACATTTTAAATCCCTTTTAATGACCTTTAACGAAAGTTCTTTGGACACTCATGCTATATCAACAATTGAAACAAAATTTGGTAACCTATACTTCTTTAAGGAATTCCTTATTACTGAAATATTTGAAGGTATGACGATAGGAAAAAAAGAGTTTTCAAAAATATTTGATTTATGTTTAGATATTTATGGCACTGATAAGCCCTTTGGCATTGTTAGTCATAGATTATATCCATACTCGGTAAATATATTTGAGTTAGTGACCATGACAAAAAGATTTAAGTCAGTTCCTGCGAATGCTGTAGTTGCTTATACTGATATATCTTTAAAGAATTTTGAGTTAGAGAAACAGCTTTTAGGATTCAAAGGAAAGTTTTTTAATAACCTTGATTCAGCAATTACTTGGATTAAAAAAGAGGTTAATAAAAGTAGTTAATCTTCAATTAATCTTATTCCATCATCCTCAATTGTAATAAGTCGCTCTTTATATAATGAACCTATTGCTTTTTTGAAGCTTTTCTTACTCATTTGTAATTCAGACTTAATTTTTTCAGGATCAGATTTATCGTGCAAAGGTAAAAAGCCACTATTATCCTCCAATTCATCAAGGATTTTTTGTGAATTGGGTTCTATATTTCTATAACCAATTTGACCAAGTGCTATATCCAATTTATTTCCAGGTCTTATTTTTTTAACAATTCCCTTCAGTCTATCACCAACACTTAAATCTGTAAAAATATTGTCATTATAAATTAATCCTAAATGTGTTTTATTTACAATAACATTCATTCCAATATCTGAAGGATGCGAAACAATTAAATCAACCTCATCAAATTGATTAACAGTTAATTCCTTATTATCCAAAAACCTGTTTGTTTTACTTGAAGCGACTAACCTGTTGGTTTCTTCATCTAAATAACAATGCACTAAATACCAACCTCCTTTTTTCATCTTGAAGGCTTGTTCTTTAAATGGACAAAACAATTCTTTAACCATTCCCCAATCTAAAAATGCTCCATGTCTAGAGACATCATTACAGCGCAATAAAGCAAATTCACCCTTTGTAATATATGGCTTGTCGGTTACAGCAACTAATCGTTCATCGTTATCTAGGTAAACGAAAACCTCAAGTTCATCATAAATTTTGAATCCTTCTGGCTTATATCTGTTTGGAAGGAGTACTTCGTTTTCTTCGTCATCTCCCAAAAACAATCCTGGTCCTTTTTCTCTAAGAACAGTTAAGTTATTGTATTCTCCAATTTTTATCATGCTGCAAATGTATGCATATAATAGGCATAAAAAAAGCGCTACTAATTAAAGTAACGCTTAATGAATTAGCCATGAAAATCACAACTAATACGCAGACTCTTTATTAAAGTGCTTAGTCAATAAATAATATACAACAGCACGATATTTATTACGATTAGATTGTCCGTACTTTTCCATTACATTAGCAATACCTTTATCCAACTCTGGGCTATCTTTTAATCCTAATTTTTTGATTAGGAAATTATTTTTTACGGTTGCCAATTCAGAATCATCAGAACCTGAAACTGTAGATGAATCAGCATTGTAAATTGAAGGTCCACAACCAATAGTTACTTTAGTTAGTAAATCCATATCTGCATTTACTCCACATTTATCTTTTAAATCTGCTGCATACTTTGCAATTAATTCGTCTCTTTTACTCATTGTTTAAATTTTATGTTATAGGTATTTATTTTTTGAACCTCGTTCACTCTTTAAGACACAGTCTTTTTTTAAAAGTCACTTTATATAATTAAAATATTCCAAAAGCACTTTATCATTAACCATTGATGGTGTGAAAATCTCAATCAATTTGGGAGTTTCACTAGCTTGAAAAAAAGTGGTTAAATTCTCACTTAAGCTGTCAACGGAATTTGTCGTAATATACTCAAAATCAAACATTTTGCAAATATTTTCAGCATTAAGTTTGTGTTTTGTTTCAAAAAAATTATCAAAATTTTCTGTATCCTTTTGTCCTGGTAAGATTCTGAAAATTCCACCTCCTCCATTGTTAATTAAAATAATCCTAAATGAACTAGGTATATAATCATTCCAAAGTGCATTACTGTCATAAAAAAAGCTCAAATCTCCAGTTATAAAAACAGTTTGTTTTTCTGTAGCAGAAGCTGACCCAATTGCAGTACTTGTGCTTCCATCAATTCCACTGGTTCCTCTGTTGCAATAAACCTCAATAGATTTATTTATTTTAAACAATTGAGCATATCGAACAGCTGCACTATTTGCTAATTGAAGGATAGAATCCTTTGGAAGCATATTGAGTATACTACCATAAGCCTTTAAATCAGAAAACGGAATAGTTTCAAGATATAGCTCATGTTTTTTTCGTCTGTGCTTTTTTACTCCTTTCCAGTAGTCTTGATAATCACTTTTAGTAGTATGAGTCACTCTTTCAAAAAAATCAGAGAAGAACTGATTTGGACTTGTTTTAATATGATGGTCTAAACAAAAGAAAGTATCATTTGCTTTTCGTTCATCAATATGCCAATGATTATTTGGTTTAAACTTGCGCAAGAATGCCTTAATTTTCTTTGAAACAATTAAGCCACCAAAAGTTAACAATATCTCTGGTTGCAGTTTTTTGAATTCCTCATCAGTTAATGGCGCAATTATTTTATCAATGCTTGGGAAAAAGTCTGAATGATGTAAATTTGAAGTAGTTTCGGTAAACACTATAACACTTTCGTCTTTTGCTAACTCTTCAAGCCATTTCTTTTCGATACTATTTGGAGCATTCACACCAACCAAAATCATTTTCTTTTTTGAATCGTACCATTGAGCAACCAAATCATTCAAAAGACCATCATCCATCTTTTTTGGAGTTACAACTACTTCCCTTATTTTAGGTTTCACAGACAACTCCTCTACCATTTCATATAAAGGTTCATCAAAAGGTATGTTTATATGTACAGGTCCTTTTTTGAGCAAGGATGTATTAAGAGCCTTATTGATTTCTAATTCGTTCTGTTTTTGAATATTCAGCTGGAGTCCTAAGAATTTCTCAAGTTTATTTTCTAAGTTTTTAATAATCGCTGGCTCATCAGATTCTCTAAATCCATGTTCTTGCTTTAGATCTTGCTTCAGGTTTGCAGAATACAGAATATGATTTTCAAAAACATGCTCTTGATTAATAGTTTGTCCATCACCTACATTTATTAAGTGCTTTGGTCTATCTGCACTTAAAACAACCAAAGGTATATCGCTATAAAAAGCTTCAGCAATTGCAGGATAATAATTTAATAAAGCACTTCCTGAAGTACATACCAATGCTGTTGGTTGCTTTAATTGTTGAGCAATACCTAGAGCAAAAAAAGCTGCACATCGTTCATCAACAATACTATAGCATTTAAAAAAAGAATCGTTTGTAAATCCTATGGTTAGAGGAGCGCTTCTACTTCCTGGAGAAATTATAATGTGTTTAATTTTTTTAGCCTTGCAAAGCTGTATTACAGTTTGCGCTAAGGGTATTTTTGGATATTTCATAGAATTAAACAAAGATACTAAATGGAAATCATTTTTTATGTCCAAAAACTAAGACAGAACACTTTTTATGGTGTACATTTTTGATATGGTTTCTTCCCATTCTTTTTCTGGAATAGAGTCTTTCGTTATTCCTCCTCCAATGTAAATTTTTATAATGTCATCACGCATTTGCATACATCTTAAGTTCACAAATAAATGTGAAGCTCGTTTATTATAGGCAAATGCTCTATTCTCTATATTAAGTTTTCCTGTTCTTGGTTGCACTTTTACTTCTCTATTAAGTTCTCCTAAAAAACCTGCGTAAAACTCTCTGTTATAATCTTCACTATCTAAAATAAACTGCATGGCTTCCACTTTCGGAAAACCACAAACTGCAGGTGTTGGATGCAACGCATTAATTAATTTCTGAAGCTTGTTTTCATGTTCTAACAATCTACCTTTAATATCACTTTTTAGATGCAGAACACTACCAGCTCTAATTGTTTCTGGTTCAGAAATTTCAAGTGTTGATGAGATTTTATTAATATTTTCTGAGATAAAATCTGTGACGATTTGCTGTTCGTTATATTCTTTTTCATTCCATTTAACATCCATGATGCCTTTATATTGTTGAGTTCCAGCCAAAGCCATGGTTGAGAATTCATTACCTTCAATTTGCAAAAGGGTTTCAGGTGTAGCTCCTAACCACAGGCCAACTTTAGGATGATACCAACAGTAAACAAATGCCGAATTATAAGCATGTTGCAAGCGCTTAAAAATTAATAAAGCATCAGTTTTTATATTAGCCACATCAACATAACGAGATAGCACTACCTTTTCAAAATCACCCTTTTTTATTGCATCAACGCCTTTATGGACTAAATTGATATGCTTATCCTTATCTCCAGATGTCATATTGTCAATGACGTTAAAATCATCAAGGATTACATCCTCTTCAGTCATTAAAGTTTTCGACATACTTAAAGGGATTAGAATCACATCTTTACGAATATCGAAAGGCGCAAAAATAAATCCGCTTTCATTATAATCCTCAATTTTATAGAGCGTATCATTTTTTTGCAACAAAGCTTTAATCTGAAACGATTTAGGTTTGCTATAAGCAACAAAAGGAAGCTCTTTATCTAGATGTTCTTGAAGGCTATTGAAAAAAGGCTCAGAACTCATATATTATTTTGATTTAGGAATAGCAACAGTTGTTAATTTACATAATGATATTAAGTTGTCATTATCGTCAGTAATTTTTACTTGTAGTAATTGCGTCGTTCTGCCTTTATGGATAAAAGAAGCTTTAGCATACACATGGCCATCTTTTACACTTTTTAAATGGTTTGCAGAAATTTCGATGCCTCTAACAAATACCTCCTTCAAATCTAAAAACATGTGAGCTGCAAAGCTTCCTGTTGTTTCTGCCAAAGCACATGTGGCTCCACCATGAAGTAATCCATCTGGTTGATAAACCCTTTTGTTCACAGGCATTTTAGCAACAACAAAATCGTCTCCAAAATCAATAAATTCAATATTTAAAGTTTCCATTAAGGTGTTTTTGCAAATGGAATTTGCATGAGCTATCACATCTTGTTTAGATAATTGCATATAAAAAGTTTACTTTTAATCTCTAGATTGTAAATGTACAAAACCGAAGTCAAAAATGAATTCAACGGAAAAAGAAATATCTTATCAAACCACTAATAGCTATTCTACTCTTAACAACTTAACTAAAGACACAAAAAATGTATGGTTTGTTTGTCATGGAATGAGTTATTTAAGTCGTTACTTTCTTAAATATTTTAAAGAACTAAATCCAGAAGAAAATTACATCATTGCACCACAAGCGCAGAGTAAATACTACATTCCTCCTGCTTTTAAACATGTTGGTGCTTCTTGGTTAACCAAAGAAAACACAGTTAATGAAACCGATAATGTAATGCGTTATTTTGATGCTGTTTTGGAAGTTGAACTGATTCCTGATGATATCAACCTCATTGTTTTTGGTTATTCACAAGGTGTTAGTGTTGCCATGCGATATGTAGCAAAGCGACAATTAAAATGCAGTCAAATGGTTTTGCATTCTGGTGGAATACCAAAAGAACTTGTTTCAGATAACTTTAATTTTCTACAAGGTCATTGTAAAATCTCTTTAATTTATGGCACTGATGATGAATACCTAAACGATGAACGTATGCAACAAGAAACCAAAAGAGTCCATGAATTGTTTGATACTAACGTTAGTGTCATTCCTTTTGATGGAAAGCATATTGTAAATGTTGATTTAATAAACAATTTAGTATGAAGGCACCAACCTTGGAAAATGAACGTGTAAAGTTATCTCTATTGGATTTGAGTAACTATGAATATTTACTCGAAGTATCACAGCAAGAAAATTTGATACAATATTCACCTAGTGATATTTCTACATCTGAAAAGCTTAAGGAATACGTTCAGGTTGCAGTTGATGGTTATTATCATAAAACTATCATTCCTTTTATAATTTTTGATAAACAAACTCAAGCTTATGCAGGAAGTACTCGTTTTGGACTCATTAACTGGAAAAACAAAGTATTACACATTGGTTGGACATGGATTGGTAAACAGTTTCAAGGTACAGGATTAAATAAGCACATGAAGTTTTTAATGTTACAATACGCTTTTGAAACCTTAAAGTTTGACAAAGTAGAATTCAGAATAGACGAACGCAACACAGCCTCACGAAAAGCTGTTGAAAAAATTGGTGCAACACTAGAAGGGATTTTACGTAAAGACACCTTAATGCTTGATGGTTTCAAGCGCAGTACCTACTGCTATGGCATATTAAAAGAAGAATGGCCTCATATAAAGGCCACAATTTTTAAAGACTTTTAGCTTGTTGCTTGATACCTTTTATTCTTTTCCTTAAGAATCGCTAATTGCTTTTCTAAAAAGGTAATCGCCTTTTCAGTTTGCTCACTAGCTTTTACTTTAAATTCCTTTGCTTCTTCCTTAAATTTTTCTTTTCCTGATGCTGCTGTTTTAGATAAATCGTCTTTAACCTCAGTGAAATCCTTAGACAATTTGTCTTTAATATCCTTTGCTTCTCTTTTTAGGTTGTCTCTTGTAATGCTGCCTTTTTCTGGTGCTAATAAAACACCTGCAGCTGCTCCTACTAAAACACCTAATACGATGGCTCCTTTATACTGAATCATAATTTTTCTTTTTAATTAATATGCTCTATTATATAAGTAGCAGGAACTTCTAATTTGTTACAAATGCACTACTCCAAATGATACTCCGCTTTTATTTTATCTATTAAAACTGTTCCTTGTGTTTTAAAGTTTCTTAATTTATTTCTATAGCCATTATAAAGTGACAAATATTGTACAACGTGGTTTTTATATACATCGTCTTCAAAAATCATTTCGACTATTCGGGATTTACCATCCTTTACTAGATTAAATGGTGCTATTCCTTTATTTGCTTTATATACATATAATCTCTTTGAAAAAATATCTAAATCATTTCTCTTCACTTCAATTTCGTATAAATACGCTGAATATAATAAAATAAGGGCTTCTGAATATTCCGAATTTAAATCAAAATTTAGACCAATTTTAGATTCTAGCATTCTAATGCCTTTGTCATGTATTTTGATATCAGGATAACTATTTGTTGAACCAACATGCTTACGCAGGTAACCACGATCTGTTAGAAGCGAATCACGATCAACCTCTTCTCTGAGAACTCTTCTCATTAAAGGGATTTGGGCATTCATATCTTTAAGTATAGTATCAATTTCTACAGCCGAATTATTAAAATCCTGTACTACTCGAGCATAAATATTTCTAATTTGTTTTTTTTCTTTATGGTTCTCGTTCCAATTATTAATTGAAAGTGCAATTAATATCCCAATAACAACTAGAATAATTTCACCTATAGCGTATTTAAGGTATTTGGATGTTTTCCCTGTATTCATTATGTTATATCTAATTCGTCTAAAGAACTTAATCATTAGCAATTACTTTAGTTATGTTATTATATCCATTAGTCCAACCAATAACCTTATTTGATTTATCTCTTTTAAAAGTTAAAATCCGCCCATTATTATGGTTTTTAAATTTGTCTTTTGAAACGAAGGAGAATAAAGCTGAAGGCCTATCATTAATATGATTAAACAGAAAGCCATTTATTTCCTTTATAATAAATTCTCCTCCTGAAGAATCTATATATTTGCCTAAATAATCAGATTTAACATTCTCAAAACCATCAGCATTTTTTGGAAAAAAACTAGGCATTGGGTATGTGTCATTTATTGTCGCTTTTAATGTGAGGTATAAGGGCAAACCTTGTCGATAAAACCCTTTAACAGCACGTGAAAAGTTACCACTATACCTTTGGTACAACTGTACTTCATTTTTATAAATTGGATCATTTGCTAAATGCTGCCGTTTTTTTTCATTGCTAACAGAATCATTTTGACTATACCATGGGAAATTGAGAGTGTAACGCATTCTCGTACTTTCAACAATACTTGCAAATAGCATCAAATTAGATTCTATACCGTCTGCAGTTATAATATATTGCTGATTTAAATCAGCAATAAGTTGTTCATGTTCACTAGGTATATTTTCCGTATTTTGTATTAATGCGTTATAGCCCATATCTGTGATGCGGTATGGCCTATAATTTGAGAATATAGGATTTAGAATTGAATTGTTTTTATAATCAGACACTGATAATTCACCATTGATTATATTAAATGCAAGGGTGTCTCTATTTTTATAATAATCAATAATCCCCAGAGTTTTTGCAAGATCAACTTCAAGGTCATTAAAAACATTTACTAATAACTTATTGAATTTAATATTGGCTTTTTTGTTTTCATTCCAATTATTAATGGATAGCGCTATTAAAATACCAATAACTACCAACACAATTTCACCAATGGCGTATTTAAAGTACTTTGATGTTTTATTTTCCATAAGGAGTGATTTGCGTATATGTCTAAAGAATTTTATCATAAATCCCTATTTGATTTTTTTGTATTCATGTCTTTTCTCACCTAGTGACAAAATAAAACCTGTGACTTCATTATTATTACTATAGATTATCTTTCCAAATCTATTATCGGAAACTGTAAAATAGGTTTTTGAATCTGGATAAAAGTTTATCTCTCCAGAACGCTTAGAATTTGTCTTGTGTTTCCAAGCCCAGATTAAATTATTATTTTGCTTTTTTATTTCATATATAAAATCACCCTCTTCTCTTTCATAAGCTCCAAGATAATGCTGATATTCATTTATGTCTTTAACAATTGAGGTGTCTTTTTCTAAAGTTAAATAATCAGATATTTCATTGTAAATATCAATAGCATGATTCCTAAATTTAAGTGTTAAATTATTATGGTCGTTCAAGTGTCGTATCTTATATTCGGTAACTTCGCCTAAATAATTAGAGCTTGTTAGATAATAATTTATTTGTTCATCGGATGCTGTTTTGGAAATATGATTATCATAAATCCATCCATCTTTTTCTAATAGTTTAATTCTATTAAAAAGACTATTCATTACATACTCATCCATTGCATCGACTTCTCTTTTATCAGTGCCATAAAGATGTTTTAATTTTTCAAGTATAATGTCTTGTGTTTGGTTAAACTCATTTTGATTTTCTATTAAGTTTATAAAAGCATCATTTATAATGTTAACTTGTAAGCTGCCTCGCAATAGTGGAATATATCTATTATTTCTAGTTTTATAATCGTTATAAGTCAGTTTTTTATGTAGCGCTTTATAAATTATAGAATCTTTGTTTCTGTAAAACCTAATTACAATATTTGCTTTATAAATATTCATAGCCAGTTCTTTATGCAACTGAGTCAATAAAATTTTTGACTTTTCAAGTGATTTACGTTGTTCATTCCAGTTGTTTATTGAAAGTGCTATTAAAATCCCAATAACCACTAGGATTATTTCGCCAATGGCGTATTTAAAGTACTTGCCTGTTTTGTTTTGATTCATGAGGTTGTATCTTATTTTCCGGAAGAATTTTATCATAACACTAAGGTTTTATTTTGGCATAGGTTACTGGAATATGTCCTTCGTGAATGGTCATTGCAATATTGTCATCTGAATTACTTTTATTAAAAGTAAATACTCCACCAATGAAATTAAAACTGGAAAACTTGCTTTCAGAATTAAGATTAATTAAGGCATCTTCTTGTGATAAATGTTCTCTTTTTACTACTAATAAAGACTCATTCCAAATTGTAATCTCCGCTTTATGTTCTGGATTTATGTTATTTATATAGGTTCCAACATAGCTTTTTAATATTTTGTTATCAATGATAAATTCAAGAGTATCTAAGGGTTTGTTTAATGCCGATGCTACTTCTTTATAACATTTAATAGCATCATATCTATAATTTACAAATGTAGTTCTGTGATTTCTGATGGCAATATTATGATACTTTTTTACACTATTCTTATAATGGAAATCATTAAGTCTGTACGCAATTGCTTCATTACTTTTTCTTGAATCTGATTCAACATACCACTTAAATTTAGCACGAATATCATTAGAGGCTTCAACATGTTCTTCAAGTCGCTCATTGAATTTTTCAACAGATCGAAGTCTTGAACCATACAGCTTATTCAATAAAGAAACAGAATTGTTATATTTTTCTGGAATAGCATCCATATTATTCATTAATAGCCTATAAGAATTATCAGTAACTGTAAACAGAGCTAAGTTATAGGTGGCTTTCCAGATACTGTAATTATCATAATTGGCATTGACATAATCATCATAAGTTAAATTGGTGTTTAGTATCACACTTATCAATGAATCCTTTGCTTGGTAATTTGAAATTAATCTAGCATTAGTATTAATATCAGTTTCCAAATCTTTGAGTATATTTTCAAAAATAGCATCAATCTTAGCTTCTGCTTTCTTTTGTTCGCTCCTTTGATTAAGGTTTAAGGCTATTAGAATGCCTATAATAACTAAAATAATCTCGCCAAAAGCATAGAGTAAGTATTTACCAACTTTGTTTTTGTTGAGTAAATTTTGACGGATTTGTCTAAAAAATTTAATCATATATCGACCTGATTAGTCGTAGGTCGATTAACTTGAAAAGTTCTGAGGATGCACTACCAAGGTAGTGATAAAACATTATTAATACGCTAAGAAAACATTAAATTATATTACTTAGGCTCTAAACTCATTACATAATCGTAGCTCTCATTTAAATAATTTGCAACATTATCAAGATCTGATAGCATTTCTTCTGGAATAAGTACATAACCTCTCATAACTGCACCATAGGACTTGTAAATACTAGAATTAAATTCTTTAATATATTTCTCCTGTACCTCTTTTGAAAATCTGATGCCGATCTCACAGTTTTTATTGAATAATGAAAACATATAACCATTGGCAGATGTGTATGGCATCGTTTTTCCTTTACGCTTAAAACGGTCACATTTTGCTACAAGAGCATCGTAAATTTTTAGTTTTTCTTCTCTCATAATTCACTTTGAATTTAATCATCTATTGCTTGACTTACAAGAATCCTAAATTTTCCTGCGGTTTTATCTCCTGAAATAGCCTGCGTTTGCTTCATTAAAATTGTGATAAGTTGCTCCTCTGGGTCTGCGTGATATTGCGTATTAAAATATCCTCCCCATTGAAAAGTGCCTTCACTAAAATTACCTCCTTTAGCAGCGTTTTCTTCTTCTATAACAGCAAATGCTAAACCATAATAAAAACCAGCTCCTTTTAGTGTTTCTCCTATCTGATTTTTCATCATAAAATCAATAGTTGTCCTACTTAGTATTCGTGTTCCGTTTAATTCGCCATTGTTTAAATACATTTGCAAAAATGTAGCATAGTCCTTAGCTGTGCTTGATAATCCTGCTCCTCCAGAGAAAAAAGTCTTAGCTCCCTTTATTGGGTAATCTGTATCATAAAATGTTGTAGGATAGTTCATCCATTGATTATCCTTTTTGGTTTGAACACTGACCAAACGTGAGTGCTTAGAGTCTGGTAAGTAAAACCATGTGTCATTCATTCCCAATGGATTAAAAATACGCTGACGCAAAAATTCATCAAATGGCATTCCAGAGATTATTTCAATAAAATAACCCAATACATCTAATCCTTCACTATAAGTAAATCGTTCTCCTGGATGATGATGCAAAGGGAGTTTAGCTAATTTTTTTACACTCTCGGCAATTGTTATTGGTTGAGTTGTAAACAAATCTGTAATTCCAGCATCTTTATACATTTTTCTAAAACGAGCATCGCCATCAATAACACCATAACCTATTCCAGACGTATGAGCTAATAAATGCCTTATGGTAATTGATTTGTTTGCTGGTGATGTTTTAAAACTTCCATCTGGTAAAACGGAGTCCAATACTTGTTCATTTTTAAACTCTGGAATATAATTAGATATTGGATCGTCTAACCCAAATTTACCTTCTTCCCAAAGCATCATTACAGCAGTGGCAGTAATAGCTTTGGATTGTGACGCAATTCTAAAAATTGCATCTTTCTCAAGAGTTTTTCCTGTAGCATTTGAAGTACCAAATGCCTTGTGATAAATAATTTTTCCTCTACGTGCCACTAAAGCAACAATACCTGGAACTTCAGAATTATCAATTGCTTCTTGACACATATTGTCTATTAAACTTAATCTTTCAGCAGAAACTCCAACACTAGCTGGTGAAGCTTCCGTTAAAGGTGGAGAGTTCTTAATGGATTTTGTTTGGGCTGTAACTGTGAGTACAGAAAAACAAATTATTGTGATTATTAAGAATAATTTCTTCATTTTAAAATGGTTGGTTAGTGTTGTTTAGTTATTTGATTTCCACTTAGTCACTTTTAATATTTTATGGAAAATTTCATTATTTTCATATACGCCTGAAAACTCTTCAGCACCTGGACCATAAGCAAATACAGGAATTAATGTTGCCGAGTGTCCTCCTGTTGAAAAGATACCTTCCACCTCTGAATAATCACTATACTCCTTCCCTTCTGCATTAGTTTTTTTGGAAGCTGCTAGTGTAAATCCACCTGTTTCATGATCTGCAGTTACAATGACTAAGGTATTACCATCTTTCTTAGCAAAATCAAGGGCTTTACCAATTGCATCGTCAAAATCTATTAGCTCAGTGATAAGGTAGTTTGCATCATTAGCATGACCTCCCCAATCAACCTGCGAACCTTCAACCATTAAAAAGAAGTTAGAATTATCCTTACTTAGAAACTTAATTCCAAGTTCAGTCGCTTTTGGAAGATAATCACCACGTCCTTTTGCTGTTGGAGGCATATGCTCTGTTCCGAACAAATAACCAACTTTTGAATAAGATTTAATGCCATTAAAATTTCCCAGTTGAGTAGTATCAATATTAAAACTCTTTGCTTTTAATTCACTTAATAAATTTCTGCCATCTTTACGTTTATTAAAGAATTTTGTCCCTCCACCTGCGAAAAAATCAATATCTGAGGCCACCATGTCTGAAGCTATTTCTTCATAATATCCTCTTCTAAGAGCATGAGCATAGAAACTTGCAGGTGTTGCATGTACAATTGATGAAGTTGAAATAACACCACTCCTTATATTTTTCTTCGTCGCAATTTCTACAATTGTTGGAACTTCAGTTGAGTCTGTAGCAACTCCAATGGCTCCATTATATGTTTTTACTCCGCTGGCAAAAGCGGTTCCGCTAGCCGCTGAATCTGTAACATCTTCAATAGAGGATGATGTCTTAATTAGTCCAATGTGATTAAAACGTCCATAATTTGGTGCAGTTTCTTTATAGAAAAAGGCCGAGGATATCTGAGATAATCCAGTACCATCACCTATTAGTAAAATGACGTTTTTAGAAGCTGAGCTTTTTGTTGTAAGCTGAGTATCTGTTGTTTTACAAGAGAATAAAGCGATAAAAAAAGCGCTTAACATTAATTTAGTAAGTTTCATGAATCTTAATTATTAAGTAATACCACAATGATTGTGATATGTGTATTCCAAGATACTCAATTAAATTAGAAAATAACTTTAAGAAAAACTAAAACTTAATTTCTATAAATCCTTTTGATAACGCTTTATCATGTCTTCCTGCGTTTCAATAGGATTGTCATCCTTTATTAGGTCTTTAAGCATTTGTCCCATTGAAGGCAACTCATTTCTATTAATTTTTAAGTTCTCATCCCAAAGTTTGGAGCGCATCAATGCTTTAGCGCAATGCAAAAAAAGTTCCTCAATAGTGACTATTATGCAAGCTTTTGGTGGATTTTTTTCTGATAAAAACAATTTCAGATACTCTACATCAGTCGATAAATGAGCCTTTCCATTAATCCTTAATGTCTCATCTACTCCAGGAATTAAAAACAATAAACCAACTGTACCAGTTTCAACAATGTTAGTAATACTATCCAACCTGTTATTTCCTTTTGAATCTGGAATAACAATTATCTTGTCATCAATAATTTTAATAAAACCAGCAATTCCTCCTCTTGGAGATGCGTCTTGCTTATAATTCTTGCTTGTTGTCGACATTACTAAAAATGGTGATTTTTCAATAAATTTTTTAGAATGTTTATCCAACAGTTGAAGCACTTTATATTTTGCTCTTCCAGACGGAAAACTATATAATTCTCTAAGTTGGCTTAAGTTATCAATGTTCATATTATTCTAATTAAGTAAGTTAAAGCTTGTCCATAAAACCAATATTATCAATAACTACAACTCCTTCTTTAGTTTGATTAAACAAATAGGTAATCCTTTTTAACTTAACAATATCAAAATTGGGATTCAATCTGGTGATTTTATCAATTGGATAATAGAACGTTTGAAATATTTTTTCTGATTCATTTTCACCAGTTAAGAAATCAACCTTCATTATTACTGATTCTAACTCACGCTGTAAAGGTGAAAACTCGCTCAATAAAAACTGTGCGGTTTCACCATTAACATCCTCAAATAGGATTGAAAAATCAATTGGCTGTTCTGGCTCATCTTTATCGTCTTCCTTATCATCATCTTCTTCTTCATTCTCATCCTTTTCTTGGTCTTCATCTTCACTTTCTTCCTCATTCGACTCAGAATTCTCATTATCATCTACCCATTTACCTTTTGTTTTTGGGTTTGAATTTTCAGTAGACTCTGCCATTGAAAATACAAATGCCTTGGATGAATCTATAGCAACAGTGTTTGAGTCTATTTCAATTGTATAGTATGCTAATTTTTCCTTAGGTATATTTTCTTCATCATCGTCAGAATCATAATCCCAACCTAAAAACAAAGCGCGACTACCCTTTTTTTGCCATTTTAACTTAATTTCCTGTTCTCGCCAAACCGTCAAGTTTTTTGTGCTAATTTTTCCTTTGCTAGTAGTTGAAACAACATTAAAATCTTCATCAAAACCACTAATTAATTCGATAGTCGAATCTTCAAATTGATTTAAATAGATAGTTTCAGGAAGCCAATTTTTACCCTTACGTGCATCCATAAAAAGAGGGAAATATTCTTTCTTATCTTTTAAAGTAGCATCTAAAAATGCACTTATATAAACTTTGGCAATTGTTTGTTGATCTTTTTCTGATAACAATTGCTTAAGATTTAGCATTCCAGTGAATAAAAAACTTAAGTCATTATTTCCCCAAGTGGTATTAAACTGTCCGTGATTAGCACCATATACATAAAGTCCTGACTTCATGTAATAAGTACTATCACTAAATGCAATACGTTCGTATTGCTGTGAACCCATAAAAGAACGTACGTCAGCATCTTGAGCACCATGAATAACAAAATAATTTACATCTTCAAATTTTGTCCCACTATCTCCTGGCTTGTATTGACCATCGACTGGTGCAATTGCTACTATAGATTTAATATTAAAATTATAATCTAACTTAATTGATGCATCATCAGGATAATAAGGAAGTTTATTCATCATTGCCGCAATTGCAACTGCCTCACCTCCTCTTGAATGACCCATTAAGGCTAAGTTAGAAGTGTCAATTTTTTTATAGAATGGATTATCTGATTGATTATTCCATTCATGCCAAACCTTTAAATGTTCTAATAACAACCATCCTCTAGCGTCATTTTCTTCATCAAGTCCACCAAAAATATTAGTCCATCCTCCGTTAATAAAATTTTCATCTACTGATGCTAATATAATACCACGAGATGCCAACAATTCTCCTAAATAATCATATCCAGGATCTGAATAGTCATGCATTGAATGGTTACCATGTACAATAAGTGCCAATGGAAATGGACCTTCTCCTTCAGGATACCAAACGCGTCCATTAATTGGTAATTCCTTGTAATCGAATCCCCAAACTTTTTCTCTTGCCCAACCACTAAAACCTTCCCAGTCATCAATAAAAGGAACACCATTAACAGTTTCAGTTTTAATGCTTACATCTTTTCCATATTCAGCTCTTCGCTTGTCATTACCGCTTCCATAAGTCAGTTGATTAACTTTAAATGTTCCTTTTTCTGCTGGTGATTCTATTTGCAATGGTTCAATTTTATCTTCGGATTGCATTGCAGCATTAACTATTTCATCAACATCAAAACCTGAAGCATTGTAAGCAACTAAAGAGAAAATCAAACCTCCAATACCCATTAAAAGTCCTAGAACAACAATTACCTTTTTAATTATAGATAAGGATGAAAATCCAGTTTTTTTAAGCACCCAAATAGAACTACCAGTTAGCGCAATAATGACTATAAAAGCAATTGCTATTACAGGATTATTAAACATGAAGAACAATAAAGGAATAGATGTGAAAAGTGCAATTTTTAATAATTTAGGAATAGAGTTTAACCATCTAACAGTCTTTATTATTAATAGAGCACTAAGCCAAAATAGAAGCAACATAACAGCTGCAAATGCCAGAACCCAAATGTCACTATTAACAGCTAATCGTATTGAAAAAATCACCCAAAGTAAAATAACAGCCACTAATAGTGTCTTAGACGCACCATTAATAGCATTTTTACCTGGCTTTATTTTTAGCCATTGATTTTTGAACCAGCTTCCAATTTTCTTTAGTATTCTTTTCATTTCAAGTGGAATTAAAACATGACCAAGAGGCATTTGATCCTGATATAAATTATGAGAAGATTAAGATACAAAAGAAATGTGATAAACGATTTAATTTACTAATCGTTCAACTATAGTTTTGGTAGGTAAAATTTCGGTTGTGTGTTCAATACTTGGTCCAGCAACCCAAACCGTTTTATAAGTTGCCTTTTTTGCAGCTTTTTCGGTCGCTTTCATTCCTATTGAAAACCGAATCATTTTTACCCATTTTTTGAGTTTCCGGTTTTTGTTAAGCAAGTTTTCAATCCAAGTAGCCTTGGTGCCGATTTTCTGTACATAAGGCGTATTAATTACTGTGCAAGGCGTTCCAGAAATACGCTCTGTAACAACAATGTCATCAGCGCCATAATCTACACAAGCTTGTTTATATTCATCAGTTACACTTGCTTCTATTGAAGCTATAAAAGGGCTTCCGACTGATACTCCAGCTGCACCATAACTTAGCATTTCATCAATATCTGCTTTACAGCCAACTCCTCCTGCAGAAATAATTGGGATGCTGCAATTTGAAACTAACTCTTTAATTAATTCTTCTGGAGTTTTATCTCCTCTATGTCCTCCTGCTTCATTATTAACCGCAATAATAGCATCTGCTCCTAATTGTTCAACCTTTTTTGCAAACTTCAAATCCACCACATCGCAAAATACTTTAATGTCTGCTTTATGAGCTTGTTTAATGGTTTCTTCTGGACTTCCTAAAGATGTGATAATAAAATCACATCCTTCTTCACATAATACCTCTAATTGCCCTTTATACTTAACATTGGATTTATTTACAATTAGGTTAAACCCAAAGGAACCTCCTTCAGGCTTAGCTTCTTTTAATTCTTTAATAGCAACCCTTAATTCATCTAGTGTTCTATAATTGAGCGCTGGAATGCAACCAGCAATACCACTATCCATAGCTTCGATGACCATAGAAGTATTTGAAACCAAAAACATTGGTGCTTGAATAATTGGATGCTTTATATTAAGAAGTTCAGTTAGTTTTGCTGCCATTAATTTTGAATTTCAACAAATATAATAATAATTTATTATGCATGCATAATAGTTTTACTAATCATTGAAGCGATAATATCCACATTTTAAATAAGCTCCTTCAGGAAAACCAATTGGATGATCAATATCATGATATGTTTTGTCTTCCATTATGAAAGGACGATTAGTACTTTTTAAGACATGATTATTTATATCAAAAAAAGATTTAGAAGATACTCTTGAAGAACACGAGGCCAAAACTAATAGACCTTTCTTAGCTGTTAACTGAACGCCAAGATTTGCAAGTTGTGTATATTTCTTCTTAGCTAAACTAATTTCTGATTGCTGCTTGGCAAAGCTCGGTGGATCTATAACAACTATATCAAACTTCTTATTTCTTTTAATTAATGTTTTCATCTCTTGAAAAGCATCACCAGCAATTGTTTTGTGGATTCCTGAGTATTCGTTCAATTTTCCATTTTCCATGGCTAAATCAAGAGCCTGTTTACTAATATCCAAGCTTACAACCTCATTAGCTCCATGAGCTAAGGCATGAACTGAAAATCCTCCAGCATAAGAAAACACATCCAAAATAGTTTTGCCATTGCTAAGCTCTCCTACTCTTTTACGATTATGTCGATGGTCCAAAAAATAACCTGTTTTATGACCTTTAATAACATTAGCAGAAAAATTAACTCCATGTTCAACAAAATCTACAACTTCATTATTTAATGTTCCATAAACTACTTCACCATCTGACAAATTATGATTATTACTATTTTGAAGATTTCTACTGAGTCGAATCACAACAGTTGCAGCATTTGAAACGTGTTGCAAGCTTTCTAAAATTGACTTTAAATAAGGCAGCCAAATTTCAGAATATATTTTCACGACTAATACAGTATCATAAACATCAGCAATTAGTCCTGGAAAACCATCATTCTCTCCAAACAGCAAACGATAGCTGTTAGTATTTGTCTTTAATAGCTCTGAGCGTTTATTAAAAGCAATCTGAATTTTAGCCTTAAAGAATTCATCATTTATCTCTGCTTTTGCTTCGGCATTATGAATGATTTTTATCCTAATCGGAGACGTTTCATCATAAAGACCAATACCAACAACTTTGTTTTTGCTTTTACTGAAAATAATTGATAAGTCGCCTGTATTAGCATCATTATTAATCTTAACAATACTATTAGAAAACACCCAAGGATGACCTTTTACAACATACTGCTCGCCTTTTGCATTCAGCTTTACAGCCAATCGCTTAGGTTTAATTTTATTGTTTAATACTGAAGAAAAATTCATTGAAAGTATTAAGTTTTAATACGAGTGCAAATTAGTTCCTTTTTTATAATCTCAATGGTTTTACCATAAAAAAGAAAAGCACAACCATTTCTGGTTGTGCTTTCTTATTGTTAAAATAATTTAATCTTTACTTCACTTCTTCGAAATCTACGTCTTCAACATCGCTTCCTTCTTCACCAGAAGGCTGACCGTTTTGACTAGCATCTGCTCCAGGAGCTTGTTGTGCTTCAGCTTGCGCTTTGTACATTTCTTCAGAAGCTACTTTCCATGCTTCATTGATTTTCTCTAAAGCTGGGTCAATAATTGCTATATCTTTAGTTTCGTAAGCTTTCTTTAATTCTTCTAATGCTTCTTCGATTGGCTTTTTCTTATCATCAGATAACTTGTCACCAAATTCTTTAAGTTGACTTTCTGTTTGGAAAATCATAGCATCAGCAGCATTTAATTTATCAGCTGTTTCTTTAGCTTTTGCATCAGCATCAGCATTAGCTTCAGCTTCTTGCTTCATTTTTTGGATTTCTTCATCAGTTAATCCAGAAGAAGCTTCAATTCTGATATCTTGTTTTTTACCAGTCGCTTTATCTTCAGCTGAAACTTTAATAATTCCGTTAGCATCAATATCAAATGTTACTTCAATTTGAGGAGTACCTCTTCTTGCTGGTGGAATACCATCTAAATGAAAACGACCAATTGTTTTATTATCTGCAGCCATTGGACGTTCACCTTGCAGTACATGTATTTCTACTGAAGGTTGATTGTCTGCTGCTGTTGAGAACACTTGAGATTTCTTAGTAGGAATCGTTGTGTTAGCTTCAATTAGCTTAGTCATAACGTTACCCATTGTTTCAATACCAAGTGATAAAGGTGTTACATCTAAAAGTAATACATCTTTAACATCTCCAGTTAAAACTCCACCTTGAATTGCTGCACCAACTGCAACAACTTCGTCAGGATTTACGCCTTTGCTAGGTTTCTTTCCGAAGAATTTTTCAACAGCTTCCTGAACAGCAGGAATACGAGTTGAACCACCAACTAATATAATTTCATCAATATCACTTTTTGAAAGTCCTGCAGCTTTTAATGCAGATTGGCAAGGCTCAATAGTACGCTTTACTAAATCGTCGATTAATTGTTCAAATTTAGCTCTTGATAATGTTCTTACTAAGTGTTTTGGTCCACTTGCAGTTGCTGTAACATAAGGTAAATTGATTTCTGTTTGCGCAGAAGATGACAATTCAATCTTAGCTTTTTCAGCAGCTTCCTTTAAACGTTGAAGAGCCATTGGGTCTTTACGTAAATCAATACCTTCTTCAGTATTAAATTCTTCAGCTAACCAATTAATGATTTTTTGGTCTACATCATCACCTCCTAAATGTGTATCTCCATCAGTTGACAATACTTCAAATACACCATCACCTAACTCAAGGATAGATACATCATGCGTACCACCTCCAAAGTCAAATACAACTATTTTTTGGTCAGTACCTTTTTTATCCATTCCGTAAGCTAAAGCAGCAGCTGTAGGCTCGTTGATAATTCTACGAACTTTTAAACCTGCAATTTCTCCAGCTTCTTTTGTTGCTTGACGTTGAGAGTCATTAAAATAAGCAGGAACTGTAATAACAGCTTCAGTTACTTCTTGATCTAAAAACTCTTCAGCAGTTTTCTTCATTTTTTGAAGCACCATTGCTGATAATTCTTGTGGTGTATATAAACGACCATCAATATCTACTCTTGGTGTATCGTTGTCACCTTTTATTACTTTATAAGGAACACGTTCTGCTTCTTGTTTAGACTCAGAATACTTGTTTCCCATGAAACGTTTAATGGAATACACAGTTTTTGTTGGGTTGGTAACTGCCTGACGTTTTGCAGGATCACCAACTTTGATTTCGCCACCTTCAACAAAAGCAATAACAGAAGGCGTTGTACGTCTTCCCTCAGCATTTGTTATCACAACTGGCTCGTTACCTTCCATTACCGAAACACAAGAGTTTGTTGTTCCTAAATCGATTCCAATAATTTTACTCATAACTTTATTTATTCTTTAATTGTGTTGAATTTCTTTTTAAATACATCATGTTATTGTCAATCATTGTGCCATGACAAAAAATATGACAAGGTGTCAGAATGGTTTTAGAAAATTAAATTGTTTTCATATCTCTTTGGTACATGATTTGATACATACAAAGCAAAAACCTTATATATTATGAAACGTTTATTATCCTTATTTACAGTATTAGCACTAATATTCACCTCTTGTGAAGGACCACAAGGACCTCCTGGTTTTGATGGATTGGATGGTCGTGATGGCGAAATTATTGCCTCATCTGCTTTTGAAATTGTAATCGATTTTAATGCTGCAAACGAATTTGAATATATTGAAGCTTACGGATTCAACGTATTGCTTTCAGATGTTACACTCGTTTACGTTTTATGGGACAATATAAACGGACAAGATATTTGGCGCTTAATGCCACAAACGGCTTATTTTGATGATGACACTAATTTAGTTTACAACTTTGATTTTACACAAGAAGATGTACGCTTTTTTTTAGATGGTACAACAGATTTTAATACTCTAGATGATGTTTGGACACAAGACCAAGTGTTTAGAGTTGTAGTTGTTCCTGCAGATAATGTTGATGGTATTGATGTCTCTGATATTAATGCAGTTATGAATTTAAATAACATACAAAGTATTGACCTCAGATAACAAAACAAATACAAACTAAAAAAAGGTCTGAAAAGGTTAATTTTCAGACCTTTTTTTATTCAAAATAATTAGTTCATCTTTAGTTAGTTTTAAGTGTACAACATTTATATTTGTCCAAATACTAAATAGGATTGGTAAATGGAATGTATTTCTGTTTTTGATATGCTCAAAATTGGTGTTGGACCATCAAGCTCACATACCTTAGGTCCATGGAGAGCTGCAGAAAGATGGATTAAAGAGTTAAAATCTGTCAACAAATTTGATCAAGTAGAAAAAATCACAGTTGACTTATATGGTTCGTTATCACTTACAGGTAAAGGACATGCAACCGATTTGGCCATTATATTAGGTTTAAGTGGTGCAGATCCAGAAACAATCCCAACTGAATCGATTGATATTATTATAGCTTCAGTAAATAACACGTATGTTTTAGATTTTAACAATGAAAAACCTTTAGAGTTCCATCCAAAAAGAGATATTGTTTTCAATAGAAAATTCCTGCCCTTTCATTCTAACGGAATGAAGTTTACTGCCACTATAAATGGCAAAAAGACAAGTTCAAAATTTTATTCAATTGGAGGTGGATTTGTCGTAAAGGAAGAACGCAAAAATGCCAAAAAGAACAAAGAAATATTTAAAACGTTTCCGTATCCAATAGTAAAAGGTAATGAGCTTTTGAAATATTGCAACGATTTGAATAAATCCATTTCAGAAGTTGTGATAGAAAATGAAAAATCACTACGAAGTGATGATGATATTGATTTTGAAATGAAACGCGTGTGGAACACCATGCTTGAATGCATGTACATTGGTTGCCACACTGAAGGAAATTTACCTGGAGGTTTAAATGTACGAAGACGTGCTTATGATATACACCAAAAGCTAATTGGAGACATCAATTATGAAAGCCCACAAGAATGGCTTGATGCCATCAGAAAAACAGAAGTAAAATTCAGACAGATTTTAAAATGGGTAAGCTGTTTTGCTTTAAGTGTTAATGAGGTAAATGCATCTTTAGGTCGTGTTGTAACTGCTCCTACAAACGGAAGTGCTGGAGTAATACCTGCTGTGCTAATGTACTATATGGTTATTGAAAATCACGATGCAACTTTTAAAGACATAAAACAGTTTTTATTAGTGGCTGGAGAAATAGGAAGCATTTTCAAAAAGGGAGCAACAATTAGTGCTGCAATGGGAGGCTGCCAAGCTGAAATTGGAGTAAGTTCTGCAATGGCTGCTGGAGCTCTTTGCGAATTGCTTGGTGGAACACCTGACCAAGTTTTGATAGCTGCTGAAATTGCTATGGAACATCATTTAGGACTTACCTGTGATCCAATTGGTGGATTGGTACAAATACCATGTATTGAGCGAAATTCTATGGGAGCACTAAAAGCTATTAATGCAGCTGAGCTTGCATTAGAAACTGATCCAAAAAATGTAAAAGTGCCGTTGGATGAAGTTGTGAATACCATGTGGGAAACAGCAAAAGATATGCATACAAAATACAAAGAAACTTCTGAAGGAGGTTTAGCTGTTAGAGTAAGCTTATCTGACTGCTAATTCTTCTTTTCATTGCAACCTGTACGCTGTCTTGTATCTATTAAATAGATGATTTTCCATTGTCCATTATCATTAAATAATTGAAAAGAATTGACACCACAATGGCTAAATTTTCCATTTGCCCAAAACTCATAAGGTGTCCAAGCATTAGCCATATTATTATCTACTTTAATAACGTAGTCCAATAAGCGTTCATCCCATTTTTGGTTTTCTGGCCTACTACCAATAGCTTTTACTAAATCTGCAGATTCACCACTCCTTAAAACATCATTCCCATCTTTATCTTTGAAAGCAGTTTGGGTAGTAAACTTGCCATACATAACAGATTTCATTAAAGTTGTATCACCTTTATGAAACCCTTCAAAAAAAGTATCAATAGCTGCCTTAACTTTAGCAGTTTCACCATCTTGAGCATTAATAGTTATAGTAGATAAGCACAAGCATAAAAATAAAATTCGTAACATATTATTATTTTTCATTAAAGTTAAGTCATCAAAAACAAAAAAAGAAACGTTTAACAGTATTTATAGCTTACTGTTAATTTACTATTTTAGCGTTTTAATACATATAAACTATGTCTACTGCTAAAAAAGAATACAAAAGAGTTACTACTAAATCTCTAGTCGATATGAAAAGTAATGGTGAAAAAATCTCCATGCTAACTGCTTATGATTATACAATGGCAAAAATTGTTGATGGTGCTGGAGTTGATGTGATTTTGGTAGGGGATTCAGCAAGTAATGTCATGGCTGGACATGAAACTACATTACCTATTACACTAGATCAAATGATTTATCATGCATCCTCTGTAATTCGTGCTGTAGAAAGAGCTTTAGTAGTTGTTGACTTACCTTTTGGTAGTTACCAAAGTGATCCAAAAGAAGCTTTACGTTCCGCTATTAGAATCATGAAAGAAAGTGGTGGTCATGCTGTAAAACTTGAAGGTGGAAAAGAAATTAAAGACTCGATAAAAAGAATACTTAATGCTGGAATTCCTGTTATGGGACATTTAGGATTAACACCACAATCTATTTATAAGTTTGGGACTTATACTGTGCGAGCTAAAGAAGAAGAAGAAGCCTTGCAACTTATTGAAGATGCTAAGCTTCTTGAAAAAATAGGTTGTTTTGCCATTGTTTTGGAAAAAATCCCTGCTGCTCTTGCAAAACAAGTTGCTGAAAGTGTTAGCATTCCAATTATTGGTATTGGAGCTGGAAATGGAGTTGATGGTCAAGTATTAGTAGTTCACGATATGATAGGAATGACTCATGAATTCAATCCTCGTTTTTTACGTCGTTATATGAATTTATATGAAGAAATGACTAGTGCCATTTCGCAATATGTAACTGATGTTAAGAAAGTAGATTTTCCTTCAAATAGTGAGCAATATTAGTTGATAAAAGTATTAAGTGAAAACCTCAAAATTATTAAACTATACTTGGATTTTTGTTACCTCGATTATAGTTCTTCTTCTTTCAGCTTTTTTATATATTGGTTCTCAAGAACAATATTTAGAACTAAGACTAAATTTATTTAGTAATATTGTTTACAGAACATTGGGGTTTTCCATTTTCGGATTTATTTCTATGATAATATTGGTCTTCCTTAATTACTTAATAAATAGAAACATTAAATCATCCATCAAAATTGGTGTTTTGGGTTTAATTATTAACGTTATTTTTTCTTTAATTGGAACATTAATATTTTTTAACCATTAATTTAAATTTGTGACGAAAACTCTGTCTAACAAATCTAATTTACAAGTTATTTACGAGGACAATCACATAATCCTCGTTAATAAACGTGCTGGTGATATTGTGCAAGGTGACAAGACTGGAGACAAGCCTTTAAGCGACGTTGTAAAAGATTTTATTAAAGACAATTACAATAAGCCTGGAAATGTTTATTTAGGCGTTGTACACCGCTTAGATAGACCAACAACAGGGATTGTGGTATTTGCTAAAACATCAAAAGCATTACCTAGATTAAACAAGCTATTCTCCGAAAAAAAAGTCAAGAAAACCTATTGGGCTGTTGTGAAACAAAAGCCACTAAATGACAAAGACACTTTAATTGATTGGTTAAAGAAGAACTCTAAAAACAATAAATCTACAGCTTATAATCACGAAATAAAGGATAGCAAAAAGGCTATACTTCATTATAAAATTATAAAAACCCTTAACAATTACTACTTATTGGAAGTGAATTTAGAAACTGGTAGACATCATCAAATTCGTTGCCAATTAGCAAATATTGGTTCTCCAATAAAAGGAGATTTAAAATATGGATTTGATAGAAGCAACAAAGATGCAGGAATTCATTTACACTCAAGAAAAATAGAATTTATTCATCCTGTAAGCAAGGAAACTATTTCTGTGACAGCTCCTACTCCACAAGATCCAATTTGGGATGCTTGTACTAACTAAATTAGTATCTTTATAAAAAAGAAAAACCTTGAACATACCTAATATACTTCAACAACAAAGAGCATACTTCAAAACACAACAAACTAAAGATCTCTCGCTTAGAATTAGTGTTCTAAAAAAATTAAAACAAGAAATAGTTTCAAGAGAACAAGATATTTATGATGCATTAAAAAAAGATTTTAAAAAGCCAGCTTTTGAAACTTTTATGAGTGAATATGGATTAGTTATTTCTGAGTTAGATTTAGTTATAAAAAACTTAAAATCGTGGGCTAAACCTAAGCGTGTAAAATCATCGATGCTTACTTTTCCATCAACCGATTATATCTATAAAGAGCCTTATGGAACTGTACTAGTAATAGCACCTTGGAATTATCCATTTTTATTAGCTATTGAACCATTAATTATGGCTATTGCAGCAGGAAATACGGTTGTACTAAAACCAAGTGAACTTACAGAGCATACATCAGAGCTAGTAACAGATATTATTAAAAATGTGTTTAATGTAGAACACGCTGCTTCAATTCAAGGAGGAATTCCAGTAGCAACTGAATTGTTAGAGCAGAATTGGGACTATATCTTTTTTACAGGAAGTGTAGCAGTTGGAAAAATTGTTGCCGAAGCCGCAGCAAAACACTTAACGCCTGTCACCTTAGAATTAGGAGGAAAATCACCTTGTATTGTTGACGAAACTATCGATTTAAAACTGGCTTCAAAACGTATTGTTTGGGGAAAGTTTTTTAACGGAGGGCAAACCTGTATTTCGCCAGATTATATACTTGCACATTACTCAATTAAAGATAATTTAATTGATTCTTTAAAAAATGAAATCAAAAAATCTTATGGGGAAAACCCAAAGGAATCATTAGATCTCCCTAGAATTATAGACAAGCGAAATACAATTCGTTTAAAAGAACTCCTTGAGGATATAGATATTGTTTATGGAGGTGAGTACAATATTAAAAAATGCTATATAGCTCCTACTCTAGTGGACAATCCGAGCTTAGGCAGCAAGCTTATGCAAGATGAAATTTTTGGTCCTATACTTCCTATTTTAACGTATAACAATAAAGAGGATATTGACAAGGTTATAAGTAATTATGACAAACCTTTATCACTTTATGTGTTTTCAAAAAATAAAAATTTTATTGACAAAATCATATCAAGATATAGTTTTGGTGGTGGAGCAATAAACGACCCTTTAATTCACTTCGGAAACCATAGATTACCTTTTGGAGGTGTTGGTGCTAGTGGTATTGGTGCGTATCATGGAAAGCATGGCTTTGATACATTTTCACACCATAAATCTATTTCAAAACGTGGAACTTGGACAGATCCTCCTATTCGCTATGCTCCTTACAATGGCAAATTAAAGCTTCTTAAAAAGATGTTTAAATGGTTTAGCTAATTGCTCTCAAAGTTATAGGATATCTTAACATAAGTTTTGTTCCTTTATTAAGCTCAGAAACTAGACTAAACTCACTTTCGGTTAATTTAGCCCTACTTTCCATATTAATTAATCCTGAACCTCTTTCTATCTTTTCTTTATCGAACCCAATACCATTATCTTCTGCAGCAATAAGCAAACTATGAGGTGAATATTCAAGCATTATATTTAATTCTGTTGCTTTAGAGTATTTAACTGTATTCGATATAAATTCTTGTAAAATTCTAAAAAGAATGATAGCATCTTTATTATTTCTACAAACTCCCTTATCTCCTGTGCTAGTTAATTGTGCTTTTAAAATATTCATCCTATTTAAACGCTCTAGTTCGGTATTAAGCGATTCTTGAAATCCTAAATTTAATATTACCTCATTATTTAACACCTTAGATAGTCCTCTCACCTCTTTAATAGCATCGTTAATTACGCTTTTAGTTTCGTCTACTTTATTCTTAACAGCATCTTTTGCTAATGATGACACTAAACTTAGTTGCATGTTTGCAACAGACAATAACTGCCCAACATTATCATGCAATTCCTGTCCAACATTCTTTAAGGTTTGCTCTTGTACTTCAATTTGAGTTTTAACAAATTCTTCTTGAAACTCTTGTTCACGCTGAATTTTATCAAGCAGTAATTTGTTTTTTCTTTTTTGAAAAATAACAAAGAATAGGACAAATAATCCTATTATAATTACTAGTACAGCAATCATATACAATAGTAAGTACCTTTCGGAACTTGAACTAACTAACTGTTCTGATGTTTGCACCATATTAAAGCAAATGAAAAGGTTAAATACATTAATGTGTTACACGATAAAAAAATGACAGCTTTCATAATTGCATAATCCATATCTGATTTATTGAAATACAATTCATAAAAAATCAAAGGAGTCATAACTAAATGCCATAATAATATAACTGCAGCAATATAAAAGTGCACCGAATTAAAAACTGAAAGTATTTTATCACTCTTTAAAATTTCAAAAAAATATGCAAAAACAATTATAACTATTACAATTGCTTGAGCAATATTAATTGGTATCTGTCCAGAAGTCGTTATTTCATCAAACCCCTTAACAAAAAACACAACAAAAAACACGAAATAAAAGATTGCTAAATACTTTATGACTTTTTTTAAAATTTGGTTGTTTATTATTCTTCCAAAATAAAAGGCATAAAAAAGCACATTGATTAAAGTCCAAAAAATTAAATACCACCACTTTGAATTTTCTAAAAAAGTACCATCTAAATATGCACTAATAAAATTCAGGGATGGTATTTTGTCAAACATTGTCCTATAACTACCAATAATTTCAACAATAGCAATATAGACGCAAAACCATATAAAATATTTGACAATAGAATTTTTGTGCTTTTTATAAAATACCAAACCGAATATGGCTGGCAAAAAAACAACAGCAAAATTTATTATGGCATAATATTTATTTAAAAATTCTTCCAAAACTAATTTTATTACTGCTGCGGATAATTCGCATTTGGAGGCCACCCATTACTTCCTTTATTTAGAGCATCTCCATCTGGAATATCTGAGCCATCACTATTACCACCATCTTTTCCATCAGGAATGATAGCTGTTGGCACTATAAAAGAGGTTGAATATCCAGCTTTACCGTCAACTGTTGGATAGGCTCCACAATAAATTCTAATTCCATTCAATTCATGTCCAAGCTCTTTAGCTTGAGCTTCAGCGTGCCTTAAATAGGTTTTAATATCTTCAAGAGAATACCAAGAAGACCTATTGTCGGGTCTTTTTGTAATGTCTTTACTTATTAATTCGCATCGTTCTGTAAAAGCATCATTAAGTTTTTTTGCTTCTTTTGGTGTAATCAATCCTCTGATTTTTGACATAATTTTTAAGTTATTGTTAATAGTTATTTTAAACTAATAATTAATTAAGGGAGAATTACTAGATATTAAAAAGTTATATGTCTAAGTTAGTCAAAACTTCTTTATAAAGGAAGAAAAATCCTTCAATTTAAATCATAATCCAATAATTTAAAACTAATTTCATCACCAACTTTTTTTTGAGCCAATGTATTTATAGAAGATTCTGAAAGTTGTAATATTCTTGGATAGCCACCTGTTGTTTGACAATCTCTCATCAGAACAATTAGTTTCCCAGATGGCGTTAATTGTACAGTTCCAGGCAACACTAATGACGTGATAATATCCTTTAAGTCATTATCAATTTGTTCATTAAGTTGGTATGCCATTCTATTGTTTTCTTTTGAAATAGAAAACTTTCCATTGAATACTTTATTGATTTGTGATTCATTCAGCATTTCAAACTCTGGCCCTTTGAACACATTAATATCACTATTGCTAATATAGTCCTCAACTACTCTAATTGATGAATACTTATTTTTTAAATGTGATGAAGGTTTAATTTTAATCAAATCATCTTTTTTTAAATTTGATGCTTCAGTTATTCCATGGTACATGCTCCTACTCTTTAAAACCATTTCGGATTGAAATCCACCAAAAACAGACAAACAGGCTCTAAAGCCACTTTTTACACTTCCAAAGGCTAAAACATCTCCTTTGCTAATATTAATTGCAGAATTATTCGGTATTTCAACTCCATTAAGCTTTGGAGAAAAATCTCCGCCAACTATGGATATAGTAGTATTACAATGAAACTCTAACTTTGGTCCTAACATAGTTATTTCAATAACTGCACAGTTATCTTCATTTCCAATAATAGCATTAGCCATTGTCGCTGCATTCAGGTCCATTGCACCAGAAATTGGCACACCCAAATGTTGAAACTCTTTACGACCTAAATCTTGAATTGTTGAATAAAAACCAGGATGAAGCACTTTAACCATTAATCACCTCGCTTTCACAATTATATTCGTCATTCTCAACTTTGCATAGTATTTCAGAATATTCGTTTTTTGTTATTGAAACAAATTGAATTTTATCGCCAGCATCAGCAAAACAAGGGTTTTGATGTTTTGCATCAAAAAGATTTAATGGTGTCTTACCAATAATATTCCAACCTCCAGGGCTTTCGTTCGGATAAATTCCTGTTTGAGATCCACCAATTGCAACTGAACCTTTATCAATTTTTAATCGAGGTGATTTTTTTCTAGGGAAATGCAGTTTTTTGTTCAGTCCACCTAAGTATAAAAATCCAGGTAAAAACCCCAAAAAATAAATCGTGTATTTGGTCTTTATATGAAGCTGAATAATCTCAGAAATATTCAACCCATTTTCGTGTGAAAGTTCTTGTAAATCTATTCCAAATTCTAGGTCATAACACACTGGAATTTTCCAAAGTTTGTATGTTGACTTGCTATTACTTTTATTATCAATTTCTAACGATTTTAGTGTTGAAATTTCATCATAGAAATTATCTATGCCTATATCATAAGTTATTAATATCGAGTTATATCCATGTTTTATATAAACTTTTTCTTCAAATGAAAAATTTTCAAGCTTATCTTTATGAAAAAGTACGTTGCCTAGCACTTCTTCTGATATATTATTTGGCCATTCAATTAAAATTGAACGTTCTCCAAAGGGTTTATATGTTAGCTCAAAGTCATTCAAAATATCATTGAATTTTAACACCAAAATCTATCAAATTTTGACGAAGATTTTTGATTAAATTTAAGGCTTCAGAATTATCGCCATGTACACAAATTGTTTCCGCTTCAAGAGGTACTTCTACTCCACTTACTGTTTTGACCTTTTTAAGTAATATCATATTTTCAATATGGTTAGTCATAATATTTACATCCTTTATTACAGCATTTTCTTTTGCTCTTGAAACCAGCGATAAATCATCATTATAGTTTCTGTCTGCAAAAACTTCATAAGTAACTGGAATTCGTTCTTTAATAGCTATTTCAGAAATCACTGAACCATAAGGTACGTAGAGCTTTAAGGGCAAATGAATACTTTTCATCACTTCAATAATAACTTCTGCAGTTTTCTCATCTTTAGCCGCTAAGTTATACAAAGCTCCATGAGGTTTTACATGATGCAATGCAGCATGCTGGCTCCTAACAACTTTCATTAAGGCTTTAATCTGGTTCTTAAGTGTTTGATATAACGCAGAGCAAGACATGTTTACTAACTCTCTACCAAAATTTTCTTTATCAGGAAACGAAGGATGTGCTCCAATTTTTACACGAAACTGCTTGGCTAATTCAACACAAAAGTTCATCGTGTCAATGTTTCCAGCATGTCCTCCACAAGCAATATTACATGAAGACAGTAAAGGCATCAAACTAGTTTCATTGCCTATACCTTCTCCAATATCTGCATTAATATCGATTGAGAGGTTTTTCATTTATAATAATTCAAATACTTTTAATATGCTTTTAACTCCTAAAAATATTGCAACAGCTAGAATAATTAAGCTTATTACATTTTGACGCAGTGTGTTTTTGTAGCTTCCCAAAACAGACTCTTTATTCATTATCCAAATAAGGAATCCAGCAATTACAGGAAGTAGGATACCATTGGCTACTTGAGCAAATTTGATAATTTCTATAGATTTTATTCCAGACGAAGAAGACAATACTCCTAAAACGAGAATAAACATCCAAACTACTTTGAATTTTTTTGATGACATCTTAGTCGACCAACCCAAACAACCTGTTGCCACAAAAGCTGCTGCTAATGGTGCAGTTATCGCACTTGTAATTCCAGCTGCAAATAATCCTATTGCCAAGAAGTATTTTGAAAAACTTCCAAAAAGTGGCTCTAAGCCTTTAGCCAAATCTGCTGCATTATTAATATCTGAAGTTTGGACAGCTGATGCAGAAATAATGATACACATAGACACAATACCACCTAAAATAACTGCAACTATAGTATCTTTTCTAGCGAATTTTAAGTCACTCTTATTTTTCCATTTTTCTTTTACAAGTGATGCGTGCAAAAACAAATTGTAAGGCACTACAGTCGTTCCAATTAACCCAATAATGGTCAGAATACTCTCTTCTGGAAACTTTGGGACAAACACTCCTTTAAACACTTCGCCTAAATCTGGTTTTGTCATAATTGCAGTCACCATAAAGGCAATACTCATTAAGATCACTAATGAAACCAAAGCCTTTTCTAAAATTTTGTAATTGCCAATATAAAGTAAGATGAATGCAACCAAACCTATGGTAACACTAAAATAATTTAACGAAAAAGAGCCTATTTCTTGAGAATGCTGACCTAAAACAGCCTCAAGACCTAAAACACCTCCACTTATATTTCCTGCTTCATAAGCTGCATTACCAATAACAATAGCAGATAAGATTAAAATAATAGAAAACCCTTTTAACAATGGGCTTTTGATTTCGGTTCTAATAATTTCAGAAAGTCCTCTTTGTGAAATAATACCCAAACGAGCAGACATTTCTTGCAATACAATGGTTGCCACTATAGACAATACCATTGCCCAGAGCAAAGCATAGCCAAAATTAACACCAGCTAAAGTGCATAATGTAACAGTACCTGGTCCAATGAATGCAGCTGCAACTAATGGTCCTGGACCTATGTTTTTAAACCAAGATTTTATCATGAATAAGTGTTTCCTGCTAATTTAGTAATTAAAATTCAAGCTAGATAATTACACATCAAAAACAAAAAAGGTGTGATTTTCATCACACCTTTTAAAAAAATCAATTTCAGTATTGAGTTACATTTTTATATCTGATACTTTAACTTCTTTAGCATCTTTATCTAAAAGGATTACTTCATCAAAGCCAGCATTTTTGAATGCCTCAAATTGAGTTGCAGCATCACCAACTACCAAATAACCCATTTTAGAAGCATCTAAATGCTTGTTTGCAAGTCTTTTGTGTTCTTCAAGGGTCATTGCTCCAATAATACGCTCTTCATCAGCAATATAATTTGCTGGTAAGTCATAAGCACTCATAGTTTGTAGCATTCCTAATAACGAGAATTGAGACTCAAAACGACGTGCATTTGATTTAATTAAGGCACTTTTAGTAAAATCTAAATCCTCTTGAGAAATACCATTTTTGTATTTTTCAATTTCTTCTTTAAAGATTTGTACAGATTCATAAGTTGTATTTGTTCTTACACTTGAAGATGCTGAGAATGTGCCAGGAATTTTTGTTCCACTAAATCCAGTACGCGCTCCATAAGTATAACCTTTTTCTTCACGTAAAATTAAGTTTACGTTTCCGGAGAAAGAACCACCTAATTTATAGTTCATTACTGTTGCAGGGAAATAATCTGGATCTGTACGAGCCATTGATAAATAACCAATATTGATTACAGATTGTTTTGCATTTGGTATGTCAACAAAATACAATGAAGTCTTATCTCTATCTTCTGGTAAAGGATACGTTGGGATTACAACTTCTTTTGCTGCCCACTTAGTTTCAAGGTCTTTTAATTGTTCTAAAGTTTGTTCTTGATTTATATTTCCTACAATATGGAATCTAGTCACAGATGGCGAAAAGTTCTTTTCCCAGAATGCCTTTAAGTCATCCATTGTAATAGACTCAACTGACTCTTCTGTTCCAGATGTTGGGTAAGCAAACATGTGCTTTTCTCCATACAACACTTTATTTCTGACATTATTAGCGACAAAGTTAGGATTAGCAGCAGAACGTTTAATACCATTGATGGTACTTAGCTTGATTCTTTTTAATTCATCTTCATCCCAACGTGGTTCTAGTAAAATCTCTTCAACCAAGTCCATGGTCTTTCCAAAGTTTCTAACTAAAGTGTTTCCAGAAATAGTAATTGACTCTCTCCCAGTAAACATGTTAATGCTTGCTCCCAAAAGCTCGATAGCTTCTTCTAACTCTTGAGGCGTTTTGTTTGCAGTTCCTTCCATCATGATGTCTGTCATTAAGTTAGCAACTCCATTCTTTTCAAATGAATCTAATAAATGTCCTCCATCAATTACTAAGCTAAAATTAACTAATGGCAATTCTGTTTGCTCAATACCTAATACTTCCATTTCGTTAGACAATGTTGTTGACCACGATTCTGGAATATTTAATTTTGGAGAAGGTCCTTGAGCTGGCTCAATAGAACGATCAAAGTTAGATGGTGTTTTAACTACTTCGCTGTTTCGCTCAACAACTTCAACTTCAACATTATCTTTAATTTCTTCTTCAACAACTGCAGCCATAACACAGTCTTTTGCTCCCAATTCCAATTGCCCTTTAGGAACAAAGCTAGTTAATACAAAAGGCTTATCTTTTATATATTTCTCATATACGTGCATGATATCATCCTTAGTAACAGCTTTGATATTTTCAATATCTTGAGTAATAAACCCAGGATCTCCAGCAAACACATTGTATTGTGCTAATTGGAATGATTTACCCAAAACACTACTAATACCATTATAAAAATTAGTTTCTTCGCTTGCTTTAAGACGCTCAACATCAGCATCTGTGATGCCTTCTTCCTCAAACTTAGCAAAAGCTTCAAAAATTGCTTCCTCTACTTCAACTAGGTTTTTTCCAGAATTTGCTGTCACACTAATATGAAATTCTCCAGCAATTTCTTGCGAATTGTTATATGCTCCAACACGAGAGGTTAATTCCTTTTCTTCGACAAGTACTTTGTACATTGGCGCTTTCTTTCCTTGAGAAATTAATTGTGCTAAGAAATCTAATGCATAAGCATCATCAGTATATTGTTGTAATGTTGGCCAAACTATGTTTAACTGAGGAGCAGTTGCAAAATTATCTTCGTGAAATAATCTTTTTGTTTCTGCTAATGTAACTGGTTGAGGCTTTAAAGGCTCAACTTCTTGACGACGTTTAATTTCTCCAAAATATTTTTCGATTAAAGCTTTAGCATCTTCAGTTTCAAAATCTCCAGCCAATACTAAAGTCGCATTGTTAGGTCCATAATACTTGTCGTAGAATTCCTTTACATCATCAATAGTTGCACTTTGAAGATCTACTAACTCTCCAATAACTTGCCAGTTGTAAGGATGCCCTTCTGGGTAAATGTTTTTATCAAGAACCCAGTTTGTATGACCGTAAGGATTGTTATCTACTCTTTGTCTTTTCTCGTTCTGTACCACTTCTTGCTGGTTATAAAAAGCAGCTTCAGTAACAGTGTTGATTAAATAACCCATTCGGTCACTCTCTAACCACATTACCATTTCCAACGCATTGTTTGGAACAACTTCATAATAAATGGTTCCATCCTTCCAGGTTCCTCCATTTAAAGTTCCACCTGCATCTTGAATTTTTTTGAAGAATTGATCCTGAGGTACATTTTCAGATTCTTGAAACAACATGTGCTCAAATAAGTGAGCAAATCCTGTACGTCCAGTTTTTTCTCTGTTAGAACCAACTCCATATTGTATTGCTACAGATACTATTGGGTCGGACTTGTCGTGATGTAATACTACTTGCAAACCGTTATCAAGTGTGTACTTCTCAAATTCGATTGCTAATTTATCGCCAGACGCACTGTCAGAACTACAAGCCACAAAGGCTAAAAGTCCAAAAACAGAAACTACTGTAAAAGCGATTCGTTTAAGATTGATCATAGTGTTTTATGTATTTTTAAATTTTAAGTCACCAAAAATAACGAAAAATCCTTTAGTATATTGGGTTTGTTAATAAGTTATTGGCTTGTTCTTAATATAATAAGTCACTGAGTTTTTTATGTCTACATTTAGTTCCCAATTATTTATTATCTTCCCATCTGTATTCAGTATAACCACTTATGGCAAAAAGATTAGACAAAAAGAAACTAACTAAAACCCTTCAGTTTTTTGCAGCATATTTGGTAGCAGCTTGGACTCTATTACAATTTGTAGATTGGGCATTAAACAGATACAATATCTCACCTTATTGGGTAGATTTATTGCTATGGATATTTATTGGTATCATACCATCACTAATAATTTATTTATACCATCAGGAACGTATTAATAAAAAAATACTGAAACTACGTGAAAAAATAATTTTCCCATTAAACGTTATTCTCATTATGGTGGTTACTTATTTTGGCTTTGGCAGTAGTGATTTAGGTGCTACTACAAAAGAAATAAAATATACTGACAACGAAGGTGAATTACAAACTCAGGTAATAACCAAAGAAGAGTTTAGGGTAAACCTTCCATTGTTTAATTTTGAAAATAAAACACAAGATAGTAGCAAAATATGGATATCAAGGGTTATTAATGATTTGCTTTATTATGATTTAGAACAAGACAAAAACATTACATCAAGAACTCTAGGAACTGATGGTACCATTACAAATAAAGTAAACCAAGCCAGTGCATTTTCAGATTATTATGTTGATGGTGAGTTTGACTTAAAAGATAGTATTTACACATTAACACCAATTATACATAGTAGTAAAAACGGAAAAGAACTAAATAGGCAAACCTATACAGGAACAAACCTTTTTGATTTAATCGATGATGTTAGTGTATATGTAAGGGAACATGTTGGTATAATAGAAGAAATGCGTGACCAATATATTGACTTAGATGTAAAGGATTTCACGACCAACTCCATGGCTGCTTTAAAAGAATTTTATTTTGGAAGACATGACAACGCAACAGCTATAGACCCAACCTTCGCTTTATCATATTTAAACAAATCTTATAACGCTACATTTTACAGTCAAAGTCAGATTGAAGAACAATACCTAATAGATAAAGCGTACGAAAACCGTAGAAAACTTCCCTTACAACAGCAACTTAAAGTATTAATTCAAAGACATATTGCTTACAATCATTGGAAAGAAGCGGAAGAATTAGTGAAGTTGCAATTGGAAATTGATCCGAACGATATTGACTTTAATAATTTATTATTTACCATTTATAGTGAAACCAGAAATCTAGATGAATTTTTAAACTTTACAGAAGCAAGGTATAAAAATCAACTTATACCAAATGGTATTTTGGTATTTAATTATAGGCAAGCACTTATGGTAAATGGTAAATACGATAAGGTTATTGATATGGTAAATAAATATCAGACATTATTACCAAATAATAGTGGAGTTTCACCTTTTAAAACAGAACCGCAAATATTAAAAGGCGATCTGGTGGAAGCCAGTAAAAACCACAAAAAAACCATATTAACAAATCCTGATGATGCATGGATAAACGATTTAATTCAAGAAGGGATTAGTTATTACCAAAGCGATGATTTTGATGATGTTTATGCACGTTTCTATGGTAAATATAGAAGTGCCAGAGCTGAACAAGTAGTGGACTATTTTGAATATGATGGTAGGTTTTTATGTCAAGCTTCTAATCAGATTATCGACTATGTAATTTTAACAGGCAACGATAAAGTGCTATTCCCTTATCCACAAAGAGGCTTGGCCGTTGAATGTGAATTTCAAAAAAACAATACTGGTGATTACTACAGAATTAAATCCACACAGTATTATTCTTATAAAGACAATGAATATTTCTGGTATTACAAAGAAAATGATAATATAAGAAAAGCCGACTCCTTATTGCGTGCTGGTAATTATGATGAAGCCGAAATTGCTTATACTGAAGCAATATCAATGCATCCAAACCACTTTTATTTAAAAGATGCCTTGGCACATATTAATTATGTAAAAACAACAGATGTAGAAGCTCTTACAAAGCAATATGAAGGTATTGTGGGTGAATATGGACGACGAAAATTTTGGGTGGAAGACGGTAAATTATACTATAAAATAGGTGTTAATTTTAAAAAAGAGCTATTACCAATTTCAAAAAACAGATATATAACACTGTCTAGTTATTGGAATAATTTTGAATTTGATTTTCTAGATGATAATACTATTGCCTCTTTTGCATGGGAATATGATCATGAAAATATGCAATGGGTAAAACTAGATGACGAGGTAAATTATTTTTTAAAAGAATAATATTAACTTATTCTCTAACACTCCAAATTTCGTGCATGGCATCTCCTTTACTAGAAAATCCTTTATGTTGCCAAGTACCATCAACTAATTCATAATCAAATTCTAAGCTTATTCCTGCTTTAGAGTCGTCTTTAGAGAAGAATTCGATGTTTTCGGTGTACTTACCATCAACTGTGGTATAAGTTCCACCTCCAGATCCAATGAATCTTTTGGATTCTGTGTGATAAGCAATCCACTGAAAACGTGTGCCAGACAATAACTTCATCGTTTTTCTTGGTCCAGTGACGTCTCTCAATTGTTCTTTACCATCTCTCACTCTACCAGACATTAACCAAGCTCCTTGCAACTTTCCAGGAGCACCATCATCAATTCTTTTCATCATCATTGGGCTATCAATAATTTTAATGGTATCGTCTGTTATTTCTACATTAAAACTCACTTCACTACCAACGCGTTCTGGGTTAGCAGAATCAAACTCAATCATTTCGGTCATGGTATCGCCTTCAAGGCTCCATGTTCCACCATTGGCTTGAATAAACTTACCTGTTTTAGCATTATAGGTTGCTATGGCTTGATAACCATCTGCAAAAATAACTACACTTTTTTGTTTTACTCCATCTTCTGAAGTTGAATACATTTCCCAAGCACCAATTATGCTTTGAGAATTAATTGTAAAAGTGGCGAAACAACAAACTAAAATTAATACTGCTTTTTTCATGATTTCTTATTTAATAAAACTTTTATTGTTAAAACTTACTTTAAATAACTTTAGGTCTTTTAAGTTGCTTTACAAACTTATCCATACTATGATTAATAATCTCTTCATCTGAAACATCAATACATTTAAAATCGCGAAGTCTTTTCATTGTTTCAGGGAAGTTTTGTCTTAGTTTTCTTAGTCTATCTATTTCACTGCTAATATCAGTAACTGAGACATCTTTTTCTAATTGTCTAATCATCACCTTCTTTCTGGATTCAATTTCTTCATCAAGTCCATCAATGGTATTGATTGTATAATCGTAATTGTAAAAATCTGAATCTAACACACATCCTATTAGCTTTCTCTTACCACTTTGCTCCTCAGCGAACATGGTATCAAACGTCTCAACACCAACCCAACCAGATTTAAGACTTCTATTTGAAATTAATGTTAATACTGCATCAGCTTTCTGTATAGATTCACTAATAAAACTCTTAATTTCTTGACCAAGTTTCATGCTATCTTCGTCAATTGTGACATCAATACCAGAATCGGTAAGCACCTCTTTTATTTTATATGCAGTTCTAGCATCTCCATGATTGTAAGAAATAAAGACATTATAATTTATGTTATTATCAACCACATCTTCAGTAGCTTCAAATTCTCCGTCATTAAATTGCTCATTGGATATTGTAACCTTTTCATTTATTGGAGATACAAACTCGCTATCTGATGCGTTCAAAGCCTGTAATAATTGATTCATTCCTGCTTCATAATTATTAGCAAAATCAACGTATTGAAATCTTTTTAACCTCATTGGCAATTCACAATTTTCAATAAGAATAGGCATAATTTGTTTACCTTCCACAATAGCAATTGAGAATTCATCCATTACATTTGATGACTCTAGTGAAGCTTTAGACATAAAAACCAAAACAATATTTGATTCGTCGAGAGCTCTTTCTACAGATTCGTCCCATCTTTCACCAAGACTAATATCTAACTGATCAAACCAAACATCAAGTCCTTTATTTTTAAGAACATTTACTGTATTTAGTACAATCTCTCTATCGCTGCTTGAATAAGAGCAATATATTTTATTTTTTGACATGATTATTTTTTTGATGTTATTGTTAGTTATGTATGCTTTGCTAAATTTAAACATAAATAAGTAATCAACCTAACCAACCTTCTCTATCCAAACTTCGGTATTGAATCGCTTCTACTAAATCACAGATTACACGAGACGCTTTTATCACACATTACTACATAGGTTCATTAATTAAGTGCTTCGTCTATAAGTTTTATAAGCTTACCTGGTTGCAGTACTTGCGTTCTGATATTAAACTGTTTTGCTTTATTTATACTCATACTCAATTGTTGATGCCGATGTTTTAGACCATTTATTAAATCGCTTTCAAGGGCTGGCAAGCCTGTTCTTTCAAAGAAATCACTTTTAATCTTACTCTGAGAAGGCCAATACTTGCGTAACTCAATATGTTCATCTTTGAGGTTATTATCGAAGTCATCCATTATTTCCAAAAATCGATCTTGCCTGCTTTTTCTGGATGCTAATGCTGTTCTGAGGTCCTCATTTAACAATTTGGTGTATCCAGTAGCGAACATTTCGTTATAGGCAGAATAGTTTGGTCGATAACTATATAGGCCAGTTTCTATGCGTTTTGCTGAATCAATAATTTCTTGTGTTGTCCAAGTACCATTATCAAAGTAGTCAAAATACGCTTCTATATTTGATATGAGCTTTATATTTCTTTCTGAGCGATTTAGCAATCTAATTGAATCATCAATCATATCATTTTTAATATTCTTTAAATAGCTTTTAACGATTGTATTCGCTTTTCTTTCCTCACTCCAATTATTTATTGAAAGGGCTATCAAAATCCCAATAACTACCAGTACTATTTCACCAATTGCGTATTTAAAGTATTTTGAAGTCTTATTCTGATTCATAAGGTCGTATCTAATTTTTCTGAAAAACTTAATCATAAATATTTCCCTAGAAAGCGGGAATCTTGTTAGTTAGTATTTCTAAAGATACAGAATTTCAAAACATGGACTTTAGCCCAACCAACCTTCTCTATCCAAACTTCGGTATTGGATTGCTTCACTTATATGGTTTCCATTAATATCGCTTACGGATTCTAAATCAGCAATGGTTCGTGCAACTTTTAAAATCCGATCATAAGCACGAGCTGAAAGATTTAAGCGTTCCATAGCTGTTTTTAGTAATTGTTTTGAAGCTTCATCGAGTACACAATGTTTTCGAATTTGCTTAGTGTTCATTTGTGCGTTGTAATGCACTTTTTCAGATGCTGCAAATCTTTCGGTTTGTATTTCCCTTGCAGCAGTAACACGCTTTCTAATCTCGACTGAAGATTCGGATTTTCTTTCTTCTGATAGTTTTTCAAAAGGTACTGGAGTGACTTCAATATGAATATCAATACGATCTAACAAAGGCCCAGAAATTTTGCTTAAATAACGTTGCATTTCTGCTGGAGAGCTTGTAACTGGAGCATCAGGATCATTAAAATAGCCTCCAGGGCTTGGATTCATACTCGCAACTAACATAAACGATGATGGATAAGTTACAGTAAACTTTGCTCTGGAAATAGTAACTTCTCTATCTTCTAAAGGTTGTCGCATCACTTCTAAAACGCCTCGCTTAAATTCTGGCAATTCATCCAAAAACAAAACGCCATTATGCGATAAAGAAATCTCACCTGGTTGAGGATAAGCTCCTCCTCCAACTAAAGCAACATCTGAAATGGTATGGTGAGGGCTTCTAAATGGTCGTTGTGCCATGAGTCCTGCATTATCTTTAACTCTGCCAACCACTGAGTGAATCTTTGTAGTTTCCAATGCTTCTTGTAAAGTCATTGGTGGTAAAATAGAAGGCAATCGTTTTGCTAACATTGTTTTTCCTGCTCCAGGTGGACCAATTAGTATAATATTATGTCCTCCTGCTGCGGCAATTTCCATGCAGCGTTTGATGCTTTCTTGTCCTTTTACATCTGAAAAATCAAACTCTGGGAAATCAAGATTTTTATAAAACTCTTTTCTTGTATCTACAATTGTTTGTTCAAGTTCATCTCCTTTATCAAAGTAATCAATAACTTGTTTGATATTGTCAATTCCATAAACTTTAAGGTCATTTACAATAGCTGCTTCTTTTGCGTTTTGAACAGGAAGTATAAAACCTTTATAACCCTCTTCCCTTGCCTTAATTGCTATTGGCAAAGCGCCTTTAATGGGTTGTAAACTTCCATCTAACGAAAGTTCTCCCATAATTAAGTAATCTTCTAGGTCGTCAGCTTTAATTTGACTGGAAGCTGCAAGAATACCAATTGCTAAGGTTAAATCATAAGCACTGCCTTCCTTACGTAAATCTGCAGGTGACATATTAATGATGATTTTCTTGCCTGGAATTTTAAAACCGTTGTTTTGAAGTGCAGCAGCAATTCTATAATTACTTTCCTTAATTGCATTATCTGGAAGTCCTACCAAATGATAACCAATACCTTTATCGACATTGACCTCGACTGTTACAGTCGTTGCCTCAACGCCAAAAACAGCGCTTCCAAAAACTTTTTTAAGCATAGATGGTTGATTTGCTTAAATGTATGAAAAAAAGTGATAAAATATTATAGAAAATAGAATTGTAAATCCACATTTTAATACTCTATATTTGCAGTCACTTAAGTAATCACTTGTGATTGTTTAGGTATTACACAAAAAGAATCCTATAGTATGGTCACTATAGGATTCGCTTTTTTATATAACTTTTATTTTAATTTACACTAAACCCTTTTGAAATGTAGACTGGTTCTCCCAAATTCGTATAACCACTTACAATAACTTCGAAATCGCCAGTTACATCTGAGGTGAAAAACTCAATATTCATTGTCTTTTTTGTGAATTGTAAGTTAGGGTACCAGAGCAATTGTTCTCTAAAATCTGGAGTCCTATTTAACTCCGTTTTGCTACTATTATAGGATTGATTGAAATAACCTTTTTGAGGTTGAGCATTGAATAGTTCAAACTTTTTTAAATAGTCACCTGACAACTCTTCTGCGAAATTTTGATCAAAGGTTTCTATCCTAACAATGCCTTGGTACACAATTTTACCATAATAATACTCTTCGCGATGTACTTTAATAGTCTTAACTTTGTCTGCATCAAAGTCCAGCACATACTGATGGTCTTGCATAAAGGCTCCATCAATAAGCACCATTGGAGCTAAATCAATACCATAATAAGGGTCGAATTCACGCTCTCTTACATCAATACTACGCTTACCATTTTCAGCCTTTTGATCCCAAACGTGATCTATAACTTCAACAATCGTTTCTGCTATTGTTGGAAATCTCTTATAATCATCCAACTGATAAACAGTTGGTGGATTACCGAAAAATGGCTGAGGATACACATCTGTTTTTAATGTATCTTGTTTAACATTAAAATAAGCATTTTGAACTTGGTTATGTATGCTTCTTTCCTCAATCATTTTTTGATGTTCTTGTGATAAATGGAAATTCCCAAATTTCAATACACTATAATCTATAGATTCATAATCCTTGACTTCAATATTATAATCTTCTCTATCCTTACCAAGAACTTGAACCAAGGCTTCGGATTTACTGTAACTATCTTTTAACTGGAAATAAAAAACTCCATAATCATTCGTTTTAGTAATATCCTGAAATACTTCATCACTCAAAATAGACAATACAACTTCTTTACCTCCTTGAGGTTTACCTGTTGATTTATTAATCACAGTGCCTGTTATCATTTCTCCTATAAACTCAGGTAAATAGATAGACTTACCTATTGTTTTTGGCTCGCTAACAGTATTTAATTTGCTATTTGAAGTACTGAAAGAATGTGGCAACGAATTACTTATTAAATCATCCTTTTTTCTTACTGTAATTGAATAGTTTCCAAATCCATTTCCAAGTAAACTAACATCCAGCTTTACTTTAGATCGTGTCTTGTATGTTTGTGCATTTGTTACTAAGGAAATTACTTCCTTTTTGTTTGTAGTTTGTTGTGAAAGATTTTTAAAATTTTCTGATATTGAACCTGCCTCATCTACATTTGCATTAGTTTCATAAGGGTTTAAAACAACAATGTCTTTTTGAAAAAAGTTGTTTTTAGTACCATTTTTCATCCATTGGGTAAATCCAATTAACTTATAATTGCCTGACTTAACCGTCGCAGGAATGAAAAAATCACTCATTCCTACACCTTTGTTTAATTTAACTTTCTGTTTAAAAACTACTCCATTTGAGCCAACCAATTCAACATAAGCAATTTTACTGTTGTTACTATATTGGTTTGTTTTAGTGTTAAAGCAATACACTTTATAGTACATAGATTCTCCAGTAAAAAACAAAGCTGTATTTGGGCTTACAACAATTTTTTCTTGAGTGATTCCTTGATACCATTCTACATCTTCTGCATTCTTTAAAATATATTGGCTGAAAACTGTGCTGTAACTTCCTAAAAGAAATAGCATTATTGCTAGTTGTTTTTTCATGTTTTATATATTTAAAATATTAGTAGCATCACTATTTATACAAAAAGATGCTTAATTTTTATATTTATTCTTCCCAGAAATCTGGGATACTATTATTTCCTAAGACAGTACAATCTCCACATGGCTCTTGGACTAGTCTAAATGGAGCGTAAAAGAAAGGCGAATTATTCTCATCAACATTTTCATCATAGAATTGCATTCCTTCGTTTATTGCATCAACTAATGGAGAACCTATCCAATTATGTGCAAAATCTTCTTTTATTAGTGCTGGTGCAAAAAACTCATCACATTCAATATAATACGCTGGCAATACTTCACCTGGAAATAAATCATCATAATTAAAGAAGACACGTTTTTCATCCACTGATGCTACTTCAAAAAAACCAAATACATTTTCACTACTGTTTTGGGTTGAAAAAACATTTCCTTCTAAAAATCCAGCCTGATTTTCAGTAAAAACACTTTCAGACTCTGAAAAACCATTTAGGGTTTCATAAAACACATAAGCCTCTCTTGATTGCACATATTGTCTGACCAAAATACTGTAACGATGCCTAATGGTATAACTATCTCGATTTAAAAACCTAATACGATATTTATCAAGTTTATCTTCAACCAAATCGATGGTATTAGTTAAAATAAGCGTATTAGAATTAATTGTATTGTAACATATTTGTTCTTGTTCATCCCTAAATTTAACTTCTACTAAAAAATTGACTATATCTTCTAATGATTCAAAATATGGAATATCATCAAATAGGATTGGGAACTGTACACCCTTAGAAATCACTTCTCTTGGCGAATACAAAGGAGCAATAACCTTGTAGGTTTCTTCATATTCATGACGATAATAGTTGGACGATCTTGTAGGATCGTAACTATCAAGAAATACTGAGACGCCTTCAATTCCATCTTCATTTAAACCTCTTTCGACATAAAGGTTGTCTATTGATGTGTTATAAGTCAACTGCTTTTCTGTTGAGGCATAAGTTCTTCCATCAGAAGTCACTATTGACAAATTGTAATTTCTGTTTGGTTGAGCAGCAAAAACATTTTCCGATACATACGTGCCTTGCTCAGTTTCATTAAAAGTGAATGAATTACCCAAATCATCAGAAACTATAACTGTTGCATCAGATTCATAAATTGGTTGATTGCTTCCCAATTTATATGAGCGCGACAATAAAATTTCATGCTGTTTATTTTCATTTGTTATGGTAGCTTCAACTATTAATATACTTTCAAAACTCTCTGTTTCTAACGGAATTTCTTCAACACAACTTGACATAATCATTAACATGATTACCAAACTCAAGATTTTATATGTTGCTTTTATATTCAATTTATTCTTGTTTTAATCTTCCCAAAAATCTGGAACTACATTATTTCCTAAAAATGTACAGTTACCACACTCTTGATATACTACTGTATGTATTGAAAGCGTAAAATCGTTATAATATTGATAGCCATCATTTAATGCCTGTATCAAAGGTGAAGCAGTCCATATTCCTGATAGTATATCTACTGTAAGCAAATCAGGTATATAAAAATCACACGTTATATAAAAAGGCGGCAATTCTTCTCCTGGAAACAAATCTGAATAATTAAAGAACACGCGCTTAGAATCAACAGATACTGCTTCAAAAAAGCCAAGTACTTTTTCATTTGGATTACTTTCAGAAAACATATTACCAATTAAAAAGCCTGGTTGAGTATCTGAAAAAACAGATTCTGATATCGATTGGGTTTTTAAGGTTTCGTAAAACCTGTAAGCCTCAATAGACTGTACATATTGCTTCACTAAAATACTGTATCTGTGAATGATTTCAGGATTGTCTCTTCCAATAAATCTTACTCTATGTTTGTCTAATCTGTCTTCAACTAGTTCATTGGTATTAGCCAAAAGTATTTCATTGGATTTTATTGTGTTATAGCATATTTGAACCTGCTCTTCTCTTAATTGCGTTGTAACTAAAAAATCAATTAATTCCTGACCAGAATTAATTACTGGTTGTTCTTCAGGCAATAATGGGAAATCAATATCATTAGGTATCATTTCTTCAGCAGAATACAAAGGCGAAATAATTTTGTAAGTCTCTTCGTATTCATGCCTATAAAACTTTGAATTACCTGTTGGGTCGTAACTATCAATAAATATTGATACACCTTCAATTCCATTTTCGTTGAAACCTCTTTCAACATAAATATCATCTATTGTAGTTGCTTGAGTCAGTTGCATGTCGCTTGAACTATATTGTCTTCCATCTGAAGTTGTAATAGAAAGCTTATAGCTTCTGTTTGGCTGCGCTGAAAATGGACTTTGAGATAAGTATTTTCCTGATGAAGTTTCCGCAAATGAATATGTATTAAAGACATCATCAGTTACAACCACAGTTGCTCCAGATTCTTGAACTGGAATACTGTCTAAAATATTTGAGCGTGATAGCAAAATTTCTTGTTGAATATCTTCATTTGTAATTGTGGCTTCAACAACCAAAACGCTTTCAAAACTTTCGGTTTCTAGAGGGATTTCATCAACACAACCAAGAGTAATCATTGATATGACTACCAAATACAATATTTTATATGTTAATTTAATTTTCAATTTTTTATAATTTAATCTACCCAAAAATCAGGCACTGTATTATCTCCTAAAAATGTACAATCACCACAAAGGTCAAACACCAATCTGTATGGATATGATCCTCCTGGATTTTCATCAAAATACTGATGATTTCTGTATTTTACATCGTCTGCTAATGGTGAGCTTAACCATATACCAGTTGCTATATCTGCTTTTATAACATCAGGTATAATAAAATCACCACAACTTATATAATATGGTGGCAAATCTTCGTCAACAAACAAATCTGCGTAATTAAAAAATACTCTTTTCTCATCTACAGGAACGACTTCAAAAAAACCAATAACTCTTTCATTAGCATTATTCTGAGAAAACAGATTTCCGATAAGGAATCCTGGCTGAGTCTCTGAAAACACACTCTCAGATAATGACTGCGTTTTTAAAGTTTCATAATATGAATATGCTTCAAGCGATTGTACGTACTGCCTAACTAAAATTGAATACCTATGTGATATAATGGTATTGTCTCGTCCTAAAAAACGTATTCTATGTTTTTCTAATTTATCTTCCAATAAACCAACAGTACTTGCTAATAAAATATTAGTAGATTTAATGGTATTATAACATATTCGCTCTTGTTCTGGTCTGAATTGAGTAGTCACAACAAAGTCAACTAAATCTTGAATTGTTTCCCATTCTGGCTGATCCTCTGGAAAAATTGGAAATTCGACGTCATTTGAAATCATTTCCAAAGGCGAATAAAATGGTACAATTATTTTATAGGTTTCTTCATACTCATGTCTATAGAATTTTGAACTATTGGTTGGGTCGTAACTATCGATATAAATTGAAACACCTTCAACTCCATTCTCGTTAAAATCCCTTTCAACATAAAAGTTATCTATATTTGTTTCTGCGGATAGCTTAGCATCAGAAGAACTATAACTTTTTCCGTCTGATGTCTCAACAGATAAAGTATAGTTTCTGTTTGGTTGGGCTGCAAATGCTACTTGCGACTGATATTTACCTGAAGATATTTCTGAAAACAAATAAGTATTCATCATATCATCTGTTACTTTTACAGTTGCTCCGCTTTCTTGACTTGGAATTGAGTCACCAAATTTAAACGTTCGTGACACTAAAATTTCCTGTAGTTTATTTTCATTTGTAATGGTAGCTTCAACAACCAAAAGGCTCTCAAAACTTTCCTGCTCTAACGGAATTTCATCGATGCAGCTAAATATTGTTGTCAATATTAAACTGAAAAATAATTTTGTATGTGTATCTCTTTTCATCATTTGTAATTACATACTAAAATTTGAAGTTATAAGTGATTGTTGGAATTGGAATTGAAAATATTGAACTCTGATATGCTTTTACTTGACCATCTTCGGTAACAAAAAACACAGAATAAGGATTGTTTCGCCCTAACACATTGTAAATGGAAATGTTCCAGAAACTATGTGCAAATTTTTTAATCTTGTGATTGCCTTCGTAATTAAACCCAATATCCAATCTATAATAATCTGGAATTCTAAACTTATTCCTATCACTATACAACACATATTCAGCACCATTATAGATATAAGTACCTACAGGATAAGTTACTGGACGACCAGTTTGATATGCAAAGTTTCCTGAGAAACTAAAACGCTTAGTTAGTTTATAATTTGCGACCACACTAAAGTCATGTGGTTTATCATAGTTAGCAGGAAAATATTCGCCATTATTAACGCGCTCTTCTGCAAATTGACTGTCAAGTTTTACTTCTGATCTTGAATAAGTGTAACCCAACCAACCATTAAAAACTCCTTTGTTTTTCTTAATTAAAAATTCAATTCCGTAAGCTCTACCTTCTCCTTGTAGTACTTCTGTTTCTAATCTTTCGTTAAGAAGTAATTGTGCACCAACCTTATAGTCCAAGATATCATTATAAGTTTTGTAATAGCCTTCAAGGCTAAATTCATACATATTATCCTGAAGATTTTTATAAAGTCCCAAAGCAAATTGCTGTGCTCTTTGAGGTTTTACATTCATATCAGACAATTTCCAAGTATCTGTTGGTGATACTGTAGTATTGGTAGATAGTGTATGTATATATTGAAACGTATTGTTATAACTTGCTTTTATTGAAAAATCTTCGGCTAAGAAATATCTTCCAGAAATTCGAGCCTCTAATCCTCCATACGTTTTAATAAATTCGTTGTCGCTAAAAGTTAGTGTTTCTTCTAAAGTAGCGTCACTTTTTGGAAGTCCAGCTGTATATGTTCGTTGCGTTGCACTACCTAAGAAAGAATAAAACGAATAGCGCAATCCTGCATCAATAGCAAATTTCTCACTTAACTCAATATCGCTAGACACAAACAATGCAGCTTCAAGGCCTCTTTCTTTTTCAACCTTTTTAGCTTCTATAATTGATTCTGGCCCAAGTGGCCTAACTTCACCTGGTTCAATACCATATAGTTTTGTAGATAATCCATAATTAAATCGTTTTTGGTCATCATGGATATAATTGAACTTCAGTTTTAATTCCGTCTCAGTGTTTTTGTAATTTAAATCAAAATCATTTGTGAAATCTCCATCATATTCAATATCAAATTTATATTCGCTATTTGATAAGGTTATTTCGTAGTTATTCTTTGCATTTATTTCATGCTGCCATCCAACAGAAAACAATCTATTACTATATCCATAAATTGAATCTGATGTAATGCTGAATCTATCCTTACTATAATAAGCTGAAGTTCTGAAATCATCCTTTTCACTTATTTCATGATTGTATTTTAAAATTACATCAAAAAACGATGCCTCACTATTTTTAAGTTGTTCTTCATCTAAAGAGCGTAAAATCCAGCCAGCATAAGCACCTCTACCTCCTACCATAATTCCTGCTTTATCTTTTACAACAGGAATTTCAATAGTAGCATTTCCAGTTACAGGACCAATAGAAACTTCTGCTGCAACTTCTTGCGTGTTGGCATCTTTTGAACTAATATCGAATACTGAAGACAAGCGTCCTCCATACTCTGAAGGCAAGTTACCCTTATAAATATTTACTTCTCCAGTTGTAAATGGATTAATAGCTGAAAAAATTCCGAATAAATGTGATGGATTATAAATTGCAGCATCGTCTAGCAAAATAAGATTTTGGTCAGTTTTCCCACCTCTTACATTATAACCATTGGAACCTTCACCTGCTACTGCAATCCCTGGAAGTGTAGTCGCAACTTTTAAGATATCACGTTCTCCTAAAACGAGTGGAATATTTTTTATTTCCTCAACATCTATTTTGGTTAAACCAGTTATGGTTTCTCGTACATTCTTATCTGCCTCTGCTTCAATTAAAACCTCGTCAAGAGTTTCAAAGCTTTCTTGAAGGTTGAAATCTAAAACACCATCATTATATAAAACAACTCGCTTTCTTGCTCTCTTTGTGTTTAGTGAACTTGTTTCGATAGTATAATTTCCAGTATTAAGCTCGAGTGTATAAAACCCATTAACATCAGTTGTTGTACCAATATCTTTTCCTCTTACTGATACTGAAATGTTTGATAATGGTTCTCCTTTATCATTTCTAACATAACCTGTTAATTTATACTTTTCCTGAGTTGGCGCTTTTTCCTCCTTACCAATTTTTACAGGAGTTATAGTATCTGTTACTTTTGCAACAGTGACTTCTTCTTCCTTATAAAAAACAGGGTTAGAAACAACTTCAGCCTCTTTTTCAGTTTCTACTTCATTGGTTCTTTCTTCCTTCGGAATTATATCAAAATATGTGTTTGACAAAGAATCATAAATCACATTATTTTTAGTTAGAATAATACGTTTGCCTTTATATATGTAGAAATTAATGACAGTGCTTTTAAATACATCATTAAGTATTACTTCAATTGACTGATTGGTATAGCTACCACTAATTCGTTCTTCGCCAAACCACTCTTCTAAATAGTAAAACTGATAATTTGAAACGTCTTCGATTTTTTTAATTGCTTCAGGTATGGTATCATCATTAAATGCAATTGTAATATTTTCCTGATTTTGGGACAATAGCTGAAAAAAGCTAAAAAACAAGGCAATGCTAAGAATGTGTTTCATCAGATTGGTTGGTTAATTCTTTAAATATAGACAATCCAGAAGTAAAGATTAATGTAATATTTGAGTTTAACAACATGTCAAATCACATTAATCACTTAATAACTATTGTGCCTAATAACTACACTATGAAGTTGCGAAATATTTATGGTATTTCAGTTAATCTCGATAATTGTTTACCATTGAAAATTGATAATAATACTGCTACTATGTTTTTAATAAAAACTCTAGAGCTCGAGTTTCGTTATAATAATAGCCTTTACGCTTTATAAAACCAACATGTCCTCCATGACTTGGCATTTCTAAAAAAAGATTTTCATTTTGCTTGGCTTCTCTAACAGGAAAACATTCAGGAGATAAAAAAGAATCATTCAATGCGTTAATAATGAGTGTAGGAACCTTAATGTTTGTTAAGAATTGTAAGCTACTACATTGTTTATAATAATCATTCGCATCCTTAAATCCATGAGCTCTTGAGGTATATACATTATCAAAATCTCTTAAGGTTTTAATTGAATCAATCTCAGTGTTGTTCAATTTATTAGGATGCTGTTCTTGCTTAACTCGAAGTCTCTTAACCAAATACCTTTTAAAGTTTTCATGGTACAATACATTCTTAATAGTATGTAATTCCTTGCAAGAACCCTTTAAATCACATGGCACAGAAACAGCTACAACGCCCTTTATTTGCTCAGGAACATCATCTCTTTCTCCTAAATATTTTAAAATCATATTACCTCCTAAACTAATGCCATGAATAAAAATTTCTGAGTAGTTTTTAGAATTTATTAAGTAATTGAAAATTTCGACCAAGTCTTCTGTTGCACCAGAATGATAACTTCTGTATTTGATATTAGGTTCTCCACTACAGCCTCTAAAATTTACACAAACAGCATCAATGTCATTTTCATTAAACAGTTTTGCTGGTCCTAACATATATGGTCGTTGACCATTTCCTTCCAAGCCATGAAGCAATACTATTACCTTATTTGAATTTTCATTTGCAAAACTCCAATCTAAATCCAAAAAATCACCATCACTCAAAGTAATGCGTTCTCGTTTTTGTTCTAGGCTTATTTTTCTTACCAAACCTGAATAAACTGTTGATATGAATCCGCTTTTAAAAAATAAAGGTGCTTTGTAGTTTGAGCTAATAATTGGCATACACTAATTAACTTCTAACGATGTGAACTTAAAACTATTACCATCAAACAACCCTTTATCACTTAATTTTAATGAAGGGATTACTAAAAGCGCCATAAACGATAAGGTCATGTATGGAGCATGTAAAGTACTGCCCATTTGTTTTGCCATTTTATCTAATTTGGCATATTGTTTTCCAACAGTTTTGCAATCCTTATCACTCATGATTCCAGCGACTGGAAGCGGAAGTATTTTTTCTTCAGAATTTGATACTGCACAAACTCCTCCTTTATGCTCAATAATTAAATTCACTGCTTTGCAAATTGCTTCATCTGAAACACCAACTGCAATAATATTATGCGAATCATGCCCAACAGATGATGCAATTGCTCCTTCTTTTAATCCAAAATTCTTTATAAATGCAATAGATGGTTTTTGGTCTTGATAACGATTTACAACTGTCATCTTTAAAATGTCAGTATCAGTATTAGATATTAGGTTTCCATCTTTTATTAAAACATCTTCAATTAGTTCATTGGTTACCAATTGACCTTCTAAAGCCTCAATCACTCTAATTCTTTGAGCTGAAGACTCTATTCTAAAATCAGAAACTTTCTTTTTAGAAGTATTGAAGTTATTCGGTTTTGAGAATTTTATTGGTTTTATAAATGTACCTCCAAGATGAAACAATCGATGTCCATTTATATATGTACTCATTGTTTTAAAATTGATTAAATCTTCAACAACAATAAAATCTGCTGCATCACCAATTTCTAATTGACCAACATCAAGTTTATAATGTTCAACTGGGTTAATGCAAGCTGCCTGTAGCACTTTAAAAACATCAATGCCTTTATTGACTGCTCGAGCACATAATTTATTAATATGATTTAATAACAAATCATCAGGATGCTTATCATCGCTACAAAACATCATGTTTTGATAATGTTCAGGCAACAAATCAATTAGAGCTTCAAAATTCTTGGCTGCACTACCTTCACGAATCAGTACTTTCATTCCTTTCTGCAATTTCTCTAATCCCTCATCATAAGTGAAACACTCATGATCTGTAGAAATTCCAGCGTTGATATATTTAGTTAAATCGTCACCTCTTAATCCTGGAGCATGACCATCAACAGGTTTGTTATAGTGTTTTGCCCAAGCAATTTTTTTCATGACTTCCTCGTCATCATAAATTACACCTGGATAATTCATCATTTCTGCTAAATACTTGATGTCGTCATTAACTAAAAGTCTCTTTATAACTTCACTATCGATAATAGCTCCAGCTGATTCAAAACTGGTTGCTGGAACACAAGAAGGTGCTCCAAAATGAAACTTAAAAGGTGTTCTTTTTCCGTTTTCAATCATAAACTCTACGCCTTCAACTCCCAAAACATTTGCAATTTCATGAGGATCAGAAACGGTTGCTACAGTTCCGTGTTTTATAGCGTAACGCATAAATTCACTTGGTACTAACATAGAACTTTCAATATGAATGTGCGCATCCACAAAACCAGGTAAAATATAGTGTTCTACATCATGGTCTTTTTCAACAATAGATATAATCTTACCATGTTCATGTTCAATTTCGCCTTTATAAATGCGTCTATTCTTTATATCTACTATTTGACCTTGTAGTTTCATTGACTAATTTCAATCTTTAAAATATCCTTTGTGTTTTCAATTACTTTAAATCTTTCATCTGCTCTATGGTTTAATATCCAGATAATATCTTCGTCAGAACACAAAAGCCATATATTTTCTTTATCAAATAGGGAAAGTTTTTCGTCTTTAAAGTACTTGCTCAATTTCTTTTTTCCGCTCATTCCTATAGGATAGAAATAATCGCCTTCTTGCCATTGCCTTAATGTCAAAGGAAATTTTAACTGCGACTTATCAAGATAAATGCTATGCTTTGTAATATCACCAACCTGCTCCACATTGCCAAGCTTTAATTGACCAAAAGGAGTTAACACAAATGATTGTGACTCTTGAATTAAAATAGATTCGCTTGGCAATTCCTTAATTTCTGACAGAATCAAATAACCTCTATCTTTAAGCAAACGATGTGTATTAGAAAACACTTGCTTTCCTGATTGTGCATCTAACAAATCTAAAATATCTTCCCATTGTGTAAATCCATAACCTTTAAGCAATTCATACAAATAGGCTTGTTGATTGTTTAGCTTTTTAAGTTCTTCAATACTAAAAGCAATATCATTATTCCTCGTTTTACTACTAATCTGTTTCGCAACATCATCCACTCTATCTTCTACAATGGCTTTAACATCACTTAGGTATTGATGCGTTTTTTCAAAGTTTTGCAGCAACTGTGGATTGATACCTTTTAAAATCGGAATAACATCATGCCTTAACTTATTACGCAAATACTTTGTTGAAGAGTTACTACTATCCTCTCGCCATTTAAGTTTTTCTTTCTTGGCATATTTCTCGATGTCTTCTCTGGTAAATGGCAATAATGGTCTTATTATGTTCTGATTGATTTCTGGAATACCAAGCAAACCATCCAATCCTGTTCCTCTTGATAGATTAATTAAAAATGTTTCGAAGTTATCATCAGTATGATGTGCTGTTAATATATACTCATAACCCAATTGTGAAGCAATCTCATCAAACCAAAAGTAGCGCAATGTCCTTGCAGCAACTTGAGTACTCATTTTTTTATCAATGGCAAACTGCTTGGTATTAAAATTTTCTATAAAAACTTCAAGACTCCAATTTCTTGCCAACTCCAAAACAAAATCTTCGTCTGCATCACTTTCTTCATCTCGCAAGTTAAAGTTGCAGTGAGCTAAGGAGATATCTAAACCAATTTGCTTACATAAATGAGCTAAAACCACACTATCAACTCCTCCAGAAATGGCAATAAGTATCTTACTGTCTTTTAAAAAAGAAAGGTGTTGATTGATATGATTTAGAAATAAAGTTTTAATACTTGTTTATTTTAATGTTTTCAATAATTGAATATAATTCTTTTTTATCTTCTTCATTAACATAAGTCACTATAAAAGCAATAGCGAAACCTCTTTTTAATGTCACAAAATAATCTTGAAATATACCATAACTAGCATTTTCAATTTCCATACATATAAACTTCTCATTTCCTATTTCTACTTCATATTCGTCACTTCTAAAATTAATCTGCATATTAGACTGAAGGAGCAAATCTTTAGCTGAAACTAAATAGCCTTCAGCATCTTTTACATTAGGAAATTGCTTTAAGTTTTCAGCATTCATTATGAAAGAAGGATTAAATTCTGTAGTAGAACCCAATTCATGTTTAAATATCATAAACAATTCTGCCACATTTACTAATGATGCATCGACAACTTTTTGAAACTCATCATTATCACCAGTTAACAAATCAGTTCCTGATTTTGTTAAATCTGACATTTGCTTTTGACTTTGAACATCCCAATCTGGATTAAAAGGAATCGAAACACCAAAATAATTGTTTTTATAAACTCCATTTTCAACTACTCCATAATCAAAATCAGTTGGTAAATTTTTTTCTTCTTTACAACTTGTACTTAGTACAATTAAAACTATTAAATAAACTATTTTTTTCATTTTTCTCTTTTCTATTTATTAATTTTCTAAAACTTCTCGCATTGCTTTAGCTTTGATTAAGCACTCTTCATATTCCTTTAAGGGATTACTTTTCGCAGTAATAGCTCCACCAACTGAATACGAAACATATTGTTTGGTTTCATTATACAAAATACTACGTATGACAACATTAAAATCGAAATCTCCATTTGGCGAAAAATATCCAACTGCTCCAGAATATAAACCTCGTTTTGTTTCTTCGAGCTCTTCAATGATTTTCATTGCAGAAATTTTAGGAGCGCCTGTCATACTTCCCATTGGAAAAGTAGTCCTTAAAATATCTACTGGTGAAATATTCGAATCTACTTCAGATTTTATGGTTGATATCATTTGATGCACTTGGTCAAATGTATAAACTTTGCAAAGTTCTTCAACCTTTACACTTCCTTTTTTGGCGGTTTTTGACAAATCATTTCTAACCAAGTCAACAATCATTACATTTTCACTTCGTTCCTTTGGATCAAGCTCTAATGCTTCTTTTAGTTTTTTGTCTTCAATTAAATCTGTTGAACGCTTTGCAGTCCCTTTAATTGGCTGAGATGTTATAGTTTCGCCTTCTTTTTTGATATATCGTTCAGGAGAAGCAGATAACAAGTATTTATCATTCAATTTTAAAAAAGTGGCAAAAGGTGGCTGCGAAATTTTATTCAGTTTATTGTAAGTATCTAATGGATTGATATTCGTGTTTTCTGCATAAAACTCTTGACAAAAATTAGCTTCGTAAATGTCACCTCTGTGAATATGACTGAGCATGCTATTTATCTTTTCAAAGTATTCATCTTTATGTATTCTGAGATGAATTTTGATAGGATTGTCTGAGACCTTTCGACTGCGCTCAAGGTGACAACTTTGGAAGTTTTTCAACGCTTTTAAATCATCATCCATTTCATCATCAACCATTCTTAAATAGTACGTTTCAAGGGTATTCCCTTTCAAGAGAAATAACTTCTGAGGTTGAAAAAAGAACAAATCCGGAAACGCTAAACCATCAAAATTATTTGAACTTAAGTCTTCTACATCATTTTTTAAATCATAGGTTAAATACCCAAAAATCCAATCATTAGTAATGCTTTGATATTCTTTCAATTTACTAAAAGCATCTTGATAATCTGTTCTGATACTCGTAAACTCATCTACAGCTAAAATAGCATCATATTGCAACTGATTATGACTGTAATTATTAGAATCCAACCAAACGACAGCATCAAATTGTTGACTCCACAACAGGAGCTGTTGCTTAAAATTTTCTGGGTTTGAAATGTGATGCGTTTGCTTTGTTCGCAATATTAAAATACTTTTAATCGTAAGTCTGCAAAGTTATAATAAATAAGGACGTTAATACAGAATACATTACCTTTGTGCCTTAATTTTTTAGCGTGACCTTTAAAGATTTAAACTTAACTACTCCTTTACGCAACGCCATTGACGATTTAGGCTTTGAACGTCCTACTCCAATTCAGGAGGAGTCGTTTAATGTGATTAGTGCTGGAAAAGATGTTGTAGGTATTGCACAAACTGGAACAGGAAAAACGTTTGCTTATGCGTTGCCAATTTTAAAAACGTTGGCTTACAGCACTCAAAGCAATCCACGTGTTTTGGTTTTGGTTCCTACTCGAGAGTTGGTGGTTCAAGTGGTAGAAGAATTCGAAAAAGTGGCTAAATATGTTAACGTGAGAATTCTTGGTGTGTATGGAGGTACTAACATCAATACACAAAAGCAAGCCATAGCTGAAGGTTTGGATATTTTGGTAGCAACTCCAGGACGCTTGTACGATTTAGCGTTGACTCATGTGTTGCAATTAAAATCCATTCAGAAATTAGTGATTGACGAAGTTGATGTCATGCTAGACCTTGGGTTTAGACATCAACTCCTTAATATTTTTCATTTGTTGCCAGAACGAAGACAAAACATTATGTTTTCGGCAACAATGACCAAAGATGTTGACCAACTTATCACTGAGTTTTTTATTAATCCGAAACGTATTTCAATTGCTGTTTCTGGTACACCTTTAGAAAACATTACACAGGAACGTTATAATGTTCCTAATTTTTACACCAAAGTCAACTTATTGAATCACTTGCTTAGTGACACTGAAACTTACAATAAAGTATTGATTTTTGTGGCTTACAAACGTATGGCTGACCGTTTGTTTGACCAAATGGAAGAATCCTATTATGGACAATCTTGTGTGATACATTCTAACAAAACACAGAATTATAGATTACGTAGTATTTCGCAATTTGAAGCTGGAGAAAACCGTATTCTAATAGCTACAGATGTGATGGCTCGTGGATTGGATATTGATAATATTTCGCATGTTATAAATTTTGACACTCCTGATTATGCAGAAAATTACATGCACAGAATTGGTAGAACAGGTCGTGCTGAAAAAGAAGGACATGCTATTGTGTTTAGTACTGAAGCTGAACAAGAAGCGATTAGCAATATTGAAGAGCTAATGCAGATGAAAATTGCTGTATCTGATTTACCTGATACTATTGAAGTTTCTAAAGAACTTATTGAAGAAGAACGACCACAGCTTAAAGAACGCTACAATCCTTTAAACCGAAACAAAGACGAAGATGCTCCTGGACCTGCGTTTCATGAAAAGAAAGACAAGAACAAAAAGGAAAATTTAGGAGGGTCTTATAAGTTTAAAATTGCTAAAAAGTATAAGAAGCCAAAAACCAGAGGTGATAAGAATTATAATAAGAGGAATAAACGGAAATAGCTACTTATTATAAATTACAGGCATTTGCCCTTTCCATGTATCCCACAAACCATTATCTGTTATTAAGTTAAACATAAAGTGACCTACATTACTACGACTGGTCTTTCCAGAATTAAAAATGGCACTTCTAGTTGGAGAAGCGTGGATTTCATAATCAGTTACTTCTTCCTCATTAGTTAAATTATCAGGTCTAACAGCAACCCATTCTATAGAATTGTTATTTTGCCCGATTTGAGTTCTCAAATAATCTGCAGCTTTTTCATTATCCACATGTGGAGGCAATATTAAACGCAATAATCCAATAACACATTTTTGTGCAAATGAAATGTGTTCGTTTAAATCACGATTACGATTTCCCGTAGTGTTCATTAAGATATATTTAGCTGGATTTTCTGGATTATTAGATATTATAGCATCGCATAACCTTCGTGTTGCATCTGTTACAAGTTTTCTAGGTTGTCCATAAACACCCTTCCAAGTCAAATTATGACCAAGACATGATACAATTGCATTACAATTAGAAACATAGGCAATCATCTCTTCGTCGTTTAATTCTAAAATACTTGCAGTAATTATTTGCAAATTATCATTACCCTTCCAAGATTTTGGTAACTTTTCAGGTGACCTAACAATGGCTTTAACCTTATGTCCATGAATAAGAAGTTGTTCAACTAGTCTTAAACCTGTTGCTCCACTTGCGCCTACTACTAAAGTTGTCATATGATTTTTTTTTAAATGTTTGATTCTACTAGGATAATGATTGAAACAAAGTGTTTTATTTTTTGGAATTTTTCAAAACATCGTTATTAGTTTTTTTCTTCATTACAATTTTCACAATTCGGTTAATTATAATCTCGGATAAATTCCATTCGTATCCTTCAAAATCAGTTGTATTTATAAATTGTACCACAACAGTATCAATATCTTCATGATACTCAGCAAGACTTTGATAGCCAACAACCAAACCACCATGGTCGTAAACATAAGGATAAATTTCCTGTTCGCCTTCATTAAAAACAGAACCATCGTTTAAGGCACGTAAAAATATACCAACATCTTCAGCTGTAGACAACATACCATATTCATTAGCTTTAAAATCTTGTTCATAACCAACGTAGTAGCCACTCATAACATCGTCTAAATTTACTTCACTAAGCGAAAAATAGGTGTTGTTGAGATTGAGTGGAATTAATATGTGCTCTTTAATATACTCATGATGATTATAACCCAACACGTTGTCAAGAATATTACGAAGTAACAAATAATTGGTGTTTGAATATTCATAGCCTTTATCAGGCTCAAAACTTGCTGGTAAATCTAGAGCAAATTCAAGGGCTTTTTTGCCATTCTCTTGTTCGTTTTCCCAATAAGCAGGATTATCGGTAAAATTAGGAATACCACTGCGATGCTCCACCATCATTCGCAAAGTTATTTTGTCTGCATTTTCTATTCTTCCTTCGAGTTCAGGAAAATAATCGATTAGTGTATCATCAAAAGACAAAAGGTTCTCGTTCACTAATTTTGTAGCTGTAACTGCAGCATATAACTTGCTAATACTGGCAATTTTAAATAATGATTTCGAATCGGCTGGTATTTTATTTTCTCGGTCTTTCCAACCACCTGCATAAAAAGCTGGTGGTTTTCCTGCTTCGTCCACATAAACAATCATTCCATCAAACCCATGACCTATTGCTTCATCTACTTGCTCTTGCACTGTATCAGGCAAAGGTAAAATCCAAGCCTTTACTAAAATCCATGGCACAAAAAACAAAGAGCCTATACTAGCAGCAATAAATAATATCCTAAGTATTGTTTTGGTGTGTTTCATGTTTAATTATATAATTAGATAGCAACAATCTTAATTTGATTAACAGTACAAAACTCAGACTTTAAAGCTGTTAATCAAAGATTAAATTTCTGAAATGTTATTTTAATTGTATGAATTGTTATTGTGAATGATATATCATTACTTCAAAGTTATGAAAAATATAAGCCAGCTATTTTAAGCTTGTTACAATATTTATTAAATTGTCTCATTATAAATTCTTTACAATATGGCGAAAAAAATAAAATGGAATAGCGATAAGATTTTAGGTATTTCTGCAATGAGTATCAGTTTTATAACGCTCATTATTTTTATTTATCAAACCAATTTAATGAGTAAGCAAAATTACTTATCTATTTTGCCTTATCTTTCTATTTCTACATCTGATAATTCTGCCAATAACACCTTTGCCATTACCTTAGATAATTACGGAGTTGGTCCTGCAATTATTGAAAGTACTACTTTAAGATATCAAGGTAAAACTGAAGATTTAAGTGATTATAACAATGAATTTTTAAAGTACTTAAGAGCTAAAGCTCCTGCCTTAGACAGTATTAAAGGCATTTCCTTTTCTACTATAGATAAGGGTATTGCTATTCCTGCAAACACCAAATACAACATACTCACAATTTATAACTCCAAAAAAGATTATGAGTTATATAAAGCAACTTTAGAAGAGCTTTTACAAAATGGTCTTTATTTTGAAATCACTTATAAATCCATTCAAGAGGAACATTGGCGCATTAATAACGTCACCCAAGGTCCAGAAAAGTTGGATTAATAGAACTTATAACTGTTCCTTTCCTGCTTTTCTCCAAAAATAAATAGCAAAAATGGTTGTTACTAAAGGAATCATAAAACCATATTCATCTATCCAAAAGCTTGTTTTATCATTGTAAACCATTAATGGTGTACTTATTTTTTGAATGTAAATATTATGTACAGAATGATAAACTGCTGCTGGCCACAAACTATTTGATTTAAATGTTAAGTAAGCTAAGATTACCGAAATTCCGACAATCATTATTGTAAACGCTGATATATGTAATAGAAAATCATCGCTTTTTCCATACACTAAATTGATTATAGGATAATGCCAAATAGCCCAAATCAATCCACTTACTATAGCAAGTGCTTTGAATGACATTACTTTTCTTAACTCAAAAATTAAAAACCCACGCCATCCAATTTCTTCGCCTAAAGTAGAACCCAAATTTTTTATGACACCTACTGTTAGCAATAAAAAAATCATAACAACCATTAAGACTGTTTTATTTGAACTATCAATTCCTAATTCTGAACTCCATTCTGTTAAGGTCTCAGAGTTTATTGGGTTTCCAAAGCCAAAAATCCAAATTAACATATAAGCTATTGAAACATATAATATTGGTATAAAATAAGAACGCTTTAAATACTTAGTTTTTTTAAGGTTCCAAGGTAAACTCGATAAAGAGCGACCTCTTATTTTTAATGTAATGAACGATGCCAAAGCCGGAGAAATCATTAAAGCTCCAACATAAATACTAGTTGGGTTTAATTTTAAAATGGCATAATAAGCTATTGAACTTAATACTGTAAGAAGTAATAAAAATAGAATTATAGTTTTCCAAGCTTCTTTTATTTCTGCTGATTTTTTCATAACTATATTTGATTGGTTTCTATTATGACGAAAAACATGAAGTTCTGTAACAAAGAAAAATCAGAATTCTAGTTGGAAGTTTTCTTTTTTTGCTTCTCAAACTCCTTGGTACGCTGTATTTGTTCTTCAAGGTTCCAATCAAAATCAAATCTAGCTTTCAAAAATTCGGTAATAGGCTCAAGTCCTATTTCAGCTCTACGTTTATCAATATTCTCTGGATCAAAAACTGGCCAAACATTAAAACTTTTAGTATCAGGGTAATACTTCATTTGTCCTCCATAAATTTGTAGTTCACCTAATTCAGTTGCTATTCTATCTTGAGCACGAACCAAAAATCTTGGAGCTAACTGATTAGCTAATACAGCCTCTTTCATCATTGGGATATACTTTATCCGAACATCATTTTCAGAATGTTGAATGACATTACAAATAGTCCAATTACCTTGTTCGCCTATAACACTTTTTTTTGGCCAGCCATTATTGTCTAAAAGATTTTTTATTCTTTCTTCATTCTTAGCATGATTCTTTTCATAGATGAGTTGATATTTTTTTGCTTCATTGGAGTTTGCTCCATAGATTTCAATCATTGAATCTCTTAAGGTAATTGGTTCTTGCTCCAAGATCCAAATAGAATCGAGCATTGCTACTAACTGCTCATCAGATTTAATAAGTTTTTTGTCTGTGGAAGTTTTACTGCTATTTGTGCAGGAAATTGATACTAGTACTAGAAGAAATAATATTTTTCGCATAATTGGTTGTTTAAACGATAGTCACACTAACAACAAAAAGCGAGCCATACAGCTCGCTTTTATAATCTTATATTTTGAAATTAATTACTTCTGCCACTCAGCAAGAGAATCTTTGTTCATTTTTATAAAGTCGGCATTTCCAGCTTCTTCAGAAGCAGCTAATGATTTTTTAGCAATTGCAATAGCTCCTTTTTTATCTCCTGCAGCAGCATAAATTAAAGACTGTTGTCTTAGTTGCCAGAACGCTGGTTTCTCATTCATGCTCATTGCTTTATCAATCCACATTTTAGCTTTAGCTATATCCTTGCCTTCTGCCAAAAAGTAACCAGCAGCAGCATAGTAATCATTAAAGCCTGGACCAGCCATTGTTTTATCAATTGACTCCATAACTGCTTTATCAGTATCAACTGAAAAAGGTACAGGAACATAAGCACGCTCCCACATAATTCCTATTACCGCAGAACTGCTTGTTAAATCATCAAAAGATATAGTAAACGAATCGATGTCCATTGGCATTGGTATAACATCAGAAGTTACACGAGCTGCTACTTTGCTTTCGTCCAATTCTGCTGGAGCTCCTCCACCTTGATGTTCAGTATAAAAAACAACTTCCCACTTGTTTGCTTGAGGAATTGTAAAAATAGCATACGATCCTGCTTTTAAAGTTTTACCTCCAACAGTAACATCGTTACCAAAAGTCACTTTTGTACGAGCGTTAGCTCCTGTTCTCCAAACTTTTCCATAAGGTACTAGGTCACCAAAAATCGTTCTTCCACGCATTCCTGGGCGTGAATACTCAATAGAAACGTCAGTTAAACCTACAACTTGCTCTACCTTTGCAGCAGGACTAGGAGCTGGCGTTTGTATTTGTGCATTGATAGCATAAGACATCGTAAATGCTAACATTATTAATAGTAATTTTTTCATTTTTGTGTTGTATTTAATGGTTATATTTTTCTGAATGCTAATTTACAAATAAGCAAATTCTGTAAATGTTAATTATTCCTTAAATAAGAGATTGTATATTTGTTCAAATTTTTTACATGAAAAAGTATTACGCTGAAATAATTGGAACCTTTGCCATGATATTTTGTGGTTGTGGTGCCATAGCCATAAATGAAATAACCAATGGAAGTATTTCTCATGTTGGTGTTGCCATAACTTGGGGACTTATAGTTATGGCCATGATTTATGCTTTTGGCGAAATTTCTGGAGCGCATTTTAATCCAGCAGTGACTTTTGGTTTTGCTTATGCGAAAAAATTCCCTTGGAAAGAAGTGCCAAAATATATCTTATCTCAGGCCATTGGAGCATTTTTGGCTTGTTTTATTTTATGGTTTTTATTTCCAGCCAGTGAAACATTGGGAAGTTCTTTACCAGCAGATGGTTTTGAACCTTATAAAGCATTTGTTTTGGAACTCATACTTACTTTCTTTTTAATGGTTACTATTATTAACGTATCCACTGGAAGTAAAGAAATTGGCACTATGGCAGCTATTGCAGTAGGTGGTGTTATACTATTGGAAGCCATGTTCGCAGGACCTATGACCAAAGCGTCAATGAATCCTGTTCGTTCCATAGCTCCAGCCTTAGTTTCAGGAAATTTACAACATTTATGGTTGTATCTAACTGCTCCTTTTTTAGGTGCTTTTTTAGCAGTTGTTAGCTGTAAACTTGTAAAAGACGACAATTGTTGTTAAATTATGTTTAATATTTAAAACTACAATTTAAAGGTTTTGTAATTTTGAATCAGACAAAAAAGCATAAAAATTATATAGTAAATATGGATGTAATAGATAAAGCGTTAGAGTTCGAAAAGAAAAAAAGAAGAAATTTATCTACAAGCGATCGTGTTAAAATCACAAGAGAGGCTAAAGAACTTATTTTAGAGTTAAATGAGATTTACAAAGTAGAAAAAGATGCTAAGATTATGGACATAATGAAGCGTATTACGTTGATAAAACAAAAAGTAGAAAAACGACTTAAAGGTAGACCCTAATTAGTTGAATCTAAAATTCATACTATGCTAAGCGAATTGAAAATATACTAATTACTAAAAAAATAAACCCTTTCCACTACTGCTGATGTAACTTGGGAATTTCTTTCAAATCCAGTTAATTTAATAAGCATAACACCAGATTCTTTACAATTAACACACATTATTTTAATTAATGTTGTTAAATTTTGTTTAAACTTTTTATAATATTATTAAACATTTTGTAATTTTGTGCTATCAAGAAATAAATGATGGCTAAAAACAAATCTATTACTAGTTCAGATATAATTTCAAACTATATGGAGTTTGTCTTAGAGTGTAACTCTCAACCTCAAACTGTTTATACATTTGCTAAAAAATATGGCTTTGAAGAAGCTGAATTTTATAAGCACTTTGGAAATTTTAATGCATTAGAACAATCTATTTTTAAAGAGTTTTTTGATCATGCATTTATGCTTTTAGAAAAAAGTGAAGATTATGATACCTTCGATTCACGAAATAAGTTATTGAGTTTTTATTTTACATTCTTTGAAATTCTAACTATGAATAGAAGCTATGTTGGTTACATATTAAAAAATCAAAAAGACCATCTACAAAAGCAACGCTCACTAGCTAAATTAAAAAATCGTTTTACACTTTTTATAAAACATCTTGACATTTCACTTTTTGAGGTAAAACAAGAACAGTTAGAGAAAGTTCAGATGCGAAGTATTCAAGAATCTGCGTGGTTGCAATTACTTATTACTATGAAATTTTGGATTGAAGACACATCTCCTTCATTTGAAAAAACAGACATTTTTATTGAAAAAGCAGTCAATACAAGCTTCGATTTAATTGATACAAAGCCATTAAAAAGTATCATCGATCTTGGAAAATTCCTCTACAAGGAGAAAATGCACATGAACTAAATGAAGACTATAGATAAAATACCTACAACAAAAATACAACGTGCATCAAAACTGGTTCAAACTGGTGCTAAAGTTGGTGTGAACTACATTAAGTATTATGGTGATAAATTGGTTAATAGCAATGGAGATGCCAAAGAACGTCTCAATAAAAATAATGCCGAAGATATTTATGATGGTTTAAAAAGTTTAAAAGGAAGTGCGCTTAAAGTAGCACAAATGCTAAGCATGGAAAAAAATATCTTGCCTCAGGCTTATGTCGATAAATTTTCATTAGCGCAATTTTCAGTGCCACCTTTATCACCTCCATTAGTCATAAAATCCTTTAAAAATTATTTTGGGAAACATCCCAACGAATTATATGATACCTTCGATGCAACTTCTGTAAATGCTGCAAGTATTGGTCAAGTACATAAAGCATTTAAGGATGGGAAAAAACTTGCTGTGAAAATTCAATATCCAGGAGTTTCAGAAAGTATCAGTAGTGATTTGGCTTTAGTAAAACCTATAGCCGTTAAGATGTTTAACATTAAAGGGAAGGATTCTGATAAATATTTTAAAGAAGTTGAGAACAAACTAGTCGAAGAAACAGATTATATTCTTGAAGTAGCTCAGAGTAAGGCTATAGTTGATGCCTGTAAACATATTCCAAATTTAGAGTTCCCTAATTACTACGAAGATTTATCTTCTGAGCGAATTATTACTATGGATTGGATGCAAGGCGAACATCTTTCTGAGTTTGTAGCACATAATGATAATCAAGAATTATCAAACAAATTAGGTCAAGCACTTTGGGATTTTTATATGTTCCAAATGCATAATTTAAAGAAAGTACATGCTGATCCACATCCAGGAAATTTCTTAGTTACAAAACAAGGCAAATTAATTGCACTTGACTTTGGTTGTATGAAAACAGTACCTGAAGAATTCTATGTACCATATTTTGAGTTGGCTAAAAAGGAGAATATCAATAATCCAGAGATTTTCAAAGAGAAAATGTTTGAGCTCGAAATTTTACGCCCTGATGATTCTAACGAAGAATTAAAGTTTTTTTCAAAGATGTTCCATGAAATGCTTAGCTTATTTACACAACCTTTTCATGTGGAAACATTTGATTTCTCTGATGCTACGTTCTTTGGAAAAATTGCTGAGCTTGGTGAAAAATATAGTAAGAATACCGAATTACGCAAAATGAATGGCAATAGAGGCTCAAAGCATTTTATTTATATAAACAGAACTTTCTTTGGATTATATAACTTAATGTTTGACCTAAAAGCTAAAGATGTGAAAATAAATAATTTTTCAACTCTTTTAAAAGAATAAAAGTTTATCTAAAAGAGAATTTTATACAAAAAATCAATCATTCACTTTTAGTTTTAAAACAATTTAAACACCTCCATGAAAATTCTTGTAACTGGTGCTACTGGCTATATTGGTAAGCGACTTATTCCATTATTGGTCAATGATGGTCATCAAGTTGTTTGCGCAGTTCGAGATAAATTTAGAGCTGATAAGGCTTACACTGAAGATGAGTTAATCGATGTTGTTGAAGTTGATTTTCTTAAACCTGAAACAACACAGAATATTCCAAAAGATATTGAAGCTGCTTATTACTTAATCCATTCCATGTCGAACTCTTCAAAAGACTTTGAGTCTCTTGAAGAAAAGTGCGCTACCAACTTTAAAAATCAAATCGAAAAAACTAACGCAAAACAGATAATTTACTTAAGTGGAATTACCAACGAAGATAACTTGTCAAAGCATTTACAATCTCGTAAAAATGTAGAACATATACTTGAATCTAATAAATATGGATTAACCATTTTCAAAGCGGGAATTATAGTAGGTTCAGGAAGCTCTTCTTTCGAAATTATTAGAGATTTGGTAGAAAAGTTACCTTTTATGATTGCTCCAAAGTGGCTAAACACTAAAACGCAACCACTTGCCGTTAGAGATGTATTGACTTTTTTACATCGTAGTATAGGACGGCAAGATTTATACAACAAATCTTTTGACGTTTTTGGGCCTGAAGTTTTAACTTATAAGCAAATGTTATTACAATTTGCAGAGGTGAGAGAGCTTAAACGATATATCTTAACCGTTCCTGTTATGACTCCAAAGCTATCTTCATATTGGCTATATTTTGTAACATCAACGTCCTACAAACTAGCCACAACTTTGGTAGATAGTATGGGAGTACAAATTATTGGAAAACCAAGTGATGTTAATCAATTATTAGATGTAAAACCAAAAACCTATAAAGAAGCAGTAGCATTAGCATTCGAAAAAATCGAACAAAATAGTATTATTTCTAGCTGGAAGGACTCAATGATTAGTAGTGGTTTATTAAGAAATAATTTACATAAATATGTTAATGTACCGAAATTTGGATGCTTTACAGATTATAAAGAAATACAAGTCAATAACACAACAAAAACAATAAATAAAATCTGGGGTATAGGTGGAAAAAATGGCTGGTACTATGGTAATTTTCTTTGGAAAATAAGAGGTTATATTGACAAACTATTTGGAGGCATTGGTCTACGTCGTGGACGAACAAGTCCAACTGACATCAATGCTGGAGATGCACTCGACTTTTGGCGCGTTATATTTGCTGATAAAACGCAAAAAAAGCTCCTACTTTATGCCGAAATGCGCCTTCCTGGAGAAGCATGGCTAGAGTTTAAAGTTGAAGAAGGTTTACTAAAACAGACAGCAACATTTAGACCTCGTGGACTTTGGGGCAGGCTCTATTGGTACAGTGTACTTCCATTTCATGGATTAATATTCAACGGAATGATTAAAAAGCTAGCCAAATAACAATATTATTTATTTCATAACATTCAATTAATTACAAAGCAACGTGATTAAAACTCATATGTTAAATTTTGTTTAATGTTAATTAGTAATGTTTAAACATTTTTTATATTTGATAAATGAAACTAAATACTTCAGAAATAGACAGAATTATAGAAATGGCTTGGGAAGACCGCATCACCTTTGAAGCCATAAAATTACAATTTGGTCTTAATGAACAAGACGTAATTAATTTAATGAGACGTGAAATGAAACCTAGTAGTTTCAAAATGTGGAGAGCAAGAGTGCAGGGAAGAAAAACAAAACATCAAAAATTACGTGAATTTGATAAAGGTCGTTTCAAATGTTCACGACAAAGGCAAATATCAAATAACTCAATTTCAAAACGCTAACGTGCTTTGCTTTATGAGATGAGTTCTTAAAGACAGCACATTAAAAAGATTACTATGAAAACAGAAACTTTAGAATTAAAAACCAAAAATGGTCATAAACTAAATGGCTTCACATTAGAAGATATTGGAGACGACCATCTTTATACAGGCCTTGAAACACCAATAAAAGCAAACGCTTTCAAGATATCTGATGAAGAAAAAAAGCAAAAAATAGCCATTTTGTTTGAAGAAATAATGGATGTTATGGGTCTAGACCTAACAGATGATTCATTAAAAGGTACTCCACAACGTGTGGCAAAAATGTATATTGATGAAATATTCTCTGGTCTTAATCCTGCAAACAAGCCAAAAGTTGCCTTATTCGATAATAAGTATCAATACAATCAGATGCTAGTCGAAAAAAACATAACATTTTATTCTAATTGTGAACATCACTTTGTGCCTATCATTGGTAAAGCACATGTCGCTTACATATCATCAGGAAAGGTAATTGGATTGTCAAAACTCAACCGAATTGTACAATATTATGCCAAGCGTCCACAAGTACAAGAACGATTAACCAATCAAATAGCCAATGAATTAAAAACCATTTTACAAACCGAAGATGTAGCTGTTATTATTGATGCAAAGCACTTATGTGTATCTTCAAGAGGTATAAAAGATGACACATCCGCTACAGTGACCTCTTATTATGGTGGTGCCTTCAATAATGCTTCAAAAATTAGCGAATTACATAACTATATAAATAATTAATTATGGATTTAATAAATAAAGCTTTAGAATTTGAAAAGCAAAAAAGAAGTAGTTTATCGACTAGCGATCGAGTAAAAATTTCAAGAGAAGCTAAATCACTCATATTAGGACTAAATGAGATTTATAAAGAAAAAAAAGATGCTAAAATCATGGATATCATGAAACGTCTCACAGTCATAAAAAGAAAAATAGAGAAACGTCTGAAAGGACGTCCTCTTGTTGAAGCATAATAAATGAAAACAATTATTGTCGTAGGAGGAAGTAAAGGAATTGGTAATTCTTTAGTAAAGTCGCTAATAGAATCACATAAAGTGATCAATATTAGTAGAACTGCACCTGAAATAACTCATGAAAATTTAAAACATTTTCCTTGTGATGTTATTTCTGAGGACTTACCAAACATTGAAGAAGCGGATGGTTTGGTCTATTGCCCTGGAAGCATTAACTTAAAACCTATTAACCGTTTAAATATTGATGATTTTAAAAATGATTTTGAAATCAATGTTTTAGGTGCTGTAAAGGTGATTCAAAAATACCTTAGCATATTAAAACAAAGTAAAAAACCATCAATTGTTTTGTTTAGCACTGTTGCATCTAAACTTGGTATGCCCTTTCATTCGAGTATAGCAACAGCAAAGTCTGGTGTTGAAGGTTTGGTAAAATCTTTGGGAGCTGAATTGGCTCCAACTATAAGAATAAATGCCATAGCACCAACAGTTACTGATACTGAATTGGCTTCAAAATTATTACGAAACGATAGAATGATTGAAAACATAACTGAGCGCCACCCATTAAAAAAGTTTTTAAATCCAGATGAAGTTGCAGAAATGGCAAGTTTTTTATTATCAGAAAAAACAGCATCAATATCTGGCCAGGTTTTTGAAATGGATTGTGGTATTGTCAGTTTTAAAATATAAACCATGAGTGTACTAGATATTTTTAAGGACAATGAATCAAAAAGTAATGGAGCTAAATCCTCTGTTTATGATCTTGAGATAAATAGTCTACAGGGAAAACCTATTAATTTTTCAGAATATAAAGGAAAACATATTTTGTTTGTAAATGTAGCATCAAAGTGTGGGTTTACCCCTCAATACCAACAACTTCAAAAACTCCATGAAATATATAAAGATAGGCTTATTATAATAGGTGTTCCTTGCAACCAGTTTGGGAATCAAGAACCAGGAAGTGCTTTTGAAATTCAAGAATTTTGTGAAGTCAATTATGGTGTCGATTTCTTAATTACAGAAAAAATTGATGTAAAAGGGAATACCCAACATCCACTTTATAAGTGGCTAACAAACAAAGAATTTAATGGCATTAAAAGCTCAACGGTTAAATGGAACTTTCAAAAATATCTTGTCGATCCCAATGGAAATCTAGTTGATTATTATTATTCAACAACAAAACCCTTGAGTAAAAAAATAACAAAACACCTTTAGCTATGTTTGGATTTTTTAAATCGAAATCAAAATTAGACACCTTACAAAAACAGTATAAAAAACTTATGAGTGAATGGCATAAGTTATCATCAATTGATAGAGGCAAGAGTGATGAAAAATATGCAGAAGCTCAAAAAATACTTGATCAAATAGAAATATTAAAACAAAGCTGAATGAAGTTTTATCAATTCATAATCTTATTTTTAATCATAAACTTTGTAGGTCTTTATATTGGTAATATATTAATGAATAATGGACCTACATCCAGTTGGTATGTGGATCAAAACCTAGCTCCTTGGACGCCTCCTGGATGGATTTTTGGCCTAGCTTGGACAACCATCATGGTGTGCTTTTCTATATATCTAGCATATCTTTTTAATTGGCAAAGCTCCAAGTTTTTATGGTTGTTATATGCATTTCAAGTGTTACTAAATGTTAGTTGGAATTATATATTTTTCAATCAACACATGACTCTTTTTGCATTAGTAGTTATTGTTTTGTTGCTTATTGTAATATTATACTACTTCTTAACTTTTAGAGCAGAATCCATCCAAACCATAAGATTCTTACTATTACCATACATTATCTGGCTCTGCATAGCTGTTTCGCTAAATTTATATGTTGTTATTCATAATTAAATGAAAATATACCAATTACACAAAAAACAAAACCTACCAATTACGGTAGATAAAGCTTGGGAATTTCTATCAAATCCAGCTAATCTAAAAACCATCACGCCTGATTATATGAGCTTTGACATACTTTCTGGGGCAGATAGACCAATGTTTCCGGGACAAATCATTCAATATATTGTCACGCCAGTTTTGGGCTTAAAAACAAAGTGGGTTACTGAAATCACACACGTAAAAGATAAAAAGTACTTTGTTGATGAACAACGTTTTGGACCTTATGCATTATGGCATCATAAACACTTTATAAAAGAAATTGAAGGTGGCGTTGAAATGGAAGACATTATAGACTACAAAGTGCCTTTTGGGTGGCTTGGTCAACTAGTGCAACCAATACTAGTTAAGCCAAAATTGGAAGAAATATTTGAATACCGAACTAAGAAACTAGAAGAACTTTTCGGTAAATATTAATGAAAGAATCGATAAACATATTCTGGTTTAGACGCGATTTACGCTTAGATGACAACGCTGGACTATACAAAGCTTTAAATAGCAAGCATCCTGTTTTACCAATATTTATCTTTGATAAACACATTTTAGAATCTCTGCCTAAAGATGATGCTCGAGTAAATTTTATTCACAAAATTTTAAGTGATATTAACGATTCATTAAAAGAAAAAGGTGGAAGCTCAATTGCCTTTTTTCATGATAAACCAATACAAGTTTTCAGACAGTTGGTCACTAAATACTCTATCAAAACAGTATTTACCAACCACGATTATGAACCTTATGCCATCAAACGAGATAAAAATGTAAGAGACTTTTTAAAGACTAAAGGAATTGATTTTAAAAGCTATAAAGACCAAGTTATTTTTGAAACCAATGAAGTTGTTAAAGATGACGGAACACCATATAAAATCTATACACCATATTCAAAAAAGTGGCTAGATACCTTAAATAATAATCCATTTATATATTACAATTCCGAAGATTTTTTATCAAATTTAGTAAGCGATACAACTCATCAATTTTTATCAATAGATACCATTGGCTTTAAAAAATCGAAACAACATATTGAGCCATATAATACTTCTGATTCTATCATAAATAACTACGAAGCTACAAGGAATTTTCCAGCAAAAAAAGGCACATCAAAATTAGGGCCTCACATACGTTTTGGAACTGTCAGCATCCGAAAAATGGTTAATAAAGCTTTGCAAAGTGAAAATATTACATTTTTGAAGGAATTAATATGGAGAGAATTTTTCATGCAAATTTTATGGCATTTTCCACATACAGTAACAAATAGTTTTAAGCCAAAATACGATGCTATACAATGGAGAAATAACATGAATGAGTTTAGAGCTTGGTGCGAAGGACAAACAGGTTATCCATTAGTAGATGCTGGAATGCGCGAACTAAACGAAACAGGTTTTATGCACAATCGCGTACGTATGTTAGTTGGTAGTTTTTTATGCAAACATTTATTGATTGATTGGCGCCTAGGTGAAGCCTATTTTGCTGAAAAATTGCACGATTACGAAATGTCCAGTAATATTGGAAATTGGCAATGGGTTGCTGGTTGTGGAGTTGATGCTGCTCCATATTTCAGAATTTTCAACCCTTCAACTCAAATTCAAAAATTTGATAGAAATCATGCTTACATTAAACAATGGGTTCCAGATTATCAAGAGCTTACATATCCTCAACCAATTGTAAATCATAAGTTTGCCAGAGAGCGATGTCTTAAAGTCTATAAAGATGCCTTAAATCAATTCTAACATTTTATTAATACAAGTGTACTTCTTTTTAGTTATTTTTATCTAATAACTAAAACAGTCAAATTATGAACACACAAGAAGTAGCAAATCGTTTAGTAGAAATGTGCAGACAAGGGCAAAATCTAGAAGCCATTGATGAGCTATATGGAGATAACATTAACAGTCGTGAAATGCCTGGATATCCAGAAGAATTAGTTTCTGGAAAACAAAATGTTTGGAACAAAAGTAAAGAATGGTTAGATAATGTAGTGGAATTTCATGGAGGAGACATAAGCGATCCTATTGTTGCAGGAAATCACTTTACTTGCAGAATGGCATTCGATGTTACCTTTAAAGACAGAGGAAGACAGCAAATGGAAGAAGTATGTGTCTTTGAAGTAAATGATGGGAAAATAGTAAACGAACAGTTTTTTTACTCTATGTAAATCTTATAAAAACCTTTTTTTTAAATAGTATCTTTAAAAAAACATAAAAAACCAACCAACATGAAGATTAAAAACTATCTCATTTTAATATTTTGTCTTGCTATTAGCAATACTTTCTCTCAAGGCAAACTTTCAAAAAACAAAAAAGCAATCATTGCTTCTGTTGAAAAACACAAAGCCAATTTAATTAAGATAAGTGATGATATTTGGGCATTGGCAGAAACTGCTTTTGAAGAAAACCGATCCTCTAAAATATTATCTGATTATGCAGAACAACAAGGTTTTACAGTTGAACGAGGTGTTGCAGGTATGCCAACCGCTTTTGTAGCTACCTACGGTTCAGGAAAACCAGTAATTAGCGTATTAGGTGAATTTGATGCACTACCAGGTTTGTCTCAAAAAGCAGAACCAAATAAAAACCCACTTAACGAAGGAGCAGCTGGACATGGTTGTGGACATAATATGTTTGGAGCTGGTAGCTTAGGAGCAGCAGTTGCCATTAAGGAACTTATAGAAAGTGGACAGATAAAAGGGACAGTTAAATTTTTTGGAACTCCAAGTGAAGAAAAATATTTTGGAAAAATTTGGATGGTCAGAGAAGGTCTTTGGGATGATGTTGATGTAAATATCAGTTGGCATCCTTCAGCTTCAACTGAAGCTGATGTACAAAGTTCATTAGCATTAATTGACTTTAAAGTTGAATTTTTTGGACAAGCAGCTCATGCATCTTTAGATCCTTGGAATGGTCGTAGTGCTTCTGATGCTTTAGAATTATATACAACTGGAATTAACTACTATAGAGAACACGTAAAACCAACTGTTAGAATGCATTATCATATTCAAGATGGTGGGCAAGTTGTGAATGTTGTACCAGATTACTCAAGACTTTGGATGCGAGTTCGCGATACTAAACGTTCAGGAATGATGCCTGTTTATGAACATGTAATGAAAATGGCTGAAGGTGCTGCAATAATGGCTAATGTAGACTATAAGGTTTCTTTAATTTCTGGTATTTATGAAGTACTAGTAAATCGTGAAGGTGGCAAAATTATGCAATCTAATCTTGAATTATTAGGAGCTATTGATTATACACCAGAAGAAATTGATTTTGGAAAAGGTATTCAAGCTGCAACTAAAAAACCACTTCTTGGAATGGATAGCAAGATTAAACCTCTATTAGAAACACAAGAGCATCCAGGAGGTGGATCAACAGATGTTGGTGACGTCAGTTGGAATGTTGCTAATATAAATTTAGGAGTTACTACTGCTCCAGCTGGTACGCCTTGGCACTCTTGGGCTGTAGTAGCTTGTGGAGGAATGAGCATTGGACATAAAGGATTGACTTATGCGGCAAAAGCTATGGCAATGACTATGACAGATTTATTTGAAAACCCTAAGCTCGTTGATAAGGTAAAAGCTGAATACAAACAACGTAAAGGTGACGAAGTTTACGAAGCAATGGTTCCAGAAGGACCACCACCAATAAACAATAAAGGAAACTAAATAAAAAAGGAGCCAAATGGTTCCTTTTTTATTTATATGAATCTTAAAAGTTAAATTAAATCCTTTCTATTTTTGCTCCAATGGCACGTAAGCGTTCATCTATGTTTTCGTAACCTCGATCAATTTGCTCAATATTATGAATGGTTGAAGTACCTTGAGCTGATAAAGCTGCTATTAAAAGTGAAATTCCTGCTCTAATGTCTGGAGAGGTCATCGTGGTAGATTTTAAATTCGACTCAAAATCATGACCAATAACGGTTGCTCTATGTGGATCACACAAAATAATTTTAGCTCCCATATCAATTAGCTTATCTACAAAAAATAATCGGCTTTCAAACATTTTCTGATGTATTAGCACACTGCCTCTTGCTTGTGTCGCAATTACTAAAACAATACTCAGTAAATCTGGAGTAAATCCAGGCCAAGGTGCATCAGCAACTGTTAAAATAGAGCCATCTATATAGCTTTGTATTTCGTAACCATCTTTATGTTCGGGAATAAAAATATCATCACCTCTTCTTTCCAATGTTATTCCCAGTTTTTTGAACACATCAGGAATCTGACCTAAATCGTCCCAACTTACATTTTTAATGGTAAGTTCACTTTTGGTCATAGCTGCCAATCCAATCCAACTACCAATTTCAATCATATCAGGAAGCATTGTATGTTCTGTACCTGATAATGATTCAACTCCTTCAATAATAAGCATGTTTGAACCAACTCCAGAAATCTTAGCTCCCATTCTGTTTAGCATCTTACAGAGTTGTTGCAAGTAAGGCTCGCAAGCTGCATTATATATTGTCGTTGTACCTTTTGCCAATACAGCAGCCATAACAATATTTGCCGTTCCAGTAACTGATGCTTCGTCGAGCAACATGTATGTACCTTTTAGTTCATCAGCTTCAACACCATAAAAATGGTCTTCTCGATTATATCTAAACTTAGCACCAAGCTTAATAAACCCTTCAAAGTGAGTGTCTAATCGTCGCCTTCCAATTTTGTCTCCACCAGGCTTTGGTATATAGCCTTTACCAAAACGAGCAAGTAATGGTCCAACAATCATGATGGAACCTCGTAAACCACTTCCTTCTTTTTTAAAGTCGGCTGATTCCAAATATTCAAGGTTTATTTCATCAGCTTGAAACGAATAAGATCCTTTAGAAAGTTTTTGTGTTTTAACTCCTAATTTTCCTAATAGAGCAATGAGCTTATTAACATCAATGATGTCTGGAATGTTGTTTATTGTAATTTTTTCTGGAGATAAAAGTACAGCGCATAAAATTTGTAATGCTTCGTTTTTTGCTCCTTGTGGCTGTATGCTTCCCTTTAGTTTGTGGCCACCTTCAATTTTAAATGTTTTCATTAATTGAAATCGATATTAACGATTAATAGCGCTTACGTCCTCTGTTATTTTTCTTGTTAGAAGCCTTTTTGTGGCCTCCTTGGCGTTTTTTAGAACGCATTAAACTTGTAGAATCTCTTAAGTCTTCTTCACTGTCTTTTAAATTGATTTTACCATCAGATAATTCAAATAAATGATTAAATATAACAGCATCTTCAACAGTATCTTTATTCCAGTTTAAAAAACATTTTTTCATGTGATTAGCAATAGTATATACCAATGCTTCCTTCATTTCACCTTCTTCCCAAGTAATTGCTACATCAATCATTGTTTTAATATTGTTTCCATAAAACCTATACTTCGGATGATTTTGAGGATAAGCCAAAGGTTCAGGACGTTCTTCCAAAACTTCCCTTAAAGGTTTGTCATAAGGAGAGTCTACATCAAGATTAAAGTCAGACATTATGAATAGCTGATCCCATAATTTGTGCTGAAAATCAGGCACATCTCTTAAATGTGGCTGTAAATTTCCCATGACTGCAATAATCGCTTGAGCCACTTTATTACGTTCTTCTTTTGTTTCTCTTGAAGTCGCGTAATTAATCATTTTTTGAAGATGTCTACCATATTCAGGAATGATTAAATGCTCACGCTCTGTGTTGTACTCTAATTGATCTATCAAAATATATGAATTGTGTGTAGAATTAATATTAAAAAATGAAGCGTTCTATCTCGTGCAAAATACAAAAAAAATAACAATGCATTATTGTTTAGCAAGAATTTAAATTGCCAGATAAATAAAGCCTACAGCGAAATAACACCTTCAACACTTGTTGTTACTTCTATATACTTGTTAATCACTGCATCTGGATCTTTCATTACAACATTTATTGAAACACTTGTATATTTTCCATTCTTTGATTCATTAGTATTAATAACTGCTCCAGTATTATCAAACAAATCCTCAATTTGTTGTATCTTATTTCCTTTAGACACAACAATAAACTTATACAAATATTCTGAAGGCCATGTATTGGTTTCTTCTAATTGTACTTTTAACTTTTTATAAAATTCTTCAGCATTCGCAGAATTACTCATAACCTTTCATATTTTAGGATTTGCAAATATACATTTTGTATATTTTTTATATTCCTTTTTAATTACGATTTTTACAGCTAAAATCTTGCCAAATTTGAACGCAAAAAGAATTGTTATTACTGGAGGTCCTGGAACAGGTAAAACATCTATTATAAACGAATTAAAAGAAAGGGATTATAAATGCTTAGAAGAAATTTCACGGCAAGTAACCTTAAAAGCTCGTGAAGATGGTATTGAGCAACTGTTCTTAGAGAAACCCTTGCTTTTTAGCGAGCTCCTATTAGAAGGTCGAAAAGAACAATTTGATGAAGCCATTTCTTATGATAGTAAACTAGTTTTTTTAGATAGAGGAATTCCTGATGTTTTGGCTTACATGGATTATATTGGAGATTCTTATCCAGAGCCATTCAAAAACGCGTGTAAGGAAAATATGTATGACCAAGTTTTTATTTTGGCTCCTTGGCAAGACATTTACATAAGCGATAGCGAACGATATGAAAGCTTTGAGCAAGCTATAGTAATTCATGACCATTTATTAAAAACCTATTCAACTTATGGTTATGATTTAATTGATGTCCCTTTTGAATCTGTTACTAAACGTACTGATTTTATTTTGAATTGTATTAATTTTGATTGATGCAGCATCCTATTCAAATACTTGAACACTACTGGAGTTTTACAAGTTTCAAACCTTTACAAGATGAAATAATAGATAGTGCCATTGAAGGTAATGACACTTTTGCCTTATTACCAACTGGTGGAGGGAAATCAATGTGTTTTCAAATTCCAGCCTTGGCCAAAGAAGGCATTTGCATTGTGATTTCTCCATTAATTGCCTTAATGAACAATCAAGTAAATGCTTTAAAGAGTAAAAACATAAAGGCAATTGCACTAACAAGTTCTTATAAATATGACGAACTGAGTACGCTTCTTGACAATTGTATTTATGGTAATTACAAGTTCCTTTACCTCTCACCAGAGAGACTACAGCAAGATATTGTGCAAGATAGAATTAGGCAAATGAACGTAAATTTAATAGCAGTTGACGAGGCACATTGCATCTCGCAATGGGGAAATGATTTTCGTCCAGCTTACAAAAACATAAAACTATTACGTCAATTACAACCTACTGTAAATTGTATTGCTTTAACAGCTTCTGCAAAGCCTGAAGTTGTTGATGATGTCATGAAAGAATTGGACTTTATCGATTCAAAGGTCTTCAGACAATCTTTTTACAGAAAAAACTTGGCTTATATGGTTTTTGAAACTGAAGACAAGCTATATAAAATCAAGCAAATTCTCACCAAGAACAATTATAGTTCAATTATATATGTGAGAAATAGAAAGAGTACTTTTGAAATAAGCAAATCACTAAACAACTTAGGTTTTAAAGCGACGTATTACCATGGAGGATTATCTAAGGATGAAAAAAATAAACACTTCTCCGATTGGTTAAATAATCGTGTGCAGGTTATTGTAGCCACTAATGCATTTGGCATGGGAATAGATAAACCAGATGTAAAAACTGTTATACACGTTGACCTTCCTGATAGTTTAGAAAGTTATTTTCAAGAAGCAGGTAGAGCAGGAAGAAATGGTGAGAAAGCATTTGCTATTATTTTAAAAAATAATAATGATGAAGAAAAAGTAAAAAACCAGTTTTTAAAAGTACTACCTGATACTGATTTTATAAAACTTATATACAGAAAACTTTGCAACTACTTTCAAATATCTTATGGTGAAGGAGCGTATACTTCGTACAGTTTCAACTTCAATAAATTCTGTAAAACTTACAAGCTTAATTCCATATTAGCCTATAATGCTATTTCTACATTAGACAGAAACAGTGTGTTGAACCTAGAACAAAACTTTAAAAGACACTCAACAATACAAGTACTGGTTTCAAATGATGAACTTTTTAAATATATTCAAACTAATGAAGAGATTGGCATTGTGCTAAAGTCCATTTTAAGAACTTATGGTGGTATTTTTGACCAAGAAGTTAAAATAAATACATTGCTAGTAGCTGAAAAAGCAAGTACCACTGAAGATACTGTGATTAAAACTTTAGTGAAATTAGAAAAAGACAGCATTATTAGTCTAAGCTTGAAAAATACAGATGCCGAAATTACATTCATTGAGCCTAGAGAAGATGATAAAACCATAAACAGAATTAAAAGCATTATTGAAGCACAAACCCTTCAAAAAACAAATCAGATAAACGATATTATTAATTATATTTCTGATGATTCAACCTGTAAAAGTCAGCAACTATTAAGTTACTTCGGTGAAAACAATATTGAAAACTGTGGAATTTGTTCAGTATGCATAAATTCAACAGAAAATTTATCTAAAAAAAATCAACCAAATAGTCTTGATATTGTAATTTCGCTACTTGAAGAAAAAGCCTTGTCATCAAGGGAACTTATTGAAAAATCTTCACTTGGTGAATTTGAAATAACCAAAATACTCAAGATATTATTGGAAAAAAGGATGGTATCCATAACCGATTATAATACTTACAAATTAAAATGACCAGAGATTTACAAATTGTCTTTATGGGAACTCCAGAGTTTGCAGTTAGCACATTGGATATCATGCTCACAAATGAATTTAATGTAGTTGGAGTCATTACTGCTCCAGATAAACCTGCAGGACGAGGTAGAAAACTTAATGAATCTGCTGTAAAAACTTATGCTTTATCAAAAGGGTTGACGGTTTTACAACCAACAAATCTTAAAAATGAAAACTTTATAGCTCAGTTAAAAGCTCTTAAAGCAAATTTACAAGTAGTTGTTGCTTTTAGAATGTTACCAAAAGTCGTTTGGCAAATGCCTGAATTTGGCACTTTTAATTTACATGCTTCCCTTCTACCCAATTATCGTGGAGCTGCTCCAATAAATTGGGCAATTATAAATGGCGAACAAAAAACTGGAGTATCAACCTTTTTTATTGATGAAAAAATTGACACTGGCGAAATGATTCTTCAGAAAGAAGTAGAAATTTCCAAAACTGAAACAGCTGGAGAATTACATGATAAAATCATGGAAGTTGGGAGTCATTTAGTGATAGATACTTTAAAGCTCATTGAAAAAGGAAATGCTACCACTACTCCTCAAATAGAAACAGAAAACATAAAAACAGCCTACAAACTCAACAAAGAAAATTGTTTTATCAATTGGAACAATCCAATAGAAAAAATATACAACCAAGTAAGAGGCTTAAATCCCTATCCAGCAGCTTGGTGTCTTTTACAGAATGGCAATGAAGAATTAAACGTAAAAATATACGAAGTTAAGCCTATTGAGAACTCACACAATTTTGAAATAGGAACTTTATTGATAGACAAAGATAAAATTGAAATAGCCGCTAAAAACGGTCTGATAAAATTGCTAGAAATCAAACTTCCAGGGAAACGTAAAATGGAGGTAAAATCATTACTTAACGGTTTCAAATTTGAAGATAATACAAAAATGCTGTAAACCCTTGCTGTCATTGATAAACTAAATTTTCAGTTAAATTACAGTTCCTTTATTAACAATTGCCACAAGTTATTAACAAATACACGTATTTCCCTTGCTATTACTTGTGTGATTGGATTATACATATAAATTTGTAGAGGATTTAACAACAACGTTAACCCAAATAATAATCATTTAAAATTTAAATTTATGAACAAAACAGATTTAATTAATGGAATGGCAGAAAATGCTGGGATTACTAAAGCAGCTGCTAAGAAAGCATTAGATTCTATGTTAATTGACATTGAAGGAGCATTACAAAAAGGAAACAGAGTTTCTTTAGTAGGATTTGGTTCTTGGTCAGTTTCTAGAAGAGCAGCAAGAGATGGAAGAAACCCTCAAACAGGAAAAACTATAAAAATCAAAGCTAAAAATGTAGTTAAGTTTAAAGCAGGTTCTGATTTAAGTAGTGCTGTAAACTAATAAATCTCATATTTTATTATAAAAAGCCTGCAATAGCAGGCTTTTTTAGTTTCAATCTTTTAAAACACTTGCTTATTAAGCAAATTTACACTAGATTTAATTGCAAATCATCATGCTATGATTAATGTGAACCCAAAAAAAGGCAGTTTATTAATTGCAGAACCTTCTATACTAGGTGATATCTCATTCAATAGATCCGTAATTCTTTTAGCAGACCACAATGATGAAGGATCTGTTGGATTTATATTGAATAAACCATTGGAATTCACTATTAATGATTTGCTGCCAGAAATTGAAATTCCGCTAAAGGTTTATAATGGTGGACCAGTAGAGCAAGACAATCTTTATTTTATTCACAAAATACCAGAACTAATACCGGAAAGTATTGAAATTTCCAATGGTATTTTTTGGGGTGGAGATTTCGATAGCGTAATCAAACTGATAAACGACGAAAAATTAAATAAAAATGATATTAGATTTTTCTTAGGTTACTCAGGTTGGGAAGCTAATCAACTAGAAAATGAATTAACCTCTAATTCTTGGATTGTAACTGAAAATATTTACAATAATTCTATCATCGAAAAGAGCGATATAACATTTTGGAAAGAAAAGATGCTAGAACTAGGAGGAGATTATAGCATTTGGTCAAATGCTCCTGAAAATCCTAGCTTTAATTAAGATAATCTCACTTTTACGTTTAATTTTCCTAGTAAGTTCTTAGCAGTTTCACTACCAAATTCTTTTTTCCTATACTTAGTAATTGGCTGAATTCCAATAATAACGTTTGTCAAGAATAATTCATCTGCTTTCTGCAATTCAAAAGGCAAAATTGAAGCTTCTTGCAGAGTCAATTCTGGGATTAGTTTTACAATTTCAATTATTTGCTTACGCATCACACCATTTATACAACCATCAGATAAAGGTGGTGTTTTTATAACATTGTCCTTAACTAAAAAAACATTAGCGTTTAAAGCTTCAACAATATGTTTGTTTGTGTTCAGCAATAGGCAATTATCCAAATCATTTTCATTGGCATAAATACTTCCAATGACATTAATAATCCGATTATTACTTTTAATAGTAGATAATAAACTATCAGATAAATAATGGTCTTTATACAAGTCTATTACATTCTCTTTGTCAAGAAATTGATAAAAATCAATAGTTAAAGTTTTACATGAAATAATATAATTAACATTCTTATTTTTAGGTAAATAAAATCCTTTTGATTCTCTAGAAGCCAATAATTTAATTCGACATGTTTCATCCAAAAAATCATTTTGTCTTACTGTAGACAAAATTTCATTTTCTAAGAATTCAAGGGTGAAATTCATTGGAATTTCGATTCTTAATATTCGCATTGATGCCATTAGTCTGAAGTAGTGATCCTCCCAAAATAATATTTTACCATGAGATACTTTAATCGTTTCAAAAACAGCATCGCCATAGTTTAATCCTCTATTAAAAACTGAAATTTCAGCATCTTCAGTATTAACTATTTTTCCATTAATATTTACCATAAAAAAAGTCCCAAATAAATTGGGACAAATATAACTCATTAATATTATTACATTATGCTGAACCTAAAACTTGTTTTAAGTCAGAAATTTGATTTTCCCAAAGCATTTTGGTTTCTTCAACTTCGTCTTCTTCAGCAAAGTCAGTAACCATTAATGATACATCTTTAGTAATGTCATCAACTTGAATTCTAATCTCAAAATATGAAGCATCATCATCACCATTCTGCCATTTAAATTTTACACGCTCTCCACTTCTTTTTAATAAAAGCTTCGCTTGCTCTTCGCTATCATCCCAAATAAAGGTAAACATTTCACCTCTAGAGTTCACATTATCTGCAAACCATTCTGACAACCCAGAAGGAGTCGATATATATTGGTAAAGTAGCTGTGGCGAAGCGTGAATTGGAAACTCTAATTCAAATTTAGTTTTGTCTTCCATTAAATTAATTTATTAGGTTGGTAATATATACATTAAATTTTTAGTTTTCAAGAATTATTTAGTCATTTAGTGTTTGCTCACAATGAATTTGTTTTTATATTTGCAGCCGCATTAAGTCGGCGAGATAGCTCAGTTGGTTAGAGCGTCGGATTCATAACCCGGAGGTCCCGAGTTCAAATCTCGGTCTCGCTACAACAGTAAAAGTCTTGCACGAAAGTGTAGGACTTTTTTATGGCTCGAACTCGTGCTTGCATGAAGTGAAAAGACATAAAAAAGAATTAAATGCGCTAAGGTTGGTGCTTTTACTTTTATCATGGTAACTTGAGAAGATTCTATAAATCGGTCTCTCTACAAAAATGAAAAGCTCTGTATAATACAGAGCTTTTTTTATGGGATGCAATATAATATCTTCGAATATATTAAATCTTATGTATTTCATCGAATAAATTTGCATTTCATGGATTTATATGTAATAATTTTATATATTGCATTCAATTAAATAACTGATATTCAAATCTAAACCCCAAATCAAGATGAATAAAGTTACTACTTTGTATGCAATATTTTTGCTCTGGCTTATGGCCTTACCTAGCATTTATGCACAAGATATTCAACGTGTTAGGATAGATTTCAAAAATCCTGAGGGATACATCAGACATTTACTTCTAGGCTTTACTCCTGATAATTCAGCCTCAGATGACATGGACTATGGCTATGATGCATTATGCATGGATGAACTTGACAATGATTTAAACTGGATGATAAATAATCAACGTTGTGTTATACAAGGCGTTGGTGAATACCAAGAAGACAAATCTTATAACTTTGGAATGTTCATGGCTAATTCTGGAAATGTCGAAATTTCCCTTAATTCACTAGAAAATTTTGATGATCCAATAAATGTATATATATATGATGCATTATACAGTACATTTCATCAAATAAATGATAATAGCTTCAGTCAAAACATTAATAGTGGAGATTATCTTGAAAGATTCTTCATCACCTTCCAAAATACAACTTCTCCAAATCCAAGTAATCAATTATCAATTGATGATTATTATATCGATAACCTCGTAGTTAAAAATATATTAACTAAAAAAGAATTGCTCATTGATACCAAAACCAATTTAAACATTGACAAAATTGAAATTTTAGATATACTTGGTAAAAAAGTGGTAAACTTAAAAAATATCAATGCAACTAAAATCAGAATTCCAACTCAACACATTAACTCAAGGATAATTATTGTGTCTGTGTTTACAAACAAAGGAATAATAAGAAAAAAAATAATCATTTAATCTAACCCAAAACTTTTTTACAAATATTAAAATCATGAAAAAAATTACATTATTATTAGTTATGCTATTGCTAAATAATATGCAAATAACTGCGCAAACAAATAAGCAAAAAGCCGAAAAGTATCTTCAAGAAAAAGGTGAGGTTTGTTTTACTTTTAAGGCAAATTCAACAAATCAGTTTAAAGAATTAGCCTCATTTTTATCATTAGGTCACAAACATGTTAACAAAACAACATTAGAAGTAGAAGCCTATGCTAATTCAGAGACGTTTGAAAAATTTCTATCTTATAATGTCCCTTTTTCAGTAGAAGTTTCCGATAATGAATTCAAACCGCATGAAAGTCCTAGTTATGACGCTCAAGCTTGGGATACAACTTGGGATGAGTACCCAACATATTCACAATATGTTGCCAAAATGAATTACTATGCATCTACATATCCAACCCTTTGTAGTCTTGAAACTATAGGAACAACATCAACTGGTAGAGAACTTTTAATGCTAAAAATATCTGATAATGTTTCAACTAATGAAGCAGAACCAGAGTTTATGTATACATCTTCAATGCATGGTGATGAAATTGCCGGTTATCCTCTAATGATAAGACTTATCGATTATTTATTAACTAATTATGGGTCAGATTCTGAGGTAGATAATATTGTAAATTCAACAGTCATATATATTAATCCATTAGCAAATCCTGATGGAACATATAGAACTGCTGGAAACGATATAATATCTAATCCAAGAAGAGGGAATGCGAATAACCAAGATTTAAATAGAAATTTCCCTGATAATGTAGCTGGATTACACTACAGTAGTATTGGTAACGTTTATGAAATTGAAACAGAATCTTTCATGAAATTTGAACAAGCTCACAATATTGTATTATCTGCAAACTTTCATGGAGGTACAGAATTAGTAAATTATCCTTACGATAATGCTTACACTGCTGAATATACTCATGCTGATACAGATTATTATGAATATATTTCTGTTGAATATGCAACTAATGCACAAAATAATAGTCCAGCTGGATATATGGTTGATGATGACGATTGGGATGGAAGTGCAGGAAGCCAACCTTGGCAAAATGATTATATTCAAAGTCCTGGTGTAACTCATGGAGCCGAATGGTATAGAGTTTATGGTGGCAGACAAGATTATATGAACTTTTATCGTCACTCTAAAGAAGTAACTATAGAATTATCTGATGTAAAATGGATAAACGGAACAGAGCTACCAAACCATTGGAACTATAACAGACAAGCTTTCCTTGATTATATGAAGCAAGTAAACTATGGTTTTCAAGGAATTGTTTCTGATGAGTCTGGAAACCCAGTAGCAGCGAAGATATCAATCTCTGGTCATGATGCTCTTAATTCTTGGACTACATCTAATGAAGATTTAGGCGATTATTACAGACTGATAAAAGCAGGAACATATACAGTTACTTACGAAGCACCAGGTTATGTTGCGCAAAACATTAGTGTAAATGTAACAGATAATACTAAAACAGTTCAAAATGTTACGATGGTAGCAACAACAGCTACTCCAACCGCTAGTGATGATGAATTATGTGATTCTGGTTCAGTTGCATTGACTGCCTCTGGAAGCGGAACATTAAATTGGTATACAAATATAGATGATACAGTTCCAGTATATACAGGTGCAACCTATAATACACCTACAATTAGTAGTACAACAACATACTATGTTGAAGATCAAATAACCAAAGCTAATGTAGGTGAAGTAAATAACAACTCAGGTGGTGGTTATTTAGATGGACAACGTTATTTAGTTTTCGACTGTTCTGAATCAGTCATACTAAAAGAGGTTACCATTAATGCTGATGGTCCGGGTGAAATTGAAGTGCAGCTTCAAAATAACTCAGGAAATATGATAGATTCTAGGGTTTTAATTATTGATGCTGCTGGTATCCAAACTATACCTCTTAACTTTGTAATTCCAGTCGGAACAGATATGAGGCTTGCCTCGTATGAAATATCAACAGTTAATTTATACAGAACATTACCTGCAAATACTAATTTTCCTTATACAAACGGTAGCATTACAATTAAAGATGGTAGCGCAGCTAACTACTACTACTTCTTTTATGATTGGGTAATTCAAGATTTTAAGAGTGCTAGAAAAGCTGTCACTGTAACAGTTAATCAATCTCCTACTGCAGATTTTACACATGTTGTAAATCCTTCAGATAATGGTGAGGTTACTTTTACAAATACATCTTCTGATGCAACTTCTTATTCTTGGGATTTTGGTGATGCATCAGGTACATCAACAGATACGAATCCTGTTTACACATTTACTAGCACTGGAGTTTATGATGTTGAACTTACCAGTACAAATGCTGAATGTGGTGATGATATTACTGTAATTCAAGTAAGTGTAACCGTTAGTACATTAGGCGTTGAAGATAATGAGTTAGAGGCTCTAAATATATATCCAAACCCTTTTAATAATAGTATAACTATCAACCTACCGAGAGGTTTTGACTCTCAAAATATGGCAATAAATTTGTACGATTTAAGAGGAAGAATCATTTCAACATTGCCTGTAATAAACAGTAATAATTCAATACAAATTGACAATTTGAATAAATTATCCGTAGGTAGTTATTTACTAAAAATAGTAGATAAAATAAACTCAAAGCAAATTATTAAAAAGCTGATTAAAAATTAGTTATAAATTATAATTGTGATTAAAAGGTCAATTTTATGCTAAATTGACCTTTTTTATTTTATTGAATATCAACACCTTATATATAAATAGTGTATTTCATCGATTTTTTTTGCATTTCATAGATTATGCATGTATTTTTGTTCAAATAAAATAATTAGCCCCCAAGCTAAAAATTTAACCGCTTATGAAAAATATTACATTTTCCGTAAAATGCTCTGCGTTAGTATTTTTTTTACTTGTATTTTCTAAAAGTATAAATGCTCAAACTTGTGGAACTACAATTTCTAGTTTTCCTTATACCGAAGGTTTTGAATCTGGAGTTGGTAGCTGGACACAAGATGCAGGAGATAACTTTGATTGGACAAGAGACAGTGGAGGAACTCCATCAAATGGTACAGGTCCTAGCACTGGAAATGGTAGTACTTGGTATATGTACATTGAGACATCATCACCTAGAAGTAATGGAGATATAGCAAATTTTGAAAGTCCATGTTTTAATTTAGTAAGTGCAAATACTGCAACCTTTTCTTTTTATTATCACATATTTGGAACAAGTATTGGTGGTCTTTATGTAGAATTAAGTACAGATAATGGTAGTACTTACCCCAATTTATTGTGGTCTCAAACTTCACAAGTTCAAACATCAAATAGCCAGGCATATAATCAAGTAAATTTAGACTTGAATGCATATGTAGGTCAAACTGTTAAAATACGTTTTAGAGGTGTTAGAGGTACTAGTTGGTCTGGTGACATAGCTATTGATGATGTTGCTATGAATGTTACAACCGGTCCAGAAATAAATTTAGTAGGAAATGCAGTTTCAATTGCAGATGGTGATACCTCACCTTCAGTTACTGACGATACAGATTTTGGAAATGCAGATGTAACAATTGGAACTGTAGCACATACCTTTACCATTCAAAATACTGGAACAGCTGCACTTAATCTAACAGGTACTGGTCCTACTTATGTAGCAATCTCAGGAGCAAATGCTGCAGACTTTTCTGTAACTGCAAATCCTACAACACCTATTAGCGCAAGTGGAAGTACAACATTTACCATTACCTTTAACCCAAGTGCTACTGGATTACGAACTGCGACTTTAACAATAGCAAATGATGATAGTAACGAAAACCCTTATAACTTTGATATACAAGGAAATGGTACAACTACTCTTCAAGAAATAAACGTTCAAGGGAATACCGTGGATATTGTAGATGGAGATACAACGCCATCATTAACTGATGATACTGATTTTGGAAATGTAGATATCACTTCAGGAACTCAAGTGAACACGTTTACTATTCAAAATCAAGGCACATCATTAAACCTTAATTTAACTGGAGGATCACCTTATGTAGTCATTTCAGGAACAAATGCTGCTGATTTCTCAGTAACTGCAAATCCAACAACACCTGTTGCAGCTGGTGGCAGTACAACTTTTGACATAACATTCAATCCTAGTGCCTTAGGATTAAGAACAGCTACACTTACAATTGCAAATAATGATACAGATGAAAATCCATATAATTTTGACATACAAGGTACAGGTACTGATGCTTGTGGAGGTTATATAACAACTTATCCTTATATAGAAGATTTTGAAAGTGGTTTAGGACAAATAGCTCAAGATACTGGTGATAATTTTGATTGGACAAGAGATTCAGCAGGAACACCAACTGGCTCAACAGGTCCTTCAGATGCAGCAAGTGGCTCTTATTATATGTTTACTGAAGCCAGTGGTAATACTGGCAATACAGCCAACTTATTTACACCATGCTTAGACCTTAGTGGTACTACCAATCCAAGATTAACATTCAGCCATCATATGTACGGTTCAAACATGGGAACCCTTAATATAGATTTAAGTACAGATAGTGGATCAACGTATCCAACAAATTTATGGACTCAAACTGGGCAAGTACAAGGAGCAAATAACTCATCATATGTTCCAATTAGTATAGATTTAAGTGCATATATTGGGCAAACTGTTAAAATAAGAATACAAGGAGTTGTTGGAGGTGGCACTACAAGTGATATGGCAATTGATTATTTATATGTTGTCGACAAATCTGATCCAACGATTGCTCCAGGTGGTGTAACAAGTGATTTAGCATTATGGCTAAAAGGAACTGATGGTTTAAGCTATACTGATGGGCAAAGTGTATCGCTTTGGCAAGACCAAGGTCGTGGTAGTGATGCTAAACCATATAAACCTGGGCAAGAACCTACATATAGAGACAACCCAAATAGAAATGTTAACTTTAACCCTGTTGTTGAGTTTGACAATACCTATAGTTCGTTTACTATTGATAGTGATTATTCACATGACAACACATCCGAAGAATTCTTAACAGGAGACTTTGGCTACTTTACTCAAGATCTTTTTATAGTGTTAATACCAGACGATACAGCTATTACCAACTCATTTGGTTTTATGGATGTTATCTGTGGTGATTCCACATTGGAAACAAACTCTACTGATACTACTGGAATTGGTTTTGGTGATTATACAGGACGTGTCAGTGGTGAAATTATTTGTTATGCTTATGATACTTATACAAGTAGTGAAAGTGGAGATGGGTATGCAGTAGCAGAAATAGGTACTGGATCAAGTTATGATAATGCTGGTATTATTAATACTCGAAATAACACTGCTGATACACAACAAGAATTATATTATAACGCAAATGATATTGAAACCAATCAAAATGACATTGCAGAGTATGCAAATGCAAATGATACAAGGTTTTGGATAGGTCGCAGTGAAGGTTGGGAAGCTACAACCAATGCAAGAATTGCAGAAGTTATTTCATATTCATCCAGAAAAGTAGATACAGATCTTACCCAAGAAAGAAATAGAATACAATCATACTTAGCTCTTAAATACGGAATTACACTGGGAATAAATGGCACATCTCAAGATTACGTAAACAGTGATGGTACTGTAATTTGGGATCAAAACACTGGTGTTCCTGCCAACGATGTTTTTAATTATGACATCGCTGGAATTGGACGTGATGATGCATCAGAATTATACCAAAAACAGTCTAGAAGTGTTAATAATGACCTAGACTCTGGCTCAAGAGGTCAAGGTGTAGTAACCATGGGATTATCAAACGTATATAATACTAATAACCTAAATCCAAACACTATAAATGATAAAGAGTTTTTAATTTGGGGAAATGATGGTGTAGATCTTGACGACCCTTCAGTTGATGTATTGGTCAACATGAGCTCCAGTATTGCTCCTGCTCTTACAACAGATGTGGAGTTTTACGGTATTGCTAGAACATGGAAAGTTGTAGAAGTTGGAGGTGATATTCCAGAAGTAGAAATACAAGTTTTAACAAGCGCAATTCGTACTGCTACTCCACCTGACGGCAGATACTTAATGTTTATTTCTAATACACCAAACTTTGACCCAACAGCAGATTATAGGGTTATGACTGAAACAACCAATGAACTTGGTGAAGCAGTTGTTGAAACCAACTATGATTTTGATGGCACAAAATATATCACTTTCGGTTGGGCGCCTGAACGTGTTTATACAAGATCAATTTATTTTGATGGAGTTAGTGATTATGTTGATATGGATGATAATTTAGACCTAAACCCTACTGCTTTTACTATTTCCTCTTGGATTATGAGAGAAGCTGGTTCAAACAACAAATCCATATTATCAAAGAGAGACTTAGCTTATACAGAAGGATACGATTTTAAAATAAATAGTACTGGAAGATTTGAAGTCTCATGGAAAAATGGATCAACACAAACCATTACATCTAGTGTAGCAATACCACAAAGCGAATGGCATCATCTTGCCATAATATATTCTGGCGGAACAGCAAGTTTATATATTGATGGGGTGCTGGATACCACTGCATCATTATCTGCTCCGGTTGTAACAACTAGAAACTTTAATCTGGCTGCAGCAGGAAAAGGTGCAAGTTTAGGCGATTTCTTTGTTGGAAATATAGATGAAGTACGTATTTGGGATACAGCTCTAAGTATTGATGAGTTACGATATATAATGAACCAAGAAATTGAAAACAATACAAGTTTTGTAAATGGCACAGTCATACCACAATCTATTACAAAAAATGAAGTTAGTACTATACCTTGGACTAACTTAGCCGGTTATTATCCAATGACGACCTACACCTACACCAATACAAAAGATGAGTCTGGTAATAGTATCACTGGAGCATTAAGAAATTTACGTACTGTTGATAGACAAACTGCTCCATTGCCATACCAATCAGAATCAAGTGGAGATTGGACAGCTGAAGCAGTGTGGTTAAATAATTCTGTACAAACACTTCCAAATGCATTATCTATAGTCGATGGCGTAACTCCAGTAAATTGGAACATAGTAGAAACGAATCATGATGTCAATATTGATACTTATTCAACTTTAGGAAGAGAACGTGAAGTTTTAGGTTTGTTTGTTAATAGCAATACACTCAATGTGAATGGTATAAATGCTTCAGGAACTGGAAATGGCTTAACAATAACTCATTATTTAGAATTGAATGGTGAGATAGATCTAGATGGCGAATCTCAGTTAATTCAAACAACTGGAAGTGACTTAGTAGTTGGCGCATCAGGAAAACTATATCGCGACCAACAAGGTACAGCCGACACTTACACTTACAACTATTGGTCATCACCAGTTGGAAATACTGAAACTGAAGCTGGAGATAATACTAATACAATATTCAGATATACATTGCCACAAGTAATGAAAGATGGTACTTCTAATATAAACTTTATAACTTCAAGTTATGATGGGACAAACACCTCTCCTATTGGTTTAGCCGATTATTGGATATGGAAATTCGCCAACCAAACCGATGACGATTATGCTTCTTGGCAACATGTTAGAAGCACTGGAGATTTATATGCTGGTGAAGGATTTACTATGAAAGGACCAGGAACTGGTGGCATATCGACTGATCAAAATTATGTGTTTAGCGGTAAACCAAATAATGGAGATATTGATTTAACTTTAGGTGCAGGTAACGATTACCTTGTTGGTAACCCTTACCCTTCAGCTATTGATGCTTACGAATTTATCACAGACAATAGTACAGCTATTACAGGAACACTATATTTCTGGGAACATTGGGGAGGTGGAAATCACATCCTTGCAGATTACCAAGGTGGTTACCATACACTAAACTTGTCTGGTATGACTACTGCCGCGACTCAAGGATCCAACGATCCTGATGTTGGTGTTGGTGGAACACCATTAAAAACACCTGGTAATTATATTCCTGTGAGTCAAGGATTCTTTGTTGTTGCCGATGCAGATGGTGGAACAATTAATTTTAACAATGGACAACGAATTTTCCATAAGGAAAGTAGTGGTAACTCTACATTTGTTGGTATGAACGATGAGTTTAGCGAAGGTGAAAGCATGTCGCCAACAGAAAGTGCTGATACAGATGACAAAGAAGATAGATTTGATGAGGATTCAAGACTAAAATTAAGAGTCGCTCTGTATTCAGTAAATACAATAAGACGTCAATTATTAACAACTGTTGACGAAAATGCTACAAGCGGTGTTGACTTTGGATACGACGGAATGCACAACGAATCTCAATTGGATGATATGTATTGGATTATTGAGGATGACAAATTCGTTATTCAAGGAATTGATGAAATCACAAGAGAAACTATATTACCTCTAGGGTTATATACAAGTACTGATGGAATGAATAGCATTATCCTGGATGAGCTTATAAACGATCCTGAAAAGCTGGAAGTATTCTTGCATGACAAAGCTTTAGATGTTTATCACAACCTTCAAGGAAGTAGTTATGATATTTACCTACCTGCTGGTGAATATTTAGATCGTTTTGAAGTTACATTTATGGATAGAACACCTTTAGATATTGAAGAAAATGAACTTAACAAGCTAGATATCCATTACTCAAATGAAATGGAAAGTATCATAATCATCAATCCAACTTTACAGCAAGTTGAATCTGTTGAAATGACCAATATGCTTGGTCAAACTATTTACACATTAAATAATGTATTGAGTAAAAACCATCAAGAGATAGAATTAAAAAATCTAAGTTCTGGTGCTTACATTATTAACCTCAAAACACAAAACGGAACTGTTTCAAAGAAAGTACTAGTTGAATAAAAATGTTATTGAGATAGAATTAACTAAACAAAAAAGCTCCAATTATATATTGGAGCTTTTTTTATTGAATTACATTTATTAAGTCTGGTAATGAACATTTGGTTTGATCTCCAGATTGCATATTCTTTAACGTATAATTATCTGATTGGATTTCTTCCTCTCCTACCAAAACAACAAACGGAACATTTCTCTTGTTAGCATAGTTCATTTGCTTTTTCATTTTAGCCGCATCAGGATAAATCTCTGCATTAAAACCAGCTTCTCTTAGCTTAGAAATTGCCTTAAGACAGTATAAAGCTTCAGTTTCACCAAAATTGATAAACAACACATCCACTGAATTTGATATAGTTTCAGGGAACAAGTTCAATTCCTCAAGGACTAAATAAATTCTATCCAATCCAAAGCTAATTCCTACTCCACTTACGTCTGGCATTCCGAAAATTCCAGTAAGGTCATCGTAACGCCCTCCTCCACCAATAGAGCCCATTTTAACATTTTCAGGTGCAGAAACTTCAAAAATAGCTCCTGTGTAGTAATTAAGTCCACGAGCCAAGGTAACATCTAACTGTAAAGTAGCAGATTTAAGCCGAACAGACTCAATAGCATTACTTATAAAGGTTAATTCTTCAATTCCTTTTAATCCTTCTTCTGATGTGCTTAAAATACTCTTTAAACTATCAATCTGAGATTGAAAAGAACCCTGAATACTAAACAACGGTTGAAGTTTATTAATACCTTCTTTTGAAATACCTTTTGCAAGCATTTCTTCTTTTACCTTCTCCTCTCCTATTTTATCCAACTTGTCTAAAGCAACAGTAAAATCAATCAATTTGTCCTTAGCTCCAATAACTTCTGCTATTCCTGAAAGTATTTTGCGGTTGTTTATTTTTATAGTAACGTCTTCAAGACTTAGTTTAGCAAAAACATCATCGTACAATTGTACAAACTCCACTTCTTGCAATAAGCTTTTTGAGCCAACAACATCAGCATCACATTGGTAAAACTCTCTAAAACGTCCTCTCTGTGGTCTATCTGCTCTCCAAACAGGTTGTATTTGGTAGCGTTTGAATGGAAACACAATGTCGTTTTGGTGTTGCACCACATAACGAGCAAAAGGGACGGTTAAATCATAACGCAAGGCTTTTTCGGAAATAAGATTAGTAATTTCAGAAGATTCTAAATCTCTAAATGATTTATAAACTTTGTGTTTATTTAGATTCATGTAACTTAAAACTGTTTTTTCATAAATCTCTTCAATCAGTAAATTAAGACGCTTGCCTTTTAATGCTGGATTTAATCTAGATTCACGAATTATCTCAACAATTTTCTTAACCAAATAATCCTTGTTGTTTTCAAAATAATCCTTTAAAGAATCAAACCTATAATAACCAGTATTTCTAACTTCAAACACGAGTGCATTAATGAAATTTTCATATTGAGAATAATAAGCATCACGTAGAACATCCTTATTATTTTTTATATAGTCAAGAATTTTATCATGATTATACTTCACATTATGGTTAATCTCATTTCTATACTTGCCAAGCTGCATTATATTTTCCTTGGCGGAATCAAAATATTCTCCAGATTCGAGAATCTTAAATATCAAGCGATCACCTTCATCACCATATTTACCCATTAAGGTGCTTGAGTTTTCAAAGCTAGGTGTTTCAATGGGCTGAAACCCAAAACGCTCAAAGCTTGACTTTATGGTATTGAATATGTAGTTGCGCTTTGCAACTTCAACAGGAGAAAAATCTCTTGTCCCTTTAGGTATGCTTGGTTTTTGTGCCATTTTTATATTTGATAAAACAAATATCTTACTTTTTTACTTACCTATCCAATAAGTTTATCAAAATACTTAAACAAATCGCCTTTGGTAATCACAGAACCTTGTTGTATCAGCTCAAATTTATTGAGTTGTTTATCTTCAGAGTATTCCTTTTTGGCGTTAAAAATCTCAACATCATCACTCATTAAATTTTCCCTTAGCCACGCAAAACCTTCACGAGTCGTAAGGTCCACATCAGTTTTATTTAGCTTTAAGCCTATAAGTTCAATGTTGCTTTCATTTAAATAAAACAAATACATGTGTTGTGGAGAAATGTTTTCAAGATACTCTGCTTTTGTAAGAACACCTTCCCAAACCAAATCACTGAACACATCCAGTTCTTGCTCTGCAACTTCTGGTTTGTTGTTCTTAATATCATTCCATTCGTCTGCAGTAATGGACTGAGTTGCTAAAAAATTAATAAATTCTTGATGCAATTCTTCAAATTGTTCTTTTGATAATCTTGCGTATTTCATTTTTAATTTTCTTTTAAAACATTTAGTGCTTTTGCAGCTTCAAAAGGTCTATCAGTTGCAAAAATATCAATTCCCATGTTATGCCAATCCTTATACAAATTATCTCCTCTAGTTTCGGCTTGTTTATCTAAGTTCCCTAAAGTTCCAAGTATTGTTTTAATTTCTAATTCATGTAATTTATTGTACAAAATTGGGCTAGAAATCCTGGTTCCTGTAAAGGCTAGCATATTCTGCGTTGGAATTTTTGACGATAAGAGCCAATCTAATTCTTGCAGGTTTCTTGCAGAAACAGATAACAACAAATCTGGCGCTAATTTATATGCCTTATTAGCTTGCTCAATATCATAAGTTATAATTACCGAAATATTTTCAGCTTGTTCTTCACGTATCAAGTTAATAACATCAGAAACGTTGACACTACGCTTAATGTCTATGGTAAGAATAACATTTTCTTTTTTTGCCCATTTTAGTACGTCTGAAAACTTTGGGATTTTAAATGAAGTCTCATTTCCGAAGTCATCCACCAAAGTATAGTCTAATAATTCGTTATATGAATATTTACTGAGTCTATCTGAACCTGTTGTAGTTCGTTCCAAAGTATTATCATGCATTAGCACCAGAACATTATCTTTAGTTTTTGCAATATCAATTTCAAAAATTGCTGAAATACTATCATTTACATATTGCATAGTTTCCAAGCAGTTCTCAGGATAATTTACAAGTCCAACACCACCACGATGTACACTTATTAGTGGTTCAGCTCCTTGCCTATACTTAAAATCTTTAATTACTGCAGAAACTTTTATTTCTTCAGAAGCAACTTCTTTAGATTCGTCCTCATCGTTTTTACATGATGAAAAAAACACAGATAAAAACAGTAGAAGTACAATTCGTTGCATATTGATTTGTCTATAATTATTGATTTCCTGACCTAATTTGTCAAACATTTCCTTTCCTCGTTTAATATACTTCATAAAAAATGCGCTCTTTTTCAAGAGCGCAAATTTAAGTATATATATTTAAAATCTTCTTAGAATATATAACGTAATCCAAATTGCATTTGCCATCTAGACATCAAACTTGAATCATAACCAAACGTTTCTGTTTGATCTGGGTTAAATGTATATGTTGGATTTCCAGAGCCATCAACAGTAACACCTATAGGTTGTACATTATTTGGTTGTTGAATTAATCCCCATTCTGAATTAATTAAATTTCCAACATTTAAAATATCTATACTAAACTGTAGTGTGTTTACAGCATCTTCTCCAACATTAAAATTTAAATCTTGTAAAAACTTCACATCCCAACGACCTCTCCAAGGAGCTAAAGCACCATAACGTTCAGCATACTTTCCTCTTCTACCACTTAAATAATCATCTTGAGAAATGTAAGCATCAAAAGCTTCAGCTTGACCAGCTCCAGAAAACTGCATCTGATTAATCTCAGATGACGTTGGCACGTAGATTAAATCGTTTAAACCAGAACCATCACCATTGATGTCTCCTCCATAAGTATAGTTAAAACGACCTCCTTGCGCATACTCAAAAAATGTAGAAATAGTTGTGGCCCAATTATCATTTCCGTATGTCCATTTCTTACTTGCTACACCTATAAATCTATGTGTGTCACCATAACGAGAATACGATAATTGGTCATTATTTACATTTCCTAAAGCTGCATTAAATGCAAAGGCATCACCTGTGATTTCTGCTTCAATAGAATTAACATCTTTTGAATCTAAATAACTATAAGCTAAGCTTGTGTATAAACCATTAGTGAAGGTTTTTTGAGCTTTAACAGCAACATTCCAAATGCGTCCTTTATCAGAATTAGTAAATACATAAGCATTGTTAATAATATCATCAGAGGTATAAATTGGTCTATTATCAACACCACCTAAAGTTCCTGAAGGAGGTAATAATCCCCAATTTTGAACATGTGCTCCATTAATATCCTTTGTATAGGATACATCTCCTGTTAATATTAAACCGTTTTCAAATTTATAATCTGTACCAACATTGGTTCTCCAAACCTGTGGAAATTTATAATCTGGATCCACCATTTGATAAAAGAAAACATTAGGATTTCCAATTTGATTACCTAACCATACAAAAGGGAAACGCCCTGTAAAAAGACCTGAACCACCTCTTAATTGGAATGTATCATCTCCTTTTACGTCATAATTAAAACCTAATCTTGGAGAGATTAACCAATCATTATTTGGCATTTTTGTGTTATCTAAAAATACGGTTTCTCCAGTGTTTGGGTTTACGTATGGAATATCTGGTGCATAACAGCACGCATTATCAATCACATCTTGGGCTTTTTGTGAAGAGTCAAAAAACAACGGTTTATCAAAACGTACTCCATAGGTCAACTTAAACTTATCAGTTATATTCCATTCATCTTGAGCATAAAATGCTAATTGTCCAACATTAGTTTCAGCTAATGCCCAACCACCAGGATTTCCTTCACCATTTGCTTCTAAAGAGTTATGTGCGGCATAAGCGGCATTAAATAAATTTTGTAAACCTCCCGAATTAACTAGGTTTTGAAAATCATCCATTGTAGTAGTTGGAAAAAACACACCTTGAGCTCCATATACACCTAAGTTGAATGAATTATCAAACTTAAACTTCTCAAAAGATATCCCAACAGTAAATGTGTGGTCACCCTTATAAAAATTTAAATTATTAGAAAATTGTAAAACTTGTTGATCTAATCTATTGTTAATCGAGAAAGGCTCATGACCAGCAATAATGTAGTTTGATCCATCTTTAGTAATGGTTATAGATGGTGCAGGAGTTGATAAAGGACTTCTAAAGTCATCAAAATGTGTATATCCAAATTGAAGCTTGTTTGAAGCTTCATCAGATAATGTTGAGTTTAATTCTAACTGAACAGATCTTAAATTGTTATTAATCTCATATCCAGCATTTTCAAACTGCAATGTAGAAGCACTAGGCCCTCTAAAACCTAAAGCTGTTGGGTGAGCTGGTTTCTGCTTAGAAGCATTTAAAAAGTTATAAATAATAGCAAATCTATTATTATCATTGATATTCCAATCTAGTTTGAATATTCCTTTATTACTTTCTGTAGCATAAGTAAATCCTTCATAAGCTCCAGGATTATAAAATCCTCCACCAGGTGTTGTAATATTCTGTAATGCGTCTCTAACGATAATTAAATCAGATTCTAATACTCTTGATTGGTTAATACCTCCACCACCAGAACTCGGTTGCCAAGGAGAACCTAAATCTTCTCTATCATCTTTTTCAAAGTTCGCAAAGAAAAATAATTTATTCTTAACTATTGGACCACCAATACTTGCACCTAGTTGAGATTGGTTAAGCTTTGGAACAAAAATATCTTCTCCTTTTATCTTACTTCCAGTAAAATCTTGGTTTCTGTAAAAACCGTAAACTGTTCCATGAAAACTATTGGTTCCGCTTTTTGTAACAGCATTTACAGCTGCTCCAGTAAACCCAGATTGAGTAACATCATAAGGTGCTGTAGATACTTGGATTTGGTCTATTGCATCTAAGGAAACTGGTTGCGCATCAGTTTGACCACCAGGTGTTGCAGCATCTAACCCGAAAGGGTTGTTAAAAATTGCTCCATCTAATGAAAAATTATTGAACTGATCGTTTCTACCTCCAAAAGAACCATTACTTGCCGTAGGTTCTAATCTAGTAAAATCTGCTGCAGATCTGGTAATTGTTGGTAGCCTAGTTAATTCGCGTCTACCTACACTTGTTTCTGCTCCAGTCCTATCACTTCCAAAAGTTCCAGTTCCACTAGACCCAGTAATTACTACAACGTCTAGTTGCTGACTGTCTGCAACTAATGATACATCGATATTTTCTGTTTTACCTAAAGTTAAGTAAACGTCATTAAAAACTTGCTCTTTGTATCCAATATAACTGACAGTAATAGTGTAAGGGCCTCCAACCCTTAAGTTTAATAAGTTATAACGACCATCAAAGTTAGTAGCAGCACCATGTTTAGTTCCAGTTGGTGTATGAATTGCTACGACATTTGCACCAGGCAATGGTTGTGCATTTTCATCTAAAATCAATCCTTTTATGTTAGATGTCGTTACTTGAGCAAAAGCCGAAATACTTAAACACATCATAAAAAAGGAAAATATTATTTTTTTCATCGATTAAATTGTATTAGTTAATAGTTAATTGTAAGTAAATTTAAAATAAAAAAAGCTGCTCAATGAGCAGCTTTTTTTAAGATTGCAAATAATTATCAACTTTTGTTAATAATTTATTTTGTTAAGCTTGTGGCACAACTTCAAAAGGTAAGTCAACCGTTACCTCTCTGTGAAGTCTAATTATAGCATCGTATTTTCCTAAACGTTTAACGTTTCCACCAATTACGTTTATATACTTTTTATCGATTTCGTGTCCTTCTTTTTCAAGAGCTTCAGCTACATTAATATTGTTAACAGACCCAAATAATTTGTCACCTGCTCCAACTTTAGAAGCTATTTTAATTTCTAATGCTTTAATTGCTTCAGCAATTTTGTTAGCATCGTCAATAATTTTTTGCTCTTTAAAAGCACGTTGCTTTAAGTTTTCAGCTAATACTTTCTTAGCTGAAGACGTTGCTAAAACAGCTTGCCCTTGAGGAATTAAAAAATTTCTACCATAACCGTTCTTAACTGTTACAATGTCGTCTTTAAATCCTAAGTTCTCAACGTCTTGTTTTAATATAAGTTCCATGTTATAATAGTTTTTATTTGAATAAATCTGTAACGTAAGGCATAAGCGCTAAATGACGTGCTCTTTTTACTGCTACTGATACTTTTCTTTGATATTTTAATGAAGTTCCTGTTAAACGTCTTGGCAACAATTTACCTTGCTCGTTTACAAACTTTGTTAAGAAATCTGGATCTTTGTAATCGATATACTTAATTCCAGATTTTTTAAAGCGACAATATTTTTTCGCTTTGTTAGTTTCAATGTTTAAAGGCGTAAGATATCTAATTTCTCCGTCTTTTTTTCCTTTTGCTTGTTGTTCAATACTTGACATAATTACGCTTTTTCTTTAAGTTTAACTCTTCTTCTCTCTGCCCAAGATATTGCATGCTTGTCCAGTTTTACAGTTAAGTAACGCATAAAACGCTCGTCACGTCTAAACTCTACTTCTAAAGGATTAATAGCACTGCCATCGACAGTGTATTCAAATAAGTGGTAAAATCCACTCTTTTTGTTTTGAATTGGGTAAGCTAATTTTTTTAAGCCCCAATCCTCTTTGGATATCATCTTTGCACCTTTAGAAACAAGAAAATCTTCGTATTTCTTTACTGTTTCCTTTATCTGGTCTTCAGATAAAACGGGATTCAAGATGAAAACAGTTTCGTAATGATTCATAAAAATCGGTTTATTTGTTTAAAATGGCTGCAAAAATATGCAATATTATTTGTTTTGGCAACATTTTTGTTTTCAATTATTTAGAAAAATATAAGTGTTAATATTATGTTAAATAAAACACTTTGTCGATGTTTTTTGGTTTTTAACCGAATTTTTTGTACTATTGTCGATATCTTAACCTAAAACAATAAATGTTATGACTTTAAACTGTGTTGTTGTAGATGACTCCGCAATCCAACGCTTGTCTATTGTCAAGTTAATTGAGAATCACTCCTCGCTTAACCTGATTGCAGAATATAGCAGTGCCCTAGAGACTAAAAACGGCCTTAATACTCACAAGGTAGACTTAATCTTTTTAGACATTGAAATGCCTGTTTTAAATGGTTTCGAATTACTAGATGTACTTAATAATAAACCCCAAATTATTTTTGTTACTGGTAAAACCGAATACGCATTTAAAGCATTTAATTACGATGCTACAGATTATTTACAAAAGCCAATTACTAGGGAACGCTTTAATACTGCAGTCGAAAAGGCTATTGAGCAGCATAAACTCACACTTGACTTTAAAGAGACTGATGGAGAGCACATTTTCGTAAAAAGTAACCTTAAAAAACGTAAAGTTTATATAAAGGATATCAAATGGATTGAAGCTCTTGGAGATTACGTGAAACTAGTTACTGAAGAGAACAGTCTCGTTGTATTATCTACTATGAAAGCTTTCGAAGCTGAATTACCCGAAGGAAAATTTTTAAGAATTCATAAATCTTATATTGTGAATTTAGATAAGATTGATCGCTTTAACAGTAAAAATGTTGAAGTAGGATCTTATGAAATCCCTTTGAGTAGAAATAAAAAGACATTATTAGTTGATGCTTTAAATAATATTTAAAACGTTAGTAATTATCGACATTTAAAACTACTTTAATAGGACGAAAATCTTTTATACTCAAGAAGCTATTCTTAATTTTATGAATGGCTTCTTTTGTTTTTGATAAAGATTGTTTCTCAGGTATTTTTATAAGAATATTTTTGTGATATTGATTTCTAATCCTTGCTATTGGAGGGAATTCTGGCCCTAACACATGTTGCTTAAACAATTGACGAAGTGATTTTGCCATCCACTCTGCTCCATCATTGACTTTATTATAATCTCTATGCCTTAAGGTGATTTTAATTAGCCTATAAATTGGTGGATATTTGTAATTATAACGTTCGTCTAATTGTTCATCAAACATTCCTTTAAAGTCATTAACAGATACTTGTTGCAATATTTTATGATAAGGATTATATGTTTGAATTAACACCTTACCTCTTTCTTTCGTTCTCCCTGCTCTTCCAGCAACTTGTTGCATAAGTTGGTAACTTCTTTCATGAGCTCTAAAATCGGGGAAATTAAGCAGGTTATCTGCGTTCATAATCCCAACTAATTTAACATTTCTAAAATCTAAACCTTTGGTAAGCATTTGCGTACCAACCAACACATCAATTTCTTTATTTTCAAATGAACTGATTAACTTTTCATAACTGTATTTTCCTCTAGTCGTGTCCAAATCCATACGTGCAACTTTCGCTTTCGGGAATAAATTCACCACCTCTTCCTGGATTTGCTCAGTACCAAATCCCTTACTATCCAATTCTACACCACCACAAGCCTGACAAGATTTTTGCATGGCTATATGATGACCACAATAATGGCATCGTAATTGATCTTTGTATTGATGATATGTTAAACTAACATCACAGTTTGGGCATTGTGGTGAATGACCACAAGTATTGCATTCTACAATTGGTGAAAACCCTCTTCTATTTTGAAAAAGAATAATCTGAAAATCATTATCCAAAGCTTCAGTCATTTCTTCAATTAGTCGATCGCTGAAATGACCTTTCATTCGCTTTCGTTTGTGCTTATCCTTTATATCAACAAGTTCAATTTCTGGCATCAAAACATTGTTATAGCGCTCGTTGAGCTCAGCATAGCCATATTTATTAGCAACTTTGGCATTGTAGTAACTCTCAACACTTGGTGTCGCAGAACCTAATAGCGTTTTGGCTTCAAAATGAGACGCCAAAACAATAGCAGTATCTCTAGCATGATATCTTGGAGCTGGATCAAATTGTTTGTAAGAAATCTCATGTTCTTCATCAACAATCACCAAGCCTAAATCATTAAAAGGCAAAAAAATTGATGAACGAGCTCCAAGTATCACTTTGGCTTTTTCTGAACCATCGAGAACATGATTCCAAACCTCAACACGTTCGTTATTTGAATATCGTGAATGATAAACAGATACTTGATTGCCAAAATACTGTTTTAAACGATTTACCAATTGTGATGTCAATGCAATTTCAGGCACTAAATACAATACTTGTTTGTTTTGTTTTATAAGCTCATCAATAAGCTTTACATAGATTTCTGTTTTACCAGATGATGTCACGCCTTTTAACAATGTAATATTTTGTTTTTTAAATGATTGTTGTATATTATCTAATGTTTTACTTTGATATTTATTTAATTCCTTTAATTGCGATAATTCATCGTTTGAAAATGAAACACGATCTATTTTTTCATAATAATCTTCTAATATTTGCTTATCAATTAAAGTCATTATTTGAGCAGAAGAAGCACTGCTCTTATCTAAAAGTTCTTTTACTTTAATTGGCTTATTTGAAGTAGCTGCTATCGAAAAATAACTCAATATAATTTCACGTTGTTTTGGAGCTCTACTTAATGAATTTAAAAATTCGTTTAATGCTTCTTCTGATTTATAAGCCTCATTAAACTTAATATACCTAACCTTTTTTGGTTTGTATTTTTTATAAATTTCTTCATCAACAAGAACTACTTGTTTTTCAAGCAATCGTTTTAACACCGGAAGGCTATTTTTAACATCTAATATTTTTTCCACGTCATCAACCTTCAACGAACTCTGATGCGTTAAAGCCTCATAAATCAAAAATTCATCGTCTTTTAACTCTGTGTCTTTGACTTCTATTTCTTTATTAAGCGTGATTATGGTTTCACTTTCCAGTAAAAAAGCACTAGGCAATGCAGCTCTTAGCACATCACCTAAAGTGCACATGTAATACTTTGAAATCCATTGCCACAGCTCCAATTGCTGCGATGTAACAATAGGTTTTTCGTCAAGAATTTGATGAATTGGTTTCGCTTCATAAGCAGTAGGTGTATTTTGATGTGTCCGGAAAACTATTGCAGTATATATTTTTTGTTTTCCAAAAGGAACAGCAACCCTGAAACCAGGCTTAATAAAACTCGCTTCAGCTTCTGTTATTAGATACGTGAAAAGCTTTTCAAGCGGAATTGGTAGAATAACGTCAACATAATACTGCATGAATTATTCTTCTTTTATGTGTTGTTTATTTAGGTTTCTAAGCGTGATGTTCAACTCAAAACCAAGTAAGAGAATATTAGCATTCAGCCATAAATAAAAGAGCAGGATAAGCAATGCTCCAATAGAGCCATAAAGCTCATTGTATTTTGAGAAGTTTTCGATGTAAACACCGAACAAATAAGAACTAAGTAAAATAAGCAACGTTGTAAAGAGTGCGCCAATAGAGAAAAACTTGGAATGTCGACCTTCTTTTGTTCCAAAAAAATACAATGTTGCAGTTGCCATATACACCATGATTGTGAAAAATGCATACTTACCAAACAACATCCAAGACAAACCAGAGTCCGAACTATCTATTTCTTGACCACTAATACTCTCGTAAAGTGGTGTAATGATGTAAATCTGGAAATAACCAAAAACACCAACCGTTATAATTAGTAAAAAGGCTAGAATAATTGCTACTCCAAGAGCAAACAGATATTGCTTAAAAACATTACGTGTTAATTGACTATGGTAAGAGTGTTCAAATCCTGAAAACACTGCATTTACTCCATTAGCCATCAAAAGAATTGACAGTACAAAAATTGAAGACAACAAACCTCCTTGATTACTATTATTACTGATATTATCAAAAATATTTGAGTTAAAAAACTCAGCGGTTTGAGGTGGTAAAAAAGAATCCAAAAACTGCAGAAATTCAACTTGAAAATTCTCAAATGGAATAAAAGGTATCAGAATAATTATAAAGAGTAAAAACGGAAAAATTGCAGTAAAGAAACTAAATGCAATAGCACTTGCCCTTGTAGTTAAAGCACCTTGCACAATACCAATAATATACATTTCAAAAAGGTCATAAATAGATAATCCCTCAAATCCTGGTAGCCTTATGTTTTTTAAAAACCTAACTACTAGATTTATTACAGGAATTTTATCTAATCTCTCTTCAATATGTTTAGTCATCTATACGGCTTTCAAGCTTAAGTCCATATTGTAAACAGAATGCGTTAATGCACCAGACGAAATATAATCGACTCCACATTCAGCATAGTTTCGTACTGTTTTTTCATTGATTCCACCTGAAGATTCGGTCAAACACTTATCTCCTATGAGTTTTACTGCTTTTCTAGTGTTTTCGTAATCAAAATTGTCAATGAGTATTCTGTATACACCTTCGGTTTCTAGGATTTCTTTGATTTCTTCCAAATTCCTGGCTTCAACAATAATCTTTAAATCTCTCTTGGTATCTTTTAAATATTGATTTGTTGTCTCAATCGCCTTAGTGATTCCTCCACAAAAATCAATGTGGTTGTCCTTGAGCATAATCATATCGTATAATGCGAACCTATGATTTTCACCTCCACCAATTTTTACAGCCCATTTTTCAAGCGCTCTAATTCCAGGAGTTGTTTTTCGAGTATCTAAAATTTTAGTTCCAGTGCCTTCCAGCAAATCAACAAATATTCTTGTTTTAGTTGCAATAGCACTCATACGTTGCATTGCATTAAGCACTAAACGTTCAGCTTTTAGAATAGATTGAGAAGCACCTTCAACATAAAAAACAATATCTCCATATTTCACCTTACTACCATCTTCAATAAGCGTTTCTACCTTCATGTTTTCATCCACATAACTAAACACTTTCTTGGCAAATTCAACTCCAGCAATAACACCTTCATCTTTAACCAATAACTTAGCTTTTCCATTAGCAGAAGTAGGAATACAAGCTAACGAGCTATGGTCACCATCACCAACATCTTCACGAATGGCATTGGCTATAATAAGTTCTATTTCTTTATTAAATTGTTCTTTGGAAATCATGTAATGTAATTTACGCTAAAATACTAATTGATTTTGTATTTGCTTAACGTTATGTAACAAGATTACATACAAATCGTCATTAAAATAAAGCCAACAAATGCATTTTGTAGAATCTCTTCACAATAAGATTTACGGAAAAAGGATTTTTATTCTTTTTACATGGTTTACACGCATTTTGCTATCCATAGCTTTTATTCCCTCAGGACTAAAAAAACTTTTAGGGCAACGTTTTACAATTCTAAGTGTTGATGACCCAGTTGGTTTCTTTTTTGAAGCACTATATCAAGCTGGTTGGTATTGGAATTTCTTAGGCTTTATGCAAGTACTTGTTGCCTTACTTTTATTGATTCCTAGAACTACATTTTTTGGAGCATTATTGTATTTACCAATTATCATCAATATTCTTGTTATTGTTATTGCTATGCACTTTAGAGGCACTCCAATTATTGCTGGCTTGATGTTAATAGCGAACATATATTTATTGTTTTGGGATTACAAAAAGGTAAAACAAATTGTTTCTGTTATATTTGAGCGCTAATTAGCGTGATGACGATAAAACTACTTACCATAGGAAAAACAGACAATAAGCACTTACAAGCACTTATAGACGATTATACAAAGCGCTTAAGTCACTACATTAAGTTTAAGTTTGAAATAATTCCTGATTTAAAAAAAGCCAAACACTTATCCGAAGCACAACAAAAGCAAAAAGAAGGCGAGCTTATTTTATCAAAACTCAGCAATTCAGATGTATTAATTTTACTTGATGAAAATGGGAAACAATATGACTCAATCGCTTTTTCCAATTACTTGCAGAAGCATATGAATTCTGGTATAAAGCAATTGGTTTTTGTTATTGGAGGTCCTTATGGATTTTCTGAAGAAATTTACAAAAAAGCTAATGGGAAAATATCACTTTCAAAAATGACATTTTCCCATCAAATGGTTCGTTTGTTCGTTGTGGAACAACTCTATCGTGGATTTACCATTCTAAGAAACGAACCTTATCATCATAGATAAAAAAAGGGAGCAAAATTAGCTCCCTGTTTATATTAATGCGTTTTAAAAATTTCTTTACGCTTTTTTAATTGTCTTTCTAAATCTTTTATGGTGTTTTTTACAGCATCCTCATAATTAGCTTCGTTAGATGCGGCAAAAATTCTAGGACCAGGCAAACTCAGTTCCATTTTACATATTTTTCCTTTTTCCTTATCGTTATGCTCTACTCCAAAGTGGACTTCAGCACCAATAACCCAATCAAATTTTTTACCTAATTTATTTAATTTTTTTGTCACATATTCGTTCATAGTTTCACTTGTCGCCATATGCACATATTGAATATTAATTGTCATAATTTTGTGTTATTAATTAATACTCAAATTTAATAATTGCAACTAATGTTTTTGATGATTTTTATCATAAAAAAAGTATAAATTTTCACATCCTAATCATTCAAAAATTACCTTATCACTCATTTCAAACCATTCTTTATAAAACTGCTGATGGATTTTCTCGATACTATTTCGTTTTACTTTCATGGTTGGAGTTGTTAAACCATTGTCAACACTCCAATCTTCTTTCATAATCACAACTTTTTCAATTTTCTCATGCTTTTCCAACGTTGGGTTCATAGCATCAACACTTTCAATTAAACTAGCAGATAATGCTTCTTTATCTTTTGCTTTTCCTAATTCACTCAAGGTTATTAATACAATTGGTTGCGGAATTCCAGTTCCTACAACACAAATTTGTTCAATATCTGTGTTTTTGGATAATATTAGCTCTATATGAGATGGTGAAATGTATTTACCCTTGTCTGTTTTAAACTGGTCTTTCACACGTCCTGTAATCGTTAAATAGCCATAATGGTCAAATTCACCAATATCACCAGTTTTTAAATACCCTTCATCATCAAAAACCGAGCTGGTTATTTCTGGCTCTTTAAAATAGCCTTTCATTAAGCAATCATTTTTAATGCATATTTCACCTTCTTCCGACAGTTTAGCTTTTACATTAAAAAGGGTTTTCCCAACGGTTCCAATTTTATCATCATGAACTGTGTTAAAGTGGGACACACAACAATCTTCAGTCATACCATATCCTTGATAAATAGTAATATCCAGCTTTCTATACCATTTAACCAAACTAGATGCTATTGGTGCTGCTGCAGAACAAATAAACACAGCATCTTTAAGTCCTAGTTTTTGCTTTAACTTCTTTTTTATTATGTTATTGAGTATAGGAATTTTTAATAAAACATTTAATTTTTTTTGTGGAATTGACTCCAATATCTTTTCTCTGAATTTTGTCCAAATCCTTGGTACAGCAAAGAAAATTTGTGGTTGCGTTTTTTCTAAATCTGATGCAAATGTTTCTAATGATTCAGCAAAAGCAATAACACCTCCTAGTCTAACTCCTGCATTAATCAGCACTCTTTCTGCGACATGTGCTAAAGGTAAATAAGAGAATAATCTAAGGTTATTAGGCAGCTCAAACAAGGTTGTGAGTGTATCTGCACTAACCATTAAATTCCCCGAAGTATGCATAACACCTTTTGGAACTCCAGTTGTTCCTGATGTGTAAATAATAGTGTGCAAATCTTCAGGCTGCTGATTATATATATCTTCCAAAGGATTATTTGAATTTACTAAATCTTCCCAAAGTTCACCTTCATCCTGACCATATAAGCCAACACTTATTTTTGGTATGTTAGGGATTCCAGGCTTTTGAGAATTGTAATCATCCAGCTTTCCAATAATAATGGCTTTTGATTCGCTGTGAATCAAAATTTGATTAATAGAAGACGCATTTAATGTTGGGTAAATTGGGATAGATACAAAACCAGCCATCATAATCGCTACATCTGCCATAACCCAATGCGCACAATTTTTAGATAACAATGCCACATGACTTCTATCTGGTAAATTATATGATTTTAAAACTGAAGCAATTTTCCTGATTTCAATTCCAGCTTCAGCATACGTGTAGGTTACATATTTACCATTTATGGGTTGTTTTAAAAATATCTGATTTGGAGCCTGCTTTTCCCAATATAAAAAAGCATCTAAAGGTGTTTGTATATCAGACATGTTAGGAGGTTTTGGTTAAAGATATAAAAAGTATTAACATATTATCTAACTAAAACAAAAGCCTATTGAACTTTTTTAGATTTAACAATCAATAATATTATATTTTTGAAATTATTAAACTCGAATTTATGCAACTCGTTTTCGCAACAAACAACCTTAACAAACTTAAAGAAGTTAAAGCATTATTACCAGCAACTATCTCATTGCTTAGCTTAAAAGATATTGGCTGTTTTGAAGATATACCAGAAACTCAACCAACAATTGAAGGTAATGCTATACAAAAAGCTGAATACATTAAACAGCATTATGGTTACGATTGCTTTGCAGACGATACAGGTTTAGAGGTAGAATCCCTTAACAATGAACCTGGAGTATTTTCGGCTCGTTATGCTGGAGAGCAACGCAATGCAGATGATAATATGAATAAGTTACTTCATAATCTAAATGGTAATACAAATAGAAATGCTCAATTTAAAACGGTTATTGCCTTAAGTCTTAATAGTAAACTCAAAACTTTTACAGGAATTTGTAAAGGCGAAATTATACATAAAAAAAGAGGCGACAAAGGCTTCGGTTACGATCCTATTTTTCAACCAAAAGGTTATGGCGAAACCTTTGCTGAGATAGATTTGGCTATCAAAAACACAATTGGTCATAGAGGGAAAGCTATTGAGCAACTAGTATCTTTTTTAAACAGCTAATTTGCTCATAGTTTGGATGATAAACCTCTAACTCAAACATATTCCAAAAATAACACTATATTTGCGCCAGATTTCCTCAGCGTGAGGAGTGTGTTACCAGGAGTTTTAGGTTAAAGTATGTCGATTCGCTTCACATGTAACACTTACATAACATAATCGGAATACTTAATTTAAAATGAACACATTCCAACAACTTGGACTTGAGGACAATATCCTACAAGCCATTAATGACCTTGGTTTTGAAAAACCAAGTGAAGTACAAGAAAAAGCAATCCCTATTTTATTAGAGCAAGAAAGTGACTTAGTTGCATTGGCTCAAACTGGAACAGGAAAAACTGCAGCTTTTGGTTTTCCAATGCTTCAAAAAATTGATGTAAATAGCCGAACAACACAAGGACTTATCATATCTCCTACTCGTGAACTCTGTTTACAAATTACTAATGAAATAAAACTCTATGGTAAATACTATAATGGTTTAAATGTTACAGCTATTTATGGTGGAGCAAGCATTAGTGATCAAGCAAAGCAAGTAAAAAGAGGTGCTCAAATTATAGTAGCTACTCCTGGACGAATGAAAGATATGATTAGCAGACGCATGGTTGATATTTCTAAAATTGAGTATGCCGTTTTAGACGAAGCCGACGAAATGCTTAACATGGGATTTTATGAAGATATTACAGAAATATTATCACATACTCCTCAAGATAAAAATACATGGTTGTTTTCTGCAACGATGCCAAAAGAGGTATCAGTAATTGCTAAAAAATTCATGCATTCTCCTATTGAAATTACAGTAGGAACAAAAAACCAAGGCGCGACAAACGTAAGTCACGAGTATTACCTAGTTAACTCTCGTGATCGTTATGCAGCCTTAAAACGTTTAGCTGATGCCAATCCAGATATTTTTTCAGTTATTTTTTGTCGTACAAAACGTGACACACAAAAAGTTGCTGAAAAACTAATAGATGATGGTTATAGTGCAGGAGCACTTCATGGCGATTTAAGTCAGAACCAACGTGATTTGGTTATGAAATCGTTCAGAAATAAGCAAATTCAAATGTTAGTTGCTACTGATGTTGCAGCTCGCGGTATCGATGTTGACGATATCACACACGTAATCAATTACCAATTACCAGACGAAACTGAAACTTATACACATCGTTCTGGACGTACAGGACGTGCTGGGAAATCTGGTGTTTCTATGGTTATTGTATCTAAAAGTGAGCTCAGAAAAATAAAAAGTATTGAGCGCATGATTCAAAAGCGTTTTGAGAAAAAAGAAATTCCTGATGGTATGGAGATTTGCCAAGTACAGTTAATGTCACTTGCAAACAAAGTTCACGATACTGAAATAAATCATGATATCGATTTATACTTAAATGACATCAATGATTTATTTGAAGACGCAAGTAAAGAAGAATTGATTAAAAAATTCTTTTCAGTTGAATTTACTCGCTTCTTCAATTATTACCAAAAAGCAAAAGACTTAAACTCTGAAGCTCAACAAAGTAGCTCAAGAGATGGAGATAGTGGTGGAAACTCTACGCGTTTCTTTATTAATGTTGGTAAAAAAGATGGATACGACTGGATGAGCTTAAAAGATTTCCTTCGTGAAACATTAGAGCTAGGTAAAGATGATGTGTTTAAAGTTGATGTAAAGGATAGCTTCTCATTTTTCAATACTGAAAAAAAGGAACAAGAGAAAGTATTGGCATTTTTTACCGACTTCAAACAAAACGGAAGATTTATAAATGTTGAAATAACCGAAAACAAAGGTGGTGGACGTGACAGAAACAGAAGTCGTGGGAAAAAACGTAGCAATAGACGTTCTGGAGGATTTGAAGGTAGAAAACGTAGCGATAGACGCTCTGGAGGAAACTCTGGAGGTGGAAGACGTAGCGAGCGCAGAACAACGAGCAGTGCTTCGAAACCAAGACGTTCAGATAGTAGTGAAAAATCAGGAAATTTTGCTTCATCTAGACCTAGACGCTCAAGAAGAAAGTAAACTTTGTTGTTAATTTTAAGTCAAAGTTATATACCAAAGCCAAAATAGTTCGTTTTGTTTAGTATTTTTACAACATAAAAATTGTTAATGAACAGATTCCTCCTACTTATTATTCTTTTGATGTCATTTACTATTAATGCTCAAGATGTCAATACAGTTAAAGGTAAAATTGTGCGTGCTGGTACTATCACACCACTTGAAAGTGTTAACATTGTTAACCTTAACAAGGTTATTGGTACTGCAACAGATTCAAATGGAGAATTTGAAATTAGGGTTAGTGTAAACGACACCTTACACCTTTCATACTTAGGTTTTAAATCCATTAAAGTAAGGGTAACTAATGACTGGATTAATTTTGGCACTATAGCCACAATTGAAATGACTGAGCTTGCTTTGGCTTTAGAAGAAGTTGTTGTAAACCAGATAAAGTTAACTGGCTATTTAGAGCTTGATATTCAGCAAGTGCCTGTTCAACAAAATTTCAGATATAGTATTTCTGGTTTAAATACAGGTTACGAGTCTAAACCTCGTAAAACTGGTGCTATTACAAGGGTTTTGGGAGCTATATTTAATCCTGCAGACTTCTTGTATAAAATGTTTGGTAAAAGACCAAACGAGATGCATAAGCTAAGGAAAATGAAACAAGATGATGAAATCAGAAATATATTAGCTTCTCGATTTGACAGGGAAATGCTGACTACTTTACTTCAAGTGGATAAAGTAGACCTTGACCTCTTGATTACTGAATGTAATTATTCTAAAGACTTTGTCAGAACAGCCAACGACCTTCAAATACTTGATGCCTTAAGTGAATGCTACGAAGAATATAAAGTTCTTAGCAGGAGCAGAAAACGTCTTTAGCTTTGTGAGTGTAATGCCACTCTATTTCCTTCTGTATCTATAAAAACTCCCATGCAACCATGCTCAGGTGATAATTCGGTTTTTGGTTGGTAAATTTTTCCACCAGCTGCTTCTACTCTATCTAATTCATTTTGTACATCATCACTTGCAAAATACACCAAAGTACCTTCTTGACTCGGAATGTACGATTCTTGCTTAATTAGTGTTCCTCTGGCTCCATTGGCTTCTCCTCTATCTGGAAACCAACCCATTAGCAAACCACCAAAATCAACAATATTGATTTCTATTTTAAAAACCGTTTCGTAAAATGCTTTGGCTCTATCCATGTCAGATACAGGAATTTCGAACCATACTACCATATTATGTTTCATAACTTAATTTTATTTTTCTAATACTTGTTTTAAATCATTTAAACCTTCTTCAAAATCCTTTCCAACCGTTTTATCCATATTATAAAACAACATGAAAATATTAAACGGAATTGGATTCTTACCAGAAAATCCCCAAGTCACCATAGTTTTGACATCTTCAACTTTATCAACCAACAAGGTTCCTATGGATTGAGATTTCCAAGGCTTAAAAAAGCGTAATTGGGTTTCAATGGACTCATTTTCAATAATAGTCATAATCTCCTGCTCGCCTTCACCAACATCATTGTTTCCAATCCATTTTGATATAAAACCAACTTTACCATCTTCACCAACAAATTCTTGAGTCATATTTGGATCCTTCTTCTTCCAAGGCGACCATTCATTCTGGTTTTTTATGAGTTTTAAATACTGAAACACTTCTTCAATAGGTCTATCAATTATTATACTTCGACTTAAAGTATACGCTTTGGGAGCTGCAAGTGCCAAGATTATGACCAAAAGGACAACTATGGCTAGAATGTACAATAACATTTGCATAACTTAGTTTTTAGAATTTAACAGACAATTAATTGCTTGAATTTACAAAATTATTGCTGAACCAAATAACGTTGTAAAATATCATCAAAGCTCTTTATGGTTTTTTTGCACCAATCAAATCGTTTTTGCAATTGCTCTTCCTTGTTTAATTGCCAATCAATATTTGAGCTTCTTAATTTTTGAGTGACTTGTTGCAGAATTATAGCTGCAGATACCGAAATATTTAAGCTTTCGGTAAAACCAACCATTGGTATTTTTAAAAAATAATCTGCCTCATTTAACACCTCTTCTGACAAGCCTTCGGTTTCGCGACCAAAAAAGAAGCATGATTTTTTAGTGATATCAAAATCCTTTAATTCACTATCGTTAACATGAGGTGTTGTTGCCACAATTTGGTAGCCTTGAGATTTTATGGTTTGAATTGCTTCTTTAGTTGAATGATGCCTAACTAAATCCACCCATTTTTGTGCTCCCATAGCAATTTCCCTATCAATACGTTTTACATTCTGCTCTTCAATAACATGGAGCTCTTGTACACCAAACACATCGCAACTTCGCATTACTGCACTAGTATTGTGTAACTGATAAACATCTTCCATGGCTACTGTAAAATGCTTGGTTCTGTTGGCAAGTACTTGTTTAAAACGCTCAATACGATTTTCAGTGAGGTAAGATTCTAAGTATGTTACTAATTTTTCATCAACCATGCCTCAAAAATAAAAATAATAACGTCATTGCGAATCATATTCTATATGATGTAGCAATCTGTTTATCATATAAAACAAAAAAAGATTACTACGTCGCTTTGCTACACGTAATGACATTCTGTATTTTTGATATCTAATTTTTGATAAATGAAGCATATTGTTTTACTTACTGGAGCTGGAATGAGTGCCGAAAGTGGACTTAAAACCTTTAGAGATGCTAATGGACTTTGGGAAGGTCATGATGTTATGGAAGTTGCCTCACCTGAAGGTTTTGCCAGAAATCCTGAATTGGTTTTAGAGTTTTACAACCAACGCAGAAGACAACTTCTACAAGTGCAACCTAATACTGCTCATTTTGGCTTGGCTGAATTAGAAAAGGATTATAAAGTTTCTATTGTGACCCAAAATGTAGACGATTTACATGAACGTGCTGGCAGTAACAATGTATTGCATTTACATGGCGAGCTGTTTAAAGTTCGTAGTACATACGATGAATTTGATGTCAAAGAGTGGAAACAGGATTTAGTGCTTGGCGATTTATGCAGCAAAGGTTACCAACTGCGACCACATATTGTTTGGTTTGGCGAAGCTGTACCTTTGATACCAAAAGCCATTTCTGTTTGTGAAACTGCTGATATTTTATTGATTATTGGTACGTCAATGCAAGTATATCCAGCAGCCAGTTTAATGCACTATGTAAACCCAGAAACTAAGATTTATTATATCGACCCAAATCCAGCAATGGATAGCACTGCACAAGTTTCTGTTATTGTTGAAAAAGCAACAATTGGTGTTGAAAAAGTTATAGAGGAATTAAATTAACTATCTTTATTTTCTCAGTGAAAACATCGTGTATAAACGAAGTTATACTGAGCGTAGTAGAAGTATTGAAACGATTTCATATACTCCATAAGTTGGCTTTAATTTAAAAAATGGAAAAATTCAACAAACTTAAGTCTGAAATAATAAACTCTACTCTAAAAAAAAAATTATCGAAGCAAAAACCGTTTTCTGAATTTCCGTTTAAAGGTTTAGGAGTTCTTTTGACTTATAGATATATAATGGAATTAGATAATGGAAAAAAATACGCATTTAATAGTGATTATATTTGGGAATGGGATGACAATGAAAAAATTGTGGAGTTAAAAACTGAATTAAAAAAAGAATATGAAAATAAAAAGATTTTGGACATAATAGATGTAAAAGATTATTACTTCTTAATGGAAAACAATATGATTTTACATCATGACCAGGCTTTTGGTTCTGAACTTGTATTCGAAAAGTACTCTGAACATTTTAATGAAAAAGGAGAATTAATATAATACTAATGAAACAAATTTTAGTCTTCCTAATTTTTATAATTCCAATTTTGACATTTGGACAAACTAATCCATTTAAAAAATTGAATTACGACAAAGTCATAGCTTATGAATTTCAAGGAAATGGTGGATTGCTTATAGAAAATTGTCTGAAAAATGAAAAGAAAAAGACTAATAAGACAAAATCTTTGACTGAAAAACAAACCAAAAAATTAGAAGCAATATTGGTATCTGAAGAGGCTTATGGAAATCCTACAATGTCATGTTTTGACCCTCACTTCGCTATTATTTATTATCTAAACGAAAAAATTGTTGGAACAATAAATATTTGCTTGGATTGCAATTACCTAATTGCATCTGAAAAAATTCCTGCGACTGAATTTAAAATGATAAAAATTTCGGATGACTATTCCTATCCTGCAAATGGATTTAGTAAAAACACTCGGAAAGAGCTTTACGATTATATAAAAAGTATTGGGTTTACTAAATATCTAAAACCATTAACATCATATTTGGATGAATAAAAAACTAATGTCAACAACATATATAATTAATGACTAGCACTCACCTACTTAAGAAAATCCTTAAGAATTTTCTATTTTTAACCTCAAAACATTTTTAACAAATGCTTACTTTTTCATTCAATCATATAGCACTTTCAGTAAAAGATGTCGACGAATCTATTGAGTTTTACCAAAAGGTACTACAACTTGAAGAAATAGAGAATACAGCTTCAGACTCAAAAACAAGATGGCTATCCTTAAGTGAAGGAAAACAACTTCACCTGATTCCTCGTCCAAATTCTGAAATTAAAATTAATAAGGCTGTTCATTTTGCTTTAGCAACATCTAATATAGATTCATTTGTAAATCATCTTGAAGAATTAAAGATTGATTATTCCGATTGGCATGATACATTAAACAACGTTCACATTCGAAAAGATGGCATCAAACAGGTTTACTTTCAAGACCCAAATGGATATTGGATTGAAGTAAACAATGATGTGTGATTGCATAAATATTACAACTTGCCTTACTAAAAACCCAAATTTAAAATAGGATTAAAGCTACTAAACGTACTACATAAATAATTAAAATCAAACAACACTTAATCATCCTCGCTTAATTTAAAAAACTCGTTTACAGGCTTATTAAAGAGCTTTGAAAGTTTTAATGCCAAAACTGTTGAAGGCACATATCTGTTAGCTTCAATAGAGTTTATGGTTTGGCGTGAGACACCAATTTTTTTTGCTAAGTCGTCTTGTGTTAAGCTTAAGATAGCTCGTTCTACTTTTATGGTGTTTTCCATTATCTGTTTCGTTTTAAAACTTCAAAAAAACCTATCTGTATAAGCAACATAAACAAAAGTACTTGGACATAGCCTGTATCGTTTGGCTGTGGATCTAACCCAAGAATAAAATCTGTTGCTTTATCAAAAATTGGCTGTAGCATAATATAAATAACACCAATAATAAATGCCAAGGAATACGATTTTGACCTTAATATTTGTATGAGCTCATCTTCAATTTTTTCTTTTGAGATGGATATAACAAGAAGACCAACAAGCATAAATTGTTTTAAAGCAGGTTTTAACCATATAGGTTCACCATCTATAAACTTAATTACCGTTAACAATAAAAAGCTTAACACAAAAACCGTTAAACCTACTTTTTTAAAAACGTTTGGTAATTGAAATTTATCTAGAAAGCTTTCCAGTTTCGTACGTTCACATTCAGATACTTTTTTAAAATTCATGACAAGTATATTTTATAATATGTAAAATTTATTTTTCTATATGACAAATATACTTTACATTATAATATCTACCAAATAAATTCATTTATTTTTTAAAATCAATACTTTTTTAACATTTAAAACTGACAAATGTCATAGTAAAATATGAGTAAAAGACTGACCTTTAGTATTAGTAATTGACATCAATCCTAAAACCTTAATATTATGAAAACACTAAAATTTTTAAGCCTGATTTTAATACTAACCTTGTTTGGTTGTGCTTCAACAAGTGCAGTAATATCAGAATTTGACGAAGATGCAGATTTTGATAACTATTCAACTTTTGTGCTCTGTATAGATGATTTGTTTGTTGAAAACACTAACTATCCAAATTATGACAACAATGAAGTTCGTGCCATGATTGGAGATGCTATTGAAAAGCAAATGGAATACAAAGGACACAAAACCAATGTACTAAATCCAGAATTACAAGCTGGATTCAGATTGGTCATTCAAGAAAAAGAAGCTTCCTTCACCAACTGTGAAAGCCAAGGCGAATACGAATACTGGAAAGAGTGTACTATAGACACTGTTATTTATACTGAAGAAACGTTAGTATTATATGTGTCTGACATAAATAAGAATCAAGTTATCTGGCAGGCTTCCATAACTTGTGATTTAAATAGATCTTCAGGTAAACTTGAAGCTTATGTTGACCAATTGGTAGAAAGTTTATTTAACGAGTACCCAAAAGTAGGTTAACTTAAAAGTAGCCAGTAAGATTATTGCTGGCTATTTTTTTTTGCTTTTCTGCTGCCTTCGTACATTTCGTATTTTACCAAACGAGCTTCTAACTTCGCGTTAAATAGCTTGATTTTTCTAGAAGGCCTTAATCCAACATACTTTAACCCTTCAAGGTTTGACGTAATAAACCATGCGTTGGTTCCAGGATAACCATGCTTTAACGTGGTGCCAATATCACCATAAAACTCTTCAACATTTAAACTCTCTAAACGCTCTCCATAAGGAGGATTGAATACCATATGCAAATGCTGATCTCCTGCTTTCTGAGTTTTAAAGAAGTCTTCATGCTTAATTTTGATAAAATCTTCTAAGTTCGCATTCTTTACATTGTCATTGGCTTTTCTTACTGCAGATGGAGATTTATCATAACCTACCATTTTATGGTGAAAATCTCTAGTCTTAGACAATAAGGATTCTTCAATTTTTTCAAACAGGTCAACATCCCAATCTTGCCAGCGCTCAAAGGCAAATTCCTTTCGCATCAAATTTGGTGGAATATTACACGCAATCATTGCAGCTTCAATAAGGATGGTACCACTACCACACATTGGATCCATGAAATCACTTTGTCCATCCCAACCAGAAAGCATGACCAAACCTGCAGCCAACACCTCGTTTATTGGAGCAATGTTTGTTGCAGTTTTATAACCTCTTCTATGCAATGATTCTCCTGAACTATCCAGAGACACAGTACACAATTGCTTATCAATATGAATGTTGATTTTTAAATCAGGAAAACGTAAATCTATATTTGGTCGTGTGCCTTTTAAATCCCTGAACCTATCAACTATTGCATCTTTGGACTTTAACGCAATATATTGCGAGTGTGTAAACTGCCTTGAATGCACTGTAGCATCAATCGCCAAAGAACCAGTTTCTGAAAGGTAGTTTTCCCAAGGCATTTTATTAATGCGATTGTATAAATCTTCTTCATTATTAACTCGAAAAGTTTTTAGCGGTTTTAAAATTTTAATAGCAGTACGTAACGCTAAGTTTGCCTTGTACATAAAGCCTTTATCACCAACAAAGCTTACATTACGAACACCAATTTTCACTTCTTGTGCTCCAAGGTTCTTTAGTTCTTTTGCTAGTAATTCTTCAAAACCAAACAAGGTTTTGGCCACCATTTTATAATTCTCCATTATAGCTTTTTACTTTATTCTTTGAATGAGCTTTTTATAATGCTCATAAAAAATGATTTTTTTCACAGTATCCTTCCAAGTCTTTGGGTTAAATGGAATGTCTGTAACTCCTTCTAAACTTTGTTCGAGCAAATTTAAGGTAATTGTTTTACGTTCTTCTTCATTATAGTTCAATAAAATTGAATACATCAGGTTTCGGTTGTTGTAAGGTGAAAACTCTTCAACTCCAGAAACATCCATTTCATGCACCATTTTATTTCCCCATTTTCCTAATCGTACTTCCAAATAAAACAAATCGCTTACTAATAATCCATTCTCTGTTGTATAAGATTTTGCATTACTAAACCATGAATCAATTGCGCTTAAATTATAGGCACTAGGTTCAAGTTCTATAACTTTACATATAGAATAACTGTCTTTAAACTCACTCTCTTTATATATGCTTCGTATGGTTGCTCCTCCATTACCACTTACCACAGCAGTATTTTGTAGGTTTTGATTTTTAAACCACTGAATATTTTTTGTCTTATCCAATAGTCTTGGTACAAGAAATAGTTGCTCAAATTCAGTTTTAAATGCTTCTGATAATGCTTCAACCTCAATGTCCTTATAATTTAGTTTATATTGTTTAACTAGCTTCTTTGCAATAGTAACATCACGCTCTACATAAACATCTTTTCTATTGAAAGTAAAATATTTAATAAGTTTATTTAAAGTAATACTTGAAGACATTAACAATCTAGAATCATAACCAGATGTAAGTCCTAGCATCAACGAATATCGCATTGTATATGCTGATATAGAATTTTTAAACGTTATTAAAACTTCTTTCTCAAAACTTGCCTTATCAATAGCTCTTGGAGCATAAATCGGAATTCTTTCTGCAACTTTATTACTGATACTCAAACTATGATTTGGTATGAGTTTTTTTAAACGATTATCCCAATCTGTTTCACCCAAAAACCAATGCTCATGAATTTTTAAAAAGTAGTTTGATGTGCTTAATGCTTTCTTGGATTCATCCATTTCAAGCTTCAGGCCTAAACTATCCAAAAGCAATTTATCAGATGACGAAGCATAGAAATTATCATCATCAAACCAATAGTAAGCTTGTCGCTGACAGAAAAAGTCAGAGAGCAAATGATAAGTCTCTTCAATTTTTGCAAACATTATAAAACGTCCAGTTAATTTATCTGTAGTTTGCATTAATTTATCAAAAGAGCTCAACTTTACTAATTCATTAGCAATAACTGAATTTGAATCGTCAGGTTTAAGTGGATTAAAAATATCGCCAAGAATCACCAATTCATTTCCATTTTCCAAAACATACTCAAGCTTAAGGTTTTTATGAGCATAAACCCTAAACGAATCAATATTTAAAGCATTAAAACCATCATCCTCAATTCGGATTTCAGTATCATTGGTTATAAAATATTGATTAATCTTCATTAGTGAATAAGAATAAAAAGCAAAAATAGAGTATTTTTGTTTCGACACTAATTATTGCATGACAAAAGACACAAAACATTGGTATTCTTCGTGGTTTGACACTCCTTTTTATCATATTCTGTATAAAGACAGAAATTATGAAGAAGCACAATCTTTCATGGCCACGCTTATCAGTTACCTCAACATTCCAGAAGATGGAACTATTTTGGATTTAGCTTGTGGTAAAGGTCGCCATTCAGTTTATTTAAACCGAATTGGTTATGATGTTACTGGTTTAGACCTCTCACCTCAAAGTATATCATCTGCCAAACAGCATGAAAATGATACATTGCATTTTGATGTTCATGATATGAGCCAACCATACAGCAAGCAGTTTGACGTTGTATTGAATTTATTTACAAGCTTTGGTTATTTTGAAAATGAAGAAGATAACTTAAACACCATAAAGGCAATTAAAACAAACTTAAAACCAAATGGAATTGGTGTTATTGATTTTATGAATTCTGAATTTGTTATAAATAACCTTAAACCTGATGAGATAAAAACGGTTGATGGCATTGATTTTAAATTAAGTCGCAAATATGAAAATGGTTACATTGTAAAAGATATTTCGTTTGAAGTTGCTGGAAAAGACTATAACTATTTTGAACAAGTGAAAGCTCTTACCATTAATGACTTTAAGAAATTTTTTGAAGCTGCAGAAGTTAATCTTATTGATGTTTTTGGCGACTACAAACTCAATAAATTCAACAACAAAGAAAGCGAACGTCTCATTATGATATTTATGTAGCTATATGAACAAGTACTTATTTCCACTTTATGCAGTTATAATAGGTTATGCCTTTGTGTATTTTACTAAGCAAGGCAAACCAAAAAACATCAAGCTTTTCTTGGCGTTTAGTGGTGCATTTCTCCTATCATTAACCATGTTTGATTTGCTTCCAGAAGTATATCAGCACTTGGACACAAAACTTACTGGGTTACTGATTATGTCTGGAATATTGATTCAGATTATTCTGGAGTTTTTCTCAAAAGGAGCCGAACATGGTCATGTGCACATACATAAAAATAGCAAAGCATTTCCTTGGGTGTTATTCCTGAGTTTGTGTTTGCACGCATTTTTAGAAGGCTTCCCAATACATCAGCACAACGACATGGTTTATGGCGTATTAATCCATAAAATACCAATAGCTATATTAATTACAACCTATTTGGTGCAATCTGATTTTAAAACGCTCCAGATTATTTCTTTTCTGACCTTATTTGCTATCATGACACCATTAGGAACTATTATTTCAAATAACGTTGATATGGTATCTGAATATGTGGTATACATTAATGCTATAGTAATTGGAGTGTTTCTACACATTTCTACAACCATATTGTTTGAAAGTGGAGATGGACACAAATTCAATTTAAACAAAATCTTGGCTATTGTGGTCGCAGTAACCATTGCATATTTTATATAATGTTTAGTAAGGAAGATTCACGTTTGCTCAGACAAGAGTTTTGGACCAGTTTTGGTAAATCTTTTCCAAGAAAATGGATACTCTACAACACCAAGTTAAAAGGGTTTTCGTTTAAATTTTATTTTGATACTAAAAATGCATTTGTCACTTTAGACTTAGAAGATGATTTAGAAAACCGAATCAAATACTGGGAAAAACTACTAGCCTTAAAATCCATTCTTATTGAAGACTACTTACTTAATGCCATTTTTGAAGAAACCTTTTTTTTAGAAAATGGTAAAGAAATCTCTAGAATTTATGTGCCTTTAGAAGAGAAAGTTTCCATTCACAACAAAAATACATGGCAAGTCACTATGGAGTTTTTTAATAAAGAAATGACTCTTTTTGAAGCCTTTTTTGAAGAGTACAAAGATGTGATTGAAAGTTAAAATACTGACATTTAATTGCATTTCATCGAAAAAAACAAACAACTCATCCCTTTTATATATATATTTGATGGATTGATTATCCATTTCAGTAACCAACTTAGTTTTTAATGAGTCCAACTGAAATATGAAAAAGGTTTTACTTTTTGTTTTTATTTTTCTTTCATCATACGTTAATGCTCAGGTATATTCTGATTATTTAGGTGCTGGACACAGCAATGGTATTACTGTAACTTCAAGCAATAACCAAACACGAACCAATTGGGCTGAATCTGCATCAGGAGACAATACGATTAATGGAAATGGACTCGATGGTCGATTATTAGAGACCTCACGATTTCTAGCTCAAGCAACTTTTGGAACTGACTTAGATTACATTAAAACTGTTGCAGAAGGAACATTTGAAGATTGGATTGATGCTCAGTTTGACATAAACTCACCATCTCTAGGACAACAAACTCAAACAATTTATGACCAAGCCAAATCTATGTATGTGGCTAATGGTGGTATTGCAGACGATTATTTTGGACCTTATTCTCTACATTTTCAATACGCTTGGTGGCAAGCCAATATTGGTAATAGTGACTTGTTAAGACAGCGTGTAGCTTTAGCCTTAAGTGAGTTTATTATTATTTCATGGCAATCTGCTTTAGACGATTATGGAGTTGGCTTAGGTGATTATTATGATGTTTTAAAAGATAATGCCTTTGGTAATTATAGAGATATACTTTTAGATATAACCTTGCATCCAATGATGGGAGGCTATCTCAGTCATTATAACAATCCAAGAAGTTTTCCTGATCAAAATATTCATCCTGATGAAAATTTTGCAAGAGAGATTATGCAATTATTTACTATTGGATTGTATGAAATGAACCAAGATGGAACATATATTTTAGATGGCAATGGAGATAGAGTACCAACTTACGATAATAATGATATTAAGGAGTTTGCTAAAGTATTCACAGGATTAGGTCCAGCGGAAGTCATGGATAATCCTTGGGGAGTTACTGCTGAGTTTGGTGTCAGTTTATATTTCGCAATCCGAAATGTCCCAATGAAAATGTATAACGAATGGCATCAACCAGGAGCAAAATATTTATTAAATGACTTAGTGGTTCCTGCTGGTCAATCTGGTATGCAGGACATAGAAGATGCTATTGATAATTTGTTCAATCATCCTAACGTTGCACCTTTTGTTGCAACAAGACTTATTCAACAGTTAGTAAAATCAAATCCTAGTCCAGCTTATGTGTCAAGAGTGTCACAAGCTTTTAGCAATACCAATGGTGTTCGAGGCGACATGAAAGCTGTTATAAAAGCCATATTACTTGATGAAGAAGCAAGAAGTTGCAGTTGGATTAACAATCCGAGTCACGGAAAACTTATAGAGCCAATGCAACGTTATTTTAATGTCACTAGGCAAATCGATTTAGATAGTGAAGACGATATTTTTTGGAATGTAGGTTGGAATTTTTTCAATTCAACAAGGCAGTTACCTCTAGCCTCTCCTAGTGTTTTTAATTTTTATCCACCTGACTATGTACCAAATGCAGAGTTTACTGATGCCAATTTAGTTGGTCCAGAATTCAAAATTCATAATTCAGCAACCTCATTGGCATTTATGAATGAAGTTGATTATTGGACATATCCTCAATATGTTTCAGTTTTGAATACTTGGGATTTAGGTATAGAAGGAGTATCACTAGATTTTGAAGGCCTAAAATATTATGCAAAAGATAGTGAGGTTCTAATCAATCAATTGGATAAATTGTTTACCAAAGGTCAGCTTTCAGAAGAAACCCGAAACGCAATAAAAGAAGCCCTCGATGGACTCACCATTTCAAATGCTGGATCTGATTATGTCTTTTACAGAGTAAAAATGGCATTATATTTAATTTTAGTCAGTCCAGATTATGCAATCTTAAAATAAGACATGAGTAAAGACCAAAATAACATATCACGACGACAATTTCTTGGGCAATCATGTGCAGCATTGGGTTATACTACATTGTTTTCCTCTTTAATCAATCTTAAAGCAATGGCTGCTGCTGCAATGGATAATTCTATGCTCATTCCATTAAATGGCGATTATAAAGCAATGGTTTGCCTAATGCTTGCTGGAGGAAACGATTCCTTTAACATGCTCATGCCAAAAGGAACTCCTGAGTATAATGAATATGCAACCACAAGATCTAATTTGGCAATTGCTCAAAACGATATTTTACAGATAAACCCAAACACAACTGATGGAAGAGTTTTTGGTGTACACCCTTCAATGCCTGACATGCAACAGATGTTCGAATCTAACGAGCTTGCCTTTTTATGCAATGTTGGTACACTTATAGAACCATCAACCAAAACCGATTTACTTAGTGGTGCTGTAAAAACACCTTTAGGTTTGTTTTCTCATGCTGATCAAATTCAGCAATGGCAAACAGGTCGACCTCACGAACGAACCAATATTGGTTGGGGAGGACGCATCGCAGATTTGGTACAATCCATGAATTCTAATCAAAATATTTCCATGAACATTTCTTTACAAGGAAGTAATGTATTTCAACGTGGCAACAGCATCATTCCTTATGCCATTAGTAATAATGGAAGTATTGGTATTAGTGGTTATGGAAATTCTAACGGATTTGATGCATTACGTACTCAAGCTTTAAACACCATGATGGAACGTGATTATCAAGATATTTTTAAAAATACGTATATCAACACCATAAAAACATCAAATGATGCTAGCCAAGAATTTCAGGTAGCCATAGATGGTTTATCTGAATTCAGCACACCTCATCCTGAGTACAATTACCTTGCAGATCAATTGCGTATGGTTGCTCGAACAATTGCAGCTAGAGACACTTTAGGCTTTTCAAGACAGATTTTCTTTGTGCAAGTTGGTGGTTGGGACCATCATGATGAATTATTGATTAACCAAGCAGGTAACTTAGCCTTGGTAAATCAAGCATTAAAATACTTTAGTGATTTAATGACCGAAATAAACATCAATGACTGTGTAACTACGTTTAGTATTTCTGATTTTGCAAGAACACTAACTTCTAACGGAAATGGAACTGACCATGCTTGGGGAGGAAATGCCTTTATTATGGGAGGAGCTGTTAACGGAAAAGAATTGTATGGAGATTATCCAACGCTTGCCCTTAACAGTGATGTCGATTTACAAGATGGTGTAATGATACCAACAACACCAGCAGATTTATATATGGCTGAGCTAGCGCTTTGGTTTGGAGTTTCACCTTCAGAATTGACAACCATTTTGCCAAACTTGCCTAATTTTTACGATACTGCTTCTGGTGAAGCACCAATTGGATTTATGAATATGACCTAATGAAAAAACAAGTATTTTACATATTGATATTTTGTTTGCTTTCTGTACAAAGCATCATAGCTCAATGCTATCCTTATAGACATAGCACAACGTGGTTTGATGGTTGGGTGTCATGCGAAGTCTCTCCTAACCCAAATCCAACGTATGGAGATTCTCATTGGATCATGTACGATTTTGGCTATGAGTATCAATTATTGGAGTCTGTATTTTGGAATAGCAATGAACCTGATAATATCAATTTTGGTATACAGGAATTTAATGTAGATTATTCTCGTGATGGAGAAACTTGGGTAAGCTTAGGATCGTTTACGCTAAATCAAGCTTCAGGATTATCAACTTACGAAGGTGAAGAAGGTCCAGATTTTGACAAAGCCAATGCACGCTATGTACTTATTACGCCAACATCCAATTATGGAGGCAGTTGTTACGGTTTTAGTGAACTCAAAATAACCATCACAGATCCTCTTGAAATTATTGACGAAGACGATGGCTTTAATGCTTTAGTCTATCCAAATCCATTTACAGCCAATGCTACGATAAGAATGATGTCTTTGGATGAAGATGCTCCTGTAACTTACAAACTGTATGACATTTTAGGAAGACAAATACTAGAAAATTCTTTTGACCTCATGAAAGGCCAAGACACTTACCCTATTACACTTAATGGGAAATCATTGGCTGTTGGTATTTATGTGCTTAACATACAACAGAACGACAATGTCAGGAGCTTTAAACTAATTAAAAGTGATTAACTTAAGCGTCTTAAATCACATAATAAAAAATCATAAAGAAATGACTAATAGCTCCTGCCAACACAAATAAATGCCAAATCACATGGTTATAAGGAATACGTTGAAATGCGTAAAAAATAATACCAACAGTATAAAACAAGCCACCAGCATATAACCATAAAATGCCCTCACTTCCTATTGCTTCTGAGAGGTTAGAAAAATCAAATACAATAAGCCAACCCATTGCCAAATATAACAAGGTAGAAAACAGTTCAAAGCGTCCTGTAAAAAATAGTTTAAGTATTACACCAAAAGCTGCAATTCCCCAAACTGTCCAAAACAATGTCCAGCCTAAGCTTTGCTCTAAGGTTATTAGTAATACTGGAGTATAAGTTCCTGCAATGAGGAAATAAATGCTAATATGATCCACAATTCTGAAGTAGTGCTTACGCTTCTCTCCTTTCATAGCGTGATACAACGTAGATGCAGTAAACAATACAATAATTGAAATGCCATAAACAATTACAGTGAACAAACTCCATTCGGTTTTGTTGGTGCTAAATACAATAAGCAACACTAATCCTGCAATTCCTAATAAAGCTCCAATGCCATGAGAAATAGCATTTAACTGTTCTTCTAGTTTAGTTTGTTCTGCCACTGGATGGAGGTAGTTTAGGTCCTTGATTCATCCATTTGTCTGAGAGTTCAAAAAAGTCTAAACCTAAAGCATCTTTTTGTCGTTCTAATCGTCCGCTTTGGAAATTTCGCTGTAAGATGTCTTCAATAAGATAATCTTCTTTTTCATTCATTGGGTCAAACTCCTTTTTAAGTGACAAATCAAACAAACTTGCAGTGTTATTGAACCAAAAGGCTCGCCAACCATTTCGCAATTCTTTAATAAGTTCGAAAGTAGTAAATCCTGTCTGCCTATGAATAAGTTTAATGAGAATCTGGCCTTCAGTACGAGTAAGCTTTTTTAGTTCATCTGAAAACTCGCCTTCAATATACTTTTGGATTTTCTTGGCATAACGCTTTCTATCGCTCTTTTTCTCATATCTGCTTAGTCTAGCATTTAACGAATCTAAACGCTGTGCAGCTAAAGTTGCATAATGATAAACCTTAATCGTTTTACGCTTTAGGATTAAATAACGTCGTCTATCCTCACGACTATCAAATTCTAATTTATGCAACAGCATGACTTCATCTAAATCAATAGATGTTCGTGGCACAGAATCACCTTTAATAATAATGTATTCAGCACTTATAGTATCTTGCTCAGTCTCAGTTTGCTGAGCAAATAACAATGCTGGAACCATAAAAAGTATGTAGACCAAATGCTTCATTAAAAGGCTTGTTATAAATCCTACTTCAAAATTAATAATTTACTAATGCTTTAACCTTAAAATAGTATTAATATTATTATTTTAGACCAAAATTTTTAAGAATGGCAAAAAAGAGCATACTCAACAAAAAGTCATTAGACTTTTTAGAAACATATTTAAATAATGCAGCTCCAACTGGTTATGAATGGGATGGGCAAAAAATATGGATGGATTATTTAAAACCTTATGTAGATGAATTTATTACAGATACTTATGGAACAGCTGTTGCTGTGATAAACCCAAAAGCAAAATATAAAGTGGTTATTGAAGGCCATGCAGATGAAATTTCTTGGTACGTCAATTATATTGCAGATAATGGATTGATATATGTGATTAGAAATGGAGGAAGCGACCATCAAATAGCACCAAGTAAGGTTGTAAACATACACACTAAAAAAGGGATTGTAAAAGGTGTTTTTGGTTGGCCAGCTATTCATACGAGATTAAGGGCAAAAGAAGAGCCTCCAAAGCCAAATAACATTTTCATAGATATTGGAGCAAAAGACAAAGATGAAGTTGAAAAAATGGGAGTTCATGTTGGCTGTGTGATTACCTATCCTGATGAGTTTCATATTTTAAACAAAGACAAATTTGTATGTAGAGCTTTAGACAACAGAATGGGAGGATTTATGATTGCTGAAGTTGCTCGCTTATTATATGAAAATAAAAAGACCTTACCATTTGGACTTTATGTGACCAATTCTGTACAAGAAGAAATTGGTTTACGTGGTGCACAAATGATTACGGAAACTATAAAACCAGATGTGGCCATCGTAACTGATGTAACACATGATACCACGACTCCAATGATTGACAAGAAAAAAGAAGGTCATTTAGAGTTAGGAAAAGGTCCTGTTGTAGCTTATGCTCCTGCAGTACAACAAAAACTACGTGATTTAATTACAGAAACTGCTGAAGAAAAGAAAATCCCTTTCCAACGTTCTGCATTATCAAGAGCTACTGGAACAGATACTGATGCTTTTGCATACAGTAATGGTGGAGTTGCTTCTGCGTTAATTTCGTTACCATTGCGCTATATGCATACCACAGTTGAAATGGTGCATCGTGATGATGTTGAAAATGTTATCAAAATGATTTATGAAACGCTCTTAAAAATTAAGGAAGGCGAAACATTCAGTTATTTTAAATAATCTGACTTAATACATAATAAGCCTCTATTTTGAGGCTTTTTTTTATATGGACGAATACATAGATATTGTAACCAAAGATGGTGTATTGACAGGTGAGTCAGCTCTTAAATCTGAAATTCACACCAAAGGTTATTATCACAATACAGCACATATATGGTTATTCACAAAAAATGGAGAAATTGTATTAGCACAACGTGCAGCAACAAAAACTATCTGTCCTTTGCTTTGGGATGTTTCAGTGGCTGGACATGTTGATGCTGGAGAAAGCATCGAGCATGCAGCATTAAGAGAAACCAAAGAAGAACTTGGTCTCATAATTCCGAAAAAGGGTTTAATAAAGATTGGAGTTACAGAATGCTTTCAAAGCTATCCTAACGGAATAATTGATAATGAGTTTCATCATACTTTTATATCTGAGCTAAAAGATGACATTGCGAGTTTAAAAATAGACAGAAAAGAAGTTGAAACCATAAAATTAATATCAATTACTGAATTTCAGAATTTGATAAACAACATTGGTATTGATAATCATTTTATTCCTTCAAATAAAAAGTATTATCAATTTGTTTTAGAAAGTATAAAAGAAGCCATTAAAAATTAGTAATTTTCGCACATGGTATTAATACTCTCCGCTTTAGCACCTGTAGCCGCAGTCATCGTTTACATTTATGTAAAAGATAAGTATGAAAAAGAATCCAAACGTTATTTAGCTATGGCGTTTGCATTAGGCGCAATTATTTCGATTATAATTACTACAATTCTTTACATGTTTTTTGATTTGTTTTTGCCTTTGCCAGACGATTATAGTATTTGGCAACAATTTGTAAAAGCATTTTTTGTTGTAGCGCTCATTGAAGAGTTTAGCAAATACATTATGGTTCGTGGTTTTTTACAACCACGTAAAATCTTCAATGAACCTTTCGATGGCATCATCTACGCAGTAATGGTATCAATGGGTTTTGCAGCAGTTGAAAACATTATGTATGTAATACAAGGTGGAATGGACGTTGCCTTGTTAAGAGCTTTTACAGCAATTCCAGCACATGCAACTTTTGGGATTATAATGGGTTACTATATGGGAAAAGCTAAGTTCTCAAACAATCGAATAAAGTGGAATTTAATAGGATTGTCATTAGCCATCCTATTCCATGGAGCTTATGATTTCTTTTTATTTATAGGTTTTATTCCAGGAATATCAATTGGAGCATTTGTGTCATTGATTATAGGAATCGTATTGTCAAAACGTGCTATTAAAGCACATCAGGAAATTTCGCATTTTAAACAATCCTAGTTAGGGAACAAGCTTTTATCTAATCCAGGAACAATACGAAGTGCATTTTTGTAATACACTTTCTTTAAAACCTCATCGTCTAAATCAAGTCCATACATTGCCCAATACGCATGATATTTTTTGTGATAAGGGAAATATTCATCGTCACTTTCTAATACTCTAAAATAGGTTGGGAATTCTTCAGGCTTCCAACTGTCTTTACCAAAGAGCACTCTATCTTGGTATTTAGTTATGAATTTTTTTGCAAAACGAGGTTGTCTACCAAGTTCAGCGATAATAGCTCCAATACCTACATTCATGTTTGGCATTTCATCTAACAGTTTTCCTAATTTTCCTAAATCATTAGCCAACCAACTCATGTGTGCACTAATAAACTTTGTCTGAGGATGCTTTTTGATAATGCTATACTGTTCATCCATAATTTGCTGAAAAGGTGCAGGATTAGTATCGCTACGTTTACGACGAGGATGCGTTTTTAATTCCAACCAACGTTCATTATCTCCATCAAATTCATCCCAAAACGAAGCAGGATCTGCAGAATGTATTAATACAGGAATACCAAGCTCACCACATTTAGCCCAAATTGGGTCAAGCCTTTTATCGTTAATTGCCAGACGATTACCTTGCGCATCTTTATTACGCAAACCTAAACTTTTATATACTTTTAAGCCTCTTGCTCCATTCTTCACATCCTGCTCTAATTGTGTTACCATTTTCTCTGTCCAACCTTCGCTTCCTGCTCCTTCAAAGTTTATGTTAGCAAACACCACAAAACGACCTGGAAAATTTGTTGCAATATTTTTAACAGATTGCACTATATTATCACCTGTTCCTCCACTAAGATTAACCATAATAGAAAGATTTAACTTATCCATATCTGCTACAACAGATGTTAAATCTTGTGTTGGCATTCGTCTTTGATGACCATGCACATCGATAAAAGGAAATTTAGCTCTAAAAATACTATCTCCTGGAACTACCAAAGTAGATTTTGGATTGTATTCTTCAAATGACATGTCTTGAGAAAAAGTAATAGTAGTCATGCAAAAAGCTAGACTAAACAAAAGGTAATGTTTAATATTCATTATGTTGATTTTATATGGCTAAGTTAAAAATTTGATTAATGCTAAGTGATATTTTATGAAGGCTTTAACATCACTAAAATTAGTTTTTAACTTTATGATTTACTTGAATAAACAATCCATTATAATAATCTTGATAACCTATGATATTTCCGTCCTCATCTTCTAAAAAAACAGAACGATCCAGTAGCTGATTTTCTGGTACAAAAGTGTTATTCCCCAAATAAATCATTTTGATGCCTTCTTGATCTGTTCCTTTTCGTTTTTTATATAAATAGGGTTCATTTTCTTTAGTAAACAATGTTAGAACTCCTGGTTCTACATAACGCGTTTCGTTTTTGGCAAAATCTCCTTCAAAACGATTTAAATCATGAGTCTCATTTAATTGTTCTTCTAAATCAACTGGTTTAATATTGAATACTTCCAGAGCCACTTCGGCATATATTTGCAACGCATCTGAAGGTTGAGCTTGTGTATTCACAAATACAGTAATAACTGTATCTTTTTCAGGAAAATAAGCTAAAACCGTCCAAAATCCAATATGTCCACCTGTATGACCAAAAACTTCAAGACCTTCAAAATCACCTCTACGCATGCCTAAACCATAACTTGTTTCGAGGCCATTAGAAAACTTTGAAACTACTTTCATCGCATTTAAAGATTCCTCCGAAATAAGGTCTCCTTCAACTAAGGCATAAGGAAATAAGGATAATTCTTTTGCAGTAGCACTTAAACCTCCATCACCTTTAAAGTAATAAATGGAATCCATTTCGGAATATTTAAACCCTGTACTATCTGGCTGAAAACGTCTAGTCATATTATTGTCAATATTTCTAATAATATGCTTTAAGCTATTAAGCTTCAATGGCTCAGAGATGTGCTTTTCAATAAAATCTTCATAAGGCATTCCGCTTAACTTTTCAATAATAAGCATAGCTGCAATAAAACCAGAATTTGAGTACGAATAGTAAGTTCCAGGTTTAAATTTAATATCGTACATATCAAATACTTTATAATACTCATCTTTGCCAATTAACTTTTTGGAACTTGCATACAAACTATCGCCAACATAGGCATAGTTTTGTATTCCAGACGTATGTGCCAATAAGTGCCTTACTTTTATCTTCTCAACATGTTCTTTTTTAGGGAAATCTGGTAAGATATCAATCATAAAATCATCCAAGGACACTTTTCCTTGTTCTACCAGAATCATTATAGAAGTTGCTGTAAACAATTTTGTTACTGAAGCCATTTGAAAAATGGTTTTATCTGTAACTGGGCGTTTCTGTTCTAGGTCACTAAAACCAAATCCTTTAGCATAAAGCAGTTCTTTATTTTTCCTAATGGCTATTGAAAAACCTCTTACTGTGCCTTTATCTAAATGGAGTTGAGCAATGGAATCGATTTTAGTTTCTAAACTATTTGGTGAATCGTTTATAATATGTTCCTTTTGGGGCTCTTGCTTACAGGACAAAGCAAATAAAAAGCACAAACCAATGGCCATCTTAAAGAACGATTTCATAATGTGAAGTTGTTGATTATAAGCTAAATATACAAAATATTAAGCTGATAATAGTTCCTCAATCATTAGATTATAATCATACTGCAAGTCTTCATGTACTTTAGAAATGGCTTTCTGAGCCAATTCCAACTGCTTATTGTAAGTGTTTGTTAAAACTGTATTTCGCTTATATGATGGCCTCATTTCTCCAAGTTCTTTACAGAAAAAGATTAGCAATTCAGCTTCGGTTTCTTTTTTCTTAGAATAACGAATAAAACGCTTTACTTGTCTTAGAATCTTTCGTACAGATTTTTTTATATAATGATAACTTAGTGTGTTTACTTCTTGAAAACTATTTGTGATATAGTTTTTTACACTCTCAATATATGTTGCTTCATTTTCAGATTCAAATACTAAATACGTCAATAGCTCTTTAGATTCCAACTTAAATCTTGCCATTGTCAAACAATAGTCCATGAGCTGTTCTTGCGAGCGATACTTTAATTCTTTTTTAAGTTCTGTGATTGTGGCTGGTTTCATATATTTTTTTACTAACTAGCTTCTTTTTTTATTCCTTTACTCCTATTTGAAACTTTAAATGATTTTATTATTTTTTGAAACAAGGCTTTGTTTTTTTCGTTTCTTCTTTTTTCTGTCCATGCCATAATCATATAGACTTTGTCTTTCCCATCAACATAGGCAATATTATAAACAACCTCCACTTCCTCAGATTTACCATCTACCTCAACAATTTCAAATGGTAAACCATTGATGATGGATGATTCCAATTCTGTCACACTATTAACTTCAACAGCTTCTTTCAAAAAGCTAAGTTGAATATCCTTGTAGTTTTTTACCATCGAAACAGAATCGTCATAATCTCCCAAATCAATAAAAACCTCTTTAAATTCTTCTTTATTCTCATCAATTACTATCACATAAACTTCTTTAAAAATATTTTGGTATTGCAATGAAGCATCATCATTTAAATCGTCAGAAACTTCCATAAAAGAAGGCAGTTCTATACTATATTCATTATTAATTCTCACTAGATCAAATTTAGAATTTAAGATATCAGAGTTATTAGAATTACCTGAAGAGTCCAAACAGGAATTAGCAATAACTAATAAACATGTAATTGCAAATATTCTTAATGTGAATTTCATAGGTTTAAGTTAATTTGATTAATCAAATGGTAATAAATCAGGTTCTAAAAATGACGATTTGACAATCTCGGAATTAAAAATATCAATTCCATAATGTTGTGACAATAAATCTTTAAAGTTGTTTTTTAATCTTGGAAATTCTTTCATTAAGTTAATGAAGCTTTCAGTTTCAGACTTTAACATGAAATGATGCACTGCCTTAACAGCTCCAACAGTCACAGTTTTATTGAATTTATCTTTTGCACCTAATGAATTTGCATAATTTCGAATTTGTGTACAACATATATCAATAGCCTTATCAATACCATTGTTATAAATCAGCAAATATGCAAGCCTTAAATGTGCTTCATGGCTAAATAATTTTGGATTTAACGTTGCCGCTTCAAGAGCTAGCAAAAACTGTTCATCGTTAAGTTGATAATGATTTTCCATTCATTAAAAATAGAAAATAATTAGCTTACTTTTGCGCCATGCAAAATAAACCAACTTTTGAATTTGAATTTGTTGCCTTAATGGCATCTTTGATGTCTATCGTAGCGCTTTCAATTGATGCATTATTACCTGCACTTCCAGAAATTGGTGAAGCTCTTGGTGTTGCTGACCCTAATGATAATCAAAAGTTAGTCACCATGATTTTTTTAGGGTTAGGTTTTGGACAGCTCATCTTTGGACCACTTTCCGATAGTTTCGGAAGAAAACCCATAGTTTATGTTGGTTTTACATTATTTATTATCGCCACGTTCATTTGTATAACCACTAAAAGTTTTGAAATAATGATACTTGGTCGTGTACTTCAAGGCGTTGGGTTGGCGTCTCCAAGAACCCTAAGTATTGCCATGATTAGAGATTCATATAGTGGTGATTTTATGGCAAAAATACTATCCATAGTTGTAATGGTATTTATTTTAGTTCCAGTGATTGCTCCAACCTTAGGACAGTTTTTATTGAACTACTATAACTGGGAATCCATTTTTTACGTCAACCTACTCTTTGGACTTATTGTAATGCTTTGGTTTTGGAAGAGACAACCTGAAACTTTAAGCAATCAAAACAAAATCAAGTTTACTCCCTTACTTTTTGTAAATGGAACCAAAGAATTTATAAAGCATAAGCATGCTGTAGGTTTTACTTTGGTTTCAGGTTTTATAACTGGATCTTTCATGGTGTACTTAAGTACTGCTCAACAAATCTTTGAACAACAATACAATTTAGGTGATAAATTCCCTTACATTTTTGCTAGCTTAGCCATTGCTGTAGGATTAGCTACTTTTTTAAACAGTCGTTATGTTATTAAGTTTGGCATGTGGCGAATCGCTTTTGCTGGAACGATTGCCTATTGTATTATTTCGCTTTTATATATCGTATTGTATTGGTCTGGTGTAAATCCGAGTATTGAAATCCTAATTACTTTTTTTGCTCTACAGTTTTTTGCTATTGGATTTTTGTTTGGAAACCTGCGCTCGTTGGCAATGCAACCTTTAGGTCATATTGCAGGAATTGGAGCAGCAATCAACGGATTTGTTTCTACAGTAATGGCAGTACCAATAGCCAACTATATTGGTGGTTTTGTGTCTGATTCTGTGCTACCTCTTTTTATTGGCTTCTCAATCTTTGGAATATTATCATTATTGGTTTTTCTTAGACTCCGAATGTTGCGTAACTAAAAAAGCACCACGATTAGTGATGCTTTCTATACTGTACTTTATTTAAACTTATTTCATCAATGAAATCGCTTTGTCAATTTTTGACGAAAACTCATTAATTACATTCGCTAAAATGTTAATTTGAGTTTCGACTTGGTCAAATTCGTTTTGCTCAATGGCTTCTCTTACACCTGGAAGTGTTTTTACACCATAACCTGTATAAAATCCTGGCGCATAAATATGGTGCTTATACCAAGGACGTTTTGGCAAACCATGTTCTTTAGTTAGTGCTCGCTCCATGTCTTTCAAAATTGCATTAACTGCTACTTTGTTCTTAACACCAGAAATTCCATTTTTACTTGCCTTCATAAATCGCTTCGATTGTTTCTCTAAGTTATTCAAAGCATTTTCTAATGGAGCAAAATTAAAATGAGGAACAATAGCTTTCGCATCTGGAACTTTAAGGTTCTCTTTTGGATTACTAGCTAAAGCAAATAATCCTTTTTCTATCATTGTATTATGTTGATTTGCCTCTTTTCTTAATTTGCTAGCTAAAGCAGTTACCTCATTTGCATAACCATTAACGATGTTTGTAAAATGACTAAACTCAAAAGGTAATATTTCTGCATTAGCTAAGCGTAAACTTGTTCGTCCTGCTACTTTAGCTAAGGCAACTCCATATTGAAAATTCGGGTCTTTAAATCGTTTATAATGTTTATAAGAATCATACATCGTATGATATTCTCCACCAGAACTTTCACCACCAAATCCCATATTGAATGAAGCAATTCCTAAATGCTGAAAGAAAGGTGAATAATCAGATCCAGATCCTAATGCTCCTAACTTATAATGTGACCATGGCGTCCCTCCATAAACCTGATTTACTGCATTTCTTCTATCAAATACAGATACATTTGTTTGTGGATCCATAACCGATTTACTAATCTGATCGAAGAATTTCTCTAAAGTATGTGATCCTCCTGCGCCTAAAAATCCAGCACCTGTACCATCAGTATTGATATATGCCACCGTTTTTTGTTTCAATTCTTTCGCATGCGTTTCAACCCATTCGGTAGATCCTAATAAGCCTTGCTCTTCAGCTCCCCAAGCACAGTACATCATCGTACGTTTTGGTTTATGACCTTCTTTTACCAAATTACCTACTACTCTAGCTTCTTCCATTAGTGCTACTAAACCACTAATTGGATCACTAGCACCATGAACCCAAGCATCATGATGATTCCCTCTTATTACCCATTCATCTGGATATGTCGACCCTTTCATAGTTGCAATAACATTATAAGCTGGTCTTTGTTCCCAGTTAAATTCTAATTTTAAATGCACTTTTGCTGGTCCAGGTCCAATATGATAAGTTATTGGTAAAGCACCTCGCCATGATTCTGGTGCCACTGGTCCTTCAAGAGCTTCCAATAATGGTTTGGCATCATGATACGAAATTGGTAGCACAGGTATTTTGGTGAGTGTTTTAGCTTCACTAATCGGAATACGTTTTGCACCATCAGTAGATCCATAACCTGGAGTTAATGGGTCACCTGGAGCCATAGGCATATCCATTACAGAACCTCTTTGAATACCATGCTCATTTTTAAAAGCACCTTTTGGATATACATCACCTTGAAAATAACCATCATCTTCAGGGTCTGAATAAATAAGGCAACCTATTGCTCCTTTTTCAGCCGCTAATTTGGGTTTAATACCTCGCCATGACCCAGCATATTTAGCAATTACTATTTTACCTTTTACAGAAATTCCTCTGCGCTCTAATTCAACATAATCAGCTGGGATACCATAGTTAACAAATACTAAATCTGCTGTAACATCTCCATCAATTGAAAAAGCATTATAACCAGGAAGAGCTTCTTTTGTTTGCTTTGAAAATTCATCACCATCAACTGGTGGTTCTAATAAACTAGCTGTAAACTTAGTTGGTGCTGTCATTTCTACCAATCGCAGTTTTGGTGTTGGAAATAGCACATCAAATTTTTCTATTCTCACATCATAACCCCATTCTTTAAACTTAGCTGCAATAAAATCAACAACCTTTTTATCGTAAGGTGAACCTACATGATGTGGACGTGCAGACATGTATTTCATCCATTCATCTAAATTATTAGCATTAAGCAGTTTGTCGTAATTTTCTTCAAGTTTTAATTGAGATTTTGAATTCTCCTCAGAGAATCCCATAATTGAAGATTGAGCTGTTAAGTTTGGTAGTGCAAAACAAATAAATGCAACTACCAAAAGGAATTGTTTACGTATCATAATTAAATGGTTGGTTTCCTACAAATATAACGAAAAGGACTGCTAAAATTGGTCAAACTTATTAACAACTAAGACACATAAAATGATACCTAAAATTATTTGTGTTTAGAGTAAAACTAATTCTTGTAACCTCCGTTTGCATAATTTGCAACAATACTACTACCTGGTATTTTGCAGTTTTGTGGTAAATCATGAAAATAAAGACATTTAGGTAGTCCGTTTTCAAAACTTATCTGCACCCAACCCTCACCAGAGTTTCCAAAAAACTGATAAGTATAGTTAGCTCTCACTACCATAGGTCTTCCTTGAGCATCCTTTTTAAGCACAGACAGTCTTGATATACTTTGTGGCACATATTTATTCATTGCCCAAGTTTTAGCTTGATTGGCAACAAGGTCATCAACCAATTTATTGAGATTCTGAGCTCCTGATGGTCCACCTAAAGTTTTCATAGTCGCATACTTACTTTCTGCTTTCATTCGTATCGCTGATTGATTAAGTGCATAACGTTTTAGATTTTCTTCGAAACGTTTAATCCCATCACTATCACAAGAGTTGAGAACAAACATTTGCGCCATATCATTTCTCAGACCTTTAAGATTATGAACTCTATCCATAGAATTCCCTATAGCATTAGGGCTTAACATTTCTGCAAATGTTTTTTGTAAAGCATCTTCAGATTGCTGTTGTTCTAGTGTTCTTTTAGCTTCATATAAATCAGGTCGAGCAAATAAACCCGATTTCTGCCATACATATTTAGTACATGTTCGACTCAAAACATCGCCGTAAATATTCTTTTCAATTTCAACTTTAGCACACACCAAATCCATGATATCCACTTTATTTTCGGTCAAATATTGGTCACATTCTCTACCATAGGCTCTTAAATATTGTTCAAAAATGCTAATGAATTGTAAATCCTCACGTTTAATTTGGGTTTTCTCAAAGTGACCACGGAAAATATAATCGTAAAATTCTGCGTAAAACAAACCGTCTGTATTTAATTCCAAAGATTGTGTTTGCGTTGTTGATTTTTTAGTATCTGTGATTATAAACGAAGAGCATATAAAAAATACAAAAATCAGGTTAAAAGCCACATAATGTTTTTTGAGTCTCATAATAAAAATGGTGGATTAAATAATTAAACAGCTTGACTATGAGTTAAATATACAAATAATAACATATAGTTTCATCTCTATAAAACGAATAAAAAATGAAATTTAATTGCAGTTTAGAATACTTAGAATCCCTTACTTTTTTGAACGTGAGCGCTTGGCAGCAGCTCTTGGTTTATTCTTTACATACACCAATTTTGAGCGTCCTCTGTAGTCTTCCCTTCGCTCAATATCAAACTTACCAATAGATTTAATGAGTGGTGTAAGTTTTTCAAAGCCAAAATTCCTAGAATCAAAATTAGGTTGCTTTTTTTGGAGTAAACTTCCAACATCACCTAAAAATGCCCAACCATCATCGTCTGCTAAATCTGAAATGGTAGCTGCAATGAACTGGATATCCTTTGCTGTTATTTTATCGTAGTTATCTTTGGAGTCTTCCGTTTCATCTCCTGATTCAGGTTTACTCTTATTATTTTGATGCTTTAATATTTCGATATAGATAAACTTATCACAAGCCACGATAAATGGATTTGGAGTTTTCTTTTCTCCAATACCATACACCAACATACCTGCTTCACGCAGTCGAGTTGCCAAACGCGTAAAATCACTATCACTAGATACTAAACAAAATCCGTTGACTTTTTGCGAATACAAAATATCCATAGCATCAATAATCATAGCAGAGTCTGTGGCGTTCTTTCCAGTGGTGTAGCCATATTGCTGTATTGGAGTGATGGCGTTTTCTAAAAGCATGTTTTTCCATTTAGAAAGATGTGGCTTTGTAAAATCACCATAAATACGCTTGATGGTCGGATTACCATACTTGGCAATTTCTTCCATCATTTCTTTTACATAAGCTGAAGGAATGTTATCTCCATCAATTAGTACTGCTAATTTAATGTCCATAGATGATGCTCTTGTTAGTTTTAATCTCTAGTACAAATGATATATGTGTGAGGGTTCTTATAGAATAATGATCAAAAGTAGAATAATAATAATGGCTCCTGAAGAAATATAAATACCATTTCCACTAGCTCGTAAGTTCTTTTTGATTGCTCGTACTTCCTTACGTAAAGCTCTACGTTCTGAACGCTCCAAACCACGCTTATCCATAGCCTTTATTTCGTCAATACGATCTAATAAAATCTTAACTTCAGCAGGAATTTCTTCAGTTATTACTGTTTTTGGTGCTGGATTATTTTCAGTGGTCATTGCAGATGCTGGCATAATAACCATTGATAGCATGCATACAAATACCAATATTACTGTTTTTTTCATAATTATCTTATTTTACAAGTTTACGGTTTCAAGTAAATATCGTAATAAATAGTCGAACTAAGTAGTTTTTATGGTTATTCTATTCTAAAATTATGCTTTTTTTCTTTTTTTCAGTTTTACTTGTTTTTGGGTAATGCGTTTGGTTTCTCAAGTATACCCAGACATAATGATAACATTATCTACACAACCAGTAATACGACAATAGCCAACCTCGTGGCAAAACTCCTAACCTATAATATATTTTATAGGTAGTATTTAAACGGTAAGTATTGAATTTAATTAATAAAAGTAATGAAAAAGCCACCAACATAGGGACAAGTGGTGGCTTTCAAAATGGTCTATCTTAATTAATAGCAATGTTTCTTTTTAGTGACACGAGTTCATCGTATTTAATTTATGTTTCATTCTCAATAAAAGACTAAACCAATTATAGTATTACAAATCTCGTACCATTTGTTCAATTTTCCAATCGGTTAATGTATATTTAATTGCTATTCATCGAAAAACAACAGCTTTGCAATGAATTCTGGGTACTCAAAAACACCATTAGAAAAGAAATTAGGATTAAAAGAAGGTTTCTCATGCCATCTCAATGATGCACCCAAACATTATGTTGAATGGATTAAATCCTTGAATTTGAGTTTAAATATAAACGATGATTTAAACGTTAAATCTAAAGATTTTATTCATGCTTTTTGTACTACTGAAGAATCACTTGCGAATGTTGCTAAAAACCTTATTCCAGCTTTAAGATATGATGGTATGCTTTGGTTAAGCTGGCCAAAGGTTTTTAGCAGCATTAAAGCTGATTTGAAACGTGAACCAATAAGAGCATTTCTACTAGCAAATGGATTGGTTGATGTTAAAGTTGCAGCCATTGATGAAAATTGGAGTGGATTAAAATTTGTGTATAGATTAAAAGATAGAAAATAATGAGTTGGATAAAAGTAATTGGTTTTGAAGAAGCTACAGGCAAACTAAAACAGATATACAAAAAAATAAAAGGGCCAAATAACCAAATTGACAATGTACTCAGTATTCACAGCTTAAGACCTCATACCTTGGTTGGTCACATGAGCTTATATAAAAACACTTTACATCATAGTAACAATAGTTTCCCAAATTGGTTTTTGGAATTGTTAGGCACTTATACAAGTTATATAAATAACTGTGATTATTGCTATAAGCATCATTTTGAAGGCATGAAACGATTCTTGAATGATGATGAAAAAGCAATTGCTCTAAAACAGCATATTGAAGCTGATACTCTAGAAAAATACTTATCTGAAAAAGAATTTGCTTTAATTGAATATGCAAAAATACTAACATTCAATGCTGACAAGATTAAAAAGGAGGATATTGAAAATTTGAAATCACTAGACTATTCTGATGGTGAAATATTGGAAGTAAACCAAGTGGTTTCCTATTTTAACTATGCCAACAGAACTGTTTTAGGTTTAGGTGTTAATACTAATAATGAAGTATTAGGACTTTCTCCTAAAAACAAAGATGATGAGAGTGCTTGGGATCATCAATAATTAAGAATACTCAGGAACTTTTCCTTTAACACCTTCAAAAAATTTGCGCATGAACTTAAAGTCTGCTTCTTTATTGTCAGTTGGATAAAATGGTTCTGAAAACTTGTTCTCTTTATTCTCGAAATCCAAAGTAAACATGACAATTGGCACCTTGGCAGCTTTAGCTATGTAGTAAAACCCAGTTCTCCACTTCTCAACTTTTTTTCTAGTACCTTCAGGAGCCATCGTCATTCTGAATACTTTTTTTTCTTGAAACAACCTAGCTATGGCTTCAACTTGATTTTCGTTATTTTTTCGTTCTACAGGTGCACCGCCTAACCATCTAAAAAACCATCCAAACGGAAATTTAAAAAGGGCTTTTTTACCAACGTAATTGGTTTCAATTCCAATGACAGAGCGCAATAAAATTCCCATATAAAAATCGTGCCAACTGGTATGAGGTACTGCTATTATAACCGCTTTTTTGACACTATCAAAATCTGAAAATCCTGTGATTTTCCAACCAAGTAGTTTATAATAAATAAATTTTGATAGCCATTGCATAAACTACATTTTTTTATACAATTCTTTAAGAACTTTAGGCGTAATATGCTTTTTCCAATCTCTTCCTAGAGCGTTTTCCCAAAGTGGTTCAAGGCTCAAAGCAACATTAATCATAATATCAAATTCATCATCGTTTAAATTGGCACACAATCCTTGAGGTAAACTGATATTATGCTTAGCCTTCATTTCTTTAAAAAGCTTTACACCATCAGGATAATATTCTTCTAAATGATCAAAAACAATACAATTTCCGATACCATGTTTTGTTCCAAGCAAATACGATAATCCATAACTCATTGCATGAGCAATACCAACTTGAGAGTACGCAATACTCATTCCTCCATGCCAAGAAGCCATCATTAGTTTATCTTGGGATTCTTCTTTGGATAAATTACTATCTACAAAAATCTCCTTGCATAAATCATAAGCCTTTTCGCCATAACTCTGACTAAATGCGTTTAAAAAAGTACCATTTAAAGATTCTATACAATGAATATAACAATCCATTCCTGTATAAAACCATTGATCTGTTGGAACATCTTTAGTAAGTTCAGGATCTAGAATTACTTGATCAAAAGGTGTGTAATCGCTATTAATACCAAGTTTTCGTTCTGGTCCAGTAAGAACTGTTGTTCTGGAAACCTCTGCTCCAGTTCCAGAAATTGTAGGCACACCAACATGATATATGGCTGGGTTTTTAACTAAATCCCAACCTTGGTACTCACTAGTTTCTCCTTCGTTAGTAAGCATAATGGATACAGCCTTAGCTATATCTAAAATGGTTCCTCCACCAATACCAATAATTCCGGAAGGACGCTCTTTTGAATATAAAATAATCTCTTCAACAAGCTCATCTATTTGAGAGGTCTTAGGTTCTTCTTGTGCAGAAATGTAGATTAATTTATCGTCGTAAGACAAGTGAACCCTTGATGTTAACCAAGCGTTACCTTTAAAAACATCGTCAACAAGAAATATGAATGGAGCCTTTATTGAGTTCCGTTTTGGTGAAATAATTTCTTCTAATTGGTTGAAACTACCACGACCAAAAATCACTCTTGGTACCATTGGAAAGTTTTTATAACTCATATAAAGTGTGTTCTTTTTGGAGCATTAAAAATAATACTATTATTGTTTATGATTTAAATTATTCTGAAATTCTTCAGCAAACAGGCTTACATGATAGCCATCAACCAATGCGTGATTTGCATTAATAGCTACCTTCATTATCATTTTGTCCTCATTTTGTTCAGCTTTTCCAAAAGCCAGCTTTGGAATAGAATCTTTCTGTCCAGAAACAGGTTCTTTATGTCCTGAAAAATTTAACCAAGGCATTGCAGAACAATGAATACAATCAACACGATACTCTTCAGCTGGATAAAGCTCTGAACTATTATTTATTCTTTCTTGTTCTTCATTTAGATTTTTTACGAATACATCAAAATTTTCATCATATCTCACAAACGAAAAGCCAAATGTTTTGTCAGGCCTCATCAATGTTGGAGATGTATGAATCTTTCCAAAGTCGATAATTTTATCATCAATTATTCTATATCTAAAATTTTCAATTTTGTTTACCGCTTTCATGCAATCATGTAAATACCTAGCAAAAAAACTATAGTTATGTTTTTTTGCATTTTGATAAGCTATTGTCACATCTAATGGAATTGTTAAACTAAAGTATGGATCTGCAAAATCTTTAAAGTGTTTAAACAATAGTTTCCTATTCCAAGTATTTATATCAATTTGTCTCAAACTATTCTAAAAATTTTAAAATCTCATTCAATTTTGAAACTGTTTTATATCCTTTTCCGTTTGTTTCTTCTTCAGTCACTTGCTCGTGTGCCCAAGTTGTATGAAATGGTACATGTATAGCATGAGCTTTAATATTAACTAAAGGTAAAATATCCGATTTTAACGAATTTCCTATCATTAAAAACTCAGAAGGATTAATATCTAAATGGTTTAGAAGTTTAGAATAATTAGCTTCTTTTTTATCACTTAGTACTTCTATGTGATGAAAGTAATCTATCAGTCCTGATTTTTCAAGCTTCCTCTCTTGGTCCAATAAATCTCCTTTTGTTGCTAAAATTAATCGATATCTATTTGAAAGAGATTCCAATACTTCCTTAACACCTTCTAAAAGCTCAACTGGCTTGTTTAACATATCCTTACCTATATTTAATATTGCATCAATAGTCTTATTTGACACATTGTAATTTGAAATCTCCAATGCCATTTCGACCATAGACAAAACAAAACCTTTAACTCCATATCCATATAATTCGAGATTGTCCATTTCTTTTTTAAACAACTCTTGATCTATCTTATTAGGAGTTTCATAAGCACTCAATAGTTTAGCAAATTCTAGTTCTGCATCTCGAAAATAGGTTTCGTTTACCCAAAGCGTATCATCAGCATCAAAGCCAATGACTTTAATATCTTTATAATTTACTTCCATAAACGTTTTGCTCTTTCAAGGTCTTCTGGTGTGTCAATTTCTACTCCTTCAATGGTCGTTTCTACCATTTTTATACGCTTACCATACTCCAAATATCTTATACATTCTATTTTCTCAGTGCCTTCTATAAATTGCATTGGTAACTGCTGAAAATCTAATAATGCTTGCTTTCTAAACGCATAAATACCTTTATGCTTAAAATATTTTGCTCCAGCATTTTTATCTCTTGGAAACGGAATTGGGCTTCTCGAAAAATAAAGAGCAAAGTTATTCTGATCTACTATAACCTTTACAGTATTGGGATTATTGATTTCGTCCCAATCATGGATTTCAACCATTAAAGACGCTAAATCAATTTCTTTTTCAACATCATCATAAAATACATTCAAAACTTTCTCCAGACTAGCTCTTTCGGTAAAAGGTTCATCTCCTTGCACATTAACCACAATATCACAATCAACATTCTGCACAGCTTCAGCAATTCGATCACTTCCTGACTCATGTGTAGCAATACTCATTATAGCTTTCCCTCCATTATTTGTAATTTCATCAAAAATTATATCGCTGTCAGTTACCACATAAACCTCATCAAATAATTTTGTAGCTACTGTAGCCTCGTAAGTACGAAGGATTACTGTTTTACCACCAAGATCTTGCATTAGTTTACCTGGAAAGCGTGAGGCACTGTAACGTGCTGGAATCATTGAGATTATCTTCATAAAAGAATATCAGTTGACAAGATTTAATCAATTTCAAAAATACATCTTTTAATAGATTTAAGGGCTTGTTCTTTTAATCTTTTTAAAAATTTTAAAAATGAGGAACACTACTATTAAAACTAAAACAAACCCAACAATCGGAAGAAAAATTGTAACAATTGATGTTACTAAAGCTGTTCCTGTTTCAACTGTTGATACTACAGGATTCGCAATTCCAGCAGTTGTAGCTGTTGATGCTAATCGTGTTGCTCCAGAAGCACCAGAGATTGCTGCAGCAGTTCCTCCTCCAGCAATTATGGCTAATGCCCAAGTAATTTCTGGGCTTAAATTTGCTACAGTTGATACCATAACAGCAGTTCCAGCTATAGCTGCTAAAGGCACTGCAACAGAATCCAATAAATTATCGACATAAGGAATGTAGTAAGCAAAAACTTCAACTAATGTTGCTACACCAAGTATCATAAGTGCAGTGATACTTCCAATCCATTCCCAATTCTCATTGAGTTCCCAAACATTAAAAAAAGAGGCTAGGCTTAAAGCAAATAATGGCAAGAATACTCTAAAACCAACAGATGCAGCTAATCCAATCCCTAAAAAAATACTTATTAAAGTTTCTGTTGTCATATAGTTATACTTTCAAAAATTATGCCTCAAAAAAATCATCTTTAAAACCAATTAAATATAGTTTTTCTGTAGCTCTGGTAACTGCTGTATATAACCAACGTAAATATTCTTTATCAATACCATTTGGCAAATATGGCTGCTCTACAAAAACTGTATGCCATTGACCTCCTTGTGATTTATGACAAGTCATTGCATAAGAGAATTTCACTTGCAATGCATTAAGGTATTTATTTTTTTTGACCTTCATGAATTTTTTATAACCAGAAGTTTCATCTTCATAATCTTTCAAAATTTCTTGGTATAATCTGTTGGAGTCTTCATAAGGTAATGCTGGAGCTTCAACTGAAATACTATCTAAAATCAAAACGGTTTCAAAAGGACGCATTTTTGGGTAATCGACCATTCTAATCTTTACTTCGGCAAACCTAAATCCATAAAGCTCTTTAATACTGAAAATCTCAAGGACTTCAATAATATCGCCATTTGCTATAAATCCAGCTTCACTAGTTGGTTTAAGCCAAAAGTAATTATTTCTAACCACCATTAAATAATCTCCAGCTGTCAATTCATGTTCGTTAAACAAAATTCTTGAACGAATTTGTTGATTGTATAAGTTTGCTCTTTTGTTTGACCGAACGATTATAGCAGTTTCTTCATTACCAAGACTACTGTAAGCGTCATTTATTGCATCCATGATGTCATGACCATCCACTAACCTAATAATATCCTTATAATCATTCAAGTCAAATTTAAAATTATCATGACTTTGGCTCAGTAAAGTTTCTCTTAACAACGTTGCATTCATTAATATGCCTGAATCTTGCCCTTGCCTTACAACTTCATCCAGTTCCATTTTAGTAACTTCCTTATTATAATTCAGTGCCATTTGATTCTCATTTAAAGCTGGGCTTAAATCAAGTTTTACTGGTGGCAATTGTGCAGTATCGCCAATGAGCAATAATTTGCATTGATGCCCTGAATATACATACTGCATTAAATCATCTAATAAAGAACCACTACCAAACAGTTTCGATTTACTCGGAATGTCTGATATCATTGAAGCTTCATCAACAATAAAGATGGTTTTTTTATTCTTATTAATTTGCATAATAAAATCTACGCCTCCGTTTTTGTTTTGCTTAGGCATATAAATTTTTTTATGAATCGTAAAGGCTTCATTCTTTGAATATGTAGACATTACTTTAGCTGCCCTTCCTGTTGGAGCTAGCAATACAGCACTTTTTTTTGCTTTCCAAAGATTGTTTACAATTGATCCAACTATAGTAGTTTTTCCAGTTCCTGCATAGCCTTTTAATACATAAAGCAAGTTTGGTGATGCATCAAAAATAAAATCTGAAAGCTGATTTAGAACAATATCTTGTTTAAGTGTTGGCTCAAAAGGAAACTGTTTCTTAACAATAGAATAAAATTCGGATGAATTCATTAATTTTTTGCTTCGGAATTTGGATTTATCAAAGATATAAATGATTTTTACTAACAATCACTTTCACGAATAAAAAAAAATTGTAGATTTGTGTCAGAGACCTTTAATTAATTTTTTAATAAACTAACTATGTTAACATTAATTATTGCAGCAGTTGTTGTAATCTTACTCACAATCGGTATTGTTTGGCTCATCGATAAGTACATTCCAAAAAAGTTTAAATCTTTAGTTCTTTTGGTACTTTGGGTTATAATTGGATACCTTGCTTACATAACTTTTATGTCTGTATATGGAGAAATAAAGTTTAATAAGCTTAAAGATGACCGTTACAAAGTGGTTATTGAAAACTTAAAAGATATTAGAGACTCACAACTTGCTCACAGAACAGTTACTGGAAAATTTGCTGATAGCTGGGAAGGATTAGTGAGTTTTATTGATACTGCACAGTTTACTATTACACAACGTCGTGACACAACGGTTTTAGACGAAGAATTAACAAGACGTTATGGTGGTGTTGAAACATTTAAATCAACTTACCTAGTTGATACATTAGGATATGTTTCAGTAAAAGATTCATTATTTGGCGCAGACCCAAGATATAAGACAATGATGAATGTTCCTGTTGGACAACCTGGAGCCAAATTTGAGCTTAAGGCTGGAACTATAGAACAAAACGGAATAAACATTCCAGTGTTTGAAGCTAAGGCTTTAAAGGAAATCATTTTATTCGACCAAGAAAAAAATATGATTGAAAAAGAAAAGCAAGTAATTTCTGTTGATGGTGTTAATGGTGATGCATTAATTGTAGGATCTATGGAAGAAGTTAATACAAATGGAAACTGGCCAAAAAACTTTTCAAACGAACAGTAATATAGACAAATTATTAAATAATACATTGTCCATTCAAGTTAGCTTGAGTGGACTTTCTTTTTGCATTCTAAATACTGAAACTAATTCACTTACCTACAATCAGTCAGTTATTTTTGATAAACCTTTAAACCCTTCTGATGTTTTAGAGAAGTTGAAACTTCATATAAATAATAACGAAGTATTACAACAAGATTTTGATTCAGTACAATTAATACACGAAAATGAATTATCTACTCTGGTTCCAAAGCCATTGTTTAATGAAGAATTTCTTGCAGACTATTTAAAATTCAATTCAAAAATTCTGAGCAATGACTATATCACACACGATGATTTAGCTCAAGGTGATATTGTAAATGTATATGTGCCTTATGTTAACATAAATAATTTCGTTTACGATAAATATGGAGTATTCGAGTTTAATCATTACTCAACCATTTTATTGAATTCTTTATTTAAAATACATAAGAATAAGACAGAAAGGTCCATGTATGTAAATGTTACTAATAATCATTTTGAAATTATAGTGATTGAAAGCAATAAGCTTATACTTTATAACACTTTTGAATATAGTACCACAGAAGATTTTATTTATTACATCTTATTTACTGCCGAACAATTAAAACTCAATCCTGAAGAATTTCCATTAATACTATTAGGAGCTATCTCAGAAGAAAACGACTTATTCAAAACAGCTTATACTTACGTTAGGCATGTATCAATTTATAAGAATACACCTAGCTTTACTTTAGAAAACGAAAACAGCGAAACGCTTCAAAGTAACTTTGTACTTCAAAACAGTTTTTAATGCGAATTATTTCAGGAGAACATAAGGGCAGAAAAATAATTGCTCCAAAAAAATTACCAATCCGCCCAACAACAGATATGGCAAAGGAATCCCTTTTCAATATCATTAATAATTTATATTATTTTGATGAAGTTTCAGTTTTAGATTTGTTTGCAGGTTCAGGTAATATAAGTTACGAATTTGCATCTCGTGGTACAGAACAAATTACTAGTGTTGATAAAGATTTTGGATGCGCAAAATTCATCAACAAAACATCTGAAACTCTTAATATGCCAATAGAAGTTGTTAAATCAGATGTTTTCAAATATCTTGAATCTGTAAAACAAAAACATACCATTATTTTTGCAGATCCTCCTTATAATTTTGAGCTGGAGATGTTTGCAAAAATTCCTGAACTCGTTTTTTCAAATAAACTTTTGGAAGAAGATGGTATCTTGATTATTGAGCACTCAAAGTATACTGATCTTTCTAATTTGTACAACTACAGTTACTCAAAAAGTTACGGAGGTAATGTGTTTAGTTTTTTTGGCTAATCCGTAAATAGTTTTCATAAGCATTCAACAAGTGCTTTTTTTTCTGTACTTTAGGCTTACTTATTCAAAGTCCTAGCTCTTCTTAAGATATTAATCTATTCATTGCCTTCAATTTACTGGAATTCCTATTGGTGTATGTTTAACAATTATTAACCAACACTAAAACAATGAAAAAATTATTATTACTAGGTTTAGCAGTTTTAACAATAACTGCATGTCAACAAGAACAACGTTATTATTCGGATTCTGATGAAATTGAAACATTAAAATCTGGAATAAACGCTTATGAATCCCAAAATTGGGAAGCATGGCGAAGTCATTTTGCTGATACAGCAAAAGTCTTTGTAAATTCTACAGAAGGGATCTCAGTAGATGAAAGGTTAGCGAACATCAAAGATATGACTGCTGCAATGGCTTCTTATGGGTTTAACCATGACAATGAATTTATAGAAATGGTGAAGGATAAGAAAGATGAAACTTGGGTTTATTATTGGGCAACTCATACTGGTACTTTTTCAGCATCAGGAAATGAATCTACCATTCCAGTGCATTTGGCAGTTCGATTTGTTGACGGAAAAATTGTTACTGAACACATTTATTTTGATGCTACGGAAATGAATGCTGAATTTGCTGCAATGGCAGCTATGGCTGAATCTGCAGAAGAAATGGCCGATGAAGAAGCCGAGTAAAAACTCTTATTAGGTATGAATAAATTAAAAACCCTTTTAATTAAAAGGGTTTTTTTTATAAAAAAGCAGATCTGTAAGCCGAATTCTGTTCGATGACCATGTCACGACCTTATCATTTATCTACATTTACTGTTGCCAGTAAACTTTAGCTGCCTACCCTCCAACAATCGCGCGTGCAACGCTCAAACGTTGGTATACATGACATTGCACCACATAGAGTTTACCTGATTTCACTACAGCTTAACCTGTACATTCTTTCTGTTGCACTTTTCCTAGCCTCACGACTGGTGGCTATTAACCACTATGTTGCACTATGGTGTTCGGACTTTCCTCAGAGACATTTATCGTCACTGCGATAAGGCGATCTGCTTACCTGCAAAAGTACACAAATTGTTAATAACTCAACTTAAAATAGTGCTTACTAATTCTTAATTTTAAACTGAATTTTTAACTTTGCTATTCTAAGTATTTTTAATGGAACACTTTGTAGTATCAGCGCGTAAATACAGACCACAAACATTCAAGGATGTTGTTGGTCAGCAGGCTATTACAAATACTTTGCTTAATGCCATTGAAAATAATCACTTAGCACAAGCACTTCTGTTTACTGGACCTCGAGGCGTTGGTAAAACAACTTGTGCGCGTATTCTTGCCAAAATGATTAATAGTGATGGCAATGAAAAGGAAGATGAAGATTTTGCTTTTAATATTTTTGAGCTTGATGCAGCATCCAACAATTCGGTTGATGATATTAGGAGCCTAACTGATCAAGTAAGGATTCCTCCACAAGTAGGGAAATACAAAGTGTATATCATTGATGAAGTACACATGCTATCACAATCTGCTTTTAACGCATTTTTAAAAACACTAGAAGAGCCTCCAAAACATTGCATATTTATTCTTGCTACCACAGAGAAACACAAAATAATTCCAACTATTTTATCGCGTTGTCAAATATTTGATTTTAAACGCATTACAGTTAAAGATGCAAAAGATTATTTAGGCTACATTGCTGAACAACAAGGCGTAAATGCTGAGGATGATGCTCTACATATTATTGCTCAAAAAGCAGATGGTGCTATGCGTGATGCACTTTCAATCTTTGATCGTGTGGTCAGTTTTTCTGGGAAAGAATTAACACGTCAGGCTGTAACAGAAAACCTTAATGTGCTTGATTACGAAACTTATTTTGAAAGTACCGATTTAATACTTGAAAATAAAATACCAGAATTGTTGTTACAGTTTAACAATACACTCTCAAAAGGGTTTGATGGACATCACTTTATAACTGGGCTTGCATCTCATTTCAGGGATTTATTGGTTTGCAAAACTCCAGAGACTATTGAATTACTTGAAGTTGGTGAGCAAACAAAGGCCAAATACTTAGAACAATCAAAAAAAACAAGCCAAGAATTTTTAATCGAAAGCATTAATATTGCTAACGACTGCGACCTAAAATATAAGTCTAGCAAAAATCAACGCTTACTTGTTGAGCTTTGCTTAATGCAACTTGCCTCTATCTCTTTTGATGGAGAAAAAAAAAAGCCTAATCACTTTATAATTCCTGCTTCATATTTCAAGAAAAAAGGTATTACTCCAATTCCAGTAAAAAAACCTACTGAAGCCAATAATAAAATACAACAACCTAAAGGTGACCAAGAGCAACTCCAGGTCAGTGAGCCTCCTCAAGAAATAGCTAAAGAAAAAACTCCTCAAAGCGAAGTAGCTAAAAAATTGGTAGAAGAACGCCCTAAAATAATCTTAAATGCTAAACAAAAAGGGAGTTCAGGCTTATCACTAAGCAGCATCAAAAAGAAAAAAGAGCATTTGATACGACAAATGGAAGTTGTTCTTGATGAAGAGGATTTACCAAAAGATGATTTTACTGAAACGCAAATGCAAAAAGCTTGGTCTACATTTGTTAGTAAATTAGAGAAGAACGGAAAATACAATTTTGCTTCCATTCTAAGTATCGACACTCCTAAACTCGTTGATACCAAAATCCATTTAGAATTTCCAAACTCTACAAATAAAGTAGAAGTTGAACGGCAGCAATACAATCTATTAAGCTTTCTTAGAAAAGAACTCAACAATTACGATATTTCTTTGGAAATCTCTGTAAATGAGGAAAAAGAAAAGCAATACGCATACACACCAAAAGAAAAATATGAAAAGCTTAAAGAAAAAAACCCAAATTTAGATTTACTCAGAAAAACTTTTGATTTAGACATCTAAACATAAAATTATGCTTGGACTTAAACTCCCTACAGATCCTCGTTGGGTAAACATTGTAGAAAAAAACATTGAAGATATTCTTACAGACCACGCTTTTTGTGAACAAAAAGCAGCAAGCACAGCCATTTCGTTAATTGTAAGCTTTCCGGAATATACAGATATAGTTCAAGAAATGGTGGCTTTAGTAAAAGAGGAAATCAGCCATTTTAAAATGGTTCATGATAAAATTGTTGAACGTGGCTGGAAACTTGGTCGTGACCGAAAAGATGACTATGTTCAGCAGTTAATTACATTTTTCCCTAAAGGTGGTAGCAGAACCACTCAATTAGTACACAGATTATTGTATGCAGCTCTTATTGAGGCTAGAAGTTGTGAACGTTTCCGGTTACTTTCAGAGGAACTTAAAGACAAAGAACTCTCAGAATTTTACAGAAAATTAATGGTTAGCGAAGCCAATCACTACACCATGTTTTTAGGATTTGCCAGACAATATGGAGATAGAAAAGAAGTAGACGAGAAATGGCAGCAACTCCTTGATTTTGAAGCTGAAATCATGAAAAATTTAAGCAAAAAGCAAACCATTCATGGTTAGTTAAAGTACTTTACTCGACACAGTCTCATAATACAAACTCTTTATAATTCCGTCAGACAATCCTATTTTAGGAACATAAATATGCTTGGATTTACTCCACTTCATGGATGACAAGTAAATTTGCATAGCAGGAATAATAACGTCTGCTCTATCTTGGTTCAAATCAAGTTCGGTAATACGTTCTTCGTAAGAATAGCTTTTTAAAGTATGGTAATAAGCACTTAAATAAAAGTATGTCAATGGTTTACCAATAGCTTTGCCAGAAATTTTGAATATTTTATTAATGTTTCCTCCAGAACCAATAACTTCAATCTTGTCATATTCACTAGTTTCAGATTTTATCCAACTTTCAAGCTCGAGCCACTTTTCACGTTTTACAATATCCTTTAATATCCTAATAGTACCAATTCTAAAAGATTTTGAAGCTACGGTTTGCTTGTTGTGAATAATAGAAAACTCCGTACTACCACCACCTACATCAACATACAAATAGGTCTTGTCTGGTTGTATATATGCATGTAAATCTGTTGCAGCAATAATTGCTGCTTCTTCTTCACCATCAATAATATCAATATCTATATCAGAAATCTCCTTGATCATTTCAGCGATTTCTTGCCCATTATTTGCTTCACGCATCGCAGAAGTAGCACATGCTTTATAACGTTCAACTCTATGAGATTTCATCAGCAACTTAAAAGCCTTCATGGTATCTTTCATACGAACAATATTTTCGCTGGAAATAGCATTATTTACAAATACATCTTCTCCCAAACGAATAGGTACACGAACTAATGAGCTTTTTTTGAAACGAACTGGCTTTTCTCCATCTTCAATAATGTTTGAAATTAAAAGTCTTACAGCATTCGAACCAATATCAATAGCTGCATATTTTTTTAGTACCAACATTAATTATTGAAGTATTTTAGATTGCCTCAAAAGAGCAGGTTATTATTAATCCAAATATAGAAAGTCTTTTAATTTTATGATTAAAAATCTTAATTGAGTTTTTAACAATTAATCAAAAAAGTCATCTTAAATTTTTTGGAAAAAGCATCAATTCGGTTATTCCTTTTTTAATATCCTTCCAAGATTGCACATCAAAACTAATAACCACCAAACCTGAAGTTGGTAAATTATCTATATATCTATCTCCAAGAGTATTTACCAACCAAGTAAATGCATAATTGTGTCCGAACAACATAACTTTGTGATAATTATTGTCTAACGATTTTATAAAATCTGCCGTTTGAGTGCCTTGAAAATCATATATTGTAGGATTAATCTCTAATTTTTTATCGGAAATTTCTAATTTTTTTATAAAAATTTTACAAATGTCGAATGCTCTTTTTGCTGGGCTTGAAACCACGTAATCGGGTTGAATTTTTGTTTTTAAAAATTCGTCTGAAACCATTGTAGCATCAGTGCTACCACGCTTTTTCAAAGGCCTATCAATATCTCTAACTGGGTGTTTCCATGATGATTTTCCATGCCTAACTAGTATAAGTGTTTTCATAATTCTCTCGTTTAAATGCAATTTTTATCGATAAAATGTTGTTTTTTTCCGTTTTAACGAGTATTTTGGCGCTTTAACATTTATATTTGCAAAGGATGCAACATATAATTTGATTTGTACAATAAATTAATGAAGAATGACCCCAAATCTGATTCGAATTAATAATCCACTCGCGCAATTTAATTGTGCACTTCCCTCATTTTATTATAGAATTCAGTCAGTACATGCAAAATGTATTGAACTAAAGTCAATTCTATTAATTAAATAATAATATAGTAAAATATCGCATAGCGAAACTTAATAGACCCTTAAAGTTATGAAAACAATAATTATTTTATTGACAACATTTTTGGCTAGTACTTTCAACATAAATAAAAATGTTGATAACTACCAAGATTGCAAAGCTGACCTTTCAGTAGAAAAGAATAGAAGCTTTAAGTCTGCTGATGAAGAAGGTACACAGTTCACATTATACCTTGAAAACACTTCTTCAAAAACAGCAACTTACGTATTGTCAACAAAAAATTTAGAAGAACCTTGTGACAACCTTAAAGGTAGAGCCAATAGCGGAGCTAATGTAAACCTTAATGTTTCAATTCAAAGCAATAATGGTGTTATAAGCTCTTCCAAAGGTAACAATGAGGTTACCCTTAGAAGTGGTGAAACACACAAGTTTTTTGTTAACATAACTGTTCCTGAGGGAACAAGATATAATACCTGGAGTTGTATTGAAGTAAGTGCTACTAGTAAAAGTTGTACCAATTCTGAAAGTACAATCTTAAGTGTTTTTGTACCAGACCCATCAGAAGGGTAATAATATTATTTTAAGATAGATTAGACTTAAAAAGAAAATCCATGAGAAATCAACTACTATTTCAAGAATCTTATAACAAAGGAGTCATCAAATTATTGATGATGTTTTCCTTTATCCTCTCTTTTGGTTCAGCTCTGGGTCAAGATGTTGTAATAAACAAAACTGCCACAGAACATGCAACTGAGTGTAAACAATTTGACATTGAGCTTACAATTACAGGTAATCCTGTTAAAAAAGCTCAAGAAGTTGTCTTAATTATTGATAGGTCAGGTAGTATGGACGATGGTCCAAAACCTGAACCAATTGATTATGCACAAGATGCAGCAATTAATTTTGTAAACGAATTCTTTAAGCCAGAAAATAATCCAACAGGAGATAATAAAGTCGCATTGGTTACTTATAGTTCTTCTGCAACTGTAGAAATTGGTTTAACATCAAGCACAGACAAACAAGATGTTATTGATGAAATTAATGCAATTATAACAGGAGGTTGGACTAATACAGAAGGTGCAATAATCGCTGCAGATAATCTTCTACAAAGCTCAGGAACTTATGATTGTTCAACGTCAAGAAGTATCATTCTTTTATCTGATGGTGTTGCAACATATAGAAATGGAAGTACAAGTTCTTGTAATGCGACCACTCCAGGGACAGCATGCCAAACAGCTGCAATTGCTGCAGGTGTTGCTGCGCAGACGCATACCATAGGTATTGAAACTTATAACCAAAGTGTATTTACTATTGGTTTAGTAGGTGCCATTAGTGGAACTGAAGAAACAATCGCCTTAAATACTTTAGATGCTATACAGAATGCTGGTGCCTTTTCAACAGAGGACAATGCAGATTTAACAGATATTTACTCTGGTATTTTAGGGCAATTAGTTCCTGCTGCTACTCAATTGCCTGGCATACCTTTAGTAACTGAAGTTATTCCGAACGGTTTTGATATAGTTTCAGGAAGTTTAATTGCAAGTAAAGGAAATGCTGTTAAGGTTGGACCAATAATTTCATGGTATTTAACAAATGTTGGAGAAGAAACCGTTACTTTAAATTATACTATGGAAGCTACTGATGAATCACTTTGTGGTTCAATGGCTCCTGGAAATTCTATAATGAATTATGAAAATTCAATGTGCAATGAAGCTTCTCAAGTTTTTGCAAATCCAACGATTTGTGTACCTTGTCCAGAAATCACACCAACGCTCTCAAGGGATAGTTGCTCAAAGTCTATTAACTACTCAAGTAATCTAGATCAAAAAGGTTGTTCTTCTACAGCAGATACTTACTATTGGGAATTTTTCCTAAATGGTACTCCAGTTGGTACATCAAATACACCTAATGGTACATTTAACTATACTGGCCCTTTAGATTTTGAAGGCACTTTCACTGCTGAATTAGGTTATTCAGGGAACTATGGTTCAGGTTGTAAATATCCTGATTTAAAAGAAGAAGCTAGTTTAGTAATTCCTGATGTTTTAGACATTGTAGTAACTTCTCAAACAGACCCTGAATGTGAAGGAGGAAATGATGGTGAAATAGTTGTAGTTGCTGGTGGAGGAACACCTCCATATCAATATTCAATTGATGGTGGAACCAACTATCAAAGTAGTGGGACATTTTCAGGTTTAACTGCTGGAAATTATACCATTCAAGTACTTGATGATGCTGGTTGTACTGATACTGTTGATGTTACTCTTTTAGAAGGAGATGGTGAAGATCCAACATGGACTAATCCACCTGCTGATATGACAGTGGAATGTGATGGCACTGCAGATCCTAATGATGCGTTTGCTGATTGGTTAGTAAGTTTTACAGGAACTGATAACTCTGGAAATGCAACTGTTACAAATAATAGTAATGGACTAAGTGACCTTTGTGGTGCTACTGGAGCGGAAACTGTAACATTTACTCTTACTGATGATTGCGGAAACTCAATATCAGCTGATGCAACATTTACTATTGAAGATACTATTGACCCAATTTTCAATGAAACTCTTCCTGTAGATGCAACTGTTGAATGTGATAATGTTCCTGTTGTAGAAACACTTACAGCTTCTGATGATTGTGGAACTGCTACAGTAACTTTTGATGAAGTAAGAACTGATGGTTCTTGTGACACTGAATACACTTTAGCTCGTACTTGGACTGCAACTGATGAATGTGGTAATTCAATTTCGCATACACAAACGATTACTGTAGAGGACACCACTGCTCCTATAATTAGTGGTGTTGGTTCTGGTATGCTTATTGAATGTCCTGACTCACCAATATTTAGTGAACCTACTGCAACTGATAATTGTGATTCAGCTCCTACATTAACTTATACAGATAAAGACGATCGTGAAGATTGTGGTCTTGGTGAAATCCAAAGAACTTGGACTGCAACTGATTGTGCTGGTAATACAAGCACAGCTACTCAAACTATTAGAGTTGAAGATAATACTGTTCCAGCTTTTGTTGAAGCTTTGCCTGCTGATGCAACTGTAGAATGTGATAGTGTGCCTGCTGCTGATACATTGACTGCTACTGATAACTGTGATGCTTCGGTATCTGTTGTCTTTAATGAAGTAAGAACGGATTCTGCTTGTGATTCTGAGTATTCATTGGCTAGAACGTGGACGGTTACTGACTGTGCTGGTAATTCTACTTCACATACACAAACGATTACTGTAGAGGACACAACTGCTCCTACTTTTGTTGAAGCGCTTCCTGCTGATGCAACTGTAGAATGTGATAGTGTACCTGCTGCTGATACCTTAACTGCTTCCGATAACTGTGATGCTTCGGTATCTGTTGTCTTTAATGAAGTAAGAACTGATTCTGCTTGTGACTCTGAGTATTCATTGGCTAGAACGTGGACAGTAACTGACTGTGCTGGTAACTCTACTTCGCATACACAAACGATTACTGTAGAGGACACAACTGCTCCTACTTTTGTTGAAGCACTTCCTGCTGATGCAACTGTAGAATGTGATAGTGTGCCTGCTGCTGATACTTTAACTGCTACCGATAACTGTGATGCTTCGGTATCTGTTGTCTTTAATGAAGTAAGAACTGATTCTGCTTGTGACTCTGAGTATTCATTGGCTAGAACGTGGACAGTTACTGACTGTGCTGGTAACTCTACTTCGCATACACAAACGATTACTGTAGAGGACACAACTGCTCCTACTTTTGTTGAAGCACTTCCTGCTGATGCAACTGTAGAATGTGATAGTGTGCCTGCTGCTGATACTTTAACTGCTACCGATAACTGTGATGCTTCGGTATCTGTTGTCTTTAATGAAGTAAGAACTGATTCTGCTTGTGACTCTGAGTATTCATTGGCTAGAACGTGGACAGTAACTGACTGTGCTGGTAATTCTACTTCGCATTCTCAAACTATAACTGTACAAGATACTACTGCTCCAACGATGGATGTTGAAGCTAGTGATGTTGTTGTGGAGTGTGATGGTTCTGGAAACAGTGGAGCTATTCAGGCATGGCTTGATGCAAATGGTGGAGCTTCTGCTTCTGATAATTGTGGTACAGTTACTTGGACCAACAATTATGGTGGTGGAACTTCGGATTGTGCTGCTCCAATTGAAGTAATTTTTACTGCTACTGATGAATGTGGTAATTCAACTACAACTTCTGCAACATATGCAATCTCAGATACAACTGCGCCAACTATTGATGTTGAAGCTGGAGATTTAACTGTAGAGTGTAATGGAGCTGGTAATACAACTGCTTTACAAGATTGGTTAAACACTAATGGTGGAGCTTCTGCTTCAGATGATTGTTCAGCTGTGGCTTGGTCAAATGACTTTACAGCTTTATCAGATGATTGTGGTGCTACTGGTTCTGCAACAGTAACTTTTACTGTTACAGATGGTTGTGGAAATTCAAGTACTACAACTGCAACGTTCACAATTGAAGATACTACTGATCCAACGTTTAACGAAACACTTCCAACTGATATTACTGTTGAATGTGACAATGTGCCTGCTGCTGATACCTTAACTGCTGATGACACTTGTAGTGATGCTACAGTAACAATGGATGAAGTTAGAACTGACGGTTCTTGTGATTCAAATTATATATTAGTAAGAACTTGGACAGCAACTGATGAATGTGGAAATTCAATTTCACACTCACAAACAATTACAGTTGAAGATACAACTGCTCCTACTTTTGTTGAAGCGCTTCCTGCGGATGCAACTGTAGAATGTGATAGTGTACCTGCTGCTGATACGTTAACTGCTACTGATAACTGTGATGCTTCGGTATCTGTTGTCTTTAATGAAGTAAGAACGGATTCTGCTTGTGATTCTGAATATTCATTGGCTAGAACGTGGACAGTTACTGACTGTGCTGGTAATTCTACTTCACATACACAAACGATTACTGTAGAGGACACAACTGCTCCTGCTTTTGTTGAAGCACTTCCTGCTGATGCAACTGTAGAATGTGATAGTGTGCCTGCTGCTGATACTTTAACTGCTACTGATAACTGTGATGCTTCGGTATCTGTTGTCTTTAACGAAGTGAGAACTGATGGTTCTTGTCCTTCTGATTATATATTAGAAAGAACATGGACTGTAACAGATTGCGCTGGTAATTCTACTTCGCATTCTCAAACTATAACTGTACAAGATACTACTGCTCCAACTATAACAACTGTGGCAGCAGACCAAACTGTACAATGTGATGGTTCTGGAAATACTAATGAGCTCCAAGCTTGGTTAGATACAAATGCTGGTGCAAATGCAACAGATAATTGTGGTACTGTTACTTGGACAAATAACTTTACAGGCTTAACAGATGGATGTGGAGAAACTGGAATTGCTCTAGTGACTTTCACAGCAACTGATGAGTGTGGTAATTCTAGTAGTACAACTGCTTTGTTTACTATACTAGATTTATTGCCTCCTACTATTGATACTGAAGCTAGTGATTTAACAGTAGAATGTGATGGAAGCGGAAATACTTCTGAATTGCAAGCTTGGTTAGATGCTAATGGTGGTGCATCTTCATCTGATATTTGTGGTGAAATAACATGGACAAATGATTTCACTGCATTAAGTGATGAATGCGGTTTAACTGGTTCTGCTACTGTAACATTTACAGCAACTGATGATTGTGGAAACGCAACAACTACCACTGCTACGTTTACAATAGAAGATACTGTTGCTCCTTCATTCAATGAAGCATTGCCAACAGATGTAACAGTTGAATGTGATAGTGTTCCTACTGCTGAAACTTTAACTGCTAATGATAATTGTAGTGATGCTACTGTTGTATTTAGCGAAGTAAGAACTGATGGTTCTTGTCCTTCAGATTATATATTAACTAGAACTTGGACTGCAACAGATGATTGTGGATTCGAGACTACACATACACAAACAATAACAGTTCAAGATACTACTGCTCCAACGATGGATGTTGAAGCAAGTAACATTGAAGTAGAATGTGATGGTTCTGGAAATAGTGGAGCAATTCAAGCTTGGCTTGATGCTAATGGTGGAGCTTCTGCTTCTGATAATTGTGGTACAGTTACTTGGACCAACAATTATGGTGGCGCAGCTTCGGATTGTGCTGCTCCAATTGAAGTAATTTTTACTGCTACTGATGAATGTGGTAACTCTACTACAACTTCTGCAACGTATGCAATAATGGATACGACTGCTCCAACAATTGATGTTGAAGCTGGAGATTTAACTGTAGAGTGTGATGGAGCTGGTAACACAACTGCTTTACAAGATTGGTTAAACGCAAATGGTGGAGCTTCTGCTTCAGATGATTGTTCAGCTATTGCTTGGTCTAATGACTTTACAGCTTTATCAGACGATTGTGGTGCAACTGGTTCTGCTACTGTAACATTTATAGTTACTGACGGTTGTGGAAACACAAGCACAACTACTGCTACATTCACTATCGAAGATACAACTGCTCCTACGTTTAACGAATCATTACCTACAGATGAAACTGTAGAATGTGATAACGTTCCTACTGCTGATACATTAACTGCTGATGATACTTGTAGTAATGCTACAGTGGTAATGAATGAAGTTAGAACTGATGGTTCTTGTCCTGGTGCTTATGTACTAACTAGAACATGGACAGCAACTGATGAGTGTGGTAATACAACTGTTCATACACAAACTGTAACTGTTGAAGATAATACAGCTCCTACGTTCAACGAATCATTGCCTGCAGATGAAACTGTAGAGTGTGATGCTGTTGCTGATGCCGTAACTCTTACTGCTTCTGATAACTGTGGAACTGCTGATGTAACGTTCACTGAAACAACTGCTGATGGTTCTTGTCCTGGTGCTTATGTGCTGACTAGAACATGGACTGCAACTGATGAGTGTGGTAATACAACTGTTCATACACAAACTGTAACTGTTGAAGATAATACAGCTCCTACGTTCAACGAATCACTGCCTGCAGATGAAACTGTAGAGTGTGATGCTGTTGCTGATGCTGTAACTCTTACTGCTTCTGATAACTGTGGAACTGCTGATGTAACGTTCACTGAAACAACTGCTGATGGTTCTTGTCCTGGTGCTTATGTGCTAACTAGAACATGGACTGCAACTGATGAGTGTGGTAATACAACTGTTCATACACAAACTGTAACTGTTGAAGATAATACAGCTCCTACGTTCAACGAATCACTGCCTGCAGATGAAACTGTAGAGTGTGACGCTGTAACTGATGCTGTAACTTTAACAGCTTCTGATAACTGTAGTACTACTGCGGATGTAACCTTCACTGAAACAACTGCTGATGGAGACTGTCCTGGTGCTTATGTGCTGACTAGAACATGGACAGCAACTGATGAGTGTGGTAATAGTGCTGTTCACGTACAAACTGTGACTGTTCAAGATACTACTGCTCCAGTAACTACTACAGATTATGAGGACGAAATTTCAGTTTCATGTGGCGATATTCCTGAAGCTCCAGAATTAGAGTTTGAAGATGCATGTTCTTCAGAAATTACTGTTGAATTTGAAGAATCTTCAACTAATGATGGTACAGTAAATGATTACGAAATTACTCGTCTGTGGACTGTAACTGATGAATGTGGAAATGTAGAAGTATACTCACAAATAATATTTGTAACTGTAGATAATACAGTTGGTGGTACTACAGAATTATGTATCGAGGAAGATTTTGATTTCGATTTATTCAACTTATTAAGTGGTGACTATGATCTTGATGGAACATGGACAGTAACTTCAAATAACGCAACGATAAACGGAAGCTACTTTAACCCTTCTTCCTTATTAGATGATGATGGACATTATACAATTGAGCAAGTTCAAGATACTTATACGTTCTTGTACACATCAACTGGTTATTGTCCAACTGAAACTGAAGTAACCATAACACTAAATGATCTTTGTAGAGAATTACCTTGTGGCGATGCAGATGGAGTTATTATTTCTAAAGCTGTAACTGCAAATGGTGACCAATGGAACGAGTACTTTGAAGTAACAGGGATTGAAGGATGTGGATTTACTGTAGAAGTACAGATATTCAACCGTTGGGGAGCTCTTATATATGAGTCTAAAGATTATGAAAATAATTGGAATGGATTCTCTCATAGCAACTCAGCTGGTAGTTCAGACAAAGTACCTACTGGAACATATTACTATATTATAAACCTAAAAGACAGTGGATTGAAGCCTTTCGCAGGACCAATTTACGTTGGAACCAAATAAATTTAACCTATCATGAAAAAGTTCATTAAGTTTAACATTATTGCAATAGTATTGCTTTGTAGTTCGGCTGCTTTCAGTCAACAGCTACCACAATTTACGCAATACATGTTCAATACAATCTCAATAAATCCTGCCTATGCAGGAAGTAGAGAAACCCTCAGTCTGGTAGGACTTCATAGAAGTCAATGGATTGGGCTAGATGGAGGACCAACTACTCAGACCTTTTCTATTCATTCTCCTATGAGAAATGAAAAAGTTGGGTTAGGTTTATCTTTCATTCACGATGAATTAGGATTTGAAAACTTTTCATATATCTATGGAGATTTCTCTTATACCATTCAAGTGAGTGAAAAAACAAAACTTGCATTTGGTTTAAAAGGTGGATTTACATCTTATAGCATAGATCAAGAATTAAGAAATGCTGAGCCAGACGATCCTGCCATTTATGGTATTGAAGATCGTTGGAGTCCAAATATTGGTGCTGGTGCATTTTTACATACCAACAGATGGTATGTAGGATTATCTGCTCCAAGAATCCTTAATACGGATTATCATGGAAGCGAAGATTATGAAGCTCTTGAAAGAATCAGTTATTACTTAACTGGTGGTGTTGTAGTCGACCTGAGTGAAACCACAAAATTAAAGCCTTCATTCTTGGTGAAAGCAACCAATGGTGCACCATTATCTTATGACTTGACTGCTAACTTTTTGTTTAATGACAAGCTTTGGTTAGGTGCAGCTTACAGATTCAATGAGTCTGCTGGAGCATTAGGTGGAATTTTCGATTTTCAAGTATCAAAGCAATGGAGAATTGGTTATGCTTACGAACATCCAATTTCAGATATTAGGCCATATTCAAGTGGTACTCACGAAATATTGTTAATGTTCGAAGTATTTAAAAGCAAACGTGTAAAATCCCCAAGATATTTCTAAAATATAACTACGATGAAGACAAAATTATTTTTAATCATATTAGTACTTACAGGAACATTTAGTTTTGCCCAAACTAAAGTTGCAGATAAGTTTTTTGAAAACTTCGCTTACATTAAAGCTAGTGAGTTATATGAAGATGCTGTTGAAAATGGTGACGATAGCGTTCACGTTTTAACACGTTTGGGAGATTGTTATTATAACAATTCTAACTCAGAAAAAGCTGCAATGTGGTATAAAAAGGCATTGGATAAAGATGCTGAAGAAGTTAGTCCAGACCATTTATATAAATACATTCAAACTCAGCGAAGCCTTGGTAATTACCAAGAAGCCGAAACTTGGTTAGATGCATTTAAATTACGTCAGAGTAGCGATTCAAGAGTCGCTTCTGAAATTGCAGATCTTAGTATCTATGACGAATTATCATCAATGGAGAAAGTTTATATTGATGTTGTAAACCTTGACCTGAATACTGAATATTCTGATTTTGGAGGATACGAAAACAATGGACGTATGTTCTTTGCTTCTGCTCGTAGCTCTGAAGTTACAGGTGGAAAAACATACGATTGGAACGAACAGCCTTTCTTAGATATTTTTGAAACTACTGTTAGTGAAACTAATGGTGTAAAAGAATTTGGTAGCATAATGTCTATTAATGCTGAAGGTGTTAATACTGCATATCATGAAGCAACTGTTGCTATCACTAACGATGGAAGAACTATTTATTTCACTCGTGATAACCTAAACAAAAGGAACAAATTAGATTCTGATAACAAAGGAACTACTCATTTAAAAATATATAAGGCAACTCTTGACAGTGGAAACTGGAAAGATATTGAAGAACTTAAATTTAATGACGACAAGTTTTCAACTGGACATCCAGTTTTAAGTCCTGATAATACAAAACTATATTTTGTATCAGATCGTAATCACGATGATGCTCAAGGTCAAACAGATATTTATGTTGTTGATATTCTTGAAGATGGTAATGATTATAGTGAACCTCGAAACTTAGGTTCATCAATCAATACTCCAGGACGTGAGATGTTCCCATTCATTGCTAAGGATAGTACAATGTACTTTTCTTCAGATGGATTTGTAAACCTTGGTTTATTAGATATTTACAAAACAGACTTCTTAAAAGATTCTAATGCTAAGACAGAAAACTTAGGAGCTCCTTTTAATAGTGGTTATGATGATTTTGCCATTTACATGGACTCTGACACTGAAACAGGATATTTTTCATCAAACCGTCCAGGTGGAAAAGGAAACGACGATATTTATAGTTTCTCGGCTTATGAGTGTAAACAATATGTAAAAGGAACGGTTAGAGATAAAGAGACTAACGAACCTCTTTCTGGTGCAACGGTTGAGCTTATCAATGAGTCTGGAAAAATTGTAAATAATGTTACTACTGATGCAAATGGTGAATACACTTTTGAAGTAGAATGTGAAAAGAATTATAGCCTAAGAGGTAGTAAGCCAGATTACGAAGATGATTTACAAAGCTTTACCACTACTGCTGTAAACGACCAAGAACAAACCGTTGACTTATACTTAAAGAATTTAATGGCAATCCCTTGTGAGATTGTAATTAACCCAATATTCTTTGATTTTGATAAGTGGAACATTCGTACAGACTCTAAATATGACCTTGAAAACATCGTAGATGTTATGAGAGCATATCCAGATATGAAAATTACAATTGAGTCGCATACAGACCGAAGAGGTACATTACGTTACAACGATAAGTTATCAGACCGAAGAGCAAAATCTACAAGAGATTATATTATCTCAAGAGGTATTGCAGCAGAGCGTATTGTAAGCGCTACAGGATATGGAGAGCGCAGAAAACTTATAAGTGACGAAGAAATAAACAATATGTCAACAAGAGCTGAAAAAGAAGCTGCTCACCAAAAGAACAGACGTTCTCACTTTAGAATTGTAGACTGTGAAGAAAATCAATAGTAATTAATAATCCCTAATATATTAGAATTAAACTCTAGTATAAAACTTATTACTCAAAAAACCACTTGCTTTTAGTAGGTGGTTTTTTTGTACAGTTATTTGTGATTACATTTGATTAAGTATTAATAAATGATAATTGTGCGCAAACTTAAAAATGGAAAGCATAGGGAAAATTAAAAACAGAGAAATATTCTACATTTCAATTAGAGACAACCTGGAATGGCAGAATTTGTTGCCAACTGAAAAATGGGTTGCGTTTACAATTGCAGACCATGAGGATAAAGAAATGCTGTACGATTGCACAATTGGAATTTTGAATAAAAACGTAACCTATACTTGTAGTGCAGGAAAATTAGCAAGTATGACAGAGGACTACTTTGATGAAGAAATAGGTTGGCGTGGAGTCCAACATGAGGAAAAAACAGGAGAAAAATTTGACTTCGACAAATCTCCAATGACATCAATGCATCGGAATTTTAGTGAAGGATTTTGGTTTTCTGCAGTTGTAGCATCTGATGGAAAGAAAGAAATGAATAAAGTTGTGTGTATTGATTTTACAACTCGAAAAGTAAAAAAATATCTGACTGAATTAGTTAAGAAAATAAATAATGGTTGGTTTCCGAGTGATGAGGAAATTGAATTGGTTGAATATGACAATTAAAATTAATTGTGTGATCAAAAAACAGTTTAGAACAAATTTAATATACCTTTATTATGGCTCGAAACTATTGCATATTCATAGGAAGAACTACTTTCTTACCTCCTAAACCTGATGGTGAAGAGCATGAGATATTATATTGCTTAGACGACTTTAATAAAGTAGACGATAAAACAAATGACAAAATAGATTTAGAATATTTAGTTGTTGTTTTATATAAAACAACCGAATTTGTATCTACTGATAAAGAATATATCAATGCTGTATGGAAAGAATTAACCAATGGAGATAAAGATATGTTCCTAGAACTTATAGAAACTAGTAGAAATAAAATAACGAAAGGGTTCTTGCAAATTTTTGACTCACATGATGAAAATGAAGTTGTTTTTAAGTCACCATTCGTTGCTTTTAAAAATTCATCCGAGCAAGGATATCAATCTGCCAGGAATTTGATTAAAAAGGCGACTTTGAAAAAAACTTGGATGCTTTGGAGATAACTCTGTAAAATAACTTGTACAATTGACTTCTTGCTTCCAACCTACTTTGAAAACCTTAAAGATTTTCCTCTAACTCACTTTCTTTTGCTATTTTAGTTCTAGTCAACTCAACTACTATACAAGAACACGTATTAACTCATATAACACTAACTATGAAACTATTAAGAAAAACTTGGTTCAAAATAATAATCAGTTTAATTGGAGGAGGAATGACTGCAGAATTATTGCATATTTCAACAGGAGATCCAAACAGACCAATGGAGTTTAATCCGAGTTTGGTGGTTGCAGTAATTCTATTCTTTGCAATAACGTTTGGAATTTACGTTTTCGATTATTACAAAATGAAATCAGGTGACAATTAACCACTAAAAAAGCCGCATGTCTGCGGCTTTTTTTGCTATTAATCAACTATTATATTACAGAAGAATCTGTACTATTTTTTTATAAATATATTGGTAAAGTACCAACGTCCTTCTTCGTCCTTTTCGGCAGAGATATCAAAATTGGTAAAATCACCTTCAATAACTTCTTTATGTCCTGGACTATTAAGCCAAGCGTTTACAACAGACACTGGCGAACTAAAGGCGTAAGCCACGTTTTCTGCTACTTTGGTTGCTCCAGCATTATTAACCAAGTTGGTTTTTCTCTGAAAGAAATTAGCATGAGATACCTCATCGTTTTCAATCATATAATCTGTATGTCCAAAAGCTTCAGCTTTAATTTGGTTCATTCCATTTAATGCTGACAGTCCAATATTAATTCTGTGGTTGTTTATTAACTCTAAAATCTCAACTTCGATTTCTTTGGTTTGCGGTACATATGAATTTGCAATCGCATCAATCTTGTCCTCTTCTATCGCATCAGTTGAACATGACGAAAGCGATAGCAACGCTATAAATGCCAATACAGGCAATGAAGTAGGTAGTTTCATTTTGTAGGGTTTTTAGATTTGGTTCTCCCAAATTTATAAGCCTACTTGAAACTAACTGTTAAAGAAATGTTAAATTCGATAAAATACATGCATTTCGTCGAATTTTTAACACTTTTTATCGATGAAATGCACGTTTTTGAAAATTTAGTTGTTTTTAAGCGTTGTTATTTTGCATTTCATCGATGAAATGCAAAATGCAAAATAGCACTAATTTATGGTGCTAATCTGGCAATATTCCAATTGTATTCATCATCCAATTGATAACGTATTCTATCGTGTAAACGGTTGGCTCTGCCTTGCCAAAACTCCATTTCAACAGGTTTTACTATAAATCCGCCCCAATGTTTTGGTCGTTCTACTTCCTTGCCTTCGTATTCTTGTTCCAACTTTTTCAGTTTATCCTTAAGCTCGCTCCTATCAACGACTTCTTCACTCTGATTTGATACTAAGGCACTCAACTGACTCCCTCTTGGTCTAGACTCAAAATAGCCATCGCTTAAATTTGCTGCTATTTTTTCGGCTTTACCTTTAATAATGATTTGTCGTTCGGCTGCATGCCAAAAAAATGATAAACATACATTAGGATTGTGCAGTATCGCTTTACCTTTTTCACTATTGTAATTGGTGTAAAAAATAAAACCTTCGTAAGTGTATTTTTTTAATAGCACTACTCTACTCTTTGGGTAACCATCCAAACCCATTGTAGAAATAGTCATAGCATTGGCTTCATCAACTCCTTCGGCATTATCTACTTCATAAAACCATTTCTGAAACAATTCCAAAGGGTTTTCAGGCACGTTGCTTTTTAACAAAGCTCCTTTTTCATAAGATTTTCTATAATTGCTTAAATCGTTCTCCATGATTTTAGTAGAATAAATTTTATCTTTAAGTATTCAAATTTACATAAAATGCTTTTCGTTGAATCACTTGTTGGCATCATTTTAATTATTTGTGGTTTGTTGGTAAAAAAATACCCAAACTTAATTGCTGGTTATAATACCATGAGCGAAACCGAAAAAAAGAAAATAAATATAGAACGCCTTTCTAATTACATGCACAATAGTCTGATAATCATTGGTGCATTATCGATAATAATTTCGGTCATCTTGTTTTTTCTTGATGTAAAAGAGACTTATAGATTGATGATAAATACAGGAATCATACTCATTGGTCTTATGATTATGATTTTTAAAGGGAATAGTAATGCATTCAGAAACTAAAACTCGAAAACCTTTCCATCTTTAGCCAATTCAACGTTATTAAAAATTGGTGATGCTTCTTCAATAAATTCGTTTAAATCGTCATAACGTGTCGAGTAATGTCCTAAAATGAGTGTCTTAGCATTTGCCTTTTTTGCTATAGTAGCAGCTTGTTTAGCAGTTGAATGTTTTGTAGGAGCTGCAAGCTTCTCATTTTTCTCCAAGAAAGTCGATTCATGATACAACACATCAACATCTTTAATTATTGGCACAATCGACTCGTCATACATGGTATCGCTACAAAATGCATAACTCATTGCTTTTTTACCATCAGAAGTAACGGTTTCATTTTTTACAAGCTTGCCATCTTCATTTACAACATCAAAACCTTGTTTTAACTTTCGATAGTATGAAACATCAATGTTTTCGTTTTCTGCTGCTGTAATGTTCAATTTTCGCTCGTTAGATTTTTCTTTAAAAAGAAAACCGTTAGTATATACGCGATGGTTAAGAGGTACTGTGTGCACCTCAACTTTATCATCTTCAAAAATAAGCTTTGATTCTTTTGATGTCAGTTCATGGAAAATCAACTTGTAATTTGTCCATGAATCAGCCAATTTCATTTGAAGTGTAATAATTTCTTTTATGCCTTTCGGACCATGAATATGCAAATCTGCTTCCCTTGTCAGTAATCTGAACGTTGATATTAAACCAACAAGTCCGAAAAAATGATCTCCATGAAGGTGCGAAATAAAAATATGCTTAATCCTGTTGAACTTAATTTTATGTCGCCTTAATTCAACTTGTGTACCTTCACCACAATCAATTAAAAACACATGGTTTTTTATGTCCAGAACTTGGGAAGTCGGATTGGTATTGGTTCGAGGTGTCGCGCTGTAACAGCCTAAAATTGTTAATTTCAAAATTAAAAGCCTAAATCTCGTTCGATTTCTTCCATTTCAATAATATCGTAAGCCTCTTGCATTGTTGGTACAATGACTAGCTCATCAGGAATATCTTCGAGTTTGATTTTATCAGTTACTATTACAAATGAATGTTTTGACTTACGATGTTGATTTGAGATTTTAAGAAACTCAACAACATCTTGTGTTGTAAGTGTTTTTAAACTTGTAAGGTTTATAATTATGTTATCATTTTTAAATCTGGCGTAAATAACATCCAGTTTTTTTACAAGTTCAACAATGGATACCTTCTCCTGCGTAATAATTGAAATATTACCATCTTTATCAAAAATCATAATCTACTGTTTAATTTTAGAAGCTAATAAATATATTACAGCCATCCTAATTGCAACACCATTTTGTACTTGGTCTAAAATTATGGCTTGCTTAGAATCGGCAACATCACTTGTAATTTCTACACCACGATTTATTGGTCCTGGATGCATGATTACAATTTCTTTGTCTAAACTATTAAGAAGTTCTTTATTAACACCGAACTGCTGTGCGTATTCCCTTGTAGAAGGAAAGTAACTAATATCCATACGCTCATTTTGTACTCTGAGCATATTAGCAACATCGCACCAATTCAATGCCTTTACAAGGTTGGTTTCAACTTTAACACCTAACTTATCAATGTATTTTGGGATTAATGTTTTTGGGCCACAGACCATAACTTCTGCTCCTTGCAACTGTAATGCAAAAATATTGGACAATGCAACGCGACTGTGCAAAATATCTCCTACTATAACAACCTTTTTACCTTTTACTTCTCCTAATCGTTCCCTTATGGAATACGAATCAAGCAAGGCTTGTGTTGGGTGCTCATGAGCTCCATCTCCAGCATTAATGATACTTGCATCTACATGCTTTGACAAAAACACACCAGCTCCAGGGTTTGGATGCCTCATCACAACCATATCAACTTTCATCGATAAGATATTGTTTACTGTATCAATTAAGGTTTCTCCTTTTTTAACGGAAGACTGTGATGCTGAAAAATTAATTACGTCTGCAGATAAACGTTTCTCAGCAAGTTCGAAAGAGAGTTTCGTTCTGGTTGAATTTTCGAAAAATAAATTGGCAATGGTAATATCTCTAAGCGAAGGCACTTTTTTAATTGGTCTATTAATTACTTCTTTGAAATGGTCTGCAGTTTCAAAAATGAGTTTGATATCTTGTTTATTAAGATATTTTATTCCCAGTAAGTGATTTACACTTAATTCGCTCATGTCTAGTTATTAATTAAATATACTGAATCTTCACCATCAAATTCAGCCCAATTTACTTTTACTTTTTCTTTATTTATAGCATCTACTTGTCGACCTCTATAATCTGGTTGAATTGGTAAATGTCTACTAAATCTTCTATCTATTAAGGTTAACAACTCAATGCCATTAGGTCTGCCAAAAGACTGAATCGCTGTTAATGCAGCACGAATGCTACGTCCTGTGTACAAAACATCATCAATAAAAACCACTTTTTTGTTTTCGACTACAAAATCAATTTCGGTTGTATTTGCTTCCAATGGTTTATCGCTTCGTCTAAAATCATCTCTGTAAAACGTAATATCCAAATGACCAAGCTGTACGCTTTTGACCTTATAATCGTCTCGTAACATTTTGGCAATTCTATTTGCAAGGAATTTTCCTCTTGGTTGAATACCTATTAAAACAGTGTCTGTAAAGTCGTTGTGATTTTCAATAAGTTGACAAGCCAATCGATGAAGAATGATGTTTACCTCTTTTGCATTAAGTAAAACTTTTTGACTCATAAACTATCCAAACGTGTTTGGTTGGCAAAGTTAAGGTAAATAATTAGGGTTTGCAATGCTTTTGTAAAGCAATAAAAAAAGCCTCTCATTTCTGAGAGGCTCTATTTTATAATGATGAGACACTTCGACTACGCTCAGTGTGACATCTAGGACTGAATTATTTTCCGTCCATTTTATCTTTAAGAGCTTGTAAAGCATCGTTAGCGTCACCTAAAGTTGGTTTAGCTTCTGCTGCTGCAGCTTCTGCTTTTTTAGCAGCTACTTTTACATTCTTAGCTTCTTCTTCTCTAAAGATTGCTGTATGAGATGCTACTACACGTTTAAATTCTTTATTGAATTCAATAATTTTAAACTCAGCTTCTTCTCCTTTTTTAAGTTTCTTTCCGTCTTCTTTTTCAAGGTGACGTGAAGGAACAAAGGCAACGATATCTTCGTTGAAAGCAATTGTAGCTCCTTTATCAACTATCTCAGCGATTTCTGCTGTATGAGTTGTGTTTAAAGCAAACTCAGTTTCATACTTATCCCAAGGGTTGTCTGTTGTTTGTTTATGACCTAAACTTAGTTTACGTCCTTCAACATCTAACTCTAATACAACAACATCTAAAGTATCACCAACTGCACAGAACTCACTTGGATGCTTGATTTTCTTAGTCCAAGATAAATCAGAGATATAAATTAATCCGTCAATACCTTCTTCTAATTCAACAAAAACACCAAAGTTTGTAAAGTTACGTACAATTCCAGAATGCTTAGAACCTACAGGATATTTCTTAGTAATGTCTGTCCATGGATCTGGCGTTAATTGCTTGATACCAAGAGACATTTTACGATCTTCTCGATCTAAAGTTAAAATTTGAGCTTTAACCTTATCTCCAACAGTAACGAAATCTTGAGCTGAACGTAAGTGAGTAGACCAAGACATTTCTGATACGTGAATTAATCCTTCAACACCATCAACAACTTCAATAAATGCACCATAATCTGCAATTACTACTACCTTACCTTCTACTTGATCACCAACTTTTACATCTTCACCTAAAGCATCCCAAGGATGTTTAGATAATTGCTTAAGACCTAATTGAATTCTAGATTTGTTTTCATCAAAATCAAGAATAACAACGTTAAGTTTTTCATCAAGTTCAACAATCTCACTTGGATGATTTATACGAGACCAAGAAAGGTCTGTAATATGAATTAAACCATCAACTCCTCCAAGATCCATAAATACACCATAAGACGTAATGTTCTTAACTGTACCTTCTAATACTTGACCTTTTTCAAGTTGACTAATGATTTCTTTTTTCTGTATTTCAATATCAGCTTCAATAAGTGCTTTATGAGATACTACTACGTTTTTGAATTCGTGGTTGATTTTTACAACTTTGAATTCCATAGTTTTATTTACGTACTGATCGTAATCTCTAATTGGTTTAACATCAATTTGAGATCCTGGTAAGAATGCTTCAATTCCGAAAACATCTACAATCATACCACCTTTAGTACGACATTTTACAAAACCGTTAACGATTTCTCCAGTATCATGAGCAGCATTTACACGATCCCAAGCCTTGATTACTCTAGCTTTTCTGTGTGATAACACTAATTGACCTGTTGCATCTTCGCGAACATCAATTAAAACCTCAACTTTATCACCAACTTTTAAGTCAGGATTGTAGCGAAATTCATTTAATGATATTACACCTTCTGATTTTGCATTAATGTCGATAATTGCATCGCGATCTGTCATATGTACAACAGTTCCTTCAACAACTTCATCATCTAAAGTGTCAACAAAATTTTCTGATACTAATTTTTCAAATTCCTCTAATTGTTTGTCATCAACAGGATCAATTCCTTCTTCGTAATTGTGCCAATTGAATTCTTTTAGAAATTTGTCTGGATTTGCTTGAGCTTCAGAGACTACTGGAGCTTCGGTTGTTGCAGCTTCAACTTGAGCTTCTACTGCTTTTTCTTTTTTTTCAGCCATTGCTGATTAATATTTGTATTCTGTATGTTTTCAGAAAAATTAAGCGATTCACACACAGAAGTATTATTATTTGCTTTTTAAATTCCTTTTAATTTTCTGACTATTCGCTAAAAGGAGTGCAAAAATACATATTATTGATGTAATTGCCTAATTTTATTTGAGTTGAAATGTGAAAAGAAAAGGGTTCTTATTCAAAATCTTCTAAGGTCATGGTTACCAATTGCATAATCTTTTGGTATTGCTCTTTTAAACTAAGCTCAGAATTATCAATTTCAATAGCATCATCTGCTTTTACTAATGGAGAATCTTCGCGATGAGAATCAATATAATCACGTTCTTGAACATTTTTAAAAACTTCATCAAACTCAACCTTATCACCTCTTTTAATAAGCTCATCATAACGACGTTGCGCTCTTATTTCTGGTGAAGCAGTCATAAATATTTTTAGTTCAGCTTCAGGAAAAACAACAGTTCCAATGTCACGACCATCCATAACAATACCTTTAACTTCTCCCATTTTCTGTTGCTGCTTTACCAATTGGTAACGAACTTCTGGGACAGCAGATACTTTACTGACAACATTGGAGACTTCTAGTGTTCGGATTTCCTGTTCAACATTTTTACCATTTAAGTACATTTCTGCAAAACCTAATTCTTGATTGAATTTAAAGGCAAGTTCAATGTTATCAAGCTCCTGAACAAAATCATCAACACAAAATTCACCTTCGCTAACAAACTTATGTTGTAAAGCGTAAAGCGTAACTGCACGATACATGGCTCCAGAATCTACATAGATATAACCAAGTTCTTTAGCAATTTGTTTTGCTATGGTACTTTTCCCTGTAGATGAATAACCGTCAATGGCAATGGTAATTTTTCGCACTATTGTAAATTTATTTGTAATCCGAAAAAACTAGCATTTGATGCTCCTGAATATCTTGCATGTGTATAGCTAAATCGCATTTTATTAAGTTTTATTCCAATCCCAAAAGACAATCCGGAAAAGTTTCTTTGTTCCAAAATACGTAATTCTTCGGCTCTTCTAAAATTATAACCCAATCTAATATTAAATCCTCTATCAGGAAATAATTCTGCTCCTATAATGGTTCGTCTTATAACATTAGCAAGAAAACTCACTTTATCTTCGGTTTGATTGCCTTCTAAATCTGTAGTAACATGTGCAGGATTAGCACTTGCAATTGGCCATTTTTGTAAATTCTCAAACGTGACATGCCAACGCAAAGGCATGTGCTCTAAAGTTTGTGACATCCCAAAATCTATCTCTAATGGTAAAGGTTCATTTAAACCAGCATAAGTTGTGATTTGTGTTCCAACATTCCGAACAACCAATGCAGCATTAAAATCCAGTTTTTCATTTACATACAGCAAGCCAATATCTGCTGCAACTCCTAAAGATGTGTATTGTTCTAATTTTGAAGTAATGAATTTAATGTTTCCACCCAAATAAAAATCTGAATATCCTATTTGCTTGGAATAACCAATAGACAATGCTGCTTCATTTCCTCTAAAAGAACCTGTAGAAACTCCATTTTCGTCATAACCATCAAACTCTCCATAATTAATATAGGTAACTCCAGCGTGAATGGTTTGCGTACGTCTGTCCCAAGTATATGCGTAAGCAGCTGTTCCATAGCCTATTCCTCCTAAGTAGCTTGAATAATTCAATGCTAATTGATTATCCATTTCTACGTTAATAGCAGCAGGATTGTATAAGCCTTGAGTTACATCATAATCAACATTTGTGAGTACCTTTCCTCCTAGTGCAGCTTGTCTTGGTGAAGAAATTAAATTAAGGAATTGGTAAGTTGCCTCGCCTCCTAATTGCGGAAAAGCAAAATTAAAACACACCAAAACCATTAAAGTAGTAATCGTCTTCTTCATTCAAAAAATTCTAACTCATGTAAAGCTAAATCAGGCTAGCTTTTACAAATTTGTAGGCAAATTTTACAAAGTTGCAAAGTAACTAAATCTATCTTAAAACGATTACATGATTTTTTTATTTTTGAGAGTATAAAAAAACCTCGATAAATCGAGGTTTTTCCTTATAATTTCTTAGCGTTCTTAACTTTCTGTTTAGTGACTGCGATATCAATAACCTCGCTCATATCTGAGACATAATGAAAGGTTAAACCTTTTAGGTATTCCTCTTTAATTTCCTTGATATCTCGTTCGTTGTCAGAACACAAAATAATTTCTTTGATTCGAGCTCTTTTAGCTGCCAATATTTTCTCCTTTATTCCACCAACTGGAAGCACTTTACCTCTTAACGTAATTTCACCTGTCATTGCCAAGCTCTTTTTTACCTTACGTTGTGTAAAGAGCGATACTAAAGACGTAAGCATAGTAACTCCAGCACTTGGACCGTCTTTTGGTGTGGCACCTTCAGGAACATGAATATGCACGTTGTAATTATCAAATACTTCAGAGTTAATTTCAAACTTATCTGCATTTGCCTTTATATATTCCATGGCAATGGTTGCAGACTCTTTCATTACTTTACCTAAGTTTCCTGTAATTGTCATGTTTCCCTTGCCTTTTGACAATATAGATTCAATAAACAAAATATCTCCTCCAACACTTGTCCAAGCTAAACCTGTAACAACACCAGCAACATCATTATTTTCGTATTTATCGCGTTCTAATTTTGGACCACCAAGAACTTCAATAACATCGTCATTAGTAACTTTGATATTATATTCTTCTTCCATGGCAATATTCTTGGCAGCATGACGAACCATTTTGGCAATCTGCTTTTCTAAACCACGAACTCCAGATTCTCTTGTATAGCCTTCTACTATTTTCTCTAATTGTGGTTTAGCAATTTTGAGATGCTCAGAACTAAGTCCATGCTCTTTTAATTGCTTTGGTAATAAATGGCGTTTACCGATTTCAACCTTTTCTTCAATAGTATAACCAGTAACATTGATTATTTCCATTCTATCGCGAAGCGCAGGCTGAATCGTAGCAAGATTATTTGAAGTCGCGATAAACATCACTTTTGATAAATCGAATCCCATTTCCAAAAAGTTGTCATGGAATTCTGAATTTTGTTCTGGATCTAAAACTTCTAACATCGCTGAAGATGGATCACCTTGATGCGAGTTTGAGAGCTTATCAATTTCATCTAAAACAAAAACAGGGTTTGAAGTTCCAGCCTTTTTTAAGCTTTGCAAAATTCGTCCAGGCATAGCTCCAATATATGTTTTTCTATGACCTCTAATTTCTGCTTCATCACGTAAACCACCTAATGACATTCGCACATATTCTCTACCTAATGCCTCAGCTATGGACTTACCTAAAGAAGTCTTACCTACTCCAGGAGGTCCATACAAACAAAGAATTGGAGACTTCATATCGTTTCTTAGCTTAAGGACAGCTAAGTACTCAATAATTCTACGTTTAACATCGTCTAATCCATAATGGTCACGATCCAATATTCTTTTTGCTCGTTTTAAATCGAATTTATCTTTACTAAATTCATTCCAAGGCAAATCAAGAAAAAGGTCCAAATAATTTCTTTGAATTGAATATTCAGCAACTTGAGGATTCATTCGTTGCATTTTAGCAAGCTCTTTCTCAAAATGTTCTTTTACTTTTTTACTCCATTTTTTTGATTTGGCTCGAACTTTCATTTCATCAACTTCCTCTTCATAGCTAACACCACCAAGTTCTTCTTGTATGGTTTTCATTTGCTGATGCAAGAAATATTCGCGCTGTTGTTGGCTCATATCGTTTTGAACCTTCGATTGTATATCGTTTTTAAGTTCTAACTTCTGAAACTCAACATTCATGTATTTTAAAGTCTCTAAAGCACGTTCTTGCAAATCATTAGTTTCAAGTAGTTTTTGTTTTTCTTCAACAGTAAGGTTCATGTTAGAGGAAACAAAATTCACCAAGAATGAATTACTTTCAATATTCTTTATTGCAAAAGACGCTTCACTAGGAATATTTGGGCTTTGCTTAATAATTTGAAGCGCCAAATCCTTAATAGATTCTATAATTGCACCAAACTCTTTATTATCAGTTATTGGTGCACTTTCAGGTACCTCTCTAACAGTAGCGTTCATATAAGGTTCTTCTGTAATGACCTCAGCTACCTTAAAACGTTTTTTACCTTGTATAATAACAGTTGTATTACCATCAGGCATTTTTAAAACCTTTAGTATTCTGGCTACTGTTCCAGTTTCGTGAATATCTTTTGCTGTTGGATCTTCAACAGTTTCGTCTTTCTGTGAAACTACACCAATAACTTTTGAGCCCTTATTAGCATCATCAATAAGTTTTATTGACTTATCTCTTCCTGCAGTTATTGGTATAACAACGCCAGGAAACAGGACTGTATTTCTTAATGATAAGATAGGAAGCGTTTCTGGAAGTGATTCGTTATTTATTTCTTTTTCATCTTCAGTTGTCATTAACGGAATCAATTCAGAATTTTCATCAAATTCCTGAAATGACAAACTGTCAAGGCTTGTGAATTTTGGTTTTGCCATAATATTTTTAAGTCATTCTGTCACTAAAACAGAACAGATTTATGTTTATCTTTATTACCTACTAATAGGTTTTTGTCTTAATATCAATAAGTTACAAGTATAAATATAACTCATTCGCATCTATAAGTTCAATTGTTATGCCAAGTACAAACATTACATTCTTAAATAAATCCAAAAATATTTTTTAAAAAGTGTAACAATGCCATTTAATACTCATCATTCTAATAAACAATTTGTTTTCTGATACCAACCAATCAAAATATCGAACAGCTTGTACAACAATGTAGATCTGGAAACCAAAATGCGCAATTGGAGATTTATAACAGATATTACAAAGCCATGTACAATACTTCACTAAGAATAGTGAAGGATAGTTTTGAGGCAGAAGATATCATGCAAGACTCGTTTTTAACAGCATTTACAAAGCTTGGAAGCTTGAAAGAGTCAGTAACGTTTGGTTCTTGGTTAAAACGAATTGTAATTAACAACAGTATTTATCACTACAATAAAAGTAATAAATACAACGAAGTGGCACTTGATGATGTATTGTTTAAAGTTGAAGATGATGACGATGGTATTGAAAGTGACTATGAGTTTACAAGTTTGAAAGCGCAGCAAATTATGGAAACCATGAAAACTCTTAAAGACAACTATCGTGTTTCATTGACATTGCATCTCGTTGAAGGTTATGATTATGATGAAATAAGTGAAATCATGAACATATCATACGCAAATTGCAGAACAACGATATCACGAGCCAAAGAAAGTTTAAGACAAAAGCTACAAAAAAGAGCAGCGAATTAAAACATTAAATTATGAGTAAAAATAATTTAAATACAATTTTTGAAAATCTGAGACCAGATTTTGATGTTGCAGAACCAAGCAATGGTCACCAGCAACGCTTTTTAACAAAGTTGAATAATCAGAACAGAGAGGTTATCACATTATCAAAACCTAAAACAAATTTCTGGAAACCCTTTTTAAGCATTGCAGCATCAATCGTATTAATCGTTACAGTGTTTATAGGTGTTAGCAAATCCAATGAACCAAATGATCTTGCTAGTGTTTCGCCAGAATTGGCTGAGACCCAAAATTTCTTTACTAATGCAATTTCAGTAGAATTAGAGAAACTGAATAATGAATTAAGTCCTGAGTTTCAAGACTTGGTCGTTGATGCTTTATTTCAAATAGAATTGCTAGAACAGAATTACATTAAACTAAAACAAGATTTAACTGATAGTGGAAATGACAAACGTGTAATAAGCGCAATGATTTCGAACTTTCAAGACAGAATAGACATATTAAATAATGTACTCAATCAAATAGACGAATTAAAAACTGAAAACAACTTAGAAAATGAAAACAGCTCTACTTTATAGAACATTAGTTACTTTTTTACTAGTTCCAGCATTCATCTTTGCCAATAATGGAAAATGGTCTGGAAAATACACCAAAGAGAAAAAACTTCATAAAGAATATGAGGTTAGCTCAAGTGCAACCGTAAAAATTGATAACAGCTATGGTAATATTGATATCGTTACTTGGAATGAAAACCGAGTAGTTATTGATGTAACCATCACTACAAACGGAAATAACGAAGACAAAGTAATCAAGAAATTAGATGGTATTGATGTTATGTTTGATAATTCTCCAAACATGGTTTCTGCCAAAACTAAATTCAATAAGGACAAATCTTGGTGGAATTGGGGAAATAACAACGTTAACATGAAAGTTAATTATGTGATTAAAATGCCAATGAGCAACAATGTAGATCTTGATAACGATTATGGCAGCATTAATTTAGATAAACTTGAAGGTCGTGCAACCATTGATTGTGATTATGGAAAAATTACTACTAAAGAATTAATGGCAGATAATAATGATATTACATTTGATTACACCAAAAACTCATATTTTGAGTATATAAAAAGTGGTACTATTAACGCTGATTATAGTAGCTATACTGTTGCAAAAACCAACGACCTAAGCGTCGATGCAGATTATACAAAATCTGAAATTGAAATTGCTGAAGATGTTACATATAATTGCGACTATGGTTCATTAACAGTAAACAAAGCCAACAATGTAAAAGGTGATGGCGATTATTTAACATTACGTCTCGGAGACATCTATAAAAGCGTTTCAGTAAATGCAGATTATGGTTCTCTAAAAATTGATAATATGACTGCAAACGCAGGAGATATTGATATTTCTTCAGATTATATGAAAATTACAATTGGTTATTCTGAAGGTTATGATTTCAATTTCGATATAGATTTAACCCATGCATCATTAAGAGAAACAGATGGTTTTGAATTCTCAAAAAAGAATGTAAAATCCAGTAGCAAGTATTATTCAGGACATTACGGAAATTCAAATTCTGGAAATAGAATTAAAATAGAATCTGATTACGGAAGCGTAACATTCAAAAAAAACTAAATAACAATTAATCAAAATACAACAATTATGAACAAGTCAATTTTATTAATAGTAGCATTGCTTTTTGCGACAGCCTCTCATGCACAATGGTGGGGAAGTAAAAAAGTAAAAGGTAATGGAAACATGACCACAGAAACTAGAAACACTGGTGATTATGATGGCATTAAGTGTGCAGGATCAATGGACTATATCTTGGTTGCTGGAACCGAAGGAAAAATTAAACTGGAAGGTGAATCAAATTTATTGGAGCACATTGTTACCGAAATCAAAGGTGGAAATCTTATCGTTAAAGTTGAAAAAGGGGTAAACTTAAGCCCAAGTTGGAATAAGACTATTAAGGTAACTATCCCTTTTAAAGACATCAATAATGTGTCGCTTGCAGGTTCAGGAGATTTATGGAACGAGGACAAGATAAACGCTTCAGATCTTGATGTATCATTAGCTGGTTCTGGTGATATTATATTGGACGTTGATGCTTCATCTGTTGAAGCTAGTCTAGCAGGTTCTGGAGATTTAACATTAAAAGGAAAGACAAACAACCTAAGTGCTAAGTTAGCTGGCTCTGGTGATATTCATGGGTTTGGACTACAGGCAAATCACACAATTGCATCAGTTGCAGGTTCTGGAGATATAGAAATTGTAAGTAACGAAAGCTTAAAAGCAAGAGTTTCAGGCTCTGGTGATATTGAATACAAAGGTAATCCAAGTAAAGAAGATACTAAGGTTTCAGGTTCTGGAAGTATTAGTAACTAAGAGAAAATTAAACATAACATTAAAGCAGCTCAATGAGCTGCTTTTTTATTTTACATATTTATTCCCTTTTATCGTATAAAGTACAATTAGAGCAACTAAAAAGAAAATAGCTAAAAATAAAACTGACCATTGCATAGAGTTTGTAATTGAAATTAATAGTCCGAATACAAACATTCCTAACACAATAGCTATTTTTTCGGTAACATCATAAAAACTAAAATATGTAGCATGGTCTTCAGTCTCTGGTAGTAATTTAGAATATGTTGAACGTGATAACGATTGTGTTGCACCCAAAACCAAGCCAAGTACACCACCCAAAACATAGAAATACATATCTACATTTTCTTGATTTTTATCTAAACTAAATGCTATAAAGCAAACTAATCCCCAAATAATTAACGTGATTTTTAATGCAGTCAAATTACCATACTTGTTAGACAATCTTGAAAAAATAAAGGCGCCAAAAATGGCAACAATTTGTACTAGCATTATGGTCATGATTAGATTCGTAGTTGGTAAACCAAGCTCTTCACTTCCAAAAATTCCTGCCATTAAAACTATGGTTTGCACACCAACGCTAAAAAAGAAAAATGACACTAAAAAGCGTTTTAGCTCTCTATAATTACTCAACTCTTTGGCTACTTTTTTTAACTCTCTAAAACCCTTCCATATATAATCTTTTTCAGGTTTATGACCGTAAACATTGTTAGGCAATCTCTTATAAGTTATCTGAGCAAAGCCTAACCACCAAATTCCAACTAATAAAAATGTAATTCTTGATCCATAGGCTTCATCTAGCAATCCAAACACACTGGTTTGAACTAAAACCAAGCTCAATATCATTAATATGACCGAACCAATATAACCGTAAATAAATCCTTTAGCACTAACATTATCTTGCTGTTCTGGGTATGCTATCTCTGGTAAATAGGCATTATAGAATACTATACTTCCCCAAAAACCAACGCTTGCAGTTATGGTAAACAATAAAGCAACCCAAAGTGTAGATTCATCTTTAAAGAAAAACAAACTCATTACAGATAGAGAACCTAATATGCAAAAGAATTTAAGAAACTTTAGCTTATTTCCTGTATAATCAGCAATTCCAGAAAGAATCGGTGAAATAAAAGCCACAATTAAAAAAGAAAAAGATAAGGTATAATCATATAAAGTTGTAGGATTCCATTGAGTTCCTAAAAACGTGATATCTCCTTTAATATTTGCAAATGAAGCAGTCATGCTACTATAATAAATTGGAAAAACAGCTGTACTGATTACCAAAGAGTACACGGAATTTGCCCAATCGTAAAATGCCCAAGCATTTAATAGTTTTTTATTCCCCTTTTCTAATGTTTTCATAATTAATGATTTGCTTTATATTTTGGAACTCTAAACAATAAAATAATGCCTATTAAAAAGAAGATAAACAAAAATAATATAGCATTACGCATGGTTCCAGTAATTTGATCTATAGTCCCATATATAATCATTCCTATAATAATCCCTACTTTTTCGGTGACATCATAAAAGCTAAAATAACTAGTAGTATCTTCTGTTTCAGGCAAAAATTTTGAGTAAGTTGATCTTGATAGCGCTTGTACTCCTCCCATTACAAATCCAACTATGGCTGCTGTAGTATAAAATTGAACAGGAGTATTTACATAATAAGCATAAAAACAAATAAGCATCCAAATAATATTTATTCCGATTAACGTCTTGATATTACCGAGTTTTGAAGATGCATACGATGTAGCATTTGCTCCAACAACTGCCACCAATTGTATGACCAAAATGCTAATAATCAATCCCATGGTTTTTTGGTTATTATCTGCCCAAGAAATTTCTTCTTCGCCAAAATAAACAGCCATTAACATAATGGTTTGCACAGCCATACTGTATACAAAAAAGGCATTTAGAAAACGTTTTAAACGTAGATTTTCCTTTAGTTGAATCCAAACCAAATTCAATTCTTTAAATCCATTTAAAAGTACATTTTTCAGTTCCTTTTTTTCTTTTAAATTTCCTTTAGGCAAATTAAAAAAAGTGTATTGAGCAAAAGCCATCCACCATATTCCAACTGTTATAAAGGAATACCTCATAGCAGTTACTGCTGTTTCATCACTACTACCTGAAAACCCAAACCAATTTGGCTTCATAACCATTGCTAAGTTTAGCAACAAAAGAATAACACTACCAACATAACCTATTGAAAATCCTTTGGCACTAATAGCATCTTGTTGCTCTGGAAAAGCAATATCTGGCAGATATGAATTATAGAACACCAAGCTTCCCCAATATCCAATCAATCCACAAAAGTATAGGAAAAGACTTATGTAAATATGTTCTAAATTAAACCAGAATAACCCAATACAACCAAAACTTCCTATGTAGCAAAAGAATTTTAAGAATATTCTCTTGTTTCCAATATAATCTGCAATACCAGATAAAATCGGAGATAAAACTGTAATTACCAAAAAAGTAAATGCTGTTACAAATGATATTAGTGCAGTATTTTTAATATTAAACCCAAAAACTTCAACAGTATTAATATTACCTATAAACAATGAAGAATAAAATATTGGGAAAATGGTAGAGGCAATTGTAAGTGTATATACAGAATTTGCCCAATCATAAAACGCCCAAGCATTAAGTAGTTTTTTACTACCTTTTTCTAGTATTGCCATATAAAAAAAGCTGCTCTTTTATGAACAGCTTCTAAAGTAAACATTTATTTTTATAACCTAGAGAAAAAATTATTCTCTGAAAGAAGTAATTCCGAACTTTTTAGCTTCCTTTTTAGCTTCAGGAGCCCATTTTGTTAGGTTAGCAATTCGTGTATCGTTTGATGGATGTGTACTTAAAAATTCAGGTGGTGCTTGTCCTCCACTGTTGGCTTTCATACGTTTCCATAATTCGGCAGCTTCATCAGGATTATAACCAGCAATTGCCATAAGGCGTAATCCAATTTCATCAGATTGGGTTTCATGACTTCTACTAAAAGGCAACATTCCACCTACGTTAGAAACAATACCATAAGACTGATTAAAAATATTAAGCGATTGCTCATCTTTAATAACAACGTTACCAGCGAGAGCAATACCAGCTTGTAAGTAAGCAGCACTCATACGTTGTTGGCCATGATTTGCTAAAGCGTGTGCAACTTCATGTCCCATAATTGCTGCAACACCTGTTTCATTAGCAGCAATTGGAAGAATCCCTGTGTAAAAAACAATTTTACCTCCAGGCATACACCAAGCGTTTACAGTTTTATCATCTACTAAATTATATTCCCATTTGTAATCTTTTAAATAACCTTGATAACCATTAGCATTTAACCAACGCTCTGCAGCTACAGCAATACGTTGTCCAACACGTTTTATCATTTCTGCATCTTGAGTTCCTTTTACTACATTGTTCTCAGTTAAAAACTGGTCATATTGTGCAAAAGCAGTCGGGAACAATTGCGAATTAGGCACAAATGCCATTGTTTTTTTTCCTGTAAATGGATTTGTAGCACATGAGAAAAACAATACTATTGTCAATATTGCTACTATATTTGATTTTAATTTCATCGTAAATGGTTTAATTGTGTTTGTAATAAAAGTACAAAAAACGTACCACTTGTAAGACACATTTTTATTTTAAAAGTCACTTTAACCTATTCACCAATTATATGCAACTCTGAAAAATTCTTGTCAATTACCATAGATGAAGTTCCATTACTTTTAAGGTGATTTAGTGGGATTTTTTCATTATCCAATTGTATTTCATTTATACTGAAAGGTAAACCATGAATAATTAATTTAAAGTTTTCATAAGTTGTAATATACTTTCCTTCTTTATGTTGCTGGATAATTAGTTCGTTCTCTTTTCCTGTTAATTTAAATGTTCTGAAACTATAACGCCCTTTTGTATAATCATAACCATCATGTGCATCATCAAATAATTGTGAGTTTTCTTTCCCTCTTTTATAATAAACATCTAAGGTCATTTCTTTAATCTCAAGTTCATCAACATATTGCTGAACTGGGTATTTAGGAATGATTGCTCCTTCTTTTACAAAAATTGGAACGCTGTCAATCTCAGCATCTACCCATTTTTCTTTTCCTCCTTCAACAATGTTATCTGTCCAGAAATTATACCACTTTCCTCTTGGAATGTACATACGTCTTCCTTTAGCATTAGGCTCAAGAATTGGACAAACCAAGATTTGGTTTCCAAACACAAACTCGTCTGTCCTGTAGTGTGTCTGATTATCTTCTTGATCAAACAATACTAATGATTTCAATAAGGGTGTACCATGTTCAACAAGATTCCAGAATGCAGTATATAAATAAGGGAGTAATTGATAACGAAGTTCTACAAACTTCCTGACAATATCTGTTACATCTTCATCAAAAGCCCAAGGTTCTTGGTCTCCATGGTCACCTGATGAATGTACGCGGCAAAACGGATGAAAAATTCCTAACTGAATCCAACGTGTAAACAACTCACCTTGAGGTTGTTCGGCAAACCCTCCAATATCACTACCTGCAAAAGAAAATCCAGACATTGCCATGCGTTGTGCTTGTACATTGGCAATCCATAAATGTTCCCAAGTGGCAACATTGTCACCAGTCCATGTTGATGTATATCTTTGAGTCCCTGAATATGCAGCTCGAGTAATTACAAATGGTCGCTTAGGATAATTAAACTTCTTTAAGCCATGATAAGTGGCTCTTGCCATTTGCATACCATAAATATTGTGAGCCTTTCTATGACTGCAAGGGTTACCATCATAATCATGTCTTACATCGTTAGGAAATGTTTTATTAGGCACTTCCATAACAGCTGGCTCATTCATATCGTTCCAGACGCCTTTTATACCAATATCTTCAATTAATTCCTTAAATAAACCTGACCACCAATCTCGCACTTCTTGTTTGGTGAAATCTGGAAAGTAACATTCTCCAGGCCACACTTTGCCTTTCATATAAGGTCCATCTGCTCGCTTACAGAAATAATCTTTATCCAAAGCTTCTTTAAAAACTGAATATTCTGGATCTATTTTTATTCCAGGGTCAATAATAACTACAGTTTTAAAACCATCGTTTGCTAACTCCTTAACCATACGTTTTGGGTCTGGAAAGTGCTCCTTGTTCCATGTAAAACAACGAAAGCCATCCATATAATCAATATCCAAATAAATTGCATCACAAGGTATTTTTAAATCCCTGAATTTTTTTGTGATTTCTTTTACATTGCTCTCTGGATAATAACTCCATTTACATTGGTGATATCCTAAAGCCCATAAAGGTGGTAATTGATGTGGTTTACCTGTTAAATCTGTATAGCTTTCAACTACATCTTGCATTTGTGGGCCATAGATAAAATAATAATTCATTTCCCCTCCTTGAGCCCAAAAGCTTGTAACGTTTCTACGTTCATGACCAAAATCAAAAAATGAACGAAACGTATTATCAAAGAAAATTCCGTAAGCTTTGTTATGATGTAAGCCAGTATAAAATGGTATAGCTTTATAAATTGGATCTGTATCTTTTCCGTAGGCATAAGAATCTGTAACCCAATTCTCAAAACGTTTACCTTTTAAATTAAGATGTTCTGGCTTATCTCCCAATCCGAAATAGCTTTCACGATCATTAATTACCTTACTCATTTTGACTATATTACCACCATATTCATAACTTTCTTCCCAATGAAAACCTACTTCATCCTCATTAACAAGTGTTCCATCCTTTGCATCGTATAGCTTTACTTTCAAGTCCTTTTTTGATACATGACAAACTAACTTTGAAGTAGTAATAACATAGTTGTCTGGGAGGTCTTCAATTTCTAATTTATTATAGCCAGTACTTGCATATTTAGTTATTGCATAGGAAAAATCTTTTCCAAATGTTCCTGTAGTTGTATATCTGAATCTTAGAACACTATCCCTTAATACTGTTAATTGCAATGAAACAGCATTTTCGGTTGAAAAATAAAGTGTATCTACGTCTTTTTTAAATTTTATTATTTGTGAAGGAAATAAATTTCCTTTTTGTTCTAGTTCTGTGTTTACAATCATATTGCACTAATTAAGTAAATGCATGTAAAAAAACGGAAAAAAAAATTCTTTTGAAAGTGAAGTTTACAGTTATTACAACTACTTATTAACTATAACGTTTTAGTTAAGTTAATTTGAATATTTAAAAGCAATCATTCCCAAAGGAGGCACTGTTATTTCTACAGAATGCTTTCTAAACTGCCAATCAACCAGCTCTGAAACTACCGTATCATTTTTAAATTCTCCGCTTCCAAAATATGCTTTATTGTCACTATTGAATATTTCAACTAACTTACCTTTTTTAGGCAAGCCAATGCGATATTTTTCTCTTGGAATTGGTGTCATATTACATGCAATAATAACATCATCTTTTGGCTTGTTTCCTTTTCTAATATAAACTAGTACCGAATTTTCTGCATCATTATAATCTATCCATTCAAAACCTTCAGCAGAAAATTGCTTTTCATGTAGTGCAGGTTCTTCTTTATAAAATTCATTTAAACCTCTTATTAGAGCTTGTAAACCTTGATGAGGTTTGTGTTCTAACAAATGCCAATCTAAACTTTGTTGAAAATTCCACTCTTCGTTTTGTCCAAATTCAGCTCCTTGAAATAACAAATTTGTTCCAGGATGGGTAAACATATAACTGTACAATAAACGTAAGTTAGCAAAGCGCTGCCACTCATCTCCAGGCATTCTCCCTAAAAGAGAACATTTGCCATATACAACCTCATCATGTGACAATGGTAACATGAAGTTTTCGGTAAAGGCATAAGTCATTGAAAAGGTTAAATCGTTTTGATGATGTTTTCTGTAAATTGGTTCTTTAGCAAAATATTGAAGTGTATCGTGCATCCAACCCATCATCCATTTCATTCCAAAACCCAATCCTCCCAAAAAAACAGGTTTAGAAACTCCAGGAAATGATGTAGACTCTTCAGCAATGGTTTGCACATTTGGAAAACTTGCATAAACCGCTTCATTCATTTCTTTCATGAATGCTATTGCTTCTAAATTTTCTCTGCCTCCAAATTTATTTGGTTCCCATTCACCATCTTCTCTACTATAATCTAAAAATAGCATTGAAGCTACTGCATCAACACGTAAACCATCAGCATGATATTGGTCGAGCCAAAATAAAGCATTACTAATAAGAAACGATTTTACTTCATTACGTCCATAATTAAAGATTAAACTTTTCCAATCTGGATGATACCCTTTACGTTTATCTGGATGCTCATATAGGCAGGAACCATCAAAAAAGCCTAAACCATGAGCATCTTCAGGAAAATGCGATGGTACCCAATCTAAGATAACTCCTATATCATTTTGGTGAAGTTTATCTACTAATAATTTAAATTCTTCAGGGTATCCAAAACGAGATGTTGGTGCAAAATAGCCTGTGATTTGGTAGCCCCAACTTGGGTCGTAAGGAAATTCCATAATTGGCATTAACTCTACATGTGTAAAGTTCATTTCCTTTACATACGATACTAAATCGTCAGCCAACTCAACATAGGATAAAAATCTGTTTTCTTCAATTTGCTTTTTCCAAGAACCAAGGTGAACTTCGTAAACTGAAAATGGTGCATCTAAAGCATTATGTGCTTTGCGCTTTTTCATCCATTTTGAATCCTTCCATTTATATGATTCATCCCAAACTATAGAAGCTGTTTTTGGAGGATGCTCACATCTGCGAGCATAAGGATCTGCCTTTTCAGTTTTTATATTGTTGTTATGGCTTTGGATTTTATATTTATAAGTACTTCCTTTTCCAACTCCTGGAATAAAGCCTTCCCAAATACCACTTTCGTCCCAACGCACATTAAGTTGATGTTCGTTTTCTTTCCAAAAATTAAAATCACCAATTACAGAAACTTTTTTTGCACTTGGTGCCCAAACTGCAAAATAAGTGCCTTCTACTCCATTAACAGTAATAATATGCGAGCCAAACTTTTCGTATAAACGATAATGCTTTCCAGATTTAAAAAGGTTTATATCGAAGTCTGTAAAAAGGCTGTGTGAAGTAACTTTAACCATATATTAAATAGTAAAACCAGATGGTATTACAGCATTCTTTTTTATGACAACTATTCCTTCCTTTATTGAATAATCTTCAGTTTCACAGTCTTCTAAGTGACTTCCTCCGTTTATTTTTACGTCGTCTCCAATTCTGCAATTTTTATCAATAATAGTATTGTTAATAAAGCAGCGTTCACCAATTCCCATGAGTATCTTTATGTCTCGATCTTGAATCTCTTCGAGTGTTTCATAATAATCGCTTCCCATCATGTACGTATTTAATACTGTAGAGCCTTCACCTATTCTGGAACGTATTCCAATCACTGAGTGCTCTATTTTATCTGCATGAATTAAACAACCATCGGCAATTACCGTTTTGTTGAGTATAGTTCCTGAAATTTTTGATGTTGGTAATATTCTTGCTCTAGTATAAACACGCTGATTATTATCATAAAGATTGAATTTTGGAATATCGTCTGTTAGACCAAGGTTAGCATCAAAAAATGAATCTATGTTACCAATATCTGTCCAATAACCTTCATATTGGTAGCTCAAGGTTTTGTGTTTGTCTATAGATTGCGGTATAATTTCTTTACCAAAATCTATGGTATCAGGATTATTCATTAACTCAACTAATAAATCGCGATTGAAAATATAGATTCCCATTGAAGCTAAATATTCTCTTCCATCATTCTTCATTTCATCACTCACTTCTGATGACCAATCTTTAAGTAGAGAGGCATCAGGCTTTTCTATAAATGACGTTATTACATTTTCAGCATTTGTTTTTAAAATTCCGAATGAAGTAGCATCCTTTGCATTAACTGGTAATGTAGCTATTGAAATTTCTGCATTACTTTCTTCATGTTTCTTAATCATATCATTAAAATCCATTTGATATAATTGATCTCCAGACAATATTAAGGCATACTCAAAATCATGGTTTAAAAAATGATGCATACTTTGTCTCACAGCATCAGCAGTTCCTTGAAACCATTTATCGCTTGACATTGTTTGTTCTGCCGCTAAAACATCTACAAAAGCTGAACTAAAAAAACTAAAATGGTAAGTGTTTTTAATATGTTTGTTAAGCGATGCTGAGTTAAACTGAGTTAACACAAACATGCGCTTAATGTCAGAATTAATACAATTAGAAATAGGAATATCTACCAACCTATATTTTCCGGCAATAGGTACAGCAGGTTTTGATCTTGTAGCTGTTAGTGGATATAATCGTGAGCCTTGACCTCCTCCTAAAATAATTGAAAGTACCTTATCATTAATCATAATCTTTAATTTATAGAATTATACAATTTAATATATGTTTTGGCTGATGCATCCCAAGAATGATCAATTTCCATAATATCTTTTGCTATTTTTTTAAACTTTTCTTGATCTTCATAAAGTGAAATACCTCTATTAATAGCTTGCTCAATTTCAGCAACCTCTACATTATCATGGCAAATACCAAAACCGTTTTCTGAATCTATATCAATAACTGTGTCTTTTAGTCCACCAATACCTCTTACAATTGGAATTGTTCCATATCTTAACGAATACATTTGGTTAAGTCCACATGGTTCTACACGAGATGGCATCAACAAAAAATCAGCTCCTGCATACATAATATGCGACAGCTTTTCATCATAACCAATATTAACATTAAAATTGTTTTTATGAGTTTCCTTTAATGAAGTTAATTGTGATTCAACGTCTTTATTTCCTGATCCTAATAACAAAATTGAACACTCATTTTGTTTCAAAATATTATCAAAAACTTCTGGAAGCAAATCGGATCCTTTTTCGTAAACCAATCTTCCAATAAAAGCAAATAAAGGTTTCTTTATATCTAGCTTAAATGTTTCGCACAACCACTCTTTGTTATGAGATTTTCCATTGATTATATTCTTCTTAGAATAATTTTCAATTAAATAAGGATCAGTATTTGTATTCCAAACATCTGTATCAATCCCATTTAAAATACCTACACATTTTGTGCTTTCATGTTTAAGTAAATCTTGTAAACCATTAGCTTCTTGCTTTAATTCTTCCATATAACTTGGTGAAACTGTCGTAACTCTCCAAGCACACTTAATAGCAGCTGCAAGCGGATTAATAGTTCCATCCCAATCTAATAATCCAGTATTCTTAAGATCAAAATCTGGAATCAAATGTAGCTTATCATATCCAAACCAACCTTGGTATTGTGCATTATGAATAGTAGTTATTACTGGAATCTTATTAAGTGATTTATACTTAAAACTTTCTTGCAACATAAAAGGAATAAGCCCTGTATGATGGTCATGGCAATGTACAATATTAGGATGCTTCCTTAATGTAAGAATCCAATCCAAAGCAGCTATCTGAAACGCTAAAAATCTATCTGTATCATCTGAAGAATAAATATAATCCTTAAACAACAATTCCTTAATATCAACAAAAAAGATATCAAAATCTAATGTATTGACTTCAATAGTTAAAATGCTAAATTCAAAATCAGATATACCTAGTTGAAGCTTTGACTTATAAATGGACTTAAATCTGTTTTTTTGAGTAAATGTTATATCATAAAATGGCATTATAACACTACTATTTTCACCTAATGCGTTCTGATATTTTGGTAATGCACCAACCACATCAGCTAAACCTCCTACTTTAGCAATAGGATAACATTCTGCACTAATATGAAAAATTTGGTTCATTAACTTTTGAATTATTGTTCGAAATTAATAAATTATTAGCTATTGATGCTCCTTATTATCAAATTGTTAATGTATTATTAAAACTATAACGTTTTCGTAATGATTTATATATAATAACGACATAAATGCAAATTGAAATCTTTACTTTTATACTATGAAAAAGTTATTTTTATTAGTTCTATTTGCAGCTTGTATAAGTTGCAATTCTTCGGCTCAAAAAAACGATTCAAAAGAAACATTTGCAATCACTAAAACTGAAGCTGAATGGAAAGCCCAGTTAACAGATTTGCAATACTATGTCCTAAGAGAATCAGGAACAGAACGTGCTTTTACAAGCCCTTTAAATGATAATAAAGAAAAAGGGGTTTACGTTTGTGCAGCGTGTGAAACTCCTTTATTCAAAAGTGAACATAAATACGATTCTGGAAGTGGTTGGCCAAGTTTTGATAGACCTATTGAAGGTAATGTTACTTATTCTGTTGACTATAATATTGGTTATGCTAGAAACGAGGAACACTGCTCTACTTGTGGTGGTCACTTAGGTCATGTGTTTGACGATGGTCCGAGAGCAACCACTGGACAACGTCATTGCATTAATGGTGCTGCATTGAAATTTATTCCAAAAAAAGATGATAAGTAGTTACTTACCTAGTATAATTAAACAATTTAAATATTACAAAAGTCTTGGTGATAAGACATTTGAACAACTAACAGAAGAGCAAATACACTGGCAATACAATTCAGAAAGCAATAGTATTGCTATTATTGTGAAACATATTGTCGGAAATATGTTATCACGTTGGACGAACTTTTTAACTGAAGATGGAGAAAAAGAATGGCGTAAACGAGATGAAGAGTTTGAAGATTCGTATTCTGATAAAGATGAAATGATACTAGCTTGGAACAAAGGTTGGAATTGCTTATTTGATGCAATTAAACCGTTAACTAAAGAGCAACTTGAGCAAATAATTTACATACGTAATCAAGGACACACAGTTACCGAAGCCATTAACAGGCAACTTGGGCATTATTCTTACCATATTGGCCAACTCGTGTTTTTAGGTAAAATGCTTACCAACGAAAATTGGAAATCATTATCCATTCCCAAAGGCAAATCAAAGCATTACAACCAAGAAAAGTTCTCCAAGGAAAAAGGCAGAAGACATTTTACAGAAGACCTTTAATATTACAGTTAGGTTTCGTAAATTCGTAGCCTAATTTTATGACTTAAATATACACTCATGAGTAAATACGATATTATTGTTCTTGGAAGTGGTCCTGGAGGCTACGTAACTGCAATCAGAGCGTCTCAATTAGGATTTAAAACTGCCATAGTAGAAAAGGAAAGCCTTGGTGGAGTATGCCTAAATTGGGGCTGTATTCCAACCAAAGCATTATTAAAATCTGCTCAAGTATTCGAATATTTAAAGCATGCTGAAGATTATGGTCTTTCTGTTAAAGATGCAGATAAAGACTTTGATGCTGTTGTAAAACGAAGTCGTGGTGTTGCAGATGGCATGAGTAAAGGTGTCCAGTTTTTAATGAAAAAGAACAAAATTGAGGTCATCAATGGTTTTGGAAAAGTGAAGCCTGGAAAAAAAGTTGAGGTTGATGGAACCGAATATAGCGCTGACCATATCATCATTGCTACAGGAGCACGTTCTCGTGAATTACCTAGTTTACCACAAGATGGTAAAAAGGTTATTGGCTATAGAGAAGCAATGACTCTACCTAAGCAACCAAAAAAGATGATTGTTGTTGGTTCAGGTGCCATTGGAGTAGAGTTTGCTTATTTTTATAACTCTATGGGAACTGAAGTAACAATAGTTGAATACTTACCAAAAATTGTTCCTGTTGAAGATGCAGATGTATCTAAACAACTTGAACGTTCTTTCAAGAAAAGTGGTATAAAAATTATGACTTCTGCTGAAGTTACCAATGTTGATACCTCTGGAAAAGGAGTTAAAGCCACTGTAAAAACTAAAAAAGGAGAAGAAGTACTTGAAGCTGATATTGTTTTATCTGCAGTTGGTATAAAAACAAATATTGAAAATATTGGACTCGAAGATGTTGGTATTGTAACTGATAGAGATAAGATTTTGGTAAACGATTATTACCAAACCAATATTCCTGGCTATTATGCTATTGGTGATGTAACTCCAGGTCAAGCTTTGGCTCACGTTGCATCTGCTGAAGGTATTTTATGTGTTGAAAAGATTGCTGGACAACATGTTGAGGCTTTGGATTATGGTAATATTCCTGGTTGTACGTATTGTTCGCCAGAAATTGCAAGTGTTGGTTTAACCGAAGCCCAAGCAAAAGAGCAAGGTTATGATATTAAAGTTGGGAATTTCCCATTTTCAGCATCAGGAAAAGCCAGTGCTGGAGGACATAAAGATGGTTTTGTAAAAGTGATTTTTGATGCTAAGTATGGTGAGTGGTTAGGTTGCCACATGATTGGAGCTGGAGTAACAGATATGATTGCTGAAGCTGTTTTAGGCAGAAAACTGGAAACAACAGGACACGAAGTTTTAAAAGCTGTACATCCTCACCCAACGATGAGTGAAGCAGTTATGGAAGCTGTTGCTGCTGCTTATGATGAAGTGATACATTTGTAAAAATAAAGTCAGAAGTCAGAAAAGACTGAAGCTAGAAGTATAAAAGCGATTCAATTGAATCGCTTTTTTTTATAATTTATAACCAATACCAAAAAACAATCCATTTGGTGCAAGTTCTTGTAAGCCTAATGCAAATTTTATATGAACATCCAAAGTTGGTAATAGGTAGTAACTGGAACAGATGTCTGCTCCTATTTTTAATTTATTAGTGAAAAAATCAAAGAAGTAATTTATGCTTGGCCCAGCCAATAGGTACAAATTATGTGCAACTTCATATTTGGCGTAAATAGGCACATTTAAAAATTTAAAATCATTAAGACCTATATATAAAAGTTCAGGTTGAAATGAAAATGCTTCTTCAAATTCAAAATCTGCAAAAATACCAGCATAATACCCTGTTGCTGTCTCAGTATTTGGTCCAAAATTAGATAGTTCAACTTTAAAAAATGTAAGGTTTAATCCACCTTTAATCCCAATACTCACATCACTTTGTGCCTTTAAATTAAGTGCTACAAAAAAAACTATGACTATAAATAATACTTTTTTCATTAGCTTTCTTTGGAATATTTTTCGGAAGTATAAAAATTAATCTAAAAAACTTTGAATAGCCAACTCATAGCTCTGGAGTCCGAAACCTAAAATAACTCCTTTTGCATTTGGAGAAATAAACGATTTGTGCCTAAACTCTTCCCTATCAAAGGTGTTAGAAATATGCACTTCTATTACTGGAGTTTCAATCGCTTTAACTGCATCACCAATTCCTACAGAAGTATGTGTATAAGCTGCAGCATTTAAAATAATACCATTATAGCTAAAACCAACTTCCTGCAACTTATCAATGAGTTCGCCTTCGATGTTAGATTGAAAATGCTCTAAGCTCACCTGAGGATATTTTTCTTTAACCGTTTCAAAAAACTCGTTAAACGTTAAGCTACCGTAAATATTAGGCTCGCGTTTACCCAGTAAATTTAGATTCGGACCATTTATAATGATTAGTTTTAGCATACTTCAAATGTATCAAAAAATAACGCATAAAAAAAGGAAGCTAAAACCTTCCTTTTTATTTATAGTTCCTATTTGTTGAACTAAAATCTGAATCCAACTCCAAGGCTAACATTAGAAATTGTTGCTCCATTACCAGAAATTGAGTTATATCTACCAGAAATATCCACTTGGTCCGAAGCTTGATATCTTAATTGGAAGCGATAAAGGAAATCGCTACCTGAGTTTTCTTCAATTCCAATGGCAACTCCAGCATCGCCTCCTATCGAAAATTGATCAGATAAATTAAAATCAATAGATCCAGCTAAAGGCACATAATTGAAACAATAATCGTTATCATCTTTTCCTAAATAACTGGTAAAACCACTCGATACTCCAAGATTAATCTGATCAGAAACAGAAAAGTCATAATCAACGTCGAAATTGATTGCAAGACCGTACCAATCACTAAAATCACCAACTGTTGTTCCTAAGTTGGCACCTAGTCTAAAACCTTCTTGACCATTCGATCCAGAATCATCACCATCTTGAGCATTTACATTAAAAGCAAATAACGTTACAGCAACAAATAAAATTAATTTTTTCATATTATAATTGTTTTTGATTAGTAATAAATACAAGCAAAACATTAGTATGACAAATAATAGCAGATTGGTTATATAACCATATAGAAGATTAAGTCGTAGAAATTAAGGGCTTTTAATCTTTCATTTTCAAGCAATTGTATGTTAAATATACATAATTTAATTTAACTCATAAAAAAAGGAAGCCAATTGGCTTCCTTTTTAATATATAAATTTATTAAACTAGAATCTAAATCTAGTTCCAACAGTTACTGTTGTACCAGTAAATCCATCATCACTAATACCTGTATAATTGGCTTTTATTGATAAACCTCCTGATAAATCATAGCTTATTCCTGGACGATAATAAAAACCTCCTCCAGCAACATCTCCAATTCCAATAGCATATCCTAAATCTGCGTCGATATTAAAACCATCGCTAACTTCCAAACTAACTGTTCCTGCCAATGGAATATATTGGTAATCTAATAAGTCAATTCCCATAAAATCTCCTCCAAATATATGTCCATAACCAGTTGCTACACCAACATTTAAATTCTCGCCAGCTTCCCAATCATGACCAAAATCTACTTGGACTGCAAATTTCCAATCTCCAATATCTCCTAAAGGAATTCCTACATTAACACCAGCATATAAACCAGATTCGCCGGAATCATTACTTTCATCACCTTGAGCATTTACATTAAATGCAAACAACCCAACTGCTAATAATAAAATCAATTTTTTCATAATTTGTAAATTTAGTTTTTATGATTAATTAACTCAAATAAAGTGATTTTATTAACAATCTCAAAAAAAAATGTTGAAAACTTCGTAAAAATACGTATAATTACGTAGTAATCAGATGTAATATTTAGCCTACAAAATGTTAGTAACTAGAAATTCATAATGAATTGGCATCAAGCAATACAGGACTATTCTAACTATTTAAAGCTCGAAAGAGGGCTTTCACAAAATTCCATATCAAGCTATACATCTGATATAAAAAAACTTGTCAATTATTTGGATGAACATAGTATAACATCTAGTTCAATTAACATAAAAACATTAACAGTACAAGAGTTTATTTATGACGCAGCTAAAAACTTAAGCGCAAGAAGTCAGTCGCGTTTAATTTCAGCATTACGAGGTTTTTTTGACTATTTGGTGTTTGAAGATTACAGAAAAACCAACCCTTTAGCATTAATAGAATCACCAAAAATTGGACGAAAACTACCAGATACATTATCGATTGAAGAAATAGATAGGTTAATTTCCTCAATTGATTTAAGCAATCCACAAGGAGAGAGAAATAGAGCTATTATTGAAACACTATATAGTTGTGGACTTCGTGTGAGTGAACTAACTAATCTCAAAATTTCTGATTTGTTCTTTGACGAAGGCTTTATCAAAGTTACTGGAAAAGGTAATAAACAGCGATTTGTTCCGATAAGTCCTTTAACACAAAAATATATTAATCTCTATAAAAATGAAGTAAGGCCACATGTACCAATTGTTGAAGCTTACAGAGATACACTGTTTTTGAATAGAAGAGGCAAACAACTTACAAGAGCTATGATTTTTACTATTGTTAAACAATTAGCTGAAAAGACTGGTTTAAATAAAACCATTTCACCACATACATTCAGGCATTCTTTTGCCACTCATCTACTGGAAAATGGAGCAGATTTAAGAGCTATACAGCTTATGTTAGGACATGAAAGCATAACAACAACCGAAATTTATATGCATGTGGATAAATCACATTTAAGCAAGGTAATTAACACATATCATCCTCGTAAATAAAAAAAGCATCCAGAATGCTGAATGCTTTTATCTTTAATAAATCTAATTTATATTATTTAGCAATATTTACTGCTCTAGTTTCTCTTATCACTGTTACCTTAACTTGTCCAGGATAAGTCATGTCTGTTTGTACTTTTTGAGAAATTTCAAAAGATAATTGTGCAGCTTTATCATCGTTCACTTTTTCACTTTCAACAATAACACGCAACTCTCTACCTGCTTGAATAGCATAGGCTTTTTTAACACCATTGAATCCAAACGCAATATCCTCAAGGTCTTTTAATCTTTGAATATAAGAATCCAGTACTTGACGTCGTGCTCCAGGTCGTGCTCCAGAAATCGCATCACAGACTTGTATAATTGGAGATAACAATGAGGTCATTTCTACTTCATCATGATGCGCTCCAATTGCATTGCAAACTTCAGGTTTTTCACCATGTTTTTCAGCCCATTGCATACCAAGTATTGCGTGAGGTGTTTCCATATCAGCTTCAGCATCTGGCACTTTACCAATATCATGAAGTAATCCAGCACGTTTAGCTAATTTTGAATTCAAACCTAATTCTGCTGCCATTACACCACAAAGTTTAGCAACTTCACGAGAGTGCTGCAATAAATTTTGACCATAAGAAGAACGATACTTCATACGTCCAACCATTTTTATTAACTCTGGATGCAAACCGTGAATTCCTAAATCAATAACTGTACGTTTACCAACTTCGATGATTTCTTGATCTATTTGCTTTTTGGTCTTTTTAACTATTTCTTCAATTCTAGCAGGATGGATTCGACCATCTGTTACCAACTTGTGCAAAGATAATCTCGCAATCTCTCGTCTCACGGAATCAAAACAAGAAAGAATAATAGCTTCAGGTGTATCATCAACAATAATCTCAACTCCTGTTGCTGCTTCAATAGCTCGTATGTTTCTACCTTCACGACCAATGATTCGTCCTTTCACATCATCAGATTCTATATTAAACACAGACACACAATTGTCAATGGCCTCTTCAGTACCAATACGTTGTATCGTGTTTATAATAATTTTCTTGGCTTCTTGTTGCGCAGTCATTTTGGCTTCTTCCATTTTGTCCTGCACATATGCCATTGCATCATTTTTAGCTTCGCCTTTTAAGGATTCAACCAATTGCTCTTTGGCATCTTCGGCTGATAATCCTGAAATAACTTCTAATTGCTGAACTTGACTTTTATGAAGTTTTTCAAGCTCATCTTTACGCTTATCGATATAATCTAATCTATGATTATAATCCTTTAATTTTTGTTCAACCTCAGTATTTAACCTTTTATTCTTAGATAATTCTGATGAAACTTGTGATTCTTTATCTCTAGTTCGCTTTTCAGCTTCAGCAATTTTTTTATCTCTTGACAGTATTACTTTTTCATGCTCAGATTTTAACTCAATAAATTTTTCCTTTGCCTGTAGGATTTTGTCTTTTTTTATTGATTCGCCTTCATGTTTGGCTTCTTTAAGAATTGAAGCTGCTTCTTTCTTGGCACCTTTAACCAATTTAGATGCATTGCTCTTTTCTATTGTTTTTGCTATTATAAAACCAATTATCAATCCAACAACTATACCTCCAACAATTAATAAAATTGTGTTTGTTTCCATTTTTGTTTTAGTTAGTTTAAAAAAAAAGCCTACACCAGTTGAGGTTTTGTATGAACTCCTTAAAAACAAGTTTAGGGCTAACAAGCTGATCAAGTATCTGCTCAAAGGCAGCTCGCTTTTACAACTTCAACTCACCCTTTTTAAAGAATTAACGTTGAGTTCATCAAAAAAATAACTAATGTAGGCAGTAACCTTTATTATATATTAAAGAACTTAAGAGCTTAAATGCTCTTTTAGAAGCTGATCAATCGCTATAAGCTTTTCTTCAACTTCTTCATTTAAATATTCATTATCAATTGTCTTCTGCTCTTTTTGTGATGCAAACTGTAAAGCACACATTGCTAATACATCTTGCTTATCACGAACAGAATAACTTTGCTCAAATTGCTTAATCATTGCATCTATTTTCTGAGCTGCTTTACGTAATCCTTCTTCTTGTTTCGGGTCAATAGTCAAAGGGTAAACTCTATTGGCTATTGAAAGCTTTATTTTAAGCTGTTCTGGCATTTATTACGTTTGTCTTTACTCAGATAATTGAGAAATACAATAATCAATTTCTCTAATTAATGTGTTTATTTTGAGCTTTGTTTCTCTTTTACTTTCATCACTGCCTAATATTGAATTAGCAAATTTGAGCGATTCATATTTTTCTTCCCAAGAGCTTATTAAATGCTCTTGCTGAATCATTTTTTCCTGAGTCGATTCTAAATCTTCTTTTAACTTAGCATTGCTTTGCTTTAAAACTTCTAGTTTATGCAAAACCTTACTAATTCTATTCTCTAAGGAATCTACAACAGACTCAATATTACCCATTTATATAATTCAATACTAATTACACAAAGTTAACATACCCATTCTTAATTAGCAATTGTTTTTACTTAAAATTTTGAATTTGTTAATTTTCAATACGTTACAATATTTTGGTTCAGTATTTGTTATATGCTTTGCTAGTTAAATACAATTTAATATTTTAGCAATAACATCGTTATAGCATGCAGAAAACCCTCAAAATCTTTTTTCTTTTTTTTATTCAATTTACAATTGCTCAAAATCCGTATCCTCAAGATTATTTTAGAAACCCATTAGATGTAACTCTAGTTTTGTCTGGAACTTTTGCTGAATTAAGATCCAATCATTTCCACTCAGGATTGGATATTAAAACACAACAACGTGAAGGGTTAAAAATTTATGCAGCAGCAGAAGGTTACGTAAGCAGAATAAAAATTTCGCATTTTGGTTACGGAAAAGCACTTTACATTACACATCCTAATGGCTATACAACTGTTTATGCACATTTAAAAAAATTCTCTCCAAAAATTGAGGCTTACATCCAAAAACATCAATACGAAAAAGAAACATTTGAAATTGAGCTTTTTCCAGATTTAGAAACCTTACCTATTGCATCAGATGAAGTTGTCGCTTTTTCAGGAAATACAGGAGGCTCTGGAGGACCACATTTACATTTTGAAATTAGAGACAAGCAAGAAAGACCTATCAATCCAATGCTATTTGGAATAGATATTAAAGACTCTCAGGTACCACAAATTCTTGCTGCCTTTGCTTATCCAATTGATGAAAATGCTCATATAAATGGAAGTAAGGAATTTACTAAACTTCGTCTGAAGCAAGAACAAGTTGGAACCTACTCTGTTGAAAACATCAATGCTTATGGGAAAATTGGCTTTGGTATTGTAACTTATGATAGGCAAGATTTAGCCGCCAATAAAAATGGTGTTAGTAACATTCAAACATTTTATAATGGAAACAAAAGTTTGGAGATTGATTTTAAACGGTTCTCTTTTGCTGAAACAAAGCACCTAAATAGGCTTATTGATTTTGAATATTTTAAAAAGGAAAAATCGAGAATCCAAAAACTTTTTGTGCAACAAAACAATCCTTTAAGCTTATATAAAGATGTTGACAATAAAGGTTATATACAAATAGAAGATAGTACTGCATCAGTTTACAAAGTGCGTGTAAAAGACTTTAAGAACAATGATTCTTGGCTTACCATAAATATAAATGGCAAAAAAATAGATAGCCTAAAACCTAAATACATAAAGGCAACAGATTACTTTGTTTATGCAGACCAATCGACAACCTTGGAAAAAGAAAATGTATCAGTTTATATTCCTAGCAATACGTTTTATGACGATTTTTTCATCGACTTTAATGTAGTAAACGACACGTTAACACTACATGAACCTACTATTCCTCTACAAAAAAATTTGGTTATAAATTTTGATATTAGTGATTTTAAAGATGTCGACAAAAGCAAACTCTATATTGGTCGCTTAACTGAATACGGAAATAAAATCTACTATGTATCAGCTTCAAAAAAAGAAAACACATTAACTGCTTTTACCAAAACGTTAGGAAAATACACCATTGGAAGTGATTTAGATAAACCTTCGATAAAACCAATGAATTTTCAAGAAGGTAAGTGGCTTAGCAAATATAGATATTTAAAACTCAGAATTAAAGATGAAACCTCAGGTATTAAAAGTTATAGAGCCACTATAAATGGAAAATGGGTTTTAATGGAATACGATTACAAAAAAAATACACTCATTTACGATTTTAATGATGATGTTATAAAAAATGAAACCAAGTATAATTTAAAGGTAATTGTTACTGATAATGTCGGAAATAGTTCTACATTTGAAACTATCTTTTATAGAAAATAAAACTTTACTCTTTTGAAGATAAAATTTTCACTATTAAAACTTATTTTTTTACTATTTCCTATTCTTGGGTTGTCTCAAACAGCAACACTTAAAGGGATTATTCTTGATGATACCAATGTACCAATAGAAAGTGTAAACATTAAGGCTGGCGATAATGGAACCACATCTAACGAAAATGGTTTCTATTTGATTAAGATTCCAGCAAATCAAGACATTACTGTAGTATTCACACATATAACTTTCAAAAGTGTTTCGCTTACTGTCAATTTGAAAAAAGGTGAAACTTTCGAATTCAACCCAGTAATGAACCTGCAAATTGAGCAAATAGGTGAAATAGTTTTGCCAAACAAACAGAGAAAACAAGTTGAAGGCATTACAACTATTGAACCAGAACTTATACGAACTATAAAAGGTGCACAACCAGGTGTTGAAAATTTATTAAAAACGCTTCCTGGTGTAAACATTTCTAATGAATTAAGTACACAATACTCTGTAAGAGGAGGTAATTTTGATGAGAACTTAGTTTATGTCAACGAAATTGAAGTATATAGACCATTCCTTATTCGTTCAGGACAACAAGAAGGGTTAAGCTTTGTCAATACTGATATGGTACAGAATGTCGAATTTTCTGCTGGTGGATTTCAAGCACAATATGGAGATAAGCTTTCTTCAGTTCTGGATATTACCTATAGAAACCCTGTGAGTTTTGGAGTTAGAGCAGACATGAGTCTTTTAGGTGGAAGTATTACTACTGAAGCTGTTTCGAAAGATTCAAAATTTTCTGGCATATTAGGTTTACGTTATCGTGATAATAGTTTATTGGTTGATGCTAAAGAAACTGAAACTAATTATGATCCAAAATTTGCTGATGCTCAAACATATTTAACTTATAAGTTTTCAGATAAGTTTCATCTGAGCTTTTTAGGAAACGCTTCAATAAACAAATACAATTACGAGCCTCAAACAAGACAAACCAATTTTGGTACACTAGAAAACCCTTTGGCACTTTTAGTGTTTTATGAAGGTCAAGAAAAAGACCAATATCAAACTTATTTTGGTGCTTTTAAAGGTACCTACGCTGCAAATGACGATTTAACTCTTAAACTTATAACTTCAGCATACCATACAACAGAAGAGGAATACTTTGATATCCTTGCTCAATACAGATTAGGCGAAGTAAATAGTAATATTGGCGATGAAGACTTGGGTGAAGTTGAATTTTCTGAAGGTATTGGTGGACAACTTAATCATGCAAGGAATGATTTGGATGCACTAATCTTCAACATTGAACATAAAGGTGATTTACAACTTGAAGACGACAGTAATATCAAGTGGTCCGTAAAATACACACACGAAGATATTATGGATCGTATTGTGGAATGGGAAGTTATTGACTCTGCTGGTTTTTCCATAAATCCACCAAATATCGATTCGTTTAACGAACAGCCATATGAAGCTTATCAAGGACCTCTAGTTCCTTTCCAAAACATAAGAGCCACAAATAATACACAAATTGATAGGATACAAGCCTATGCGCAATGGAGCAAACGAACTGAGTTAGGAAACAACGATGTTTTTTACAATGCTGGAATTCGCGTTCATAATTGGACAGTAAATGGTGATGGCATTGAAAGTTCAAACCAAACTGTTTTTAGTCCTCGTGCTCAATTTGCCATTAAACCTGATTGGGAAAAGGATATGCTCTTTAGAATTAGTGGTGGTCTTTATTACCAACCTCCTTTTTACAGAGAATTAAGAGGTAATGATGGAAGCGTAAATAGTAATGTTAAAGCACAACAATCCATTCATGTAGTACTAGGTAATGAATATAGCTTTAATATGTGGGACAGGCCTTTTAAATTGGTTTCTGAAGCCTATTACAAGAACATGTCTGATATTAATCCATACACGATTGAAAATGTACGTATTCGCTATCAAGCAAATAATAATGCCAAAGCTTATGCCTATGGAGTAGATTTTAGATTGAATGGAGAGTTTGTTCCTGGTACAGAATCATGGTTTAGTTTTGGATATCTTAAAACAGAACAAAACATTGACGATCGAGGTTACATATCTAGACCAACAGATCAACGTTTAAAGTTTGGAATTCTTTTTCAAGATTATGTACCAAATATTCCAGACTTAAAAATGTACTTGAATTTGGTTTATAACACTGGAGTTCCTGGTGGATCGCCTAGTTATGCTGATCCTTACGATTATCAAAACAGATTACCAGATTACAAACGAGCAGACCTTGGAATATCCTATGTTTTGGTTGATGCAAAAAAACCAGTAAAAACTGGTTGGAAAAGCGCATTCAAGGAACTTAGTTTAGGGATTGAAATTTTCAATATGTTTGATGTACAAAATTCAATCACCAATACTTGGGTTAGAGATGTATACAGTAAACGTCAGTACGCTATTCCTAATTATTTAACACCAAGAGTATTTAATGTAAGAGTAAGTATGCGTTTTTAACCTATAAAAATTATGAAAAACACCTTAATCACAATATTATTTTTTGCAATATCACTGCAAATTTTTTCTCAATCAAGCAGCAATTATATCCTTGTGGTAAATGGGGATTCTATTCACATTGATTTGAACAAAAATTATAAGTATGATTATAAAGGCAAAACGCTCCCTATTAAGTTAATTCAACCTTTGACATTAAGTTATAATGATGATAAAATTTCTTTTAAATATCCTAATGATTTAAGTGTTTCAAAAGTTTCTATTGATAGCGGAATTGATCAAATAATGGCGATGACAGCTACAGGAAGTGGTTACATGGTTCAAACTTATTCACAGTTTGACCCAAGCTCATTAATTACGATAATGGTAAATGAAATAACCAAGGAAAGCGTGAGTTATGGATACACTAAAGAGTTAGAAGATATTGAGTATAAAATAAAAAGTGGTCATACTTTAAAAGGTGTAAAAGCAACACTTAAATATAAAGGAGAGACTGAAGTTTACACCGTTTTATCTTTTGGAGGGAAAGATGAAGGTATAATGGTTATAACAATGTTACTTACTAATGAGCTTCAGAATGAAGAAATGATTCAACTTTTTATTGATAGCCTTACTATTAACAATATTGAAAATTAATTAATCAATTCTTCAAGTGACTTAACCACATAATCTACTTCTTCTTTTGTATTATAAATACTAAAAGAAAATCTTATTGAAGGTTTTTGCAAATCCTTATCGCTTAAAATCTCAGTTAAGACATGTGAGTTTTGTGAGCTTCCACTTTGACAAGCACTTCCTTTAGAACAAGCAATCCCTTTTAAATCTAATTGAAATAAAAACATAGCACCTTTTTCTTGAACAACTGGGAAACAAACATTAACTGATGTGTACGTGCTTTTTTCCAAATTATAAGAATTCCCATTGAACACAACATTAGGAATTTCCTTTTTAAGCGATTCAATAAAGTAAGACTTAATACCCTTTACATATTCACTTTCAGATTCTAGATTATTATAAGCTAATTTCAGCGATTCAGCCAAACCAGCAATATTATGCACGCTTTCTGTTCCTGCTCTATAGCCTCGCTCCTGCTCACCACCAAAAATTAATGGTTGCAAACCAGAGTTTTTTCTAATAAAACAAAACCCTACTCCTTTAGGTCCATGAAATTTATGAGCACTCGCTGCCAAAAAATCAATTGGAATCTCACTTAAATCCAATGGATAATGTCCAACGGATTGAACTGTATCACTATGAAACAATACATTATGCTCTTTGCACAACAAAGCAACACGTTTTATATCAAGCAGGTTACCTATTTCATTATTGACATGCATCAAACTAACCAAGGCATTCTGGTTTAATCTTATCAACTCTTCTAAGTGTTTATAGTCAACTTCTCCTTTAGTATCTAAATCGACAAAAAGAACAGAAATATCATATTCCGCTTTCAGCTGATCTAACGTATGTAATATGGCGTGATGCTCAATTTTTGATGTAATAAAGGTGTTAACTCCTAGGTCTCTAGCTGCACTTCTTAAGACTAAATTATCTGCCTCAGTCCCTCCAGAAGTGAAGATTATTTCCGATGGACTTACCTTAAAATAAGCAGAAATGTCTTTTCTATATTTTTCAATTAATGATTTAGATGAACGCCCAAAACTATGTGAAGATGAAGCATTTCCAAAATTATTTTTTAAAACATCAGACATGACTTCAATAACCTCATCACGTATTGGAGTTGTAGCCGCATTATCAAAATAAATTGTTGTATTCATGTTCAAATTGAAAGTGCAAAAATACTTGAAATAAAATTATTATCATTAAACTGCGTTATAATTTACAATTCCATTATTTTTGTTCAAAATCCTATCTATGCGAAAGCTATTTTTTATCTGTTTTATCTCTCTACTTATTGCTTCTTGTGATGATGGAGATATCATAACTATTGAGTTAGAATTTGATCAAGAACTTTCCCTTTGTGGAGACACAGAGTCTGATAATTACGTCGTTTATGATATTAAAACTGATCCAAATGAATCATTGACTTTGCTATTTCCTAGCAATTCTTCAAATGACAAGATATTTAATCCAAGTACTACGCCTTACACCTCAGAGTTTAACATAAGTTCAAGTGTTCGATTTAACTACAGAACTTATAATGGAGACCCTTCAGGATTGATATGTGAGGAAATTCCTGATTCAGATGTTTCAATTACTCAAGACTATGAAGCTTCTGGTGGAACCGTTATGACTGAAACCACTTTTGTTGATGATGATGAAGATGGAATTCCTTCAGAACTTGAAGACATTAACGGAAATGGAGATTTAGAAGACGATGACACTGATGGTGACGGAATACCAAATTATAAAGATAATGACGACGATAATGACAACGTGCCAACTCTAAATGAAAATCCAGATGATAATGGTGATGGACTCATAGATGATGCTCAAGATACTGATGGTGATACAATTCCAGATTATTTAGATACTGATGATGATAACGACGGAACTATCACACGTTATGAAGACGAAAACTTAAATCAAAATTTGCAAGATGACTTCGCAGATGGCTCAACTATTAAGCGCTATTTAGATGCTGCTGCAAATGATGTTTTTGTGAATGACAATTTAAACTCAAATGTATTTAAGCGTTCTATCACTGCCAAGTTTGATATTATGAATACTGACTTAGGAGTTTTAAATTCTGATTTAATAGAACTCGGAACTTACTCAACTACGCTTACTATTGAAGACTAACTAAGTATTTTGGTAAATATACACTTCTGTAGCACCTAAACCGTATTTTTGGTAATTGGCTTCGTAAAATTTTAGGTTATCATATCGTTTTAAGAGATATTCCATTTCCAATTTAAGAACACCCTCTCCAACGCCATGAATAAAAACTATACGCTGTATTTTTTTACTCATTGCAAATGCGATTTGACGTTTTACTGTATCTAACTGATACGTTAAAATATCATGTTTTTGCATTTTTGTAGATGGCAATAGTTTATGAATATGCAAATCTATTTCCAAAGCTGGTTGTACTCGCTCTTTCTTTTTTTTACCTACTGATTTCTTTTTTGAAGGGTTTTTGTCTGATTGCATTTTATTAATTGCTTCAGAACTGATATTAGTAGACTTTAGCAATGTCTTGGTAGAAGATTTCACCAATTGTGAAGCATCAAATTCCAGTTCAAAATCATCATCAGTTTGAATAACAACATGATTATTATTTACAAAAATAACTTCTCCTGAAAGGTCTTCGTCTAGCACTTCAACCAAATCACCAACTTTAAAAGACATCACTTACTCTTTTTCGTTCTTTACAAAAGAATCATCTTCCTTTTTACTGGAGATTCCACGAGACAATCTATACAATCCAGTCATTAACATCACGATTCCTCCAATAAGAATGTACACATTCTGATTCTCTTCAGCTTGAGCGTAAAGTGCTATTAATCCACCAGTTAAGATAAGTATTAGGTTTACTATTCTGTTCATAAACAATTATTTAACGGTAAAACGTTCGTTTTGTCGAAAATATGATTTTTACCTCACATAGTTTGGATTATTTCTAAATAAAATACTATTTTGCAAGTACCTTAAAACAAAAAATAGCTGCGCTATGAAAAAAACTACCCAAAAAACGCAGCTCCAAATCTTATTTATTTGCCTACTAACATATACACCTCTTGCGTTTTCGCAAATAGGTATTGCCACAAATAATCCACTGTATCAACTACACATGCTAAATACTGGAAATGTTGGTAACAATACTGCCATGGCTGTTTATCAAAATGATGGAACGAATGCCTTTTCCATGGGTGTGCTAAACACTGACGCCAGTAATACTCATGGAGCATTTGATGGTGGAATAACTTATACTGGAACAGGATTTGTATCAGCCGTAAGAGGACTTAGTCAAGGTGCTAGTGGTTACGGAATTGGTATAAATGGCACTGCTAATAGTTCTGATGGAATTGGAGTATTTGGTAGTATACCAACAACTGGTTCTTGGTTAGGATATGGAGGTCTTTTTACGGGAGGTTTAGGTTATGCAAATGGTTTATATAACTTATCAGATGCTCGAGCAAAAAAAGAAGTGTCTAAAATCAATAATGCTTTAGAAAAAATAATCAATATAAATGGTTATCAATATAAATATGATTCTTCAAAGCACAATTCAAATGCGTCAGACAGTGATAAATTTCATTATGGATTTATGGCACAAAATGTAATTAAATATTTACCTCATTCTGTAACTCAAAAAAACGTCTATTTTTCAGATGATAAACGTCGTGATTTTTATAGTGAAACTATGGAATCAGTTATTAAAAAAATGAATGTTGTTGATTATACCTCCATAATTCCAATAACTGTCGAAGCTATAAAAGAACAACAACAAATAATTGAAACTCAAAAAAATAAAATTGACCTCCTTGAGAAAAAATTATTTGAATTAGAATCCAAAGTAAATATTTTATTGGAGAAGAAAGATTAATACCATGAAAAAGTATAACTTCTTTATATTTATTTTAGTTCTAACTATAACGAATGTCTTTGCTCAAGACCTCTATGTAAGCAATAATGCCAACATATTCATATATGTCGATGGCGCTGGTTTTACCGATTATGATGGTACGACCAATCCAAATGCTGCTGCACTTTTTGTTACAGATGATATAGAATTGGCTGGTGCTAATAGTATTATTTATTTACGTAACGAAGCTCAGCTACTGCAAAGTAATAATGTTAGTAATTCTGGAACAGGTTATTTAGAGCGTGGTCAAAGAGGTACCGCAAGCTTTTATAATTACAATTATTGGGGAAGTCCTGTTTGGTCTGCTGCAAACAGTTATACCATAGATGATGTTTTATTTAATGGCACTGATGTAAACAATGTACAAAGTATTAATTGGTCAACAGCTTACGATGCTGATAATAGCACAAATCCAATTACTATGAGTAGTTATTGGCTTTATGCTTTTGACAATAATGCTAATGATGATTATGACGCTTGGGAATATCGAGGAGAAAGCACATCAATTAATCATGGTTTAGGATTTACCATGAAAGGTAGTGGTAGTGGTAATGGGACTCAGTTACAAAATTATATGTTTAGAGGCATACCAAATAATGGAACGATTACCAATAGCCTAGCACCTGGAAATCAAACCTTAGTTGGTAATCCTTATCCTTCTTCCATCGATGCTAGAGAGTTTATACGTGATAATATTCCAGGTGGAAATCCTGGAACTACAACAAGTATTTTAGGAACGCTTCGATTTTGGAGACAATCAACAACAATTAATACTCATTATTTAGCCGTTTATCAAGGAGGTTATGCGTCCTTGACTTTAGCAGGAGGTGTTGCGGCAACAACTTATCCTTTTGAGATTTCAGGAAGTGGAGACTCTGGTAACGCTAATTATACTCCTGGATATTATATTCCAGTGGCTCAAGGGTTTTTTGTTGATGATGATGGTGACGCAAGCACTGAAAACATTCAATTTAAAAATTCTCAACGATTCTTTAAAAAAGAAGCTTTAGGTGTTTCAGTTTTTTTAGAACCAAATGACGAAGGAGATGACAATACAGTTTCTTCTTTAGAAGATGATTCTGTAGCTAATTCAATAGATTATGATATCCAACGTATCAGACTATCTTACAAAACACCAGAAGGCGCATTTAGACATTTACTCTTGGCTTTTACTCAAAATGATGAGGCTACAGATGACTTTGACTATGGCTATGATGCTAAAAACAATGAAAGCTTACCTAGTGATTTAAATTGGATTATTGATGGCGAAAACTACATTATACAAGGTGTGGGTAAATTTAATATTGACAAAGTTTATCCACTAGAAATGGTTTTAGGTGAAAAAGGAAAAGTCGAAATTTCATTGACTGACTTAGAGAATTTTGAAAATGAGATTGATGTTTTTGTATACGATTCTTTTGAAAAAACATACACTAAGCTAAACTCCATTGACTACTCAACTGATTTAGATGCAGAAACCTACAAGGATAGATTTTTTATTGCTTTTAACGAAAGTAATGACACACTCGACCTTACTGAAGAAGCTCTTAACGACATAAAAATTAATTACCTCTCTGAAAGCAAAAATATATTCGTGAGTGTACCAAATAATATTTCAGTAAATCAAATCCAGTTGATGAATGTTGCAGGACAAACTATAAAAACTTGGAACAGCTTTAATTCTCAAAACAATAATGCTTTTAAAATTCCTTTAAGGCAAGTATCAGAAGGTGTCTATGTATTAAAACTATTAAGTGATTCTGGAACAATAAATAAAAAGGTTGTTATCAATCAATAAGCACAATTAAATATTCCTGAAAACCATAATATTTATCGATAAAACGTATACTTATATCGATAAAATGCATTTTTAAAAAATAATTCTTATATTCGCAGCGGATTAACCCAAATCTCTGCGCTTATGAAATGGAAAATCCTGGTATTTCTATGCTTTTTTTCAAAGCATTTATTGGCACAACTATCAGTTAGTGGCAATAACTACATTTATGCAACAACCAGTTCTAATGTTTCAGATTTATATCTTTTTGTTGAAGACGATGTAAACATAGAAAACACAAACTCATTTATCTATTTAAGAAGTGATGCTCAATTATTACAAGGCACAGGAAATTCTGGAAATTCAGGGGTTGGTCAATTAAGTACATACCAAAACGGAACTACCCATAATTATGCCTATAATTATTGGTGCTCACCTGTTGGGAATACAGATTCAGATGATAATAGTAATAGATCCTTTAGACCAAATAACAATATTTATGATGTAACTTCTGCTCCTATTACAAGTAGTTTGGCTACTTACACTTCAGGTTATGATGGGACATCATCACCTTTAGTGATTTCTAATCGTTGGATTTATACATATAATCCTGGCTCATCGTATAGCGATTGGGATTTTACAAATAGTTCAGGAACTGTATCTCCAGGTTATGGTTTTACCATGAAAGGAACCAGTGGTTCAAGTAATAATCAATTATATGACTTTAGAGGTAAGCCAAACAACGGAACCTTAACAATGAATGTTTTAGATAAGGAATGGACTTTAGTCGGAAACCCTTATCCTTCAGCTCTGGATGCGTTAGAGTTTATCCATGATACTCAAAATCAAACAGCCATTAATGGCTCATTATACTATTGGGAGCAAGACTTAACAGTAAACTCTCATAATTTAGCAGATTATGTCGGTGGATATTCCGCTTACACAATATCTTCTGACGGCTTAACAGAAACGTTTACACCAGCAACTTTTGACACTTACAATAACGATGGTACCTTAAATACCATAGGATCGTCTAGTTCAAGTGGAAAAGCCGCTAGAAGATATATACCAATTGGCCAAGGGTTTATGGTTGAAGGAACAACTACTGGAACAGTAAGAACAACTAATGCTCAACGAGTCTACTATAAACAGTCAGGTACTCAAAGTGAGTTTTTTGGAGCAGTAGATTTTACGGAAGAAACAAACAATAATCAAACTCAAAGCTTTGAAACAACTAGCTATGGCATTCAATATGATGAAAACGGGTTGCAAATATTGCCTAGTGATTACAAACGCTTTAGATTGAATATTGATTTTGATGATACTTACACAAGACAAATTCTTCAAAATTTTCATGATACTGCAACCAATGGTTTTGATTATGGATTAGAAATAAAAAGCCCTGAAGGCGTAAATTCTGATGCGCATTGGATTCAACATGGTGATCCTTATGTAGCACAAGCATTTTCCTTTAGTGAAAACTTAAAACTTCCTTTAGTTGTTAACGTAGGTATGCAACAACTCATAAGATTCAGAATTTTTGATGTCCAGAACTTTGATGAAAACCAAACAATTTACTTACACGATAAAGAAACTGAAACTTATGTAGATTTAACCGTTCAGAATTATGAAGTGAATTTGGAAGAAGGAAGCTATTCTGATCGTTTTGAAGTCACTTTCCAAAGCGAAAACCTTGGTGTTGTTGAATCAGAACTAGAGCCTTTTACGATATCCCAAAACAACTCTAAAGCGCGATTAACAATAAGTAATCCAAATAGGTTAGACATTAATGAAGTTGTATTATTTGATGTTAGTGGCAAGCAAATATTTAAACATCAGAATTTATCACCCAAAAACAAGCATGAGTTTTCAACGCAGAATCTAAGCGATGGTGTTTATTTAGTTACAATAAGAACAAATAATAAAGCGATGACTAAAAAAGTGATTATAAATAACTAATAGAAAAAATTAAAATAATAAACTTAAAAGAGCCTTCAAACGAAGGTTCTTTTTATTTTTACAATTAAAACGTAACTATTAAACTATCAATATTGTCTCCTGAAGATTACATGTTACCATGCCTAAGCAAAAAACTATTTGGGATGGAGTGCTTTGGTTGTGGATTTCAACGCTCATTGGTTTTACTTTTTCAAGGAGAATTTGTAGCTGCTTTTAAAATGTATCCTGCAATTTATACACTAATACTTTTTGTTGCTTTTTTAATACTAAATATCTTCTATAAATTTAAATATGAAGAGAGAATTAAATTAATTTTAGTAGTTTTAAACGTTGTAATTATTGTTACAAGCTATATTATAAAAATCAACTCTTAAATTTATCATTTTGGAAAAAAAACGACTCAACACTACACTAACTTACGTTCTTTCAGTTTTAGGTTTTCTTTGTTGTTGTTTGGCTGGTTTAGGTGTTATTCCATCTGGAATAGCCTACTTCTTATCTAACAAACAATTAAAGGAAGCTTATGCAGATCACGAGAACTATGAAAACATAGATGCTATGAAAACCGCAAAAACGGTTGCCATGGTTGTTACTATTATCAATGCTCTTTATTTAATTTATAGTATTTATTATTATTCAACTGGAGGTTGGGAAGAGTTTATGATGAAATGGCAAGAAGCCATGGAAGAAATGCAACGAAACCAATAACATAACTTAAATAAAAATGGAACAAATTAAACCACCAAGACCAGACAGTTATTTAGCACTTGCAATTATTAGTGCAATTTTATGTTGCCCAGCGACAGGAATTGTAAGTATTGTTTATGCTACTAAGGTAAATAGTCTTTATGAAGATGGAAAATATGATCAAGCCAAAAGTTCCTCAAAAAACGCAAAAACTTGGGGATTGGTATCAATTGGTATTGCAGTATTTGGCTTCATTCTTTATTTATTAATTTTTGGAGTGGCAATTTTTGGCGCATTAAGCAGTGGCAATTTCTAAATTAAAAATAAGTCTTATTATAATTGGAGTGCTGGCGTTTTTCGGAATGTTGGCACTTTATATTTTTTGGAACCCTTCGGAAACAAATATGTTCCCTAAATGTCCTGTTTATGCTGCATCAGGGATTTATTGTCCTGGTTGTGGCAGCCAAAGAGCAGCACACAAAATTTTAAATGGTAATATCATTGAAGGCGTAAGGCATAATTATATGATTGTGCTCTTGGCCATGGTTCTAGTCTATCAAGGGTTTATTTATGTCGTGAATGACGTGCTTGGTAAAAACATGACCAACCTATTACACAAATCAAAAGTGACGTTCTCAATTTTGATTATCGTTATTTTATTTTGGGTTTTAAGGAATATAGACATATTCCCTTTCTCAGAATTAGCTCCATAAAAAAAGCGACCCATTGGTCGCTTTTTTTTTATAAATATTCACCTCAAAATAATGAGGTTCCAGCTATAGCAATTAAAAACATTAAGAGGTATAAACTTATTATAATTATTGCGAATATGGCAATAAATTTATAATGTGATTTCAAGTTGGAAAACGCAGATTCAAAATCATCATTATTTTTTGAATATAATGCGCTTTTCATTTTTCTAGAAAATTTATACAAATAATATATTGGAAAGAAGTATATAACCGAAATAACAACATATAATACTCCCATTCCAGCTGTGTAACCCATTTGATAAGCTGTTGTACCTCCTTCCAAGGAAGACATTATTGTACCAAATAGCAAACCAACTACCAACATCAGTCCTATTCCAACAAACCCTACTATTGACAAAAAATAAGACCAATTAGAAATTTCCTTTAAATATTGCTTTATTCTAGAAGTAACACTTAACTCAAATGTTTCAAAAACTGAACTATCTTTTTCTATCATATTACTCAAAATCTTGAAGTGTTTTTGTTATTATCGAAACGCAATCAAGTAATTGTTCTTCAGTCATTACTAAAGGTGGTGCAAAACGAATAATATTGCCATGAGTTGGTTTTGCCAATAAACCGTTGTCTCTTAGTTTTAAGCAAATGTTCCAAGCAGTATCACTGTCTTCATCATCGTTAATTACGATTGCATTTAATAAGCCTTTACCTCTTACAAGATTTACAATCTTACTATCCTCGATGTACTTATTCATTTCAGCTCTAAAAACCTTACCTAAATACTCAGCATTCTCGGTAAGACTTTCGTCTTTTATAACTTCTAATGCAGCAATAGCCACAGCAGCAGCAACTGGATTCCCTCCATAAGTACTTCCGTGATTTCCAGGTCTAATAACATTCATAATCTCATTATTGGCCAACACAGCAGATACAGGATAAATTCCACCACTTAAGGCTTTTCCTAATACCAAAATATCTGGTTTTACATTTTCGTGATCCACAGCAAGCATTCTTCCTGTTCGAGCAATTCCTGTTTGAACCTCGTCTGCAATAAATAATACATTGTATTTTTCGCAAAGTGCTTTTGCTTTTGCCAAATAACCTTCGCTTGGCACATACACTCCAGCTTCACCTTGAATAGGTTCTACTAAAAATCCTGCAATATCACTTGAGCTTTCTAAAGCTTCTTCTAAAGCTTGAAGATTATCATATTCAATTTTAATAAATCCATCTGTGTAAGGGCCAAAATTTTTACGAGCAACTGGATCATTTGAGAATGATATGATTGTTGTTGTTCTTCCGTGAAAGTTATTCTTACAAACAATAATTTGTGCTTTGTTTGTATCAATTCCTTTGACCTCATAAGCCCATTTCCTACATACTTTTAAAGCAGTTTCAACAGCTTCAGCTCCTGTATTAATTGGTAATACCTTATCAAAGCCAAAATACTCCGTTACATACTTTTCGTACTTACCCAACATATCGTTATAAAATGCACGAGACGTTAATGTTAGTGTCTGTGATTGCTTGTTTAAAGCATCAACGATCTTTGGGTGACAATGTCCTTGGTTTACCGAAGAATAAGCAGATAAAAAGTCATAGTATTGCTTACCTTCAACGTCCCAAACATGCACTCCTTCTCCTCTACTTAAAACTACTGGTAGTGGATGATAATTTTGTGCACCATACTTGTTTTCTAATGCCATCGCTTCTTGCGATGAAATGTGGTCTAAAACAGCCATTTTTAAAATAATTAAAGGTTCATGTTTTGTATTGTACAAAACATCGTTTGACATCGTTATAAATGCAAACATTAAATAATTAAACCTCGCTTAGCGAGTAAAAAAACTATTCCTGTTCTACCTTTATCCTTTCGAAGTACGAAAATTCAGCGTGGGAAAGAAATCATCCCTAGAGGTCTGCAAATTACTAAATATAAGCTACTTCTTAAAATGTTATGATGAGATTTTTCCTGATAGTGAAGAAATCTGTAGTTCCAAACGCTTCATTTCCCTTAGCAATGCATTTTTATCCATTTGCAACCACGCAAACATTTTAAGCATGCTTACTGCCAATAAAGAAATAACACCTCCAACTGCCCATTTAATAAGTTCGTTGGTGCTTTCTGTATCAAAGAATTGTACCACACAAAATATAAAGGCACCAAAAAACACCAAGGTCATAAAATTCATAACGTACATGATCCAACTATTCTTTCCTTTAAATAATCCTCCAAGCATTTGGAATACGTTTTGCTCATCCAAATCATCATAAAATTTGGCCTCTTCTTGCGTTAATGTTTCTTTTATTAATTTATCTATGTCTTCCATATTAGTTTTCATAATTCTTATCTTTTAATATTAATTTTAATTTTTCTCTTGCATGAAACAACCTTGATTTAGCTGTTCCAACTGATATATTTAACAAATCACTTATTTGGTTTAGCGAATAATCTTCTACATAAAAAAGTTTAATAACCATTTGATGATTAACCGATAACTCTTTAATTGCCTTCAGTAGTTCGAGCTTTAGTTGACTATTATCTTCTTCTGGCTCTGTCTTAACAGGCTGTTCCTTAGCATAGTTTTCCTGTTTTATTCTAATCCTGTTTCGTTCGCGAATCGCATCCAAAGATTTGGAGTAAACAATACGCATTGCCCAACCACCAAAACTCGATGGATCTTTCAAATCCTTAATTTTTGCCATAATCGTTTTCCAACTATCTTGAGCAACATCTTTGGATTGGTCTGCGTCTTTTAAAATCCAATATGCCTTTTCGCAAAACCTTTTATGCCAACGCTTCACTAGTTCTGTAAGTGCATTTGCATTTCCAGATTGAAATTGTATTACTAATTCTGCATCAACAGACGTTCTAGTTTTCAAGGGTTAATCAGCTATCGTTATACTTTAAAGACGTAAAACTTCATAAAAGGTTCATTTTATAAGAAGTTTCCTAAAGATAATTTAAATATCACACACAAATATTTATCGCTATTGTTATTTTTGCGCTATGTCTAGAAGAAACAAAAAGCAAGTATTCGAAAATATTGAGGTCATTGATGCTGGCGCCAAAGGTAAAGTTGTTGCCAAAGCTCCAGATGGCAAAGTGATTTTTCTATCAAATGCTGTTCCTGGAGATGTCGTAGATATACAGACATACAAAAAGCGAAAAGCTTATTACGAAGGCAAAGCAACCACGTTTCATAGGTTATCAGATAAGCGAACAGAACCAGTTTGCGAGCATTTTGGAACTTGTGGTGGCTGCAAATGGCAACATATGTCTTACGACAATCAACTATTCTATAAAGAAAAAGAAGTTGTAAATAATTTACAAAGGATTGGACATATCCAGCTTCCTGAGGTCACTCCTATTTTAGGTTCTGAAAAACAATATTTCTACCGAAACAAAATGGAATTCTCATTTAGTGACAGCAGATGGTTAACGTTAGAAGAAATTAATTCTGATGAAGACTTAGGCGATAAAAATGCTTTAGGCTTTCACATTCCTGGAATGTGGGACAAAATATTGGATGTTAAAAAATGTCACCTACAAGCAGACCCTTCAAATGCCATTAGAAATGAAGTCAAGCAATTTGCACTTGAAAACGGATTGGAGTTTTTTAATACGAGACAACAAACTGGTTTGCTAAGAACACTTATGATCAGAACCACGTCAATTGGTGAAATTATGGTATTGGTTCAGTTCTTTAAAGAAGATGAAACCAAACGTGAATTACTACTGAACCATCTAGCAAAAACATTTCCAGAGATTACGTCGTTGCAGTATGTCATTAACGGAAAAGCCAACGATACCATTTACGACCAAGAGGTAATTTGCCATCATGGACGCGATCATATTTTTGAAGAAATGGAAGGCTTAAAATTTAAAATAAACGCTAAGTCTTTTTACCAAACCAATTCAGAACAAGCTTACGAATTGTATAAAATCACAAGAGACTTTGCTGGTTTAACTGGAAACGAATTGGTTTACGACTTATATACAGGAACAGGAACCATTGCACAGTTTGTTGCCAAGCAAGCCAAAAAGGTTATTGGTGTTGAAGCTGTTCCAGATGCTATTATTGCTGCAAAAGAAAATGCACAATTAAACAACATTGAAAACGTTGAGTTTTATGTTGGTGATATGAAAAATGTGTTCAATCAAGAGTTTATAAATACTCATGGTCATCCAGAAGTGATTATTACTGATCCACCAAGAGATGGTATGCATAAAGATGTGGTTAATCAAATATTAAATATTTCGCCAGAAAAAATAGTTTATGTAAGTTGCAACAGTGCAACACAAGCCAGAGATTTGGCTTTAATGGATGCCATGTACAAAGTGACCAAAACACAAGCTGTGGATATGTTCCCACAAACACATCATGTTGAGAATGTTGTACTTTTGGAAAAGCGCTAAATAACAAAGATTAATGAAAAAAATTATTGCTCTATTTTTGGTTTGTTCGGTTTTTATGACCTGCGAAAAAGATGATATCTGTTCTGCCGAAACTGCTACAACTCCAAAATTAATCCTGAGGTTTTACGATATCTCTAATCAAGAAGAAACCAAAGCTGTTCCTAACTTATTAGTGTATGGACTCAATAATTTTAATGAAATTGTGTTTTTTGACCATATTGGCTTAACAGCAGCTAATACAGATTCCATTGCGATACCATTAAGAACTGACGATAACCTGACACGTTTTGTTTTACATCGTGATTTTGAAGGTGGCGATTTCGAAACAGGAAATATTGATGTTGTCTCTGCAAACTACGATCGTGAAGATGTTTACGTATCGAGAGCTTGTGGTTATAAAACCATTTATAACAATCTCACCTTAAACCTTGAAACTGACCCAGATAATTGGGTTATAAACTCAGAGATTTTAAATACAACCATTGAAAATGAAATTACAGCTCATGTTAAAATATTCCATTAGCACCATATTGATTCTGCTAATGTTTAACACAGCATTGGCTCAAAATGATTCTATACCATCAGACTCCACCAAATTTGCTCAAAAATATGGTTTACGCTTAGGTGGTGACGTTAGCAAATTAGTAAGAACCTTTATTGATGACGATTATACTGGATTTGAAATCAATGGCGATTACAGACTCACCAAAAACCTATACGTCGCTGGTGAAATTGGTTTTGAAGAAAACACTACGTCCAATAATTTTTTAAACTCCACAGCAAATGGTTCTTATTTTAAAGGAGGAGTCGATTATAACATGTACCAAAACTGGTTTGGTATGGAAAACATGATCTATGCAGGTTTTCGTGTTGGAGCAGCTAGTTTTAAACAAACCCTTAATAGTTATACCATTTATCAAACCAACCAAAGTTGGCCACCAAGCACTGTAACTTCTGGGCAGGAATTTTCTGGATTAAGTGCAGTTTGGGGCGAACTTATTATTGGTATAAAAGCCGAAGTACTCAACAATATATTTGTTGGTATTAATGCACAGCTAAAAGGCAGAATTACGGAAAAAGAACCTGATAATTTCGAGAACATTTACATTCCTGGATTTGGACGAACCTACGACAGTGGAAGCTTCGGAATTGGTTTTGGTTACAATATTTCATACCTTATTCCTTTGTTTAAAAAGGAATAAATTATGCACAAAGAGGCTATTGCCGAACTCTTAGACCAAAAACACGATACACTTTTCAATTGGCTGGAATCTCAAGATATTGAGAAATGGCAAACAGGACCTGAAGGAAAATGGACCACAGGACAACAAGCGTTACATTTATTACAAAGCATAAAACCGCTTAATAATGCGTTGAGCATGCCTAAGTTTATACTCAAGTATAAGTTTGGGAAATCTAATAGAGAACTTCGAGAATACGATGCTATTGTAAAACGCTACCAAGAACGCCTTGAAGGTGCAAAAGGCATGACCTTTGGACCATCAAAGAACATGAAAATCCCAAAGGATGCAGATAAAGACTATTTGCTTAACCGCTTAAAAGTTGAAAACAAAAAGCTACAACACAAGGTTAAAAAGTGGAAAGACAAAGATTTAGACGATCTCATTTTACCTCATCCCTTAATGGGAAAAATGCCAGTTCGTGAAATTGTGATGTGGACAGCCTATCATGTGGAGCACCATACCAAAATACTGCAAGACAACTACGAATCTTAATTGCACTGAGCTATGAAGTTTACTTGTACAGTAACCATTAACCAACCTCGTGACAAAGTGGTAAACTACTTTATAAGTCCAGACTATTTAGGCGAATACCAAGAAGGCTTTTTACGTAAGGTAGAAGTTTCTGGTGAAGCCCAACAAGAAGGCTCTGTTGCCAAAATGTATTATAAAATGGGAAAAGGCGAAATGGAACTTACCGAAACCGTTTTAGAGAACAAGCTACCAGATTATTTTTACGCACAATACCACCACAAGCATACAGACAACACCATGAACACTGTGTTTACTGAGGTTGATGCCAATACCACTAAAATAAGCTCAGAGATTGATTATACAGCCTTAAGAGGTGTTATGGTAAAAGTTATGGCGTTTTTAGCACCAAGCTTTTTTAAAAAACAAGTACAAAAATGGTTAAATAACTTAAAAACCTTTGCTGAAAAACAAGCCTAATTACGTAGATCTACGTATTGATTAAGTGTCTTAAAAACACTAACTTCGTCTACTTGTGCTGAACTAGCTTCAGTAACGACGTATATAAACAACCTGTACTGAGTCTTGTCGAAGTATTATAACAGTTCATATACAAGCATTGTGCTTAATTGAAAAATATGGAAAGAAAACATCAAGTTTTTGTATCATCAACATACAAAGATTTAATAATTGAAAGACAGCATGTAATACATGCCTTATTAGAGTTAGATTGTATTCCATCAGGAATGGAGCTGTTTCCAGCTGCAGATGAAGATGCATGGACATTAATAAAAGAAGTAATTGATAACTGCGATTATTATTTGTTAATTATAGCAGGAAAATATGGAAGTCAAAATAGTGAAGGTGTTAGTTACACAGAAATGGAATTTGAGTATGCTGTAAAAACTAATAAACCAATAATTAGTTTTCTTCATCAGGATATTGATTCACTTACAGGTTCTAAAATAGAAAAGACAGAAAAACTTCAAAAAAAACTTGATATTTTTAGAAAAAAGGCTGAATCAAAACATTGTAAGTATTGGAAAAATGCAGAAGATTTAGGTGGAAAAGTTTCACGAAGTTTAGTTCAATTAAGGAAAAGACATCCATCTGATGGCTGGGTTCCAGGAAAATATGCCGCAGATGAAAAATTATTTCGAAAATTAGAAGAGTTAAGAAGCAAAATACAACAACTAGAAAGTGAAAAAGAAGCTATTTTAGATCAGCCTCCTGCTGAGGCAGAATTCTTAGCCAAAGGTATTGAGACAATATCTCAACCAATGAAATTAACAAATATCAAAGATAAACTTGAGGAAATTGAATTAGAAGCAAGCTGGGATTCTATTTTTTCATATGCAGGTTCTGCAATGATTGGAGAATGCACAGAGCAAGAATTCCATGATAAAGTTCAGCTAGTTTTTTGGCATTCAGTACCAAATGAAATAAGAGATAAAAACTCATATCATGATATTATCCTTTTTGATATTATATTTGATTCTATAAAAATTCAGTTACAAGCTTTAGGATTGATTACACATGGCTCTAAAAAACGAACAGTATCTGATACGAATACTTATTGGAAATTAACTCCATATGGCGAAAAGTATTTATTACAAGTTAGAGCTATTAAATCGAATTTAGAAGCGCCTTTCTAAACAACTAAGCACAACAACGTGAATAACTAATTGCTAGGTTTGTGTGTACTCATAAAATCCTAAAATTACTTATACTCAATAATCAAATAAACAGATGTACTATCACCAACGTTTAGTACTTGGTGTTGGGTAACAACATCCTTACTCCACGAATAACCTGTAGGAAAGCTAGCCACTCTAGTTCCTGTTGAATCTGTAATTTTAAACGTGCCACCAACTAATGCATATCCAAAATGTGGTTGGTGTTCGTGTTTTTCGTGGCCAACTCCTGGAGCAAAGGTGCATTTTAACACACGTAGTTCTTCGTTGTCCTCCAAAACTTCACATACTTTTTCGCCTTCCCAACCAGCTTGGTAAGGATCTGGTAAATCGGTTTTTTTGCTTGGTTCTTGCTTGCATGCTAGTATGGCTAAGGCAATGCATATAATACTTAATAGTTGTTTCATCTTATTTGTTTTTTTCTTCAATCCAACGCGACATATACTTGGTGCTTTGCATGGCATGATGGTTAAGCATCGCTCCTGTAAAGTTCTGTAATCGGTTTGCGTCTTTATTGGTCAATGATTGTTCTAATGTGTTTAAAAACTTTCTGGTGTGTGTGGTTTTATGAAATCGTTTGGATAAGATACTAAAACCTAGTTCTTGTTGTTCTTTCCAAACTAGTTCTTTTTGGTATAGTGTAATCGCATGGCTTACGATGGCATCAACTTCATCATTGACAAAATTGTAAGCGTTAGTATCTACAATGCCTTCTACTCCTATAGCTGTGGTGATAAATGGTGTTCCGTTTTGCATGGCATCAAAAAACTTACCTTTTAGCCCTGCTCCAAATCTTAAAGGCGACAAACACACTCTTGCATTAGCCATAACCTCATGGACACTTTTAGCAAAACCTTTAATGTACAATCCGTTTTTTGCATCTTCGTACTGCTTTACCTTATCGCTTACATAAGCACCATATACATGGAGTTCGGCATCTTTCAGCTTTGCTCTAATGCTTGGCCAAATGCTTTCTTTTAAAAACTTAACAGCATCCAAATTTGGTGGATGTAAAAAATTACCAATGGTGACAAAATGTTGTCGTTCCTTATATGATGGAAGTTGTTCGATGGTTTCATCGTTTAAATCTTCAATTAAAAAAGGCATATAATGTAATAAGGTTTCTGTTACACCAAACTCATCCTTAAGTATTGCCATTTCGGCTTCAGAAATCATTAAACTTAAATCGCTTCTGTAAATACTTGCAATTTCACGTTTGGCTATATCGCGAAACAGATACGTTTTGTCACAAGGTTGGTTATCTTTAAAAGCCTGTTCCCTAGCCTTTCGTAAACAATGCAAATCTTCGGTATCTAAAATTCGTAAAGCGTTAGGACAATGCTCTGCAACACGCCAACCAAATTGTTCTTCCATCATAAAGCGATCAAAGAGTACAATGTCTGGTTTGAGGTCTACAATAAAATCATCAAAACTGGAATTGTTTAGTTCAATTTCGGTTTGCGTAACACCAAGTGAATGAAGATTAAAAGCTTTTTCAGATTTTGCGCAAGCGCTAGCAAAGATAATCTGATAACCTTCAGATAAAAACAAATGAATTAACTGCATCATTCGGCTTCCTGCGGCTGAACTCTTTGGTTCTGGCCAAACAAAGCCAATGATTAAGAGCTTTGGCATTTATTCTCCAGCGGCTTTTTGTGCAGCGTACATGTCTCTTACCTTTTTTCCCCAAGCGACAATGCTCGAAATTTGCTCATCAGTGAGTTTTGCATCAGAGTGCGTCCACGCATATGAAGGTAAAGGCATTTCCTTTTTTTCGACCATTTCAATAAGTTCTTCAAACTTGTGGTCTCTTTTCTTTAATGAAGCACCTTCCCATTCAGATACATTAAAGTCTCCTTTTCCGTGTCTTACATGGTCTGCCAACCAATAATTAACAGGAGTAATGCTACTATACCAAGGATATCTAGTAAAGTCGCTATGGCAATCAAAACATGCAGATTTTAATATAAGTTTGACATCTTCAGGAGGATTGGTTTCGGTTAAAAATGATTCGATTGAAGCAATATCGCCTTCGTTCTTTTCAGGTCCAAAAAATTGCGCAATAACAAATGCAATTAAAAGCAGTACCAATATTTTTTTTAGAATCTTCATTATTTGTTAGATTTATATCTTTAAAAATAATAAAATATTCATTGACTCACGAAGAATTATACAAGGAATTATCATACGTTAACCATTCTCGGGAAAACCGTAAGAAATATGCGCTGTTGGTGATTTCGAATCCTGATTTAATTCCGAAAGTTTTAGATATACTCTTTATGGTCGATGATAAAACCTCTTGCAGAGCTGCTTGGCTCCTAGAGTTTGTAGCTCGAGAAAATCTGGACAGTATTTTACCATACTTAGACAGGTTTACAGAACATATGCACAAGGTACATTTGGATCCAGCTGTACGTCCTGTTGCCAAAATTTGTGAATATTTAATTGAAGCTTACTATCATAGAGACAAAAACCACACAAAAGATTACTTAACTACAGAACACAAAGAGCGTATTATAGAGTTGAGTTTTGATTATATGATTACGGATCAAAAAGTTGCAGCGAAAGCATATTCCATGAATACCTTGTATTTACTTGGCAAGGACTACGATTGGATTCATCCAGAATTAGCCATGATTCTTGAACGTGATTTCAATGCTGGAACTGCTGCATTTAAAGCCAGAGCCAGACATTTGCTTAAAAAGTTGAAAAAGTAAGGACTATCGTTAAAAACTCTGCACATCTATTTTCAATCTTCTGTTTAAATGAATTATCTTTGCAGCTTCTTAAAACAGCCAAATTATGTCATTATCAATGCTCAATGCGATTTCTCCAATTGATGGAAGGTATAGAAGTAAAACAGATGCACTAGCTCCTTATTTTTCTGAGGAAGCTCTTATAAAGTATCGAGTATTGGTTGAGATTGAATACTTCATTGCACTTTGCGAAATCCCATTACCTCAGCTCAAAAATTTTGATGCAAACCTATATGGTGACTTAAGAAGCATTTATAAAGATTTTAGCAGTGATGATGCTCTAGCAATTAAAAACATTGAAAGTATCACCAACCACGATGTAAAAGCTGTTGAATATTTTATCAAGGAAAAGTTTGATGCACTTAATGTTTCTGAATATAAAGAGTTTATCCATTTTGGATTAACCTCTCAAGATATTAACAACACTGCAATTCCGTTGAGCATTAAAGATGCGATGAACGATGTATATGTTCCTGAGTATTTTACTGTTTTAGAAAAATTGGAAGCACTCACAAAAGAATGGGAAGCTATACCAATGCTTGCAAGAACACATGGTCAACCTGCTTCTCCTACTCGACTTGGAAAAGAAATTGAAGTATTTGTAGTACGATTGAAAGAGCAATTTAATTTGCTTAACGATATACCAAGTGCAGCAAAGTTTGGTGGTGCTACTGGTAACTTTAATGCACACCATGTTGCATATCCAGAAATTGACTGGAAACAATTTGGTAGCACATTTGTACAGGAAAAACTTGGTTTACAGCATTCGTTCCCAACAACACAAATAGAGCATTACGATCATATGGCTGCTTTGTTTGATTACTTAAAACGCATTAATACCATTATCATAGATTTAGATAGAGATATTTGGACCTATGTTTCTATGGATTACTTTAAGCAAAAAATTAAAAAAGGTGAAGTTGGTAGTAGTGCAATGCCTCATAAAGTCAACCCAATTGATTTTGAAAATAGCGAAGGGAATTTAGGAATAGCCAATGCTGTATTTCAGCATCTTTCGGCTAAACTACCAATCTCAAGATTACAACGTGACCTTACAGACAGTACAGTATTGCGAAATGTTGGTGTTCCTTTTGGACATACACTTATTGGTTTTAAATCGACTTTAAAAGGATTGAATAAATTATTGTTGAATGAAGCAAAATTTGCAGATGACCTTGAAAATAATTGGGCTGTTGTTGCTGAGGCTATTCAGACAATTCTAAGAAGAGAAGGTTATGAAAACCCTTATGAAGCGCTTAAAGGCTTAACGAGAACCAACGAAGCCATTACGCAAAACTCTATTTCTACATTTATTGACACGCTTAATGTAAGCAATGACATAAAAGAAGAATTAAAGGTAATTACACCAAGTAACTACACAGGAATATAATGAATGATAAGCATATCATATTAGCTACGGCTTTTCTGGTCATCTTTCTCTTTATTGGTGGCTTGATGGATATTCTTGACCATTTTTTATCAAAAATGATATTAATTGTTGGCTTTTTGGCAATCGTGATTTACATTATTATTACTAAGGCAAAAGAAACTGACGAATAAAAAAACCTGCCTTTTCAGACAGGTTTAATATTAACATTTTACTTCAATTATTTTACTACACGAAGTTGATGTAGTGTGTTATGTTTATTGAAAATCGAAGAATCCCATGACGTCATTAACAGCACTTTCATCTGAGCTCAGTTTTCCAACAACATCGCCAAGCTGCATTATTTTTGCAGGCTCCATATTATTTCCTAAAACTCTAATGATTGCAAAACCTCTATCATTTGCTGCTCCTAAAATTATAAGCTCATCTATCGAATCGTCATCTCCAATATATTTGATTATTACTTTACCATCAGTTGTGTTTCCACCTCTAAATAACTCTTGATACTTTTCGTCTTTTAATAACGTTTGCACTTTAGCTAGTTCGGCTTTATACTCTTCTTCATTATCATCGCTTAACGTGTAAGCAAGCATATTAAGCTTGTCCATGGAGTCATAAGCATCCCTTTGTTCGTCTGTAAGATCAATATTATCTACTGAAACAAAACTCACAGGAATATCAACAGATATGAAATTCGGTGTTTCTTGATTTGCTACGTAATAACTTTGCAATGTCTCTCCATAGTTACAACTACTTAAAGTTGCAACTATGAAAAGTGACATTACTAGTTTCTTGATTGATGAAATATTCATGATGATTAGTTGTTGTTTAAAGCTTAGTTTTTATCTTTTCCAGCTTTCTTTAAGTGCTTACCTCCTGGTACATCCATTTTCTCAGTAAGCTTTGAGATTTCTCTTAAATCGATATCTCCTGTTAAAGATAAAACTACAGTTTCAATTTCTCTTTTTTCTCCGTTAATTGTGATGTCTTGACCTGCAGTCATCTCTTTAAGACCATTTACGAACATTAATAGTTCTTTTACATGGTTCTCATCTTTTCCTTCTTTTACATAGATTTTAACAGTTTGGTCACCATCTTTCATTCTCATAAGCTCATCTAAATTAGAGCTACTTAAATAGCTTTTTACTTTAGTGTTCATTTGCTTTGAAATTGCTGCATCACCAGTTGTTAAAACTTTTAAGCTTGTAATTTTCTTAATCATGTCAACAAATGCTTGCGACTCAGGATCGTCAGTGTTTATTTCAATGTTTGCTAACATGCTAAACATTTTACTGTTTACTACTACTGATGTCACACCATCCATATCTTCGAATTGGTCGAACATACTTTGTCCATAAGATGTTACTGACATCAATGCTACTGCTATTATTAATACTAACTTTTTCATGTTTTCTTCGTGTTTTAATTAATTTGTTATTCGTTTTTTAAAATTTTGTTTGTCGTGTTTGAAAATTCTCCTAAATAGGAAATATTTTCGGTTCCTCTATCCAAAGATGTCGACATTAATGCTAAAGCATCAACGCTTTCCGTCCCTTTGTTAAAGTTGGAAGCCAATAAATTAAATGCTTCCATGGTTTGATTGTAAGCCATCAATTCATCTTGAGATAAGTCTTCAAGACCTTTTGATTGATTTCCAACCTGGATATATACTGCAAACATTAAGACTGCTATCGCTGCAACAGAAATCCATTTGTACAAGGTGTACGTCTTTTTAGGTTGTAATGGAATTGTTTTAGTGAATTCTTCCTTTTGTGTCTGCAAAAAATAGACGAACATTGGTTTATATACTTCCAAATGTGGCGCTACAGTCTCTTGAGAAAAATAGCTTTTTAACTGTTGCTCTTCTTGTAAAGTAGTTTCTCCGTTGTCGTACTTTTCTAGTAATTTTTCAATCTTATCTAACACCATAACTATGTGTTTTAGTTAATTTTTCTCTTAATGTTTTCCTTGCTCTGGATAATGATACTCTAATTGCTGTTTCGTTAATGTCTAACATTTTTGCAATCTCACTAAATTCATATTGCTCAATATCTCTAAGCTGTAATATTATTTTTTGTTGCTCTGGCAACTCTTCCATTATTTTAGAAACCCAATCAACACTATCATTTAGTTCAACTTGTTTCTGTAATGACACATTGTGATCTTGATAATTACTATGCACTATTTTTAAATTCTGTGCATGTTTTGATTTCAATCTATCAAGGCAAAAGTTTTTAGTCATTGTCATTGAGAACGCTTCAACATTTCTATAATCTTGGATTTTTTGTTTGTTTCTCCAAAGCTTAATCAAAATTTCCTGCGTTGCATCTTCTGCTTCCTCTTGCGATACGAGCAATCGTTTCGCGAGTCTAAACACTTTATCTTTAAAAGGCATCACTATATTTAAAAACTCAGCCTGTGTCATTTTTTGGTTTTGGTTAGTTTAGCTTTTTAAGGCTATTTGTTATTACGACGATACACTTATTATTTTGTTACAGACATATCAAAAAAAATTATCGTTTTCCTATCTAACAAAATATTAACTCCAATTATAAAGATTCTCGTTTTCGCAAGAATGACAATTAATATGTTTCTCAAATTAGTGAATTTGAGAGTAAACTTATTTTTTTATTTCACAATAATGTCGTTAACTTTAGTGTTTAAATTGAAAAAGAAGCTATGAATAAAAATTTTAAACTAATCATCCTTGCCTTACTATGTGTAAGCATTACCTTCAGTTGCTTTGAAGATCGAGATGATAATGGCGCATTTGCCAGTGATATTAATGACTTTATCTGGAAAGGAATGAACTTTTGGTACCTCTATAAAGGTGAGATTCCAGATTTGGCAAATGACAGATTTTCGTCTAATGGAGAATATGCAGACTACTTAAATCAATTTTCTGATCCAAGTAATTTATTTGAAAATTTAATTTATCAACGTGAAACCGTCGATAAATACAGTGTACTTATTGAAGATTATATTGCTTTTGAGCAATTACTTGACGGTTGTACAGTTCGTTCTGGATTTGAAGTAGATTTTTATGATGTTCCTGGAAGCAGTACAGATAAGTATGGTGTTGTTAGACTTGTTATGCCTGGAAGTAATGCTGATGCAGCAGGATTACAAAGAGGTCAGTTATTTTATGGCGTTAATGGCGTTCAATTGGATATAAATAACCTAAACTCATCATTTGCTCCAGATAGCTATGACATAAATTTAGCTACTTACGATGATAATGGCACTCCAGAAACTGATGATGATAGCATTATTCAAGAAAGCGAAACACTGACCATGACAAAAGCAGCATTTTGTGAAAACCCAATTTTTAAAACAGAAATTATTGATGTTGAAGGTGAAAACGTTGCATATTTAATGTACAATGGGTTTAACTCAGAATTTAATAACCAACTTAATAGTGCTTTTTCAACTTTTAAAGCTAATAATGCTCAGCATTTGGTCTTAGATTTACGTTACAATCCTGGAGGATCTGTAAGTACTGCTATTTTGCTTTCGTCTTTAATAACAGGGCAATTTACAGGTGATGTACATAGTACAGAGCAATGGAATGCAGAAATTCAAGAAGCGTTTTTTAATCAAGATCCTGAAAACTTAATTAATAGATTCCAGAACACTTTTAATGGTGGACCAATTAATAGTTTGATGCTCGATAAAGTTTATGTTTTAACAACAGGTTCGTCGGCGTCAGCAAGTGAATTGGTTATTAATGCTTTAAATCCATATATAGATGTTGTACAGATTGGTACTACAACTAGTGGTAAATATCAAGGTTCTATTACGTTATATGATTCAGATAATTTTCAACGAGAAGGTGCAAATCCTAATCACACTTATGCAATGCAGCCATTAGTATTAAAACTAGCAAACTCCTCAGGATTTTCAGATTTTGATAATGGTTTAACTCCTGATATTATATTATCTGAAATCCCAAATAACTATGGAATGTTAGGTGATGAAAATGAACCTTTATTGGCTCGTGCACTTTTAGATATTTCTATTTCAAATGCACCTATTCCTTACACTGAATTTATTTTACCTTATAGTACAAGTGATGCTTTTGAAAAATTCAATAGCGAAATGTATATAGAAAAAGAGCTTCCTGATGAAGTTATAAAACGATTAAAGTTTAATCAATAACAAAAAAGCCACTCAATTGAGTGGCTTTTTAATTTCTAAAAACTTAGGTTAAATCCTATGTTTACATTTCTTCCTTTAGTTGAAAAACCATAAAGCTCTACATATTCCTCATTGAAGAGATTATTGATATTCGCGAAAAGAGTTACTTTATTTTTTATGATCTTTTGACTAATATAAAAATCCAAAAGGCTATACTTTTCAAGTGTTACATCATCATTCATAAATGTAACATTATTAAAAACTGAATCTCTTCTATCATCATTAAATTGATATGATAAACTCATAAAGGTTTTGTCACACAATTGATAATCCAATCTTGTATTGACTTTTATTTCAGGTATTCTGAGGTCTAATTCTTCATCAACTTTCGTGTAAGAAGCATTAGCGTTTAATATGAGTGAATTAGTTAATCTATAATTTGCGGTAAGCTCCAATCCGCTTGATGTAAAAGAGCGACTAACATTATTATATTGAAACACAAAACCTCCCAAATCAACAAAATCGACAAAGTTTTCTTCATTTCTATTAAAATAAACTAAACTTATTGTTGCTCTATCTTTGATATTCGCTTCCACTCCACCTTCAATTGTGGAGTTCTCTTCTGGTTTTAAGTTTGCGTTTCCATAAGTTGGCTCAAACAACTGATACAAAGATGGTGTAATATAAGCTGTACTAAAACTTGCGAGTCCTTTTATATATCCAAAATTAGTATTCATTTTATATGATGGATTAATGCTATATACTAAATGTGAACCATACTCACTATGATTATTTAAGCGCATTCCAGCATTAACATTTAATCCAAAATCCGAAACATAAACAACATTAAAATATGGATCTATAATGGTAAACTGAGCATCATTTGGGTTTATGCTTTGCTCAAAATTATTACTACCAAACGGAATTACGAAACTTTCCATTTTATTATTTTGTAAGTTTACACCAAGAACTGTATAAAACTTATCATCAAAATTATAACGATTAAACAGGTCAGCTACATAACTATTTGAATTAAAATTAGTTGGGTAGGCAGATTCAATAATTCGTTCTACAGTATTATAAGCAGCATTTAAATTAACACTTCCATTTTTATACTTATATTGAGGTGATATACCAATTCTATACTGATTTGAAGTTGACAAATCTTCTGTATCTATTCCAGAAAAAGCGTCATCAAACTCAGCTTTATATTTATCAAAACTTCCATAGAGATTTAGATTAAATGAATTGGAAAATTGATAACCCAACTTTAAATTACCATTAATAGCATTAAATGCATCTGATTCAGTACCACTTGAAATTGAAGATAAACCATTGGTAAATTGATTACCAAAACTCAGCAAATAGTTAAGTTCCTTAATGGAACCATTTATTGAAACACTGTTTCTAAAATCCTCAATAGCAAAATTTCTATTATCTGAAGATTGATTAGTACCTAATACACTCCTGAAATTTGCTGACATCTTATTTTTAGAAACTTCTTTTAGTTTAATGTTAATAACTGCTGTCGCAGCACCTGAACCATAAAGTGTGCTTGATGCACCTTTTAAAATCTCTATACTTTTAACTTGATCTGCATTTAAAAGTCGAAGGTCATAATCGTTTGCAATTTGTGATGGATCAGTAATAGCTATACCATCAATAAGAATTAAAACTTGACGATTTCTTCCTCCTCGAATGTAATATGAGAGATTCTGTCCTGCGTTACTTTTTGAGCCATTAATCTCAACTCCAGCAGTAGCGTTAATAATCTCGGCTATACTCTTACCTTGCAATTGCTGTAATTCTTTTTGAATAATTTTAGTAATGACTTTCCCAGAATTTTCTTTTTTAAGCCTGAATTTAGAGTCAGTTATTACCACTTCATCCAATTGTTCCACCTTAGTAGAATCTGTTTGCTGTTGCGCAAAGCTGAATATTGACATACCAATTGCCAATACACCAAAAACTTTTGTTTTGTTGTTCATTTTAAATTGTTAATACTCGAGAGTCGTATGCGTATCATACGTAAACTTTTATCCCGAAAGTTTGACTTATTTGTTTGAATTTGGCAGGTCTCCTGACTTGCGTCTTCATGTTGGTCTTCCCAAAGAACAATCTTCAGTGACTAGAAGTTTAACATGAAGCCTTGTAGCTTACAGTTGCGGGAACAGCTCTGGACTTGAATTCAATCTCACCAGATTCCCTTTTAATCCTTTCTAAAAAAAGAAAAAGAACCAAAATTCAACGCGAAAGTAAACATTTTGTTTAATCATTCATTAAAAAGGTTAATTAATTCTTAGTTTTGATGTTGTAATATTTATACTGTGAAAAAAACATTTCTTTATATTATTCTATTAGGTTTCATTGCTTGTAAAAGTGAACCTAAAGCTAATAATGGAATTCATCAAAGTGAGGTAGAATCTGAATTTAGCTATGCCGAAGGTTTTTCAATAATTCAAAATGAAAGTTTTAATGTTCTCTCCATTAAAAACCCATGGCCAAAAGCCGAAAAAACTTATAAGTACGCTTTGATTCCTAAAGATATAGTATCAAAACTAACTTTGAATAAAGATGAATACGATGGCATTATTACAACTCCAGTTGAGAAAATTGTGGTTACATCAACCACTCATATTCCAGCATTAGAACTTTTAGGAGTTGAACAGACCTTAATTGGATATCCTGGAACTGATTATATATCATCTAAAAAAACTAGGAAAAGAATTGATAATAATCAAGTACGCGAACTAGGTGAAAATGGAGACATAAACACCGAAGTTTTATTAGACCTAAATCCGAATGTTGTTATAGGCTATGGAGTAAGCAGTAGCAACAAAACTTTGGAAACAATTAAAAACTCAGGTATTCCAGTAATTTACAATGGTGATTGGGTTGAAACTTCTGCACTTGCTAAAGCCGAGTGGATAAAGTTTTTTGGAGCCATTTATAATAAAGAAAAAGAAGCAGATTCAATTTTCAATCAAATAGAAAGTGATTATTTAAATGCTATGGCTTTAGCAAAAAAAGTAAAAAATCAACCAACAGTTTTAAGTGGAGCAATGCACAAAGATGTATGGTATTTGCCAAGTGGAACAAGTCCGGAAGCACAAATTTTAAAAGATGCAAACGTTAATTATCTTTGGAATGACACAACAAATAAAGGCAGTTTGGCTTTGAGTTTTGAAACTGTTTTTGAAAAAGCTCAAAATGCAGATTTATGGTTAAGTCCTTCCTATTATCCTTCTTTTGAAGCACTGGAAAAAGCCAGTCTACATTATGCAAAATTTAAGGCTTTTAAAAATAAGAACGTTTACACCTTTGCCAATACAGCTGGAGAAACTGGTGGTGTATTGTATTACGAATTAGGTACAGCTAGACCAGATTTGGTGTTAAAAGACATTATTAAAATTTGCCATCCAGAATTACTTGAAGATTATGAACCATTCTTTTTTAAACCATTAAAGTAATTGTCTCAAACAAACACATATAAGTTCTCTTTCTTGATACTATTCATAGTGTTATTATGTTGTTTTCTTACAAATATTAGTCTTGGTTCAGTATCCATTCCGTTAAAAGAAATCTTTAGTAGTTTATTGGGTTCAACAGATAATTATATTATTCAAAACTACAGATTACCAAAAGCTATTACTGCCATTCTGGTTGGTTCTGGACTTGGTATTTCTGGGTTATTAATGCAAACTTTGTTTAGAAATCCTCTAGCTGGACCTTTTGTACTAGGGATAAGCTCTGGAGCCAGTTTAGGTGTTGCATTAGTAATTTTAGGTTCAGGCTTTCTTGGAGGAGTTTTTTCAACTTTACTAATATCAAAATGGAGCATTGTCATTGCAGCAAGTTTAGGGAGTTTTTTAGTGCTTCTTGCGGTTCTATTGGTGTCTTCTAAAGTAAGAGACACCATGGCTATTTTAATTATTGGACTGATGTTTGGAAGCATTACAGCCGCAGTAGTAAGTGTGCTATCTTATTTTAGTTCGGCTGAGCAACTGCAACAGTACATTTTTTGGGGTTTTGGAAGTCTAGGTAATTTGTCATGGTACGAGCTATTAATATTTTCAACGATTATATTAATTGGCATTGTATTAAGTATTTTTTCCATTAAAGCTTTAAACACCTTATTACTTGGCGAAAACTATGCAAAAAGCCTAGGATTAAATATTAAGCAAAGCCGATTAATAATAATTATTGCAACGAGTCTACTCGCTGGAACGATAACAGCATTTGCAGGACCAATAGCTTTTATTGGATTGGCTATTCCGCATATTACGAGACAAATCTTTACAACCTCGAACCATAAAATACTTTTGCCTGCAGTGCTCTTACTTGGTGCTATTGTCATGCTTATTTGTGACAGCATAGCACAATTACCTACAAGTGACTATATGTTGCCTATTAATGCCATAACATCTCTATTTGGAGCTCCAGTTGTTATTTGGCTTCTTGTTCGAAAACGAAAAATGATATTTTAATGGAAAGCAACCAAAAACATATCATCCTTAAAACAGAAAATCTTTCTATTGGTTATAAAACCAAAAAGGACGAAACTGTTGTGGCTTCAAATATTAATATCGAATTACATTCTGGGGAGTTGATCGGCTTGGTTGGTGCTAATGGTATTGGAAAGTCTACACTATTAAGAACGCTTACCAATGTACAATCAAAATTATCAGGTTCTGTTCATTTAAATGATAAACAGCTAGAAGCATATTCTAATTTAGATTTAGCCAAAACCATGAGTTTGGTACTTACTGAATCAATAGCTTCTAAAAATTTGTCTGTCTTTGAAATTGTTGCTTTAGGAAGACAACCTTATACCAATTGGGTTGGAAGTTTGTCAGAAACCGATATATCAATCATTAATAAATCTTTGAGTGACACTAACTTAAACGATATTAAGCACAAAAAATGCTACGAACTTAGTGATGGTCAGTTTCAAAAAGTGATGATTGCACGTGCTTTAGCTCAAGATACTGATTTGATAATTCTTGATGAACCAACGACACATCTTGACATGTATCACAAGGCCTACATACTTAAACTACTTCAGAAATTAGCAAAGGATAATAACAAAACCATCCTGTTTTCTTCTCATGAAATTGATTTGGCTATACAATTATGTGACACTATGATTGTGATGTCCGAAAATGATGTAGTTTCTGATGCTCCTTGTAATCTTATTGAGAAAGGTACTTTCTCAAATTTATTCCCTAAAAACATGATTTCTTTTGATGAAACTACAGGAAGTTTTAGGGTGAACAAATAAAACGACTTAAAGTTAATAACTTCAACACTCACACTTTTGTCTTAAACCTAAAAAAATTATCTTTGAGAAACTTCAATTTTTAATGAACGACAACCTTATTCTTATACTTGCTATCATTCTTTCAGCTGCTATTGGAGCCTATTTAGGCATGCTTTTTACAAAACTAAAAAGTAAAGGAGAACAGAGTGCCTTAGAAGAGCGTCAAAATCAAATGAATGCTACTATTGACCAGCTTAAGGAAAATCTAAGCAAAATTGAAAGTGAACGTGAAGATATAAGACGTGAAAAGGAGTTTTTAAACTCAGAATTAACCAGAAAAAACACTGAATACGAAAACCTGCAACAACAAAATCTTAAACGTGATGAGGAGCTAGCTAAACAACAAGAACAGCTGCGCAAAGACTTTGAATTGATGGCTTCAAAAATCCTCGATGAAAAATCAGAAAAATTCACCTTACAGAATAAAGAAAACATCAAGCAGATATTAAATCCACTACAAGAAAAAATTCAGGTATTTGAGAAAAAAGTTGAAGATTCTCAAAAAGAAAGTATTTCTATGCATTCAGCTCTTAAAGAACAATTATTGGGCTTAAAAGACTTGAATCAGCAAATGACCAAAGAAGCTACTAACCTTACCAGAGCATTAAAAGGTGATAGTAAAATGCAAGGAAATTGGGGCGAATTGGTATTAGAGCGTGTATTGGAAAAATCCGGACTGGAAAAAGATAGAGAGTATTTTGTACAGCAGAGCTTTTCAACTTCTGAAGGCTCAAGAGTACTTCCTGATGTGGTGCTGCATTTACCTGATAATAAAAAAATGATTATTGACTCGAAAGTGTCTCTAACCGATTACGAGCGCTATGTTAATGCTGATGAAGATGATAGACCACAATTTTTAAAAGCACATGTTAATTCTATTAGAAAGCATGTTGACCAACTGTCTGATAAAAAATATGAAGATTTGTATGATATTGAATCTCCAGATTTTGTGTTGATGTTTATTCCTATTGAACCAGCTTTTGCAATAGCAATAAATGACGACAATTCTTTATACAATAAAGCCTTTGAAAAGAACATTGTTATTGTTACACCTTCTACTCTTTTAGCCACATTACGTACCATTGACACGATGTGGAATAATGAAAAACAACAACGTAACGCCATTGAGATTGCACGACAAGCTGGTGCATTGTATGATAAGTTTGAAGGCTTAGTTACTGATTTAACTGGAGTTGGCAAAAAAATTGATGCTGCAAAATCCGATTATTCCTCAGCTATGAATAAGCTTGTTGAAGGGCGCGGAAACTTGATTACTAGTGTTGAAAAACTTAAAAAATTAGGAGCTAAAGCCAAAAAATCGCTTCCTGAAACGATTATTAAACGTGCTGAAGAGAATTAATTATTCCATAAAAAGGGAATATATTTGTTTATTCCATAAATAAGGCATATATTTGTTTATTCCATAAATAAGGAATGTTATGACAAGTGTAATTACAGGCGACATCATACGCTCATCAAAACAGGTAAATCCCAATGTTTGGTTAAGCTCTTTAAAAGATGCTTTAGGCATGCTAGAACCTAAATCAAATAAATGGGAAATATATCGTGGTGATAGTTTTCAAATAGAAATTTCCAATCCAAAAAACAGTTTTATAAATGCTGTGTATATAAAAGCATGTATAAAGATGATTAAAGGGTTAGACGTAAGGCTTGCCATTGGTATTGGCGAAAAAACATATCTAGGTAATAACGTAAGTGAATCAAATGGAGAAGCTTTTGTTTACTCGGGAGAAACTTTGGAAACTCTCAAGAAAGAAAAGCAAAATTTGCGAATTAAAACCACTAATGCTGAAATAGATGAAGCGCTTAATCTTTATTTTAAATTAGCCTTGACATTTATGGATACTTGGACTGTGAATTCGGCAGAAATCATTAAATTAAGCATAGAACATCCAGATGCTTTACAACATGAACTTGCCACTATTATAGGAACAAAACAAGATGCCATTAGCAAACGTCAAAAACGTGCTGGTTTAGAACATATACTGGAATTGGACCAAATGTACAGACATAAAATAAGTCAAATATGATACTACTTATCAAACTATTACTGGCACATATTATTGGCGACTTTTTTCTTCAACCTCATAGTTGGGTAAAAGAAAAGGAAAAGAAGAAACTAAAATCTCCAAAGTTGTACTTTCATATCGTCATACATTTTGCATTATTATTAGTTATTCTTTGGGACTTAACTCTTTGGCCAATGATACTCATTATAGGAGGCTCTCACTTTATAATTGATGCTGTTAAATTGATTGTTCAAAAAAAGAAAACAAAACGACTTTTATTTTTTATTGACCAATTACTACATATTGCAGTGATAGTAGCTACGTATTTCATTTATGCTAAAACCAATTTAGATTATGAAGCTTTATTTTCTGAAGAAAACCTACTACTTATAACGTGTTTGGTGTTTTTAACGCGACCTGTTTCCATAATAATGAAAACCATTTTTACAAAATGGGATATTTCAAAACTAACAGAAAACAACGAATCTCTTGAAGATGCTGGAAATTATATTGGTATTCTTGAGCGTTTATTGGTGTTTATTTTTATCATAACCAACCATTGGGAAGCTGTTGGCTTTTTAATCACAGCAAAATCAGTATTTAGATTTGGTGACTTAAAAGAAAGTAAACACCGAAAACTAACTGAATATATACTTATTGGAACACTTATTAGTTTTGGGATTGCAATAGCAGTAGGACTTCTCTTTAAAATACTTATTGCATAAAAAAACCATCAGCATAACTAATGGTTTTAATTATATTTCTTTTAGAAACTTTACTATTGCTTCACAAATCGTTTTGTTTGAGTTCCTGTCTTACTAACAACTCTAACTAAATATACTCCCGAATCCCATTCATTTACTTTAATACTAAAAGTATTACTTTGAATTTTTCCTAAATAAACTTGTTTACCCAAGATATCAAAAACTTCAACTTTGGTTTCATCGTCAAAACTATCTAAACTAATGTTCAAATTATATGCATGTGGATTTTGAGATATTTCAAATTCTTTCTTAAAATACTCATCCACACTTAAATTATCTTGTACAGTTATAGTGCCTGACATACTTCCAGCTCCATGCACTACACAGAAATAATCATTTGTCCCAACTACAGTAAAAGTATATGAAAATGTTGATCCTATTGGGCCCAAAATACCACTATCAAAAGTTTCAACACTTGAGCCTGCAGGGTTATTTTCGACGGAGTGATTTGGGCTTGTCCAAGTCCATCTAACAGTATCACCAGTTTCAATTGTTAAATCTACATTTGATCCAATGCCAGCAAACCAATTTAGTTCATGAGTTGTTTGAGCTTGCAATTCAACTAACCCAAAACAGATTAAAATAAGTAATTTTGTTTTCATAGTTTTTTATTACAATATAGTGATAATTTGCAAGATTCTTATTAAGCCAGAAAACTCAAAGTCTTAAAATCCTTAAAATTCAATAAATAAAAAACCCATTAGATTCAACTAATGGGTTAATAAAAATATTTTCTAAAATTACTATTGCTTCACAAATCGTTTTGTTTGAGTTCCAAAATCATTAGATATTTTCACCAAATAAACACCAGCATTCCAGCTTGAAGCATTAATACTAGGTTTAAGATCTGTAAGTGAATTAGCATAAACACGTTTTCCTAATATGTCGTAAACTTCAACCTTAGTAGCATTACTATTTTGAATTAAGTTAATGTTTAGTTTAGATTTACTAGGATTAGGGTAAATTGAAAAATCAACCGTTTTAACATCATTTAAACTTAATGAAGTAGCAGCTTCAATATTATCAACATGCATCTCAGCATCAATAATCTCTCCTCTCCATGCAGCAGTAGGATTACTCAAAATTCTCATCTGTGAAACCTCTCCTAGTGTCATTCCAACATCAAATCCTGGAACACCTCCATCTCCTCCATCTCCAACAGCAACTAAGTCACCAGAGGAAATTGGAATTGTAACAGTGGTCCATCCTGTTCCAGCTGTTACAGTAACAAAAGTTGAAGACGAAAATTTACCTCCATCTCCAGTCATAGAAACCCTTACATCTATATCATTGGTAAGTGCTCTAACATCAAATCTTATAGCAATTACACCTTCAGTTGTGAAATCTCCTGTCCATTGAGAATCATTAAACATTACTAGTCTACCACCAGGTCCTGAAGTTCCGGTTGTATAATCTCTAAGGTAACTATCTGCACCTCCAGCTGGTCCATCTGAATTAACATTTTCAGGAGCAGTTGACGAAAATTCAACCCAACCTTGTTCTGTATCATCCTCAAAGTCATCAACTTGTCCGCCAACAACTTGAGCAAATGTAATACTGCCTAAAGAGCAAAATAAGAATAAAGTAAGTAAAGTTTTTTTCATAGTATATTTGAGTTATTGTTAAGCTAAAATAATAATTTTTAAGCTCTTACGCCAAAAGAATCCTCAAAACGAAGTATTTAATTGCTTAAATACATTTTTCGTCTTGAATACAAATCGTAAAACTGATCATCTTTTAAACCATCAATGAACAAAATACTCTCTCCAGTACTCTTCATTTCAGGTCCAAGTTGCTTATTCACATTTGGAAACTTATTGAAAGAGAACACTGGTTGCTTAATGGCATAACCATCTAAATGTGGTTTAAAGTCAAAGTCGGTAACCTTCTTTTCTCCCAACATAACTTTAGTAGCATAATTTACATAAGGTTCTCCATAAGCTTTAGCGATAAATGGAACCGTTCTAGATGCTCTTGGGTTGGCCTCAATAATATATACCATATCGTCTTTTATGGCAAACTGTATGTTAATTAATCCAACAGTATTCAAAGCTAAAGCTATTTTTTTTGTGTGATCCTTTATTTGTTGCATCACTAAATCTCCCAAGTTAAAAGGTGGAAGCGTGGCATTACTATCTCCTGAATGTATGCCGCAAGGTTCAATATGTTCCATGATACCAATGATGTAAACATTTTCACCATCACAAATTGCATCTGCTTCAGCTTCAATAGCTCCATCTAAATAATGATCTAATAGTAATTTATTATTAGGGATTTTACGAAGCAAATCAACTACGTGTTCCTCTAATTCTTCTTTATTGATTACAATTTTCATGCCTTGTCCTCCCAAAACATAAGAAGGTCTTACCAATATTGGGAAGTTTAACTTATCTGCTACAGCTAGTGCTTCATCTGCAGTTTCAGCAGTATCGAATTCAGGATAAGGAATATCAAGTTCTTTCAAAAGTGTTGAAAAACTCCCTCTATCTTCAGCTAAATCCAAAGCTTGATAACTTGTACCAATGACTTTAATACCGTATCTATCCAACTTTTCAGCTAGCTTTAAAGCAGTTTGTCCTCCTAACTGAACAATAACACCTTCAGGGTTTTCATGACGAATAATATCATAAATATGTTCCCAGAAAACAGGTTCAAAGTATAATTTGTCGGCAGTATCGAAATCTGTAGAAACTGTTTCAGGATTACAATTAATCATAATCGTTTCATAACCACATTCAGCAGCGGACAATACTCCATGAACACAACAGTAGTCAAACTCGATACCTTGCCCAATTCTGTTAGGTCCTGAACCCAAAACAATGACTTTCTTTTTATCTGTAACTATACTTTCGTTATCTGCAAATCGTTTACCATCACTTGTTTCAACTTCATTTTCAAACGTTGAGTAATAGTAAGGTGTTTTTGCTTCAAATTCTGCAGCACATGTATCAACAAGTTTATAAACACGATTAATGTTTAACTCATCACGCTTTTTATAAACTTGGCTTTCAAGACATCCTAACATGTGAGCTATCTGTCTATCTCCATAGCCTTTTTGCTTAGCTTCTAGCAATAATTCACGTTCAATATTATCAATATCAAATTTTGAAATTTCTTTTTCAAGAAAATACAGTTCTTCATATTGCTTTAAGAACCACATATCTATTTTAGTAATCTCATGGATTCTACTCAATGGGATTCCCATTTGAATGGCATCATAAATTACAAACACACGATCCCAACTTGCAAATCTTAATTTACTAATAATCTGATCGTAGTCTTTATATCCTTTTCCGTCTGCTCCTAATCCATTGCGTTTAATCTCAAGTGATTGTGTTGCTTTATGTAAGGCTTCTTGGAAAGAGCGACCAATTCCCATAACTTCTCCAACAGCCTTCATTTGCAGGCCTAAAGTCCTGTCGCTACCTTCAAACTTATCGAAATTCCAACGAGGAATTTTTACGATAACGTAATCCAAAGTTGGTTCAAATAATGCTGATGTAGATTTCGTTATTTGATTGCTTAATTCATCCAGAGTATATCCTAAAGCTAATTTTGCAGCAATTTTTGCAATTGGATATCCAGTTGCTTTACTTGCTAGCGCAGAAGAACGTGACACACGAGGATTAATTTCAATAGCAATAATATCTTCTTTATCATCAGGACTTACTGCAAATTGCACATTACAACCTCCTGCAAAATCACCAATACTTCGCATCATATGAATTGCCATATCACGCATTTTTTGATACGTTCTATCGCTTAAAGTCATAGCTGGAGCTACAGTAATTGAATCTCCAGTGTGAATTCCCATAGGATCCATATTCTCTATGGCGCAAATAATTACCACATTATTATTTGAATCTCGAAGTAATTCTAATTCATATTCCTTCCATCCCATCATAGCTTTATCAATCATAACTTCATGGATAGGTGAAATCTCCAAACCTCTCTGAAGGTGTTTGTCAAAATCTTCTTCCTCATATACGATTGCCGCTCCTGCTCCTCCTAGAGTAAATGATGAGCGAATACATAATGGAAATCCAAATTCTTGAGCTATTTCTTTACCTCTTAGAAAAGATGTCGCAGTAGCTTGAGGCGCCATTGGAACTCCAATTTTACCCATTAACTCTCTAAATTGCTCTCTATCTTCAGTAATATTAATTGCATTAATATCAACACCTATTTGTTTAACTCCAAAATCATCCCAAATACCTTTTTCTTCAGCTTCGATACATAAATTCAAAGCAGTCTGACCTCCCATTGTTGGCAATACAGCATCAATTTGAGGATGCTCTTTTAATATTTTTACAATCGATTTTGTGTTCAAGGGTAGCAAATATACATGATCAGCCATTGAAGGGTCAGTCATGATTGTTGCAGGATTAGAATTAATTAATATTGTCTCCATACCATCTTCACGAAGTGATCGAAGTGCTTGAGAACCAGAGTAATCAAACTCACAAGCTTGACCAATGATTATTGGTCCAGATCCAATAACAAGTACAGATTTTAGGTCTTTTCTTTTAGGCATTAGTATTTATTTTGTTTTGTTGTAAAATTTTTCAAAAATAGTTAACGTCAGGATATAAAAAAAGGCGTTACGATTAGTAACACCTTTAATATATTAACAATTGTTAATCATTATTTCTTATGTCTTAATTCAGAAGATACAGATAATTTCTTTCTTCCCTTAGCACGTCTACGTGCAAGGACTTTTCTACCATTAGCAGAAGCCATTCTTTCTCTAAAACCATGCTTGTTTCTTCTCTTTCTTTTTGATGGTTGAAACGTTCTTTTCATTACTTTATATCTTTAAAATCTTCTTATCTAAATTCTTTTAATCAAAATTTTGAAGTGTTCCTCAAAACTGCGTGCAAATATACAAAGAGTTTTCACTTTCACAAACCTAAAATTAAAAATATTTTTAATTGTTTTTACTACCTTTGCCTACTGAAATTTAAATGCTAAAAATGTATAATAAAAACATAAAATTAATTATTGCTGCTGGCATCATTGCCTATGCAGTATATCAATTCACTGAAGGCTATATTGGTAATGGAATCATGTTTATTTTTCTTTCGTTGATTTTTATTTTTCTTTATTTTAAAAACGAATTTATTCTTTTGTCTTTTTTAAAGTTAAGAAAACAAGATTTTGAAGGTGCTAAAAAATGGTTGGATAAAATAAAATATCCTCAATCTGCATTGACAAAAAAGCAGCAAGGTTATTATAACTACTTACATGGTATAATGGTGTCACAAACTAATATGAATGAAGCAGAAAAATATTTTAAGAATGCCATTGCTTTAGGATTATCAATGGATCACGACTTAGCCATGGCAAAATTAAATCTGGCTGGAATTGCATTCACAAAGAGACGCAAACAAGAAGCAACAATATTATTAAATGAAGCTCAAAAACTTGACAAAAGAGGAATGTTGACTGATCAAATAAAAATGATGAAGCAGCAAATGAAAAAAGCTTCAATTCCTAATCAACATTACGGAAGCCCAACATCTTCTAGGCAACATAGACGAAGTAGGAGATAAACACAAATAAAAAAAGCGCTAAATAAGCGCTTTTTTTATTTAATTATGGTTTACTATAATATCCCTCTTTAGGAATATCGATATAGTATTGTTTTCTTGATTTGTTATTAAGGTGTGGTTCCCTTAACCAAGGGTTGTGCAGTTTTAAAATTTTATAATTGATTCCAAATTGCTCTGAAAATTTTACAAAATCCGTTACTGCTGTGTCTACTGAAACTTTGTAAGTCGGAATAGGCTTGTATAAATCTTTATGTCTAAAATTGAAACCATACTTATCTGGATGATTAAGTATCTCTTTTAAAGCCACAATTCTGAACATATATCTTCCTGTTTCTTCACCTAACAATAAATCGTAATACTCAGTTACATTTTGTTCTTTTAAGCGTCTTGCAACTCCTGCTTTCCCAGCATTATATGAAGCAGCTGCGAGCGTCCATGTTCCAAATCGTTCTTTAGCTTCCAATAAATACTTACAAGCAACTTCAGTGGCTTTTTCGAGATTGTAACGCTCATCAACATTAGTATTTATTTCTAATCCATTTTCACGACCAGTAGCTTTCATTATTTGCCAAACACCTCGAGCTCCAGCTGGAGAAACTGCATTTGTTAAACCACTTTCGATAACTGCTAAGTATTTGAAATCATCTGGAATACCATGTTTTTTTAAAATTGGTTCAATTATTGGAAAGTACTTATTAGCACGCTTAAACATTAACAAAGCGTTGGATTGCCAATAGGTGTTTACCAGAAGTTCTCGATCCATACGTTCTAAAATATCAGGATCATTCAATGGTAAAGCTTCACCTGCAAAATTTAAATCATCAGGAACATTAAGCGCATAAACATTATAATCGTTTATGATTTTCTTTTCTAAATTATCATCACTTGGAGCATCTTGCACTGCAAAAATAAACAGGGCAGATAAACTTAATAATCCAAGACATGCTAAAATATTTTTTATTGTCTTCATCTTTTTAAAAAGTTTATTTCGCACTAAAAATAAGGAAAAAACTGATATAGCAATGAATTTTAACTAAGAATCAACTTTGGTAAGTTTTCGTTAAACCACTTATATTTATTAATAATCATAATATGAGTACCTCCTTTTACAATGATACAATTGGTTATGTTTTTTATTGGAAATACTGGATCCTTGTCACCATGAATGTGAATTATATTTGGCAATATATCTTCTTGTTCCCAACATACCATATTATGAATTGCCCAATCTAGATACCTTTTATCGCTAACAGATAAGTATTTTTTATACAATTTAACACGTTTTTTAATGGTTTCACCAAAGGCATATTTAGCAAATGATTCAAAATTACTGACAAATTTTGTTGGTAATAATTTATATGCTTTTGTGGCTTTGGCTAATTTCATTTTCTTAGGCAATTCATTCTTAGTTTTAACACTAGAAACCAAGATGAGTTTTTTAGCTTTTACGAATTTACTCATCTCTTGAACCAGAACACCTCCAAAGGATACGCCTAATAACACCACATTATCATGTTCGATTTTACTGGACATTCGTTTAGCATATTCTGCTAATGTTTCATTAGGATTTGGAATAAACCATTCGAGTAAGTGAACTTTAAATTGATCCTCTGGTAGCTCGATATAATCAAAAATTGAAGGGTTAGCAGCCATTCCTGGCATAAAATATACATGTACTAATTCAGGTTGCATAAGTTATTAAGGTTCAATAAACTATAGTTATTAACGATTTTTTTTCGTAAATTTGCAAAACAAATCTATGGAAAATAGATTATCCTCCGTTGAAATAAATAGACTAATTATGATAGATGCAGCAGAATTAATCGATAATGATTTTTTACGTCAATTTGAGCTAAAGGTTGACAGCCAGCTTGCTAAAATTGAGTATTCTCTCCAAGACAGAAAGATTTTTTTAACAAAACTAATTATTCCAGACACTGTAACAGATGAATCTTTTACTGAAGATTTTTTAAAAATGGTTATGGAAAACATTCAAGAACGCAACATAAGTGTTGTGCCTACAAGTCCTCCGATTGCAAAGTTCATTCGTAGGAATAGGCGCTACAAAAGTATGCTCCCTGTTGGTGTAAGAATTTAATAAAAAAGCGGCTTTTAAGCCGCTTTTTTATTTATTGCATTTCAATTACCTTCTTAACAAACTCAAATCTAACTAAGCCATCTTCATCTATTTCAGAAAGCTCAACTTGATGTAATGTATTAACTAAATCCGGATTCCAAGGAGCTTTTACTTTTACATAGTTTTCAGTAAAACCATGTATATAGCCTTCTTTGTTTTCTCCTTCAAACAAAACACTTCGAATGCTTCCAATCTGACTTTCATAAAACGCTCTTCGTTTTTTAGCAGACAATCCTCGTAACATTTTACTTCGTTTCGCTCTTACGTTTTTTGGTACAACTCCATTCATTTCTGCTGCTAATGTATTATCTCTTTCTGAATATGTAAAAACATGTAGATAAGAGATATCCAGTTCATTAAGAAAGTTATATGTTTCAAGAAAATGTTCGTCGGTTTCACCAGGAAAACCTACAATAACGTCAACTCCAATACAAGCATGTGGCATCACTTCTTTAATCTTATTTACACGATTAACATATAATTCTTTTAAATAACGACGACGCATAAGTTTTAAAATCTCATTGCTTCCACTTTGCAATGGAATATGAAAATGAGGCACAAAGGAATTTCCTTCTGCAACAAATTCAATAGTTTCATTTTTAAGTAAATTAGGTTCAATAGATGAGATTCTTAATCTCTCAATTCCATCAACTTTATCTAAGGCCTGAACTAACTCATAAAATGTATGCTCGTGTTTTTTATTTCCAAATTCGCCTTTGCCATAATCTCCAATATTAACTCCAGTTAATACAATTTCTTTAATTCCTTTTTCAGAAATTTCTTTAGCATTTCTTAATACATTATTCAATGTATCACTTCTTGAAATCCCTCTTGCTAAAGGAATAGTACAATATGTACATTTATAATCGCAACCATCTTGCACTTTTAAAAAAGCTCGCGTTCTATCTCCAAAAGAATAACTACCAACATAAAAATCTGCTTCTTCTATTTCACAGGAATGAACTTCACCAAAGTCATTTTTGGTCAAATCATTTAAGTAGTCAGTAATTTTAAATTTTTCTGTAGCTCCAAGTACCAAATCTACACCATCAACAGCAGCAAGTTCTTGTGGTTTCAGTTGCGCATAGCAACCAACAGCAGCCACAAAAGCTTCAGCATTATTCTTCTGAGCTTGCTTTACAATAGTTTTAAAACGCTTATCTGCATTTTCAGTCACAGAACATGTGTTAATTACATAAATATCTGCCTTTTCTGAAAAATCAACACGATCGTAACCTTCGTTTTGAAAGTTTCTAGCAATGGTTGAAGTTTCAGAAAAATTAAGCTTGCAGCCTAAGGTGTAAAATGCAACTTTTTTTCTAGCGTTCATTCTTGTATTTTTACAAAGTTGCAAATTTACAACTAATAACTTAAATGTTAAAAATAAACACCAAGTGCTTTCTGCCTTTAATACAACTTGTTATAATTGGATACCTGTTGTTTTCATGTGAAAACAAATCAAATAAATATGATGACAGTTTAGTGTTTAAGTACAATGAACACAAAAATATTGGATCATTAGATCCAGCTTTCTCAAAAGACCTTGCTGATATTTGGGCAACCAATCAACTATTTAACGGATTGGTTCAAATGGATGAGGACTTGAATGTTCAGCCATCTATTGCTAAATCATGGAGTATTTCTGATGATGCTTTAACCTATGCATTTACTCTTAGAAATGATGTTTATTTTCATAAGCACAAATTGTTTGGGAATGACTCTACAAGAGTTGCAACTGCACATGATTTTGAATATAGCTTAAACCGATTAATAGACACAAGAATAGCTTCACCAGGAAGTTGGACACTGAACAAAGTAGAGCGTTTTGAAGCAATAAACGATAGTGTTTTTCAAATTCACTTAAAACAACCTTTTCCAGCCTTTTTAGGTTTATTAACCATGAAATATTGCTCAGTCGTTCCAAAAGAAATTGTAGAACATTATGGTAGTGATTTTAGATCAAATCCAATAGGAACTGGACCTTTCAAATTTAAACGTTGGGAAGAAAACATTAAACTTGTGTTTAGAAAAAACGATAATTATTTTGAAAAAGATAATCAAGGAAAACCATTACCTTATTTAGAATCTGTAGCTATTACATTTTTGCCAGATAAGCAAAGTGAGTTTCTACAATTTGCACAAGGAAATATAGACTTTGTTTCTGGCTTGGATGCTTCATACAAAGATGAAATACTAACTGCAAATGGGAAGTTACGTGAAAACTATGCTGCTGAAGTTAATATGATTAGAGGTCCATATTTAAATACAGAATACTTGGCATTTTTCATGGATTCTGAAGCTACTGAAATGCAATCAGATTTAATAAGGCAAGCAGTGAACTATGGCTTTGACAGAAAGAAAATGATGATTTATTTAAGAAATGGAGTTGGCATTCCTGCTTCTGGAGGTTTTATTCCTAAAGGGCTTCCTGGTTTTGATGATAGTATTGGATTCACATATCAACCAGAAAAGGCTAAAGCCTTAATTGAGCAATTTAAAAACGAAACAGGAAATAGCAATCCCGAAATAACAATTACAACTACAAGTAATTATTTGAGTTTCTGTGAGTATATACAGCGTGAAATACAAAAAACAGGTTTAACTGTTAATGTTGATGTTATTCCTGCTGCAACTCTAAAGGATGCTAAAGCCAATGGGAAATTAGATATGTTCAGAGCAAGTTGGATTGCAGATTATCCAGATGCTGAAAATTATCTTTCTTTGTATTACAGTAAGAATTTTGCGCCAAATGGACCAAATTACACTCATTTTAAAAATGATTTATTTGATGCTTTGTATGAACAGTCTTTTACAGAAACTGACACCAAAAAAAGAGAACAACTTTACACAAAAATGGATTCGCTTGTAATGAGCAAAACACCGATTGTGCCTATGTTTTATGATGAAGTACTAAGGTTTACAAGGAAAGAAGTAAAAGGATTGGGTATTAATCCTATAAATTTATTAGATTTAAAAAGGGTTAGGAAAAACTAATTCAAATATCGTCTTTATCAATACTAATTCCAATATCTTGTATTTCATCTTTAATTTCAATTTTTGAGTTTTTCCAGTTTCTTCTTAGTAAAAAATAAAAAACCACAGCGAACAATATTCCGAATGGAATAGCAATAAAAGTTAATGTTAATGTGCTTTCAAAATTAATATTCCATCCAAAAAGATCGCTTCCTATTGCCACTATAATACCTCCAATCATTGTTCCAGCATAGTAGCTTAAAACTCCCAAAATAGCATAAAGCCATCTATGCTTATAATAGTCTTGGGCAAGTTCATAAAAATATTTTCCGATAAAGAAAATTAGTAAAAGTCCTAACATAAATGAATTTTGTATTTAATCTCTTCTAAATTTTTTGGTTTCTTCAAATACATGCTCAAGAATAGCAGAATCTTTTTCTGTAAATTCAATATTACGTCTATCCATCACAATTTTTGCGACTTCAAAGGCTTTCTTCGTTAAATATGTTGTAAAGCCAGCACTTCCTCCCCAAGAAAAACTCGGAACAAAATTACGAGGAAAACCACTTCCAAAAATATTAGCACTTACACCAACTACTGTTCCTGTATTAAACATAGTGTTAATACCACATTTGCTATGATCACCTATCATGAGTCCACAAAATTGAAGTCCAGTTTTTGCAAAACCTTCTGTTTTGTAATCCCAAAGTCTTACCTCTGCATAATTATTTTTTAGGTTTGAGTTATTGGTATCAGCACCTAAATTACACCACTCACCTAGCACAGAATTTCCTAAAAAGCCATCATGACCTTTATTAGAATAGCCAAATAGCACTGAATTATTAACCTCTCCTCCTACTTTGCTATAAGGTCCAATTGTAGTAGGTCCATAAATTTTTGCTCCTAATTTTACGGTCGCGTGATCACATAATGCAAAAGGTCCTCTGATAATGCTTCCTTCCATAATTTCGGCATCCTTACCAATATAAATTGGTCCTGAACTTGCATTGAGCGTTACAAATTCCAACTTTGCTCCTTCTTCAATAAAAACATTTTCAGAACTAATTACATTAACTGATTTAGGAATGGATTGTGATTTTCGGTCCTTCGTCAATAATTCAAAATCATCCTCAATAGCTTTTCCGTTTTTTGAAAAAATATCCCAAGTATGCTCTATTTTCAACAATTCATCTTCAAACTCAATGGCATTATAAGTATCAAAATCAATATCATCTTGGGTATCCAAAGTATAAAATGCAATTATATCTTCTCCAGAAAAAATAGCTTGGTTTTCTTTTAAATTTTTAATGAGCTCTACCAATTTATCATTAGGGCAAAAAGAAGCATTAATCATGACGTTCTGCTCCATTTCGACCATTGGGAATTTTTCAGAAAGGTAATCCTCAGTAACAGTAGTCGTTGTAGTTCGTAAAAACATTTCCCATTTTTCCCTAATCGTCAAAATCCCTATACGAATATCTGCAACAGGTCGTGTATATGTAAAAGGAAGTAAATTATTACGTGAAGGACCATCAAAAAGAATATAGTTCATGAGATTGGCTTTTGGTAAAAATAAAAAAGCCTTTCAATAGTTGAAAGGCTTTTGCAAAATATATTTTGAATACGCTTATTTCTTAAACTTAGCGTATTTGTTTTTAAACTTATCAATACGTCCAGCAGTATCTACTAATTTAGATTTACCTGTATAATATGGATGAGACGTTCTTGAGATTTCCATTTTCACTAATGGATATTCAACGCCATCAACTTCAATAGTTTCAGCTGTATCAGCAGTTGACTTTGTTAAAAACACATCGTCGTTAGACATATCTTTAAATGCAACTACTCTATAATTATCTGGATGTATATCTTTTTTCATCACTTAAACTTTATAATCGTTTCTTTTTTCGAGCTGCAAATTTAAGTATTTTTTATAAATGTACAATGTTTTTACATTTATTTTTCAACACACTATTAACTATTTGTAAGAATGGTGTAACGTTTTAGTATATTTGTTTACTAACTAGTCAAAACTACTAAAAATCAAAACATGGAAAAAACATTTAAATCAAGTGCAATTAATTATGGTTTATATTTAGGAGCAGCATTATCCTTAATCACAATAACCATTTGGTTTGTGAATATAAATTTAATGGCCAACATTTGGCTTGGTATTGGCTTACTATTAGCTGTAATAGCTTTTGGTGTAGTTTCTACAGCAAAGTCAAAAAGTATAATGGAAGGTTTTCTAACTTTTAAGGAAGCTTTTTCTTCATATTTTATTACTGTTGCTGTTGGAATTATTATAAGCCAAGTAGTAAGTTTTATATTATTCAGTATTGTAGATCCTGATGCAGCTAAACAAATACAGCAAATTACAATTGATTCTACCGTAAACATGATGGAAGGATTTGGTGCACCAGCTGAAAGTATTGCTGAAGCAGTCGAAAAAATTGAAAACACTGATCAGTTTAGTGTTGTTAATGTACTTAAATCAACAGCTTGGAGTTTAATTTTTCAAGCAGTCATTGGTTTAATCGTTGCTTTAATAATGAAAAAAAATAATCCTGACGCTGAATAATTTATTTACATTTGTCGTTTAGAAACTAAACGTATAAATGAATATTTCAATAGTCATACCACTTCTTAACGAAGATGAATCGTTAAATGAATTACATGATTGGATTGCAAAGGTTATGCAATCCAATCATTTTTCATATGAAATCATTTTTATTGACGATGGTAGTACAGACAACTCTTGGAATATTATTAAGTCTTTATCTGAAACCAACAACTCTGTAAAAGGCATCCGCTTTTCAAAAAACTATGGTAAATCGCAAGCGCTTCATGCAGGTTTTAAATTAGCCAAAGGCGATGTGATCATTACAATGGATGCTGATTTACAAGACAACCCTGAAGAAATTCCAGAATTGTATAACCTAATCATTAAAGAAGACTACGACCTAATTTCTGGTTGGAAGAAAAAGCGATATGATTCTGTTATTGCTAAAAATTTACCTTCAAAATTATTTAATTGGGCTGCTAGAAAAACATCTGGTTTAAAGCTTCATGATTTTAACTGTGGTTTAAAGGCTTATAAAAATGAAGTTGTAAAATCTATTGATGTTCATGGAGAAATGCATAGATATATTCCAGTCTTAGCAAAAAATGAAGGTTTCAACAATATTGGAGAAAAAGTTGTGCAGCATCAAGCAAGAAAATACGGTAAAACAAAATTTGGTATGGAACGATTTATAAATGGTTTTTTGGATTTAATAACAATATGGTTTGTATCAAGGTTTGGAAAACGACCAATGCATTTTTTTGGTGCACTTGGCGCTTTAATGCTTATTATTGGTTTTGCTTTTGCATTTTATTTAGGTATTGACAAGTTGTTTTTAAACCCAACTGGAAGACTTATTACTGATAGACCTCAGTTTTATATCTCACTAACTACAATGATTATTGGTAGTCAGTTTTTTGTCGCAGGCTTTTTAGGTGAAATGATATTAAGAAGTCAAAAAAATAAGGAGCGCTACAAGGTTAAAGATGAAGTAAACCTTTAGAGCTTCAACGAAAAATGACCAAAAACTTCTTTGCCATTCAAGGTGATTGAAAACCAATAGTCTGAAGGTGTAAGCAGATTTCCTTCATGTTTTCCATCCCAACCATCATTTGCAGACATCACTTTAAGCAATTTTCCGTATCGATTATAAATATTGATTTTAGCTTCTTGGAAATATTGAGGTTGCTTTATTTTCCAAGTATCGTTATGACCATCTCCATTTGGAGTAAAGAAATTAGGATAACCTCCAACTAAAATGGTCTGTTCTATAAAATGACAATCATCCTTTTTAACCAATACATCATAAATTCCTGGTGTTACATTAGCAAAATAGTTAGAATCCGAAAACGTTAAGCCATTATCTAGTGAGTATTTAATTTCTCCAGAATAATCACTTAGCATAATTCTAACTGAATTTTCAGGCCTAAAATCATTTATTTCTATTTCTGTAATATCAAAAGCATCAGATTGAACAGCCTTAAAGTTCATGATATCTGAACAATCTATTCCTGTTGATACCTCAACCCAATAATCTCCAGGGCTAGTAATTTCAATTTTTCGCGTGGTTTCTCCTGTAGACCATAAATAAGACCAAAACCCTTCGCCTGCATCCAAAAAATTAGTATCACTAGTGCAAAAAACTGTGGTTTGATCTTCTAGAATGGGTAAAGTTGCGCCTCCTACTATAATACTGCCAATGAAATTACAGTTATTAAAAGTTTCAATTCTAAAATATAAGGTTACTTCGTCAGTATCTGGGATATCTATAACGCCTGAAATTTTGTTAAGCTCAAGTAGTGCATCAGATTCACTATAGTAAACACTTGCATCAGCTCCTGAAAAATCATTTTCTAATAATGTGAGCACATCAGAAGCATTAAAAATCAAATCATTAGACACATTATCCTGACACACAAAAATATTTGAATATTCACCTAAATTTGACATAGGTTCGACTATGAGCTTGACTTCAATTATTGAATAGCAATCTGCATTAACAAACACTTTAGCAAATATAACTTGACCATTAAATGTGTTTTCATAACCAAGTTCGTTCAATTGATTTTCATCATCAAAAGCATCAAATATGGTCTCAAAATAAGTAACAACTAAATCATCACTCGGCAAACCCAAAAGAGGTTCAGATTCTGTTAGGTTAAAAATGGTTATTCCATCATCAGCATTAACATCACATTGTGTGAGTTCTACTTGAGAAACAAGCGTTGGTGCTTCTCCAATTTCTATAAATTCTATATATGTTTTGGTTGCTCTGTTTACATAATCTACAGTTATTGTTAGAGTAAACAGTCCTGTTGATGTAAAAAGATGCGTTGGTTCTAAATCTGTGGAAGTATTATTTATTCCACTGGTTGGATCTCCAAAATCCCAACTAATAGACTGAATAGGTTCATCAATAATGATATTGAATTTTGTTGCATTATTAAAACACAGATTTTCAACATCTATAATGCTTTCAAAAGCAGATTGTTCGTATGAAGGTAAACCATAAAAGGCTAAATTATCTCCTATGTCTACACCAAACTCTCTATAATCAATACTTCTACCAGCAAGATTGGGTTCGTTTATAACTGATAGTTTTTCCGCCAAAACCGAATGGTAAACTTTTTTATTAAATCCCAATTGTAAAGCTCCACCTAAATGATTCTCTGGTCTGCTTTCATAGGTGTTAATTAAAAATTCTGTTCTATCAATATCAACAAAATTAAGGTCGTATTGATATAAAGCAATATCAGTTGTTAAACTTATTGGACCAGAATCATCAACAAGCATTCCACTGGCAAATAATTTAGATGAATCTGGCGAAAATTCTACGCCATAAAAAACACGATCCGTAGCAACTTGCTTTTCATTGCTTACAGATCCTGTATTTAAATTAAAATCATATAAAATTAGATAACCGTTGTACGAAGGTTCAAAAAAAGAATGAGCAATGGCTAATTTTTCTCCATTAGGTGAGAACTTCATATGTCCTCTAATATTATTAACATCATCTATATCAATACCAATAGTTGATATTGTTGGTGAGTTTACTCCACTGCCATCAACTTTATAAGCATAAAATTTATTCCTTGCATGAGTGATGACCCAAAAACCTGAACCATCTAAAGTACTAACCGCAGATACTTTCTCAGAAGTCTGAGGTAATAAGTTTATGTTTTTGTTTATAACGCTTCCTAAACCACCATTAAGCGATATATCTATAATTGAATAATTAAATCCGTTTCCGCTTCCTCCACTTGAATACGCTTGGTAAACATCAGCAGTAAACACATAGTAAATATTAGGATTGGAAACATTAGGCACTACAACTACTGATTGTGAACTTGATACATCTCCTAAAAGTCCATCACCATTTTGCATAACATTATGGGTTTTATCCCAAACATTAACGCCATTAGTATAAAATAGTAAATTACCAGAATTATCGGAAACTGCAGCACAACCCTCGGTTGTTGACAATTGACCATCATTTAAAACTTCAGTAACGCCTGAGTTAAAATCCAGTCCTGCTTTGGCTCCAAAATACCAGTTAGCAGTTTCGCGTTGCGCAAATATTGGCATCGCAAAAACCAAAGAAAATATTAGTAAGTAGCAATTCTTTTTTATCATCACACATCAAATCATCTTCAAAATAGTTTAAAAAAAAGTGCATTGGTAAATCTTGATAAATGTTAACCAAGCAATTACGGTTTTATTAAATAAAATCTAAAATACACATCAAATAAGTCTATAAATTCAACAAATAATTACATTTGCATTAAAGTTCAAACTATGATATATATTAAACAAGAAATATTAGCCAACGCAAATAGCTGGCTCACAACTTTTTTTGATAAAGATACACAACAAAACATAAAAGAACTAATTGCCTCGAATCCAAAAGAATTAGAGGATAGTTTTTACAAGAGTTTAGAGTTTGGAACTGGTGGAATGAGAGGGATTATGGGAGTTGGAACCAATAGGATTAATAAATATACTTTAGGTAAAAACACTCAAGGAATTAGTAACTATTTACATAAATCTTTTCCAAATGAAAATTTAAAGGTAGCCATAGCTTATGATTGCAGACACAACAGTAAAACTTTTGCACAAATTGTAGCCAATGTTTTTTCTGCAAATAACATTAAAGTCTTTTTGTTTGAAGATTTACGACCAACACCTGAATTATCTTTTACTCTAAAGCATTTAAATTGTCATTGTGGTATTGTGTTGACTGCTTCTCACAATCCGCCTGAATATAATGGTTACAAAGTATATTGGCAAGATGGTGGACAATTAGTTCCTCCTCAAGATTCTGAAATTATAGAAGAAATAAATTCACTTGATTTCAACGAAATTAAATTTGAACCAAAAAGCAACTTAATTGAATATATAGGAAAAGAAGTAGACGATGCTTTTATTGAAGCTTCAATAAAAAATGGGAGTTTCAACACACCACAAGAAGCAAAAGATAAACTAAATATTGTTTTCACTTCACTGCATGGAACCTCGATAACTGCCATTCCTGAAACACTAAAACGAGCTGGTTACAAAAATGTGAATGTTGTAGCTGAACAAGCAGAGCCTAATGGAGATTTCCCAACAGTTGTTTCTCCTAATCCAGAAGAACCAGAAGCTCTAAAAATGGCTATTGAATTGGCTGAAAAAACTAATGCAGACATAGTAATTGGTACTGATCCTGATTGTGATAGATTAGGAATTGCGGTAAGGGATTCGAATGGAGAAATGTCTATTTTAAATGGTAATCAGGCTATGGTTTTAATGACACATTTCTTACTAAATCATTATCAAAAAGAAGGTTGCTTAACTCCTACAGATTTTATTGGAAGTACTATTGTATCTACTCCAATGATGTCTAAACTAGCTGATGCTTTTAATGTTGAATGCAAAATTGGATTAACAGGCTTTAAATGGATTGCCAAAATGATTAAGGACTTTCCTGAGCAATACTTTGTTGGTGGTGGTGAAGAAAGTTTTGGATTTATGGTAGGTTCTTTTGTTCGTGACAAAGACGCTGTAACTTCAACGCTTTTGGCTTGTGAAATTGCAGCTCAAGCTAAAGCTAAAGGCAATACCTTATATGAAGAGCTTATTGAGTTATTTGTAAAATATGGATATTATAAAGAACATCTAATCTCAATTACCAAGAAAGGAATTGAAGGCGCAAACGAAATTAAGCAAATGATGCTTGATGCCAGAGAAAATCCGATAAAAGAAGTCAATGGAAGTAAAGTTATAAGAATTGAGGATTATCAACTCTCTATTGCAAAAAACTTAGCTACAGGAGAAGAAAACAAAATTGACATCCCAAAATCCAACGTATTAATCTATTATACAGAAGATGGTAGCAAGATTGCGCTCAGACCTAGTGGAACAGAGCCAAAAATTAAATTTTATATTAGTGTAAATACAATTTTAGACAATAAGTCAGACTTTCAAAAAACGGAACAGCTTTTGAAACTCAGGATTAAAGCTATTTTAAGTGACATGAAACTTAGTTAATGAACTATATAAAAAAACTCATTCCATTTGCATTACCTTATAAAAGGTATGCTTATCTCAACATATTTTTCAACATATTATATGCACTATTTAGTACGCTGTCTTTTGTTGCCCTAATTCCTGTATTTAAGGTTATTTTTAGCAACCAGAGAGTAGTAGCCAATAAACCTGTTTATAATGGCATTGCTAATTTGAAGGATTATGGCGAAGATTATCTTAATTATTTTATTGTAGATAATATTGAAAAACATGGTGATTTTAAGGTACTTATGTACATGGTATCAATTATCATTGGTATGTTTTTACTTAAAAATATTTCCAATTATTTCGCCATGTATTTTATCACTTTTTTAAGGAATGGTGTTTTAAAAGATGTTCGTAATGCATTGTACAATAAAATTGTAGATTTACCATTGGCCTTTTATTCAGAAAAAACCAAAGGTGATACCATAGCGAGAGTTAGTAGTGATGTTAACGAAGTTAGAAATTCTTTTTTAGCAATTTTAGAGATGATTGTTAGAGAACCTCTAACTATTTTGTTTTCATTAATCACAATGCTAATATTAAGCTTAAAACTTACACTTTTTGTGTTGGTTTTTATTCCAGTTTCTGGGTTTATTATTTCAAGAATTGGAAAATCCTTGAAAAAAGGCTCACTAAAAGTTCAAAATGAGCAAGGTGTATTTTTATCAATCTTAGAGGAAACCATGAGCGGTTTAAGAATCGTTAAAGCCTTTAATGTTGAAAAAGTATTTTCCAAAAAGTTTGAAGATAGTAATAATCGCTTTTACAAATTCTCAAACAGCCTGTTAAATCGTCAAAACTTGGCCTCTCCAATTAGTGAATTACTTGGTATAATTGTAATAGGTGTATTATTGGTTTATGGTGGTTATCTTGTGTTTGTTGACAAAACCATGGATGCCAGTTTCTTCGTAGGTTACATTACGCTTGCTTATAACATACTCACACCAGCAAAAGCCATTGCTAAAGCTAGTTATAGTGTAAAGCGAGGTGATGGAGCTGCAAACAGAATTCTTGAATTTTTAGAAACCGAAAACTCCATTGCAGAAATTGAGAATGCAATTGAAAAAGAAAGCTTTGGTCAGCAAATTTCAATTGAAAATATTTCGTTTAAATATAAAGATGACCTTGTTCTAACTGACTTTAGTTTAAACGTCCCAAAAGGGAAAACCGTGGCATTAGTAGGGCAATCTGGAAGTGGAAAATCTACTATAGCAAATCTTATTACAAGATTCTATGATGTTAATGAGGGTGAAATTAAAATCGATGGTGAAAACATAAAAAACCTCTCAAAGAAATCTTTAAGAAACTTATTGGGCTTGGTAAACCAAGACTCTATCCTTTTCAATGATACAGTTGCAAATAATTTAAAGATTGGTAAACAGGATGCGTCAGAAGAAGAAATTATCGAAGCCTTAAAAATTGCAAATGCTTGGGAGTTTGTTAAAGATTTACCTGAAGGAATCCATACAAACATTGGAGACTCTGGCGGAAATTTATCAGGAGGACAAAAGCAACGCATCAGTATCGCACGTGCAGTTCTTAAAAACCCTCCAATAATGATTCTTGACGAAGCTACTTCAGCATTAGATACCGAAAGCGAACGCTTAGTGCAAGTTGCTCTTGAAAACATGATGAAAAACAGAACTTCAATAGTTATAGCTCACAGACTGTCTACCATCCAAAATGCAGATGCTATTATCGTTATGCAAAAAGGCAAAATCGTTGAGCAAGGCAAGCACCAAGAACTACTTGATAAAAAAGGAGTTTACAACAATTTGGTGAAAATGCAAAAGCTGAATTAAAATCATATAACTTTATAAAACAAGAAAAGGATGCTATTTGGGCACATCCTTTTCTTTTTTTGTTGTCACATTTGGGGAAATGACAACACATAGTCGGTTAAGTTGGTGTAAAACTAATTCAAATAATTGAGCTAAACAAGAAAAAAATGCATTTTATCGTGTTTTTTTGCATTTTATCGATTCTAAATATTGTGATTAACTAATTTTCAGGTTGTTACAAAATATTAACAAAAAGATAATTTATGGATTAAACTTTTTCTAAATTGAAGCGTCTAAGAATAAAACTATCCATTTTTGGTAAAAGAAGAAGAACAGTTAGTAGTTGAGCTCCAAACTGCATCAACAAGGGAACAAGCATTTAGAGAGCTTATGACGCTTTACAAAGAGCGTTTGTATTGGCATATACGAAAAATTGTAATTTCCCATGATGATAGTGACGATGTTCTACAAAACACTTTTATCAAAGTTTATAAAAACATCGAAAAGTTTAAAGGCGATAGTAAATTATATTCTTGGATGTATCGTATTGCAACTAATGAGGCTATTACACATCTAAACAAAAATGCTAAACGTTTTAGCATATCAAGCGAAGAAATGCTAACAAAGGCAGTAAACAACTTAACATCTGATGTATATTTTGAAGGCGATGAAATTCAGCTGAAACTTCAAAAAGCCATTGCAACATTGCCACAAAAGCAGCAATTGGTGTTTAACATGAGGTATTTTGATGATTTAAAATATAAAGATATGTCAGAAATTTTGGAAACCAGTGAAGGCGCATTGAAAGCTTCATACCATTTAGCTGCAAAAAAAATTGAAACCTATTTAACATCAGATTAAACCATTTTACTTTAATTGAGTCTTAATAACAGAATGAACAAAGATTTTAAACATACAAAACAAACAGGATTTAAAACTCCAAACGATTATTTCAATAATCTGGAAGACGCTGTGTTCGACAAATTGAATGCAAAATCTAACTTAGATTCAATAGATAATCCTGGATTCGGTGTTCCAAACGATTACTTTTCGACTATTGAAAGTAAGGTGATGGATGCTATTAAAAATGATGAAAAAGAAGTAAAAGTAGTTTCATTATTATCTAGAAGAAACCTACTTTATATGTCAGGAGTTGCTGCTGCAGTAGTATTGATGTTCAGTATTTTTATCACGAAAGACACAGTAACCTTTGATTCAATTGATACAGAATTAGTAGAATCTTATATTTCTACCCAAAATATTAATTCATCAGATTTAGCTGCCTTATGGAATGAAACCGAGTTTAGTGATTTTGCTTTTGATGAATATGAATTATTAGACGAAACAGTAGAAGATTATATTTTAGAAAATTCAAATATTGAAGACCTTTTAATTGACTAAAAAAATGAAACAATTATTGATTATATTATTTGCATTTGGCTATTTAACTACAATGGCACAATCAAATGACAGACTTGAGAGACTTAAGGCACTTAAGGTTGCTTTTATCAGTGAAAAACTAGATTTATCAAGTAAAGAAGCTCAGAGTTTTTGGCCAATTTACAACAAGTATACTGATGATTCAGAAACGATAAGACAGAACCAAAGAGATGAGTATAGACAGAATGTAAAAAGAGGAGAAAGACTCAGTGATTTACCAGATGAAGTATCTGAAAAATTTGTGGCTTCTTTTTTATCTGCCGAAGAAAAACAACTTAATTTAAAAAAACAATTAGTGAGTAATTTAAAATCTGTAATTTCATCTAAGAAAATTTGGCGACTTATTAGAGCTGAAGATGATTTTAAGCAGAAAATGATTGAAGAATACAAAAAGCGAAGAAGAAAATCGCAAGAGGAAAAGAAAAACAGAAAGTAAAAAAAAGAGGCATATGCCTCTTTTTTTATTCCTTAAAAGTGAGTTTACTTATTCTTCCCTTTCCTGCAGCATAAGCTGTATTTTCATCAATAAATCTGATGGTGTAAAATCCTTCAGCGCTTAAATGCTTCCAAGTTTCTCCACCATCATTGGAGTAATCAATTCCATTAAAACCAACAACAACTAGCTCCTGTCCTTCCCTATTTGGCATATATTGCACGCAACTTCTATAACCTGGTTCTTGTTTTGCTCCTACAATGCTCCAAGTTTTTCCACCATCTTTAGTTCTAATTTTATTAGCAGAGCTGTCTTCTGGCTTGGTGTAATCACCTCCAATGGCAAAACCTTTTAATTCATCATAAAAATCAATGGAATACATTCCTGTGGTGCCAATCCCTTGTACAATTGGTGTGTCATAAACTTCCCAAGTTTTACCTTTATCTGAAGAATACAGTACTCTACTTGCATTTCCTCCTGTAGCAACCCAAGTATGGTCTCCAACAATGGCAATATTAGTATCACTTGCCGCAAAAGCAGCTTCTCCTTCTTTAGCCTTTGGCAACTTATTACAAGGAAGCTTATTCCAAGTGTTGCCTCCATCACGAGTAATTATAATACTCATACAATCTTCTGTAGGATCTCCAATGGCAATACCTTCTTGGTCATTCCAAAAATCAATAGAGTCATAGAAAACTTTTTCATTGTCTTCTTTGTAAACCAATTTCATTCCTGAGTCAGACGTTTTGAATAATAATGCAGGATTAGCAATAGTTACCATGAAAAAATCATTGCTTGTATGTGAAACTGCTCTAAAACTAAAGTTAAGTGAATCATATTTATGATTAGAAATATTCCATCGTTTTTCAACTGAATCAAACAATCCAAAAGAATTATTATTGGCAGCAAAAGCTAAATTACCATCATTCAAAATATCTATAGCGCGAATACTTAATAAAGAATCTTCCAAAATAGATTCAATCTCAACTTTATCAAAATCTCTTGGTGCAAAATTCTTTTCCTTTTTAGCACAGGAAACCAAAACTAAAACAAGATATACAGATAGTAATAACCTCATAAATAATAAATTTTTATAAAAATAGAAAAGCACATCGAATAAACAGATAAACAATTAAACTTTTTAAACTACCTTTGCATGCTTATTTAATTTTTATGCGATTACACAGAAACTTATGCTTTGCAACCATTGATGGCTTAAAGCAGATATTTAATGATGGTGAATATGCTGACAAAGTAATTCAAAAACTTTTAAAGCTTGATAAACGTTGGGGAAGTCGTGATCGTGCTTTTGTGGCAGAAACCACGTATGACATTGTGCGTTGGAAACGTTTATATGCTGAAATTGCTGATGTAAAAGAACCTTTTGACAGAGACAACCTTTGGAGAATGTTTGCCGTTTGGGCAACCTTAAAAGGGATTAAATTACCTGATTGGAAATATTTTGAAAATACACCAACTCGCAAAATAAAAGGTCGATTTGATGAACTCTCAAAAGACAGGAAATTCCGTGAATCCATTCCAGATTGGATTGATGAACTTGGTCTAAAAGAATTGGGAGAATCAAAGTGGACTAAAGAAATTGCAAAACAAAATGAGCAAGCCGAAGTCATTCTTCGAGTAAATACTTTAAAAACCAATAAGAAGGATTTACAGCTGAAATTGCAATCTGAAAATATTGAAACTGAGTTTTTACCAAATCATCCTTCTGCCTTAAAACTTAAAGAACGTGCTAATGTATTTGTAACTGAAGCATTCAAAAATGGATGGTTTGAAGTGCAAGATGCTTCTTCACAATTGGTTGCTGAATTTTTAGATGTAAAACCAGGCATGAAAGTTGTTGATACTTGTGCAGGAGCTGGAGGCAAAACATTGCATTTGGCTTCATTAATGGAAAACAAGGGACAACTTATAGCCATGGACATTTATGAAAGTAAGTTGAAAAAACTAAAAATTCGTGCAAGAAGGAATGGCGTTCATAATGTTGATATGAAAGTGATTGACTCAACCAAACCAATTAAAAAACTGCATAACAAAGCAGATAGAGTTTTAATCGATGCGCCTTGTTCTGGTTTGGGAGTTTTAAGAAGAAATCCAGATGCAAAGTGGAAATTGGAACCAGAGTTTTTAGATAGAATTCGAGGTGTGCAAGAAGATGTGCTTAATCAATATTCAAAAATTGTGAAGCCTGGAGGAAAACTAGTTTATGCAACATGTTCGGTACTCCCTTCTGAAAATCAAGATCAGGTAAATAAATTTTTATCTTCTGATTTAGGAAAAGAATTTAACTTTGTAAAAGACAAAAAAATATTTGCACATGAATCTGGTTATGACGGATTTTATATGGCTCTTTTAGAACGAAAATAGAGAATAAATGAAACAATTTTACACACTACTTTTTACAATTATCACCACTGTAACATTTGCTCAAATTCCAGCTAATTATTATGATTCTGCGAATGGCTTATCTGGTTTTACATTAAAAACAGAACTAAGAAATATCACTGCAAATGGACATATTGCTCGAACATACGATCAACTATATGATGGTAATGGAATAAGTGGTTCCAATGGCTATGAAGATACACATTCAGATGTATCCACTTCATCAGGAAATCAATATGAAAACGATGGAACAATTTTAGATTTTTATTCTGAAAACCCAACTGGAACTGATCCTTACAACTATACTCATGGTAACAATCAATGTGGTAGTCAAACTATGGAAGGTGATTGCTATAACAGAGAACATTTAGTACCTCAATCATCTTTTGGCAGTGCTTTCCCTATGCAAAGCGATATCCACCATGTTATACCAACTGATGGACGAGTAAACAATTTTAGAGGAAGTTTACCATTTGGAGAAGCTAACAACGATGATTGGGAATCTGAAAATGGATCTATACGTGGATCTAGTGCAATGGTTGGCTATTCTGGTGATGTATTTGAACCAATTGATGAATTTAAAGGTGATATAGCTCGAGCACTATTATATTTTGCTACACGATACGAAAACACTGTTGATGACTATACAAGTTTCGACATGTTTAATGGCACAGAAGATCAAGTGTTTCATACTTGGGCAATTGATGTATTGCTTGATTGGCATTATAATGTAGATCCTGTAGACCAAAGAGAAAGAGATAGAAATAATGCTGCCTATAATTTTCAAGGCAATGCAAACCCTTTTGTAGACCATCCAGAATATGCTAACATGATTTGGAATCCTACTCCAGATACAGAAAACCCAACTGACCCAACAAGTTTGACTGCGTCAAATCCAACTGATGATTCTGTAGATTTAACTTGGAATGCTTCAACCGATAATATAGGTGTGGTTGGATACGATATTTATGTTGGTGGTTCATATAATACCACAACAGCTAATACATCATATACTGTTACTGGATTAATAGTAGATACAAATTATTGTTTCACAGTAAAGGCTAAAGATGCAGCTGGCAATGAGTCTGGATTTAGTAATCAAGATTGTGAAATGACAACTGATAATGGTTCTTCAGGAGGTTCAGATGAATTGTTCTTTTCTGAATATATTGAAGGTAGTGGAAATAACAAGGTATTGGAAATAGCCAATTTTTCTGGTGCGACAGTTAACTTAAGTACCTACACAATGAAACTTAGTTCTAACGGAAATGCAAACTGGACAGTTACATATAGTTTCCCAGGAGGAGCGCAAATAGCAAATGGAGATGTTTATGTAGTTGCTCAAGGTAGTTCCACACTCTGTAATTCAGAGGAAGACGATCAAAACAATGCCATTACTGCCTTTAATGGTAATGATGCTGTTGGTTTGTTTAAGAACGACGCACTTATCGATATATTAGGCACTTTAGGAGATGACACTGATTATGCAAAAGATGTAACACTTGTAAGAAAACCAACTTCAGTTGGTCCAAATACAACTTACACGCCTTCGGAATGGAACTCTTTTTCTCAAGATAATTGTGATGATTTAGGAGAACATACTATTACATTATCTATTGACGATCTAAGTGAATCAAACTTTAAAATCTATCCAAATCCAGTTTCTTCAAATAAACTAAACTTTGTAATTGATAAATCAATTTCTGTAAAAGTATTTGATATTCTAGGAAAATTAGTCATATCTAAAGAGCTAACTCCTGATAAAAATTGGATGAATATCTCTAATTTAAATAAAGGCATTTATCTTATTAAAGCAACAGTTGATAACCAAACTACCATTAAAAAATTAATTAGAAATTAAAAAAAAAGCCTGCAACTTAAGTTGCAGGCTTTTTTTTAGTTGGTTATTATGTTATGCCTTGTGCATTCCTTTTAAAACTATCAGTCCTATTCTCGATACTATAAAGGTAAACGTTCCAAAAACCGTAGTTAAAAACGAAACTTTAAGTCCTCCAGCCATCATACTTGATGAAACATTGTCAATTGCCTCGATTGAATCAAATGCTGATATCATTCCGATTATTGAACCCAAAAAACCAATAACCAATCCCAATAATCCTGCATCTGCAGCTAATCGCATCATTTTTTTAGATTGAGGTACATTTTTAGAAAGTGTCGTAAAAGACTTTACTAAAAAGAAAACTGTCAAGATTAAACAAATTAAGATTAAGGACATAAAAAAAGGACCTCCTTCATTAAAACGATCCACAAAAGGGTTTAGAGTTAAAAATGTTGAAGCAAGAGATAAAAAATTCATAGTTAATGATTTTGATTAAACATGATACAAACATAATTCACATTTTCTTTTTTAAAATAAAAATGCGACGAACGACTTGTTTAGAGCTCATTATAACACATCTGTTAAAACGCGAGCTAATCCTGTCATTCGTCTACAAAAACTCATACACAATTAGAAAAATACTATTATTGTATGCTAGAAATGTATCATGCTAAAATCTGAATTACTCTGGCAAACCATATTTAGAATAATACTGCACTGTCTTTTTTGGTGTGGTGTACTTTTATTCTATACCTACTTTTTTGGAAGCAATACAGATGATGTAAAGTATGTTCTCTCATTTTCTATCTTTTTAATGCCTATAACTATTACAACAACTTATGTTTCTATTTATAAGTTAATTCCTGAATATTTAATAAAAAAAAGATATTGGCTATTTGCACTTTATAGTATTTACACGATAATAATTTCTGCCTATTTAATTGTGCTTTCAGTTTTCTATGGATTGGTTTATTTATCTAATTTTCAATACTCAGAAATGGCTCCAATAAGTAGAAATTTACTTTTTGTGACAACTGCTGTATATTTTGTAGTAGTCATCGTGAGTGCTTTTAAACTATTAAAATTAAATCTCAAGCATGCTGAAAAAACGAAAAAATTAGAAACTAAAATTTTAGAAGCTCAACTAAAACTAAAAGAGCAAGAGCTAAATTATCTTAAAATGCAGATTCATCCACATTTTTTGTTTAATACCTTAAATACCATGTATGGTTTCGCTCTAAAAAAAGCTGACGAAACTCCAGAAATGATTTTAAAACTTTCAAATTTATTGGATTATTTACTTTATCAGATTGACAAGCCCTTTGTTTTATTAAAAGACGACATCAATCATATTGAAGACTACATATCGTTAGAAAAAATGCGTTTTCATGACACTTTGGACATCTCGTTTGAAACTGAAAATATTCCAGAAAACATTAAAATTGCACCTATGTTATTACTTCCATTTATTGAAAATAGTTTTAAGCATGGTGTTATTAAAAATGGACTGTTAACAATTAAAATCCATTTAACGTGTAGAGATAATTTGGTGCTATTTAGTATTGAAAATACATCTTCAGATTCAACAGATACTTCAAAAGGTATAGGTTTAGAAAATTTAAAAAAACGCTTGTCTATTTTATACAAAGATGCCTACAATCTGGATATAACCAATGAAAACAATAACTTTAAAGTGAATCTAGAATTAAATACTAAAAATTCTTGAAAACTAGTACTAAAACCATATCATGCCTTATTATTGATGACGAAGCCATTGCAAGGGAAGTCATCGCAACTCATCTTTCAAAAATTGATAATGTTAATGTTATTGCAAGTTGTAGTAATGCGCTTGAAGCTTTTAATCACATAAATAAACGTACGATTGATTTGGTTTTTTTAGACATTAACATGCCTGAAATTTCAGGTATTTCATTTGCCAAATCCATCAATAAGAATATCAAAATTATTTTTACAACAGCTTACCGAGAGTATGCTGTTGAAGGTTTTGAATTGCAAGCTGTAGATTATCTTCTTAAACCAATTTCCTTTGAACGATTACTTAAAGCAGTCAATACTTATTTTGAAGTTTATCATAATCAATCAAAAGCTAAATCCAATCCATCGGAGAACAACAACTTTATGTTTGTGCGTTCGGACAGACGAATGCTAAAAATTGATTTTGACAAAATTGTATATATTGAAAGTTATAGCGATTATATAAAAATTCACCTAATTGACAGCTCCACAATAGTAACTAGAGAAACCATAAGTTCTGTAGAAGCAAAACTACCTAAAGAACATTTTATTAGAATTCACAGGTCGTACATTATAGCTCTAAACAAAATAGATTCTTTTACAAACGAACAAATTGCAATTTCCAAACAATCACTTCCAATCAGTAGAAGTTATAAAAAAGAAGTCCTCACCATTTTAAATCAATTTTAAAAAGAAAACCCTTCCCAAATAAATGGAAAGGGCTATTGTAGTCTCAAGTTAAAAGGGTCTTCCCTAACAATAACTTATATACCCATAACATAAGTTTAACCCTGGATTTCAACTTGATTTCCTACAATTTCTTTAATTGGTACAACTAATGTACCATTCATAGTTTTTAACGTCATTGATAGGTCACCTATTGCAATGATTTCACCTTCAACGTCTTTATATTTTATTTTCATACCTATTTCATAGGTTCTTCTTGTATAGTAGGTCTTTAATAAATCTGAAATAACATCTCTTGAACCTAAACCTAATGCTAACGCAAAAGCTCCAAGGAAAGCTCCAAAAATCAAAGTCATGTTATTTGTAATAATATCTGTATTTACTCCAGCTTGGTTTAAAGCTGTAATTGAAATGATAGATAGAAATATAAAAAATACAACTTGGCTTATTATTTTTCCACCAGACAATTCAAAAGACTTAAAAAAGGCATGAATCGATTTTTTTACGAAATTGGCAATAAATAAACCTATTACAAAGATTGCAGCGGCACTTAAAAGTTGGGGTAAATAACTAATAAGATTTCCAATTTCTTCAGAAACTATGGTCAGTCCCATCATTTCTGACACAATAATAATGAGTATTAGCAATAAAGCCCATTTTACAAACTTCAACAGTATTTTCGATAGATTTATATTCAACTTTTTGCCTTCAAAAATTTCAATATCATTCAACTTTTTAGTGAGCTCTTCCAATTTAATCAACCTTAAAGTTTTCTTTAAAATCATCAAAACTAGTTTGATAAAAAACCAGCCAAATAATAGCACTAAAAGTGCTTTTAAAATATTAAGTCCTACTACTGAAAAATTCTCTATGGCAATATCTTTATAATCTGTTAGGGTTTCCATAATGATATTTATTTGCTCTTATTATTACGTTCTTTAATCGTTCTTTCTATTACACTACCAATATTTAATGAAAATAAGCTAGCTAAATCCATTAAAAGCTTAGCTGTAGCAATGTCTTTCATAACCTTAGACTTTAGCTCAGCAGGAACTTCCTTTAATGGCAGGTTTATATTTTTAAATGGATTATGCTCCATAATTATCTTCATTATATACGTTAACAAGCTTTTCTTTAGCTCGTTTAAGCCTCATTTTTACAGCACTTTCACCAATATCTAAGACTTTTGTCAAGTCCTTTATGCTTAGCGAATCTTGATACTTCAGCAACAAAATCATTTTCTCTTCAGCTGAGATTTTTTCTAATGCTACTTTCAGTTTTTCTACCTTTAAATTACGAATAACACGTTCATCCTCTTCTGGATTGTAATATTCGCTCTTTAGGTTTTCTGCATCTACAGATTGTTTTTCAATCTTTTTTGCAGTATTTCTATTTACATAATTAACACAATGATTATATGTAAAAGCATATAACCAAGTTGAAAATTTTGACTTTCCTTTAAATGTTTTAAGCTTAACAAAAAGCTTTAAAAATATATCTTGTGTTAAGTCTTCTGCTTCATCATCGCTTCTTGAAAACCCTCTACACTTATTATATACCAATTTCTCATAACGATCATACAAAATCTCAAAAAGCAAGGTGTCGTTTTTAATCACGATGGCTTTTACAAGATCTTCATCAGATAAATCTTTATTAGTATGATCTATTTTCAATTCGTTGTTAGGGTATATTTGCTATTAAGACACCATATTTTGCATAAAGTCACAATTAATAATCTTAATTGCTTAATTTATTTAAAATTCAAAAAAAGTGTTATAAAAAAATATTTATTTTTAATTGTATCTTTAAAGATTTCAACAACTTACATAAAATGCATCATAAATCATGAAAAAAATTATACTATTAGTAATTACTTCAATATTTATAACTCTTTCTTGTAAAAAAGAGAAAAGTAATGAAACAATAGTTCCACCAATTGTATCGTCAAAATATGCTTGTGTACCACAAGTAACAGATACTGAATGGTACAAAAAAGACAACATTGCTCCTTTATTAGAAGGAATGGATGCCATTGATTATAAAATTACCACCAATGATACATTGGTACAACGTTATTTTAATCAAGGAATGACGCTAGCTTATGGTTTTAACCATGCTGAAGCAGCACGTTCTTTTTATTATGCTACAAAGCTAGATCCTAAATGTGCAATGGCATTTTGGGGTTATGCATATGTATTAGGGCCTAACTATAATGCTGGAATGGAAGCCGATAATTATGAACGTGCTTATGATGCCATACAAACAGCTGTAAAGCTCTCAGAAAATGCTACTGAAAAAGAGAAGCAATTTATTGCTGCTATGGCTTTGCGTTACAGTCCTGAAGCTCCTGAAGACAGAGTGGAATTAGACACCAAATACTCTGAAGCTTTAGAGAAGTTATATACTCAATATCCTAACGATACAGAAATAAGCGCGTTGTATGCAGAGTCTTTAATGAATCTTCATCCTTGGGATTTAAACGAAAAAGATGGTTCTGAAAAACCATGGACTAAAGAGATTGTTTCCTTGTTAGAAAAGCTAATCGAGCAAAACCCAGATCATCCAGGAGCTCATCATTTTTATATCCATGCCGTTGAAGCTTCAAACACGCCTGAGCGATCAAATATATCTGCAAAAGCCTTTGATGATGGTTTAGTATCTGGGTCTGGTCATTTACTACACATGCCGTCACATGTTTATATTAGAACTGGAGAATATCATAAAGGTACATTGTCAAATATAGCAGCTGTAAAAGCAGACAGCACATATGTAACTAGCTGTCATGCTCAAGGTGCTTATCCTCTAGCCTATTATCCTCACAATTATCATTTTATGGCTGCGACTGCAACTCTTGAAGGTAATAGTCATTGGGCAATGTTAGGTGCTCAAAAAGTTTCTGAGCACGTTCATCCAGAAATTATGAAAGAACCAGGTTGGGGAACATTACAGCATTATTATACGATTCCTTATTATGTTGCGGTAAAATTTAAGAAATGGGATGATATCTTAAATATGAAATTAGATACTTATGAGCTTAAATATCCAAAAGCGATAAGGCATTATGCAGAAGGAATGGCATATCTGGGAAAAGGTGACGTTGAGAAGTCTAAACAAGAATTAATTCATTTGTTAGAATTAGCCAAAGATGAAAGCTTGAAAGATGTTACTGTTTGGGATATTAACTCAGTTTATGACTTAGTACAGATAGCGGCTAAAGTCTTAGAATCAGAATTATGGGCTTCAGAAAGCGATTATGCAACGAGCATTTTGCTCTTAAAAGAAGCTGTAGCTATTGAAGACACTCTAAATTACAATGAGCCACCTGATTGGTTTTTCTCTGTAAGGCATCATTTAGGACGTATACAATCCCTTGATGGTCAACATACAGCAGCTATAGAAACGTACCAAGAAGATTTAAATCGATTACCTAAAAACGGTTGGGCTTACAAAGGTATGTTAGACGCTTATGAATCACTCAATGATTCTGAAAATACAGAACGTATAAAAACCTTATTTGAAGAAAGCTGGCAACATGCTGATTTTGAACTTGAATAAACAAAAAAAAGCTCCGTTAAACGGAGCCTTTTTTAATTATCAACTATTCTTTCTACTACATATGTAATGCTCTATCATCAGTAGCAGCTAATGCAGCTTCTTTTATGGCTTCTGTAAATGTTGGATGTGCATGAGACATGCGTGAAACATCTTCAGCAGAGGCTCTATACTCCATAGCAACAACAGCTTCTGCAATCATATCTGCAGCACGAGCTCCAATCATGTGCACACCTAATATTTCGTCTGTGTTTTTATCGGCAAGGATTTTTACAAAACCATCCAAGTCCATACTTGCTCTACTTCTTCCTAAGGCACGCATTGGAAATTGTCCTGCTTTATAATCTACTCCTGCATCTTTTAATTCTTCTTCCGTTTTACCTACAGCAGCAACTTCTGGCCAAGTGTAAACAACTCCAGGAATTAGGTTATAATCTATGTGTGGTTTTTGTCCAGCTATTGTTTCAGCTACAAAAACACCCTCTTCTTCAGCCTTATGTGCTAACATAGCGCCTTTAATAACATCACCAATAGCATAAATGTTACTTATATTTGTTTGCAAATGTTTGTTAACCTCTACTTGTCCTCTTTCATTCAACTTCACTCCTGCTGCTTCAGCATTTAATCCATCAGTATAAGGACGACGACCAACAGAAACCAAACAATAATCTCCTTTTATAATTACTTCTTCCCCTTTTTTGTTATCTGCTTTTACAATAACTTCATCACCATTACGGTCTACAGATTTCACCTTGTGAGAAACATTCATATTAAACTTTGCCTTTTTGAAAACTTTGTTGAGTTCTTTTGACAAACCTGAATCCATTGTTGGGATAATACGATCCATATATTCAACAATGGTTACTTCAGCACCTAATCGTCTGTAAACTTGACCAAGTTCTAATCCAATAACTCCACCTCCAATCACAATCATATGATTAGGAATTTCTTTAAGTTTTAAAGCTTCTGTTGAAGTAATAATGCGTTCTTTATCGATATTGATAAATGGCAAACTCGATGGTTTTGAACCTGTAGCAATGATAGTATTTTTAGCTTCAATTTCGATATTTTCTTTTCCAGAAATATTAATATGAGTAGCGTCTTTAAAACTTCCTAAACCTTCATAAACATCAATCTTGTTTTTTTTCATTAAGAAATCAATGCCACTTGTAGTTTGATCCACAACAGATTGCTTTCTTGCAATCATCTGCTCGATATTAACTTTAACATCACCAGGAATTTCAATACCATGTTCTGCAAAATGCTTTATGGCATCATCATAATGATGTGAAGAATCTAATAGTGCTTTACTTGGTATACAACCAACATTTAAACACGTTCCACCAAGAGTTGAATATTTTTCAATTATTGCAGTTTTCATTCCTAATTGCGCACAGCGAATTGCTGCTACATATCCTCCAGGACCTGAACCAATTATTGCTACATCGTATGAATTCATAAGATTGTTGTTATTCGTTAAAAAATCGAACACAAAAATACGAATGTTTTGTGGGAAGGCAATGCAAAAACTAAAGGACTTAATAAAGAGCTATTTTAGTCTGTTTAAGTCCTTTTGAAAGAAGATAATCTTTAACCTCTAATGCTCCATCTTTCCCTTTTTCTGCATGGTGCAACAAAGTGAATCCATGTGGTCCTTTGGCATGTAATAAGCTAGGGGAAAAATCTAGCATCGGCTTTAAAATATCCATTCGGCCAAATAAGGCAGCAGTAAAAATGTTTGCTTGTGCTCCATTATCTAAAAAATACTGAGCCAATTCTTTATAACCAACATGACTTGCAGCACCTAAGCCAGTTTCAAAATCACCTAGTTTCCAATCATGTGCAGCGTTGATAAGGGTAGGATGTTCAGATAACAACTCTTTTACAACATCCATTTTACCATGCGATGCTCCAACAAATTTCTGAACCAACTTCTTGTCAAGTTGCTCTGGTTCTTTTTCGTCTTGAGAATAATTTGAGGCAAATAATGGAACCGTTGGAATTAGAAGGGTACTCAAACCAACAGTTTTAATAAATTGATGACGTTTCATATTGACTAGTTTTGGAATAAGTTAAGAATTAATCCAAAGTATAGGTTCTGGTTTAACATTGCTTTATGTTAATATTTAAGTCGGAAACCCAAGCATATTTCCCATTCCAACTGTAAATAACCAACAACCATAAACAGCATGCTCAATAGACACTAACAATGTTGATTTATTTTTTTTAAACGTTAAAGCAAATAATAGTCCGCCAAAAAAAGTGAGCACTAATACTAATGTGTTTTTAAAGAATAAGTGAGCCAATGAAAATACAATGGCATTTATAAAAATCTGCAAAGATTTTGACTTAAAAATGTTTTCATATCTCTGAAAATAAAAAGTTCTGAATACTAATTCTTGTGGATACACAGAAAAGAAACTGTAAATAAATAAAACTGCTAGCCATTTTAATGGTTTATCTAAAACTACAGAAAACAAATTAGACTGATCAAATAACCAGACGTAAATGGTAGTCAAAACAATTATAACCGTTAGTTTGGCAATTGTTCGCTTCCAAAATAATCTCCAATGAAGTCCTTTGGCTATTTTAAATTGATTCCCTTCAACTTTAAGCAAAACAAATATTACATAGAAAAAACCAACAAAGCCAATAAGCATTTTAATTACGTATGAATAGTCTAAAACAAAGCTTATAGGAATGATTATAAATATGATAAAGAATTCAAAAAGCTTGTATATATAAGTTTGCATAGCTTAAACACTAATAGCAGTCGTGTACTTTACTTCGCTAATCATAAACATACTATGAGTACTTCCAATATGACTTATTGTGGTTAATTTTTTAACCATAAACTCTCGGAATGATTCCATGTCACTCACATGAACTTTGAGAAGGTAGTCATAATCACCACTAATGTGATAACATTCAACAACCTCGTCAATTTTAACTACTTCTCTCTCAAATCGAGTCACAAATTCCTGGGAATGCTGCATTAATTTTATATGACAAAAAGCAACAAATGCTTTATCAATTTTTTCCTTATTAATAAGTGCTACATACTTATCTATAACTCCATTATTTTCTAACTTCTTTATGCGTTCATAAACTGCCGTGACGGACAAATTAAGCTTCCCAGAAAGTTCTTTGTTCGTTTGCTTACTGTCTAATTGCAACAGCTCAAGTAGTTTTTTATCTATAGCATCAAATTTCATATTCAAAAAATTTTCAATTAATACATGTTAAAAATCAATAAATCAATATTAAAAAATCTATAATATAAGATTAAATAGATTTATTTTCTAAATATAATAAATATGATTGATTTTTAATCTAATTATAATGAATTTTGCACTAATATAAACCAATAAACTCTATTACGATGGCATTTAAACCAGCAAATAATATTCAAGACTTACAATACTTTGGTGAATTTGGAGGCGTAAACCCTTCTGTTTCCGATTCATCTACTTATACATTTCTATCTGCAAAAACCATGTTTGATACCTTTGAAGGAAATGCAGATGGTTGCTACTTATATTCTCGACATTCTTCTCCATCAAACTTATACTTAGGTGAAGCTTTGGCTGCAATGGAAGGCACAGAAACTGCTACTGTTACAGCTTCAGGAATGGGAGCAATTACTCCAGTAATCATGCAATTATGTGGAGCTGGAGACCATGTGATTTCAAGCAGAACCATTTATGGTGGAACTTATGCGTTTTTAAAGAATTTTACTCCAAAATTCAACATTGAAACTTCATTTGTTAATATCACAAAATTAGATGTTGTAGAAGCTGCCATTACCAAAAACACAAAAATCATCTATTGTGAATCTGTTAGTAATCCGTTATTAGAAGTCGCAGACATTATTGGTTTAGCTAAGATTGCTAAAAAACACAATATAAAGTTAGTTGTTGATAATACATTTTCACCTCTATCCATTTCTCCAGCAAAATTAGGAGCTGATATTGTTATTCATAGCTTAACAAAATTTATTAATGGTTCTTCTGATACTGTTGCAGGTGTAATATGTGGCACTCAAGAATTTATAAATGATTTAAGAAATGTAAACGATGGTGCTTGCATGCTCTTAGGTTCTACCATGGATAGTTTACGTTCTGCTTCTGTACTTAAAAATTTAAGAACACTTCACATCAGAATGCAGCAACATAGCACAAACGCAATATATTTAGCAAATAAATTTGAAGCAGATGGATTAAAAACAGTATATCCTGGACTCAAATCTCATCCTTCGCATGAACTCTTTAAAAGTATGATGTTCGATAAATACGGATTTGGAGGTATGCTAACCATTGATGTTGGCTCATTAGACAAAGCCAATGAACTTATGGAAATGATGCAAGAAAAAAACCTAGGATACTTAGCAGTAAGTCTAGGGTTTTACAAAACCTTATTTTCTGCTCCAGGAAGCTCTACATCTTCTGAAATTCCTGATGAAGAACGAGAAGCAATGGGATTAAGTGATGGACTTATTAGATTCTCCATTGGATTGGATGCAGATATTGAACGTACTTATACTATGATGCGTGATTGCATGGAAGCTCTAAATATTTTAGAAGCAAAAACTCCAGTATTAGTTTAATCTTAAAAAAAAATCCTTGGCAAGGTTTACCAAGGATTTCTATATTCCTTTCATTCTTTCCCATAATGCCTTCATAGCATAAGAAAAATCACCAAATTCAGGCGCAAATGGTTTCATATCCAATCGACCATCAACTTGATGTAGTTTTAAATTAAAAACTGGTTGGTAGCCTTTTGGTGTTTTCACTAATGGATATCTTAAATCCTTATACAAATAATCACCTCTATCAACAGGTTCAATATTAAAATAGTCATTACTAAACCAAGTTAAATTCTTCAAATCTGGAAAATCTTCAGGCTCTAAAACTCGTTCTTTTGGTAAAATCATCCAATCTGAAAATAAATCAGAAGCATCAAATAATGAATAAAAAGCAACATGATAATTGTCTTCTGTTTCAGCAATACCATACCACAAAACATTATTCAGAATAGAAGGTTGTATGCTATAGCGTTCATAAACTATTTTTTGGTTAGTCAAAGAAGACTTAAACACACTATCCATATAAAAGCGATTAGCTAATGTAGCCAACATATATACTGAGCTAATACCAATTCCTAACTTCAACCAAAATCGACGTTTAATTGTATTTCTTTTGAAAAACATCAAAATAATAACACATATTAAAAAAGGGATTGTATATAATGGGTCAGCTACAGCAATATTATTAAATGCAACTCTATAATTTGAAAAAGGCGCAAATAGTTGTGTTCCATAAGGTGTAAAACAATCTAAAATAGGATGTGTAAACAAAGCCCAAAAGAATAATAAAACCCAATCTTTTTTTGTAGTAGAATCTAATCGTTTTCCTGAATTATAAAGTTTATAAACCAGCCAACCAAACAGAAATGCTCCTAAAATAGAAAACAAAACAGAGTGCATAAATCCTCTATGAAACAGCATAGCATCAATTTCATTTTTATACAACAAGCTACCAATAAAAACATCTAAATCCGGAATTGTTCCAGCAATAGCTCCAAAGAGTAAAGCTTTATTACCAATTTTTTTTCCTAATACAGCTTCTCCGCAAGCTGCTCCTAAAACTATTTGTGTAAGTGAATCCATTTTAAAACTCAGCAAATGTACGCAAGAAATTCAATTTGCAAATGGTTTTACAAAATCGTAACATTACGAATCTAAATACAAAACCATGTCAGACGATAAGAACATTTCAAAAATTAAGATTGACGATCAGAATATTATAGAGAACAAAGAACTTAACTTTTATGAAGCTATGATTCCTGTAGTTATTCTAATGGGAATGTTAGCTTATAATATTTTCTATGTTGATGATCAGGAATGGTTTGGTACTTACACCAATCAGATTATTTTACTCTTAGGTGGATTGGTTGCAGCAGTTGTTGGGTTTTTTAACAAAGTGAGCCTTACAAGAATGATTACCGAAATATGGGAAAACCTTAAAAGTGTTTTTATTCCGATAGTAATTCTTTTTCTAGTTGGAGCACTTGCTGGAACTTGGCTTGTTAGTGGTGTTATTCCTGCTATGGTTTATTATGGGTTAAAGGTTTTGAGTCCTGAAATATTTTTACCAGCTTCTTTAGTTATTGCAGCATTAATCTCAATTGCTACTGGAAGTTCATGGACAACCTCAGCAACCGTTGGAATTGCTCTTGTTGGAATAGGAACAGAAGCTTTAGGGATTTCTGGAGGCATGGTTGCTGGTGCAATTATTTCTGGAGCTTACTTCGGAGATAAAATGTCACCTATGAGTGACACGACCAACTTAGCACCTGCAATGGCTGGAACAGATTTATTTACTCATATCAGATATATGTCTATCACAACGGTTCCTACAATTATTGTAGCATTGATTGTGTTTACAATTATTAGTCTAACAATGGATACAACTGGAGCGTCAGACGTGAGTGAGTTCTTGAACTCTATTGACACTACTTTTAATATAACACCTTGGTTGTTTTTAGTTCCAGGAGCAGTAATTGCTTTGGTATTATTAAAAACGAAACCAATAAAAGCGCTTAGTATTGGTGTGATTTTAGCTGGTATTTTTGCGATTATTTTTCAACCTGAAGTTCTATCAAGCTTAGGGTCATCAAAAATTGGTACTGTTGTTACTTCTGTTTTTACTGATACCCAAATAACAACAGAAAATGAAAAGCTTAATGAACTATTTTCTGCTGGAGGCATGAAAGGAATGCTTTGGACAATATACCTTATTATTTGTGCTATGGTCTTTGGAGGTATTATGGATGGTATTGGTGCACTTGCAAGAATTACAAAAGCATTACTAAGTCTTGCAAAATCTGTTTTTGGTTTGTTTACAAGTACAGTTTTAAGCTGTTTAGGTTTAAATACAATAGCTTCAGATCAATATCTAGCTATTGTAATACCAGGGAAAATGTTTAAAAAAGCCTATGAAGACAGAGGATTAGCTCCAGAAAACTTAAGCAGAACACTAGAAGATTCTGGAACAGTAACTTCTGTTTTAGTACCTTGGAATACTTGTGGAGCATATCAATCTGGTGTACTAGGAGTATCTGTAGCAGAGTATTTCATTTATGCAATTTTTAATTGGCTGAGTCCTTTTACAACGTTATTGTTCGCAGCTTTAAATATTAAAATAAAGCAGCTTACTACAAAATCAGAATAAATTATTTATTCATAAAGAAATTTAATCAGAAAATCATTTTATATTATTTTACTACTGTATATTTGCAGCCAAATTTAAATTTTTAACATTAAAAATAAATTAAAAAATGGCTGTATTAGTAGGTAAAAAAGCACCTCAATTTAATGCAAAAGCAGTAGTGAATGGCTACGAATTTGTTGATGATTTTTCATTAGACCAATTTATTGGACAAAAACATGTGATATTATTCTTTTATCCAAAAGATTTTACATTTGTTTGCCCAACAGAATTGCACGCATTTCAAGAAAAATTAGCAGAGTTTAAATCTAGAAACACAGAAGTAATTGCCGTATCAACTGATACTGAACAATCTCACTTTGGCTGGTTACAAATGGAGAAAAACAATGGTGGAATAAAAGGTATTACTTATCCGTTAGTTGCTGATACGAATAAAACAATTTCAAAAAATTATGATGTTTTAGCAGGAGATTATTTTTATGATGAAAATGACATGTTACAAGCTGAAGGTGAATTAATCGCATATAGAGGTTTGTTCTTAATTGATAAAGAAGGAATTGTACGTCATCAAATAGTAAATGATTTACCTCTAGGTAGAAATGTTGACGAAGCGTTACGTATGGTTGATGCTTTACAATTTGTTGAAGAAAATGGTGAGGTTTGTCCTGCAAACTGGAACAAAGGAAAATCTGGAATGCAAGCTACTCATGAAGGTGTTGCAGAATTTTTAGAGAAGCATGTTAACTAGTTAACAACTATTATATAAAAAAAGCCAGCTAATTAGCTGGCTTTTTTTATTGTCAAAATTCTCGTTTGTTAAATATCAAATCTGTCTAGGTTCATAACTTTAGTCCATGTAGCCACAAAATCTTTAGCAAAAAGTTTTTCACCATCATTTGCTCCATAAACTTCACATACAGCTCTCAATTCTGTATTAGAACCAAAAATTAAATCAGCTCTCGTCCCATAGAACTTAGCAGTTCCCGTTCTTCGGTCTCTACCAATAAATTCTTTATCTGTAGAATCAGTTGCTTCCCACGTTATTGAAAAATCTAAAATATTTACAAAGAAGTCATTTGTTAAGCTCCCAATATTATCAGTAAACACACCATGCTTTGAACCATTATAATTAGCTCCCAAAACACGTAATCCTCCAACTAATGCTGTCATCTCTGGTATAGACAACGTCAGTAAGTTGGCACGATCAATCAATAAATCTTCAGCAGCCACATCTAATTTAGAATTCATATAGTTTCGGAATCCATCAGCTAGTGGTTCTAAATGACTGAATGATTCTAAATCCGTTTGCTCTTGTGTTGCATCTCCTCTACCTTGAGTAAAAGGAACATTCAGATTATGGCCTGCCTTTCTTGCAGCTTCTTCAACTCCAGTATTTCCTGCTAAAACAATTAAATCAGCCATGGAAATAACTCCGCTAAACTCATTCTGAATTCCTTCAAGAATATTCAAAACTTTATTTAATTCTTCTGGATTATTAACTTTCCAACTGCGTTGTGGTTCTAATCGAATTCTTCCTCCATTAGCTCCACCTCTTTTATCCGAACCTCTAAATGTTGAAGCAGAAGCCCAAGCAGTTTTTATCATTTCAGAAACTGATAAGCCAGAAGCCAATATCATTCTCTTTAAGGATTCAATATCTGAATCGCTTAATGTGTATTCAACTTTTGGAATTGGATCTTGCCAAATTAATGCTTCACCTGGTACTTCAGGTCCCAAATAACGATCAATTGGTCCCATATCACGATGTGTTAGTTTATACCAAGCACGAGCAAAAGCATCTTCAAAAGCAGCATGGTCTTCATGGAAACGTTTGGATATTTCCAAAAATCCTGGATCCTTTTTTAAAGCCATATCAGCAGTTGACATCATTAAAGCCTGTGTTCCATTTCCACCAGCAGTTGGAGCTTTTGGAGCATTAGAAACAGCTGTTGGAGTCCATTGATGTGCTCCTGCAGGGCTTTTAGTTAATTCCCATTCATTGTTTAATAATACATTAAAATATTCATGGTCCCATTGAATTGGGTTTGGTGTCCAAGGTCCTTCAAGTCCGCTTGTAATGGTATCATCCAAAACTCCAGTACCAAAACTATTCTTCCAACCTGTACTCATTTGTTCAATTGAAGCACCATGAGGTTCAGTTCCAACATATTTATCAGGATCAGCTGCACCATGAGCCTTTCCAAAGGTATGACCACCAGCAACTAAGGCAACTGTTTCTTCATCATTCATTGCCATACGACCAAATGTAATTCTGATATCATGTGCAGATTTTAAAGGGTCAGGCTCTCCATTTGGCCCTTCTGGGTTAACATAAATCAATCCCATATGAACAGCTCCCAAATGACCTTCTAAATCACCATCACTAGTATCGTAACGCTCATCATTACCTAGCCATTGATTTTCACTTCCCCAATAAATATCTTGCTCAGGTTCCCAAACATCTTCACGTCCTCCAGCAAATCCAAAGGTTTTAAAGCCCATTGACTCCAAAGCACAATTTCCAGCTAGAATCATTAAATCTGCCCAAGAGATTTTTTTACCGTATTTCTTTTTTATCGGCCAAAGTAATAATCTAGCTTTATCTAAATTACCATTATCTGGCCAACTGTTTAATGGAGCAAAACGATGAGTTCCAGAGCCAGCTCCTCCTCTACCATCTCCAACACGATAAGTTCCTGCACTATGCCATGCCATTCGAATCATTAATCCACCATAATGACCATAATCTGCTGGCCACCAATCTTGAGAGTCTGTCATTAAATCAATAACATCTTGCTTAAGTGCTGCAAAATCTATACTATTAAAAGCTTCAGCATAATTAAAATCGCTTCCCATAGGATCATTCTTAGAAGCATTTTGACGAAGTATATTTAATTTTAATTCATTAGGCCACCAATCTCGATTAGAAGTTCCTCCTCCTGCTGGCTTTTTTTGTGCACTATGAAAAGGACATTTGCTTATGTCTCCATTCATTTTATTGTTTTCCATTATTTAAGTTTTTAAATTATTCCTCTTGATTCTATAAAGTTAAAAATTTATACTTACAAACAAGTCTGTATTCATTTTTAAACGCTATAATAAAATTGACAAAATTTATGACTTACAGTATTACCTAAAGAAAGGAAAGTAAATACTTTTTTTAAATAGAAAAAGCTGCTTCAAATGAAGCAGCCTTATACTAACCAATCAAAACAAATAAAATATTTATGATTTAGGCAACACAACAGTGTCAATCACATGAATTACACCATTAGACTGATTTACATCAGCTATAGTCACCTTAGCAGAATTTCCGTTTTCGTCTGTTATATAAACATTATTCCCTTTTAACCACGCAACTAATGTTCCTCCACTAACAGTCTTGATTTCTGTTTTACCGTTTCCTTTTTTTATCATCTTTAAAATATCTTTCGCATTCCATTTTCCTGACACAACATGATTTGTCAAGACTGATTGCAAAGTCTTCTTGTTTTCAGGTTTTAATAATGTTTCTACAGTTCCCATTGGAAGTTTATCAAATGCAGCGTTTGTTGGTGCAAATACTGTAAAAGGACCTTCTCCTACTAAAACATCAACTAAGTCGGCAGCTTTCGCAGCAACAACTAGTGTTGTATGATCTTTAGAGTTTACAGCGTTTTCAACAATGTTTTTGCTAGGATACATAGCAGCTCCTCCTACCATAACTGTTTTTTCTTTCATCATTTTATCCTTTTTCATCATCTTATCTTGAGAAAAACTATTTACTGATGTTAAAATTGCAAGAGTGAATAAAATCGATTGTAATACATTTAATGTTTTCATAATTTAATTTTTTAAGTTCTTATTTTGTTTCTGTTATATTAACGAAGTTTTGAAGCACTCGGTTTTCAATTAAGACTTGCATTCAATCTTGTTAAACAATAAAATTATCTCAACTATTTAAATATCAGATAATTATAATGATAAAATAATTCAATAAAAAAGTAGAACAACTAGTATTTCCTTTAAATTATTATTAATTTTACATTTTAATGTTAACAACATACTAATGGCACAAATCACTTTAGGAGGTAATCAAGTAATAACTAGTGGAGAATTACCGAAAATTGGATCAAAAGCAGTAGATTTTAAATTGGTTGCAATTGACCTTAATACAAAAACATTGAATGACTTTAGTGGATCAAAATTAGTTTTAAACATTTTTCCAAGTGTTGATACTGGAGTTTGTTCTGCTTCAGTTAGAGCTTTCAACAAATCGGCTTCAAATTTATCTGACACTAAAGTTCTTTGTATTTCAAGAGATTTACCTTTTAGGCAAGAGCAATTTTATGCTGCTGAAGGATTGGACAATGTAATTATGCTTTCAGATTTTAAAACTGGAGCATTTGGTAAAGATTATGGTTTATTAATGACTAATGGAATTTTTGACGCCTTGTTATCAAGATGTGTCATTATTTTAAATGAAAATAAAGAAGTTATTTACACCGAACAAGTTCCTGAAATTGGGCAAGAACCAAATTATGAAGAAGCTATAAAAGCTATAAAATAATTCTTTAGATATTTATAAAAAAAAAGCCTCTAAAAATAGAGGCTTTTTTTTAGCTATTAATCTAAAATACTACTTTGGTAATACAACCGAATCAATAACATGAATTACTCCATTAGTGTTATTTAAATCAGCTACTGTAACCTTAGCCTTATTTCCATTTTCATCAGCAATATAAACAGATTCATTTTTCAACATTGCTGTTAATTTACCTCCATTAACAGTTGGAATAACAGCCTTACCATTTCCTTTTTCAATTAAACCAATAACATCACTAGCTTTAAATTTACCAGCAACAACGTGGTAAGTCAAAATTCCTTGAAGTTTTTCCTTATTTTCTTTCTTTAATAATGTCTCTACAGTTCCAGCAGGCAATTTTGCAAATGCTTCATTTGTAGGAGCAAAAACTGTAAATGGTCCATCACCAGATAATACACCAACCAAGTCAGCAGCCTTTACAGCAGCTACTAGTGTTGTATGATCTTTTGATGAAATTGCTGTTTCAAGAATATTCTTGTCTTGAGCAGTTACATTTGAACCAATTAATAAAGTTAATGCTAATGTGATGGTTTTAAATAGATTTTTCTTTTTCATAACAATTTTATGTTTTAAATTATTTTTGTTTAACAAATTTACATAATAATTAAACATTATAAATTTTAATTATAAAAACTTTAACTAAAATAATTTTTAGAGATACACATTAAGGAGCTCAATAACTCACAATAATTAGTATTTTTGCATGTATAATTCACTTAAAAAATGAGTAAACATGATTCTTTTGTTAAGAATAGAGTAAAAAGTATTGGCTTTGCTTTTAAAGGAGCGTTGCATTTAATTAAAAATGAAGCAAGCATCCAGGTTCAATTAGTTATTGGAATAATCTTAACAATTGTTGGATTTTATTTTGAATTATCAACAACTGAATGGATAATACAGGTTTTAGTTATTGGTTTAATAATTGCTATTGAAGGAATCAACTCAGTTATTGAAGAAATTGCAGATTTCATTCATCCAGATTATCATAAAAAAATTGGACTCATAAAAGACATATCTGCTGGTGCAGTTTTAATTTTTGCAACTACAGCTATAATCATTGGTTTTATAATTTATCTTCCAAAAATCTTTTAAATACTATAAGGTGTAGGATAAACGTTTGTAATTTGTATTTTTGTTACAATTAAAAGGGATTAATGGCCAAAAAGAAAACCAAAACCAAAAGATCTAAAAAGAAAACAACTTCCAAACTAAAGAAACCAAATTTCACCATATCTAATCAACAAAAATTAGTGTTTGGTAGTTTGTTACTTATTCTTGGTATTTTATTATTTATAGCGTTTCTTTCATTTTTCTTCACTGGAACTGCTGACCAAAGTATTATTAGTGAATTTTCATCAAGAGATGTACAAGCAGAAAATTGGCTTAATAAAGTTGGAGCTTGGGTTAGCAACCTATTTATATACAAAGGTTTTGGTGTTGCATCATTTATTTTTTCAGGATTGATTTTTTTGTCTGGAATTTATGTTCTGCTCAATATCAAGAAAGCGCGCTTAGGAAGGCACTGGTTTTGGGGAACACTAATCGTTATTTGGACATCAATATTATTTGGGTTTTTTGGTGAATCAAAACCATTACTTGGTGGAGTTATTGGTTATGAAATGAATGATTTCTTTCAAGATTATATTGGCAAAATAGGAACAGCTTTATTATTGTTACTTTGTTTGATTACTTATTTAGCAATCAGATTCAAATTAACTCCAGAACATATTCTTGGGTTCTTTAAAAATGCAAAAAAAGAAATTAAAGAAGAGTTTTCTAAACAAGAGGATATAGAAAAAGATGAAAGCACTTTTGTTCCGTTGGATAATAATTTATCAGAAGAAGCAGAAGCTATTAAATCTGCATTTGAAATCCCTCTTGAAAATTTAGAACCAACCATAAAAAATCACTCAGAGCCTAAAAAGACAAAGGAGCCTGTTGAAGAAAAAAATATTGAAATTGAAGTTTCCAAAACAGAAAATGAGGAGGAAGAAGATTTAGAAATGACTGTATCTTCTGTAACTCAAGAAAAGTCTGAAAAAGATAATTTAGCTGATAAGTTAGTTGAAGATTTTGGTCGCTTCGACCCTACTTTAGAGCTAAGTAACTATCAGTTCCCAACTCTGGATCTACTTAAAAAATATGACAGTGAAAATATCACCATCAATCAAGAAGAGCTCGAAGAAAACAAAAATAAAATTGTCGATACTTTAAGCAATTACAAAATTGGTATTTCAAGCATAAAAGCTACTATTGGACCAACAGTTACTTTATACGAAATTGTTCCAGAAGCAGGTGTTAGAATATCCAAAATCAAAAATCTTGAAGACGATATCGCTTTATCGCTTTCGGCTTTAGGAATACGAATTATTGCACCAATTCCAGGAAAAGGAACGATTGGTATAGAAGTACCAAACAAAAAATCTACTGTTGTTTCGATGCGTTCTGTTATTGCATCGCAGAAATTTCAAAAATCTGAAATGCAACTACCAATTGCTCTTGGTAAAACCATTAGCAATGAAACCTTGGTCGTAGATTTAGCAAAAATGCCTCACCTTTTAATGGCTGGAGCAACAGGTCAAGGAAAATCTGTTGGACTTAATGCTGTACTTACTTCGTTATTGTATAAAAAACATCCTGCTGAAGTAAAGTTTGTATTAGTAGATCCAAAAAAGGTAGAACTAACACTTTTCAATAAAATTGAGCGTCATTACTTAGCTAAATTACCAGACACAGACGAGGCAATTATCACTGATACTACAAAAGTTATCAATACACTTAATTCATTGTGTATTGAAATGGACAATCGCTACGACTTGCTTAAGAACGCGTTCTGTAGAAACATAGCAGAGTACAATGAAAAGTTTAAAGCACGCAAATTAAACCCAAATGATGGTCACAAATACTTACCATATATTATTTTGGTTGTCGATGAATTTGCAGACTTAATAATGACGGCTGGAAAAGAAGTTGAAGCTCCAATAGCAAGATTGGCTCAACTAGCTCGAGCCATTGGGATTCATTTGATTATTGCAACGCAAAGACCTTCTGTAAATGTTATAACAGGATTAATAAAAGCTAATTTCCCAGCAAGAATAGCATTTAGAGTGACTTCTAAAATTGATTCTAGAACCATTTTAGATGGTTCAGGTGCAGATCAACTTATTGGTCGTGGAGACATGCTTTACACGCAAGGTAATGACATGATTAGAATACAGTGTGCATTTGTTGATACTCCAGAAGTTGAACGCATTACAGATTTTATTGGCGCTCAAAAGGCGTATCCAGAAGCACATTTATTACCAGAATATGTTGGCGAAGAAAGTGGCACAAGTATTGATATAGATATTGCGGACAGAGATAAACTCTTTAGGGAAGCTGCTGAAATTATTGTCATTGCCCAACAAGGCTCAGCGTCTTTATTGCAACGAAAACTAAAATTAGGCTATAATCGTGCTGGTAGATTAATAGATCAATTAGAAGCAGCAGGAATTGTTGGTCAGTTTGAAGGCAGTAAGGCTAGACAAGTTTTAGTGCCTGATCTCATGTCGCTTGAACAGTTATTAGAAAATGAAAAAAATGGATTTTAATTCAATAAAAATGAAACGAGTTTTAATAGCACTAATATGCCTAGTTGGATTTACTTCTTTTGCTCAAAACGATGCCAAAGAGTTATTAGATGAAGTATCAGCTAAGGTAAAAGGTTATAACAATATCTCTATTGATTTTAAATATGTTTTGGTAAATCTTGAAGAAGATATTAATCAAGAAACTAGAGGTAACGTAATTATGCAAGGCGATAGTTACTTGCTTAATATTTTAGGAATTACTAGAATTTTTGATGGAACGACACTTTACACCATTAGCCCAGAAGATGAAGAAGTAACGATTTCTTCAGAAAATACTGAAGACGAAAACACTATTACACCTAGTAAAATGTTATCGTTTTATGAAGAAGGTTATAACTACACAATGGACATTGTTCAAAATGTACAAGGAAGAAAAATTCAATATGTAAAACTTGTTCCAATAGACAGTAATACTGAAATTAACCATGTGCTTTTAGGAATAGATATAAACACAAAACATATATATAATCTAATTGAAGTTGGTTCAAACAAAACCAAAACAACACTTACTGTTAATTCTTTTAAAACAAATGAGCCTTTGTCAAAAACCTTGTTTACTTTTGATAAAAATAAATACAAAGATTACTACATAAACAAAATCGATTAGGCTCAACCTTTGAAACTACTAGATAGATACATACTTACTACCTTTTTAAAAACCTTTTTCAGTGTGTTTATTATTCTCATGCTGATTTTTATTTTACAGTCTGTTTGGCTGTATATAACTGAATTAGCTGGTAAAGATTTAGAGGTAGATATCATTTTCAAGTTCCTGCTATTTGTTACACCACGATTGGTTGTATTGGTTTTACCGCTTACCATACTCTTATCATCTATAATGGTATTTGGTGGTTTTGCCGAAAACTATGAGTTTGCCGCAATGAAATCAACAGGAATATCATTGCAAAGGGCAATGCGAAGTCTGAGTATTTTCATCTTTGGTCTTTCTATATTAACCTTTTTCTTTGCTAATAATATTATTCCTGCTGCAGAGCTAAGTTTTCATAACCTTAGAAGAAATATAGCCAAAGTAAAACCTGCTATGATTATTGCCGAAGGACAGTTCAATCAGATTGGCAACATTAATATAAAAGTCGATAAAAAAAGTGGCGATAGAGGTCAGTATTTAGATAGTGTTATCATTCATCAGAAAAAAGGGAAACTTCCAGGTAACCATACAGTATATATTTCAGAAACTGGTGAATTAGCAAGTAGTGAAGATTCTGACGTGTTGCAATTGGTTTTATTTAATGGAAACTATTATGATGATTTACAACCAAAAGAACTCGAAGAACGTAGAAAAAACCCAAACGTAAAAAGTAATTTTGAAACCCTTACACTTAATATTGACCTTGCCGAAATAAACAATGTTGACTTTGATGAACAAAACAGCGACATCACAAAGTACACAATGCTAGGTGTTGGTGGTTTAAACTACACTATCGATTCTTTAAACCTAGAACAAAACAAGGATTATGACGATTTTGCTGTAAACATGTACAATCGCTCCACAGCTTCAACACTTAACCTCAACGTTGATCCAGTTGAAGACAAAGTATATGATGGAGAAAACTTTTTAGATATTTTTGAAACCAAGAAAAAAGTGCAATTACTTGATCTTGCCATTAACTCCATAAATAGTACTAATCAAATAATAACAATTAAACAAAAAGGTTTTTTTGAAAGTCAGAAAAAAATCAATAAACACGTCATCGCTCTGCACGAAAAATTTGCTTTGGCAATTGCATGTATTATCTTGTTCTTTATTGGAGCTCCATTAGGTGCACTCATTAAAAAAGGAGGTATTGGCTTGCCAATCATTATTGCCATTTCATTCTTTTTAACCTATCACTTTATTGGGATTTTTGCCAAAAACAGTGCTGAAGACGACAGTTTAAACCCATTAATAGCAACTTGGCTTTCCACAGCTATTATGTTTCCTATAAGTATTTACCTTACTAGTAGAGCGACAAAAGATAGAGCATTGCTGGATTTTGATAGTATATTACAACCTATAAAACGTTTAGTAAACCCTAAGCATCTCGAAGATATTAGTTTGATTACTCTTGAGGAAAACTCTCCTGAATTCAAGAAACTTGATGCTTACACAGATAAAAGGTTAATTAACCTATTAAAAAACTACAGACAATATGATTTAGATAGATCATACAAAAACACTGCATTACAAATTTTAAATTCAAGAGGAATTACGGAACAAGAACTACGTTTTGGAGGTAATTTGGTTAATGAAAAATATGAAAGTGCCTTAAGATTTAAAGCGAATTATGAAGAAAATTCAAGAATAGCGATGCTCTTGTATGTTATAGCTGTTGTTTTTGATATTGTTGGAGCTATTCTTAATAATAACGGTTTTCCAACTCTAGGAAAAACAATTCTGGGTATTGGTATTTTGGCAACTATTTTATTCATTGTTTCTTTTATTAAAACCGTAACAAGTCAATCAAGCTTTTATAAAGTATTAGGGAAAAAAGTAATGGCCAACAGTATTGTTTTGGTCATATTGGGAATTCCTCTTTACTTTCTTTATTACATATATTTCAATCGAAAAATGAAAGAAGATTTAAAACAAATTAGGTAGCTCATTTTTTAGCTATATCTTTGCACAATAATTGACAATCATGATTCAGGTGGAAACTTTAAACAACACAGATAAGATACAATTAAACTCTATTGAAGATGCTATAAACGACATTCGTTTAGGCAAAGTAGTTATTGTTGTAGACGATGAAAACAGAGAAAATGAAGGCGATTTCATTGCAGCTGCAGAAAAAGTTACACCAGAAATGATAAACTTTATGGCAGCCAATGGTCGAGGACTTATTTGTGCACCATTAACAGAAGATCGTTGTGAAGAACTTGATTTAACAATGATGGTTCAAAACAATACTGTTTTACATCACACTCAATTTACAGTATCGGTTGATTTAATTGGACATGGTTGCACCACTGGAATTTCAGTTCATGACAGGGCAAAAACAATCGAAGCTCTTGTTGATGATAATACTAAACCTTTTGATTTAGGTCGTCCAGGACATATTTTCCCTCTAAGAGCAAAAAATGGTGGTGTTTTACGTAGAACAGGACACACAGAGGCAGCAGTTGATTTAGCACGATTAGCAGGATTTAAGCCAGCTGGAATTTTAGTAGAAATACTGAATGAAGATGGTACAATGGCTCGATTACCTCAACTTATTGATGTAGCTAAAAAGTTTGATTTAAAGGTAATTTCGATTGAAGATTTAGTTGCATACAGAATGGAACATGACTCTCTGATTGAAAAGAAAGAAGATTTTCAAATTGAAACCAGATTTGGAAGTTTCCGTTTAAGAGCTTACCAACAAACCACTAACAATCAAATTCATATAGCTCTTACTAAAGGTGTTTGGAGCACAAATGAACATGTACTAACGCGTATCAATTCTACTTTAGTCAATAACGACATATTAGGTACACTTACTAATAATGCTGACCAAAAATTGGATAACATGTTCCAAGTTGTTAATGATGCTGGAAAAGGCGCTATAGTGTTTATTAATCAACAAAGCCAATCCATGAATTTACTAAAGCGATTAGCCACTTTAAAGGACACACAAGTTGAAGGTGAAGTTACTAAAGCACCAGCTATAGAAATGGACTCTAAAGATTTTGGTATTGGTGCTCAAATATTACATGACTTGAATATTCATAAATTACGATTAATCTCAAATAGTCAGCAAACCAAGCGAGTCGGAATTATTGGTTATGGTCTTGAAATTATTGACTATGTTAATTATTAGGAACAAGTTTTCTTAATAATATCTACCATTTTTGAAGCTCTATTTCTAACCTCGTCTTCAGTCCAAGATAATTTTATTAAGCAAGAAATATTTCGACCAATATAATGGTCAGATTGTTCAAAAGTCTTTGTTTGCAGGTACTTCAATCCTTCCCTAACCTCCTGTGATAAAGGATACAAAGTTTTCAACTCTGTTAAATGCTCCCATTTTCTGATGTAATGCCAATTGTTATCGTAGTAATGAAAACAAGCATCTATGCCGTTCTCTTTAAAAGCAGAAGATACTCTTCTTGATACTTCAAGATTTGGTAAAAAGAAACTTAAAAACGAGTAACTCTCCACTCCTCCTTCAGGAACAGTCCTAAAAGTTACTTCAGGAACATCAGATAATGCTTCTCGAATGATTGAATAGTTTTTCTTTTGTATTGCTACAAATTCATCCAACCTTCTTAATTGGGCTAAACCAACAGCAGAGTGTAATTCTGATATTCTAAAATTATACCCTAAAAAAGGATGGGTTTCTGCTCCTCTATCACTTCCTACATGGTCATGTCCATGGTCAGAAAAATGGTCTGCATTTGTGTAAAATCTCTCATTATTAGTCAGCACAGCTCCACCTTCACCAGCAGTAATAATCTTAACAAAATCCAGCGACAAACATCCTAAATCACCTATGCTTCCAAGTGATTTACCATGATAAGTAGCTCCTGTTGCTTGAGAAGAGTCTTCTATAAGCACTAGATTGTGTTTCTTACAGATATCTACGAGAGCATCAAGATTTGCCATACTACCACACATATGTATTGGCATGATGGCTTTTGTTTTAGGTGTAATGGCATTTTTCGTCGCTTCAATATCAAGAGTTAAAGTATCATCAATATCGACTAATATTGGAATAGCTCCAAGCATCATAATAGCTTCAAAACTCGCCACAAAAGTAAATGTTGGCATAATCACTTCGTCGCCTGCACCGACTCCTGCTGAAGCCAAAGCAATAGTCACAGCAGCAGTACCACTAGAAACAAGTTGTGCATGACTAACTCCAAGTTGGTTTTCGAGTTCTCTTTCAAGTTCTTTAGCTTTCCAATGGCCTTTTCGCATACCATCAAAACCATAACGCATAAGTACTCCATTGTCTAAAACATCAATTAATTCTTTACGTTCAGCATCGCCAAATAGTTCAAATCCTGGCATAATGTATATGTTATATGTTTGAATTGAATTCAAAATTACAACTTATAAATACATTGAAAAAGCAATATCAAATAATTATAAACTTGATAATTTCTTTAACCTCTCTGTTCTTTAGGATTATATTTTGTATTTTTCGTGCTACTAATTCAACTAATATTAATATGAAAAAAATACACATTATTTCTAGCCTTCTTATTTTGTTTTTAATCTCTAGTTGTGGTTCTAGCAAAAGCATAAAAGTTGACCCTTACATTGGAGCTTGGAGCTTACTTATTGAAGACACACCTCAAGGAGATGTAGCAGCCACAATGAATATATTAAAATCAGAAGATGGAAATTATTCAGGAACTATTAGTTCTGATATGGGAGCTTTTAAACTAAATAACTTAAGCATTGCTGAGAACAAACTATCAGGAACATTTGTTGTTCAAGACATGGATTTTAATCTTACAGGCAACTTTGAAGAAATATTATTTAAAGGTTTTGTTTCTGGCATGGGAGCAGACTTTAAATCTAATGGAAAAAAAGTAATTGAGCAATAACAGCCTTATTTACTAAAACTAGAAAAGCAACCAAAAAATGGTTGCTTTTTTTATAATTCTACAATTACATCTTTGATTTCTCTTCGCACCTTCTTAAAATCGGCAAAAATATCGTCATTTGCTCGAATACCAATTGGCATTACTAAGACCGATTTTAGTCCTATTTTTTTCAGATTAAGTATTTTATCGTATTGAACCGGAGAAAACCCCTCCATTGGACAGGCATCAATGCCTTCAAGTGCACAAACTGTCAATAAATTACCCATTGCTAAATAAGCTTGCTTAACTGCCCAAGCTTCAATTTCCTCTGAGGTCATATTATTAAAGTCATCGATTAAGAAATCCTCAAAAGGTTTTAAAATCTTATTTGGTGTGTTTCTAATTTCTTTTACTCGATTAAAATAGTTTTCAATAAAAACTTTATCTACGGTATCAACAATGCAAAACACCAAAACATGTGATGCTTGAGCTAATTGCTCTTGATCCATAGTATGTGGCACTAATTTTTTCTGTAAATATTTGTCGCTAAATATTACCAACTTTATTGGTTGCAATCCATAAGAGGTTGCCGTAAGATTAAAGGACTCTTTAATTGTATTTAATTGTTCTTTACTTAATAATTTGTTACTATCAAAGCTCTTGGTAGCGTAGCGCCATTTTAACTGATCTATTATTTTCATAGTTTACTATTGAGATTACAAAAATACAGCTACTTAACTAATTTAGGGTTTCTCTATAATAAATATTGACTATTTAACTATTGATATACTTAGGCAATTGTACCAGATTTAAGGTAATTAAAAAAAGGAATAAAAAGTTTGGTTTTAATTTGAAAGAATTAAAAAAGGGTTCTATATTTGCAACCGCAATCGGAGAAATGGCAGAGTGGTCGAATGCGGCAGTCTTGAAAACTGTTGAGGGTCACACCTCCGGGGGTTCGAATCCCTCTTTCTCCGCAAAAAACCCTTGTAATTAATTTTATTTACAAGGGTTTTATTTTTTTGATTAATAGAATAGCTAATAATACACTAGAATTTTGACTTAATCATTGACAATTATTTTATTTCAATCAGATTTGACTTATAAATTTTGGTCAAAATAAGCATCTCTATTACCATAATCAATAGAAAATAATGAGAGCAACATTACTAATTAGTTTTTTAGGAACTCAGGAAATTGGTTTGAAGTAACCGCAATAAAAAATTATGCAAACTCAAACAAAAGAAAACGAATTAACTATATTACAGCTTTATTGAAATCTTCAAAAGAAATGATATATAACTTTAGTTTGACTCCTAAAGCATCATTAACAGATGTCCTGTTAGAGGATATTGATTATTCAAAAATGGAAAAATTAAAGCAATTTTTGTCTGCACCTGTTTTTCTCTTTAAAAGAAACCAATTAATACCAAACAAAATTAGAGCTTACAACTTCCACTTAAAGCACATTATTCTATTTTTGTGCTTTTTGGTAATGGCAAATTCTAATGGACAAGAGTCATTTAACCAAAATAAAAAGGATAGAGAACGTACAGTACAAGATATTGGAGATTACGCACAACATGTACCAGCCCTTACATCTTTGGTAACCATGCTTATTAAAAAAGACAAAAAGGGTCTTTGGCAATTTTCGAAATCCTATGGTACAAACTTAGCATTAACATATCTACTAAAAGTATCCATAAATAAAGCCAGACCAGAAGGAAGAACAGATGGTCATGCATTTCCTTCAGGTCATACTTCAGTTGCATTCCAAGGAGCATCATTTTTACATAGACGCTATGGTTTAACATACGGAATTCCAGCATACGTTTTAGCTGGATTTGTTGCTTATTCAAGAATAGAAGGAATTCATCACAGACATGATGGTTGGGACATTCTTGGTGGTGCTATTGTTGGAATTGGCAGTACATATCTATTCACGACTCCTTATGAAAAAGAGCACTTTGAGTTATCATATAGTAGTGGAAATGGTAATTACCAAATTGGTTTAACTTATAAATTTTAAGTTAACTCTATTATCACTAATAACTTTTAAGATTGAAATTTTTTAATGCTTTTGTAATACCAAAAAAGGAACATTTATATTAAAGCCAAACTCTTCTACTTTTTGAGTTGATAACAAGCGTTCCAAGAATGAATGTTTTCTGTTTACCATAGCCAGCAGTTCAGTTTTATTAATCTTAATAAATTCATCTACTTTTTTATAAACATCCGAACCTTCTAATTGAATGAATTCGTGTGCAGTTTTTTCAAAGAATTTGTCAAGTAATCTTATATTATCCTCTTGAGCATCTGTTAAAGCCTTGGATTCTGAAACATATAACACATCAACTTTTGAGTTATACATATCAACAATTTTAAGGAAAATCGAAATATCCTTTTTACTATATTCAATTAAATAGTTTGAAAGTAACGCTACCTCCTTAAATTGCACATAACAATAATTATTTGGAATTGCTAATACAGGTATTTTTCCTCTTTGTATCACTCTAACTGTATTACTTCCAAAAACAACTTTTTCCAGACCTGAAGCCCCTTTAGTTCCCATTATTATTAAATCCACATTTTTAACTTCACAGGTTTGGTTTATTGAATCAATGAAATTATCATAATCTACAATTGGCACTAATTGGTGTTTTGGATTTTTATATTTTGTTTCAATGCTTTTAATAACATTGTTCAATGATTTTTTTGATGCATCTATAATCGCTTGATAAAGGTTAACTGAAGGTGAGGCTGTCATTAAATCATCGGAAACGAAGGAAGATGCTTTTTGTACGTTCAAGATATGAAAAGCACACTCAATATCTTTAAACATTTGCATGGCAAAATCAATCGCATTTAACGAGTTATTTGAAAAATCTGTCGGAAGTAAAATGTTTTTCATATTCAATTAAAAATATCCCCTAAAATAACTTTCATTTAAAGTTAAAAATATGATTTTCATCAGTTTCTCTAATTTAGAGTCATTTTTTGATAAAAAATTGCATTCTTAAAAACTACAATGTATTTTCGGCACAATAAATGATTTATTTGTCGTTAATTAATAAAAACTTCATGAACCGTCTACTTCTATTTTTTGTTTTACTAACATCTGTAACTTTACATGGTCAAAACAATACTATTGCAGCTGGAGAAAAATTGACATTCACCGCTTCCTACAATATGTCAGGATTAATGACAGATTTGGTACAAGTAACAATGGAAACCAAAGAAGTCAAAACTTCAAAAGCCACGTTATTAAGATTACGCTGTAAAGCTCAGACCTATAACAAATGGGACAATTTTTTTAAAATAAATGATATTTATGAAACTTATGTCAATCCAAAAAACTTAACACCATATTTACATAAAAGGGAGATTAATGAAGGTGGCTATTATAAAAAAATGCAATACAACTTTAATAGAGGTCTTAATAGTGCTAAAAGCGTAAAAACTAAAAAAAGAAAAGATGGAACATTTTGGGATGAAAAGAAGGATTTAACTATTGGTTCAAAAACCAACGATATAGTAACTACTATTTATTATATCAGAAATTTAGACATTCACAAAGCTCCAGTTGGAAGCTCTGACAATTTTACCATTTTGTTTGATAATGAAGAAACAAGCATGAAAATAACCTTACTTAGTAAAGAAACTATTTCAACAAAAATTGGCAAAAAAGAATGCTATAAATTGGCTATATCGTTGAACAATGACGTTCTTTCTGGTAGCACTAATGACAATTTACTTTGGCTTACAGCTGATGATAATAAAATCCCTGTTTATGCGAAATTTAAAGTTCCTGTTGGAAATGGAGAGCTAAAAATACAAAGTGCTACAGGCTTAAAACATTAAGATTATGAGAATACTATTTACAACATTAAGTATCATATTCGCCATAGTAGGTATTATTTTATCAATACTTCCGTTTGGCTATATCGCATTAATACCAATTGTTGCTGCACTTGTTTTTACATTAATAGCATCAAAACTATTAGTAAAAGAAGGGAAAAACACTGGGATTATTAAAATTTTGTTTGCTGTCATTATCATTTCTACTGGTTTATCAATTTATAACGCCTTAAAACCAAACGAAATTGAGATTGACCAAGACGCCATAGAAAAACAAAAACAAAGTGATGAAGAGACTTTAGAAGAATTAGAGGATATTGAAATTGAAGATTAACTAATTTTTTACGTTATTTGCTTGAAAATAATCTGTTTAGTTAATTAATGAAGCTCCTTATTTACATTTCTGCGTTTTCAATTGTTGGATCTTGTGCCACACTCAGCAATAAAGAAAAAATACAAAATATAAAGGATGGCATTTCAATACAAAGCCCAGAATACGTAGAGCAATACGCAAGTTCAATTACTTCTAATGAGCTTAAAGAACATTTATATAAATTTGCTTCAGCTGAATTTCAAGGAAGAAAAGTTGGAACGCAAGGGCAAAAACTAGCATCAAATTATTTAAGAGATTATTATATCTCAGAAAAAATATCTTCTCCAATAAGTGAGACTGATTATTTCCAAGATATTTCAAAAGAAGAACTAGGCACAAAGTATAATGGATCCGAAAATGTGGTTGCTTATATTAAAGGCAGTGAAAAGCCAAATGAATTAATTATTATTTCGGCACACTTAGATCATGAAGGAATTGACGATGATGGAAATATATATTATGGCGCAGATGATGATGGTTCAGGTACAGTGGCTCTTCTAGAAATGGCTCAAGCTTTTAACCTAGCAAAAAAAGAAGGGAATGGACCAAAGCGTTCAATTTTGTTTTTACATCTAACTGCTGAAGAAGCTGGACTACATGGCTCTAGATTTTATGTAAACAATCCAATTTTTCCTCTTGAAAATACAGTTTCAAACCTCAACATAGATATGATTGGTCGTGTTGATAGATACCATGAAGAAAACCCAAATTATATTTATTTAATTGGAGCAGATAGATTAAGTAAAGAGCTCCATTACTTATCAGAAAAGGTGAACAACACTTTTTATAATCTCGAGTTAGATTACAAATACAACGATGAGCACGATAGTAACCGTTACTATTACAGGTCAGATCACTATAACTTTGCCAGTAAAGGTATTCCTGTTATATTTTACTTTAATGGCGAACATGCTGATTATCATAAAGTTACTGACACTCCTGATAAAATTAATTACCCTTTACTAGAAAAACGTACACGTTTAATTTTTGCAACAGCTTGGCAATTAGCCAATCAAGAAAACCGATTAAAGGTTGACAACTAAAAATGTGTTAAAGTTTGTTAAAAGAAGCTTTCAAACCATATAACAGGTCTTACTTTTTCGTAATATCGCACATCATTTCACTTAATAACAAATTACTAATGAAAAAATCAATATTTATCTTAGGAATTTCTGCATTGTTAATAGCATGTGGTTCTTCTAAAGAGAGTGCTCAAAAAACTGCTTCAAAACCAGCTCCAGCCAAAATGGATGCTACTGAGTTCGCAAAATCTATTACTGAAGCTGAGTTAAAAGAAATGCTTTATACTTATGCTTCAGATGAATTTCAAGGTAGAAATACTGGTGAACCTGGGCATGAAATGGCAGTTAATTACATTAAAAATTTCTATACACAAGGAAACATTTCAGCATTACAAAGTAATGGCAACTATTTCCAAGATGTAAAATTAAATCAACTTTACTCACCTGAGGTAAGTTTTAGTGTTAACGGAAAATCAATGACTTACTTTGATGATCTAGTGTCATTAAGTGCATCAGCTGAAGCTAATATCAATACTAACGAAGCTGTTTATGTTGGTTTCGGAATCGACGATGACAAATACAGTGATTTTAAAACCATAGACGTAAAAGGTAAGGTTGTTATCGCTAAAGCTGGTGAGCCAAAAAATGAAGATGGAACCTACGTTATATCTGGTAATGCAGATAAATCAAAATGGTCAAACGGAAGGCAAGGACCAAGAGCAAAACGTGATGCTGCTAATACAAATGGAGCCAAAGCTTTAATTCTAATTGATGACGCGACATTTAAAGCTTATTCGGCTTTCTATAAAAGAAGAGCAGATTCTAACTCTTCAATGGGACTATCTTTAGATGATGGAAAAAAAGACACTAGTGAAATGCTTTATATGCTGTCAAATGAAGCAGTTGTAAACTCAATTGACAATGATTTATTAAGTTCAAATACACCAAAAATTATTTCAGCTAATATTGTATTAAATCAAAAAAACAATAGCGTACCAATGGTTTCAAAAAATGTAGCTGGTTATGTTAAAGGAAGTGAGTTTCCAGATGAATATATAATTATCAGTGCACATTCAGATCACGTTGGTGTAAATGCAAATGGCGAAGTTTTTAATGGTGCAGATGATGATGGTTCAGGATCAATGGCTGTTCTGGAAATAGCTGAGGCCTTTAAAATGGCCGCAGATAAAGGACAAGCTCCAAAACGTTCAATAATATTTTTACATGTTACAGGTGAAGAAAAAGGTCTTTTAGGATCGAGATATTATACAGATATTGACCCTCTTGTACCTCTTGAGAATACTGTTGCTAATTTAAATATTGACATGATTGGTCGTATTGATCCAAAAAGAGAAGGTGACAGAAACTATGTTTATTTAATTGGAAGCGATAAATTAAGTACAGACTTACATAACCTTTCTGAAGAGGTTAACAATAAATATATGAATATTGAATTGGATTACACCTATAATGATGAAAATGATCCAAACCGTTTTTATTACAGATCTGATCATTACAACTTTGCAAAAAACAATATTCCAATTATATTTTATTTTAATGGTACTCATGATGATTACCATAAAATTGGAGATACTCCAGATAAAATAAATTATGATTTATTAGAGAACAGAACACGTTTAGTATTTTACACAGCTTGGGAAGTAGCTAACAGACCAAGTAGAATTGTAGTAGACAAACCAATAGATAAAACAGCTGGAAATTAAAGAAATTTAGTTCCTAAAAAGTAAAGAGCCTTTCAAAAATGAAAGGCTCTTTTTTTATATAACTCTGCTAAAAAAAAAGTCTCTCATTTCTGAGAGACTTTGTCTTTCTGGGTGGAAGACGGGATTCGAACCCGCGACCCTTGGTACCACAAACCAATGCTCTAACCAACTGAGCTACAACCACCATTTAAAACGTTTTTCAACGCGAATGCAAATGTAAATTATTTCGTTTTTTCTGCAAAGGTTTTTATAATAATTATTTTAAATTATATAAGCTATCTACAGCCACATAACGTTCTACTGTAAACCCTTCGCCATGCTTCACTCCTATTAAGCGTCCTAAATCTCGTGCTCTATATTCAATACTATCTGTGAAGTTTTTACTGGAGATTGGTGTTTCAGGCTCATCACTATTTGGGTCGAAAAATTGAGTCTTATAAGCTAAAACTGCTTCCATTTTTTTATCCATGAATCCTGATACATCAACTATAAAATCAGGTTCAATATGTTTCCATTGAATATAATGATATACATGTTTTGGTCTCCAAGGTTCTTGCCAACCATCTTCATCTGGACATTTAGTGTCTATCTTTATCAAGCCACTTAAAAAACAAGCGTCACTTACAAGTTTACTTCCTTTTCCATGGTCAATATGCCTGTCGTCAATAGCATTGCACAACACAATTTCTGGTTTAAATTTTCTAATCATTTTAATAAGCTCTACTTGATGCACTTTATCATTCACAAAAAAGCCATCAGCAAACTCCATATTGACTCTAACTGATACTCCTAGAATATTTGCCGCTTCAGTTGATTCTTCATCTCTTGTTTCAGCCGTTCCTCGTGTCCCTAATTCACCTCTTGTAAGGTCTATAATTCCAATTTTTTTTCCATTGGCAATCTCTTTTGTAAGGGTTGCGCTACAACCAAGTTCAACGTCATCCGGATGTGCTCCAATGGCAAGTATATCTAATTTCATATTATTATTTATGAATTATGAATTGCAAATTACGAATTAAAGTGTAATCTAAAAGCACTAAAATAACCAATCTTTTTGTTGTTCGATTGTTAAAAAAGTCCAAGCCACTACTCTACTTATTTTATTTCCTTGTTGCATATTAATGACTTTAACTTGAGTAGCGCCTAGTTTTTTTAAAGACTTCTGCATTGATTTCATTAAATCTTTATTAGAGACTAAACTTGTGTACCAAAAGCAATTAGTTTTAAATAATGAACTTTCGTATAGATAATTATGCAAAAAAGCCTTCTCGCCTCCTTCATACCAGAGTTCGCTTGCTGTGCCACTAAAATTTCTAACTGGAATTTTCGACTCTTTTTTTAATCCCTTTAATTTTCTTGTGGTAGAATCTATAGCATCCTGTTCATTCTTATAAAAAGGTGGATTGCACATGCTCATTGCAAATGAATCAGCAGATTTAATGATGCCTTTTAAAATATTAGATTTGTTTGGCTGAAATCGCAATTCTACTGTAGCAGATAAGCTATTTTTGTCAATAATTGTCTGCGCATTTTTTAATGCTAGAACGTCAACATCAGTAGCAACGAATTGCCAATTATATACTTTACAACCTAGCAAAGGAAAAATGCATGTAGCTCCAGTTCCTATATCTAATACCTTGGCTGAAATATCCAAATTTAGTAAATCTTTCAAATGATGAATATAATCAACACGTCCAGGAATTGGTGGACACAGATGCTCATCTGGAAATTTCCAATAATCAATTTTATAATGCGTCTTTAAAAGTGCTTTATTAAGTAGTTTTACAACTTCTGGATTAGCAAAATCAACAGTTGTTGTTCCATAATCATTCTTAAAAACAAAAGGTTTTAACTCAGGAAGTGCTTGAGTTAGTCTTATAAAATCATAGCCTTTTTGATGCTTATTGTTTTTATGCAATTATTAAATATTAGAAGCTATTAATTTTTGGTTATTAACTTTAGATAATGCATTTTCTATATCATTCATTAAATCATCAACCTCTTCAATTCCAACCGAAAAACGAATTAACCCATCTTTAATTCCTTGAACAGCTCTATCTTCAGGAGTTAACAATGCATGTGATGTTAGTGCTGGTAAAATCATTGTGCTTTCTATGCCTGCTAAACTCATAGAAGGTTTTATTAGTTGTAGTGATTTTAAAAATTGTTCAGCATCTAATCCTTCTACTAAATCAAACGATAACATCGCTCCAAAACCTTTCATCTGCTTTTTTGCCAATTTATAATCTGGATGGCTTTTTAATCCAGGGTAATAAACTTGACTTATCGCTTCATTTTTATTCAGGATTTTAGCAATTTTTTTTGCATTCTTTTGTTGGGCTTTTACTCTAACTGCTAGAGTCTTCATACTACGTTCAAGCATCCAAACCATAAAGTCACTTAAATTACCTCCTAGATTCTTTGCTAAGTTCCAAATGGCATCAATATTTTCTTGACTTGTTGCTACTGCTCCTGCACTTATATCGCTATGACCTCCGAAATATTTAGTTGCACTATGCAATACTATATCAATTCCGAAATCAATTGGTTTTTGGATTATTGGTGTTGCAAACGTATTATCAATAACAGATAAAATACCTCTTGATTTTGTCAGATTTGCAACAGCCTCAATATCCACCAACTTTAACAACGGATTTGATGGTGTTTCTAGATAAATCAGTTTTGTATTTGACTTTATACAATCTCTAAAATCATTAACATGCAAACCTTTTGTGAAGCTATATTCAATATTATATCTATCAAAGTGTGCTTCAATTAAATTTCGAGTTCCTCCATAAATATCGTTTTGCAAAACAATATGGTCTCCTGAATTCAAAAATGCCAGCAACGTAGTACTAATAACTGCCATTCCTGAGCTAAATATCAAAGCTGATTCTGCATGTTCGAGTGCTGCAATTTTTTTTGCCAAATACTCTTGGTTTGGTGTATTAAAATAACGTGGATAACGCTTTATATCAACATCCATAAATTCATAAGATGATGACATATATATAGGTGAAACTGCACCTTTAAACGTTACATCTTTAACTTCACCTGTATGCGTGCAAATGGTATTTTCTCCTAGTTTATTTTTTGACATATTGTAGTTGATTATGATGTTTCTAAATTACAAAAAAAGCTATACATTGCTCTTAAAATGCAACAAGAAATACATCATCATTACATATTACACAAACCGTTTCGTTATTTAAGTCAGTTTATAAACAATCAGAACAAACGAAAGAACAAAAAACTACTTGGTGAACTCCATGATTTTGCTCAAGGAACTATGGCAATAGGTCGCTTAGATGAAAATTCTGAAGGCTTATTATTACTCACAACAGATGGTAAAGTCAGCTCGCAGATTACAAGTAGTAAAGTAGAAAAAGAATACTATGTTCAAGTTGATGGCATTATTACTAATGATGCAATTGCTCAATTACAAAATGGAGTAACCATAAGTGTTTTTGGTAAGCCTTACAAAACAAAAACATGTAAAGCTTTCTGTGTTAATGACCTCTCAAGTTATCCTATTGAAGTACGGTTTGTACGTGATGAACGACATGGTCCTACATCTTGGCTTTCTATTACACTAACAGAAGGAAAATTTAGGCAAGTACGTAAAATGACTGCTGCAGTTGGGTTTCCAACATTAAGATTAGTTCGTGTCAGAATTTGCAATATTAAGTTGAACTTGGATGTTGGCAAAGTAAAAGAAGTAAGTTCTTTTTAACCTTGCTCTTTTTTCTATCTTCGCAAAAAAAAGAAAATGCTTAAAGCAATTTTGTTTGATATGGATGGTGTTATTGTAGACACTGAACCACTCCACTGTAAAGCTTACTATCAAATGTTTGACGCTGTCAATATTAACGTCTCAGATGAATTGTATGCTTCATTTACAGGACAATCTACAATTGGTATCTGCAGAAATCTCTGTGAGCATTTTAGATTAACCGAAACACCTGAAATATTAGTTGCCTTAAAGCGTAAATTCTTCAAAGAAATATTTGAAACAGATAAAGATTTGCACCTTATCGATGGTGTTTTGGAGTTAATTAAAGACTATCATAGTAATGGTTTAACTTTGGTGTTAGCTTCTTCAGCATCAATGACAACAATAAATAATGTGTTTACAAGATTTAATCTTAATCAGTATTTCATTGCTAAACTTTCTGGAGCAGATTTAAAAGCTTCAAAACCGCATCCAGAAATTTTTATAAAAGCAGCAGAAGCAGCAGGATTTAAAAAAAAAGAATGCTTAGTTATTGAAGATTCAACCAATGGTATTAAAGCAGCAAAAGCTGCGGATATTTTTTGCGTTGGTTTTAAAAGTCCACACTCTAAAAATCAAGATTATAGTAAAGCTGATTTGATTATTAGTCAATTTAATGAAATTAACTACTCAAGAGCATCGATACTTTTATAATGTTTTAAACTTCGACCAACTTCCACTTTCCTTTTCTAAACCAAATAATTCCAATAATTGCTATAAGAACTTCAGCTAATGTTATGGCAGCAAATACACCTATTGGACCAAAATCTAGCGTAATCGCCATGAGATAAGCAAATGGTAACTGAAACAACCAAAAACAAACAAAATTAATATAGGTTGGTGTTTTTGTATCTCCTGCTCCATTAAATGCATTGATAATTACCATACCATAACCATAAAACAGATAGCCAGCTGCAATAACCCTTAAACAAAGGCTTCCGTATTTAACAACTTCTGTTTCTGTTGTAAACAAAGCAACTATTTGCGGCGAAAATATGAGATAAATTATTGAAACCAGAAGCATGAAAATTGCGCTGTATTTTCCAGTAATCCAAACAGATTTTTCAGCTCTTTCTGGTTGCTTGGCTCCTAGATTTTGACCAACTAAAGTTGCAGCAGCATTACTCATTCCCCAAGCTGGCATCAACGTGAACATCATAACACGAATAGCAATGGTATAACCAGCAAGGACTTCACTACCAAACTCGCTCATAATGCGCATTAAAAATACCCAACTACTCGTGCCAATTAAAAATTGACCAATACCACCTATAGAGACTTTTATCAAATTCAACATCACTCCTACTTGAAGCACTAAATCTTTAACAGCAATCTTAATCTTGCTATAGCCAAAGAATAGAATTCCTAATTGAAATAACACTGCACTACCACGACCAATATTTGTAGCAATTGCAGCACCTTCAACGCCATAAGCTTCAATAGGACCAAAACCAAAGATAAATATTGGGTCGAGTATAATATTCAAACCGTTTGATAGAATAAGTGTCCACATTGCAATGGATGCATTTCCAGCTCCTCTAAAAATCGCATTGATTAGAAACAATAACATAATTGTTATGTTTCCTCCTAAAAGGACTTGTGTATAGCCATAACCTTCTTCAATTAAATCGGTTTCGGCTCCCATAATACTGAGAATTTCCTTTGGGTACATAATCCCAATTACACTAATACCAATAGCGACAACAGTTCCGAGGAAGATAACTTGAACTGCAGCTTGCGAAGCACCTTTTATATCGTTTTCACCTACACGACGAGCAACAACAGCTGTGGCAGCCATACTTAAACCAATTGCTATGGCATACACAAGTGTAATTACAGATTCGGTTAAACCAATTGTTGCAACTGCGTTCACACTGACTTGAGACACGTAAAAAATATCGACTATGGCGAAGATAGATTCCATGAGCATCTCTAAAATCATTGGAATAGAGAGCATAAAAATTGCACGACGAATACTACCAGTTGTAAAACTTTCTTCTTTACCAGAGACAGCAATTTTGAAGTACTTAAAAAATTGTTTTATTGAAATATTTTTGGATGACATAATTGATTGTTTAAATATAGAGACAATCAAATGCTAGAGCATTTGACAAGAAAGGGTCGAAAAAGAATCGACAAAACGGAAGTTAACTTAAACAATCATAGTAGCAAATATTAGCATTTTATTCGAACGAAGCAAATTTTACTCCATTCTGCTTAAATCTGCCTCTGCTGCAATATACCCAAAGCCTGCCCAATTTCCATTGTCCACGAGTTCTTGATACAATGCTTTTGCTTTATCTATATTACCATTATAATGATGCCAATTTGCTATACCATATTTGGCTGCTTCACTTGAACCTGTTGAACTATTTCCAGCAATTTCATCAGTTATCAATTCTTCTTTGTAAAATAACAAAAGATTAAAATATGCTTCATTTTCGATAATGGTCATGTCTTTATGAACTGGTTCAAGTACCAAAGCAGCTTCTTCAAGCAATTGCATTCGTCTAAAAATCATATAAAGCCAATGTCTTGTGGCAACTTGCATATCGTCATTATTTGAACTTTCTAAACAAGACTGAAAGGCCTTTAGTGCATTAACCAAATCATTTTTTAAGTAATATGCCAATCCTAAATGATACCAAATATTATTATGTAAGGTGCTCAATGGAATGTTTTTAGCATTAGGTATTCCATCTGGTTCAATTATATCCTCTTTACCTTCAATAAGTTCAACTGCTTTTTTAAAATCGCTTATGGCATTATCCAATTGTCGAGTTGTGATATAACGATGTCCACGATGTCTATAAAAACGAGCATCTTCAGGAAATTTATCTATACCTTCAGAAAAAATATTGATTGCTTTTTTATAATCACCTAGATAAGCAACTCTTCTACCAAACCAAATGATAAAATCAGCATTCATTGGGTTAGAATTGTAAGTATCAAGAGTTCTTAAATAATTTGAAATCTGTAAAGAATCTTTTTTAACATCAACTTGTCTTCTAATTAATTCCTTACCAAGAAATGAAGTCCCTTGAAGCGTATCTATCTTAACACTTGAATAATCTATGGATTTATTAAATTCACTACAACTAAAAAGTAGCAATAAACAAAATGTAATTAAAATTGTTTTTTTCATATAACAGTTTTATAAGTATTTAATCCTTACCGATTCTATTATAGGTGCGAATTACTATTATAGCCCAAATAATAACACATACAGCTACAAACAATGAAAAATACAGTACTATATCATTTGCTATCATTGTTCACCATTTTAAATAAGATTAACAATCCGAGAAGCATTGGAGCCCAAAGCCCAATGAAAATACCATGTAACTCCTCTCCATTTAAAAACAAATATTCAGCAACAATAATGATAAGTGCGCATAACACTAGCATAAGCGTATTAGCAACGCCCAATTTCTGAAAGAATTTCATACACTAAAATTTGATTTCTAAGTTAATAAAATAACCTATCAAATTATAATGTAATTTAAATCAAGATTTTTTAAAGAATTTAGTATAATTTCTGTGAGCTAAAAATGCCACTATTGCTACTACTAACACAGAGCCTAAAATGAAATATACACTTATTTCTTGGTCATCTTTAGCGTAACTGTGCAATCCAGCTAGGTAAAAATTTACTCCAAAATAAGTCATCAAAATACTTGCAAAAGCATAAATAGAAAGCAAATTAAATGTAAACCTTCCTCTTAATCCTGGTACTAATCTAACATGAAGTACAAATGCATAAATCATGATACTGATAAGTGCCCAAGTTTCTTTTGGGTCCCAGCCCCAATAACGTCCCCAACTTTCGTTTGCCCACATACCACCAAGGAAGTTTCCTATGGTTAGCATGACCAAACCAACTGTCATAGACATCTCGTTTACAATAGTGAGCTCTTTAATGTTGAGCCACATTTTTTCTTTGTTCTTCGTATTACTCAATATCATTAGCAATAAACTAACTAATCCTAGGATCATAGACAAGGTAAAAGGACCATAACTACCAACAATTACTGCAACATGAATCATTAACCAATAACTATCTAGAACTGGTTGTAGATTTGCGATGGAAGGGTCCATCCAATTCCAATGAGCAATCATTAATATCATCGATGCAACAAATGCAGTGGCAGCAAATGTAATATCGCTCTTTCTACCAAATAGCAATCCAAACAACATGGTTGCCCAAGCTACATAAATCATAGATTCGTAAGCATCACTCCAAGGTGCATGACCAGAAATGTACCAACGAGCAATTAACCCAAGAGTATGTAAAATAAACAAGCCAATAATGATAAACTTAAAAATCTTAATTCCTACATCGACTGTTTTACTCCTATCCTTAAAAATCTGAACAATAAGTAAAATAAACATCAATGTTCCTGCATACATATACCAACTAAACAGTTTCTTAAAGATGTCATACTTATTATATAGGATTTCAGTGTTTATTTTATCTTCGTCCAGCATGACTTCTTCTCCATAACGTTGTTGGGATTTTTTAATCGCGTCCAACAACTTATCACTCTCAGTAAAGTCTCCAGATTGTTTGCCTTGATTGAGCATAAATAAATATGCTTTAAAACCAGTATTTATAAAATTACCATACAAAGAATCTTTTATTTGGTAATTTCCTTCACGATAATCTATTGGCGAAATCCAGGTATTGTTTTCATCATCTGGAACTGGAAACATTTTTAATGAACGTCCTTCAATTGTGTTATAAAGTAAATTCACTCGCTGATCTGCTTCTTTAAATTCCTTCTGGTAAGCCGTAGGAACTTGAGCTTTATATGCATCTTCTAGATAAGGTGCAAGTTTATATGTTCCATTTGGTGTGAAAAAATCTGCTAATGTTGCATACTTTTGAGTTGTAGGAATGCCAATAAGTTTTCTAATTGAATCAGCCTTTTTTGACTTCAGATAAACTACTTGAACGTTGTACCACAAAAATGGACTTTCATGCATGGATAAAAACACTTGATTTGCATCAAAATCCAAATAAGTATCATGTTTACTAAGTTTTCTTAATAATTCAGAAGCATAAGTATTTACAGGTTTCATACGACCATCAAAATCCTGTATGACCATTTTACCGAACTTTTCTGCTTCTACTTTCGGAGTTATGTTAGCCTGCAAAATAGAATCAATCTGAAATTTTGTGGGTTTATTATGATCGTGTCCATCATCTTCAGAATGTTCAACTTGTGCAAATCCTGATATAGAAAATGCCATGAAGAAGATGGTTAACAACTTTGCCTTCTTCTTTTTAATCTTTTTTAGTTGATTTCTTAAATCATCAAAGCGTGTGTGCTTTGCAAACATTATTGCCATTAAACCAAAATACAACAAGAAATATCCAAAGTAAGTCAGATATGTTCCAAGAGCATCATGATTAACTGAAAGTATTGTTCCTAACTCGTCTGGATCAAATGAAGCTTGAAAAAACCTGTAACCTCTATGGTCTAAGATATTGTTCATGTATATTCGGTAATCAAAACTTCCTTCTTCTTCATCAATGACTGTTACTTCACTAGCAAACGACGAGTAACTATTTTCGGTTCCTGGATAACGCTCAGCAATAAAATCGTTTAGCTTAACACTAAAAGGAAGCTCCAATACTTTTGAACCATACTTAAATGCAAAATCTAGGTCTCCAATTTTTATTTGCTTAAAGGCATTATTGGTTCCAATACCTCCAAGTAATTTTACGATTTGAGTTTCGCCATTTGCAGTTACTTTTAAGGCAATACCATCTTCGTCATTCTTTAGTATTTCTGATTTTTTTACGATGTCAAACTTTCCTCTTACTACTGGTTTTGGGAACACCAAAGTTTGGTTTCCAATAATGTATCTTGAACGCAATGCAAGCGGCTGAATGCTATCTTTTACTACACGACCCTGTTGTCCAGTTGCCATGGTCATAAACTCACCTTCGTAAGGAGACTGAATAGTTAAAGTTGAATCTGTAACTTGTATGTTTACAGCGCCTTCTGTTGGTTTATTTAAAGTATATAATACATTGTGAATACTCTGTACTTGTCCTACTTTTAAGAAGTGATTATGTGAACCTCCAGCTCCAGCTTCAACAATTTTTAAGTACTCTTCTCCAGTTTCGTCTGGTATGATATCTTCTTCTGCTCCAGCTATAAAATTTACCAATTCAACTTCAATTGGCTCTCCATTATAATCCGTTGAATATGAAAAACTATTGTCAAGTCGTTTGGAAAAATCCACCTCATCATAACGTACTCTACGTTGCGCTTGTCCATCTACAATATAATCTCCATCAATGTAAGTGGTAATGTATGTTTTCTGACTCAAAAAGGTATTTTCTGTTGCTCCTTCTCTTATTGCCATCATGCCTTCAAAACCAATATAACGTGTTACGAAAGCACCAAGTAAAATAAATATGAAAGCCAAATGAAGTGTTAATGTTGACCATTTTTCTTTTCGCCATAACCTAAACCTAGAAATATTTCCAATAAAGTTAATCGTGAACATCACCATTATGGTTTCAAACCACCAAGCATTATAAATAAGTGTTCGCGAATAAGGTGTTGGTGATGTATCTTGTCCAGCATCCATAAAGGTGCCTATTCCCATTGCTAGGGCAAAAACAAGAAATAAAGTAGCAGTAAGTCTGGTTGAAAACAGAATGTTGGAGAGTTTTTTTAGCATAGCGAAAATCGTCTATTTAAAGTCGTGCAAATTTAGTGCTTTTTGTTGTAAAACATATTTAAAACCAAATCTTTTAACAGATAGAATTATTGTCTTGCTTGAAAAATATTTATGTACAGAAAAGTTCCCATTTTACGTGCTCTTCGTTTGGCATTATCTGCTGTTTCGCCAGCAAACAATTCGTCAATAGTTTCATACCATAAATTTAGCCAAACACCAAAATGATATTCAGTTATCCTATTGCCATGTTCTTTATCTGCTTTTACATGAGCTTCTAAAGGATTTCCGTAATATTTAGTCTGTAAAAATAAGCTTGATTCCCAGAAAGTGGTAAGCCTGTCTAGGTGTTCGTCCCAATCTTCAATTTTATCAAAAAAAGGCGCTAAAGTTTCATCTTTTCTAACTTTTTTATAAAAATTAATTACTAATAAATTTACATCTTCTCTTGATTTAATATCTTTTCTCTCTTCCAAAATAAACTATTTACTACTTGTATTGCATTATACTAGAACAAAGTTAGTAATGTTTAAAGAAAAAAGTCAGGAATTATTTAAAGTTGGTTGTTATATTAATATAGACAATTATTTTAATAATAAAAAAAGTGAAATGAATAGAAAAACATTCCTTAAAAAAACAGCAGGTGCGCTAATATTAGCCACTCCTGCATATATGCTACTAAACTGCTCTAGTTCAGATGATTCTAATAATAACAATAGCAATCAAGGTAACGAACCTGATTGTATAGTAAATGGCACTAATACAAATATTGGCGGAAATCATGGTCATTCATTAACCGTTTCAGTTGCTGACGTCGAAGCAGGTAATGAAAAAACCTATAACATTGAAGGTAGCGCTGGACATTCTCATGAAGTTACTGTTACAGCAGCGAACTTTAGCACTCTAGCAAATAATCAACAAGTTATAGTAAGTTCCACAAATGACAATGGACATACTCATAATGTAACAATCTCTTGCGCCACATAAACATTTTATTTTTTTTTAGAAAGTAAAATGATTATATGTGTATTTTAGCATTATGATTATCGTAACGATATTAGGTGCTGGAAATGTTGCACAACATTTATACAAAGCTTTTTCAGCTTCTGATGAAGTAAAAGTGAATCAATGGTATAACAGGCATTTAGAACATTTGCAAATGTTTAAAAATGAGATTGATATTGTTGATGACATTACACTTTTAAAAGAGGCTGACGTCTACATTATTGCAGTAAGTGACGATGCCGTTGCTGAGCTTTCTGAGCAATTACCTTTTTCTGATCAGTTGGTTGTTCACACTTCAGGTAGTGTGAATTTGCATCATCTTGATAAGAAAAATCATCGTGGTGTATTTTATCCTTTGCAATCCTTCTCAAAAGATGCTGAACTAAACTTTAGTGATGTCCCTATTTGCATTGAAGTTGAGCACAAAGCCGATTATAACATTCTTAAAGAATTAGCTTCAACTATAGAAAGCGACTTTTATCGAGTTAATTCAGATCAACGTGCTGCATTACATTTAGCTGCTGTATTTGTTAACAATTTCACCAATCAACTTTATAGAGTTGCACATGAAATCACAGAATCTCAGAGTGTCGATTTCAACATACTGAAACCTTTGATTAAAGAAACTGCAAAAAAAATCGAAGCTTTGTCACCTTATATGGCGCAAACAGGTCCTGCAAAACGTAATGATAAAAAAACCATTGAAAAACATTTAAAAACCTTAGATAAAGACACTCATAAAGAAATTTATGAATTACTAACTAAAGCCATAAAAGAAACACATGGAATCTAAAAGCTATAAAGAAAGTCTTAATGATATAACCACTTTCATTTTTGATGTAGATGGTGTACTCACTGATGGAACAGTTACAGTAACAACTTCTGGAGAAATGTTAAGAATAATGAACATAAAAGATGGTTATGCCATAAAAACAGCAGTTGACAATGGGTATAATATTTGTATCATTTCTGGAGGAAGTAATGAAGGTGTTAGACTACGCTTACAAGGTCTTGGAGTTAAAAACATTCATCTTGGAATAAGCAATAAAACAAAAACACTTAATGATTATTTGAGTGAAAATAATATTGATAGCAACCATGCAATTTATATGGGAGACGATATTCCTGATTTACAAGTAATGCAAATGGTTGGCTTGCCATGCTGCCCTCAAGATGCTGCTCCTGAGATTAAAGCCGTAAGCAATTATGTGTCGCATAAAAATGGTGGAAAAGGTGCTGTACGAGATATCATTGAGCAAGTCATGAAAGTCCAAGGTAAGTGGAACAAAAACTATGATGCCAAATATGATTAGTTTTTTAAACCTCATTCGCTGGAAAAACTTACTATTAATTGCACTTGTCCAGATACTTATTAAATATGCTTTATTAGAATCGTTTGAAGTTGTTCGGTTTACACTTAATGATTTTGGCTTTTTCTTATTGGTTTTAGCAACTATAAGTATCGCTGCAGCTGGATATGTTATCAATGATATTTATGATGTGGAAACCGATTTAGTCAATAAACCAGAAAAAATAATCGTTGGAAAAAGTATTTCAGAAAAATCAGCATTTAGCATTTACATTATCCTTACGATTATTGGTGTTGGAGTTGGTTTTTACCTATCTAACTTAGTTGGTCGAAATGGCTTTTCGGCAATATTTGTAATAATTTCTGCACTGCTATACATTTATGCAACCTATTTAAAACAAACCGCATTAGTTGGGAATATTGTGATTTCTTTTTTGGTTTCTATGAGTTTATTGATTGTAGGTTTATTTGAACTATTACCTGTAATAACAGAACAAAATAGAGAAACGCAATTGACATTTTTTAAAATCATTTTTGATTATGCCATTTTTGCTTTCATGATAAACATGCTACGTGAAATGATAAAAGATATCGAAGACATCAATGGAGACCATAAAGCTGAAATGAAAACTTTACCAATTTTAATTGGCAGAAAAAGGTCGTTAAAAGTAGTTTTTGCCTTATCGCTAATTCCATTATTTGCTGTTACTTACTATATCATAACTTATTTATATAAACATTATGTAGCTGTTGGTTATTTTTTAATACTGATTATTGCACCTCTACTCTATTTCACTATCAAGTCGTTTACTGCTGAAACTAAAAAAGAGATTTCGTTCTTATCAGTATTGCTTAAATTTATTATGTTTTTTGGAGTATTATCATTATTGTTATATCCATTTATTTTGAAGTGATGTTAGAGGAAAAGCTTAAAAATCATCATATAATTTTAGCATCAGGTTCACCAAGACGTCAGGAATTCTTTAAAGGTTTAGGGATTGATTTTGAAATACGCCTAAAGCCAGTAAAAGAAGAATATCCGAAAAGACTACGCCATTTTGAAATCAGTAATTATTTGGCACAACTAAAATCATTGCCATTTAAAAATGAGTTGAAACCCAATGATATCCTAATAACTAGTGATACAATTGTTTGGCATAACGAAACTGCTTTGGGCAAACCAAGGTCAGAAAAAGAAGCTTTTGAAATGCTAAAATCCATGAGCAACGCAACACATGAAGTTATTACTTCTGTCTGCTTTAAGACTGTTTCCTTTGAAAAAACAGTGCATAAAGTCACCAAAGTAACTTTTAAAAAATTTACTGATGATGAACTTTGGTATTACATAAATAATTACAATCCAATGGATAAAGCTGGTTCTTATGGCATACAAGAATGGATTGGGCAAATTGGTGTAACAGATTTACAAGGCTCTTATTTTAATGTTATGGGACTGCCTGTTCATCTTGTTTATGAGACGTTATTGGAAATTGCTATTAAACAGTAATTTTTGTTCATTTTTATTAAATGCTACTTATCTTTACATAAAATAATTAACCAATGAGCAATTTCTTTTCAACTTATCAAAACGAGATAATTCTCTCTTTAATTGTTTTAATTTTATTGATTATTGTTAAGTATATATTACAAGCGTCCATCAGAAAAATAGGTCGTAAAAGTGGTATAAATGACGCTAGGATTAATCTCATTATTAGATATTCTGTAGTAACGTTAGTTCTTATAGCTTTGCTCATTGAAGCGTTTATTTTTGGCGCAGAACCTAAAGATTTATCTTTGGTTTTTTCATCTGTTTTTGCTGTTATTGGAATTGCCCTTTTCGCAATTTGGTCCATATTGAGTAACATAACTTCAGGTGTTATTATGTTCTTCTCATTTCCTTACAAGGTTGGAGACAAAATAAAAATTCATGACAAAGATTTTCCAATAGAAGCTATTATCGAAGATATTGGCGCTTTTCAATTGCACTTAAGACAAGACAATGGTGATCTCGTTACTTATCCGAATAACCTGATTTTACAGAAAGCTGTTACCCTAGTTGAAAAAGATGCTATCGATGATGGTAGTGATGCTATTTAAATAGTATATTTATAGCAATGGCATAATACTAATATGGCAAAAAAAAGAACTACAAAATTCAAAAAGCACGTTGGACAAATTCCTGGTGCTTTAGTGTATACAGGAAACAAATCTTCTAAACTTTTTATTGAATCTTTTGACTATAATTCTGATTATGTTGAAGAAAAAGAACTTGATAACATTGAAGATGTTTATCACTACAAAACAACAGATTCCATAACTTGGATAAACATAAATGGGCTTAATAACATTGATGAAATTGAAAAAATTGGCGAAAATTATAATATCCATCCATTGACGCTTGAAGATATTGTAAACACGACTCAACGACCAAAAATTGATGAATATGAAAACTACTTGTTTATCGTTGTAAAAATGCTTTATTATGATAAAGACGAACGTGTAATTTCGGAACAAGTCAGTTTTGTTTTAGGTCAAAATTATGTCTTATCATTTCAAGAAGCAGAAGGTGATGTTTTTGATTCGGTAAGAGATCGTATTAGAACAAAAAAAGGACGCATTAGAAACTTAGGTTCTGACTATTTGCTTTATGCGCTTGTTGACTCAGTAGTTGATCATTACTACGAAATTATCGAAACGATGGGAAACAAAATCGAGGAATTGGAAGACCATCTTTTCAGCGGAAACCCTAAAGAGGAAATAACCACTCAAATACAATCGCTCAAACGTGAGGTATTAAAAGTACGGCGAGCCATATTTCCACTAAGAGAAATAATAAATCGCGTAGAAAAAATTGAGCATAAACTCATTCAGAAAAAGACGATTCATTTCTTTAGAGACATTTACGACCATATCATTCAAGTATCTGAAAATATTGACATTTATAGAGAAATGATTTGGGGACTCATGGATATGTATATGACAACTATTAGCAACAAAATGAATGAAGTGATGAAAGTACTCACAATTATTGCTACTATTTTTATTCCACTAACCTTTATTGCTGGAGTTTATGGGATGAATTTTGACAACATTCCAGAACTTCATTATAAATATAGTTACTTCATACTTTGGGGAATAATGATTGTATTATTTATTGGCATGCTATTCTACTTTAAACGAAAAAAATGGTTATAGCTCTTTACATTAGTTAAAGAAACACTAAAACCAACCTTTACACTACCATTCTTTTATATATTTGGTTACCAATAAATAGCCAAACAATGAAAAAGACTATACTAGCCACGCTTTTCGCAGTCACTTTTATTTTATATTCTCATGCACAACAACCGAAAAAATTAAATGCTTCAGAGATTTATGAATCTGTTCAGAAGCTGAATTTTATTGGTTCTGTTTTATATGTCGCAGCACATCCAGATGATGAAAATACTCGACTCATATCCTACATGGCTAATCATGTAAAAGCAAGAACAGCATACTTATCATTAACACGTGGCGATGGTGGACAAAACCTCATTGGTCCTGAGTTAAGAGAGCTTTTAGGAGTCATTAGAACTCAGGAGTTATTGGCTGCGCGACGTATTGATGGTGGCGAACAAATGTTTACAAGAGCTAATGATTTTGGCTACTCAAAACACCCTGACGAAACGTTAGCTATCTGGAATAAGGACGAAGTACTAAGTGATGTCGTTTGGGCAATCAGAAAATTTAAGCCAGATGTAATTATAAATAGATTTGACCATAGAAGAGCTGGAGAAACTCATGGTCATCACACTAGTTCTGCTCTATTGAGTATGGAGGCTTTTGATCTAACTAACGATAAATCTAAGTTTTCAGACCAACTGAAATATGTCGATACTTGGCAACCTAAACGTTTGTTCTATAACACATCTTGGTGGCGCTATGGAAGTCAGGAAAACTTTGATAAAGTAGATAAAAGTAAAATGCTGAATTTTAACGTAGGTGTTTATTATCCTTTAAAAGGTTTATCAAACAATGAAGTAGCCTCATTAGCTAGTAACCAACATTTATGTCAAGGTTTTGGTAGAATAACACAACGTGGTTCTCAAAAAGAATACATCGAGTTTCTTAAAGGAGAATTTCCTGAAGACCCAACCAATCTTTTTTCTGGAATTGACACGTCTTGGAGCAGACTTAAAGGAGGACAAGAGATTGGAAATATATTAAAGATAGTTGAAGCAAACTTCAATTTCAAAGACCCTTCAAGTCACATTAATGACTTAATGGAAGCTTACAGTTTAATCTCAAAGCTGGAAGATGACCATTGGAAACACATAAAAACAAAGCAGATAAAAGATATCATTCAGGCTTGTGCTGGACTATATATTGAAGCTACTTCAAATACACCTACAGCAAGTAACTCAAGTGATATAAAGCTCCGTTTTGAAGTACTAAATAGAAGTAATATTCCTATTAACCTTGTTTCATATAATATTCCAAATATGAGTGAAGGAGTTGAGAAAGGAATTGTATTAGCACCAAACAATAAATTTAATTTTGAAGAATCAATAAGCCTGAAAAACGCCCAAAATACTGCACCTTATTGGCTAGAAAGCAAAGGCACACTTGGAATGTATAAAGTTGACGAAAGAACTTTAATTGGCTTACCAGAAACTCCTCGTGAAATTTCGGTAGATTTTAATTTACGTATTAACAATATCCCAATCACGTATAGCAAAGAAGTCGTTTACAGATACTCTAAACCTGATAAAGGTGAACTTTATAGACCATTTGAAATCATACCTGAAGCTTCTGCAAGTATTACCGAAAAAGTCATCATTTTTGAAAATGACAAACAACGTGACATTCAAGTAAAAGTAAAAGCAGGAAAAGATAATATTGATGGTTATGTTCAAATGGCTTATCCAAATGACTGGAATGTTTATCCAGAAAAACAAAAAATCACACTTACTAACAAAGATGAAGAGCAATTATTAACTTTTACTGTAATTCCTCCAAAAAATCAGAGTGAAGGTTATTTAACTCCAATGGTTCATATTGGTAATGAAGTTTATACAAGGGAACTTATAGAAATAAACTATTCGCACATTCCCTTTCAAACTGTGTTACTTCCTAGTGAAAGTAAAATAGTTCGATTAGACATTAAAAAGAAAGGTGAGAACATAGCATACATTGAAGGTGCAGGTGATGTAGTTCCTGAAAGTTTACAACAAATAGGTTACAACGTCATTATAGTAAATCCTGAAGACATTACAACTGAATCCCTTTCACGATTTGATGCTGTTGTAGTTGGAATTAGAGCATACAATGTAGTTGAAAATTTAAAATTTAAACAACAGTTATTATTTGATTTTGTTGAAAATGGTGGCAATATGATTGTACAATACAATACAAGTCGAGGTATTAAAGTAGATCAGATAGCTCCTTTTGATTTAAAATTATCACGCGATCGAGTAACTGATGAAAATGCAGAAGTAAGAATTATTAATCCTAATCATGAGTTATTAAATTTTCCAAATAAAATAACACAGGATGATTTTAAAGGTTGGACTCAAGAACGTGGTTTATATTTCCCTAATCAATGGAGCAAAGAATTCACGCCTCTTATCTCAATAAACGACAAGGGCGAAGACCCAAAAACTGGAAGTTTATTAGTTGCAAAACATGGTAAAGGCCATTACATATACACAGGTTTAAGTTTCTTTAGAGAGTTTCCTGCTGGTGTTTCAGGAGCTTACAGATTGTTTGCGAATATGCTTTCTATTGGAAAAGACAATATTAACCTAGACAAAAAACTAACAGACTAATATGGAGGAACACAATTACCAAAAAGCCCAATGGAAAAATTGGTACACGTTTATTTTAATAGCAAATGCCATTTATATTATCACCTTCTATTTTATAACAGCCTCATTTTCATAGCATGAATAATTTCGACAAACTAAGTACCATAGATTGGACTATCTTATTAGTTACTCTTTTTACAATAGTAGCCTATGGAACTTATAAGACTAGGAAAAACAGAAATGTTCAAGACTATTTAAAAGGAGGCAACACGTCAAAATGGTGGACTATTGGTTTATCTGTTATGGCAACGCAAGCTAGTGCTATTACCTTCCTCTCTACTCCAGGACAAGCATTCAATGATGGAATGGGTTTTGTTCAATTTTACTTTGGGTTACCAATTGCTATGGTAGTCATTTGTATGGTGTTCATACCTTTATATCATAGGTTAAAAGTATATACAGCCTATGAATTTTTAGAAAACAGATTCGACTTAAAAACCAGGACCTTAACAGCAATACTCTTTTTAATACAGCGTGGACTTGCTGCAGGTATAACCATTTTTGCACCAGCTATTATACTTTCTGTCGTACTTGGTTGGAACTTATTGTTATTGAATTTAATTATTGGCGTTTTAGTGATAATTTACACAGTATCTGGAGGTACAAAAGCCGTGAATGTCACACAAAAACATCAAATGATTGTCATTTTTACAGGAATGGTTGTAGCATTTATAATAATTGTTAGCAAACTTCCTGAAAACATCACTTTTACCAAAGCTCTCGAAATTGCAGGAGCAAGTGGTAAAATGGAAGTACTGGACTTTTCTTTTGATTTAAACAATCGTTATACCATTTGGAGTGGTTTAATTGGTGGTACTTTTTTAATGCTTTCCTATTTCGGGACAGATCAGAGTCAAGTTCAGCGTTATCTTTCTGGTAAATCGCTTAAAGAAATGCAATTAGGTATGATGTTTAACGGATTGCTCAAAGTTCCGATGCAATTCTTCATTCTTCTTGTAGGAGTTATGGTTTTTGTGTTTTATCAATTTAACGAAGCTCCTGTGAGTTTTAATCCAGATGCAGAAAAAGTGGTTTTAAGTTCTAGTTATGCTAGTGAGTATCAAAAACTTCAGCAAGAACAAAACAAGATATTCAATGATAAACAAAAAATCATTTCAGCTTATGTAAATGACAAGAACGAAAACGCTGCAGAGTATATAGCTTTAGCCAATGAAGCAAATGATGATTTAAGAAATGAAGCAAAATTATTAATAGAAAAAGCTTCAGCAGAACAACAAATTAAGGTCGAAAGCAATGATAAGGATTATGTATTTATTAGTTTCATTCTAAACAACCTTCCTCGCGGATTGATTGGATTATTGTTAGCAGTAATACTAAGTGCTGCAATGTCAAGTACATCGAGTGAGTTAAATGCTTTAGCATCGACTACAACAATTGATTTGTATAAAAGAAATACGCCTGAGAAGTCCGAAACAGAAATGGTAAAGGCCTCAAAATGGTTTACACTTGGTTGGGGAATTTTGGCCATAGCGATTGCTTGTGTAGCTAACCTTGCAGAAAACCTTATTCAGTTGGTAAATATTATTGGTTCTATCTTTTATGGTAATGTATTAGGAATCTTCTTGCTTGCTTTCTTTTTCAAGGCAGTTAAAGGTAATGCTGTTTTTATTGCTGCATTAATTACACAGGTTATCATTTTTGCATTATTTGGTTTGAATGAATTCGAAATAATCAATTTACCTTTCTTATGGTTAAATTTTGTTGGTTGCATTTTAGCAATTATTATAGCATTGTTAATAGATATAAAAAAGATATCTCATAAAAATAAAATCACTCTAGGTATTTTAGTTAGCATATTAACCTATTTTGCATATCTAATATTAAAGAATTCTGAACTTATCTAAGTTATAAGTAAGAGTTAACCAAATAAAAAAAGCGCAATTTAAGTTGCGCTTTTTTTATAATAAGAATTAAATTTATTTAACTACTACCCTTTTAACAGTACTGAATGTACCATTAAAAACTTTAGCCATATATACTCCAGTAGCTTGATTTTTAAAATTAAGTTCTGTTGAATAAGAACTATTGTTTCTCGACATATCATCTTGTAAAACAACTTGCCCTAAAGTATTATAAATTTCAACCTTCAAATCTCCAAAGTTATAAGAGCTATCTAATAACACTTCATACTTAGAATTCTCAGTTGGATAAACTAAAAGCTTTGCTCTGTTAAACTCATCATCTTCAATAGATAGATTAGATTCAACAACAACAGTGTAATCTTCAGTTTCGCCGTAAGTAAAATCCGCACAACCATCAGCACTTGAAGGATCAGATATTGTCCAACTAGATCTTGCACGCATCAAATGTGTTCCTGCCAAAGCATTATCATTTGGTATTGTGAAGTTTGTTGTATATAAAACTCCTGAAACAGGTGCACTAAAGTCAGTAACAACCAATTCACTAGGTTCAAAAACAAAATTATCATTAAAATCTATAAATATAGAAACTGTTTGATCACTATAACCAGACTGAAAAGACACATCAATTGCAGTGTCCAGCATTACATTTGTTGATTGTGCAGTAAAATCTCCATAACCACTAGGTGAACATGTAGAAGTATTACTTATATCAATCATTGTGAATTGTGTAAAACCATCACCATAGCTACAATCACCTGTTGGATTACAAGATAAATGTTCAACTTGAGCTGAAAGAGCATCATTAGAATTGTCTTGGTCAGTTCCTAAACTTGTTGTTGCATCAATATCATGCATTCCCAAAGCCGAAAAATCTCCAGTCTGTGCGAAATCAAAAGTAGCCTCTTCACCAGAATTAATTGTACCAGTAAACATTTCAACTACTGGACTACCAGAATCTAAAGTATATGAAACGTTAAAATTTGATTGAGGATTAGCACCAAAATTCATTATGGTAATGCTTACAGTTTCATCACCAAGGCCTTCACCTGTAGTTGGAGCAGATATTGCTGTAACACCAACATCGTTACCAAGTAAATGGGTAACACTTTTCTCAAACTCGTCATTATCAGTAAATCCGTCACTTCCTAAAGTCGTTTTGGCTTTTAGAGAATAAGTCTGTCCAGCTGTTGACATATTTACAGTTTGTACAAATGTAAAAGTATCTGAAGTTCCAGCTGTTAATGTTCCTGCATAAGTTTCAGTAGCAACTAGAACATCATCCAAACGAAGTTCGATATCAAAATTACTTTGATCTAAGTTTCCATAATTTCTAACTCTCACTTGTACAGTCTCAGTTGCTCCCAAAACACCATCACTTGGAGTAATAATATCTGAAACTCCCAAATCATTATCAAAACCTCCAGATAAGGTAAACGATGCTATTCTTGTTGACCACGCATTGTTTGCATTGAAATATTCAGCAGTGTGCCAAAATGTTTGATCATCAGGATCCATCGTTAAATGAGAGTAATCACCAAATCTATTTGAAAAAGTCTGAACCCCAACTCCATTAACAATTGTAGTTTCCGCTAATGTCATTGTTCCCAAAGGATCATCAGAGTAGCGACCAGTATATCTAATCCCAACAGGTAAAGTTGAACTTGCTATATTAAAGCCCAAACCAATATTTCCTTGAGCGTCAATAGCTGCACTTCCCATAAAACGACTATGTCCATCAGCAGGAGCATAAGTACCTTCTTGATAAATACTCCAAGGATTTGAAGAATCGTTTCTTAACTCGAACCAGCGAATACCAGATAAATCGTTACCATCTACATCAACATTAAAAGTGATAATCATTGAGTTATGACCAGCAAACTTTCTGTAGTTTACCATATATGAAATTACTCCTCCAATCATATCAATTTTTTGTGCTGTTCCTGGTTGGCCTACATCTCCAGTTCCAAATGGTGCGAAAGTAGCTTCAAAAGGAACCGTGTTAAGCTCTAAAGGAACTGGTGAAACAGTTGAGTTGGATGTCGTAACCCAATCCATATCAATTTCCCAAATTTTTAGATGATCTTGAGGAATTGAAGCACTCCAACCATCATCTTGCAAATAAACTATATAACCAGGAGTATTGACATCATATGAAGTACCCAATAAATTTGCAGGCTCAGGACTAAAAACAGTATTTGTGTTCTGAACAATTCCTGGCAAAGTAAATCCAACTATTGAAGGATTAGCATCACCATTAATTAAAGCTTGTCTATCTAAAGCATATGTATTGTTTGCACTTTTATTAGCAGTTAAATAATAAGCATCATGCCAAATTGTATAATGTGGATAATCTGGAAAAGAATCTAAAGGATATTCCCAAACATTATAAGTTCCAGTTGGATCTGGAGTAGTAGAAACAGCTATTAACAAACCATTGGTTGACGTTTTAAACTGACTAATAAACCATCTGTCTGCTAGTTGGTCGTACAAAATTATTGGGTCGCCATCATTAAAATTTCCAGGCCATAGTGTTCCTAAATCAGAAGGTCCAGCGAGTACAGCTCCAGATTTATTAAAAATTTTGAAAGAAGAGTTAACAGCATGAACATAATGGTTAGGTCCTACTGCTCCTGTTGGATCAGGTGGAACAAATCCAGCAGTTTCTCCAATATTGGTGCCTTCAAAATCTTCTTCTAATGCATAAGATGGAATTCCTCCAAAATCTCTTTGTGCCTTAGTGTCTCCATTAAGTGGCAAAGCATTTTCATTTAATTTTCTTGGAAAACGCATTCTATTATGTCCAAATTTAAAATTCTTTGGATCATTGTTATGTTTTGGGACTAATATAGGTGAGTCTCTTAATGGTTTAGATTCGCCTAAATATTTGGCCTTAGCCGTAAACGTTGGTGAGCTTTTTTGCGCAGTAATATTAGATACCAGTGCAACAAAAAGCACTAGTAGTAGTGTTTTTTTCATGTTGACTTATTTTTTTAAAGTCTACAAGGATAAGAATTTTATTAAAAAGTTTAAAATTTTGTTAATAAGTTGGTTTTTAGGCACAAAAAAACCGCCACTTGACGGTTTTTTTATGATTTAATTTTTAAAAATTTCCTAGTCAACAATAATTCTTTTAGTACTACCTGTTCTATTGTTTCCGATTCTAACGAGGTATACTCCAGAAGCAGCATTTGACATATCTAAGTTATATTCATATCCATTACCAGATTTATTATCTATAACTGTTCTAACAATATTCTGTCCTAAAATATTTTTTACTGTCAAATCTAATTCTTCATTTATGTTAGTAGGTAATTTAACAAGGTACTGACTATTCCCTTTATGAATAATAACTAATTCTGTATTTGCTAAAAAGTCATTTACTGACAATCCATTATTAGCACATATCTGTATAGTCCAATCTAGAAGAGCTCCTCCATTTGCATTTTCTTTATCTGTGATAACTAATTTCCAATCGCCAGCAGAAGACAATCCATTAAAATCATTTAAATCGCCATCAGGAATAAATGATCCAGTAAATGGTGCAGATGCTGATCCAATAGCTTCACTCGCATCATCATCAAAAACAGTATCTGTATAATTACTTCCACTACCTCCATTTCGGTTAGACAACATTACTTCAGTATCGTCCGGACCGACAAGCTTAATTTCTAAATCACCATCGTTTACATGGAAAAGATTTATTGTAACATTAATGTCTGAAATGACTTTGTTATCAGTTATATTAATTATCGATTCTGTTACATCACCATTATCTGGACCTATACCAAAGTTATCTCCATTGGTGTCAGTGGTACAATCAAAATTAGTAACCATTGACGAAGCAGTATTATTAGAAGGGTCTTCATCTCCACCTAATAATGTAGAAGAAGTAAAATTGTATGTTCCAGAGCCTGAAATATTAGCAGGACTTATAAAAGAATAAGACATGGAACTTCCACCTGAAATTGTTGAAGCTACAGTTTCTACAACTGGAGTTCCTCCATCAAGAACATAATTAACATCAAAGCCTGATTGATCCAATGTTCCATAATTTTCAATAGTAATTGTTACAGTTTCTGAACCTAATCCTTCACCAGTTGCTGGTGCAGTAATTGCCGATACTCCTAAGTCGTTGGCAAAAATATTTAAAACATCTTTATCTAATTCATCATTACTTATAAATTCATCTGTACCTAATAGAGTTTTAGCCTTTAAACTATATGTTTGTCCTCCAGTTGAAAGGTCCACAGTTTGTATAAATGTATAGTTACCTGATTCACCTGCAGTTAAAGTGCCAGTATAAGTTTCAGTAGCAACTACTACATCATCTAGTTTTAACTCTATATCAAAATTACTTTGATCAAGCGTTCCATAATTTTTCACTCTTACTTCGACACTTTCAGTACTTCCTAAAGTACCATCTTCAGGTGAAATTATTTCAGCAATACCTATGTCATTTTCAAAACCGCCAGATAGTGTAAATGAAGCTACTCTTGTTGACCAAGTATTATCAGCTGAAAAATATTCTGCTGTATGCCAGAATGTGAAATCATCAGGATCCATAGTTAGGTGTGAATAATCACCAAATCTATTTGAAAAAGTTTGCACACCTACACCATCAACAATCGTAGTTTCTGCAACAGTCATCGTTCCAAGTGGATCATCAAAATAACGTCCTGTATATCTAATACCAACAGGCAAATTGGAACTAGCAATATTAAATCCTAAACCAATATTTCCTTGTGCATCAATTGCTGCACTTCCCATAAAGCGACTATGTCCATCTGCAGGAGCATAAGTACCTTCCTGATAAATAGACCAAGGATTACTATCATCATTTCTTAATTCAAACCATCTAATACCAGAGGTGTCATTTCCATCAACATCTACATTAAATGTTATAATCATTGAATTATGTCCTGCAAACTTTCTATAATTAACCATGTAGGATATAATGCCTCCAATCATATCAATTTTCTGACTTGTTCCTGGCTGAGCAACATCTCCTGTCCCAAATGGAGCAAAAGTAGCTTCAAAAGGCACTGTGTTTAATTCTAAAGGCACCGAAGATATTGTTGAATTTGTTGTTGTAACCCAATCCATTTCTATTTCCCAAATTTTCAAATGATCTTGAGTAATGGATCCACTCCAACCATCATCTTGGAGATAAACAATATAACCAGGAGTATCCACATCATATAATGATCCTAATAAATTTGCTGGCTCAGGGCTAAATACTGTATTTGTGTTTTGAACAACACCAGGTAAACTAAAGGCAACTATTGCTGGACTGGCATCACCATCAATTAAAGCCTGTCTATCTAATGCATAAGTGTTGTTTCCACTTTTATTTGCTGTTAAATAATACGCATCATGCCAAATCGTATAATGCGGATAATCTGGGAAAGAATCCAAAGGAAACTCCCAAGTATTATATGTTCCAGTTGGATCTGGTGTTGTAGAAACTGCAATCAACAAACCATTTGTTGATGTATTAAACTGACTTATGAACCATCTATCTGCTATCTGATCGTATAATACAATCGGATCTCCATCATTAACTCCTGGGAACAATGTGCTTAACACTGAAGGTCCAGCTAATATATTACCTGATTTATCAAATATTTTAAAAGCAGAATTTACTGCATGCACATAATGGTTTGGGCCAACAGCTCCAGTTGGATCTGGTGGAACAAAACCCTGAGTTTCAGTAATGCTGGTTCCATCAAAATTTTCTTCTAAGGCATAAGAATTTCTATTTCCAAAATCACGCTGTGCCTTTGTTTCGCCATTAAGAGGCAAGGCATCTTCAACTAATTTTCTTGGAAACCTAAATTCATTATTTCCATACTTAAAGTTTTCAGGATTATTTTCATGCGTTGGAACAATTTTCGGCAAATCCCTTAATGGTTGTGATTCACCCAAATAAGTCGCATTTGCAATATATGTTGGCTCATTTTTCTGGCTAAACACAGATAAATTAAACGCAAATACTGCAAGTAATAGTAGAACTTTTTTCATTTTGGTTGATTTTAATAGTTATACAAGGATAAGGTTTTTAAAAAGAACTTTAAAATATTTGTTGATAAGTAGATATATAACAATACGAATTCATTCCTAATTTCTATTATTTAGTTTAAATTTGCTGCTTTAAAATTCATCTCTAAAAAAAATCTAATGATTCATTTCTTCGGAAACCAAAACAGCAAAGTTTTTGCTGTTCAAGCAACAAAAGAATTATCTACAGAAACTATTTCAAAATTAACATGGCTTTTTGGCAACCAACCAAAAATTAATCAGGCATCACTCGATGCTTTTTTTGTTGGGCCGAGAACAGCTATGATAACACCTTGGAGTACAAATGCCGTTGAAATCACCCAAAATATGGGAATTAATGACATTATTAGAATTGAAGAATTTAAAGTTGTTTCAAAAGATTTTAAGGATTATGACCCAATGATTTCAGAAAAATTCAATGGTCTTAATCAAGAATCATTTACAATAAATATTGAGCCTGAACCAATCCTAAACATAAAAGACATTTCTGCATATAATGAACAAGAAGGTTTATCGCTTAGTGATGAGGAAATTGAATACTTAGAAGGTGTATCAAAACGTATAGGCAGACCATTAACTGACTCTGAAGTTTTTGGTTTTTCTCAAGTTAACTCAGAGCATTGTCGTCATAAAATTTTTAATGGCACTTTTATTATTGATGGTGAAGAACAACCAACATCACTATTTAAACTCATTAAGGAAACTTCAAAGCAGCACCCAAACGACATTGTTTCAGCATACAAAGACAATGTTGCTTTTATAAAAGGTCCCAAAGTCGAGCAGTTTGCGCCAAAACGAGCTGATGTTCCCGATTTTTATACAACTCAAGAATTTGATTCTGTTATTTCTTTAAAAGCAGAAACACATAATTTCCCCACAACAGTTGAACCTTTTAATGGAGCTGCAACTGGTTCTGGAGGAGAAATTAGAGATCGTCTTGCTGGTGGAAAAGGTTCTTTACCTCTTGCTGGAACTGCTGTTTATATGACATCATATTCACGTCTTGAAGAAAATCGCCCTTGGGAACAAAAATTTGAAGCTCGCGATTGGCTATACCAAACACCAATTGATATACTTATTAAAGCGTCTAATGGTGCCTCAGACTTTGGAAATAAATTTGGCCAGCCACTTATTTGTGGCTCAGTTCTAACATTTGAGCATGAACAAGATGGTCGTAAATTGGGATACGACAAAGTTATTATGCAAGCAGGAGGCATTGGTTATGGCAAAGCTAACCAAGCATTAAAAGATACTCCGAAACAAGGCGATAAAGTAGTTATTCTTGGTGGTGAAAATTATCGAATCGGAATGGGAGGAGCTGCTGTATCTTCTGCTGATACAGGAGAATTTGAATCTGGAATTGAATTAAACGCAGTACAACGTTCTAACCCAGAAATGCAAAAACGTGCAGCTAATGCTATTCGTGGTATGGTTGAAAGTGATGAGAACTACATTGTTTCAATTCACGATCATGGTGCAGGTGGACATCTTAATTGTTTGTCTGAATTAGTAGAAGAAACTGGAGGAAATATTGACTTAGATAAACTACCTATTGGAGATCCAACGCTTTCAGCCAAAGAAATAATAGGTAACGAATCTCAAGAAAGAATGGGATTGGTTATCTCAGAAAAACATATTGAATCATTAAATAAAATTGCAGAACGTGAGCGTTCTCCTATGTACGCTGTTGGAGATGTCACTGGAGATAATAGATTTACTTTTAAATCAAAGACCAAAGGTGATAAGCCAATGGATTTGGAAATGAGTGATATGTTTGGTAGTTCTCCAAAGACCGTAATGAATGATTCAACAATTGAAAGAAATTTTGGAGGAATTTCTTATGACACTAATAATTTCTATGATTATTTAGACCAAGTATTGCAATTAGAAGCTGTTGCTTGTAAGGATTGGTTAACTAATAAAGTTGACCGTTGTGTTGGTGGAAAAGTAGCGAAGCAACAATGTGCTGGTCCATTACAGTTACCTCTTAACAATGTTGGTGTAATGGCATTGGATTACAAAGGAAAAGAAGGTATTGCTACTTCAATTGGGCACTCTCCTATTTCTGGATTGATTAATCCAGAAGCTGGAAGTAGAAACAGTATTACAGAAGCTTTAAGCAACATAATTTGGGCTCCACTTAAAGATGGCTTAAAGTCAGTGTCCTTATCTGCAAATTGGATGTGGCCTTGTAAAAATGAAGGTGAAGATGCTCGTTTATATGAAGCCGTAAAAGCAATTTCAGAATTTGCGATTGATTTAGGGATTAATGTTCCTACAGGAAAAGATTCTTTATCCATGAAACAGAGATATCCAGATGCAGAAGTTATTGCTCCTGGAACTGTTATTATTTCTGCTGCTGCAAATTGTAATGATATTTCTAAAGTAATTGAGCCTGTTTTTCAAAAAAACCAAGGTAATATCTATTATATTAACCTCTCTCAGGAGAGCTTTAAACTTGGTGGTAGCTCGTTTGCTCAAATTTGTAATAAAATCGGAAGCAATACACCGAATATTAAAAGTGCGAAGTATGTAAAAACTGTTTTTAATACAATTCAACAGTTAATTAGAGAAGAAAAAATTGTTGCAGGTCATGATGTAGCATCTGGTGGATTGATAACCACATTACTTGAAATGTGTTTTGCTGATAATAATCTTGGCGCTGAATTAGACATAACCTCATTAAATCAAAAAGATTCTTTTAAAGTTCTATTTGCTGAAAACTCAGGAATTGTGTTTCAAGCAAATGATAGCACAATTGAAAAAATATTATCTGAAGCAGATATTGAATTTTTCAATATTGGGAAAGTAACCGAAAGCGACACGCTAAGCGTGATTAATTATAACGAAGTCTTTACTATGACGATTTCGAGGTTAAGAGATATGTGGTACAAAACTTCTTTCTTACTCGACCAAAAACAAACAGCTAACAATTTAGCTGAAGAAAGATTCAACAATTTTAAAAATCAACCCTTACAATATAATTTTCCAGCTCATTTTACTGGTAAACTCCCTTTAATTGATAAAAGCAACCCCAGACCAAAAGCAGCAATCTTAAGAGAAAAAGGAAGTAACTCAGAACGAGAAATGGCCAACGCCATGTATTTAGCTGGATTTGATGTCAAAGATGTACACATGACCGATTTAATTTCTGGTCGTGAAACATTAGAAGATATTCAATTTATTGGTGCAGTAGGTGGTTTTTCAAATTCAGATGTTTTAGGTTCCGCTAAAGGTTGGGCAGGAGCATTTAAGTATAATGAAAAAGCTAATTCTGCTTTAAAGAAGTTCTTTGAAAGGGAAGACACGCTTTCTGTTGGTATTTGTAATGGCGCGCAATTATGGATGGAATTAGATTTAGTTAATCCGGAACATGATGTTCATGGAAAACTAACCTATAACGATTCGCAAAAGCACGAAAGCTCATTTACCTCTGTGAAAGTTCAAGACAATAATTCAGTAATGTTATCAACTCTTGCTGGAACAACTTTAGGTGTATGGATTAGTCATGGTGAAGGTAAATTTAGTTTGCCTTACTCTGAAGACAAATACGATATCTGTGCAAAGTACAGCTATGAAGGTTATCCTCACAATCCAAATGGTTCAGATTATAATACGGCCATGATGTGCGACAAAACAGGAAGACATTTAGTTACAATGCCACATATTGAACGTTCTACATTTCAGTGGAATTGGGCTCACTATCCAAAAGGCAGAAAAGACGAGATTTCGCCTTGGTTAGAGGCTTTCATGAATGCAAGACTATGGATTGAGCGACAATAAACGGATTAATTTATTGGTTTTTTTATTTAAACTGTAACAATGCAGAAAAAGTTTAGTCTATATACATATAGACTTAAAAACTTTACAAAATGAAAACTAATCAATCAATCAAAAAAGGAACAGCATCTATATTCTTCATTGCAATGCTATTCTCGTTATCTACAGTATTTGCTCAACAAACAGTTCAAGCATCAGACATTATGAAAGACATTAAAATGGGAAAAAAAGTTTCCTACGATAATGTTACTATTAAAGGAACACTAGACATGACTTTTATGGACGAAAAACTTCCTGATTTACCAAAGAAAAGAAAATGGTGGAAAAATGGTGGAAGCAATTCTGTAGAGCAGCAAATTGAAGGCTCTGTATCTTTTACAAACTGCACGTTTGAAGACAATGTATACGCTTACTTTCATGATGAAGATTCAGAATATACCTTTGTGGCAAATTTTGAAAACAATGTAGCATTTACTAACTGTACTTTTAAAGGTGAAGCGCTTTTTAAATATTCAGATTTTGAAAGAAATGCTGATTTTAGAGGATCAAAATTTAGTGACAGAACAACATTTAAATATGCAAAATTTGATAATAATGTGAGCTTTGCAAACACAGTTTTTAACGAAGACGCAGTATTTAAATACACTGAATTTAAAGATGGAGTATCATTCAACAATGCCAAGTTTCAAGACGACCTTGATATTAAGTACACAAAGGTTAAAGGGGAGTTTGACATTACTAATATGACTGTTTCAAACGACATTGATTCAAAATACACAAAAATCAACGGAAAAGGATTTAACAAATATTTGATGGAAAGTAGGAATTAAGATTCTAGACATCAATCAAATAAAAAAAGGAACTGTAAAAAACAGTTCCTTTTTTTATTTGCATTTGAATTTCCTAGTAATTTTCATACTTTGCATGTCTTCAACTTATGATAAGAAACAATGACAGAGATTACACGACTTTTTGATTTTCCATATTATCAACTAGAAACATATAATCTAGAAAAAGCGTTAACTACTAAATATAATGGAAAGTGGAAATCAACTTCCACAAAAGAATATATTGACCTAGCTAATACCATTAGTAGAGGTTTATTAAAATTAGGTGTAAAACCCAACGATAAAATTGCAGTAATTTCTAGTACAAATAGAACCGAATGGAATGTTGTTGATATAGGAATTTTGCAAATAGGTGCTCAAAATGTTCCTATTTATCCAACCATTTGTAAAGAAGATTACGAATATATTTTAAATCATTCTGAAGCAATTTATTGTTTTGCTTCAGACCAAGAGATTATTGAAAAGCTAAATGCTATAAAAGGGAACACCAAATTGAAAGACGTATTCACTTTTAACCATATAGAAGGAGAAAAAAATTGGAAAGACGTTTTAGAACTCGGTAAGGATGAAAGTAATCAAGATGTTGTTGAAGACCGAAAAAACAATGTAACTCCTAATGATTTAGCCACCTTAATTTACACTTCAGGAACTACTGGAAAACCTAAAGGTGTTATGCTGTCTCACAATAACCTTGTATCAAATGTTTTAGATAGCGAAAAACGTGTTCCTTTTGATTATGGCAAATCAAAATCGTTAAGTTTTTTACCTGTTTGCCATGTATTCGAACGTATGATTTTGTATCTATATCAATATTGTGGTGTTGAAATTCATTTTGCCGAATCCATTGAGCAAATGAGCGATAATTTAAAAGAAGTTAAACCAAATGTAATGACTGCTGTTCCTAGACTTTATGAAAAAGTCTATGACAAAATTATCGCAAAAGGGACTGACTTATCAGGAATAAAAAAAGCACTCTTCTTTTGGGCTGTAAAAGTAGGGTTGAAGTATGAACCATATGGAGCGAACGGTTGGATGTATGAAAAAAAATTAGCACTTGCCAGAAAACTCATTTTTAGCAAATGGAAAGAAGGCTTAGGTGGTAATTTAGATTTAATGGTATCAGGAAGTGCTGCTTTACAACCAAGACTAACAAGAATTTTTGCTGCTGCTGGAATGCCAATTATGGAAGGTTATGGATTAACTGAAACCTCACCTGTTGTATCAGTAAACGACCAACGTAATGGAGGTTTTAAAGTTGGAACTGTTGGAAGAGTAATTGACAATGTAGAAGTTATAATAGCTGAAGATGGAGAAATCCTAGTAAAAGGCCCAAACGTTATGCAAGGGTATTACAAAGACCCAGAAAAAACAGCTGAAGTAATCTCAGGAGGATATTTCCATACAGGAGATATTGGAGAAATAGATAATAATGGTTTCCTTAAAATCACTGATCGTAAAAAAGACATGTTTAAAACTTCTGGTGGAAAATATGTGGTTCCTTCATTGTTAGAAAATCAATTAAAACAGTCTCGTTTTATCGAACAAATTATGGTTATTGGTGAAGGCGAAAAAATGCCAGCAGCACTAATACAACCAAACTATGAATTCATAAAAGATTGGATAGAAAGAAAAGAAAAGAGCATTAATAACGATAACATTTCAATATGTTCATCTCAAATCATCATTGATAGAATACAACATGAAGTTGATGAAGCCAATGAACATTTCGGTAAATGGGAACAAATCAAAAAATTTGAACTTACTCCAGAAATTTGGTCTATTGATGATGGTCACCTCACTCCTACTATGAAAATGAAGCGTAAGGTTATCAAAGAAAAATATAAAGACCTCATCGAAAAAATATATCGTCCTTAATAAATTAAACTCCTTTCCTCAAGGAGTTTTTTGTTTTCATCACTGTCTCAAAACAATTTTTGCTATGCATGCATAATTTTTTAACGATTTACTATGCATGCATAGTATATTTTATTATATTTGAACTTTCCCTTTACCTTATGAAAGAAAAAACTATAGATTACGTGTTGAGAACCACTTGGTTGGCAGTCCAAAAAATGTATAACGAAGAAGCTGCAAAATTCGATGCTACCATGGCAGTAGCGTTTACATTGTTAAGTATAGACCCTGTTGATGGTACACCATCTACTGCTCTAGGCCCAAAAATGGGAATGGAAGCAACAAGTCTTTCTAGGATTTTAAAAACAATGGAAGAGCGTGGTGTGATAGAGCGAAGACCCAATCCTCAAGATGGTCGAGGTGTTTTAATTCATCTTACCAAATTTGGAAGAGAAAAAAGAGAGTACTCTCGCCAACGTGTACTTACATTTAATAACACTATTAGAGAACAAGTATCCGAAGAGAAAATGAATCATTTTTATGAAGTGGCTGAAGTTATCAATGAAATGATTTCAAATAAAAGAATATATAATCAAAAAGAAGATATCCCAAAATGAGTAAACGTAGAATTAAAAAAGTAGTAGTCATTGGCTCAGGTATTATGGGAAGCGGAATTGCTTGCCATTTTGCCAATATTGGTGTTGATGTTTTACTACTCGATATCGTACCGAGAGAACTTACTGATGTAGAAAAAGCAAAAGGATTAACACTTGAAGATAAAGCAGTTAGAAACCGTTTAGTAAACGATTCTTTAAAAACTGCATTAAAGTCAAAACCCTCACCTATTTATCATCAAAAATTTGCCGATAGAATAACCACTGGTAACCTAGAAGATGATGTTGCCAAAGTAAAAGATGTCGATTGGATTATTGAAGTAGTCGTTGAGCGCTTAGACATTAAAAAGATAGTATTTGAAAATCTTGACAAACACAGAACTCCAGGAACACTAATTACATCAAACACTTCTGGTATTCCTATAAAATTTATGAGTGAAGGGCGAAGCGAAGATTTCCAGAAACATTTCTGCGGAACACACTTCTTCAATCCAGCACGATACTTAAAATTATTCGAAATTATTCCTGGACCAAGCACATCACAAGATGTATTAGATTTCTTAAACGAATATGGCGAAAAATTCCTAGGCAAAACATCAGTAATTGCCAAAGATACGCCAGCTTTTATTGGTAATAGAATTGGAATCTTCGGAATTCAATCCTTATTCCATCAAGTAAAAGAATTGGGTTTAAAAATAGAAGAAGTTGATAAACTAACAGGTCCAGTAATTGGTCGCCCAAAGTCTGCAACCTTTAGAACAGTTGACGTTGTTGGTTTAGATACCTTGGTTCATGTAGCTAACGGAATATATGACAATTGTCCAGATGATGAAGCTCACGAGTTATTTAAACTTCCCGAATTCATCAACACAATGATGGAAAACAATTGGCTAGGAAGCAAAACAGGACAAGGGTTTTATAAAAAAGTAAAAGGCGATAATGGTAAAAGTGAAATCCTTTCACTGGATTTAGATACTTTAGAGTATCGTTCTAAAAAAAGAGCCTCATTCGCTACTTTAGAACTTACTAAAACAGTCGATAAAGTTGTTGACCGTTTTCCAATTTTAGTGTCAGGAAAAGATAAAGCAGGTGAATTCTACAGAAAGAATTTTGCTGCTATGTTTGAATATGTATCAAATAGAATCCCAGAAATTACAGACGAACTCTATAAGATAGATGACGCTATGAAAGCTGGTTTTGGTTGGGAACATGGTCCATTCCAGATTTGGGATGCCATTGGAGTGGAAAAAGGTATCGACATCATGAAAGCGGAAGGCAAAAAACCTGCAGCTTGGATTACAGAGATGTTAGCGTCAGGAAGTACGTCGTTCTATACAGTAAAAAATGGTGCAACCTATGCATATGATATTCCTAAAAAATCACAAGAAAAAATCCCTGGACAAGATTCGTTCATTATTCTGGATAACATTAGAAAATCTAATGAAGTATTCAAAAATTCAGGCGTAGTGATTGAAGATTTAGGTGATGGGATTTTAAACTGCGAATTCCAATCTAAAATGAACACTATTGGTGGAGACGTTTTAGCAGGATTAAATAAAGCGGTAGACTTAGCTGAAAAAGATTTTGATGGACTAGTTATTGGTAATCAAGGCGCAAACTTTTCGGTTGGAGCTAATATTGGTATGATTTTCATGATGGCTGTTGAGCAAGAATATGATGAGTTAAATATGGCTATTAAGTATTTTCAAGATACTATGATGCGCATGCGCTACTCGTCTATTCCAACTATTGCTGCTCCTCACGGAATGTCATTAGGTGGTGGATGTGAATTATCGATGCATGCTGATAAAGTTGTAGCTGCTGCCGAAACTTACATTGGATTGGTGGAGTTTGGTGTAGGAGTGATTCCAGGTGGTGGAGGCTCTAAAGAAATGGCTTTACGTGCTCAAGACACATTTAGAAAAGGTGATGTAGAATTAAACATTCTCCAAGAGTATTTCTTAACTATTGGTATGGCTAAAGTAGCAACCTCAGCTTACGAAGCATTTGATATGGGAGTTTTACAAAAAGGAAAAGATATTGTTGTAGTTAATAAAGACAGACAGATTGCTACAGCTAAGGCACAGGCAAGATTATTAGCTGACGCTGGATACACACAACCTGTAAAGCGTAAGGACATTAAAGTACTTGGAAAGCAGGCACTTGGTATGTTTTTAGTAGGAACCGATTCTATGGAAGCTGCAAATTACATTAGTGAACATGATCAAAAAATTGCCAACAAACTAGCTTATGTAATGGCTGGAGGCGATTTGTCTGAACCAACTTTAGTAAGTGAGCAATACTTATTGGATATAGAACGCGAAGCTTTTCTATCACTTTGTACAGAAAGAAAAACGCTAGAGCGTATTCAGCACATGTTAAAAACTGGTAAACCGTTAAGAAATTAGAAAAATGAAACAAGCATATATAGTAAAAGCATATAGAACAGCAGTTGGAAAAGCGCCAAAAGGAGTATTCCGTTTTAAAAGAACTGATGAACTCGCAGCTGAAACCATTCAGCATATGATGAATGAGTTACCAGAACTTGACAAAAAAAGAATTGACGATGTTATTGTTGGAAACGCAATGCCAGAAGGCTCTCAAGGACTAAACATGGCACGTTTAATCTCTTTGATGGGATTAGATATTGTAGATGTTCCTGGAGTAACAGTAAATCGTTTTTGCTCTTCTGGAGTAGAAACCATTGCGATTGCAGCAGCCAAAATTCAATCTGGAATGGCTGATTGTATCATTGCTGGAGGCGCAGAAAGCATGAGTGCTGTACCTATGACAGGTTTTAAACCAGAATTAAATTACGATATCGTTAAAGCTGGTCATGAAGAGTATTATTGGGGAATGGGTAATACGGCTGAAGCAGTTGCAAATCAGTTTAAAGTATCTCGTGAAGACCAAGACGAGTTTGCATACAATTCACATATGAAAGCCTTAAAAGCACAGGCTGAAAATCGTTTTCAAGACCAAATTGTTCCTATTAACGTAGAACAAACATATATAGATGACAACGGAAAAAAAGCCACAAAGTCATATACCGTAACTAAAGATGAAGGCCCAAGAAAAGGAACTAACAAAGAAGCATTAGCAAAACTTAGAGCTGTATTTGCTCAAGGTGGAAGTGTCACTGCTGGAAACTCATCTCAAATGAGTGATGGTGCTGCATTTGTAATGGTAATGAGCGAAGATTTGGTTAAAGAATTAAACCTTGAACCTATTGCGAGATTAGTAAATTATGCTGCAGCAGGTGTCGAACCTCGTATTATGGGAATAGGTCCAGTAAAAGCTATTCCTAAAGCATTAAAACAAGCTGGACTGCAACAAAATGATTTAGAATTGATTGAGTTAAATGAAGCTTTTGCTTCACAATCTCTGGCTGTTATTAGAGAGTTAAATCTAAATCCTGATATCATTAATGTTAATGGAGGAGCCATTGCATTAGGGCATCCACTTGGATGTACAGGAGCAAAATTATCTGTTCAGTTATTTGATGAAATGCGCAAACGAAATATGAAAGGTAAATATGGTGCAGTTACAATGTGTGTAGGTACAGGACAAGGTGCCTGTGGAATATTTGAATTTTTAAATTAAAAGAATACCCAAACGATAAAGTAATGGAAGAAAAAGAATTATTAAGAGGTGGACAGTTTTTAGTAAAAGAAACTAACTGTGAAGACGTTTTTACTCCTGAAGATTTTTCAGAAGAACAACAAATGATGAAAGAGGCGGTTATGGAATTTAACGACCGTGAAATTATTCCACATAAAACACGATTTGAAGCAAAAGACTATGCATTAACTGAGGAATGTATGCAAAAAGCTGGAGAACTTGGTTTTCTAGGTGTTGCAGTACCTGAAGCCTATGGTGGATTAGGAATGGGATTTGTGTCAACATGCTTAACATGTGACTATATTTCAAGTGGAACAGGGTCTTTTAGTACTGCTTTTGGAGCACATACTGGAATTGGAACTATGCCAATTACACTCTACGGAACCGAAGAGCAAAAACAAAAATATGTGCCAAAACTAGCTACTGGTGAGTGGTTTGGCGCTTATTGCTTAACAGAACCTGGAGCAGGTAGTGATGCCAATTCTGGAAAAACTACAGCAACACTTTCGGATGATGGAAAATCATATAAAATCAATGGACAGAAAATGTGGATTTCCAATGCTGGATTCTGCCGTTTAATGATTGTTTTTGCTAGAATTGAAGATGATAAAAACATTACAGGTTTTATTGTAGAATATGATAAAGACAATCCAAATGGTATTACACTTGGAGAAGAAGAACACAAATTAGGTATTCGTGCATCATCGACACGTCAGGTGTTTTTTAACGATACTGAAGTTCCTGTTGAAAATATGCTTTCGGAAAGAGGGAATGGCTTTAAAATTGCTATGAATGCGCTTAATGTTGGTCGTATAAAACTAGCTGCTGCTTGTTTAGATTCACAAAGACGCATTATGTCTTTAGGCGTACAATATGCTAACGAGCGTAAGCAATTTAAAACACCAATATCTGAGTTTGGTGCTATTAAAGTGAAACTAGCAGAAATGGCTACAAGTGCTTATGCTGGTGAGTCTGCAACCTATAGAGCTGCAAAAAATATTGAAGATAGAATCGCAATTCGTGAAGCAGCAGGAAACTCACATCAAGAAGCTGAGCTAAAAGGTGTTGAAGAGTATGCTATAGAATGTTCTATTTTGAAAGTTGCTGTATCTGAAGATGTGCAAAACTGTGCAGACGAAGGTATTCAAATTTATGGTGGAATGGGATTCTCTGAGGAGACACCAATGGAAGCCGCTTGGAGAGATGCTCGTATTGCTCGTATTTATGAAGGCACGAACGAAATCAATAGAATGCTTTCTGTTGGAATGCTGGTAAAGAAAGCAATGAAAGGTCATGTGGATTTATTAGGACCTGCTCAAGCTGTTCAAGAAGAATTAATGGGAATACCATCTTTTGATACGCCAGATTATTCTGAGTTATTTTCAGAAGAAAAAGAAATGATTAAGAAACTTAAAAAGACTTTCTTAATGGTTGCTGGTGGTGCAGTACAAAAATTTGGTCCTGATTTAGAGTCTCATCAGCAACTATTGATTGCAGCAGCTGATATATTAATTGAGATATATATGGCTGAATCTACTATTTTAAGAACAGAAAAGAATGCTAAGCGTTTTGGAGAAGAAGCTCAGTCTGCACAAATAGCCATGGCAAAACTATATTTATATCACGCAGTTGATATTATTGAAGAAAAAGGAAAAGAAAGTATTATCTCATTTGCAGAAGGTGATGAACAACGTATGCTATTAATGGGATTGAAGCGATTTACTAAATACGTAAACTATCCAGATATTGTGGATTTGCGTAATGAAATTGCTGAGAAAGTTAAAGCTGAAAACAAATATTGTTTTTAGACTATTTAGGTTGGTTAGAAAAAAAAAGCTTCAAATATTTGAAGCTTTTTTTGTTTTTTAATACTCGACAAACGTAAACGATTTATGGATAATTTTCCATTCATCTTTAACTTTCAAGAGCATTAAATAATCTGTATAAAGTCGTTTTCTATCTGGTATTTCTATTTCAATTTTTGCTATGGCTGCATCATTAACAAAGTCAACCGAAATTATTTTACCGATACGATTACTCTTTCTTCCTTGTTTCACATTTGAGATATAACCCTTACCTGACCAAGCATTAACTGAATCATTTCTTACAAAGTATAAGTTGAAGTCTGGGTGAAATGCTCTTTTTAATCTATCAGGTTCTCCATTAGCAGTTCCTTCAATATAATCCATTAAAGGTTTGTTTATTTTTTCAATTTCAGTCTGTGAATTTACATTTACTATCGCTAAAAAAGTCACAAGTAATAATATTCCTTTTTTCATTTTGATTGATGTTTATTTTTTATAAAGTTATTAAAATTAATCATTTAATACTTATTATATTTTATACAGAACTCAAAACCAAAACAGCTTTTTTTAGTACTTTAGAGAAAAATTATTTTATTGTTATGCAAAAGTTATTTTCTATACTATTTTATTTGGCTTTTCTTGTTACTTATTCTCAACCAAATACAGAAGTTTTTCTGTTTGATCTTTCTGTAAAAAACAGTGTTTACAGCTTCACAAACGGAAAAAATATTTCTAATAATGAAGGGTATGATAATCAACCTTCTTTTGTAAATGATAATAGAATCCTCTTTGCCTCTACTCGAAATGGACAAACTGATATTGTTTCCTATAGAGCAAATTACGATACTAAAACTTGGATTAATTTTACAGATGGAGGAGAATACACACCTTTAAAAATTCCAAACCAAAATGTTGTTTCTGCTGTGCGCTTAGATCCTGATGGTAAACAGCGATTATATTCCTACAATTTAAGAAATGGTGAATCTACAGAGCTTATTGCCGATTTAGTTGTAGCATATTACACTTGGTATAACGACCACACCATTGTATCAGCTGTTATTGAAGAAGAAAACCTCAACTTATATGTTAGTAATTTAAAAGAAGGCTGGAATCGAAAATATGCCACAAATGTTGGTCGTTCATTTCATAAAATTCCGAATAGTAACCTAGTCAGTTTTATTTCCAAAGAAAATGATACTTGGAATATAAAATCTTTGAACCCTGAAACTGGAGACACGAAGATTATTACAAATACTTTAAGTGGCAGTGAGGATATGTGTTGGATGATTAATGGTGACATAATCATGGGAAAAGACAGTAAACTATATAAGCTTACAATTAACAAAGACAATGACTGGAAAGAAATTGTAGATTTAAAAGACTTTGGTATCACTAAAATCTCTAGAATTACTGGAAATTCCATCTCGAATAAATTTTTAATAGCAGCAGAAGTTAATGGTGTCAAAACTAAAAAAGTCACTAAACTAGAGCCTAAATTAGAAAACATAGCTTGGATTTCAGGCACATGGCGTGGAGAAGCTTTTGGTGGAATTACTGAAGAAATTTGGAGCGAACCTTCTGGTGGATCTATGATGGCTTCATTTAAACTAATAAATGATGGTAAAGTGTCATTTTATGAAATAGAAATAATCAGAGAAATAAAAAATTCACTCATTTTGCAATTAAAACACTTTAATGACGACTTAAAGGGTTGGGAGACCAAAGATGAAACAGTAGATTTCCCATTAATTGAGATTACACCAACAAAAGTCATTTTTGAAGGTATGATTTTTGAGAAAGTTGGAGACAAGGAAATGAACGTCTATGTAGACATTCACAACGAAGACGGTTCAGTTGAAAATGTAAAATTCAACTACAAAAAAGATTAAATGTTTAATTTAAGATTTTATCATTTTACTTTAATACTTATTCTAATAGTGCTTAATAGCTCTTGCAAGAATGGAGATGACTTTTCGGGAAGTGATGTTGGTGGTCAAAATGGAGTTGCAAATGGTTGTGAAGGTTTTAATTACCCAAATTGGCAAACATCTCCTCATAAACTGCCTTTTCCTGTTGGACAATCATATTCAATAGGTCTTAGTAATTGTACAGGTGGTTCATCTCACGCTCCTGGAACTCCAGATCAATTTGCAATTGACATTATCATGGATATTGGAACTCTTGTTACAGCTTCAAGAAAAGGAACAATAATGTATGTTGAAGAGTCAGGACTCGATTATGAACCACTAAATAATGTTGTTGTTTTAAGGGATGAAGATGGTTATTTTTTACAATATCATCACCTCACATTTAATGGAGCATTGGTTGAAGAAGGAGATTTTGTCGATCCTGGTGATCCTATTGGTTATTCTGGAGCCTCAGGAAATGTAACATTTCCTCATTTACATTTTGTGGCAACAGATTGGGATTGGGTCAACCCTTATGGAACACACCCTTACGAATCTTTCCCAATAACCTTTAGCAATACCACAGAAAATCCAAAAAGCTTAATACAAGGCGAAACTTATGAAGCTTTATCTTATTAAATACACTAACTACAAACTATTCTTATGAAAAGACATTTATTTTTCATTCTATCTCTTAGCATTTCATTTTATATCAATGCTCAAACTGATCAAAAACTATACGATATTATTGACGCTGTTTCAGCCGAACGAATAAAACAGGATGTCAAAACTCTTGCTGATTTTGGAACAAGACACACTCTAAGCGATACAGTTTCCCAAACTCGTGGAATTGGTGCAGCGCGTCGCTGGATAAAATCAGAATTCGATAAAATAGCTTCTGATTGCAGTAATTGCTTGGATGTGTTTTATCAAAAGGATTTAGTCAAAAAAGGTGATGGAGCTCGTATTGTTCATGATGTTGAAATTGTAAACGTTGTAGCTATTCAAAAAGGAACTAAATATCCTAATCGTTATATCATAATGAGTGGTGATATTGATTCTCGAGTTTCAGATCCAACAGATTTTACTTCTGATTCGCCAGGAGCTAATGACAATGCATCTGGAATGGCTGGTACTATTGAGGCAGCTCGGGTTTTAAGCAAGTACCGTTTTGAGAATAGCATTATTTATGTTGGCTTGTCTGGTGAAGAACAAGGGCTTTATGGTGGCAAAGGACTAGCAGCTTATGCAAAAGAAAAAGGTTGGGACATTATTGGTATTATGAACAACGATATGATTGGTAACATAAAGGGCGTCGATGGTGTTATAGACAATAGAACATTTAGAATTTTTTCTGAACCAGTTCCACCAACTGAAACAGAACGTGAACGTGGATCTAGGCGATTTTATGGTGGTGAAGTCGATGGAATTTCTCGTCAATTGGCTCGATATGTCCATAAAAATGTAAAAACTTATATGCCAGAAATGAATCCTATGATGATTTATCGACTGGATCGTTTTGGTCGTGGTGGTCATCATCGTCCTTTTAATGATGCAGGTTTTGCAGGAATCAGGATTATGGAAGCTCATGAAAACTACACGCAACAACATCAGGATATTCGTACTGAAAATGGAATAGATTATGGTGACACTTTTGAACATGTTAATTTTCCTTATGCTAAAAAACTAACAGCAGTAAATGCAATCAATTTAGCAAGTTTAGCGAGTGCTCCTCCTCCTCCTCAAAATTTAAGAATTGGTGGTATAGTTCAACCCTCTGTTAAATTTAAATGGGATAAAGTTGATGGAGCAGTTGGCTACAAAATTTATTGGAGAGATACTACATCTCCTACTTGGGATCACAGTAGATATGTTGATGACGTTTCAGAATTTCTTTTAAAAGGTATAGTTATAGATAATTTCTTTTTTGGAGTTGCTTCGGTTGGAAAAGATGGACATGAAAGTTTAGTGGTTTTTCCTAACAGAACATTTAGGTAGTATTTAATCTGCAATGAACTATCCTGAGCTATATTTTCCTCGTGATGTTGAATGGTATGATTGGTTATTGCAAAACCATGGCAAGGCTGAGGGAGTTTATCTCATTTTTTATAAGCTCGAGCTAAATAAACCAACCATGCGTTGGGAAGAAGCAGTTAAAGTAGCCTTATGTTTTGGTTGGATTGATTCAACGGTTAAAAGTTTAGGTAATGGAAAACGTAGGCAATACTTCTGTCCAAGAAATCCGAAAAGTGTTTGGAGTGCTTTAAATAAGCGTTATGTTACTGAGTTAGAAAAAAATAACCTCATTCAGCCAAGTGGTTACAACAAAATTGAAATCGCTAAAGAAAACGGAATGTGGAATTTCCTTGATGATGTTGAAAATTTAATCATTCCTAGCGATTTACAAAATGCCTTTAATACCAATGAAAAAGCTTATACAAATTATCAAAATTTTGCTCCAGGCTACAGGAAGTCATATCTATATTGGCTAAAACAAGCTAAAAGGGAAGCTACAAGACAAAACAGAATTAGTAAAATTGTTGAGTTATGCGAGAAAAATCAGAAAAGCAGAGAATAGTTAACAACCCTTTAAGAAAATAGTCTTCCTTTTTTTCTATTTTCGACTTCAAATAAATTTCCTTGAATACAAAGACCAGAGAACTAGCAAAAAAAGCACGTTTTTACCGAAGATTACATAAATTTATTGCAATACCTCTTTGCTTTTTTATGCTTCTACTTGGTATTACTGGTTTACTATTAACTTGGAAATCTGAGCTAAAACTCTCTCCTCCGACTCAAAAAACGATTGGTAAAAATCAACTCATTTCTATTTCAGATATTGAAAAAAATGCACTAAAATTTATTGATTCATTAAATTTAGACAATCAAATCAATAGAATTGATTATCGTCCATCAAAAGGTATCGCTAAAATCAGGTTTGAGAATCATTTTACAGAACTCCAAATTGATTGCTATTCAGGAAAAATAATCTCAGTAAAACAAAGAACTTCTGACATTATTGAAATGATTCATGATGGTTCTATCATCGATTTTATGTTTAAAAGCAAATCAGAAAATGCAAAACTTATCTATTCTTCCTTAGCTTCATTAGGCCTTGTTTTACTTGCCCTAAGCGGCTTTTTTCTTTGGCTAAAACCAAAACAAATAAAAAAACTGAAAACGGAGAAGCATTAACATTCAATTAAGAAATATCTCAGTCCTTTTAACTAACTTTAAAGCTTTATTTAACTAACCGAATTTTATAATGAAAAAACTCATATCCTTAGTAATGCTATTCTGCATTACAGTGCTTTCTGCACAAGAATTTTCAATGGATTTAGTAAAAAACATGGAACCACGTAATATAGGTCCTGGTGGAATGTCTGGTCGTGTTACTGCCATTGATGTTGTCTTAAATAATCCTGATGTCATGTACGTTGGTACAGCTTCTGGTGGTTTATGGAAATCTACCTCTGGAGGTATTAAATGGGAGCCAATTTTTGATGATCAAGTAACAGCTTCAATTGGATCAGTCGCAATACAGCAATCCAACCCAAGTGTAATTTGGGTAGGAACTGGTGAAGGAAACCCAAGAAACAGTTTAAATGGTGGTTTTGGAATATATAAATCCCTCGATGGTGGAAAAAGCTGGAAATCTATGGGACTTGAAAAAACACGTCATATTCATCGCGTTATTATAGACCCAACAAATCCAGATGTAGTTTATGCTGCAGCTATTGGATCTCCTTGGGGAGAACACCCAGAAAGAGGTGTATACAAAACTATTGATGGTGGAAAGACTTGGAAAAATATCTTATTCGCAAATAATAAAACTGGAGCAGCAGATTTGATTATGGATCCTTCAAATCCGAATAAATTAATGGCTGCAATGTGGGAACACAAAAGAGAACCTTGGTTTTTTACATCAGGTGGTGAAGGTTCTGGTCTTCATATTACTCATGATGGTGGAGAAACTTGGAAAAAGATTACAGATGAAGACGGATTTCCAAAAGGAGATTTAGGTCGAATTGGTGTAGCAATTGCTCCTAGCAAGCCAAATGTTGTATATGCATTGGTGGAGGCAAAAAAGAATGCGCTTTACAAAAGTACTGACGGAGGATTTAAATGGCGAAAGATTAATGACAATATGAATGAAATTGGAGGCAGACCATTTTATTATGGAGAGATTTATGTAGATTCTCAAAATGAAAATCGTGTTCATTCAATTTTTACATATGTAAACACATCTGAAGATGGTGGAAAAAGTTTTTCACAGCTAATGCCTGCATATGGTGTTGATAATGGTGTACATCCAGATCATCATGCATGGTGGATTCACCCTGAAAATGGTCAATTTATGATTGATGGTAACGATGGTGGAATGAACATCACTAAAGATGGAGGAAAGACTTGGCGTTTTATTGGTAATCTCCCGGTTGCTCAATTTTATCATATAAATGTGGATAATGATTTCCCATATAATGTTTATGGTGGAATGCAGGACAATGGGTCTTGGAGAGGTCCAGCTTATGTTTGGAGAGCTCAAGGCATTAGAAATAGTTATTGGCAAGAAATTAGTTTTGGTGATGGTTTTGATGTGGTTCCAGATAAAGATAATTCTCGTTATGGATGGACTATGAGTCAGCAAGGGTCAGTAAGTCGATACGATTGGGAAACTGGCAATAATTATTTTGTACAGCCAACGCATCCAGATCCAAACGTTCAGCTTCGATTTAATTGGAATTCAGCAATAAACATTGATCCTTTTAATAATAGTACTGTTTACTTTGGTAGTCAGTTTGTACACAAATCAACAGATAAAGGAGATACTTGGTCAGTTATTTCTCCTGATTTAACAACAAATGACCCTGAAAAGCAAAAACAAAGTGAAAGTGGTGGATTAACAATGGACGCCACAGGCGCCGAAAACCATACAACTATTCTTGTTATTGAACCTTCACCTGTTGAAAAAGATATGCTTTGGGCTGGAACAGATGATGGTCGAGTACATTTCACCCAAAATGGTGGTCAGACTTGGACAGATGTTTCAAAAAACATAAAAGGATTACCAGCAGGAAGTTGGATTCCTCAAATAAAGGCTTCAAACAAAAATAAAGGTGAAGCTCTTTTAGTAGCAAATGACTATAGACGATTTAATTATACACCTTATGTTTATAGAACAAAAGACTATGGAAAAACTTGGTCAAGAATTGTAGATGGTACAGATGTAAAAAGCTATGCCTTAGCAATAGTTGAAGATATTGAAGAACCAAACTTAATGTTTTTAGGTACAGATGATGGTCTGTATATATCTGTTGATGCTGGAAATAAATGGACTAAATGGACCAATGGTTTTCCAACTGTTTCAGTAAAAGATTTAGTAATCCATTCTCGTGAGCATGATTTGGTAATTGGTACTTTTGGTCGTGCTGCTTGGGTTTTAGATGATATCAGACCATTAAGAGCAATTGCAAAAAATAAAAACATTATCAACTCAAAATTAGAACTTTTCAACCCTCCAACGGCATATCAAGCTGCCTATCAGCAACCAACTGGAAGTCGTTTTGGTGCAGATGCTATGTTTAATGGTGAAAACAGAGGTTATGGAGCTCGTCTTTCTTACTACTTAAATGTTGACAAAAAGAAAGACAACATGGATGATAAAAGTGATAAAAAACAAGAGGACGATGCTAGTGAAGTTGCTGAAAAGAAAGTGAAATGGGACTCTGTTCACATGAATATCTATGATGGAGACAGACTCATAAGAACATTAAAACGTAAAGCACCTAAAGAAACTGGTGTACATAATTGGACGTGGTTTATGGATGAAAAAGGTGGTGACAGACCATCTAGAAGAATTAGACCTCGTCGTGGTGAACCAGGAGGAGTTTCCGTAAAACCTGGAACTTACAAAGTTGTAATGAGATTTGGTGACCAAACCTCAGAAACTAATATTACAGTAAAGGATGATCCAAGAATTAATGTTTCTTCTCAAAACACTAACGAAGTTTATGCAACATTAAAGCAATTGGAAGATTTGCAACAAATTGCTGCAGATGCAGTAAAACAACTTGTTGAAAGTAAAACCATCGCTGAAGAGTATTCAAAAACATTAGCAAAAGTTGATAAAAAAGCCAATAAGGATAACATTAAAGCATCAAAGGATATTGCCAAAAAGATTGATGAAATCCTAGCTATTTATCTAGGAAGCATTGATGAACGTCAAGGTATTACAAGAAATCCAGAGATTACTGTGATGCGTCGCTTAGGACAAGCCAGAAGATATGTAGGTTCAAGGCAAAACGGAATATCTTCAACAGAAACCACACTTATTCAACATGCTAAAGATGAATTAAGTGGGGCTTTAGATAAGACTAATGCATTCTTTTCTGATGAATGGACACCTTACAAGAGCAAAATGGATGGTGTAAATATTTCTCCTTTCAAAGAAACCAAAACTTTTAAAATGAATTAAACATAACTGATAGTTAATAAAAAAACGCTCTGATAATTCAGAGCGTTTTTTGTTTCGTAAATGCAATATTAAAAAAAGTTGTAAATTCATGCATCCGAATTTCCTAGCTTCCTATTCACAAATTAAACACTAATGAAAAAAATTCTTTTAATGGCAATGCTTCTTGCCTTTTGGTCTTGTAAGCAAGACAGTAGTGAACAAGCAGATGTAGCTTTAGATTTAAAACAATATACTATTGAACAATTCATGGATAATGAAGCTGTTGGAGGTGGTAGTTTTTCTCCTGATAAATCGAAGCTTTTGGTATCAAGTAATCGTTCAGGTATTTATAATATGTACACTGTTCCAACTTCTGGTGGCGATTTAACTCCAATTACAGCGTCTGATTCTGCATCTATTTTTGCAGTATCTTATTTTCCAAATGATGAACGAATGTTGTATCGCGCTGATGGAAATGGTGATGAAATATATCATCTTTATTTGAGAGATCTTGATGGATCTGTAAAAGAGCTTACTCCAGATGAAGGAGCAAGAGCCTCATTTTATGGCTGGTCTAGAGATGGTAAAAAGTTTGCCTATGGTTCAAACAAGCGAAATCCTCAATTTATGGATCTATATGAAATGGATCTTGAAAATTTTGAGTCAACATTAATTTATCAAAATGATGAAGGTTACGATGTCGCAGCCATTTCTTATGATGAAAATACGTTAGCACTATCCAAAACAGTTAACACTAATGATTCTGATTTATTCCTTTATAGTATTTCAGATAAACAAATGACCAAAATAAATGAAAATTTAAGTGGGAATTCTGCCCAAGACTTCTCACTAGATGGTAGCACCTTTTATTACACTACTGATGAAGGCTCAGAATTTTCATATATTATGAAATATGATATCGCATCTGGAACAAAGGAAAAAGTTCTCGAAAAACCTTGGGATGTTTCTGGTACTTATTTCACTTTTAATGAAAAGTACAGAGTAACCTATATTAATGAAGATGCTAAAAACAGCATTGAAGTTCTGGATGTAGCTTCTGGTAATAATATCGATCTTCCAAATTTTGATAATGCAAGTATTACAAGTGTTGGTTTCTCCAGAGATGAGAGCATGATGCGTCTTTATGTTGGAGGTTCCCACAATCCATCTAACTTATATAGTTATAATTTAGAATCTAAAGAATTAACACAACTTACTGATGTTTTAAATAAGGAAATTGATGCATCGCATTTAGTAAATGCAAAGGTCATTCGTTATCCTTCGTTTGATGGCGTAGAGATTCCTGCTATATACTATTTACCTCATCAAGCATCGGAAAACACTAAAGTACCTGCACTTGTTTGGGTTCATGGAGGACCAGGTGGCCAATCACGACAAAACTTTAACTCGTTAATTCAGTATATGGTTAATCATGGCTATGCAGTATTAGCAGTAAATAATCGTGGTAGCAGTGGTTATGGTAAAACGTTCTATCAAATGGATGACCTTAATCATGGTGAAAAAGATTTGCAAGACTGTGTCGAAGGTAAAAATTGGTTAGCTCTTCAACCAGAAATTGATCCTGACAAAATAGGAATTATTGGAGGTTCTTATGGTGGTTATATGACTATGGCTGCACTAACATATACTCCAGAAGAATTTGCAGTTGGTGTTAATATTTTTGGTGTTACTAACTGGATACGAACACTAAAAAGTATTCCACCATGGTGGGAATCTTTTAAAGATGCACTTTACAAGGAATTAGGTGATCCACATTCGGCAGATTCGGTAAGACTAAAACGCATTTCACCACTATTTCATACAGATAAAGTAACCAAACCACTTATTGTATTACAAGGCGCTCAAGACCCAAGAGTTTTACAAGTAGAATCAGACGAAATTGTTGAGGGTGTACGAAAAAATGGTGTTCCAGTTGAATACGTTCTATTTGAGGATGAAGGTCATGGCTTTGTTAAAAAAGAAAATCAGATTGAAGCCTATAGTAGTATTTTAAAATTCTTAGATCAATACTTGAAAAAAGTTGATGCACCAATAGATGGTGAAACAAAAGATACTGAGATAAAACCTATAAACGAAGAATAAAAGACCATATAAAAAAGCGCTCATTTGAGCGCTTTTTTATTCTATACGATTGAGTTCGTTTAGCTTTTCTATTTTTATTTGTTTTCCAATTGTAGAAATTAACCCTTCTTTTTTAAACTGAGATAATACTCTAATTGCAGACTCAGTAGCAGTACCAACCAAACTTGCAAAATCTTCACGAGACAACAGTACACTCAAAGTTCCGTCCGAATTAGTCCCAAAACTATTATGAATATTTACTAATACCTCAGCCATGCGCTTCCTAACTGACTTCTGAGCCATATTAACTATAATGTCATCAGCCTCCTTTAAATCATGAGCCATTTGTTGCAACACATCAAAAGTAAACGATGGGTTTTTTTTTAGGTCATTCACAATTTCTTCTTTAGGAATAAAACAAACTTCCATATCGTTTAAAGCAGTTGCTTGCAAATTAGCACGCTCATCGGAAACTAATGAACGTTGTCCTAACAGCTCTCCCTTTATAACCAATTTAACAATTTGGTCTTTTCCGTTGGCACTTAATTTAGATAGTTTACAAATACCATCCTTTATACAATAAACTCCATTGAGCCTATCTCCTTCATCAAAAATAACATCTCCCTTTTTTATAGTTTGAGTTGTTTTACACCCAGAAATTCTAATTAATTCATCTTTCGTCAATGATTTTAAAGAATTAAATTGACGAACAATACATTGTTCACATTTACTCATACCAGTTTCTTATGTCTCGTAAAAATAACTAAAACATGACAAATATCATATTTTAAAATGTGTTGATTTTCAATCTTTGTCTCAGGTATAAAATGAGCAAATAATATGGACAAGATCTCTTGTTTCCACTGTGGTGATAATTGTAATTCTTCAATTATTAAATTCGACGAAAAATCATTTTGTTGCAATGGTTGCAAAACTGTATACGAGATTTTCTCTGAAAATGATTTAACCTGTTATTATGATTTACAAGCTTCACCTGGAGCTATTCCAAAAGAAATTCAAGGTAAATATGATTTTCTTTCACAAGAAAACATTATAGAAAAATTAACTGAGTTCAATGATGGAAAACTCCAAATTGCAACTTTATACATTCCACATATTCATTGCAGTTCATGTATTTGGATACTGGAAAACCTCAATAAACTAAATCCAAATATTTCAACGTCTCTTGTTGGTTTTGGTAAAAAAACGGTTAGAGTCACTTATAATTCCGAAAACTACTCACTGAAAGAAGTTGTTTTACTCTTAAGTTCTATTGGTTATGAACCATATATTTCTTTGGAAGATTTTAAAACTGGCAAAGAGCATATTAATAGAACGCTTATTTATAAGCTTGGTATTGCTGGTTTTGCTTTTGGGAATGTGATGTTTCTTTCGTTCCCAGAGTATTTTGAAGTCGGTGAATTTTGGTTAGAAAAATACAAACACTTATTCAGATGGCTCATGTTTGCATTTTCTATTCCTGTGGTTTTTTATGCAGCACAAGACTATTTTATTTCAGCATATAAAGGCTTAAGTTCTAAATTATTAAACATTGATGTTCCTATTGCACTAGGAATTGCTGTTTTATTCATTAGAAGTAGTGCAGAAATATTTTTTGATTTAGGTTCTGGATTTTTTGACAGTCTAACTGGTTTGGTTTTTTTCTTATTACTCGGGAAATTTTTTCAGCAAAAAACGTATTCATTTTTATCATTTGAACGTGATTACAAATCTTATTTCCCGATAGCAGTTACTAAAATTTTTGACGGAGAAGAAAAACCCATTCAAGTTTATGACATAAAAAAAGGAGACAGGTTATTAATTAGAAACGAAGAATTAATTCCTGTTGATGGCATACTTATTAATGGAAAAGCAAGAATTGATTATAGTTTCGTTACAGGAGAGTCAGAAAAAGTAAGAAAAGAATCTGGAGACAAGCTTTTTGCAGGCGGAAAACAAACAAATGGGATTATAGAAATGGAAGCCATTAAATCTGTAGAACAAAGCTATTTAACACAACTATGGAGCAATGATGTCTTTAGCAAAAACAAAGAAGATGGTTTTACCACTCTGACTAATGCAATCAGTAAACACTTTACAATTGCAGTACTGAGCATAGCACTAATAGCAACTACTTTTTGGTTATTTAATGATGCTTCTAAAGCATTGAATGTATTCACAGCAGTACTTATAATTGCATGTCCTTGTGCGATAGCACTCTCAGCTCCTTTTACATTTGGTAATTTGCTTCGCATCTTTGGAAAGCTAAAGTTTTATGTGAAAAATGCTTCAGTTATTGAACAATTAGCTTCAATAAATACCATAATTTTTGATAAAACCGGAACCATTACTTCTAATAAAAAAAGTACTGCAACTTATGAAGGTGATGCACTTTCTACTTCGGAGGAAACTCTTTTAAAAAACACACTTCGTGGTTCTAATCATCCATTAAGTAGAACTTTATACGATATTTTAGAAGAACATGATATCATATCTTTAAATCATTTTGAAGAACACCTAGGAAAAGGAATTGAGGCCACACATAGAAGTAATCATATAAAAATCGGTTCCGCTAGCTTTGTAGGTACTGCCGAAACCAAAGCACTAAATACATCTGTACATATTAGCACAAATAATAACTACAAAGGAAAATTCACCTTTTACAACAGTTACAGAAAAGGTTTATCAAAACTCTTTAACAAACTCAAAAAACATTACGATTTAGTCATTCTATCTGGAGACAACGAAGGTGAACTTGAAAATTTAAAAAAGCTATTACCAACAAAGACAAAACTAATTTTTAATCAGAAACCAGGTGATAAATTGGAGTATATAAAATACCATCAATCCGAAGGCGCCAAAGTATTAATGATAGGTGATGGTTTGAATGATGCTGGAGCTTTGGCCCAAAGTAATGTAGGAATTGCCATATCAGAAAATGTTAATGTATTTTCTCCGGCTTGTGATGCGATTTTGGATGCATCAAAATTCAATCAATTGTACAAATACATTCAGGCGTCAAAAGGTTCAATAAAAATTATTAAATGGAGCTTTATGCTGTCTTTTATATACAATATTATAGGGTTGTATTTCGCAGTCACAGGTCAATTAGCGCCTGTAATTGCTGCAATATTAATGCCTTTAAGTTCAATTAGCATTGTGGTGTTCACAACAATTGCAACAAGTTTTTTAGGTAAGAAATTAGAATGATTACAAATAATTAAACATGATAAAAGTCATGTTTTATAAAACGGTTCAAATGTACTTTTGAACCATAACTTCAAAGAGGTATGAGCGTTATATATATTTTATTGAGTATCAGCATAGCTGTTGCTATTGTTTTCTTTATTGCCTTTGTTTATGCAGTAAAAAAAGGACAATTTGATGATAGTTATACTCCTTCTGTTAGAATGCTTTTTGAAGACGAGCTTGTAAAAGAGGATACCAAACCAACTGTTAAAACCAAAAAGACTAATTAATCATTATGGAAGTACAACAATTTCATTACGATAACAAAATCGTTACAAAGTTCATTTACGCCACCATCGTTTTTGGAGTGGTAGGAATGTTAGTAGGATTACTGCTAGCATTCATGTTTATTTTCCCTAACCTTACTGATGGTATTTCATGGCTTAGTTTTGGTCGTTTAAGGCCTTTACACACAAATGCAGTAATTTTTGCTTTTGTAGGAAATGCCATGTTTGCAGGTATTTATTATTCACTTCAACGGTTGCTAAAAGCACGTATGGCAAGTGACCTCTTAAGTAACATAAATTTTTGGGGTTGGCAATTAATCATTGTTGCTGCAGCAATAACTTTACCTCTGGGAATCACAACTTCAAAAGAATATGCCGAATTAGAGTGGCCAATTGATATTGCAATTGCCTTAGTTTGGGTTGTCTTTGGAGTTAACATGATTTGGACTATACTTAAAAGACGTCAACGACACTTATATGTGGCTATTTGGTTTTATATCGCAACGTTTATTACTGTTGCTGTACTTCATATTTTTAATAGTTTAGAAATGCCTGTAAGTGCATTAAAGAGTTATTCTGTCTATGCAGGAGTTCAAGATGCTTTGGTTCAATGGTGGTATGGACATAACGCTGTTGCATTCTTTTTAACAACACCTTTCCTAGGCCTGATGTATTATTTTGTTCCAAAAGCAGCAAACAGACCTGTTTATTCGTATAGACTCTCTATTGTCCACTTTTGGTCATTAATATTTATATATATCTGGGCAGGACCTCACCACTTACTTTATACAGCTTTACCAGGTTGGGCTCAAAACTTAGGTGTTGCATTCTCTGTTATGCTTTTGATGCCTTCTTGGGGAGGAATGATAAATGGTTTATTGACTTTACGTGGAGCTTGGGATAAAGTTCGTACAGATCCAGTTTTAAAATTCATGGTAGTTGCTATAACTGGTTATGGTATGGCAACGTTTGAAGGGCCTACTCTATCGCTTAAAAATGTAAATGCAATAGCACACTTTACAGACTGGATTATTGCTCACGTTCATGTTGGTGCTTTAGCTTGGAACGGGTTTATGGCATTTGGTATTATATATTATTTAATACCACGATTGTTTAAAACTAAACTCTACTCTGTTGGTTTAGCCAATTTACATTTCTGGATAGGAACCTTAGGAATAATCATTTATGCCTTACCAATGTATGTTGCTGGATTTACCCAAGCAAGTATGTGGAAACAGTTTAATCCTGATGGAACTCTTGTATATGGTAACTTCTTAGAAACCGTTTCTGAAATTATGCCAATGTATTGGATGCGTGCAATTGGTGGCACACTATACCTTTTAGGTATGCTTATACTGGTTTATAATATTATTGCAACCATAAAGTCTGGAAGTAAAGTTACTGATGAGTTGGCAGAAGCTCCAGCATTACAGAACGTTTCAAAACGACGTGTTGCTGGTGAAGGATGGCATACATGGCTAGAGCGTAAACCAATTAAACTTACCATTTTTGCTACGATAGCTATTTTAATTGGAGGTATCGTTCAGATTGTACCAACAATTATGGTAAAATCTAATATTCCAACAATAAGCAGTGTGCAACCATATACACCTCTAGAACTTGAAGGTCGTGATATATATATTCGTGAAGGATGTGTTGGTTGTCACTCACAAATGATTCGACCATTCAGAAGTGAAGTAGAACGCTATGGCGAATATTCAAAAGCTGGAGAGTATGTTTACGATCATCCTTTCCTTTGGGGAAGTAAACGTACTGGACCTGACTTACACAGAATTGGTGGAAAATATTCTGATAATTGGCACTTAAATCACATGTACGACCCTCAGAGCACATCATCTGGCTCTATAATGCCAGCATATCAATGGCTCATAAGAGATGAACTTGATAAATCACAAACAGAAGCAAAAATGCGTGCCATGGTGAAACTAGGTGTTCCATATTCGGATGAAGACATCGCTAATGCACAACAGTTAATGTTAGAGCAAGGAACCCAAATAGAACAAAATCTGTATACAGATCCTGATTTTGCCGAAACTTACGAAGCCGATAAAGCAGCTGGAGGTTCAGAATTTGTTGAGATGAGAAATCGTGAAATAGTTGCATTGATAGCTTATTTACAACGATTAGGTACAGATATAAAAGTAACAGATTTAGAAACCGTTCAAAACTAAGATTATGCTAAAATTTGTAAAAAACCATATGGAGAGTATCACTGGAATAGAAATATATCCTATTATATCACTGCTCATCTTTTTTATCTTTTTCGTAGCTCTTTTTTGGTGGGTTTTCACTGCTAAAAAAGACTATATAACCACAGTAAGTAATATACCATTAGATAACCAAAACCACACAAAACTATGAGACATTTAATTCCTTCTTGGGTGAGAGTACCTGTTGTATTCTTTATCATTTTCGGCCTTGTAGAATACTTCGTAGATTCTGGTGATAAACCAGCATTTATTGAACAACCAATAATTATGCTTTTCCTTCTATTGGTGTTACTTATTCTCATAGCAATTGAGGCAATCGTAAATTCAATGGATAACATCTTATATCAAACTTTGGATGAAGCAGCCAAATCGAGATATGATGCTAAAAAAGATGCTCAACCAGCAATTGTTAATTGGACTAGCAAAACCTATAAAAAACTTTTGGGCTCAAAACCAATAGCTGAAGAACATGAAATTATATTAGATCATAATTATGATGGTATCAAAGAACTTGATAACAGTTTACCACCTTGGTGGCTGTATGGTTTTTATGCGACTATCATATTTGGAGCAATATATTTACTAAGATATCACGTGTTTAATGGTGAGACCCAATTTGATGAACTAGAAACAGAATATGCTGAGGCAAAAGTTGCAATTGAAAATTACAAGAAAAATGCTAAAGACTTAGTTGATATCAATACTGTTGAATTACTGACAGATTTATCAGATTTAAAAGCTGGACAAGCCATTTTTGAAACTAATTGTGTTGCTTGCCATAAATCTGATGGTGGTGGTGGAATTGGTCCAAACTTAACCGATAACTATTGGATTTCTGGAGGAAGCATCAAAGATGTTTTCAGAACGGTTTCTGAAGGAGGTCGAGATGGAAAAGGGATGATTGCTTGGAAAGTACTATTAAAACCTGCAGAAATGGCGCAAGTATCGAGTTATGTACTCCAATTTCAAGGTACAACTCCAGCAGAACCTAAAGCGCCAGAAGGCGAGCTTTGGGTAAACCCTGATGCTGATGTTCCTGCTGAAACCAATGAAGTAGTAGCCGATTCAACACAAACAGAATAAACCCAAAAAACAATAAAAAGTTTTGGAAGCACCAGAAAATGAATCGTTTAGAGACTCTATTGGAACCATCAATGAAGAAGGTAAACGTGCTTGGGTATTTCCAAAAAAACCTAAAGGCAAGTATTATGAAAAGCGTAAAATAGTAAGCTATATTTTACTTGCCTTTTTGTTTGCTGCCCCTTTTGTGAAAATCAATGGCAACCAGTTTTTGATGTTCAATGTTTTGGAACGTCGGTTTAACATTTTTGGTTTCCCTTTTTGGCCACAAGATTTTCATTTGTTTGTGATATCCATGATTATTGGTGTCATATTCATTACTTTTTTTACTGTTGGTTTTGGTCGTATATTTTGTGGTTGGATTTGCCCACAAACCATTTTTATGGAAATGGTCTTCAGACGTATAGAATATTGGATTGATGGAGACAGAAATAAGCAACGTAAACTACAAAGACAAAAATGGAATGCAGAGAAAATCAGAAAACGTGTTTTCAAATGGTTTATATTTTTAGTGATTTCGTTTTTAATTGCAAATGTCTTTCTGGCGTATTTAATTGGTAGCGACAAATTATTAAAATATATTATTGATGGTCCTTTTGAGCATTTAGGAACCTTATTCCCTTTAATAATATTCACTGGAGTTTTCTATTTCGTATTTGCTTGGTTCAGAGAGCAAGTATGTATCATCGCTTGTCCATACGGAAGGTTACAAGGCGTCCTTTTAGATACGAAATCAATTGTTGTAGCCTATGACCATAAACGAGGAGAAGGAGAAAATGGCAGAAAGAAATTTAGAAAAAATGAAGATAGAAAAGAGCTTGGTCATGGTGACTGTATCGACTGTCTACAATGTGTACATGTTTGCCCAACAGGAATTGATATTAGAAATGGTACTCAATTAGAGTGTGTAAACTGTACAGCTTGCATTGATGAATGTGACCATATTATGGAAAGCATCAATCTTCCTAAAGGATTAATACGCTATGCTAGTGAAGCTGAAATTGAAAAGAAAGAAAAGTTCAAGCTAACAGCTAGAATGAAAGGCTATATTGCTGTACTTGTTATTCTTTTTGGAGTTTTAAGCGGTATGTTACTTTTAAGAAATGATGTTGAAGCAAGAGTTTTAAGGCTTCCAGGTCAATTATATGAGCACAAAGAAGGAAATATCATTAGTAACGTATTTACCTATAAATTGGTTAACAAAACGTCTAAAAATATTGAAGATGTGAGTTTTAAACTCAGAAAATATAAAGGTACCATTAAATTGGTATCAACAAACAATTCTTTTTCAGTTCCAGAACAAGGCCTTGCAGAAGGAACTTTATTTATTGAAATTGATAAAAGTGAACTCAAAGGAGATAAAAACAAACTGATGATCGAAGTTTATAGTGGTAACCAATTAATTGAAACCACAACTGTAAATTTTTTAGGTCCAAGAAGTTATAATTAGATTATTATGAAAATAAATTGGGGAACAGGAATCGTCATTGCATTTATAGCTTTTATTAGCTTCATCTTATATTTTGTTATTAATATGAATGCTAATGACAAATACAATCATGATTTAGTCACAGAAGATTACTATAAAAAAGAACTCGAGTTTCAAAAAGACATTGACAAAGAAAGTAATTCCAAAAGCCTTGAAGAAAATATCAGTTGGAAAAAAGCCAATGAAGGTTTAATTATCAATTTTCCTAAAAACCTAAAACAAGAAAACATAACAGGTAAAGTGTTCCTATATAGACCGTCTAATAAACAATTTGACTTTGAAACTCCGATTTCATTGTCAAACCATAATTTGCTCATACCTGACAAGCGTTTGTTAGATGGTCGTTGGAACATTAAAGTTGATTGGCAATATAAAGGAAAATCGTATCTCTTCAAAAAAGAGATCATTTACTAAGAAGATTCTATGCTTTGGTCTGCTCTCATATTTGGTTTATTAGGAAGTTTTCACTGTGTTGGTATGTGCGGACCTATTGCCTTTATGCTACCTGTTGACAGAAGTAATTCCTTTAGGAAAGTCAGCCAAATATTTATTTATCATTTTGGAAGACTTTTGGCATATAGTCTTATTGGCTTGTTCTTTGGTTTGGTTGGAAAAAGCTTATATATTTTTGGTATACAACAACAACTCTCCATTGTTATAGGAGCTTTAATGATTCTAGTAGTCCTAATACCAACTCAGACATTCAATAAATACAATTTTTCAAAACCTATTTATAAACTCATTTCAAAAGTAAAATCGTCTTTAGGCAAAGCTCTTAAAAAGAAAACTCCTGATACGTTTTTAACTATCGGTTTTTTAAATGGTTTTCTTCCTTGTGGCTTAGTTTACATGGCAGTATTTGCATCAATGACAATGCAAAATGCGTTTCAAGGTAGCATATATATGACCTTATTCGGTTTAGGAACCATTCCACTCATGACAACAGCAATATATTTTGGTAAATTCTTAAATACCTCTATTAAACAACGTATCCAAAAAGCAGTTCCTGTTTTTGTAGTTATTATAGGTGTATTATTCATCCTAAGAGGTTTAGGACTAGGAATTCCTTACATCTCTCCTGCTCCAATTGTAGAAATGGCTTCGAGTGTTGTGGAGTGTTATTAATTAAGCTTAGGTGATGACTTTTGTCATAGTTTTTAGACCTTTTTCATGGTATTTTTAATACTGAATCTAAAGACAAGTACAATGAAAAAAAGAACACCAATATCTGAAATAATGACATCTGAAGTCATTACATTAAATCATACTGATGATTTAGAAACTGCTGAAAGGTTATTTAAAACTAAAAACATTAGGCATATTCCTGTAGTTAGTGGAAAAGAAATTATTGGAATGCTAAGCTATACTGATTTGCTTAGAATTAGCTTTGCAGATGCAACAGACGAAAACGATTATGAAGTAGACACCATTGTTTACAATATGTTTACCATAGAACAAGTAATGGCTAAAAATCTAATCAGTGTAACTCCAACAGTAACAATAAAAGAAGTTGCAGAAATACTTGCTAAAAAAGAGTTTCATGCACTTCCAATAGTCGACAATAATGAACTAGTTGGAATTGTTACAACAACAGATTTAATAAACTATTTGATTGATCAATTTTAAACCTAAAAAATCGCTTGGTAAATTTATCAAGCGATTTTAATTTTAGTTTTTAAAAATCTTTTCTTTTAGATTTAAAAACAATTCTTAAAACAGGCAAAACTACCCAAACACTCAATACTACAAAAGAAACGATTAAGCCAAAATTAGTGCCGAAAAATTGCTTAAAAACTGCACCTGTATAACCCAATAATGCTGAGATATCCAACTTTAAGAGTATAAGTGTTCTTGATAGATCAATAGGGTTTAACATAGTGCCAACTAGTGATAATTTATCCAATGGATAATTTTCAAACATTACTAAGGTCATTAAAAAAATACCATCGTAAATTATAGCAAGAAAGAGCCATAACAAAATAGCGTACCCAAAACCCTTTATTTTATTTTCATTAGATAAGGCAATATTAAATGCCAAAGCTGTAAATATTAGTGTAAGGAATGTTCCTGTAATTAATAATAATGAAAAGTCCCAAATAGCACTGCTTTCAAATAATCCATAAAACACGAATGGAATACCTAAACCTAATATTAAGCTCATGGATAGTGACAATGCTACACCAAGATATTGTCCTAAAAATATTGATGAACGCTTTAACGGTTGAGCCAATAAAAGTTCAGTAAATTCTTTAGAATTATAATAATACATGACCCCAAAAATGGTACCTATTAATGGTACAAGCACAATAATAACGTTCATTAAAGTAATGACTGCTTTTGACAAATCATTATTTAAAAATAATAAGACAACACCAAGTAGTAAATAAAATGCAAAATACACATAACTCCAGCGACTGCGCATTAAATCAAAAAAACTATATTTTAATATTTTAAGCATGATTTTCAGTTAAAATTGATGCAATCGCATGTTCGAAATCTGGTTGATTTGTCTTGGTTTTTAATTCTTGAATAGAACCTTTAAAATATATTTGTCCTTCTAAAATAAAAACTATTTCGTCTGATACTTCTTCAACAAAACTCATAATATGAGAGGTTATTAAAATAGTTTTCCCATTTGACTTTTCTTTTTTAATTAAATCCTTTAATCGTATCAGCGATATTGGGTCTAAACCAGTGGTTGGTTCGTCTAGAATTATTAAAGGACTATCAAACATAAAGGTTAATACAATGTTTACTTTTTGCTTAGTTCCTCCAGACAGATTCCCTAGTTTTTTATTTAAAAATGGCTCTAATCTAAAAAGTTCAATAAGGTGTTCATCATCAGAAGTATTTCCTCTTAAATCCTTAATCATTTTTAAAAGCTCCTTTACTTTTAAATTACTAGGGAAATTGGCAATTTGTGGCAGATAATCTATTTTATGTCTATAATCTGAACTCTTCTTAATATTTTCACCTAATACTGAAATATTACCTTTATTAGGAATTACCATACCTAGTATAGATTTTATCAAAGTTGTTTTTCCAGAACCATTTGGACCTAGAACAGCAAAAATACCTCCTTCACAGATGTCTAAATCTACACCTTTAAGCACTTGATTCTTGCCAAATTTTTTATGTAAGTTTTGTATGCTTACCATGTGTTCTTTTTTATTAAGGGATTATTATCCAACAAATTATCAGGTGTAAAAACAGGTGATACTTTTTCTGAAAAATCTATTATATCAATAAATAAACTCCTAAGCAAAATAATAGTTTCAGGTGTTCGATTAACAATATATGAAAACAGTTTTACTGGTCTATATGGCACATCGCCTACGCCATCTTTATCAAGGTCGTAACCTGTATAATTACTCCAATAATTTCTATCAAAAATATTATCGTTTACCTTGCTATTATATGAAATATCAAAAGAATTATACAGAAAATTATTCTCTACAAAACTATTGGTGTAGCAAGCACCACGAACTTTTATTGCCCAACCATTGCTTAAAAAATTATTGTTTTTGTAAATGATTCGATTAGAACCTTCTATGTTAATGCCAATTGTATTTTCTTCAAAGGTATTGCCAATAATTTCAGCATCATTTATCTCTTTTAAAAGCATACCATAGGATGCAGTTCCCCAATTTTCCTTAAAAGTGTTATTTAACATTTTTATGTTTTTAGAAAACATAACAGCTACTCCTGCTCCATTGTTTTCAAATGTATTGTCTTCATAAGTGTCATCGTTTGAGAACATAAAATGCAAACCGTAGCGTAAATTTTGTTCACTTACATTATTTTTTATAATGCAATCATCAGAAAACTCTAAATAAATACCATCTCTAACATGCTCTACATAATTATGTTCAATTTGTATGTTATTACTATACCATAATTGAATCCCATTTCCTGAATTGTATTCTTGAACCGCATCTCCAATTATTTTATTGTGGTAAATTTTACCATAACTGGATTTCTCTATATAAATACCAAAAAACAGGTTTTCAAGTACAACATTCTGAATTATAAAATTCTTGCTTTTCTTAACTCGAATTGCAGCATAGTCTTCAGTATAACTTGTTCCAACATTAATAATAAATAAGCCATCAACCGTTACATTGTCGGATGTTATAGTAATTATTTCTCCCTTTAGCTCACCATCAATTATTGGATAATCTTCACCAATAATGGTTAGGGGTTTGTTAATATTAATGCCAAATTCTTTATATGTTCCTTTTTTAATGGTTATTGTGTCATTGTCGTTAGCTAGAGAAATTGCATCTTTTATAGATGAAACAGGGCATGTTTCACATACTTGAATGGTTTGCGAAATACAATTAAATGTAAAAAAGATGAGTATCAAGAATAGAATTTGTCTCATAAACTATTCTTGAAGATACGTAATTAGCTCATTCCAAGAATAAAGCTCACCTCCTTTTTCTTTTTGCACTTTTTCGGCGTCAGTATTGTTTTTAAATGCAGTTAAAAAAGCTCCCATAGGACTTGGAATATTTTCGCTAATTAAAAAAGTAGCTTTTGTTGCATCAATCAGCGCTTCTGGTTCGGTATAATTATTTGATAAGTATAACTCGATCTCATTAGTATCAAATTCTTTCATGAAATTAATCATGCACTCTGAAGCATCAAATTTGTAGACCTTACCTTTTGTGGTAACAACCTCAGCAGCATGTACTTTATCAACAATCGTCATTCTACAAAAATGACAACCATCATTGCCGTAATCAATAGCTTGAGGTGATACATTGCAGCTAATAAATAATAACAACAATGCTATAATTGGATAGTGTTTTAGTGTTTGCATTTTTAGTGTTTTTTATCTTTTCTACATATTTGTTAAGCTTTTTTAAGGTTTTTCTTTCCAACCAAGTAAGCGAAGAATCCCGCGGCAATACCTAGTCCTAAAAATAAAGCACCAAGTTGTGGATATGAATGAGCTTTAAAGTTTAAAATGTCCTTACTCCCAAATAAAGGTGGTTGAAAACCCATTACAGTACCATCTGGATTTGTGAATTTCATAATAGCCTTTGGATCTAAATCATGTCCATAATCATGTTCCCAAAGATAAAAATCGTATAAGCCTGCACAACTCAAAGCAACCATTAAAATAAACCAGTATAAAAACCATTTATGATTACCCAAAAAGGCAACAATTAGCCCAATGATACTTGTAATAATTATTCCTGCTGGAAATATTTTAAATTCAGGAATTGCCTCTGGAATATATTTCATACCTACATAATGATTCATGAGGTTTATATTTTTAATGTCATGAGGATGCACATCCGAAAAGTCATTAATGTGAATATACATTCCTAATGGCGTAGGATATTGAGGAGCCTCAAGAGTAATTTTCCAAAGAGGAAATAAAAACAGCCCTAATGGTAAAATAGCTGCAAGTAACATGATGATATTTGACTTCTTCATCTTCTTAGTTCCCTTGAAAAAGGAATCTTATTTTTAGTTAATACTTAATTTTTAGATATCCACATTCGTGGAAATTTTAGTGTTTTAAAAAAGGCGAGAGCGAAAAGACAACTCTCGCCTTTATACTAGGAAAATAAACACTAAAACAAAATTCTCCTAATTTTTGATTTTTAGAAATCTCCTCCAAGAGACCAACTCAATTCTATATCAGAATTAGCTGGTGATACTCTTACATAGCCTTGCATTTCTTGGTGCAACGCCGAACAGAAATCTGTACAATAGAATGGCCAAACTCCAACACGCTTAGGTTCCCATAAGAAGGTTTCTGTTTGTCCAGGCATAATTAATAATTCTGACGTATTAGCTCCAATCATACTTACACCATGTGGTACATCATAATCTTGCTCTAAGTTGGTTATATGGAAATAAACTTTATCTCCAACTTTAATACCTTCAATATTATCAGGCGCAAAGTGACTTCGTATTGTTGTCATATAAATATGAACTGTTTTACCATCTCTAACAACCTTAGTTTCTGCTTCACTTTTTGCTGCATATGGATGCTTATTATCTTCTAATTTGAAGATTTTCTTAGAGTTAGGTTTTATTAAATCTGCTGGAATACCTGCTGCATAGTGAGGCTCACCAACGGTTGGAAAATCTAATAGCAATTCCATTTTGTCTCCTGTGATATCATAAAGCTGGGCAGATTGTGTAACCTCAGGTCCAGTAGGCAAATATCTATCCTTAGTAATCTTATTCATACCTATTACATATTTACCAAATGGTTTTTGAGAGTTACCTCCTGGAATCATTAAGTGACCAATAGAATAAAAACTTGGTTGTCTATCTAGTACTTCCCAAGTACCTAATTTCCATTTTACAATTTCAGAAGAAATAAAGAAAGACGTATAAGCATTACCTTCATTGTCAAATTCAGTATGTAAAGGCCCTAATCCAGGCTGTTCAACTGCACCTGCTAAAACATCTTCAAAGTTTAAAATAGGAATACCATAAGCATCACCTGAGAATTTTTTATTCTCAATAGCATCTAACATTTTTGTAAATGAGTGTACTGTAACGTTAGCTGATAGTTTACCACTACCAACAATGTATTCACCAGTTGGATCTACATCACAACCATGTGGTGACTTTGGCATTGGTAGGAAATATAGAGCTCCAGGTACTTCAGAAGGATCTACCATTACAACTTCTTTTTTCATTGTTGAAGTAGCCATATGTGTGTGCTCATCGTAAACATTATGTGCATAATTTGTTGGCATTTTTGTACCACCTCCATTATTTACATATTCTTCAATCATTTTCCAGTTTACAGCAGCGACAAAATCTTTATCATTTTGCGATGCGTTAACTTCCATCAATGAATTTGCCTCTTCTGTATTATAAGTAGTAAAGAAGAACCAACCATGAGATTTTCCTCTTCCTGGATGTGCTTTGTCATAATCAAAACCAGGCATTAAAATTTGAAACTTAAGATCCATACCTCCATCTTCTGGATCAACAGATATGAATGATAATGTTCCCTTAAAATTTCCTTTGTATTCGTTAATTGGCATATCTCTCTGAGGTACAGGCACTGCAAAACGTGTTCCTGCAACTACATACTCAGTGTTGTCAGTAACATAAGATGAACTATGGTTTCCAGCACTATTCGGAATTTCAATAATCTCAGTCGTTTCAAAAGTTGTTAAATCTACTTTTGCTATCCTTGGTGTATTATTTCCGTTAATAAACACATAACGACCATCTAAAACACCATTTGTTTGAGAAATGTCTGGATGATGAGCATCATCCCATGGAATAAATCCATAAGAAGTATTCAACATTGGCTTTGTTTCTTCATTATAACCATATGCCTTTTCAGCATCTTGTGAAAAAACAGGAATAACCTTAAATAATCGTCCTGATGGCAGACCATAGACAGCTAACTGACCACTAAATCCACCTGAAATAAAGGCGTAAAATTCGTCATGTTCTCCAGGTGCAACATATACTTTTTCTGCCGCACTACTAGATAACGCTCCAGATTTACCATTGGAGCTTTGGTTATTACAACTTGTAAATGCTACAAGAACACTTAAAATTGCTAGGGTTGATTTAAATATATTCTTCATTGTTATATAATTAGATATTAGTGTTTTTATTCTTTCGCTGGTGGTAATAATACTTTATCGATAACATGTACAATACCATTACCAGCTTTAACGCTTGCAATAATATTGGCTCCTCCTATTACTGGCTTACCATCAATAACCTCAACTTGGACATAGTCATTATTTGCTTGCCCTAATTTTTTAAGTTTTGTGAGTATAGATGTGCTTAAGTTACCAGGAGTAACATGGTATTTTAAAATATTAGCAAGAGCAGCTTTATTTTCTGGCTTTACTAAATTTTCAACTGTGCCTTCAGGTAATGCAGCAAATGCTTCGTCAGTTGGTGCAAAAACTGTTAATGGTCCAACATTTACTAATGCATTTTCAACTTGTGCAGCTTGAACTGCAGCTACAAGTGTTTTATGGTCTGGAGATCCAATAGCAATCTGTAAACAATTTGGAGTTCCTTCATCGTCTTCCATGAATGCTTGACCAGTTCTTTCTTCTGCATTTTCAGCTGGAGCAGCTGTAGAGTTCGTTGAGGCTTCATTGCTTTCATTTTTACATGAGTAAACAAACGCTACTAATGCAAAAACAAAAAATAATTGTTTTATTGGTTTCATATAATGTTTATTTTAATGTTCTAAAGTATTCCAAGACTGAACGAGCTTCCTCTTCAGTTAAATTTTGGTTTGCCATTGGTGAACCATTAAACTCAATAAGTAAAGCTTTTGCTAGTGGATCATTAGCAACCATGCCTTCAGGATCTAATATCATATTCATGATCCATTCAGGAGATCTTCTTTCCATAATTCCGTTTGGAGCAGGTCCAATAAATTTTTTATCAGCTCTATGACAAGCTGTACACATTTTATCGTAAACATCTTTACCTTTAGCAGCCATTGCATCATCAATTTGTGCTGGCAATGTGAGAGACTTAATTGGTCCAACTCCTTTATTGGCTAAATCAATTGTTTCTGAAGGCTTTGTATTCGTTGCTTTTGGTTCAGCCTTTTTTGTTGTAGTTTGCTTTTTAAGTTGAACTTTTGCTTTTTCTTCTTTCTTTTCCTCTCCTCCACAACTTACAATTGCTAGTGATAAGATTAGTACTAATAGTTTTAGTGTTGTCTTCATAATGTTTATAATTTATTGTACAAATTTAAGTCCAACATAAAGTATAAAATATGACATATATCATATTTAAGACAAAAACATCTTTTTTAATTTGAAGAAGAAAAACTAATAGTTAGCAATGCTCTCAAAATCATCAAAATATGCATTAAAAGCCGTGCTTTTTTTGGCAGTAAACTCAAACGAAGAAAAAAAAGTAATGGTAAAGCATATAGCTAAACCCATTAATGTGCCTCAAGCTTATATTGCCAAACTTTTGCAATCATTATCAAAACAAAATATCATCTCTTCGGTTAAAGGTCCAAATGGTGGCTTCTACTTAAATGACGCTAACAAAAAACAAACTATTTTGGATATCATTTACGCCATTGATGGCGAACAACGTTTAAATTCCTGTTTACTAAGTTTAAAAAACTGCAATTCTGAAAATCCTTGTCCTTTGCATGAACTAGCTAATTCTTCAAGATCTGAACTCATACATAGTTTCAAAAATCAAACAATCAAAGACTTGTCATTAGAGATAATTTCTGGAAAGTCCGTTTTACCTTTATAAAAAAAGAGAGCTAAATTCTTATTTAGCTCTCTTAAAAAATCATCAAATAAAAATATTAAATTTTAAAAGTAATAACTGGAAGCTCAGAGTGGTTTGCAATATCTTCACCAATACTTCCAGCAAAGAAATGTGTCACTCCTTTTCTACCATGTGTTGGTATGGCTATTAAATCTGCTCCAATTTTATTAGCATAATTCAAAATACCTTGCTCAACAGAATAATCCGCATGATAGGCAACCGAATTTAACTTATCTAAATTACCATGAGCTGTTTTTAAAAATTCAGCAATTTTATTCTCAATTTCTACAGAACTTTTAAAGTGCTCGTTTGGCAAATTCACATAAAGCATGGTCATTTCCGAACCAAGTTTTTCAAATAGTTTGTTTGCTTTTAAATAAGGATCTATGTTTTCTAAATCAAAATTAGTAGCAAATAATACTTGGTCAAAGCTAACATTTGCCAATTCATGTTTAACAACTAATACAGGGATTTCTGCATTTCTAACAACACGTTCTGTATTCGAGCCTACAAAAAACTCTTTAAATCCACTAGCTCCATGTGAACCCATAACTATTAAATCCGCTTCTTCCTGTTCTGCCACGTCATTAACTTCACTAAAAACTTTAAAATGTTTAACAATAGGCACAACGTTAACACCTTGTAAATAAGGCTTTTCTAAAAATGTTTCAAATTTCTGTTCAGCTAACTTAAAGAAAAACACTGCTTTTTGATATTGTTCTCCTTCGGACGCTGTAAGCATGATATCAGACATTTCCAACATGTGCAATGCCAGCAAATCAGCATTATATTTTTTTGCCAACTGAGCTGCTACTTTTAATGCATATTCTGAATGTTCTGAGAAATCTATTGGTACAATTATTTTTTTCATAAGTAAATTAATTTAGTTAATAATGATAACTTTAGCTAAGTTAAATCATTTAATTAATAAGATTTATGACAATTATCATGTAGATAATTAATCTATTTAGTTTGTAATAAGTTATAAAAGAAATTTGCAAATCGCTTAATATTGATTTAACTTTCAAATTCGAAATCAAAACACTATCAAACATGAAAAAATCGCTTATTTTATTATTTGTTTTATCATTTGCTCTAGTTTCGGCTTGTAAAAGTGATAAGAAAAATTCTGAATCAGAAGCAACAACTGACACTGAAGAAAAAACAACCAATACTGAATCTACAGAAACAACAAAAACTGAAGCAAGTGATAAGGTAATTGTTCTGTTGGACCCAAAAAGTGGCACTACAGCTAAAGGAAATGTAGTTTTCAGACAACGTTCAAACACTGTATCAATGACTGCTGTTTTTTCAGGAATGGAAGAAGGCGAGCATGCCGTTCATTTGCATGAAAAAAGTGATTGCTCTGCAGAAGATGGTTCTTCAGCAGGTGGTCATTGGAATCCAACTGCTCAACCTCACGGAAAATGGGGAGATGAAGCTGGTTACCACAAAGGAGATATAGGTAATTTTACTGTAAATGCCAACGGAACAGGAACTATAACTTTTGTAACAGATGAGTGGTGCATTGGTTGTGGAGATGATACAAAAGATATTTTAGGAAAATCTGTGATCGTTCATCAAGGTACTGACGATTTCACTTCTCAACCTTCTGGAGCAGCTGGAGCAAGAGTAAGTTGTGGTGGAATTATCCAATAATTTTAAAAAGCATTAAAAGCTGCTTGTTAGGGCAGCTTTTTTTATTCAATAACTAAATCATTTTATGCAGTTAGAACAACTTGTTTCTAAATTCCAACAAAAAGACGTCAAGGCGTTTGAAATGTTGTACAACATGTACAGCGAGAGTATGCATGGAGTGATTTATAATATTGTAAGAGATAAAGAAATTGCCGAAGAAATCATGCAAGATGTATTTATAAAAGCTTGGCATAAATCAGATACATACTCTGCAAAAAAAGGACGCTTTTTTACTTGGATTTTAAACATTGCTCGTAATGCAGCTATTGATAAGACACGTTCTAAAAATTTTAAGAATGCAAACAAAAACCTTAATGCCGATTTTTTCGTAGGTATTCTTGAACACAGCGATAATTTAGACAAACAAACAGATGCCATTGGCATTAAAAAATTTGTGACTAAGCTCGCTGAAAAATGTAAAGAAGTTATTGAGTTACTTTACTTTAAAGGATATACTCAAAAAGAAGCTTCAGAAACATTAGAAATGCCAATAGGCACTATTAAAACAAGAAATAGAAATTGTATAAACGAGCTTAGAGCAATGCTCGATGTATAAGTATGGATATTAAAGCATATATAGCCTCTGGAATTCTGGAACTTTACGTTGCAGGAACACTTTCTGAAAAAGAAAGCCAGGAAGTCTTTGCACTTACACAACAATATCCAGAAATATTAGAAGAAGTTAAGAGTATAGAAGCAAGTATTGTAAAACTTACAGCTTCCGTTGCACCAAAAGATGCTAAACATTCTTTTAATACAATAAAAACACAAATAACCTCAGCGGAAAATGACACCAAGGTAATTACTATGGATAAACCAAAAACTAATTGGTTTACTTATGTTGGTTGGGCAGCTTCTTTAATATTAGCAGCAGGTTTGCTTTGGATGGTTAATGAAAACAACATATTAAAGCAACAGATTGAAGTTGTTGAAACTGATAAAGAGTTCTTAGAAACGCAAATTGAAAATGCCAACAATAGTTTAGCTGAAGCTGAAAAACTTGTAGACATTTTACGCGATCGAAATATTGTTGAAGTACCATTAGATGGACAAGGCGATTTTGCCAATGCTTACGCTAAAGTATATTGGGACCAAAACAGCAATAGCATTTATTTAGATGCTAAAGATTTACCTGAAGCACCAGAAGGCAAAGTGTACCAAGTATGGTCGCTTACCTTAAACCCATTAACACCTACAAGTTTAGGTACTATTGACGACTTTAATACAGATACCAATAAAATATTTACCATTACCAATGCCAATGCCTCTGAAGCCTTTGGTATTACCTTAGAGCCAGCTGGTGGAAGCGAAACACCAACTATGGAACAATTATACACTTTAGGTGTTGTGGCTTCTACACCTTAAATTTCTAACTAATTATTTATAGTACAAAAGTTACTCTTATCCGGAAAACAAACAGGGATAATGCATATATTAGTTGTTATATAACCAGTTACCCAACATTTGCAAAATTGAACAATAAGACAAAATATATAATTCCCATTTTAGTTATTCTAAGCTTTGCATTGTTGTATTACAACCACAATAATGAATTGACTGAGACAAGTTTTGATTCTGTAGAATTGAAATATGCAAAAAGATTCTTCGGGTTGGGGATTTTATGTGCAGGATTATATTTTTTAAATAAAAATTGGCAAAATCTATTAACTAAAATTATGATAGCTGCTTTTACAATTAGTTTAGCATTGAACTTATATATATTTCCTCGAGTTTATAGAGGTGTTCAAATTAATAGAATATATTATGAATATTCTGATATAGAAACTTGTGAGGAAATGGAAAAACGATTTGCGACTGACTTGGAAAATAGTAAAATCTTTTATTTTCAGTTTGGAAGTGGTTACGATGTTGAATTAGCAAAGACACTTAAAAAAAAATATAAAATTCAATCAATTGGAATGCTTAGTACAATGCAATCCGAAAAGGAATGTTACAACAAATTGGTCAATGAATACTTGAAAGAAAAATACAACGATGATATAATTGACTTTTAAAAATATAAAACGTTGGGTAACAACGTGTTTAATTCATTGCTAATACTCGCATACTTACGAAAATCCTCGCAGATTTTCTATTCGGTTTGAATTTGCTAAATTAGTTCCTGAGACACGCAAAGAAATTATAACAAACACGTTAGCAACAATTTGATAAATCCTATGAAAAAATTAATACTTTACACAATTGGATTTACCTCATTTCTTTGCTGTGTGAATAATAAAAAAGAAGATAGTCAGAAATCCTGGATAGAACAAAAAACAGTAGTTGAGGCCATCACTATCCCAAGTATTTCAAAAGTCAAAAATGGAGTTAAATTTATAAATACTGGACCAAGAGGAGGAAGTTATATAAATTCTGACAGTACCGAAATCAGATATACGATTTTCAGGGTTCAAATAGTTAATGATACCATTATTCCGCTAAATCTTGAATTAAATTTTCCGAAAAAAACTATAGAATTACTTCCTGATTCATCGGTTTTGTTGAACATTTCTATAATTCCAGATTCGTTAACACCTGATAATATCCAAAATAATTTGAATTTTGGAGTAATTGGAATTGAGGAATTCTTTGAGTCAGAATTAAGTGAGCGTTATATGTTAAAAACGTCGATTCAACCTAATGAGCAACATATAGTATACATTGGAATTAAGTTTGCTTCAGAATTAGATAATGGAACTACTCGTTCAATACTTTTTATAAACGGACAAGATATAGTTGCACCATTTTTACCTCAAAAATCTATTGAAATAAATAATAAAAATCCTGAAATATTAGATCTTGTATATGGTATTGGAGTAGATCCACCGAATAATTATAATTTAATTCCTTGTGGAAAAATTAAATATTAAAATAAAACAGTTGCTAACACCGTGTATAATTAATTGCTTCTTTTAACAAGAAAAGCGCCAGTTCATTTCTAAACTAACGCCTTCCTAACTAACCAACAAAACCCTAAAACATTCTGTGGTGCTAACTAAATCAATCAAAAATTATAAGCAATGCGTGCACTGACCAAAAAATCGGGTTCGTGAGTAAATAGTATGTTTTGCATATTGCCAATGCCTTCTTCTAAATTGGGTTCTATGGCAAAATTGTTATTATTTATACCTAGCAGGTTTTCGAGAGTTAAATTCAGTTCGATAACATTAAATGTGTATGATAAATTAACATCAAAAAAAGACACTTCTCTAAACAATTTGTAGTTAGCTTCACTTGTGAGTTCATCCTCTACTCTTACGTTAAAAGCACATGAAAACTTTTCCTTGTTAATACCTAACACATTAAACTGATATGAGTAGTCTTCAACTGCGTTAAAAAAAGTCACGATAGGCTCTTTTGAGTTTTCGTTATTTTCCAAAACATAGTTTTGTGAGTTTATACTTAACAAAGCTCCGAACACAATCAAAATAAATAAGCTTATTGTTTTCATGATTTATATTTTATAATTGTGCTATTTCCTGTTCCATTAAAGGGCCAAGTTCATAAATGCTTCCCAAAAGCTCGCTTTGTAACTCTGCAGCCTTATCGTCAAGATTATTGGCTTTATAAATCTTTGCCAAATGGTATAACACTTCTGGTTCAAAAGTTTTATTAACCACATACATTTCAGCCATTTTTAAAGCTGTTTTATAATCTCTCTTTTTATAAAGTGTCCAAGCCAATAAGTCATAAGATTGTGCTGTTGGCCTGCTTTTTACCTCATCCATAGCAATTTCATAAGCTGTTTCTACATCTTCAAGGTTTTCTGCCAGTAGTAATACTTTATACTTGTTATACATAGCTCCATAATTCTCATTTTTAATTGCCATTGTGTAACGCAATAAGTTATTATCCTTTTCTTCGACAAGATTCATATACTCGGCAATTTCAGCTTTTAGCAAGTAATAATCTGGAGCATTGTTATATTGAGTAATTGTATTTAAAATGCGTAAGGCTTCTTCAGGATTTCTCTCATAAGAATAGACTATCCAAGCGATTCCCTTTTTTGCATAAGCATCATGAGGATCTAGCTCTAGTGCTTTTAAGTAATAGTTATACGATTTTTTAATTTGACCATCATGTCCATAAAAATCAGCGATATTGGTATAAGACCACTGTTTTAAAAAGTCTTTCTTAGAATATTCTGCCAATTCCATAGCTTTTTCCATGTATGTAATTGCAGATGTTAAATCACCTTCGTGATCTTTCCATTTTGCCAAACGGATTAAATAATCAAAATCATTATAGTCTATAAAAGCATTTAAATATTGTTTGGCTTCTTTTACATTACCAAGCTCCAAATGAACATCAAACAACATTTTTTGGCTTGCTTCCAGTTTTTCTCCATTAGTTTCTGCTTTTTCAAGAAGTTCAAGAGCTTCTTGAAACCTATGTTGTGAAATATAGTTTCTGGCAAGACTCCTTAAGTAAGATGCATTGTCATAGTTGGTTTTCTCATTGGCTACAACCAAATGTTTTTCTGCTTCTACTAAATGTTCAATAGTTCCAGTGATACTAAATAATTGAGATTGTGAAGCTGCAATTTTTGCATTGTACGGAAACTGATTGGTATCTTTTTCTAGCTTTTTCTCCCAAAAGTTGTTGTCTTCAATTGTTTGTTTAAGAAAATCATTTTCTGCTATTTCCAGATAAGCATTATAATCTTCACTATTTGTAATTTGTTTTTCTCGAGAATTACAGCTTGTTACTAAAACTGCAACTAGCATCAGAGTATATATATTTTTAAATAACATGTTTATTTTTTTTTAGGGTTGTTTATTAGTTTAAAAAGTATCATTAGAGCATGCCTTCACATGCTCTAATGAACACTATTTTACCAAGGCGCAGCTAGGTAAGGAAATGAGGTCAAAAAAGGTTTATCATTTTCATCTACATTATCGTTTGACAATCCTGGGTTTTCAGAAAAGTCTTCTCCTCCAAATATTAGGAGTAATTCTACTGTAATAACATCGTCAGCCAAAGCACGACCAGTTAAAACATTAGTTCCATCATAGAAAGTTGTAGTTCCATCTAAAGAAACATTTAGCACGTCTGTTGCCAATAAACCAGTAAAGGTTGCAGAATCTAAGCCTAAAGCATTAGTGTCTCCTGGATTTGCATAAGCTGGGCTTAAAGCTTCTAGGTTTGTTTGAAACATTGTCTGAAACGATGCACTTTGTTGTGAAGGTACTGTTGTATTAAACATATCCTTACTTGAAGACGATACAAATACTGTATTTACAGCTGGTCGTCCCATTTGATCTTGTTGTGCAAAAGTTCCTGAAAAATCAACAGTATTTTGCATACCATTATCATCATCGTTTGAGCAGCTCATGATTAGAGCAGTAATTAATAGCGAGCTAAAAATTAATTTTAAATTATTCATCAGACTATTATTTATGGTAAGTGTTCTTTTATATATTTTCATAATTATAGTTTTAAAGGTTATTATTGTTTTCTTTTTGATTCAACCCAAGTATTGATTGTTCCAGAAGTACCAATCATGGATTTAGGAACCTCAACTACAACAGACATAACATTACTGCCTGCAAACGTGTCGCTTCCTGGATTGTTAAAGCTTGTTGCTGTTCCACCAATAATGGCTGAGTACTGTGCAAAATCCATAAAAAATGGATCATCACGAGGTCCTGCAAAAAAGCTCATTCCTGCGTTTGTAGAAATAGTTGGTGCAACACCATAAGCAGATATATCTACACTTGATGGCACAGTTGAAACCTCAATATTGCTATTTAAGCCTGTAGTTGTCGGAGCAGTTGGTCCGAAAAAGTACATTTTACCATCTCTAGGTATTGCCTGTATTACTAAATCTTCAACATTGTCACCATTGTTATCAATGTTAAACTCAATTAATACATTCTCATCAAACATAGCTGTGGCTGTTGCAGAAGGACTTAATAATCCTTGTACATTGGCTACAAACACCATGTTGTTTGTGTTTTCGCCTTGAAAGGCATAAAAATCAGTGATATCGCTTGAACCACCTTGTACAGCAGGAGCATCAATATGGTCCGCTGAAACTAAAAAGAATCCTACTAAGGCTAGTATTGAGATTCCAAAAATCATTTTTTTGTTTTTCATAATAAAGAGTTTTTGTTAATTAATTTGTTCTTCAGGCATACCTACGCAAAAACCCTAAAGGCGGTTTTGTTAAAATTTTGTTAATGTCAAAATCAAGGTGTTTATTGGATTTATAATTTATCTTTACATCAATTAAAAAATCAATACAATATGAATCCTTCAGCCAGCGGTTGGATTACTAAGCTTTTAAAAGAGTTGTCAAGGCATCAGACATTTACAAGTCAGTCTGAAGCATCGTTGTATTGTAGCCTCAAGGAATCAGGTTTTTTATATGGTAATAGTAAAGGACTGATTATAGATTTTATCGAATCAGGTGATTTTACAGATGAAGAAATGAGTAAGACCAACTTGCTTCTTGCTTTGTATTTTGCACACTATAAATCAGATTGTAAACTGACCTTTTTAGATTCAATTATTGATTTTTACAAGAACATTGATGTCTATAAAGCATCTTTTTTTAGTTCTATATTTTCAGGTAAAGTCTCAAATAGCCTACTTGAAAAAATAATCCATAAAAGAGTTCAAATAGATGATAACGTTTTGATTAAGAATTTTAATTATTTTGTTATAAACGCACTACTCTATGTCGATATACTAGCATACAAAGAGTTTTTATTGAACAACTCAATATCAATTAGATACATAAAAAAACTTGAAGCATCAATTGAAAAAATAGTTTTAGATGTTTTAAACTCAAAAATCACTAAAACAGAATATGATAATAGCCTTATTAGGTTATTTGAATCTTCAATGAGATATCAGGACAATTTACACATAAGTCATGATGAAGCTGTTGCCAATCTTACTTCTAAACACGAAAAGTGGTACCTCTTTGATATTGCATGCATGTCAACTTGGAGTGATAAAATTATTGACGAAAAAGAACAATTATTCCTGCACGAACTTGGCAAAGAATTAAAACTAAGTGAGGAAATTATTTTAAGCTCAATCAATTCTGTAAACACTTTTTATACAAAACACAAAGACAATATCGAATTGTTGAGTTCAAGAAATATTGTAAAGAACTTTTACGATAACTCAAGTAAAATGGTGAGTAAGCTTGTATCGAGAAACAAAAAAAGGCTAAAAAAAGAGTTACAACAAAGTAAGGAACTTATGGTGTTGTTAAGTCAATCTACAGTAAGAGATTTAACTAAAGAAGAATCCAAACAAATGCAAGAACAGCTTATAGATGTAATAAAAACTATACCAAGTTTAGCCATTTTTATGCTTCCAGGAGGAGCGCTTCTATTGCCTCTTTTTGTTAAACTTATTCCTAAGTTATTACCTTCTGCTTTTGATGATAATCGTATTGAAGATTAATTAGATGATACTATTTAAGCCAGCGAAAACCATAAATAATTATAAAACTATAGCAATTCTCGCTAAAGAAATTTGGACTGAACATTACGAACCAATTATTGGTATAGACCAAGTAAATTATATGCTGAAAAAGTTTCAATCTGCGAGTGCAATCAAAAAACAAATTGAAGAAAGCCAGTTTAATTATTTTATTATCAATAATCATGAAAACATTGGTTATTTATCCATTAAAAAGGAAGAAGAGTCTTTATTTTTGAGTAAAATATATATTGCAAAAGCCAATCGAGGTCAAGGTTTGGGCAAAGCATCTATGGCTTTTATTGATCAGCAAGCAAAAAAAATGGATTGCTCCAAAATTTACTTAACGGTAAATAAATACAATACTAATTCTATAAAGGCATATCAAAAAATAGGCTTTAAAATAGTTGAAGAACTTGTTATGGATATTGGTAACGGTTATGTTATGGATGACTATAAAATGGAGAAAGTTCTAATAAATTAACAATCTTCTGTTCGATATGATAATATAAAATGTTATTTTTAAGTCACACTTAAAACCAACATTTTCAACTATTAATTATCATTATGAAACGCTACACAACTTTGCTTTGTATAGTAACCATGCTATTTGGCTATACTTCAGCAACATCACAGAACTCAAATCAAGACACGCAAATTCCAGAAGAATTTTATAATCAATTAGAATGGCGAAACATTGGACCATACAGAGGTGGTCGCTCATTAGGAGCTGCTGGTAGTCCAGGAAGAACAAACGAATATTATTTTGGAGCTACTGGAGGAGGTTTATGGAAAACCGTTGATGGCGGAACAGAATGGTTTCCAGTTACAGATGGTCAGGTAACCAGTTCATCAGTAGGTGCTGTTGCTGTTGCCGAAACCAATCCTGATATTGTGTATATAGGAATGGGTGAAGTACAACTTAGAGGGAGCATTACACAAGGTGATGGAGTATACAAAAGTAAAGATGGAGGGAAAACTTGGAGGCATTTAGGGCTTGAAGAAACACAAGCTGTTTCACGTATTCGTATTCATCCAACCAATCCAGATATAGTTTATGTCGCTGCTTTAGGACATCCTTATGGTGATAATCCAGAACGTGGTGTTTTTAAAAGTACTGATGGAGGAAATACATGGAAGAAAACACTATTTGTTAGTGAGAAAGCTGGTGCTGTTGACCTAATAATTGACAGAAACAATCCTAATGTTTTATATGCTAGCACATGGCAAGTTCAAAGAAAAGCTTGGAAAATGTGGGGAGGAGGACCAGACTGTAAGCTTTGGAAAAGTACTGATGCTGGAGAAACATGGACAGATTTAACACAAAACCCAGGAATGCCTGAAGGTCCAATTGGAAAAATTGGTGTTACTGTGTCGCCTGCAGACTCAAATCGTGTTTGGGCAATTGTTGAAGCAAATGAAGGTGGTGTTTTTAGGTCTGATGATGCTGGAAAAACTTGGACAAGAACCAATGATGAACGTAAACTAAGACAACGTGCGTTTTATTACTCAAGAATTTATGCAGATCCTTGGGACAAGGATATAGTATATGGTCTGAATACTGGTTTATATAAATCAACTGATGGTGGAAAGACATTTGATACCACTATAAGAGTTCCGCATGGTGATAATCATGATTTATGGATTGACCCAAACAATCCTGACAGAATGATTAATGCAAATGATGGAGGAGGAAATGTTACTATTAATGGAGGGAAAACCTGGACTGAACAAGATTACATCACAACTCAATTATATCATGTAATGACTACAAGTGATGTTCCATACCATGTAGCAGGAGCGCAACAAGATAATAGTACAGTCGCAGTTCCAAGTGATGGTTGGGGACATAAGCTAGCTAGAGGACCAAATCATGGCTGGTACTATGCTGTTGGTGGTGGAGAAAGTGGTTGGATAACTCAACATCCTACAAAACCAGATATTTTTTATGCAGGAAGTCAAGGAGCTCTTTTAACTCGCTATGATAGAAGTAATGGACAAATAAGAGATATACAAGTCTATCCTCGGTTTTTCTCTGGCGAACCTGCAAGCGCACTTCCTGAAAGATGGCAATGGACTTTTCCGATTATGTTCGCTCCACAAGATGAAAATGTTATGTACACTTGCTCTCAACATGTTTGGAAAACAACTAACGATGGCCAATCTTGGGAAAAGATAAGCCCTGACTTAACTTATGCTGACCCTGAAACTTTAGGAAAAACAGGTGGTGTAATTACCATGGATATGAATGGTCCGGAAATTTATGCAACTGTATTCGCATTAGCACCATCAAATCATGATATCAATACCATTTGGGCTGGGTCAGATGATGGTAAAATGCACATTACTCGTGATGGTGGAAAAAACTGGGAAGATATTACACCTAAAAAGCTTCCGAAGTTTTCAAGAATAAGTATTATTGACGAATCTATACATAATCCAGGAACCTTATACATAGCTGCTAATAGATATCAAGTTGATGATAGAGAACCTTATGTTTTTAAGACTCATGATTATGGTAAAACTTGGACAAAAATTATTAATGGAATAGCAAATGGTCATTTTGCACGTGCAGTAAGAGAAGATCCTGTTCGTCCAGGATTATTGTTTTTAGCTACTGAACATGGCGTTTACTTTTCAATGAATGATGGCGAATTATGGCAAAGCTTACAGTTAGAGCTTCCTAATACGCCAATTCGAGATTTAGTAATTAAAGACAATGATGTAGTTATTGGTTCGCATGGTAGAGGTTTTTGGATACTTGATAACATTCAACCATTACGTCAATTTAAGGGAGAGATGACTACTCAGCCTGCTATTCTCTTTGAGCCTGCAGATGCAATTAGAGGCATTTACAATGCAGATATTCAATATTATTTAAATGAACAACCTGAATCCATAACATTTGAAATTTTAGATGCAAACGATAATGTAATATCAACTCATACTGGAGACAAACCAGAATATAAAACAGATCCAAACATTCCTTGGTGGCGAAGAGGAGGCTCAACAAAACCTACAACAGCCAAAGGATTAAATACCTTTACTTGGGATTTACGTTATCCTGGAGCTACAACCTTTGATGGTATGATAATCTGGAGTGCACGTCCAGCAAGAGGACCTAAAGCTCCAATTGGAACTTACAAAGTGAGGATGAAAGCTGGAGACTATACTAAAACCTTTGATTTTTCTGTTAAGATGAATCCAAATCTAAAAGGAATTACCGAAGCTGATTTGCAAGAACAGTTTGAATTGGCAACAAAAATCATGAACAAAACAAGTACTGCAAATGAAACTGTTATACAAATCAGATCAATAAAATCTCAAATTGAAGATGCTAAAAATGGTATTTCTAGTTCAGCTTACAAAAGAACGGTTGAGCCTTTCATCAATAAGATTTCAGCCATTGAAGAAGACCTATATCAGGTAAAAAACCAATCTGGTCAAGATCCACTAAATTTTCCTATTAAATTAAACAACAGATTGGCTTCGTTAAGACGCAGCATGGAAAATGGTGATGCTAAACCAACTGATGGAGCTTATAAAGTATTTAAAGAGCTTTCTGCTGAATTAGAAATGCATCTAAACAAGTTACAAAACGTATATGATTCTGATTTACCTAAAGTAAATAAGCTCTTAAAAAATCCTATTAAATTGAAATAGATTTACAGCTCTTCCATTAAAATTGCTGTAATAGTTTTAATACCATCAATATAGTTTCCCAAACGAATGTTTTCGTTTGGGCTATGTTGATTGTTATCTGGGTTAACCGTTGGCACACCTACAGCTGGAAGGCCCAAAGTAATTACAAAAGGCGAAATAGGTATAGAGCCTCCCATAGTTCTGATTTGAATTGGGTCTTTACCGAAGGCACTTTTCATTCCTCGTCTCAACCATGCACCTACTTCAGTATCAAACTCAGTCCTGAATGCTCCATAAGAAACCTCAGCATTAAAACGTACTATTTTATCATGTGTCATTCGCTCTTCTTCTGTTGGTTTGTCCTCAACTAAGTAATATCCTTGATTAGTAATATAGTCTTTTACAAGTTTTACCATTCTATCTCCATCTGTTTCTTTCACCAATCTAATATTCAATTCTGCTATTGCTGTAGCAGGAATTATGGTTCGTCTTTTATTTCCAACCCAAGCAGCTTCCAATCCAAGTATACCTAGAGCTGGATATTGAATGGCCTCCTGAAAATTATTTCCAATATTTTCTGTAGAAGCGATTCCGAAGTCTTTTTGAATTTGCTTTTCATCATCTGGAACTTGTTTTAAAATCTCTTTCACTTCACCTGAGATAGTAATTCCGTCATACCAATTTGGAATAGCTACGCGACCATCATCATGCCACATACTTGCTAACAACTTAGAAAGTTTCATTGCTGGATTTGGAGAATAATTCCCATAATTTCCACTGTGTAAAGGCACTCTTGGCCCAAACACTTCAAGTGAAATAGTTGCAATGCCACGAGCTCCATAACTTAAGGTTGGTTCGTTGGATAAATGCCTTGGACCATCAAAAATAACAAGCATATCTGCTGCAAGTTCGTCTTTGAATTTTGTAACAGCTTTTGGTAAACGTGGCGAGCCTAATTCTTCTTCAAAATCCATAATAACTTTGATGTTGAAATTAGGTTGAATCTTCAAATCATTAATAATATCCATAGCTTTTAAGAACATCATATCAGGACCTCTAGCATCTGAAGCTGAACGCGAAAAAATACGCCAATCTCTATCTATTTCACCCTCAAGGTTTTTCCAATCGATGATGTTCCAGTTTCCGCTTTCATCTTGCTCTTTTAATGCAGGAATGTAAGGGTCTGGCTGATGCCATTTGGTTGTGTCAACTGGCTGACCATCAATTTGCAAATAAACTAAAACTGTTTTTTTAGCATTTGGATAATTCCTTGAAGCTAACAGGAGAGGAACAGTTTCTAAACGTTGCGTTTTAAACCCTCTTTTTGAAAACGCTTTTTCGCACCATTTTACATTAGGCTCAATCTGTTCTGTTTGGTATGCATCATTAGGTAAGCTAAAAAACTCTTTGAGTTCATCGAACGATGATTTAGCATATTTAAGTGATAAATTGTCAAGGTTTTGAGCAAATGTAATTGACGTAGAAAAGAAAAAAAGAAAACAGATTTGTCGTATCATAATAGTTGATTATTGTATGATACAAGGTATAAAATTTCTAACTAATTCTTATCCTCAAGTAAAGGCACAAACCTAAAATCTCCTAACTCTTGTTTTTCAAACTCTTTAGACCCTTTTCTTATAATTAAGGTCATTACCTGAATATCATCTCCAACAGGAATTACTAAACGTCCTCCAATTTTAAGTTGTCCAAGCAATGGCTTCGGCACAAAAGGTGCTCCAGCTGTAACAATAATACCATCAAAAGGTGCTTCTTCAGGCAAGCCTTTATAACCATCTCCAAAAATTAATTTCTTCGCTCGATAGCCTAATTTTGGTAAAAACTTACTTGTTTTTTTGAAAAGTTCTTGTTGCCTTTCAATACTATAAACTTTAGCTTTTAATTCACAAAGCACAGCAGCCTGATAACCGCTTCCAGTACCTATTTCCAATATTTTATCTCCTTTTTTTACTTGAAGCAATTCAGTTTGAAAAGCAACAGTATAAGGCTGTGAAATGGTTTGGTCTGCAGCAATAGGAAATGCTTTATCTTGATAAGCATGGTCCAAAAAACCGGAATCCATAAACAAATGTCTTGGTATATTGCCAATAGCCTTAAGTACAGCTTCGTCCTTTATACCTTTATCAACCAACACACTTACAAGTTGTTGACGCAGTCCTTTATGCTTAAATGTATCTTTCAAAAATAAGTTGGGTTTTAAAATTTAAAAGTAAAATAATCATAAGTAAGTTCAAACGGTTTTTTCTAATTTCTTTTTTCTTTTTTCTGCTTCAAAAAAGCTATTTTTGTTGAAAACAAAACTCTATGCTAAAAGCTGGTGTACTTGGTGCTGGTCATCTTGGAAAAATTCATTTACGACTCCTTAATCAATCAGATAAATATGAATTGGTAGGTTTTTATGATGCTGATGAAATCAACGCCAAAAAAGTAGAAGCTGAGTTTGGTTTTAAGTACTTCGACTCCATCGATGATTTAATTGATGCTGTTGACATGGTAGATATAGTAACTCCTACGCTTTCTCATTATGATTGTGCCATTAATGCCATTTCAAAAGGCAAGCATATTTTTATTGAAAAGCCAATTACCAATACAGTTAAAGAAGCAGAAAACATTAGAGAACTTCTTGCTAAACACAGTTTAAGAGGTCAAGTTGGACATGTAGAACGTTTTAATCCTGCGTTTATAGCTGTAAAAGATAAATTGGAAAACCCAATGTTTATTGAAACGCATCGCTTAGCTGAGTTTAATCCAAGAGGTACTGATGTTCCTGTTGTACTCGATTTAATGATTCATGATATTGATATTATTTTAAGCGTCGTACCATCCAAAGTAAAACATGTTTCTGCAAAAGGTGTTTCAGTATTAAGTGAGACTCCAGATATTGCTAATGCAAGATTGGAGTTTGAAAATGGATGTGTAGCCAACTTAACAGCAAGTAGGATTTCTTTAAAGAACATGCGCAAAACGAGGTTCTTTCAAAAAGATGCCTACATTTCAGTTGATTTTTTAGAAAAGAAATGTGAAGTTGTAAAAATGAAAGATGCTCCTGAAACTCCTGGTGATTTTGATATGATACTTCAAAATGCAGAAGGAATAAAAAAGCAAATCTATTTTGATAATCCTGAAATATCAGACAACAATGCTATTTTAGATGAGCTAGAAACCTTTGCTCATGCTATAAATACAAATACACAACCAATTGTAACACTACATGATGGTACTGAAGCATTACGTGTTGCAACTCAAATTATTAATAGTTTTTAAATAAAATACAAGAATGAAAAACGTAGCAGTAATTGGAGCTGGAACTATGGGAAATGGAATTGCTCATACGTTCGCCCAAAGCGGATTTAAGGTACAGCTTATTGATATTAGTGAAGCATCCTTAAAAAAAGGAATTGCAACCATTACCAAGAATTTGGATAGAATGGTCGCTAAAGAAAAAATAACAGAAGAACAAAAAGAAGAAACCCTTTCTAACATCACAACATTTACAAGTATTGAAGCAGGAGTTGAGTACGCTAGTCTTGTGGTGGAAGCTGCCACTGAAAATGTCGATTTAAAATTGAATATTTTTAAACAGCTTGATGAAGCTTGTCCTGAGGACACTATTTTGGCAACCAATACATCTTCAATTTCAATTACCCAAATTGCTGCAGTTACTTCTAGACCAGATTTGGTTATCGGAATGCATTTTATGAACCCTGTTCCAATTATGAAATTGGTTGAAATAATCAGAGGCTATAACACAAGTGATGAAGTCACTAAACTCATCATGGATTTATCTACAACGCTTGGTAAAATCCCAGTTGAAGTAAACGATTATCCAGGTTTTGTTGCCAATAGAATATTAATGCCAATGCTTAACGAATCTATTGAGACATTATATAATGGTGTCGCTGGAGTTACTGAAATTGATACAGTTATGAAGCTTGGAATGGCACATCCAATGGGACCATTACAACTAGCAGATTTTATTGGTCTTGATGTATGTTTATCTATTTTAGAAGTTATGTATGATGGGTTTAAAAATCCAAAATATGCACCTTGTCCTCTACTTGTAAACATGGTTAGGGCTGGAAAACTTGGTATAAAAACTGGAGAAGGTTTTTATGATTATTCTGAGAGTAGAAAAGCAGAAAAAGTTGCTAAACAGTTTTCATAATGACTAAATGAGAATTGTTGGTCAAAATAATAATATTAAAAGTACTCTCAAAAAGCTATTTGATAGTCACTTTAATACAATTAAGAATTTAGATTATAACTCTTTTGTGAAAGAAACAATAGAAAACAACCCTGTTGTTTTTAATTTTAATGTGAATGAGTTAACATATTTTAATGATGAAAATGAAATACAACTATTAAAAGATTCACAAAAAGATTTTCATTTTTCTTCAATTTTTAATTCGTCTATTAAAATGGATATTGAAGAGAATTTAATCAAAACTAAATTCAAAAAAGATTTAAAAGTTGTTTTAAATACTCTGAAAAAAGAATCTCTAGAAAAGTTTAGCGATTTAAAAAGGCAAGCTCTTTTTTTAACACATTCTGATTTCCCATATGCATGGGGTTTTCTATATGGAAAAGGTAAATTTCCCATTCTAAAAAAACCAGAATACTTTAAATTTGACTACTCTAATGAATTATTTTTAGCAGATTTGAAAATTGACTACTCATTAATTTGGAGTAATTTCTTAGCTCTAGAAAAAGCTATTCTTGAAAAAGACTTATACAATCAAATTAGTAATACAGATATATTTAATTCTCTAAGAGCATCATACGTTTATAAGGCCTATCTATTATTGTTTGATGTATTAAATGAAAATCAAGAAGAATTATTTGAAGGGTTTCCGCTAAAAAAACCATTTTACATTTATGGTAATGAGCATGGTTGTGAGCCAATTAATCTTTTCATTATTGAAAAAATCTAATTATGTCGATTCAAAAAAATCTTAATAATTTAATATCAGCTCTTCCAGAGTATGTAACACTAGTTGCTGTTTCTAAAACCAAACCTGTAGGTGATATTTTGGAAGCTTACACTACTGGACAACGCATCTTTGGCGAAAACAAAGTGCAAGAAATGGTTGAAAAACAATCTGGACTTCCTGAAGATATACAATGGCACATGATTGGCCATCTTCAACGCAACAAAGTCAAATATATGGCTGGTTTTGTTAGTTTGATACATGGAGTTGACAATTTTAAATTGCTCAAGGAGGTCAACAAGCAAGCCATTAAACATAGTCGTACTATTGATTGTTTATTTCAAATAAAAATTGCCGAAGAAGATTCAAAATTCGGAATGACTGTTGAAGATTTAAATTCAATTATAAATTCTGATGAGTTTTCAGAGCTAAAAAACATCAACATCGTTGGTGTCATGGGAATGGCCACTTTTACAGACAATAAAGACCAAATTCAAAAGGAATTCATCCATTTAAAATCTGTGTTTGATAGTATTAGCTCAAAAAAATTATTTAATTTCAATCCAGAAATTGTTTCTATGGGAATGAGTGGTGATTATCAATTAGCCATCGAATGTGGAAGTAACATGGTGAGAATAGGGAGCAATATTTTTGGTGCAAGAAATTATACAAATTAAGTACAGTTATTTACGCAATTTTAGACATAGAGACTACTGGAGGAAAGTACAATGAAGAAGGTATTACTGAGATTGCCATTTATAAATTTGATGGACATAAAGTAATTGATCAATTTATTAGTTTGGTAAATCCTGAAAGGGAAATTCAACCTTTTGTAGTTAACCTAACAGGAATCAATAGTAGTATGCTTCGTAATGCTCCAAAATTTTATGAAGTTGCTAAACGAATCGTTGAAATAACTGAAGATTGCATCATTGTTGCACATAATGCAAAATTTGATAATAGGATTCTAAAAACTGAGTTCAAACGATTAGGTTTTGAATTTAAGAAAGAAACGCTTTGCACTGTTGAACTTGCTAAAAAATTAATTCCAGGGCAAGCTTCTTATAGTTTAGGTAAACTTACGCGTTCTTTAGGTATTCCTGTAAGTGATAGACATCGAGCTTCAGGTGATGCTCTAGCAACAGTAACACTGTTTAAAATGTTGCTAGCAAAAGACTCAGAGAAGAATATTATTCAAGAGTCTATCAGGTTAGAACCAAAATTTCAAATTGAGCCAAGACTTAAAGACATCATTGACGATTTACCCTCAATCACAGGTGTCTATTATATGCATAAAGCTGATGGTGAAATTATATACATTGGCAAAAGTAAAAACATAAAAAATCGAGTCAATCAGCATTTTACGAGTACCACACCAAAATCTAAAAAAATGCAATTGCAAGTTGTTGCTGTAACCTACGAAGCTACTGGAAGTGAGCTTGTAGCTTTATTAAAAGAAAGCGAAGAGATAAAGCGCAACAAGCCATTTTTTAATAGAGCACAAAGGCGTACAATATTTACTCATGGTCTGTTTAGTTTTACTGATGAAAATGGTTATTTAAATTTAAAAGTTGCTAAAGTAAATGGCAAAGAAAAACCAATAACAACATTTGCCAATTTGCAAAGTGCTAAAAGTTTTATGAGTAAAACCATTGAAGAACACAACCTTTGCCAAAAGTTAACTGGACAGTATCAAACAAACAGTAATTGCTTTAACTACACTATTAAACAATGTTATGGAGCATGTATTAATGATGAAGAACCTGAACTTTATAATGAAAGAACCTCCAAAATAATACATCATCATAGTTTCGATAATCAAAACATGGTCATAGTTGATTATGGTCGTGAACATGATGAGCGTAGTGCTATTTTAATTGAGAATGGTATTTACAGAGGTTTTGGTTTTTATAACCTGAATTATCAGATAAACAATATTGAAATTTTAAAGAGCATTATTACACCAATGCAGCATAACAGAGATACGCAACATATTATACAAAGCTATTTAAGAAGAAACAAACGATTAAAAACCATTAAGTTATAATAAATGAAAAGTTTACTTGCCTCAATATTTCTTTTATGTTCATTTTTTATTCACGCTCAATATAAGTTTAATGATACATCCTATTCTGTTTCAATTGATGATTTAACCACTAATGAATTTATAGCAGACTCCACTGCCAAAGCTTTAGTGATTTTTGAAGAAGGCAATAGTTTTTTCAATAGTTCACTATCAAAGTTGAATACCGAAATAAAACGGAAAATAAAAATTTTTGACAAAAATGATTCTGACTTATCAACAGTAGAAATAATATTGTATAAATCTGAAAAAAGAAGAAAAGAAGAAGTTCTAAAAATTTCGGCAGAAACTCATAACCTTGTTAATGGATCTATTATAACCACAAAAATTAATAATAAAGATATTTTTGAGGAAGAATATGACGACAATCACACCATAATTAAATTTACATTTCCAAACGTACAAGATGGATCGGTTATTACTTATAGTTACACTCAAGAGTCTCCTTTCTTTTTTAATTTTTACGGCTGGGAATTTCAAGAAAATATTCCAAAACTTTATAGTGAGTATAGAACAAGTATTCCTGGTAACTATGACTATAATATAAAATTAATTGGAAAATCTAACTTAATAGTTAATGAAAGTAAAATCAAATATAGATGCGTAAACGTTGGGCTTGGTGGAAGTGCAGACTGTAGTGAATCTAAATATGTAATGAAAAATATCCCAGCATTTATTGAAGAAGATTACATGACATCAAGACACAATTATTTATCAAGCATTGAATATGAACTTAAAGCAGTAACTCATTTTGATGGTACAGTAAACAGAATTTCAAAAACATGGAAAGATGCTGATAAAGAATTAAAATCCGAAAAGAGTATTGGTAAACAATTGAACAAGACTTCTTTAGTTAAAAAATTAATGGAAAATGCTGCAAGAGAAATAGAAAACCCTCTTGATCGTGCAAAAAAAATATTCGAATTTATACAAACAAATTATACTTGGAATGGCGAATATGAAATTTTCAAAGACCTTTCCCTAAATCAAGCCCTTAAAAACAAAACAGGAAGAATTTCTGAAATTAACTTACTTCTTTTCAATTTATTAAAAGCCAACGATATAGATGTAAAACCTGTATTATTAGCAACACGTAAAGCTGGTTTGCCAACAAAATTATATCCAGTAATTTCAGAATTCAATTATTTAATTATTCAAGCAAGAATTGATGACAAAACATATTTATTAGATGCTACAGATAAATATTTAAGCTTTGGCGAACTACCTTATAAATGCTTAAACTATTATGGGAGGCTGCTCGATTTTAAAAAAGGAAGTAAGTGGATTGATATTAAGCCCATAAAAAACACAAGTGTTTTACATAGGCTTAACTTAACTTTTCAAGATGATATTTTTACTGGAACCATTAATTCAAAATATTCTGGTCATAAAGCGTTACCGAAAAAGAAAGCTTATTTCCCTAATAAGAAAATTTATTTAGATAATTTTAAAAGTGCTAACAGTCACATCGAAGTTATTAATCATGCTATAAAAACTGAACAAAATACGCACTTACTTTTTGAAGAAGAGATCGAAATTGAATATTCAGAGTATAACGAAGCTGGAGACAGACTATTTTTAGATCCATTTTTAATTAAATTTTTTAGAGAAAACCCTTTCAAACTACAAGAACGAACATATCCTATTGAGTTTGGGCACACAAATACATTTTCTTACATGGCACAGTTTGATTTAGGCAATAACTTTGAAGTTGTGAATCTTCCTAAACCTTTTAGTGTTGGATTACCTGAAAACTCTGGATCAATAAGTTTTAATCCTACTGTTTCTCAGAATAAACTTATGGTTGTATTCAAAATTTCGCTTAAAACTCCTGTTTATAGTTCCGAATTATACAACCATTTAAAACAATTTTTTAATACTTTAATTGATACCCAAACTAAAACACTTATTGAGTTAAAAAAGAAATAGAGAATCTTTTATTACATTTGGTTAAAATGGAGGATAAAAATATAAATAATGGTAATACTAATTGGAGACATAAACTTCATGAAATTCTTTATGAAGCAGATACTCCAAAAGGAAAAGTATTTAATATTGGGCTCTTTATTGTAATTATTGCGAGCATTATTTTTGTGATGTTGGAAAGTATTCAAGAAATTGATGAAAAATATCATAATTTCCTCAATATTGCAGAATGGATTATTACTATACTTTTTACAATTGAATATATAGCAAGGGTTGTAGCAGTAAAAAAGCCTCTTAAATACATTTTTAGTTTTTACGGAATTATTGATTTATTATCAACTATCCCTAAATACCTTTCTTTCTTTCTTGTTGGTTCGCATTCATTAGTTGCGCTGAGAGCTCTTCGTTTAATGCGAATTTTTAGAATTCTAAAACTGGCAAGATTTATTGGTGAGTCAACAAATTTAATTAGAGCTTTCAAATTAAGTCGAGCCAAAATATCTGTATTTATACTATTTGTATTTATACTTTGTATAATTCTTGGCACCATTATGTATTTAGTAGAAAGTGGAGAAGATAGTGGCTTTACTAGTATACCAAGAAGTGTGTATTGGGCTATTGTAACCTTAACTACAGTTGGTTATGGAGATATTGCACCAATAACGGCTTTAGGGCAGTTTATCTCATCATTTATTATGCTAATGGGTTATGCAATTATTGCTGTACCAACTGGAATAGTTAGTGCTGAAGTATCTGCTATGAGTAAGCGTAACCGAGATTCATACACAAACACCCAAGCATGCCCAAGTTGTATGGCTATTTATCATAAAGATAATGCGGATTACTGTTATAAATGCGGAGAAGCTTTAAACGATGAGTAAATACCTTATCTCAATTGTTGGTCCTACAGCTATTGGCAAAACTTCTTTAAGCATAAAACTTGCTAACCACTTTAATACAGAAATTATATCTACTGATTCAAGGCAGTTTTTTAAAGAAATGTCCATTGGTACTGCTGCTCCAACAGAAGCAGAAATGAACGAAGCCAAGCATCATTTTATTCATCATAAATCTGTAACAGAACATTATAATGTTGGTAGCTTTGAAAAAGATGCCATCGCATTACTTGATACCTTATTCTTAAAGCATGATATCGTAATTATGGTTGGTGGCTCAGGATTATATGTCGATGCTGTAACTAAAGGATTGGATAATTTCCCAGAGGTCGATTCTTCAATAAGAGAAAAACTAAATAAGTTATCCACTAAAGGGTTGAAACACTTACAAGACCAATTAAAAGCACTCGATAAAACATCTTATAACACCATTGCTCTAGACAATCCCCATCGAGTTATTAGAGCTCTTGAAATCTGCATTGGGACAGGACAACCTTATTCATCTTTCTTAAATCAAGAAAAAGTGAGTAGAAATTTTAAAACTATTTCTGTTGGACTTACTGCAGAAAGAGAAACTATTTACAAAAGAATAAACGAGCGTGTTGATAATATGATGGAAGAAGGTTTGCTAGATGAAGTAAAAAGCCTTGTTAAGTTTAAAAACCTGAATTCTTTAAACACTGTTGGTTACAAAGAAATTTTTAAGTACTTAGATGGAGAGGTTGATTTGGATTTTGCAATATCAGAAATAAAGAAAAACACAAGACGTTTTGCAAAGCGTCAAATCACATGGTTTAAAAAAGACAAAGATATTGAGTGGTTTGATTATAAATCAGGTACTGAAGAAATTATAGATTGTATCAATAAAAAAATCCAGTTAAATAAATAATCTAACTGGATTTTAAGTGATTAACTACTTAAAAATAATAAAGTTTAGGCCTTTTGGTTTACCACAAGTCTAAATCCTTCACCATGTATGTTTAATATTTCTACATTTTCATCAACTTTGAGATACTTACGCAATTTAGCGATGTAAACATCCATACTTCTTGATGTAAAATAATTATCGTCTCTCCATATTTTTGTTAATGCCAATTCACGTGGCATCAAATCATTTTCATGTAAAGCAAGTAAACGCAATAATTCGTTTTCTTTTGGAGACAACTTCGATGGTTCTCCTCCTTTGTATTTTAAAAACCTAAGCTTTGAGTTTAAATGAAAATCGCCAATTTCAAATTCAAATTGCTTGCTATCTGCAACACTATCACTAGCCTTACGCTGCATAATAGCTTTTATTTTCATTAATAGAACTTCACTATCAAAAGGTTTATTTAAATAGTCGTCTGCTCCTACTTTGTAGCCTTTTAAAACATCTTCCTTCATTGCTTTTGCAGTTAAGAAAATAATAGGTACATCAGTATTTTTTTCACGTATTTCCTTTGCTAATGTAAAGCCATCTTTATATGGCATCATAACATCCAGAATACATAAATCGTAATCGTCTTTTTTAAATTTTTCAAAACCTTCCATACCATTTTTAGCATGAACAACATCATAATCGTTCATCATTAAATAGTCTCTTAGAACAGTTCCAAAATTTGGATCATCTTCAACTAACAGTATTTTTTTGTTTATTTCTTCCATAATTTAATTATGATATTAATGGTAATTTTATAATAAAGGTGCTACCCTTTCCTTTTTCACTTTCTACACTTACATGACCTGAATGGTCATCTACAATTCTTTTTACATAAGCCAAACCTAATCCATGTCCTTTTACATTATGCACATCTCCAGTGTGTTCTCTGTAAAATTTTTCAAACACTCTTTTTTGCACAGATTTGGACATGCCATTTCCTTTGTCACTTATCTTTAAAATAATGCTATTCCCAACATTTTCTGTCACCACATTAATCTTTGGTTTGTCAGTTGAATATTTTACAGCATTATCCAATATATTAACTATAACGTTTGTAAAGTGAGTTTCGTTTGCAAGCACTGAACATAATGATGCATCCAACTTGGTTTTTATATAACCATTTCTATCTTCCACTATCAATTCAATGTGAGTGATTGCATCTTCAATAATCTCATGCAACTCAACTCTTTCTTTACTTATGTTTAGTTCGTTTTTTTCTAGTTTAGATATTCTCAATACGTTTTCAACTTGAGCATGCATTCGTTTGTTTTCATCCTTTATCATTTTCAAGTAACGTTTTACTTTATCTTCATCACCAATAATTTTAGGATTTCTGATTGCATCCAACGCTAAATTTATAGTAGCAATTGGTGTTTTAAACTCATGTGTCATATTATTGATAAAATCTGTTTTAATCTGAGAAATTTTTCTCTGTTTTATCAATTGATAAATTGCACTTGTATAAGCAATGATAATTATTGTTGTGAAAATTATTGACAACAACGTCATTCCTAAAATTGAGGATAATATAAACTTGCTTCTTTCCGGAAAATTAACGTATAACTTATACTCGCTTTCGTTGTTATTATCTAAAAATATTGGAACTCCGTAGGTTGATTCTTGATCTAACTCAAAATTATCAGTTTGCACTTTAGTTGCCAAATCCTTGTGGTATATCGAATATTCAAAATCAATATCAATATCGTTTTCTGTTAATTTTTTTTTCAGCAAACTTGAAACTTCTCTTTCAGAAACCCTGTAATGAATAGGGCTTCTTTTGGCCATATCACGATAAGCGGTTTCAAACATTATTTCGTCACCTCGTGATAACTCAACAGTTTGAATAAGTAGTGCTTCTGGAGATAAATCGGAATTTTGATTAATATCTTTATCATCAATAATCCTAGTTTCTCTTTCATTAGAAATTCTGGTAATATTAATACTATCTAAACTTATGTCAATGAACGATGGAATTCTGAAGTTCTCTTCTAAAATTCCGTTTCTATAAATGAGTCTTTCAGAATTTAAATCTTCTTGTAAAATCCAAAGATTTCTAATGTCTGTAGTATCAACCCTTACTCCTTTTTTTGAAGCTATAAGCTCCCTAAACTTGTAAGCATAATCTCTGTACTCTCGTTCTTCTATAGTTGATGAAGTTGAACTTAAAACACGTTTTACCTTAAAAGTAAACTGCTCTTCTTCATTTTTTACTGTATTGTTGATAAAGTAAGCTTGAACAAAAATTATTCCAACTAGTGATAAGCTCATTAATACAACCAACAAGACAAATAACTTCTTACTCATTGGTCAAAATTAAGATTTTAACATTTAGTAGATATACCATTTAACCTTACCTTAACAAAAATGTTAAAATTTGAGAGTTATTGGGATTTTTTAAGGATTTGTTTATGTATCTTTTTTACTTGCTTTTTTGTATCATGGAGAGTTAAATTCTTGATTACAAAATCTGAAAGTTTTGTTTTATCAGCATCGTTCCATTGGTTTTTCATAATGGCTTTTACTTTATCTTCTGAGGAATCATCACGTTTAACCACTCGCTCCAATCGTAAATCCTCTGGAGCAATAACAGTAATTATGAAATCATAGGATTTATACGAGTTATTTTCAAAAATTATAGCAGCTTCTTTAATCACATAATGTGCATCTTGTTTTTTAAGCCATCGTCTAAAATGAGTTGCTACTTTAGGATGCACGATTGCATTCATTTTTTCAAGCAATGACTTATCATTAAAAATTTTATTAGCAATAAAGGGTTTATTAAGCTCTTTTTGCGAATAAGCTTTTTCTCCAAATAGTTGAATCAATTTTCGTCTAATTACCTTAGAACGTTTCATCAATCCTTTAGCCTCAATATCTGCTGTATAAACAGGTACACCTAATTCCTTAAAGTAATTGGCAACTGTTGTTTTACCGCTTCCAATTCCGCCTGTTAGGCCTACTATTTTTGGTGTATCTTTCATTAAAGAATTATAAACTCAATTGATTTTGTACTAAGTCTCACATTTTTAACCTTATCTGGTTGTTTTGTTATTATCGGAACAAGTTTATTGTCTAAGCTTAGTTTTGTAAAGTCACACTCTATCTTAAAATTGTTGATTGCTATTGTTTTGTAATAATCCAAGCTTGTATAAAACACAACTTCAACTTCTTTTGGGAAATATTTTATATTAATACCTTCTGGCAAGTTTTTTACAACAACTGGTACAATAAGCGAGCCTTCTGTAAACTTATTAACCCTTGCACTGACCAAAACTTTGTCTTCTGAAAATTTAATGTCTGGATTCTCGTTAGGTAATTTCAGTTTTATTGAAGTTGAAATGTTAGCATTAATATTATCAATTACTAAAGGCATAGTCTCAATACTGTTTATTGAATCTAAAACTGATTTGGCTCCAATAACCTTTAAAGAATCAGGCTGAATTATATAAGAATCATCAACATCAAACCCAGAAGCAAAACTAACATCTTCATTAAGTGTAATAGGAATGGTTTTTACGAAGTATGAGTCATAATTAAAGTAAATTGTATCTGGACTAATGCTATTAATAACTGCACTTGTACTAAATTGATTGGCTACGTTTTGAAATTCGTTGTTCTTTGTCCATAAATAACTTTGGTTCGAATTTTTAAGATTATTAAAATCTACTTTCAAACTTGGGTTAATAAAATAATATTTCAAGAAACTAAACCCATAAGATGTCATGGTAACATTTATTTTTTGGAGTGAATCTTTTAAAATCACATGTTCATCAGGAACGTTTAGCATTTCAACATCAAAAGAAATGGTTTTAGTATAATCTCTTGACAGTTTTGTTAATAATGAGAATAATAATGCCAATAAAACAAATAATGCCAAAACATTGACTTTTTTGCTTTGATATAATCTTGATAATTTGGACTTTATTTTTGGCATTAGTTTACTTTAAAAAACAATTTAGAAAAACGCTCTTCGATATCATTAGTTGAAATCGCCAATTTAAGTGTTGATTTTAAAAACCCATAGCCATAACCATAAAACTGAATCAATACTGCAAACAATGACATTAAAGATATTGTTAGGCTTCTTGTTTGTATCAAGGCCAAAATTAAAACCAATAAAAAATAAGCTAAATAAATTATGATTGGCAAATAAAGCTTAAAAAAAACAAGAAAAATTGATAACACAAAGCCCAAACAAAATAGACTCGGAAACCAATATGTGACTTTTTTAGTCTCTGGATGCCAAACATTCAAAATTGGCCTTACCAATCCGAACTTATGAACTTGGCTGTAAAATTTTTCCCAGGAAATTCTTCGCTTATGATACACATAAGCCCTTTCTATGAGCTTAGTCTTAAAACCTAATTTAGTAAGTCTAATTGATAAATCTGGATCTTCTCCAGGATGTATGTTCCCAAAACCATTTGTGGCTTCAAATGCTTCTTTTGAAATTCCCATATTAAAACTTCTTGGCTGAAATTTATCAACACTACTTTTTTTCCCTCGTATTCCTCCAGTTGAAATAAACGAAGTCATCGCAAAATTAATTGCCTTTTGAATATTTGTGAATGAATTATGTGCTGCGTCTGGACCTCCAAAACAATCAACATAATTTTTGCTCAAATCCTCAAGAACTTCTTTTAGATACAATTTTGGCAAAATACAATCAGAATCAAGGATAATAAAGTATGTGCCTTTTGCTCGTTTCATACCAAAATTCCTAGAATCTCCTGGCCCAGAATTTGATTTAAAATAGTATGAAATATTTAACTTATCTAAATATTTTTCAATGACACTTTCTGATGTTTTACTTGAACCATCTTCAACAATAACTATCTCAAAACCTTTATCAGATTCCAAAGTAACAAGACTCTCCAAAAGCTCGCTAATTTCTTCAGGTCTGTTATAAACGGGAATAATAAAAGATATATCCTTTGTTGTCATACCAAGCAAAGGTAATTAATCAAGATTTAAAAATTAGCATAAAAAAAACCTCAAAACTAAGTTTTGAGGTTTTTAAATTTTATTTAAAAAGAAATTACTTCTTAATAATTTTTATAGTTTCAACAGTATCATTCACACTCACTTTAACAAAATATGGTCCAGACTGTAAAGAAGACATATCTAACTCTCCTCTTTGTACATTTAATTCCGTACGCATAACTTCTTGACCTAACATATTGAACACAGATACATTTTGTATGTTTTGCTGTGCTTTTAAAGTTAATGTATTTTTAACTGGGTTAGGGAAGTAAGATAGTGCAGTATCTTCTTCTATACTTGGAGTTGATAACGAAGGATCAAAGTAACCAATATCGAAAGTATCTTCATCTCCAGTTCCCCAAGTATCTACTTGCAAATAGTAAGTACCAGCAGCTAAAGTTGTTACAATTTCTGATAAAAAGTTTGATCCATCAACATCATCATTACATGCTACTTCAGTAAAAGTAGTCATATCGCCACAATCTGAAGTTGTATATAATGCCATCATAGTATCAGTTGCAGTTCCATCAGAATAGTTTGTTGAAAGTGTTACTTCTGCACCAGCTGTAGTAAATTTAAACCAAACAGACTGATCAGTAGTTTGTGAAAAAGACCAACAAGCCGCTGACGGTTCACTTGTTTCTGTTGTAGCTCCAACATTATCATAAGTTCCACCAGTTGATGGAGTACCAACCATAGCTGTTATATCAATAGCATTACAAGCAGAATCATTTGCTGGAACTGTTGAAAAGTCATGCACAGCACTCCATGCCGTTGGTCCTCCAGCACAAATAGTTCTAACATATAAGTCATACAAAGTAGAAACAGATAATCCAGAAGCAGATGCTGTTGTTACTCCAGTTGCTGTACTACCACTATCAGCAGGAGTATCAATATCTGGATCGTCACCATCGTTCATAACAGCCCAATCATAACCACCAACTTCTAATGCAACACTTCCCCAACTTAAATCAGCTGTAGTTGGCGTAATATTTGAAGCGCTTAGCCCAGTTGGGGCATCACAAGAAGAAGCTGCTGCAACACTAACATCATCAATATACCAGCTATCTCCATCATCATTAATATGCACAAAAGCAATATAAATCATCATGCCATCAAAAGCACTTAAGTTAACTATCTTTTCTTCATAAACTAAAGGACTTGCATTTAAAGAAGACTCGTCCCAAGTAGCAACTGTAGAACTAAAATCAGCATGTGTAGTTTGACTGTTAGTAGAAACTCTAACTTCAAACTGCGATCCAAAATCAGAAGTAAATTGTTGTCTAGTAAAGAATCTTAACTCAGCGTTTGTAACTGAAGTTAAATCAACTTGACTTGTAACCATCCAGTCTTCAGCAAGACCACCAGTAACATTTTCGTATGTGTTTAAGGCATTACCAGCTCCACTGTTTGGTGTTGTATCTGCTTTCCAATCTTCAACAGCTCCTAATCCATTGGTACCAATGAACACAGCCCAAGAACCAGGAATACCTGCTTCAAAGCCCTCTGTTAATTGAGCGTTAGATTGCCAATTAAAAGCAAGTAATAAAATAAATAGTAAAGTAATTTTTTTCATAATAGGTATGTTTATTAAGATTAATAAGGTTTTTTTAACAGTCTAAATTTATACTTTTTAACTATAATAGTATGAATACTAGGTTATTAATCGATTAGAAGTCAAATATATCGATTAATTGTTAATAAAAAAAAATGAATGGTCAGCTTTTATCGATTAAAAAAAGAAAAAAACCATTGCAAATAGGCCTATTCTTCTATAAAATGTTCCATTACAGCATCGCTTACTCCCATGTTACTAAATCCACCATCATTGTAAAGATTTTGAAGTGTAACTCGTTTTGTTAAATCACTGAATAAGGTTACTGTATAATTCGCACAATCTAATGCTGTAGCATTACCTAGAGGCGACATTTTTTCCGCATACGCAATAAACCCATCAAAGCCTTTAACACCTTGTCCTGCAGTAGTTGGAGTTGGCGATTGTGAAATTGTGTTTACTCTTACTTTCTTATCACGTCCGAAGAAATATCCAAAACTTCTTGCAATACTTTCCAAGTAAGCTTTATTGTCTGCCATATCATTGTAATCAGGAAAGACTCGTTGTGCTGCCATATACGTTAAAGCGACAATACTTCCCCATTCACTCATAGCATCAGCTTTATATAGTGATTGCATTACTTTATGAAATGACATTGCAGATACATCTGTTCCTTTTTGAGTCCAATCGTATTTTTGATCTGTATAAGCTCTTCCCTTTCTAACGTTTATTGACATGCCTATTGAATGTAACACGAAATCTAATTTACCTCCAAGGATTTCCATGGATTTTTCTACAAGATTTTGCAAATCTTCTTCAGAAGTTGCGTCTGCTGGAATAATTTCAGAACCTGTTTTTTCTGCCAATTCATTTATTTGTCCCATTCGCATTGCGATTGGCGCATTGGTTAACACAAAAGTTCCGCCTTCTTCATGAACTCTCTCGGCAGTTTTCCAAGCAATGGAATTTGAGTCTAAAGCTCCGAAAATAATCCCTCTTTTTCCTTTTAGTAAATTGTATGACATGGTAATATGTTTAGTTGTTAGTTATTTTATAATTCAAAGATACTATTAATTGAGCAACTGTTTTGCATGAGCAATTGCCGAAGTCGATATTTTTTTACCACCTAACATTTGCGCAATTTCAACAATACGATCTTCTTGACTTAATTTCACAACATGTGTTATGGTTTTATCGTTTTGGTCTTCTTTATAGACTTTAAAATGATAATCGCCTTTTGCTGCAATTTGAGGCAAATGAGTAATTGAAAAAACTTGCATTGTTTCACTCATTTGATACATAATTTCAGCCATTTTAGTCGAAATTTCCCCAGAAACTCCAGCATCTATTTCATCAAACATGATAGTTGGTAAATTCATGTATTTGGTTAAAATGGACTTAATTGCCAACATGATTCTTGACAATTCTCCACCTGAAGCCGCTTTTTTTAAAGGCAAAAAGCTGCTTCCCTTGTTGGCGCTAAAAAGCAATTCAATATTATCTTTACCATTGAAAAAGTATTCTTGAGTAAGGTTTAAGTCAATTTTAAATTTGGCATTTGGCATTCCCAAATCATTTAGAATAAACTCTAATTGATTGATAAAATCTGGTATGACTTTTTTTCTTGAATTATTAATTGATTTTGCAATATCATCAAGTTTACTTTTTAAAGCATTTATTTCTTCCTCTTTTTTTGCTATATCATCATCAATAGTTTCAAATGACTGCACTTTACCATTTAAACCGTTTTGTATTTCAATAAGCTCATCAATACTTTCTGAATTGTGCTTTACAAATAAATTATTCACGCTTTGCAATAAACTATTTACTTCTTCCAAGCGTTCTGGATTCAATTCTAAATTATCACTTTGCTGTTCAATTTCAGACTGTAAATCATTCAACTCTATATAGCAACTTACGATTCGATTATATAATGAATCATAAGTTTTTGAAATATTGGAAAGCTTCGAGAAACTAGCTTTTAAATTGGAGAGTCTTTCTAAAACTCCTAATTGCTCATCACTTAATAATTGATTAGATAAATTTAATTCTTCAATTACAAATTCAACATTGCTTAAAGTTGCTTGTTCTTCTTCTAAAGATTCAAGGTTTAAAGCATCAAGTTTTACTTCTAGTAATTCATTTAATAAAAAGGCATTATAATCGTGCTCTTTTATTGCTTCTGATTTAGTTTCCAGAAGTGCTTCCAGCTCTTTTTTTATTGTTTTGTAATCAATAAGAGTAAGCTTATACTCATTAAGTATTTCTTTATTTCCTGCAAAGGCATCCAATATATCAAACTGAAAATCATTATTTGTTAGTTCAAGCGTCTGATGTTGTGAGTGAATATCAATTAAATGTTCACTCAAAATAGTAAGAACACTCAAATTCGCAGGAGAATCATTTACAAAAGCTCTAGACTTTCCTGAAGGTAAAATTTCGCGCCTAATGATTGTTTCTGGTTCGTAATCTAAATCTTGTTCTTTAAAGAGTTTTTTTAAATTATAATTAGCAATATCGAACGTCGCTTCTATGATGCACTTTTTTGAAGTATCATTTATTACTGACGAATCCGCTCTCTTACCAAGAATCAATGATAAACCTCCTAACAGAATTGATTTTCCTGCTCCAGTTTCACCTGTAATAATTGACAATCCTGTATTGAAATTCATTTGAAGATTTTCAATTAAGGCGTAATTTTTTATGGTGAGTGTGGTTAACAACGATTGAAATTAATTAAAAGTGAATGTCTAACGAAATACTAAAATAAAAAATATAAATCTTAGAAATCTATATTTCTCCACTTACTTGCATGCATTGGTGCTATTTTAGAAAGTGCATTAACAAGTTTGGTAATATCGACATTTGGTCCATCAGAAAAAATATCTTCAATTTCTTCAGCTTTTGCATCAAAAAATACTCTCAAAATAAACGAGTTTGGCCTCCTAGAATTCATTGTCTGAAAAGTAGATATAGCATTAGAAATTACCTCTTTTCCCTTTCTTGGGTTTTCGTGCATACTATCCAATCCCATTCTGTGATACGTGTAAAGAACATCTCTAAATTCTTTATATGTAGTTGACATTACATTGTCAATAAGTGCACTTCTTGTTTGGTCGCCTCCATTAGGTGGTTCCCATCCTTTACCACTGTTTTGCTGTGAATAACCTACAATGGTTCTTGCTTGTTCATAATATTCCTGACCACCATTTTGCGCAAATGTGTCAGCATCCATACCTAAAATCATATACACATGAAATGCTATTACTGACACTAAGTTAGATTCAAATTGCGTTGGACTATAATTTAGGTTTTGAAACTCTAAATATTGAAAATTAAAATCTCTATCGTTAAAATTATAAATTGGTGTATCGTAAGACGAATTAAAAACAGGACGGGAAGATCTCACTTGAATTGATGCTTGAAACCTATCACTATTATAATCTTGTATATTAATAACCATACTTGTATTAATACGCTCTTGAGGAGAAACACTTTTGTTGGTCCATTGTGTATTATTCACAAACTCTTGTAATTGTTTTTCAAGAGTTTTAAACACTTGTACATTTTCATTTCCAGTTTGTTGTGCATTTACAATTAAGTCACAATTTAATTCTTGTGAAACTGCATTTAATGTAAAAACTAATGAGAGTATAAATAAACAATTACGCATCGATGAGTGTTATTATTTCACTTAAAATATCTTTAGCGACTTCAGCTTTAGATTTTAAGTCATAATTAGTAATATTTTCTTCGTTGTTTATAAGGGTTACTTTATTGGTATTTACACCAAATCCAGCTCCTTTGTCGTTTAACGAATTTAAAACAATTAAATCTAAATTTTTGTTTTTTAGCTTTTTAATTGCATTTTCAATTTCATTATTAGTTTCCAGTGCAAAGCCAACAAGCAATTGTTTACTTTTTAATTTGCCCAAAGAAGCCAAAATATCCTTAGTTTTTTCCAACTCTAAAGATAACGTTGTATCCTTCTTCTTTATTTTTTTATCTGCTACAAATTTTGGTTTATAATCTGCAACTGCAGCAGATAATATTGCCACATCTGAATTTTCAAAATGATTATGAACAGCTTCATACATTTCACTTGCACTTACCACAGGAATAACCTTTATAAGATTATTGTTTGCTTTTTGATGTGTTGGACCAGAAACTAAAATTACTTCAGCTCCTAAATTCGCAGCAGCTTTAGCAATTTCAAAACCCATTTTTCCACTTGAATGGTTACCAATAAATCGAACAGGATCAATAGCTTCATAGGTTGGTCCAGCAGTGATAAGTACTTTTTTGTTATACAATGGTAATCCTTTAATAACATGGTTTTCTAAAAACTTAATAATGTTTTCTGGCTCAGCCATTCTTCCTTCTCCAATCAATCCACTTGCGAGTTCTCCAGATTCAGCAGGAATCATAATATTACCAAAACTTTCTAAGGTATTTAATGACTGTTTTGTGGACTCATGCTTGTACATATCCAAATCCATTGCTGGAGCAAAATAAACTGGACATTTAGCAGACAAATATGTGGCTAAAAGTAAGTTGTCGCTATTTCCAGTTGCCATTTTGGATAACGTGTTTGCTGTTGTTGGAGCAATTAAAAACAAATCTGCCCAAAGTCCTAATTCAACATGATTGTTCCAAGTATCATTTTCATCTTCGTCATTAGTGAACGAGGACAATACTGGATTTTTTGATAATGTAGATAGTGTTAAAGGTGTAATAAAGTCTTTAGAAGCAGGTGTCATTACGACTTTTACGTTAGCACCTGCTTTAATAAAAAGCCTCACTAATGAGGCTGTTTTGTATGCAGCAATACCAGCAGTGATGCCTAGTAATATATTTTTGCCGCTTAAAATTGACATGACTTATTATTCTGCTTGAGAATCTTCGTCAGTATTTCTGTAGTAAATCTTGTCTTTTAGCCATTCTTGAACAGCTAATGCATGAGGCTTTGGTAATTTTTCGTAAAACTTAGAAACTTCAATCTGTTCTTTGTTTTCAAAAATTTCCTCTAAACTGTCATTGTAAGTAGCAAACTCTTCTAACTTATCAATAAGTTCTTTTCTTATCTCAGTATTAATTTGCTCTGCTCTTCTTGATATTACTGAAATTGCTTCATAGATATTCTCTGTTGGAGCATCAATTGCATTTCTGTCATACGTTTCAGTATTTACTGGAGCATTTACCTTCTTTAAATCCATCATTATATTAAATTAACTTTTTGAGTTATAACCTTGTAATAGCGTATTTAATTCTTCATTCATCTTATCAACTTCGCCACCATATTTTGATTCAACAAATGCTTTTTTGAATGCATTATAATATGCTATTGCATCTTTTATACGTTGTTCTTTTTTCCATTCCACACTATTTACAGCCAATTTATAAGCTGAATCCAATCGATAATACATGGCATCTTCCTTTAATGAAGTACCAGGAAAATCGATTATAAAATTATCAAAAGCCGTTATAGCTGCTTGATAATCTCTACTATGTGGTCCTGTTTTATTATATTCTTTAGCAATCTCAAATGCTTTTTTCTCTAGCTTAAAATCCAATTCTTTTACAAGAGTATTTGCTTCAGCTAAATACTCAGAATCTGGGTAAGAATTAATAAACTCCTGTAGCTTGTTTAAAGCATCAACCGTTTCATTTTGTTCCTTTGAATAAACTGGAGACAAATGGTAGTAACTTTTTGCACCTAAAAATGCTATTTCTTGAACTTTTTCACTTTCTGGATATGCGCTTACAAAACGCTCCATTTGGTAGTTAGCTGTATAGTAGTCCCTTGTTTCATAAAATGTTTTGGAGTACATATACATAAGCTTTTCAGCTTGCGGCTTTCCTCTATACTTAGGTACAATTTGTACAAACAAGCGATTAGCCTTGTTATACTTACCAGCATCAAAAAGTTCTGTCCCTAAAGCAAATTTCTCTGAAACCTCTTCAGATTTAAGGGCTTTTTGATATTCACTACATGAACTAAATGCAATTACAACTATTGCGATGTAAAAAAGTTTCTTCATAATTTTAAACAGACTGCAAAAATAGGTATTTCAAACGAATTTTAAAACAATTATTTAACGCTAAAATATTGCGTTATTATAGACTGCTGAAACGTTTAAGGTATATTTAACTTTTATAGTTGGAAATATAAGTATTTATTCTAGACTTTAAATCGCCTGAAGCCTTTACCAATGGAAGCCTTACAGCATCATCACACAATCCCAATCCACTAAAAACTGCCTTAATTCCAGCAGGATTATTTTCTTCAAAAATCATGCTTGTGATGTCCATAAAATTAAAATGAAGTTGATAGGCTTCTTTTGCTTTTCCTTCTAATCCTAGTTGAATCATTCGCGAAAAATCTTTTGGGAATGCTTGACCAAGAACCGAAATCACTCCTGCTCCACCAGCTAAAACAACTCCAAGAGCCAAATCATCATCTCCAGAAATTACCAAGAAATCATCAGGCTTGTCTTTTAGTAATTCTAAATATTGTTGTGTAATATTTCCTGCTTCTTTTACAGCAACTATGTTATCAAAATCCCTTGCCAATTTAAGTGTTGTTTCAGGTAACATATTTTTGGATGTTCTACCTGGAACATTATATAAGATTATTGGAATAGGTGAAGCTTCAGATATTGCCTTGAAGTGCTGATATAGACCTTCTTGAGTTGGCTTACTATAATATGGTGAAACAGATAGTAAAGCGGAAATATTACTTAAATCTGTGTTTTTAATCTCATTTATAACCTCAGCAGTATTGTTTCCTCCAATTCCTAAAACCAAAGGCAATCTGTCCTTATTGGCTTCAGAAATCACCTTAATAATTTCTTTTTTTTCAGATTTGCTTACAGTTACACTTTCTCCTGTAGTTCCCATTATTACAAGATAATTGGTTCCGTTTTCGATATTGAAATTTACGATGTTTCTCAACGCATCATAATCAATACTTAAATCCTCTTTAAAAGGCGTTACTAAGGCTACTCCTGTTCCGATGAATTCTCTCATTCTATATTTTATTAAACACTTTAAGGTATTTTATTAACTCGTTTTTAAATATGTTTATTTGATTTGGATCAATATTTATGATAAAATCATAAAGCCTTTCATCTTTATCAGTAATTCCTATTTTAAAATTAGCTTTAGACAATACAGTTGCCATATTGAGTTCTAATGTGTCATCATGATAATAACTAATCAAAGTATCAAAAGGTTCGTTAACAAAGTCTACAAGATCAACACCTTCAATTTTACCCTTCCAGCCAAAATTTTCAGGATAAAAAAAAGCGTCCCAACCATTTGGTCTTGATTTCTCGTCATCAATAAACGTTAAGAATTTTACTCTATTTTCATTAATTCCAATACCTTTAAAAAGACTTCTTAATTGATCGTAATTCTTAAACTCATTATAATTAAAAATCACACCTACAGATTTTATTGGTCGATCGTTAACAACCGACTTTCTGTTATTTAAAATATTGTTAATATATTTTTGGTTAGATTTTCTCTTAAATCGTTTAAAAAACATTTAATTTTATACTTTTCACAAATGTATGAAACAAGTGATAAAAATGATATTGAAAAACAACATATTAATGAACTATAAATATTTTATTCTTTGTATAAGTCTTGTCTGCTTTTTTTCTTGCAAACAAGAAATGCATTTAGAGAGAATTGAGGGTAAACGCATTGAAATAAACGATTCAATTATTGGCGCTGATAAAATTGAAGATTTTATTAAACCTTACAGAGAGCATGTAAACAAAAACCTTGATAGTATATTAGCATATTCTGTTGATACGTATTCAAAAACAGATGGAGATCTCAATACTGCTATTGGTAATATGATGGCTGATGCAGTTTTACAGCAATCAAACCCAGTTTTTAAATCTCGAACTGGAAATAGCATAGATTTTGTACTCTTAAACCATGGAGGTATTAGATCGATATTATCAAAAGGAAATGTAACAACCAGAAATGCTTATGAAATAATGCCTTTTGAAAATAGCGTTGTTGTTACCGAACTTAAAGGCTCTCATGTAAATGAACTAATTGCTTATTTACAACGAGCTAAAAGAGCGCATCCGATTTCTGGTCTAAAAATTAAACTTGATGAAAATTTTGAAGTCATGGAGTCAACTATTAATGGATTATCTGTTGACGAAAATAGAACATACTACGTTGCTACAAACGATTATTTATATGGTGGTGGCGACAGAATGGACTTTTTTCAAAAAAGTGACACACTTCATGATTTAGATTACAAAATACGAAATGTGCTTATTGATTATTTTACAAAAACAGATACCATTAAACCTGTTATTGACGATAGATTTATTAAAACCACTAAACCACAATAATGAAAAGAAGAGAATTTTTACAACAATCGGTAGCTGGAGCAGCTTTAGTAGGCTTAGGTGGTTTAACTTTACAATCATTTGTGCCAGCACAACGAAAAATTACAATCCTCCATACCAACGATGTCCATAGTCATATTGACCCTTTTGGACCAGATGATGGAAGAAATGCAAACAAAGGTGGAGTAGCAAGAAGGGCTAGTTTAGTTCAGTCCATAAGAAAAGAAAACCCAAACACATTATTACTTGATGCTGGTGATATTTTTCAAGGTACACCTTATTTTAATTATTATGGAGGTGAATTAGAGTTTAAGCTCATGAGTATGCTAAAATACGATTTGGCAACTATTGGGAACCATGATTTTGACAATGGCATTGAAGGCCTGTACAAACAACTTCCACACGCAAAATTTGACTTTGTTTCAGCCAATTATGATTTTTCAAATACCATTATGGATACACATGTAAAGCCCTATAAAACATTTAATAAGGAAGGTGTTAAAATAGGAGTGTTTGGTCTTGGAATTGAATTGGATGGCTTAGTAATTAAAAAGCAATACAAAGAAACTAAGTATCTTGACCCAATTGAAATTGCTCAAGACATGTCACGAATTTTAAAGGAAGAAGAAAAATGTGATTTAATTATTTGCTTATCTCATCTTGGCTATCATTATAAAAATGCACCAAATAAGGTTTCAGACCTAAATTTAGCTCGTGCTACTAAAGATATTGATTTAATAATTGGAGGACACACTCATACTTTCTTACCTAAACCAACAATTGAGAAGAATTTAGTTGGAGGAAATGTTTTAGTCAATCAAGTTGGTTGTTATGGTCTATATTTAGGCAAAGTAGATTTTTATTTTAACAGAGACAAAACCAAAACAGCAGAAGGCACAACGATAATAGTTTAGTAAGGTTTAATTCATTTTGCGTCTAATCAGTTAACTGATACCAATCATAATGAAAAAGCATGTTCCAATACTACTTCGAGTAATTGTAGCAATAATTCTAATTCAAACATTACGTTTTAAATTTACTGCTCATGAAGACAGTATTTATATTTTTGAAACTGTTGGCCTAGAACCTTACGGAAGAATAGGAATTGGTATACTCGAACTTATTGCTGGGATTTTTATTTTAATACCTAGAACCGTTTGGGCTGGAGCACTACTAACATTAGGATTAATTGGTGGTGCAATAATGATGCACTTAACTACCTTAGGCATCGAAGTAAAAAATGATGGTGGTACTTTATTTATTACTGCAATTGTAACATTTATTCTATCTGGAATAATACTTTTAATTTACAAAAAAGATATTCCAATTATTGGTAAGAAATTTTAGGTTTCTAAGTTTTTTATTGAAGATTTATTATACGCATCATTACGCGAATAACTCATACCTGCTTGTATGTAGAAGAAACAAAAAGCAAAAATTAATAAAACTGAATAGGTCACATTGAGTATGTTTTTATCTGAAACATAAAAATATGCCACTTGCATAACTTCAGAAAATACAATACATAAAGCTCCCAATAATAGGTTCATAGCTTTTTTTGAATCCCTACTTATATAATTAATTAAAGTTACTGTTAACAACAACATGACTACAATGTTATAAACTATCTCAATGATGTAATCCAACATACCTGAAAGAAAATCACTTTTAACAGCAATTTCAGAAACTAAATAAACACTATAAATATCAAGTACTAATAATATAATTATGTGTACAGGAAATCTATTAATAACGCTTTTTAAATTAATTGATTTTAAAACTTCTAATATCAAGAATACATAAGCTGTTATATAACTCAAGTTTCCTCCATAATAAAGCAGGTTGTCAACAAATACAGAATAATAAGCAAAATATGAGAATACACCAGTAAATTCAGCTAAAGAATAGAAAATTAGAAAATAAAAGAAATGACTGCTTTTTGATTTACCAGAAATACAATAAAGTATAGTTAACAAAGGTAGTATCAACCCTCTTACAATTCCTCCAATCAATTCTAATTGAAAAATTTGAAAGCCAATAAAACTAATTGTCAGCACAATTATTATTCCAGCAAGCAACTTATTTTTTTGCATAGTAGCGCAGTTATTTGAAACAAATATACTACAAAAAACAACACATAATCGATAAATAATGCATTTTATCGATAAAATTGATTAATTTAGAATAATTCTAAATAATTAAATTAAGGAAATCTTGTTCCGATATTATTGAAACGCTAAGTGTTTCAGCCTTAGCGCGTTTACTTGGTCCCATTTTATCACCAGCGACCAAATAAGAAGTTTTTGAAGATATTGATGAGGAAACTTTACCTCCATTATCTTCAATAAGTTTCTTTAATTCAGTACGTGAAACCGTTTCAAACACACCAGAAACAACAAAGGTTTGTCCTTTTAATTTATCAGTTTGGTTTGCTAAGACATCCTCTGAAAGTGCAAGTTGCACTCCAAATTCCTTTAATCTATCAACAATATGATTATTTTCTTCTGAAGTAAAAAAGTCAACAACACTTTCGGCTATTCTATTACCAATTTCATCAACAGTCACTAAGTCAATAATAGTAGCATGAGATAAAGCATCAATGTTTTTATAATGCTTTGCTAATTTTTTGGCAACTGTTTCACCAACATAGCGTATTCCTAAAGCAAATAAAACCCGTTCAAAAGGAATTTGCTTAGAGGCTTCAATGCCATTTACTAGATTTTCTGCACTTTTTTCGGCCATTCGCTCTAATGGCATCACTTGTTCTTTGGTTAACTCATATAAATCAGAGTAATTTGATATTAAGCCTTCGTTCACCAACAATGCAACAGTTTCTCCTCCTAATCCTTCAATATCCATAGCTTTTCTGGATATAAAATGCTGAATTCTACCTATAATTTGTGGATTACAACCATTGTAATTAGGGCAATAATGCTGTGCTTCACCTTCTTGTCTTATCAACTCTGCTTCACATTCTGGGCAATGTGTAATATATTGTGTTGCTTGAGAATCTGCTGAACGTTTAGTTAAATCTACTGTAATTATTTTAGGAATAATTTCACCTCCTTTTTCAACAAATACCTCATCTCCTACTCTAATATCTAATTTTTCAATCTGGTCTGCATTATGCAATGATGCTCTTTTTACAGTAGTTCCAGCTAATTCCACAGGTTCTAAATTCGCCACAGGCGTAATAGCTCCTGTTCTTCCTACTTGATAGGTTATCTCATTCAATCGTGTAGAAATCTGTTCTGCTTTAAATTTATAAGCCATAGCCCAACGTGGTGCTTTGGCTGTATAACCTAGTTCTTCTTGCTGTTGCAAATTGTTTACCTTAATGACAACACCATCAGTTTCGTATGGTAAATCATGTCTATGAACATCCCAATAGTCAACAAATTCTAAAACTTTATCAATAGAATTTACCAATTTTGCGGCATCAGGAACTTTAAAACCCATTTGTTTTGCAAGCTCTAAGCTTTCAAATTGTGTATTAATTCCCAGGTTTGAACCTGTAATGTTATACAGTAAACATTCCAAAGGTCGTTTCGCAACTTCAGCACTATCTTGCAATTTCAAGCTTCCAGAAGCAGTATTTCTTGGATTTCTATATGGTTCTTCGCCTATTTCAATACGTTCTTCATTCATTTTATTGAACCCTTCAAAAGGCAAAACGATTTCTCCACGAATATCAAATTTTGGTGGATAATTCCCTTTTAATTTTAAAGGTACAGACTTAATTGTCTTGATGTTAGCAGTCACATTATCGCCTTGTGTTCCATCACCACGAGTTACAGCCTTTAATAAAGTACCATTTTCATAAGTTAAACTAATAGATGCGCCATCGTATTTTAATTCACAGGTATATTGAATATCACCATCAACCAATTTCTTAATTCGTGTTTCCCAATCCAATAAATCTTCTTTGGAATACGAATTATCCAACGAATACATTCGATGCTCATGCACAACGGTTTCAAAGTTTTTAGTCACTTCACCTCCAACGCGCTTTGTAGGGGAATCATCTTCTGCAAACTCTGGATGTTTAGCTTCCAATTCTTGAAGTTGCTTTAGCTTTATATCAAATTCGTAATCGCTTATGGTAGGATTATCAAGTACATAGTAATTATAGTTATGCTGACGAAGTTCTTCGCTTAGTGTTTTTATTTGCTGTTGAATATCCATTAAATAATTTAAGAAAAAGTTATCTTTTTAGGCTATATTTAAAGCATCTAATATACTAAAATGCATTACAAGAAAATACTCGTTGCTCTGCTTTTTATGAGCATTTTATTCAACTGTAAAGAAGAAGATAAACGAACCACAGACGTTTTAATAATTCCGCAACCATTAGAACAAATTAACAATCAAGGTCAATTCGTTTTAAATAATTCAACTGGACTTCATTATGATGAAAATTTTAAAGTATCTGGTGAATTTTTAAAATCATATATTGAAGAAGGTAGCAACTTAAAACTGCAAGAAAACAAAACGATATCATTTATTAAAGATGATAGTTTGACTGATGAAGAATATACGCTAGAAATCTCACCAAGCAATATAAAAATAAAAGCAAAAACAGACCAAGGCGCTTTTTATGCGGTGCAATCTTTAAGACAACTTCTTCCTCCAGAATTTGAAAACGGAACATTTCAAGGAAATGATATAGCAATACCTTCTGTAACTATAAAGGATGAACCTCAATTTATTTATCGAGGCATGCATCTAGATGTTGGCAGACACATGTTTTCAGTAGATTTCATTAAAAAATATATCGACGCTTTAGCCATGTTAAAAATGAACACCTTTCATTGGCATTTAACCGAAGACCAAGGTTGGCGTATAGAAATCAAAAAATATCCTAAACTTCAAGAAGTAGCTGCTTTTAGAAATGAAACTTTAATTGGACATTACAGCGACCAACCTCATCAGTTTGATGGCAAACAATATGGTGGTTTTTACACACAAGAAGAGGTAAAAGAAGTTGTTGCTTACGCTCAAAATCGTTTTGTAACAGTGATTCCAGAAATTGAACTTCCAGGACATAGTCAAGCGGCTATTGCAGCATATCCAGAATTGGGTTGTACTGGAGAACAAATTAAAGTTGCTACAAAATGGGGTGTTTTTGAAGAAATTTATTGTCCTAAAGAGGAGACATTCTCTTTCCTAGAAGATGTTTTAGATGAAGTGTTAGCATTGTTCCCTAGTGAATATATCCATATTGGTGGCGATGAAGCGCCAAAAACCAGATGGAAAAACTGCAACCACTGTCAAGCACTTATAAAAAAAGTAGGCTTAAAAGATGAACACGAATTACAAAGCTATTTCATTTCGAAAATTGAAACTTATTTAAATGGCAAGGGCAGACAAATTATTGGTTGGGACGAAATTCTTGAAGGCGGTTTAGCGCCTAATGCTACTGTGATGTCTTGGCGTGGCATCAATGGTGCGATTGAAGCAGCCAAACAGCATCATAATGTCGTGATGACGCCAACTAGCCATTGCTATTTTGACTATTATCAAAGTGAAAACGATAACGAACCTATCGCCATTGGTGGTTTTTTACCATTAGAAAAAGTCTATAGTTTTAATCCAATTCCAGATGAACTAACTAAAGACGAAGCCAAATATGTATTAGGAGCTCAAGGGAATATTTGGACCGAATATATGAAAACTTCGGAGCATGTTGAGTATATGGCATTTCCTCGTATACTCGCAATGAGTGAAGTGGTTTGGTCAAAACCAGAAAACAAAAATTACCCAGAATTTGTAAAACGCCTCGAGAATTTTCATAATCGATTGGATGCTTTAAACATAAATTATGCAAACCATCTATATAAAATTGAAGGCGAACTTATTTCGGACGACAAAGGATTAAGTTATCAACTACAAACATTAACTGAAGGAAAAACTATTCGATTTACAGTTGATGGTTCAGAGCCAATAATAAATTCAGAAATCTATAATAATCCAATTCCTATTACAGAGAGCGCAACAATAAAAGCATCCATATTTAATTCAGAAAAACAATTAGGCAACACCTTTTCTCAAGGGATTAGTTTGCATAAGGCTGTTGGAAAAACCATTACCATAAATAAAGAACCTCACAAATCCTATCTTGGAAGTGGCGCAAAAGGTTTGGTTAATGGTGTTTCAGGAAGCGATTCTCGCTATGGCGACAAAGAATGGTTAGGGTATTGGGGAGAAGATATTGAAATCACTATTGATTTAGGTGAAGAAATGGAAGTCAACTCCATTGAAACCAGATTCCATAATGGACAAGGCCAATGGATTTATGCGCCTAAAGAAATCCATTTTAATTTTGCCTCGGAACATGGATTAAACAATAATATCGAACCGATTGAAATTAGTAAATCAGATTCAACGATTGTAGACTTTAAATTTAAACTTGAAGATATAAAAACTAGGTATTTGTTTTTTGAAATACCCAATTACGGTATCATCCCAGAAGGCAAACAAGGTGCTGGAAATAAAGCATGGACCTTTATTGATGAAATTATTGTAAACTAATATGCTTTTAGAAATCTGTGCTAATTCATATCAATCTGCTTTTAACGCTCAAGAAGCTGGAGCACATCGCATTGAGTTATGCCAAGAACTCTCAGTTGGTGGCATTACGCCAAGTTATGGATTATTAAAACAAGTTGTAGATACCTTATCAATACCTGTTTATGTTTTAATTAGACCTCGAAGCGGCAATTTTGTGTATTCAGATGCTGAGTTTGATATCATGAAACACGACATTCAACTATGTAAAAACCTTGGTTGTGATGGAATAGTTTCTGGTGTTTTAAATAAAGATAAAACCATAGATATTAAACGAACCAAAGAACTGGTTGAGCTTTCAAAACCTTTAGCATTCACCTTTCATCGTGCATTTGATTGTGTTGATAATCCATTAAAAACCATAGAACAGCTCATCGATTTAAGCATAGATAGAGTATTGACTTCTGGACAAACAACCTCAGCCGAAAAAGGCTTGAATGTATTAAAACAGTTAAATGAACAAGCAAATGGTAGAATAACCATTTTAGCTGGCGGAGGTATCAATTCAAACAATGCTGCATTATTTAAAGATGCTGGTTTAAAAGAAATTCACGCGTCTGCTTCATCAACAATACAAAGTGATGATTCCTTGTTTGCAGAACCATTAACCTATTCTGATACCAAAAAAATAAAAGCCATATTACATGCGATATAGTATTCTACTTTTAATACTTGTTTGTTTTAGTTGCAACACAAAACACGATGTGCCTGAAACTATAGAGTTACATAATAATTGGGAATTTAGAAAAGCAACTGATTCCAATTGGAATGCAGCAGCTATTCCTGGAAATGTGCATTCCGATTTATTGGAAAATAATCTTATTGAAGATCCATTTATTGGAAATAACGAACACGATTTACAATGGATATCAGAAACTGATTGGGAATACAAAACGACATTTAACTTAGATAAAAGTACGCTTCAAAAACAACATATCGAACTCAATTTTGAAGGCTTAGATACATATGCATTTGTTTACTTAAATGATAGCTTGATTTTAAAATCCAATAATGCGTTTCGAGAGTTTCAAGTAGATGTTAAGCCATTATTAAAATCTGAAAATGTATTACGAATACTATTCGAGAACACCACAAAATATGAAGAGCATGAGAAAGCAAAATTGGGTTATTCGCTACCAGAAGGCAATCGGATTTTCACCAGAAAAGCACAATTTCAATACGGTTGGGATTGGGGACCAAAATTAAATACAAGTGGTGTTTGGCGTTCAATAAAATTAAAAGCTTGGAATGATTATAAAATTGATGTAATTAATATTAAGCAATATTCAATTAACAACTCTGAAGCACGACTCGAAATAGCTATTGAAGGAGGTAGCCCGAATAAGATTATGAATTTAGATTTTGATGTATATCTAAACGATTCATTACATAATTCCTTCATTAATAGACCAGAATTTCTTCCATCAAATATTACATACAAACTACCTTTTATCATAGAAAATCCTAAACGTTGGTGGCCTCATAGTATAGGAGAACCCTATTTATATGACATTAAAGTAGTTGTTAGAGATAACAAAAAAATACTTGATAGTATTTCTACAAAAATAGGCTTGAGAACCATTGAACTGGTTACCGAAAAAGATAGTATTGGAGAATCTTTTTATTTTAAAGTCAATGATGTGTCTGTGTATGCTAAAGGTGCGAATTACATTCCGCAAAACTCTATGCAAAACAAAGTGACTGATGCGCACTATGAAAAACTACTCGACGATACGGTTGCTGCAAATATGAATATACTTAGAGTTTGGGGAGGAGGTATTTATGAGAACGATATTTTTTACGAGTTGTGTGATGAAAAAGGGATTTTGGTTTGGCAGGACTTTATGTTTGCATGTGCCATGTATCCTGGAGATAAAGACTATTTACAAAATGTACAACAAGAAGCCATTGACAATGTAAAGCGTTTAAGAAATCATGCAAGTATTGCCTTATGGTGTGGTAATAACGAGAATAGTGAAGGTTGGCATCGTTGGGGCTGGCAATATGGACGTTCGGATTCTGAGAAAGATGAAATCTGGAATAACTATTTAAAAGTGTTCGATTCTATTTTACCAAATACAGTTGCAGATTTAACCAATACTGATTATTGGGAAAGTTCACCAAAATATGGTCGTGGGAATCCAAAATACGAATTTGAAGGTGATGCACATGACTGGTGGATTTGGCATGATGCTTATCCTTTTGAGCATTTAGAAGAACGTGTGCCTCGATTTATGAGTGAGTTCGGCATGCAATCCTTTCCTAGTTATGAAGTCATTAATTATATCAACCAAAGTGATTCGTTAGAAATTACCTCAGAAGGTTTTAAAAACCATCAAAAACATTTTCGTGGATTTGAGCTGATTGATGAATATATGCAACGAGATTTTCCTGTTCCAACAAAAGCGGAAGATTATGTCTATATGAGTCAGGTTTTACAAGCCTATGGGATTACCAAAGGTCTTGAGGCTCAACGTAGAGCAAAACCTTATAATATGGGAACTTTGTTTTGGCAACTCAATGATTGTTGGCCTTCTATTTCTTGGTCAAGCATTGACTTTTTCGGGAATTGGAAAGCCTTACATTATAAAGCTAAAAAGGCGTTTGAAAATGTATTGATATCATCTATTGTAAATGACAACACATTAAGAACATTTGTGATTAATGATTCTCTTGAAAATGTCGATCTAAACTTAGATATAGAACTTCTAGATTTTGATGGAACCATTATTTGGTCTGATGTGATTACCGATATTGCTGAAGGAAATTCATCAGACTTAATCTTTGCTATGGATTTAAAAAACTGGAGTTTCAAGAAAAATTCTGCGGTTTTAAAAATATCTTCAGAAAACAATCATTGGCTTTATTATTTTTCGAAACCAAAAAATTTACAGCTTCAACAAGCTGATATTACACAAGAAATCACAAAAACAGCAACTGGATTTAAGATAAAACTATCTAGCACAACTTTACAAAAGGATGTGTTTTTGTATTCAGAAGAAAAAGGTCATTTTAGTGATAATTACTTTGATATATTACCAAATGAAACCGTGGAAATAGAATTTGAAACTGATGCAGAAAATTTAAAGGATTTAGAAATAAAGACACTGAATGACTTCATAAATTAAGTCCTATCAGGCTTTAACCACTTAGGAACTGGTTGGGGCTTGAAGTTTCTCATTTTATCAAGTAATCTATCAATATCATTTTCGACAATTAACAACTCTAAATTATTCATCTTCAACAATCCTTTAGACACCATAGTTTCAAGCATACTAATTAAGTCATCATAAAACCCATTCACATTTAGCAGTCCTATGGGTTTTTGATGCAAGCCTAATTGTGCCCAAGTAATAATTTCGAATAACTCTTCAAAGGTTCCAAAACCTCCAGGAAGTGTTATAAATCCGTCAGACAACTCGTGCATTTTCAACTTACGTTCGTGCATGTTATTTGTTGTGACTAATTCTGTTAAGCCTAAATGCACAACTTCTTTTAGCTTTAAAAATTCAGGAATAACGCCAATAACATTTCCATGATTATCAAGTGAGGATTGCGCAATTTTTCCCATAATACCAATTTTGGCTGCACCATATACTAAAGTGATATTCTCATTTGCGAAAGTTTTTCCTAATACTTCAGCTTCTGATATAATTGTAGTATCATTTCCTTCGCTACTTCCGCAAAATACTGCTATGGACTTTAACGATTTCATCATTTTATGGCTTTAATCATTCTATCTTTATCAAAGATATCCCTTTTTAATTCAATTGTATTAAAATCATTATTGACTAATAACTCCTTGGTGCTCTCACCTAAACTCTCATTAATTTCAAAATACAACTGACCATTGGGTTTTAAGATAGTTTTAGAAATCTCAGTAATATTTCTATAAAACAATAAAGCATCATCATTTTCAACAAAAAGGGCCAAATGCGGTTCGTGATCTAACACATTGGCACTCATCATTTCTTTTTCTAACTCACGAACATATGGAGGATTGGACACAATAACATCAAATTGTGTGTTGTCAAAATCCCAATCTAAAATATCAGCTTCAATAAATTCAACCTCAACATCATTATCAATTGCATTTTGTGTAGCCACTTTTAACGCTCCCTCAGAAACATCTAAGGCATAGACTTTTGCATTTGGTAAGTTTTTAGCTAATGAAATGGCTATACAGCCACTTCCTGTTCCAATATCTAAAATATTGATGTTCTGCTTGTCCTTACTATCTTTTATAATCCAATCGACAAGTTCTTCGGTTTCAGGTCTTGGTATTAATACCGAAGGATTTACTTTAAAAACCAATCCGTAAAACTCTGTATCACCAAGTATATATTGAATAGGTTCGTAATTTTTAATCCTATCTATCGCGTTTTGAAACTTATCATATTTCTTCCCAGACACAACTGCATATAAATTTTGGGAAATATCTACACGTTTCATTTTTAAAATCCGCTCGGAAAGTAGATGAAAAAAAGATTCAATTTCGGTATCAGGATAGTATCCTAAAAGCGCATTGTTAAAATAGGTTCGTAATGATTTTAATATCATATTAGTTCTTTTAGCATATAGACTCCACAAATGGTATGTCCTGTGTTACCTAATGATTTATCTAAGTGTTTGAATCCGTTTTTTTCGTATAACTTAATTGCCGATTTTAGTTGTGAAGCAGATTCGAGGTAACAAAATTTATAGTTAAATTCTTTAGCAGCTTTTATGCACAAATCGAACATCTTTTTTCCAAAACCTTTTCCACGAGCATCAGGATGAAAATACATTTTTTGTAATTCGCAAGTATCCTTTGTACCGCCTTGTAATTGCTTTACACCTCCTCCACCTAGTACTTTCCCATTCTCTTCAACTACATAATAAATAGCTCTGTCTGTTTGAAATCCATCATACATCTTTTTGACATCTTCATCTTCGAGAGACGAACCAAAAATTGGTAAGCCAAACTCCTTAAAACAATTGGTCATAATTGTTTCAATGGACTGATTATCTTCTGGTTTTATTTCTCTAATAATCATTTCTAATTACCAATAATTTAATAGTATTTTTGTGAAGTGAAGATACACGAAAAATACATATCTCGCTGCATAGAGATTGCTAAAAATGGATTAGGCACTACTGCTCCAAATCCTATGGTTGGTTGTGTCATTGTTCATAACCAAAAAATTATTGGAGAAGGATTTACAAGCCCTTATGGAGGCGCACATGCCGAAGTGAATGCCATCAATTCAGTTAAAGATAAATTATTATTAAAAGAAGCCACATTATATGTAACGCTTGAACCTTGTTCCCATTTTGGAAAAACGCCACCATGTAGCAATCTCATTAATGAATATGGTATCAAAAATGTAGTTATTGGTTGTATAGATGAAAATGAAAAAGTTGCTGGACAAGGCATTGCAAAATTGCAAGAAGCAGGTTGCAATGTTACTGTTGGTGTTTTGGAAGATGAATGCAAACAACATCATAAACGATTTTTCACGTTTCATAATAAGCAACGTCCTTATATTATATTAAAATGGGCAGAAACTGCTTATGGATTTATAGCTCCATCACATAAAAAAGAGAAACAACCTGTTTGGATTACAAATAAACACTCTAGGCAATTGGTTCATAAATGGAGAGCAGAAGAACAAGCTATTCTTGTTGGAGCAAATACGGTTTTAGAAGATAATCCGAATTTAACAACTAGAGATTGGGAAGGAAAACATCCAATAAGAATAGTACTAGATAAAAATGAAAAACTCTCCAAAAACTTCAACGTGTTTGATGATTCTGCTAAAACAATTTTAATCAATGAGAATTCTACTAAAAATATTTGTAGCACATTATTTAAATCAAACATCAATTCAATAATCATTGAAGGTGGTGCAAAAACATTGCAACTTTTTATTGATTCAGGTCTTTGGGATGAAGCTCGTGTGTTTGTTGGAAAGTCTAATTTCAAGAAAGGTGTTGCAGCTCCAAAAATTACTGGAGAGTTAATTAGTGAAGAACAAATTTTAGATGATATACTGAAAATATATGCCAACAATTAAAACCATTATATTCGATTTTGGCGATGTATTTATCAATTTAGATAAACCAGCGATTGAAAGAGAACTTATTAATTTAGGAGTTCCAAAAGATTTTAGTCTCGATATGTATCATATTGCATCAGAATATGAAAAAGGGTTGATTTCTACTGCTGAATTAATCACTCATTTCAATGACAAGTTCCCAAATATTGCTACCCAAGATTTTATAAAGGCATGGAATTCAATTATTCTAGATTTTCCTGAGCATCGTCTTGAGTTTATTGAGAAGTTATCTAAAGAAAATAAATATAGACTCATTCTTTTAAGCAACACCAACGATTTGCATATAGAACAAGTTATTGAAAATATGAGCTTGCCTCGTTATGAGCGTTTTAAGAAATCCTTTGATATGTTTTATCTGTCACAAGAAATTCATTTAAGCAAACCAAGTCCTTCAATTTATGAGTTCGTATTAAACCAAAACAATTTAAAAGCAGATGAATGCTTATTCATAGATGATTTAAAAGAAAATACTGATGCTGCTTCAAAACTTGGTATTCATTCTTGGAATTTATCTCCAGGGGAAGAAGACATCACTCAATTATTCACTATTAAAAAGGATTTATTTTGATATATCTTTTACTTAGCATTCTTGCTTCCACTGCCATTTTTGTGGCTTTCAAACTCTTTGAACGGTTTAAAATAAATACGTTACAAGCCATTGTTGTAAATTATTTTACAGCTGCAACATTTGGTGTTTTAAGTTATGATGCTAAAATAAATACTTTAGAAATCATTAATTCTGATTGGTTTTATGGAGCCATTTTTCTTGGTGTTCTTTTTATCTCGGTATTTAACTTAATGGCATTAACTGCACAACGCAATGGACTATCTGTCGCTTCGGTTGCTGGTAAAATGAGTGTGATTATTCCAGTTATTTTTGGTCTGTACGCTTATAATGAGAGTTTAGGTTTTCAAAAACTTTTTGGAATTATTTTAGCACTTGTTGCTGTTTATCTTACTGCTGTAAAGTCTAAATCTTCAATAGATGCAAAACAAGGGTTATTATTACCTTTTTTATTGTTTTTTGGTTCTGGAATTATAGATGCATCTCTCAAATATTTTGAAACTTCCTTTGTTCCAAAAAACGGTGTTCCCATATTTTCTGCTACCATTTTTGGTTGCGCAGGAATTATCGGTTTACTTATCTTGGTTTATAAAGTGGTAAACAAATCATTCAAATTTGAAATCAAAAATGTTTTTGGTGGTATTTTATTAGGAGCTATTAACTACTACTCCATAATCTATTTATTAAAAGCGCTACAATATAATGGTCTAGAAAGCTCAACTTTATTTACGGTAAACAACGTAGCTATTGTAATGGTATCAACACTCCTTGGGTTATTCTTGTTTAGAGAATCTATTTCAAGAAAGAATTGGATAGGTATCACTTTAGCCATTGTTTCCATTCTATTAGTAACTTTAGCTTAATTTGGAAATAAACGATACATATAAAACAATTACCAAATCATCTGAAGAAGTTCTTTTTAAGGACAAAAACAGTAAATTCTTTGGATATGCGTTTCCAGTCAAAACTGAAGATGACATTAAATTGAAACTTGAATTATTAAAAAAACAGCATCATTCTGCTAGACATTGGTGTTATGCCTACCAACTAGGTACAGAAAACATAACTTACAGAGCAAATGATGATGGCGAGCCTAATAACAGTGCAGGAATGCCTATTTATGGGCAAATACAATCGTTTGATCTCACTAATGTACTAATTGTAGTTGTTAGATACTTTGGAGGTGTAAAACTTGGCGTAGGAGGCTTAATTAACGCTTATAAAACTGCAGCTCAACTTGCTTTAGAAGGTTCAAAAATTGTCACTAGAACTATAAACATAGATTTTCTACTCAAGTTTGATTACAAAAACATGAATAAGGTCATGCGAGTAATTAAAGAAAAACAAATAAATATTGTAAATCAAAAACTAGAATTAGATTGCCAGATAACAATTTCGGTTAGAAAAAAAGATGCTAACGTTATTTTTGAAATTTTTGATAATCTATTTGAAATAGGAATCAAAAAACTAAATTAATCTATCTAAAATAATTTTTGGGCAACGCATTGGTCTGTTAGTTGACTTATTTATAAATGCCAAAACAGTATTTGCAGTAGCTAAAACCTCACCATTTTCATTAGTAATTTCGTACTCAAATTCAATAGATGCTGTTGGCGGTTTTACTAGTTGAGTTTTTACCTTAATTAGATCATCATAACAAGCTGACTTTTTGTATTTTACTGAAAGTGAAACAACAGGTAACATAATGCCATCTTCTTCCATTTTTTTGTAAGATATATTAAGTGCTCTCAACCACTCTAATCGACCAACCTCACAGTATTGTGCGTAATTGCCATGGTACACTACTCCCATTTGATCTGTTTCACCATATCTTACTCTTAACTGTGTTTCATTGTAGTTCATCAAGCATCTAATATATAATTAAAATTATTTTTGTACATTCAACAATGAATTAAACATGCGAAAAAAAAACTTAAAATTCAATGGTTTTGAATTTTTTTTTTTAGAATTTTGTTCACATATTTGTCACAGATAAAAACACACAGAGAAAAACCCAAATTCTCTTTGTTTTTGACTTGCTAACTAACTTAAAAATTTTTAAAGGGAATGAATGTAACTGCGCAATCGGTATGGAATAACTGTCTTGACTTTATAAAAGATAATATTCAGCCGCAAGCATATAAAACTTGGTTTGAACCAATTGTAGCAGTGAAACTCACCGAAAACGCCTTGAGTATTCAGGTGCCGAGTAAATTCTTCTACGAATGGTTAGAGGAACACTACGTTAAAATTTTAAAAGTTGCCTTAACTAAAGAGCTTGGCGAAACAGCCAAACTGGTTTACATTATTAAAATGGAAAACACTTATGGTAACAAACAACCTTTCACAGAAAAAATACCAAGTTCAAACAGAAGTGCTGTAAAATCACAAGATGTTGATGTTCCATTTAATAATAAGAGTCCTGAACTGAGAAACCCTTTTGTAATTCCTGGAATTAGGAATGTAAAAATTGAATCTCAACTTAATCCAAGTTATAATTTTGAGAATTTTCTTGAAGGAGATTCAAACAGGTTGGCTAGGAATGCTGGAATTGCAGTAGCAAACAAACCTGGAGGAACATCGTTTAATCCTTTACTTATTTTTGGTGGTGTTGGATTAGGAAAAACACATTTAGCACACGCAATTGGTGTTGACATAAAGGATAAGTATCCTGAAAAAACAGTACTTTATATTTCAGCTGAAAAATTCACTCAGCAATACATTGACTCAGTAAAAAAGAATAACAGAAACGATTTTATTCATTTCTATCAAATTATTGATGTCCTTATTATTGACGATGTCCAGTTCCTTTCTGGAAAATCTGGAACACAAGATGTATTCTTCCATATTTTTAATCATTTGCATCAAAACGGAAAGCAAGTTATTTTAACGAGTGACAAAGCGCCTGTAGATATGCAAGATATTGAACAACGTTTATTATCTAGATTTAAATGGGGATTATCAGCAGAGCTTCAAAATCCTGATTTTGAAACAAGAGTTTCCATCCTTAAGAATAAGTTATATAGAGATGGAGTTGAAATGGATGATGATGTTATTGACTATGTTGCAAAAAACATCAAAACCAATGTAAGAGAGCTTGAAGGCGCTATTATTTCGTTAATTGCTCAATCTTCATTCAACAAAAAAGAAATCACCATTAATCTTGCAAAAGACATTGTTGAGAAATTTGTCAAAAACACCAAACGTGAAGTATCTATTGATTATATCCAGAAAGTAGTGTCTGACTATTTCCAAATGGATGTTGATACCTTACAATCAAAAACTAGAAAACGCCACATCGTACAAGCAAGACAATTAGCGATGTTCTTTGCTAAGAAATTTACTAAAGCTTCGCTAGCTAGTATTGGTTCACAAATAGGAAAACGAGATCACGCAACAGTACTACATGCTTGTAAAACAGTAGATAATTTATCTTCAACAGATAAACAATTTAGAAAATATGTTGAAGATCTCACCAAAAAATTATCACTCTAATTAATCCTTTTCAGTAATGAAAATCTTAATGGTTTGTCTAGGAAATATTTGTAGATCTCCATTAGCTGAAGGTATCCTTAAGTCTAAATTACCTTCAGATTCGTTTACAATTGATTCAGCAGGAACCAGTAATTACCATATAGATGAATATCCAGATATCAGATCGATTAATGTCGCAAGGCATCATGACATTGACATTAGTAGTCAAAGAGGTAGGCAGTTTGCATTAAACGATTTTGATGAGTTTGATTTAATTTATGCTATGGATAGTTCCAACTTTAAGAACATTGTAAAACTTGCAAGAACACCAGAAGATATTGCTAAAGTAAAATTAATTCTTGATGAAATCCCAAACTACAACTTAAAAGATGTTCCTGATCCTTATTATGGTGGTGAAAACGGTTTTGAAAACGTTTTTCAGATGCTAGATTTGGCTTCCGATAATATTGCAAAGAAACTGAGTTCTGAATAGTCATAACTCACTAAAATTCTACGAGTTATATTTTTTTTGTATTTTTCAATTAATATCACCCTAAAAATTAATTGTTATGAAAAGCGCTTACCTACTATTTTTGAGCATGTTCTTGTGTGTAAATGTATATGGTCAATTAGACATTGCTATTGAAAGTTTTGGCTCTGGATTTGTAAAACCTGTTGGTATAAAAAATGCTGGTGATAGTAGGCTTTTTATCGTTGAGCAAGATGGTTATATACAAATACTAAATAATGATGGTACAACCAATTTAACTCCTTTTTTGGATATTGAAAATTTAGTCATCAATATCTCAACAGGAGACGAACGAGGCTTGCTAGGTTTAGCTTTTCACCCGAATTATTCATCTAATGGCTTTTTTTTTGTGAACTATATTAATCCTTCGGGAGATACTGTAGTATCGAGGTTTTCTGTAAGCGCCAATCCAGATTTAGCCGACGATACTTCTGAACAAATAATAATATCATATACACAACCATATCCTAACCACAATGGTGGAGATATGCACTTTGGTGCAGATGGATATCTTTATATCAGTTCAGGAGATGGTGGGAACTTTGGCGATCCTGATGATAATTCACAAAATTTAGAAAACCTACTTGGAAAAATTTTAAGAATTGATATAGATAATACTTCTGGAGGGAACAACTATGCTATTCCTCCGGACAATCCCTTTATTTCTGATGTAAATGCAGCAGATGAAATTTGGGTTTATGGATTAAGAAATCCTTGGAAGTTTTCTTTTGATAGTTTAAATGACAATCTATGGATTGCTGACGTAGGTCAAGATGTTATTGAAGAAATCAATATGATAAGCAGTTCAACTTCAGGAGTAAATTTTGGATGGCGTTGTTATGAAGGCTCTGCAGAATACAACCTTACAGATTGTCCAGCAATGAATACTTTAACTTTTCCAGTAGCTGAATACACTCATAATACAAGTGGTAATTTTAAGTGCTCTATTACAGGAGGTTATGTGCATAGAGGGAGTGTAAATACTGATTTTAACGGCAATTACTTTTTTGCTGATTATTGTAGTAGTGAAATTGGAACTATAGATTTTGATGGAGGTGATTTCACAATACACTACTCAGATCGTTTTATCGGAAATAATTGGACAGCATTCGGTGAAGACATAAATGGTGAGCTCTATATAGCTGGAAATACTTCAGGTAATATTTTTAAAATTATTCCTGGAAACCTTAGTACAGATGATTATGAATTTTCTTTAGTAAAGATGTATCCAAATCCAGCTAGTTCAAAAGTTACTTTCGAAATGAAAAACAACAGTAAATTAAAAGAAATATCTATTTTTGATATTCAAGGAAAGTTGGTCTTAAATCAAAATGAATTTTTAACCAACTTGATTCAGGTTAAAACTAATTCGCTTTCAAAAGGCATGTATTTAGTAAAAATATCAACATTAAATGATAATCATACTTATAAAAAACTACTGATTAATTAATGGATATAATAACTGGAAGTTTATATTTAATACCCACTAGACTTGGCGACAACGCACCTCTTGAAGTTTTGCCAATTTCAGTGAAAAAAGTAATTGAATCTGTTAATGATTATATAGTAGAAAACGAAAAAACTGCACGTCGATTTATTAAAAAAATCAGTTCTGGAAAATCTCAATCATCATTAAACATTCATATTCTTAATAAATATACTGAAGCGAGTGAACTACCGACATTTTTAGAAGCTTGCAAGCAAGGAAAGCCAGTAGGATTAATTTCTGAAGCTGGTTGCCCAGGAATTGCCGATCCTGGAGCTGAAGTTGTGAAAATTGCACATGAAAACAACATTAGAGTCATACCTCTTGTTGGGCCTTCTTCCATACTACTAGCTTTAATGAGTTCTGGAATGAATGGCCAAAATTTTGCATTTAATGGTTATTTGCCTATTGATAAAAGTGAGCGCAAAAACAAATTGAAAAAACTAGAACGATTATCAGCCGAGCAAAATCAATCTCAAATTTTTATTGAAACACCATATAGAAACAACAAAATGCTCGAAGATATTTGTTCAGTATTACAAGGTCAAACTAGAGTTTGTGTAGCCTGCGATATTACCTTACCAACAGAATTTATAAGAACAAAAACTGTTGCTGAATGGAAGAATAACAAAGTTGATCTTCATAAAAGACCAGCTATATTCATTATTCAAAAAGACTGATTATTAAATAATTGAAGCTTTGGCTTTTCTATCTCCTACAACAAAAGAAGTATCATAGCCAGAGAATTTTTTCATGTAAGTCCTAATTGTAGTGCCATAAGCATCAGCAAAGCCAATTGCTCCATAGCTACGTAGATATTTTTTTACGCTTCCTGGTCCAGCTAAATGAGCTGCTGCCAATATTCCTGACTCTGTAACCAAAACACCATCAATATGCTTACCAACAAAACGCTTAATATCACGTCTTAAAATCCACTTATTACGAGCTGCATTTGCTATAAAAGCTTTTTCTTGCAACTCAGGATTGTTTAAGAACTCATCCGTATTATATATTCCAATAAGCTTTAAAGTATTTTTTCCAAACTGATATTTACCTAAATAACCGTAAGTATTTACTGAAAAATAGTCACCTCTAGACTCTTTGAACGCTAAAGCTTCCTTAAAACCTATAAAAGATTTATCAAGTTTAGGGCTTAAAAAACATTCAGCTAAATCTTTAGTTGTCGCATCTGAAGTGTTCATAGCTAAATCACTAGATACATTGAAGTCCAATTCCAAACAATCTACTGAATATTCAGCAATATCAATAGATACGCTCTTATTGAGTGTTCCAAAAACCGTTGCAAAGATTACAACTGGAATAACTGAGTATGCTACTAATCTATTATTCATTTTATTGAATTTTAGATGACAAAATAAAACCTAAATCGTCATCAAATTTCAGCGTGCAAAATTACAAGATTTTCTAAATAATTCAAAATTAATCGTTTAAATGTTCACTTTAGAAGTAGAACAGACGAAATACAACCCTGTTTTGGCTATTAAATTCGATGGTAGGAAGAGGCACTTTTATAGTATTTAAAACCGAAAATATTGTTTTTAAAACATGTGAATTGGTCTTAATTCTGGTCAAATCTACATCAAAACTCAAATAATACTGCCTTATTTGCTTTTGATTTGTAAACATATTATCAACACTTTTAGCATTACCAATAAGCATGCTGTCTGCGCCATAACCAAAAGCTATATTCAGCCATTTAGGAAGTTTTGATTCTTTAAAAAAAGAGCGCAAATTAGCACTTAACCAGTAGGTCTGACCATTATAATCCTTTAGAGCTTCTTCAAGAAGTCCGTTTCCTAGTGTATTTGGTCGCTGCGAAGCATAATTAGTTCTATGAAAAGAATATTTTAAAACCATTCGTTGTTCATTCCAAAGTAACTCTTGTCCAATATACAATCCTGTTCCCAGTGCATTAGCACCAATATCTGACCATGAAAATCCCCATTCTTCAGAAAAACCATCAAAAACCTCGACTGTTGTTAAAAAAGCAAAGCCTAATGTTGCTCCATAAACAAGTTGGTGTTTTTTACTAACTCCACTCCAATTTAGTATATCTGCTCCTACTCGACCTAAGCTATAAGATGTAAAAGCATGTCCATATTTATCCATTTGCTTCCACTCATTAAAATCGTTAATGGTATGAAACTTTGAACGATCATAGTCACTATACCAAAGAGTGCTCAGTCCCAAAATAGATAATCCAGCAACAGAAGTTTCAGAAATAACAACAACATTACGCCTTGAAGAGTTTAAAGTATCACTCGGTTTAAGAAAATCATTTATTTTAGATTGTGAAAAGCAAGTAAAGTTTAGAACAACAAATAAAGTGGTATAAAAGTACTTTATCTTCACAAACTAACGTCTTATGCCTTGTTGAGATAAATAGCGTTGGTATTCCCTAGCATTTTGATTATGCTGAGATATTGTTCTAGCAAATTTGTGAAAACCTGGTTTTTTTGCATCTGCAGCAAAGAAAAAATATGAATGTTTCTCATAATTAAGCACAGCGTCAATGGCTGAAATATCTGGCATTGCAATAAGACCAGGAGGTAAACCAATATTTTTATACGTATTATATGGAGAAACTATCTCTTTATGCACATTTAAAACACGCTTTATAATAGTGTTTTTATACTTTGGTAGTTTATAAGCTGCAAACTTTAAAGTTGGGTCTGCATCTAAAGTCCATTTATTTTGTAATCTATTAATATACACACCTGCAATTCTTGGTTGCTCAACTTTCTGTTTGGATTCTTCATAAACAATAGACGCTAATGCCATTACTTCATCTCTATTTAAACCTATGGCTTTTGCTTTTTCCATTCTGCTATCTGTCCAAAATCTGTTATATTCTTTAAGCATTCTATCTCTAAAACCTTCAGCAGATGTATTCCAAAACACTTCATAGGTGTTAGGCAAATACATCCCTAAAATTGTGGCATCAGAAAATCCGTTTTGCTCAAAAAATGACTTGTCAGTCATAGCCTTAACTAACGAAACACTATCAGCATCAATTTGAAATGCAACTCGTCCAGCTAGTTCTTCAATAGAATTCTGATTATTAAAGGAAAGCTTAATTGGAATATTATTACTCCTAATGGAGTTAATAATATCATTGTTGGTCATTCCATTTGCAATTCTGTACTTTCCGGCTTTCACATTATCTACATACTTTTTTCGCTTAGCCAAAGCATCGAAAGTTTCAATATCATTCAATAAAGGTATTAATTGTTCCCTCACCTCATCGTAAGTATCGCCTTCTGAGATAAACACATAGGCCTCATTATTACTAAAACTTGTATTAGGAGCAAGCATTGCATTGTATACAAAATAAGCAAAATAGGCACACACAATTAGTCCTATTAAGGCAATAGCGTAAAGTATTTTTTTAAAGTACATTCGTATTGATTAATTGTAATAAATATTCATTTTTAAAACCATTATTGCTAAAAGTCCAATCTTTTTTTAATCCCACTTTCTCAAATCCAAGCTTTGTAAATAATTTAATACTAACTTCATTGTCTTCAGAAATGTTACAAAACAATTGATGCAAATGTAAATGGGTAAAACAATAACTAACTAGTAATTTGAGAGCTTCAGAACCTACCCCTTTTCCTCTATTCTCAGCATCTGAAATCAAAATTCCTACTCCAGCTCTTTTGTTCACAAAATCAAAATCAAAAATATCAATCAATCCTAATATTTCATTATCATAATTTGAAATAGCCAACCTCAGCTGCTTGGCTTCATAAATATCTTTTTGGGCAGCATCTAAATACTGTTTTATTAAAAATTTTGAATAAGGGGTTTGTGTGTTACTGAGATACCATATAGTTTCATCATTTTCAATATCATGGACAAATTCTAAATCTTCAGGCTCTAAAGCACGTAAGTAAATATGTTCTCCTTTTAAGGTTACCATTCTATCTCTCCTTTAAATACTTTTGTGGCTGGTCCAATGAGCCAGATATTTTTATATAAACCATCAACCTTATCAAATGAAACACTTAATTCTCCTCCTTTAGTATGTATTGCCAATGTATTTTTCTCAGTTTCTCCAATATAGTTCATTGCCAACGCAATAGCTGTAACTCCAGTGCCACAGGATAAGGTTTCATCCTCTACGCCTCGCTCATAGGTTCTAACCTTGAAAGTTTCTGAATCAACTTTCTCAACAAAATTAATATTTGAACCTTCGTTACCATATAAATCACTATATCTAATTTTTGAACCTTCATCCTTGACATTCAGTCCATTTATATTCTTACAGGATTGGACATGATGCGGAGAACCTGTATTTAAAAACACATAATCGTCATGCTTTTCAACTGATGTTACATCTTGCATTTCCAAATGGATGTCATCATCAACTATTTTTGCTTTATGCAAACCATCGACAGCATTAAATGTTGTGTCTCCTTGAATGATTCCCAAATAATGTGCAAAATGCGTAATACAACGTCCTCCATTACCACACATACTACTCGGATTTCCGTCAGAATTAAAATATACCATCTTGAAATCTGAAACTTTGTCATTTTCTAATAAAATAAGTCCATCTGCACCAATGCCAAAACGTCTGTCACATAAATGTGCTATAAGTTTGGTATTATTTTTGTCGAAAATTTGCTGACGATTATCAATCATCACAAAGTCGTTTCCAGTTCCTTGATATTTGTAAAAAGTGTATTTCATTCAGTGAAACAAAGATATAAATATTAAACTGGATTTTGTGTTGTTAAATGAGCGTTAATTAGGACGTTAAAAATCGTTAAAGTTGTTTTTAAAAATCAATAAATAATTAATTTTAATCGTTAACATTTAAAACTTAAACTAAAAAGACTTATACCATGAAAAAGATTTTAACACTTGTTTTAGTTTCAGCATTAGGTGGTGTCTTAACATTAGGCAGTTATAAATTTTTTATAGAAAAAGACGATAATTCCAATGCTGTCGAAAATCATCAACTCACTAAATTGCCCTCAGCGATTCCAACGAATCTAAACACAAATTTAGCTTTAGCAAATCCAGATTTTGTAAATGCAGCTGAAAACACAATTCACACAGTAGTTCATGTACAAAACACAGCGGTTAATTCTGGACGTATGACTATGGAAGATTTATTTTTTGGCAGACGTTCACAACGTCCTCAAATAGGAACTGGTTCAGGAGTAATTATTTCTGCTGATGGCTACGTTATTACCAATAACCATGTAATTGATGGTGCGCAATCGTTGATGATTACAACAAATGACAATAAAACTTATGATGCTGAATTAATTGGTTCTGATCCAAAAACTGACATCGCCTTATTAAAAATTGAAGCTGACGAACCATTACCTTACTCAACGTTTGGTGATAGTGACTCATCAAAAATTGGCGAATGGGTTTTGGCTGTTGGTAATCCATTTAATTTAACCTCAACCGTTACAGCTGGAATAATCAGTGCCAAATCCAGAAACTTAGACCAAACAGGAAGAAACACACAATCATTTATTCAAACAGATGCAGCTGTAAATCCTGGTAATTCAGGTGGAGCCTTAGTTAATACTAATGGTGAACTCATAGGTATTAACACAGCTATTACGTCGCAAACAGGATCTTATGTTGGTTATTCTTTTGCAGTGCCAAGTAATATTGCAAGAAAAGTAATTGCAGATATCATGGAGTTTGGCAACGTACAAAACGGAATTTTAGGAGTTGTTGGCGGAGCTCTAAATGGCAAAAACTCTGAAAGCTTAGGTGTAGATGAGACTGAAGGGTTTTTTGTAAGTGAAGTCCAAAAAGAATCTGGCGCAGAAAAAGCTGGTATTAAAAGCGGAGATATCATCAAAAAAATTGATAACACCGAAATCACCAAGTTTGCCGATTTAAAAGGATTTTTAAGCACAAAACGACCTGATGATGTTGTAAACGTTACTGTTTTAAGAAATGGTGAAATAAAAACCTTACCTGTTACCTTGTTCAAGAAAACAACTATAGATATTGGTGTGATCGGAACCTTGGCAAATGCTAGTAAATCGGATTTAAAAAAGTATGATTTAAAATATGGATTAGTCATTTCAGAATTAAGTGATAAATATAAAGATGAATGGAAAGCTGATGGTGTGGATAAAGGTAGTATTGTAACTGCAATTAATGGACAGAAACTCTATTCTGTAGACCAGGTTGAGCAAATCTTAACCAATCGTTCAGAGTATGAGCCAATTCGTATTGAAGTAGTAAAAAAGAACGGAGAAAAAGTAAATTATAGATTTAGATAGCACAGTGTTTTTTTCAGTGGGAAACCCTCATTCAAGTAATTGAATTTGAGGGTTTTCTTTTTTTACAATTTTAGTTACGAAAACGATTGAAATGTCTTACTTTTGCAAAAAATTTAACAACACTCTAAACCAAAAACAATGAGTTTTAACGAAACTTATGAAAAGGAATTGGCCTTTCAAGCAGACAGACGCAGAGCCACTGTAGAATTTATCAAAATTGTTAGTGATCTTTGGTATGACAAGTCTATTGAACTAGTACTTTTTCGCAATCAATTAATCGACAGAAATGTAAGTGAAATTTTAAACTTGCATGAATATGCTGGTGAATTTGTTCAAAAACCAATTTCAATTTTTGATTCAGTTGAAATCGCACAAGCTATTAAAGATGCAGATTTTTCTCCAGCAAAACTGGACATTGGTAAATTAACTTATGAGTATCACTTAGAAGATGATAAGTACAACAATGCAGCAGCATTTGTTGCAGACAAATTAAAAGACGCAAATGCAACTGTTGATATTCAACCAAAAGATGTAATCCTTTATGGTTTCGGTAGAATAGGTCGTTTGGTTGCAAGAGAGTTAATGACTAGAACTGGAAAAGGTAGTCAATTACGTTTACGCGCTATTGTAACTCGTGGAGAGATTAACGAAACTGTGTTAGAAAAAAGAGCCTCTTTACTTCGTAATGATTCTGTTCATGGTGATTTTTCAGGAACTGTAACTGCAGATGTAAAAAATAGCGCTCTTATTATTAATGGCACAACCGTTAATATTATTTCAGCAAATGCACCAGAAGATATTGATTATACGGTTCACGGAATCAATAATGCCTTAGTTATTGACAACACTGGAGCGTTTAGAGATAAAGAAGCATTAGGCAGACACTTGGCTTCAAAAGGTGTGAACAAAGTTTTATTAACTGCTCCAGGTAAAGGAGTACCAAATATTGTTCATGGTGTTAATCAAACAGAAAACAATCCTGACAAAGTAGATATTTTCTCTGCAGCGTCATGTACAACAAATGCCATTACTCCAATCCTAAAAGTAATGGAAGATTCTTTTGGTGTAAAAAGCGGCCACTTAGAGACTATACATGCCTATACAAATGACCAAAACTTAGTTGACAATTTTCACAAAAAATACAGACGTGGTAGAGCAGCTGCATTAAATATGGTTATTACCGAAACTGGTGCTGGAAGTGCTGTAAGTAAAGCATTACCATCGTTTGAAGGGAAATTAACATCAAATGCTATACGTGTTCCTGTTCCTAATGGCTCATTGGCTATTTTAAATTTAGAGTTGGAAAACGAAACTTCGGTTGATGGCATAAATACGATCATTAAAAAATACGCTTTGGAAGGCGACTTAGTTGAGCAGATTAAATACGAACTTAGTGATGAGTTAGTATCTAGCGATATTGTTGGAAGCTCTGCTCCTGCTATTTACGATAGTAAAGCAACCATTGTTAGAAAAGATGGTAAAAACGTAGTGTTATATATTTGGTACGATAATGAATATGGTTATAGCCACCAAGTTATCAGATTAGCAAAATATATTGCTAAAGTTAGACGTTTTACGTATTACTAGCAGTTGGCAACATCCAAAAAAAAGTATAATTCGTATATATTTAAGCCTTGCAAATTGCGAGGCTTAAAAATTTAATAATTATATTGCTATACATTTATCAATAACCTAACAAATTGACTTCCAAAAAATGAAGATTTTAAAGTTAATAACTCTAGCCTTGATGATGGTTGTGAGTTCTAATTCCATTCAAGCCCAAGACGACCAAACCCAATCCATAAACGAAGGAACCATAAGTGACCAATTTGAGTACCTTAAAAGAAAATCAGGAAATTTTAAAGGCACCAACGGACAACAATACGAAGCAGTAAGCAGACGTATGCTTCTTGCATTACAAGCAAATACGCTTGATTCTTTAAAAACAATAAGGGAAGATTTAAATAAAACTTTAAATACTGTTGAAACTCAACAAAAAGAAATCAACGAATTAAAAACCAATTTAAGTACTACACAATCAACTCTTGATACAACCAATCAAGAAAAAAACAACATGTCCTTACTTGGTTTGCAAATGAGCAAGACCAAATACAACATTTTAATGTGGTCGATTATAGCTGGTTTATTGGTATTATTGTTAGTGTTTATTGTTAAGTTTAAGAGCAGCAACTCTATTACTAAAGCAGCTAAAAAATCATTAGCCGAAACTGAAGAAGAATTTGAAGAGCACAGACGTACAGCTTTAGAACGTGAGCAAAAAGTACGACGCCAGTTACAAGATGAAATAAACAAACAAAAAGGAATTAGCTAAGATTATAGCTTACAAATAAAAAATGTCACACTGAGCTTGTCGAAGTGTCATAAAAATCCGTAAATTTCTTACGGATTTTTTTATTTATACCAATGCATATCGTAAAAGCAGAATTACAACACGTTCCCGATTTAATTCCTTTATTTGATGGTTATCGTATTTTTTACAGGCAAACATCAGATTACAGTAAAGCAAAAACCTTTTTAACCAATCGTATTAGCAATGATGAATCTGTTATATTCATTGCTTATGACGATGAAAACGCAATTGGTTTTACACAACTTTATCCTTTGTTTTCATCAGTTAGCATGGAACCTATGTATTTGCTTAATGATTTGTATGTAGAAGGCAATTACCGAAATCAAGGTATTGGCAACCTACTCATAGATAAAGCGAAACAATTATGCAAAGAGCAACATTATAAAGGGCTTGCCATACAAACCGAACACACCAATCCTGCACAACATTTATACGAGCGTTTAGGCTTTGTTAAAGACACTGATTTGCATTTCTTTTGGACTAACAAGTAATTATAAACGAATTAAAAACAATACTTATGAAGACAATGACTTGCAAACAACTTGGTGGAGCTTGCGACCAAGAGTTTCATGCAAATACTTTTGAAGAGATTTCAGAAATGAGCAAACAACATGGTATGGAGATGTTTAAAAAAAACGATGTAGCCCATTTAGAAGCCATGAACAAAATGAGAGCATTAATGAAAACCGCAGATTCTGATGCCATGAAAACATGGATAAAAAGCAAGCAGCAAGAATTTGATGCTTTGCCTAATAACCAATAAAATTCGCTAATCCACGTAATAACTAAAACGCAAAAAATAACATCTTCAATAGCGTCAGATATTATTAGCTTTTATTGAGTATAGTCGAAATATTAAAACGATATCACTAACGTTGTATCCAAAATTACTTCAAGAAAAACTTTACAAAATGCCTAAACAAAAAATAGTTTTATGTAACATTTTGACTTAATATTCATCCTTAAATAAAAGTCATAAATGGAGAAAGTAATCAAAAAGTATCCTGTTTGGTCATTTCTAATAATCAATTATATAATCTCTTGGTCATTTTTATATCCTAGCTATCAAATTATTTTAGACCAAGAGAAAATAACACCTTTAGCTTTAATTGGTCTAATTGGTGCATATGGTCCAACAATAGCAGCAATTATTGTCCATAGAATAATTGACAAAAAGAACACTAAATCCTTTTTAAGAAAATTAATAAAAGTTAAAGCGAGCTTTAAAACAATTCTCTTTGTCATTTGCGCTCCATTAATCTTTTATCTTATTGCATATTTTTCATCTGTGATAATGTTCGATGGACATTTCAATTTTAATTGGTTTTTGAGCGTCAGTAACATTCCTCTTTTTTTCTTGGCTGCTTTACCATTTGGTCCAATGGGCGAAGAATTAGGATGGAGAGGTTTTATGTTACCTAAACTTTTGGAAAATTATTCATTAGTAAAAAGCACTTTTTTTGTCGGACTAGCTTGGGGAGTTTGGCATTTTGCTTCATTTACTTTTCCAGGAGCTGCATTACCAGATTTTTTTGATGTTTCGATTTGGTCTATCTTATTGTACTTTATTAATACAATTGCCTTAAGTTTCATTTTTACTTTTGTTTACCTAAAAACAAATGGAAGTGTTTTTTACGCAATAGTACTCCATGCCTTTTTTAACATTGCATCTAATGTAGCTATTGAATTCTTTGGTGAAACAAGTAACACCTCAATATTAGTAACGTCTTATATTTTAAATTTGGTAATTGCAGGTATTTGTGGCTTTCTTTTAACAAAAAAGAAAGTATCAATCAATTAATACTGAAACCATAATCGAAAACAAAAAACTACATTTTCACATCTTCCATTTCGCTTATAGAATTTATCCAAGTATTAACTCTACGTTCTAATAATTCCAAAGGCAAAGCTCCACCACCAAGAATGGTATCATGGAAGCCTTTAATATCAAATTTGTCTCCTAATTCAGTTTCCGCTTTTTGTCGTAATTCCTGTATTTTAATCATGCCTATTTTATAAGAAGTCGCTTGTCCTGGCATCACCATATAGCGTTGTACTTCTGCAATTATCGCTCCTTCTGCAATCGATGAATTTTCAGAAAAGTATTTTATGGCATCAGCTTCAGTCCATCCTTTAGCATGTAATCCAGTATCCACAACCAAACGAATGGCTCTCCATATTTCGTTTACCAAGCGCCCAAAATCATAATAAGGATTTTGGTAACCTCCCATTTCTTTGGCTAAGGTTTCTGAGTATAATCCCCAACCTTCGCTGTACACACTAAATCCTGCTTGTGTTCTAAACTTAGGTACAGACTCCAACTCTTGTGCAATAGAAATTTGCATATGATGTCCAGGATTCCCTTCATGATAAGCCACACCTTCCATAGTTGTTTTTGGCATCGCATTCATATCTGACAGATGTGCATAATAGGTTCCTGGACGCGATCCATCTGGTGATCCTGAATTATAATGTTGTGGAGCACCATCTTGCTCTCTAAAAGCTTCTACTCGTCTAACCTCCAATTCGGCTTTAGGTAGTATCCCAAAATAATCTGGTAGTTTCTTAGTTAATTCATCTAAATATTTAGTGGACTCATCAATGTATGCTTGACGACCTTCGTCAGTATTCGGAAAGAAAAACTGTTCGTCTGTATTCACAAATTTAAAGAAGGCTTTTAAGTCACCTTCAAAACCTACTTTATCTTTTATGGCTAACATTTCTGCTTGTATTCTTGCCACTTCTTTAAGACCTATTTCATGAATTTCATCTGCAGTAAGGTCAGTTGTTGTAAAAACCCTTAATCTATGATTGTAAAAATCTTTCCCATTAGGATGGCGACTCACTCCTGTTGGTGTTGCCTCGGCATTTTCAATTTCAGTTTCTAACCAAGCCAACAAATTCTCATAAGCTGGAGTAAAATAATCTGCTAATGCTTTTTCTGATTGTGCCTTAAGGTCATCTGCTAGCTCAGAATCTATAGCTTCAGATGCCATAAGTGCATCAATTTTTCTGTTCATGTCATCCAATAAAGGCTTACCACTTATTAAAGCCTTAGTTTGCGTGATTACAACTTCAAATGCAAATTTTGGAGGTAAAATACCTGAAGCTGATTGCTCTTTTGCGCGATCTACTAACTGGTTCATAGCTCTTCCTGATTCTTTAATCCTAGAAATATAAGCGTTCATATCAGCAAGGCTATCTACTTTATGAAAATTGATTAATAACGTTGGGAGTTGTGCATGTAATCCTCGCATTTGGTCAAACACATAATCCATATCTCTATACTCAATCCCTTCTTTTAATTCTTCATATTGAAACACCCATAAATCATACGACGTTTGGTCTTGATCATTGAGAGTCTCATAATCAAATGTTTCTTTAAGTTCATTGGTCGCTTCTGTATACCAAGCCAAATGTTTGTCCTCAGCTTCCTTACTCACATCATCAATTTTGTCATACTGATCTTTTCGTCCTTGAATCGTAAGTCCAATAGGACTCATTTGCAACTCCTCCTCATATTTATCGTCAAACCATTTATTAAGTGCTTCTGTTTGATTACCAACAACGTCTTCTTTAGGAGCTTCTTTACAAGATGAAACCAATAGAAAAACAGATAAAAAGGACATTGCAATTCCAGTAGAGATAAATTTTTTCATTGTTTAGTGTTTTATGAGTTAAGATTTTTTTTGCAGGCTTATTAAATACAAAATTTGGAAGGAGCTTAAAAGTATAACATTTTGTCTAGTTTTAATATGCTATACCTAAAATTTTCGTTAAATACACATAAATTACGTAGCTCTACGTATTGATTTAGTGTCTAAAAAAGGGTAACTTCGCTTAACAGCTGATATAAACAATTGTAACAGTTCATATCATTACGTTAAGCGAAACTCTAAAAATCTGACCTTTTCTTTTTAAGCTAATAATTGCATCTTTGCAGTATGCGAATAGACATAATAACGGTTTTACCAGAATTACTTAAAAGCCCATTTGAGGCTTCTATTTTAAAACGTGCTATTGAAGCAGGTTTGGTAAGTGTACATTTTCATAACCTGCGAGATTATACTACAGACAATTACAAATCTATTGACGATACACAATTTGGTGGTGGAGCAGGAATGGTTATGATGGTTGAGCCTATTGACAAATGCATAAGCCAACTAAAATCGGAACGTAACTACAGTGAAGTTATTTACATGACTCCTGATGGTGAAACCCTTAACCAAGGTATTGCCAACCAAATCTCATTAAAAGAAAACATTATCATACTATGTGGTCATTATAAAGGTGTAGACCAACGTGTACGCGACCATTTTATTACCAGAGAAATCTCCATTGGTGATTATGTACTCTCTGGTGGCGAACTTGGCGCAGCAGTGTTATGCGATGCAGTTATACGATTGATTCCTGGAGTGTTAGGCAATGAAACATCTGCGTTAACAGATAGTTTTCAAGATAATATGTTGGCTCCACCTATTTACACAAAGCCACGAGAGTATAAAGGTTGGAAAGTTCCGCCTGTTTTATTTAGTGGTAATTTCCCAGAAATAGAAAAGTGGCGCGAAGAACAAGCTTACCAACGTACCAAAGAGCGACGACCAGACTTATTAGAAGAATGATTATAGTTGAGTTTTTTGTCGAAATAATTTTTAGAGGACTTATCGTTCAATTTTTTGGACTATATACAAGATATTACTTTTTTAAGTTTATTGGAAAAAACAAACCTCTAAAATACCTTTCAGGCGAAAAACAGGTTTATGACAGAACAGATTTAATCCAGCAACCCATTTTTAACGCAGTAATTGGAATTGTTGTCTTTGGCTGTTTAAGTTTATTATTTGTGTATTTATCGTTCGGTGTATTTAATTTGAGCTAATCCGTGTTAAGGATAGCAATGGCATCCTTTTTATGTCAGTCTGAGCTTGTCGAAGACAAATAAAAAGATACAATGGATAGCCTGACCAAGACAAGTGTGATGCACTTCGTCTTGAGAACACCCAAAAAAAGACAATAAAACGTTGCACATTTACAATTTATACTTATTTTTGCACCCAATTTCGGGTTAACCTCTGGCGAGAATCGTGAATGTTGTTTCGAATGAATCATTAAAAAGATTAACATGGAATCTTTAGTAAAATTTGTACAAGACGAATTTGTAACAAGAAAAGACTTACCAGAATTTGGTGCTGGTGATACAATTACTGTATACTACGAAATTAAGGAAGGTAGCAAAACACGTACTCAGTTTTTTAGAGGTGTAGTATTACAACGTAGAGGAACAGGAACTTCTGAAACCTTTACGATTAGAAAAATGTCTGGATCTATTGGTGTAGAGCGTATCTTCCCAATTAACTTGCCAGCATTGCAAAAAATTGAAGTAAACAAAAAAGGTAGTGTTCGTAGAGCAAGAATATTCTACTTTAGAGGTCTTACTGGTAAAAAAGCAAGAATCAAAGAGAGCAGACACTAGTCTGAATCCTTATTTTAAAATTAAAAAAGCCTTAGAACTATTCCAGGGCTTTTTCATTATTAACAATTGTTAATAACTGCAGTTCATAACAGGTTGATATCTAAATGCTTGAAAAATTTGGAAAAATAAAATGTTATTCTAAATTAGCAGAAGAGTTAAGGAAAGAAATCATGAAAATTGATTTTATGCTGTTTACGGACTGCGACCGTAGCTCGATAAAGTAACGTTCTTTATATAATTGTTGTTTGAGGTTTTAAAACACCATGTGTATGCATGTGTAAGTTAAGAAATCATGAAGCCTTAAGGCGAGCTGTATGTTAATTCAGACAGAAAACGAGTAAGGTGGAAAGTTCAGTAAGTTAGAAGGATCGAAAGTGGGAGCTAATGGAATGAGCAATGCTTCGGAACGTAGTAAGTCATGCAAATGAATTGCTGGGAGATGAAGGATCAAGGAGAACAATTAAAACTTGAAACATGTTGCGTAACACGTCAATACATTTTGAAAGTTACAAGGATGTTTCGTTTGAAGCAGCAAATGCTTGAGTCGAAAAGGTTGGTTGAGAAGGATTTCGAGATTGACTGAAGTTGGTAGCAATACCAAAAAGGCCACGAAAATTACTGTTTCAAAGAAAGCCATGTCAGAGTAGAGTAATCTACAGTGATATGGCTTTTGTTTTTTAATCACTTTGGTTAAGAATTGAATAATTTTTTACTGAATTTTTTACGATATTCTCAAAAAATGATTTCATTTTTTTTGATGTCGTAAAACACCTAATTGTCAGAACCACTTGCCTCTATATCTCAGAGTTTTTAAGCTTCAAATTTTGTATATTCGCAAGACGAAAAAATCAATGCCTTTTAATTGATATTTTCAATCCTCATTAACTAAAAAACTCGAATTCTATGTCGAAAATAATTTATACAAAAACTGACGAAGCTCCAGCATTAGCAACTTATTCCTTGCTTCCTATTGTAGAAGCGTTTACAAAATCGTCAGGCATTTCTATAGAAACAAAAGATATATCACTTGCTGGTAGAATTCTGGCAAACTTTCCAAATTTTCTTAATGAAGACCAAAAGCAAAACGACGCTTTGGCTGAATTAGGCGACTTGGTTAAAACACCAGAAGCAAACATTATCAAACTACCAAACATTAGTGCTTCAATTCCGCAATTAAAAGCTGCCATAAAAGAGTTACAAGCTAAAGGATTTGCTTTACCTGATTATCCAGATGAGCCTGAGAATGATGATGAAAAAGCAATCAAAACACGTTACGATAAAATTAAAGGAAGTGCAGTAAACCCAGTACTTAGAGAAGGGAATTCAGACAGACGTGCTCCAAAAGCAGTAAAAAATTACGCGAAGAAAAATCCGCATTCCATGGGAAAATGGAGTTCGAGTTCTAAATCGCATGTCGCTACAATGACTGAAGGTGATTTTCGCAATAATGAAAAATCTGTGACTCTTTCTGAAGCGACAACTGTGAATATTGAGCATACTGATGCTAGTGGAAAAACTACTATTTTAAAAGAAGGTTTGTCTCTTCAAAAAGGTGAAATAATTGATGCATCAGTGATGCAGAAAAATGTATTATTACGCTTTTTAGAAACACAAGTTCAAGATGCTAAAGATAAAGGCGTATTGTTTTCATTACACATGAAAGCTACGATGATGAAGGTATCTGATCCAATTATTTTTGGCCATGCTGTTCGTGTATTCTTTAAGGATGTTTTTGCTAAGCATGCTGAAACCTTTGATGAAATAGGTGTTGATGTTAATAATGGATTTGGAAATTTATTATCAAACTTAGCTGAAGTTTCTGAAGAAAAACGCAATGAAATTCTTGCAGATATTGATACTTGTTATAAAAACAATCCAGATTTGGCAATGGTAAATTCAGATAAGGGGATTACCAATTTACATGTGCCAAGTGATGTAATTATTGATGCCTCAATGCCAGCAATGATCAGAACTTCTGGACAAATGTGGAATGCAAAAGGAAAATCGCAAGACACTAAAGCAGTGATTCCTGATAGTAGTTATGCTGGAATTTATACTGCAACCATCGATTTTTGCCGAGAACATGGTGCTTTTGACCCAACAACAATGGGAACAGTTCCTAATGTTGGACTCATGGCGCAAAAAGCAGAAGAATATGGATCACACGATAAAACCTTTGAAATAACATCTAACGGAACTGTCAGAGTTGTTGATGCAAATAATAACACTTTGATTGAGCATACAGTTGAAGAAGGTGATATTTGGCGCATGTGTCAAGTAAAAGATGCTCCAATTCAAGATTGGATTAAGCTAGCTGTATCAAGAGCAAGAGCCACACAAACTCCTGCTGTTTTTTGGTTGGACGAAGACAGAGCACATGATGCTGAAATTATTAAAAAGGTAAATATGTATTTACCAAACCATAACACAAGTGGTTTGGATATTCAAATTTTATCTCCAATTAAAGCAACAAAATTCACGCTTAATAGAGTGAAAAATGGTAAAGACACAATTTCTGTTTCTGGAAATGTTTTACGTGATTACTTAACAGACTTATTTCCAATTTTAGAATTAGGAACAAGTGCTAAAATGTTATCTATAGTTCCATTAATGAATGGTGGAGGCTTATTTGAAACAGGAGCTGGAGGATCTGCACCAAAGCATGTACAACAGTTTGTTAAAGAAAATCATTTACGTTGGGATTCATTAGGTGAATTTTTAGCATTAGTTGTATCTCTTGAACACTTATCTGAAACAACTAATAATCCTAAGGCAAAAATATTGGGTGACGCCTTAGATAATGCCACTGAAAAATTATTAGAAAACAAAAAAGGACCTTCAAGAAAAGTTAATGAATTGGATAATAGAGGAAGTCACTTTTACCTAGCAATGTATTGGGCTCAGGAATTAGCAGCCCAAAACGATGATCTGGAATTAAAAAATCAGTTTAGCAAAATAGCAGAAGAATTAACAACTAATGAAACTACTATTGTTAATGAATTAAATACAGTACAAGGAGCTGCCATGAATATTAATGGCTACTATGAACCTAATGAAGAGTTAGCATCTCAAGCCATGAGACCAAGTAATACACTTAATACAATTATCAAGGCATTGTAATAAATATTTAAAATAAAATAATTATATTTGTTTAATGTTTTATTTTAATTATTAAACAATTTAAAGCTCTTTAAAATTTAAAGAGCTTTTATTTTATTATTAAAATTGCAAATGAAGTTATTTTTTAAAAACATTCTATTTATATTTCTAACCTTACTTTCAGTAACTGTAATATCTCAGGAAAAATACACATTAAGTGGTGTTATTACTGACATAAGCAGTAATGAAACACTTATTGGTGCTAATATTATTGTTCCATCATTGCAAACTGGTACTACTAGTAATGAATACGGTTTTTATTCAATTACGTTAGAAAAAGGTGAATATGAGTTTCAAATTAGTTATTTAGGTTTTAAGAGTATTATACAAACTATAAGCCTTGATAAAGATCAAACATTAAATTTTAAATTAACAGAAGACAGTGAGAGCCTAGATGAAATAGTGATTGTTGAAGACGTTGAAAAACTCAATATCAGAAAACCACAAATGAGTTTAAACTCGTTATCTATAAATACAATCAAACAAATTCCTGTGGTTTTAGGCGAAGTAGATTTAATAAAGTCCATAACCTTACTTCCAGGCGTTACAACTGCAGGCGAAGGAGCTTCTGGATTTAATGTTCGTGGTGGTGCAGCTGACCAAAATTTAATTCTGTTGGATGAAGCCACTATTTTTAATTCATCACATTTATTTGGTTTGTTCTCTGTGTTTAATCCTGATGCCATTAAAGACATCAAGCTATATAAAGGAGGGATTCCAGCTAAATATGGAGGTAGAGTTTCCTCTGTTCTAGATATTTATCAAAAAGAAGGAAATAGCAATACTTTTAAAATGAATGGTGGCATAGGATTAGTTTCTAGCAGACTTTTAGCCGAAGGGCCTCTAAAAAAAGAAAAAGGTTCATTTTTATTTGGTGGTCGTAGTAGTTATGCACATTTGTTTTTACCGCTATTTGATATTGACAACATTGCTTATTTCTATGATTTGAACACTAAATTAAGTTATAAATTAAATGACAGGAACAGTATTTATTTATCTGGCTATTTTGGTAGAGATGTCTTTGAAATTTCAGACAGTTTTGAAAATGCATATGGAAACGCAGTGTTTAATTTTAGATGGAACCATTTATTTTCTGACAAATTGTTTTCTAATTTATCTCTTATTTACTCGGATTATGATTACGATTTAAAGTTGAATTTTGTTGAATTTGATTGGACTTCAGGCATAAGAAATTTTAATGTAAAGTATGATTTAAAGCACTATTTATCTGATAATTTTAAATTGCAATATGGATTAAATAGTATATACTATAAGTTTAATCCAGGTAATATTAAACCAACTACGGAAAGTTCGGGTATCAATCCCTTTAAACTTATTGATAAGTATGCATTTGAAAATGCAGTTTATTTAGATGCTGAACACCAAGTAAATGATAAACTTGCTCTAAGCTATGGATTACGTTTTAGTTCGTTTTTAAGATTAGGTCAAGACGAACTAAATGTATATGAAAATGATAATCCATTGGTTTTTAATCCAGAGCTTAAGATCTACGAAAAGGCAGACCCAATAGATACAGAAAGTTTTAATCGTTCTAACGTAATTGAATCATTTTCTAATTTCGAGCCACGTCTTTCATTAGCATATCAGCTAAATGAGCAAAGTTCAGTTAAGGCAAGTTATAATAAAATGAGTCAATATTTACACTTATTATCAAATACGAGCTCACCAACACCTTTAGATGTTTGGACACCTAGTGGCAAATACGTTAAGCCACAAATTTTGCATCAATTTGCACTTGGCTACTTTAAGACCATAAATGATAACTCTTATAATTTAGAAGTTGAAACATTCTATAAAACCATAAAAAACAGAATCGATTATATTGATGGAGCAAACTTAATTGCTAATAATGCTATAGAACAAGTCATCCTTAATGGCAAAGCAAGAGCTTACGGTCTAGAAGTATTATTTAGAAAAAATGAAGGTAATTTTCAAGGATGGATTGCTTATACCTTATCAAAATCCGAACAACAAACAAAAGGTAGGACTCCAGAAGAAACAGGAATAAATAATGGCTCATGGTATAATACGCCTTACGACAAAACTCATGATATATCAATAACTGCATCCTACAAATTATCAGATACATGGAGTTTTAGCTCTAACTTTTTATTCCAAACGGGTTTACCAGCGACTTTTCCAAATGGACAGTATGACTATAATGGAATTTCAATACCTATATATGAAGCAAGAAATTCCAGCAGAATCCCAACTTATCACAGATTGGATTTATCTGCTAAATACATCCCTAAAGGTAATGCCAATAAAAAATGGAAAACAGAATGGGTATTTGGAGTTTACAATGCCTACAATAGAAAAAATGCATCATCAATAAGTTTTAGAGAAAATAGAATGACTGGAGCTAATGAATCTCTCAAGCTTTCCATTTTTGGCATAATACCATCAATATCATATAATTTTAAATTTTAAATCATGAAGAAATTTATCATAATATTGCTTAGCATTTTGGTTATTTCCTGTGAAGATGCCATAGATTTAGATTTAAATACATCTGAGCCAAAACTAATAATTGAAGCCTCTATTAACTGGGTCAAAGGCACAAGCGGTAATGAGCAAGAAATAAAATTATCCTTGTCAGCACCTTACTACGATTTAGAAACACCACCTGCAAACAATGCGATTGTTTCAATCTTTGATTCAGGTAATAACGAATATACTTTCACAGAAGATGGTTCAACTGGTACATATAAAAATAGTTCTTTCATTCCAGTTATAAATACTGAATATTCGCTTGTAATAAATTATGAAGGTGAAACTTATACAGCTTCAGAAACTTTAAAATCAGTGGCTTCAATCGATTATGTCGAGCAAAAAGATGATGGAGGATTCTCTGGAGAAGAAATCGAGTTAAAAGCATATTATACAGATCCTGCAAATATTAAAAATTACTATTTCTTTGAATTTAAAAATGATTTCACTGCAATACCTACTCTTGAAGTCTATGAAGATGAATTCACAGATGGAAACCAGATATTTGGTTTCTATACTGAAGAAGATTTAACAACTGGACATGAAGTAACCATAAGAAATCATGGTATTTCTGAAGCATTCTATGAATATATGTTTATTCTACTACAACAAAGTAGTGAAGAAGGAGGAGGTCCATTTGAAACTACACCAGCCACAGTAAGAGGTAATTGTATTAATGAAACTAATCCTGAAAATTTTCCTTTTGGGTATTTTAGATTATCCGAAGTAGATGAAATTGTTTACATAGTTCAATAACTCTCTTTAAATTGTTTATTTTTGATGAATGAATTTCACAAAAACAACAGAACAGGATTCTAATTATAATCATCTGGAAAAAATGAGTGTTTCAGAATTACTCATCAATATTAATAACGAAGATAAAACTGTTCCTCTTGCCGTAGAAAATGCTTTGCTACAAATTGAAAGCCTAATTGAGCAAGTGATAACAAAATTGAAATCTGGAGGTCGATTATTTTATATTGGCGCAGGTACAAGTGGTCGTTTGGGTATTGTTGATGCAAGTGAATGCCCTCCTACTTTTGGAGTACCTCATGGGTTAGTTGTTGGGCTTATAGCTGGAGGAGATTCTGCAATTAGAAAAGCTGTAGAGTTTGCTGAGGATTCGACAGTTCAAGGATGGAAAGACTTACAAAAGTATGATGTTTCTATCAGTGATGTTGTAATTGGAATTGCTGCTTCTGGGACAACTCCATACGTAATTTCAGCACTCGAAGAATGTAATAAAAATAATATTGTTACAGGTTGTATTACTTGCAATCATAATAGTCCTCTATCATTGACAGCGCGATTTCCTATCGAAGTTATTGTTGGCCCTGAATTTGTAACAGGAAGCTCTAGAATGAAAGCTGGAACAGCTCAAAAGCTAGTGTTAAATATGATTACTACGGCGACTATGATTCAACTAGGTAAAGTAAAGGGGAATAAAATGGTCGATATGCAATTGAGTAATAATAAATTAGTTGATAGAGGTATAAAAATGGTGATGGATGAATTAGGCATTTCTGAAGAAGAAGCATCAAATTTATTAGATAAACATCAAAGTGTTAGAGAATCTGTAAAAGCTTATAAATATGGAAACCAAAAGAACAGATAAAGCAGTTTTGATAATAGGATTAAAAAAAATGGCACTTTCGTTAGTGATGATGTTTGCAGGTCCAACTCTGTTTTATATTGCAACAACAAATAAAGAAAAACCACTATACATACCAATTCTTGTCATCAGTATCTTAGTATGTTTAGGTGCCGGAATTGTAGCTTTTAAAGGTCTTCAAACAATAATGAAAAGTATGTTTGGAGATAAGTCTAATTCAAATTAGCCTCAGACTTTGGTTTTGGTGATGTTGGATTATATCCGAAAGCTTCGTCGTTAATTGAAATTCCTAATCTATCCAAAATATAGTTGATTATTGCATAATGATGGATAGCATGACTATTAGCTTGAGCTAAAATAGCACCCAAAGTATATTTAATCTCAACTTTACCCATCCCTAAATCGTCACTAACAAGATAATTTTGATCAAAACAATAATTCTCAAGTTTTCCTAATAGATTAATAATCCGTTCAACTTGGTCAAGGGTGTAGTCACAATCACTATGCATGCGTTCATCTCTTTTTCTATTTGTGAGATTAATTGAATTGTGATCCAATCCTTCAATTATACAATCATAAAAATCCAAAATGTGTCTAACGTGAGAACCTATACACGAATAATAGGGAGAAACTGAATGATTGCTCAAATCTTCATTCGAAACAGAAGACAAAAGGTTTATTGATTTTTTTAATGTATTAATGGAGGATTGAATAATAACATTCATAAATCTAAAAATAAATAATTAGGTCGAATAAAAAAATTATTGAAGTATTAGTCTAATAATTCTCTTACCCTTACAATAAAATCATTCAAAAACAAAAAACCCTTACCGTTTAAGGTAAGGGTTTCATAAATACTAACATATATGTCAGTACAAAAAAGGCGGTGACCTACTCTTCCACAATAAGTAGTACCATCGGCGCTAATGGGCTTAACTTCTCTGT